>Ga0315338_1000062_pt1 | contig 525824 bp, 494 predicted proteins | sample ASW8metaG_FD_204518 | JGI IMG/M metagenome (GOLD analysis project Ga0315338, IMG submission 204518) | Ammonia-oxidizing marine archaeal communities from Monterey Bay, California, United States - ASW #8 | ecosystem: Environmental > Aquatic > Marine > Coastal | place: USA: California | collected...
ACCTTCGCCCCCGCACGACCCTCAACCCCACCCGCCGCAGCCCCCGCCGCCGCAGCGGTAGCCGAACCGCAACCCGCCGCAGCGGCACCGACACGCAACAACAGCGTCTTCATCGGCGTCGGCATCGCCGTCACCGCCATGATCGCCCTCACCGCACTCATCCTCGTCGTCCTCAGCAGCAACGACCCACAAACCGCAACCGACATCACCACAACACCAACAACCCCCACCACAGCACCACCAACAGTCACCGCCACAACACCACCAACAACCCCAGTCACCGCCACAACACCACCAACACCACCAACCACGGAGCCCGGTTCTCGTGCTGTCACGACGGCGGACAATAAGAGCAAAATTCGTATCGACGCAACCACCAGATTCGACGAGGTTGCGCTGCTTCCAGAAAGCACCAGCGTGTGGATCGCCTGCGCAATTCAGGGCGAAAACGTCGTCCTCCTGAACGGGGACACGTCGGCGACATGGTTTTACATCTGGGAGCCGGTGCCTGGGTACATCAATGGCACCCTCGTTGGTGGCCAGCCGCCACTACCCGACTGCACGAACCCTCCACCGCGTAGGCCGTAGAGCACAACAGACTCAGTCCGTCGGGTCGACGCCTGTCGAAGCCCTTGTGGTCGATCGACAGACATCGACGATCTCGACGGCGAGACGTTCGTCGGCGCCGAGTCCGAGCCGAACCACGCACGCGATGTATTCGTCGGCGCCATCGTTGAAGGCGGCAACGAACACCAGTCGGGACGCGGCTTCGGTCTGGGCTCGAAGCACTCGAGCGTCGGCCAAGGTTTCGACCTCGAGGTTGAAGAATAGACCGGCCTCGCTGTTGGACACACCTGTGAACAGCGGCAGGTCGGGGGCGAGCGCGAGCCATTCGTCGAGCGAGCGCTCGCCGCATCCTTCGAACGGGCAGGCTCGCGCCACCGTCCACTGATCGAAGACTCCCGTGTCGGCTGAGGGGGCGAAGTTGAATGGAGATTGCTCGGACACGATCCACCCAGAGGGGATCTTCGTGATCAGACCCTCGGCCGTGGTGATCTCGTCCAGCGGCACCGGCTCGGACTCGTCGGCGGTGACGATGAGTACGCCGCCCAGAACCGCCAGCGCCATCAGAACAAGGACGATCCAGGGCCGGCGCATGCGCTCATACTCGCAGCGGATCGACTTCGACCCGCAGCCGGGCGCTGGGGCGAGGAGTCGCCGCCAGGGCATCGAGCAACGGCGGATGGGAGTCGGCCCGCAGTAGCCAACGATCGTCGACCGGGCCCCGTATCCGGACCTCCGCCGGAGCGCCGAACGACGCGATGAACTCGGCGCCACCGGCACCGGACACGAGCACCTGGGCGCCGTAGGGCGGCGTGCCGAGCGCTTGACGTCGATCCCTCTCCGCGACGGCGACGACCGACGGGTCAGCCCGCATCGCGGCTAGCACCACCTCGTGCTCCGGCTGCCGTGTCTGCAGTACCAGGCGGCCGCCCGCAGCGCGGGGGCCGAGGAGGCGCGCGGCCCGAGCCAGGAGGGCGAGCGCCTGTTCTCCCGCTCGTTGTCGCGGGGCGAGAAGCTCCTGATCGAGATCGAGAAACACGATGACGTCGGCCCGGTCCACGCGGTGCAGCACGGCTTCGGTACCGATGGTCACTCGCTGGGTCGGTGGGTCGTCGTCGGCCGCCGTGATCTCGTCGACCGGCTCGCCGACCAGCGCCTCGAGCTCCTCACGGGCCCGGGTGACGCCGGCTCGCAGGTTCTTGAGTGATGTGCTGCCGCAGTGGGCGCACACGATCGGACGACTCTCGGTGCCATCGACTGTCTCCAGTCGATCATCGATGAGGATCATCGACGAGCTGCCGTCTTCGGACCGCACCAGCTCGCCACAGGTCGCGCACGCAAGCAGGCGGGACCGGCCCTTCCGGTTGAGCACACAGATCACTCTTCCCGTGGCGAGTCGTTCGCCGAGCCGTTCGGCGAACGGTCCGGCCTTCACCGGATCATCGTCGCGACGGTCGAGCACGTCGACGACGGGCCACCCCTCTCGCTCGGCGGTACGGCTCGGTCGGAGGAGCCGTCCGGCCCGGAGCGCCTCGAGCGACGGCGTGGGTGAGGACAGGACCGCAGGTACGCCGCGCCGCTGGGCTCGCTCGAGGGCGACATCCCGTGCGTGCCATGTCGGTGTGCGTTCTTCTTGCAGCGACTCTTCATGCTCATCGAAGACCACGACCCCAGCCAGCGCCGGCATCGGCATCCAGACGGCGGAGCGGGTTCCGACGACAGTCGCACCTCCGGCCGCAGTCGCCCATTCGTCGGGGCCGAGCGCGACCGTCACCCCTGCCCGTCGAAGGGCGATCGCCATGCGTCGGGCGCGAGCCATGTCAGCGACGATCACCAGGGTGTCGCCCAGCCGACATCCGGCCAGGGCCAGACCCACTCCGTCGTCGGAGGGCGGCGTGCGCACCACTGACACGCCGGGGGCGAATGCGTCGTCGAAGACATCGGTGGGCCCGGCGGGAACCCGTGCCCGCGGCCCCGTGCTCGGAACACCGGCCACCATGCGTGACGGCGAGGCGGCCCGCAGAAACGGCACGCGGCGTCCGGCCCACCTCCATGCCGCCCACTTGGACAGGTCGAGCAGCTCCTGGTCGGGCCCGACACCGCTGAGCTTTTGCAGCTCCGAGTAGCGGACACCGTCGGTCGGTTCGACGTCGAGTTCGGTCACCCAGGCCGCGACACGACGCCCGGCCAGATCGATTCGGACCATCGAGCCGACGGCGATCCTGTCGCTTCGGCCATCGTCGTTCCATGCTGCCGGCACGACATAGTCGAACTCGCGGTCGATGGCAGGAACATCGGGGAGCACGCGGACGACCCGCCCTTCGGGGCGGGTCGTCTCGGCAGTCTTGTTCGGCTCAGCCTCCGGGGGCTCGAACTCGCCGAGTTCAAATAGCCCCGGCGCCGCCGAGTCTGAGTCGGTAGGGGTCAGAGCCCCAGAGCCGACTTGAGATCGTCGACCCGGTTGGTCTGCTCCCATGGGAACGAGCTTCCATCAGATGCGCGCCCGAAGTGGCCATAGGCCGCGGTCTGCTTGTAGATCGGGCGGCGCAGGTCGAGATCTCGCATGATCGCGCCCGGGCGGAGGTCGAAGACGTCGTCGACGGCCTTCTCGATCGCCGCCTTGTCGACGTTCTCGGTGCCGAAGGTCTCCACGAGCACCGACATCGGACGAGCCATGCCGATCGCGTAGGCGACCTGGATTTCACAGCGGCTGGCGGCACCGGAGGCCACCACGTTCTTCGCAACCCAGCGGGTCGCGTAGGCCGCGGAACGGTCGACCTTCGACGGGTCCTTGCCGGAGAACGCACCGCCACCATGACGAGCCATGCCGCCGTAGGTGTCGACGATGATCTTGCGACCGGTCAGGCCGGCGTCGCCCACCGGACCGCCGATGACGAAGCGACCGGTCGGGTTGACATGGACCTCGTAGTCGTCGTCGGCGAACTGCTCGGGAATCACCGGGCGGATCACGTGTTCGATCAGGTCGGGCCGAATCATCGTGTCGCGATCGATGCCGTCGTTGTGCTGCGTCGAGACGAGCACCGTCTTGAGCTTGACCGGGACGTTGCCCTCGTACTCGAACGTCACCTGGGTTTTGGCGTCGGGACGGAGGTAGGGAATCGTGCCGGCCTTGCGGACTTCGGCGTGGCGCTCGGCCATACGATGCGCGACGTGAATCGGCAGCGGCATCAGCACGTCGGTCTCGTCAGACGCATAGCCGAACATCATTCCCTGGTCGCCCGCGCCCTGCTTGTCGAGCTCGTCGTCTTCGCCGGCTGACCCGGAACGGACTTCCTCCGACGCGGTGACGCCCTGGCTGATGTCGGGTGACTGCTCGTCGATGGCGATCATGACGCCACAGGTGTTGCCGTCGTAGCCGAAGGCCTCACGGTCGTAGCCGATGCCCTTGATGGTCTCGCGAACGGTGCCGGGGATGTCGACGTAGGCCTCGGTGGTGATCTCACCGGCCACGATGGCGAGGCCGGTGGTGACCATGGTCTCGCAGGCGACCCGACTCATCGGGTCCTGTTCCAGCATGGCATCGAGAATCGCATCCGAGATCTGGTCGGCCATCTTGTCGGGATGGCCTTCGGAAACGCTCTCCGAAGTGAAGGTCCAGCGGGTCACACTTACTCCTGATTGGTGGGTTCAGATTCGAGACGGGCGCGCGCCGCGTCAAGTACGGCGCGCGCGATGTCGCGCTTGTCGGACATGGGTACATGATGCCGGGCGCCGTCCGCCATGAGCACAATGACCTCATTGGTGTCGTGCTCGAAGCCCACACCGGGCTTGGAAACGTCGTTGGCGACGATCATGTCGAGGTTTTTGCGACGCAGCTTCTGTTCGGCGTTGTCGATGACATCGTCGGTCTCGGCGGCGAAACCGACCAAGACCTGACCGGCGGGCTTGCGTTCGCCGAGACCGGAGAGGATGTCGACGGTGGGGATGAGTTCGACTTCGGGAGCCCCATCGTGCTTCTTGAGCTTGCGATCCGCGGCCTCCGCCGGGCGGAAGTCGGCGACGGCTGCGGCCATGACGACGATCTCCGCGTCGGGCGCCTCGATGTCGCACGCCGCGGCCATTTCGGCCGCGGTTTCGACCGGCACGATGCGCACTCCGTTGGGAGCGGTGTTTGCCTGGGTGGTGATCAGGACAACGTCGGCGCCACGCGCCGCGGCCTCGGCGGCAACGGCGTGGCCCTGCTTGCCCGAGGAACGGTTGCCGACGAAGCGAACTGCGTCGATCGGCTCGCGAGTGCCACCGGCGGTGACCAGCACGCGGCGGGCAATGAGATCACCGGGCGCCAGCGCACGTTCCGCGGCGGCCGCGATGGTCTCAGGGGCCGCCAGACGGCCGTGGCCGATATCGCCTCCGGCGAGCCGGCCGGACTCAGGCGGCACGATCAGCACCCCACGCTGCTCGAGAACCTCGAGATTCTCCTGAACTGACACCTGCTCCCACATCTCGGTGTGCATGGCGGGGCAAATCATCACCGGAGCTCGTGTGGCGAGCACCGTGGCCATCAACAGGTCGGCGCTACGACCCGTGCGAATGTCGGAGATGATCCGTGCCGTGGCGGGGCAGATCAGCACGAGATCGGCCTGCTGACCGAGCACGGTATGGGGAATTGGAGTCGCAGGGTCGTGAAAGAGCGAGGTGCGGGCGGGCTCGCTACCCAGGGCGGAGAACGTGGTGGCACCCACCATTTCGAGGGCGCCGTCGGTCAGGACCGGTGAGACGTGCGCGCCGGCATCGACGAGGCGTCGACAGACCTCGACGGCTTTGTACGCCGCGATTCCGCCGGTGACGCCGAGAACGATGCGTCGGCCGGAGAGTGTGCCCATACCCAGGGTTTGATCAGGCGCTGTCGTTGTCGCCGAGTTCGGCGGCGGCAGCGGCCTCGGCGAGGGCGAGCGCCGCGGCAGCAGCTTCGGCCTCGGGATCGATCTCGATGGCTTCGATCTTGTCGGCCGCGATCTCTTCGAACGCGATCGACAACGGCTTGCTGGCCGTAGAGGTCACCTGCGGCGGAACCGAGGCGCCGATGCCCTGGCCCAGCTGGCCGACGTAGTTGGTGATCTCGCGGCTGCGCATCGCCGAAAGGGTGACGAGGCTGAACTTCGAGCCGGTCTCCTCGAGGAGCTCCTCGATCGCCGGGTTCATCATCGTGTCGTAGCCGTGCGCCATGGGTTCTCCGAAGGTCTTTCGCGCTCCACAACACAGTGGAGCCAGCGGTCAATGCTACCAGTGGCCTTCGCCACCGCGGCGCGAGGCAATGAGTGCTTCCACTTCCTGCACGGCGCGTTCGAGATCGTCGTTGATGATGACCACGCTGTCGAGGCGACGGGCGACGTCGGCTTCGTCCTGGGCTTTCGCCAGTCGGGCCTGCACCTTTTCTTCGGGGTCGCCTCTCCCTCGAAGGCGTTCCTCCTGGTGCGCCCGAGTCGGCGCATCGATGAATATCAACAGCGCGTCGGGATATCGGAGTTGGATCTGCTCGGCGCCATAGACGTCGATCTCGAAGACCACGTCGTGGCCGGCGGGGGGATTCGGCACCGGCGTGCCCTGCAGGTAGTCGAGAAACTCGACCCATTCGAGAAAGCCGTCGTTGTCGACATGGGCGAGGAACAGTTCACGGTTCGTGAAGTGGTACGCCTCCATGTGTTCGCCGGGACGCCGGGCGCGGGTGGTCCAGCTGCGACTCAGCCACAGTCGTGGGTCGCGATCGAGCAAACGCGCCACGATCGTTCCCTTGCCGACCCCGCCAGGGCCGGAAATGACGACGACCAGGCGCTCGGAGAGTTCAGACACTCAGGACGCTGTCTATCTAGCCAAGTGTGGCCAGCAGCTCGCTGCGCTGGTTGTCGCCCAGGCCGCGCAAGCGACGGTTCTCGGCAATGCCGATCTCTTCCATCGTGCGACGAGCCTTGACCTTGCCCACCCCGGGCAACGACTCGAGCACGGCGAGCACCTTGGTCTTGCCGATCAGCTCACTCTCCTCGGCCTGATCGAGCAGCTCCTGGAGCGACAGCGACCCCATCTTGAGCCGCTGCTTGAGCTCCGCTCGGATACGCCGCGCCTCGCCGGCCTTGACCAGCGCCGCGGCACGGGCCTCGTCGGACAGGACGGGAGGCTTCGACATGCCATCGACCTTAGTGGACCCGCATGCTCAGCCGCCGGAGCCTGGCAACCCTGCGGTGTGCTCGGCGTTCGCTACGAGTCAGCGGGGGCGGGAGTCCCCGCGATGAGCTCGTGAATTCGCGTGGCAGCAGCGACCGGATCGTCGGCCCGGGTGACGGCCCGGCCCACGACGAGCAGGTCGGCACCACCGGCGATCGCTTCGTCGGGCGAAGAGGCGCGGGCCTGATCGTCGATGTTGTCGCCCGGCAGTCGAATTCCCGGCACGACACGCGTCATTCTCGGCGCGTAGTGATGGGCCTGCTCGAGGTCGGCGGCCGCACAGACGATGCCTTTGCAGCCCGCCTCGGCTGCCAACATCACGCGCTTCGGCATGATGTGTTCGGGGGCGTCGGCGTCGCTGGTGAGAACCGTGATCGCCAGCGACGTCGGCTGGTCGAGACCGGCGTTGCGAGCGCCTTCTTCGAGGCCCTGGACGCCTGCCTGGAGCATCTCGACACCGCCGTGGGCGTGCATGGTCAGGTACTCCACACCGAGCGCGCCGAGTACACGAGCGGACTTGCCGACCGTGGTCGGAATGTCGTGGAGCTTGAGATCGAGGAACACGCGGTAGCCGAGGTCGGAAATCGCCCCGATCGCCTCGGGACCGGCGGCGCTGTAGAGCTCGAGGCCGATCTTGGCCACACCGAAGTGACCATTCAGCTGTCGACCCAGCCGGATCGCGGCGACGAGGTCGTCCACGTCGAGCGCCAAGGCGAGCTTGCTGCGGATGTCGGCATCGATTGCGTCAGCCATGTGCTGCTCCGATCAGTTCGGCGACGTCGACCACACCCCGACGTTCGCACCATTTCGAGAATTCTTTGAGGATCCGCCGGGGGGCTCGAGGGTCCGCGAACGTTGCTGTGCCCACTTCAACCGCAGAGGCCCCGGCGAGGAGGAACTCTACGACATCGGTTCCGCTCGCTGTGCCACCCACGCCGACGATCGGGAGATCGGGCGCCGCTTCGTGGACGTCGTAGACCGCACGGACCGCGACCGGATGCATCGCAGACCCGCTGAGGCCACCCTTCTTCGCTCCGAGAACGGGGCGGCGAGTGTCGGTGTCGATCACCATGCCGAGCAGGGTGTTGGTCAACACCACTGCTTCTGCACCCGCTTCGTGAGCGGCGACGGCGATCTCCGGGAGGTCCGCCGCATTCGGGCTGAGCTTCGCCCAGCGAGGACGATCACAGCCGACCGTCGCTTCGATGGCCTCGCGCGTCGACTCGGCCGAATGGGCGAACATCTTGCTGCGATCTTCCAGATTCGGGCATGAGACGTTGACCTCGACCGCGACGACCTGCTCGGGCGCGTCGGCGAGCGCCTCGGCCGCCGCTCGGTAGTCGTCGATCGAGTTGCCCCAGATACTGGCCACGACATCGGCGCCGGTGGCGATCAACTCGGGCAGCTCGTGTTCGAGCCAATGTGCGACCCCCTTGCCTTGCAGACCGACGCTGTTGATCATGCCGGCTGCGGTGGGGTGCACTCGGGGCGACGGGTTGCCGACCCACTCCCCCGCCTTCATCGACTTCACAACGACCGCACCGAGCTCCGCCGGCTTCATGTAACGGGCGAACTCGGCCCCGTGGCCGGCCGTCCCAGAAGCAGTGAGCACGGCTGCCCGGAGTCGGATCGAGCCGACGGTCGTCGCCAGGTTCGTCACGAGCCTCCCAGCCCGGCGCTGTCCTGCAGCTCAGAGGCGGACGCGCCCTTGTGGTACTCCTGAAGACTCCGCACCGCCAGCGGATAGGTCTTCCAGTCGCGCATGCCGTTGGCGGCCGCAACCGCCGCAGCGCCTGTGGTGAGCAACGGCACATTGGCGAGACCGGCCGCGGCGCGAATGTGCTCGCCGTCGGCGCGGGGGCCACGACCTCGCGGAGAGTTGATCACCAGCTGGACCTTGCCGTCCTGGATCAATGAGACCGCGTCGACACCTTCGGCTTCCTCGTCGCCGAGCTTGGCGACGTCGACCGCTACCTCGATGCCATCGGCCCGCAACGTCGCTGCCGTTCCGCTGGTGGCTGCGAGGTCGAATCCGAGCTCACGGAAACCCTTGGCCGCCGTGATGCCGACAGCCTTGTCACGGTCGGCCAGCGACATGAAGATCGTGCCGGATTCCGGCAGGCGGGTCCCGGCGCTGAGTTGCGACTTCACGAAGGCGAGCCCGGGGGTGAGGTCGATGCCCATGACCTCGCCGGTCGAACGCATTTCCGGCCCGAGGACGGCATCTGCCTCCGGGAACCGGTTGAAGGGAAGTACTGCCTCCTTCACCGCGAAGTGATCGCCGACGACGGGGTCCCGAAGGAGCCCTTCCGTTCGCAGCTCCTCGAGCGTGGACCCGACCATCACGCGGCTGGCGATCTTGGCCAGCGGCACGCCCGTCGCCTTCGCCACGAACGGCACGGTGCGACTCGCCCGCGGGTTCGCCTCGATCACAAACACCTGGTTCGCCTTCACGGCGTATTGCACATTGATGAGGCCGACGACCTCGAGCGCCGCCGCGATCTTGAGCGTGTACTCCTCGATCACGGCGACAGTTTCGGCGCTGAGCCGGTTGGGCGGAATCGAGCAGGCCGAGTCGCCCGAATGCACGCCGGCCTCTTCGACGTGTTCCATGACCGCACCGATCACCGCGGCACCCGTCTGGTCCCGAATCGCGTCGACATCGACCTCGGTCGCGTCTTCGAGGAACCGGTCCACCAGGACCGGACGCTCAGCCGAGAGTCCGCCCTCCTTGCCGAGGGAACCGAACGCCGCAAGCGCGGTCATGGCCCGCGTGAGGTGCTCATCGTCGTAGACGATCTCCATGGCCCGGCCACCGAGCACGTAGGACGGTCGGACGAGCGCCGGATAGCCGATGCGACCCGTGATCTCGAGGGCCTTCGCAGTATCGGTGGCGGTGCCACCGGCCGGCTGTGGAATCTCGAGCCGGGCGCACAACGCATTCCACTGCTCGCGATCCTCGGCCAGGTCGATGGACGCCGGCGAGGTTCCGAGGATGAGCTCCTTCGGAAGTTGATCCGCGAGCTTCAGCGGGGTCTGCCCGCCGAGGGAAACAATCACACCGAGCGGCTGCTCGATCTCGATGACGTCCATCACGTCTTCGTAGGTGAGCGGCTCGAAGTACAGCCGGTCGGAGGTGTCGTAGTCGGTCGACACCGTCTCTGGATTGCAGTTGACCATCACCGTCTCGTAGCCGGCGTCGCGCAGTGCGAAGCTGGCGTGGACGCAGCAATAGTCGAACTCGATTCCCTGACCGATGCGGTTGGGACCCGAGCCGAGAATGATGACCTTCTGGCGGTCGCTCGGGCGGACCTCGTCGGTGTCCTCGTAGGTCGAGTAGTGGTAGGGCGTGGTCGCGTCGAACTCGGCGGCACAGGTGTCGACCGTCTTGAACGTGGTCTTCACGCCGAGCGCCAGGCGAGCGGCCCGCACCGCGGCTTCGTCGGTGCCCCACAGGTAGCCGAGCTGCGCGTCGGAGAACCCGACCTGCTTGGCTCGCCGCCAGCTGCGCTTGGTCATCGCCGCCATGCCGAGTTCGGCCAGATGGGCGCGCTCCTCGGTGATGATCAGCATCTGATCGAGGAACCACGGGTCGACGCCGGTCGACTCGTAGATCGCGTCGACGGTGACACCTCGACGCAGCAAGGTCTCGAGCTGGAACGGACGGTCCGGGGTGCCGATGCTTGCCGCCGCCAGCAGGGCGGCTTCGTCGAGTTCGTCGAAGGCGGCCTCACCGCTGTCGCAGTTCAGGCCATGGCGGCCCTGTTCGAGCGACCGCAGCGCCTTTTGCAGCGATTCGGGGAACGTCCGGCCGATGGCCATGACTTCGCCGACCGACTGCATGGAAGTGCCGAGCACACCGCTGGTACCGGGAAACTTCTCGAACGCCCAACGAGGAATCTTCGTGACGACATAGTCGATCGACGGCTCGAAACTCGCCGGCGTCTTCTCGGTGATGTCGTTGGGGATCTCGTCGAGCGTGTAGCCGACCGCGAGCTTCGCCGCGATCTTCGCTATCGGGAATCCGGTGGCCTTCGAGGCGAGCGCCGAAGACCGGCTCACCCGGGGATTCATCTCGATGATGACCTGTCGACCGTTGTCCGGGTGCACGGCCCACTGCACGTTGGAGCCGCCGGTCTCGACACCGACCCGACGAATGCAGGCGAACGAGCCATCCCTCATCTGCTGGTACTCGACGTCGGTGAGCGTTTGCGCGGGTGCAACCGTGATGGAGTCGCCGGTGTGGACGCCCATCGGATCGAAGTTCTCGATCGAGCAGATGATCACGCAGTTGTCGGCCTTGTCACGCATGACCTCGAGCTCGAACTCCTTCCAACCCGAGATCGACTCTTCGATGAGAATCTCGTTGATCGGGCTGCATTCGATCCCGAATGCCGCGGCCTTTTCGAACTCCTCCATCGTGTAGGCCATGCCGGTGCCTCGGCCACCGAGGATGTAGGCGGGACGGATGATGATGGGGAGGCCGACCTCGGCCACGACCTTGAGCGCTTCCTCCATCGTGTGGGCGGTGCCGGAACGGGCCACTTCAAGGCCAATCTCCTGCATGGCGACCTTGAATCGCTCGCGATCCTCCGCGGTGGCGATTGCCTCGGCATCGGCGCCGATGAGCTCACAGCCGTGCTTCTCGAGGATGCCGGCCTCCGCGAGTTCCATCGCCAGGTTCAGACCGGTCTGGCCACCGAGGGTCGGCAGCACTGCATCGGGCTGCTCCTTCTCGATGATCTTCTCGAGGACGGCGACGTCGAGCGGCTCGACGTAGGTCGCATCAGCGAAGTCGGGATCGGTCATGATCGTCGCGGGGTTCGAGTTGGCCAGGATGACCCGGTAACCCTCCTCCCGGAGGACCCGACACGCCTGCGTGCCCGAGTAGTCGAATTCACACGCCTGGCCGATGACGATGGGGCCGGAACCGATGATGAGGATCGACTCGATGTCGGTGCGCTTCGGCATCAGGCTGGTCCTTCGTCGTTGGTGCTCGGCGCGGCGGCCGAGACTCGCTCGCCATCTGCCGTGCCGTTGTGCGCATCCATGAGCTCTGCGAACTCGTCGAAGAGGTAGCGGCTGTCGTGCGGGCCGGGACCCGCCTCGGGGTGGTACTGCACACTGAAGACGGGGAGCTCGTTGTGAACGAGACCCTCGAGAGCGCCGTCGTTGAGGCACATGTGGGTTTCGGTGACATTCGGCACCGAGCCCACCTCGACCGCGAAGTTGTGGTTCTGGCTGGTGATCTCGACCTTGCCGGTCCGGATGTCCTGTACCGGCACATTGCCGCCGTGATGTCCGAACTTCATCTTGAAGGTCTTGCCACCAAGGGCCAACGAGAGCACCTGGTGCCCGAGACAGATCCCGAAGATCGGCACGTTGCCGATCAGGTTGGGGAGCTCGGTGACGATGCTCCCCGCTTCCTCGGGGTCGCCGGGGCCGTTCGAGAGGAAGACACCGTCAGGGTTCATGGCGAGCACGTCGGCGGCCGGCGTGTCGGCCGGGACGACGGTGACGGTCGCGAGCTCGCCGAGGTGGCGGAGCATGGTGGCCTTCACGCCGAGGTCGTAGGCCACGACCTTTCGCGGCCCGGAGCCGATCGTGTACGGCTCACTTGTGGTGACCTGGCTGACCAGGTCGATACCTGCGGTGCCGGGGTCCGCCTGAGCCGCAGCCTGCAGCACAGCTTCGTCGGCCGTGCCGAACGCGCCGGGCATCGCGCCGCTGTCGCGGATGTGGCGGGTGAGTCGACGGGTGTCGATGCCGGCGATTCCGGCGACGTTGTGCGTGCGCAGGAACGAGTCGAGGTCGCCCTCGGCCCGCCAGCTGCTGTGGCGGCGAGCGAGATCGCGGATGATGACGCCACGACAGTGCGGACGGCTGGCCTCGTCGTCGGTCGCGTTGACGCCGTAGTTCCCGATGTGCGGGTAGGTGAACGTGATGATCTGACCGGCATACGACGGGTCGGTGATCACCTCCTGGTAGCCGGACAGCACCGTGTTGAAGACGACCTCGCCGGAGGCAACGCCGTCGACCGGATCGGCGCCTATGCCTTCTCCCTCGAAGACCTCGCCGTCGGCCAAGACGAGCTGGTACTCGCGAATCTCGTTGCCCATTATCTCTGCGCTTCTCCGTCGATCACTACTGCTTCGCCCCTCAGGATCGTGTGTCGGGCGCGACCACGAACGGCCATGCCCTCGTACGGCGTGTTGTTGCTCCGACTCGCCATGGCGTCACCCGCGACGGTCCATGTCGTGTTCGGGTCGATGATGGCAAGATTTGCGGGGGAACCCTCCGCAATTGGCCCACCATGGTCCGCCTGAATGCCGGCGATTGCTGCCGGTCGCCAGCTCATCGCGGCGAGCAAGGCCTCGATCGGAATGTCGAGATGCGTGTTGGCGATGGCAAACGCCGTCTCGAGACCCAGCATGCCCGGAGGCGCCTCAGCGAAGGTTTGCTCCTTGTCCTGCGGCGTATGGGGCGCGTGGTCGGTGGCGATCGCATCGATCGTGCCGTCGGCCAGGCCCTCCTTCACGGCGAGAACGTCGACATCGGTTCGCAGTGGCGGGTGCACCTTGTAGAGCGGGTCGTAGTCGGCGCAGCAGGCGTCGGTGAGGCAGAAGTGGTGCGTCGCAGCCTCGGCCGTGACCGGGAGACCCGCGGCCTTGGCGGCTCGGATCATGGCGACGGAACCGGCAGTCGACATGTGTTGGAAGTGCACACGAGTCCCGGTCAGACGGGCCAGGGCGATGTCGCGCATCACCATGAGCTCTTCCGCCTCGGCCGGCTGGCCGGGAATGCCGAGTCGGCTCGACCACTCGCCTTCGTGCATGTAGGTGCCCTCGCTGAGGGCGTTGACCTCGCAGTGCTGTGCCAGCACGATCGGCTGACCGCCCGACAGGTGGGCGAGCGACCCCGCGTATTCGAGCGCGGTGCGCATCATCTTGTCGTCCTGCACGCCGGTGCCGTCGTCGGTGAAGATCCGGACTCCGAGCTTCACCAGCTCGGCCATCGGCGTCAGCGAGTCGCCCTCCCGGCCGACCGTGATCGCGGCCGAAGGACGAACATCGCAGATCGTGTCGGCCGCAAGGTCAATCACCTCTCGGACGACGGCGGCACAATCCATCGCCGGCGTGGTGTTCGGCATGGCGATCACCGAGGTGAAACCGCCGAGGGCGGCGCCTCGAGCGCCGGTCTCGATCGTCTCCGCTTCTTCCTTGCCGGGCTGGCGAAGGTGGACGTGGAGGTCGACAAGACCAGGCGACACCACACAGTCCGTCGCGTCGAGTGTGGCGTCGCCATCGAGTCCCTCGCCGACCGCAAGAACGAGCCCGTCGTCGGACACGACGACGTCGGCCCTCCGAGACCCGTTCTGGTCAACGACGGTGCCCCCCTTGATCGCGGTGGTTCCATTGCCGCTCATGCGACGTGTTCCCTTTCGTCGACGAGGTCGAGACCCGACCCCAACAGCAGATACAAGACGGCCATCCGCACGGCGATGCCGTTGGTGACCTGTTCGGTGATCACAGCGTTGGGACGGTCGGCGACTTCGCCGGCGATCTCCACGCCTCGGTTCATAGGTCCGGGGTGCATGATCAATGCGTCGTCACGCAGGCGTGACGCTCGGGCCGTCGTGAGTCCGTATTCCTCATGGAACTCGCGCAGCGTCGGCACGACCGCCTGCTCTTGGCGTTCGACCTGCATGCGCAGCAGATAGCAGATGTCGAGGTCGTCGATGACCTCGTCGATGTCGTGGGTGACCTTCACCGGCCAGCCCTCGAGGCTCGGCGGCAACAGTGTCTGCGGGGCCACGAAGGTCACCTCAGCTCCCATTGTGGCAAAGCCGATCGCGTTCGAGCGAGCAACCCGCGAGTGCTTGATATCGCCGATGATCGCGATACGGCGGCCCTCGAGGCTGCCCAGGTGACGCGTCGCCGTGTAGAGATCCAGCAGCGACTGGGTCGGGTGCTGGTGCCAGCCGTCGCCGGCGTTCACGACGCAAGCATCGGTCCACTGGGTTATCCGCTGCGGGGCACCGGCCCCTTTGTGGCGGACCACAATGCCGTCGACACCCATGGCGGAGATGGTCTGCACCGTGTCGCGGAGCGACTCACCCTTCTTGACCGACGACGAGCCGACGCTGAAGTTCATACTGTCGGCCGATAGCCGCTTCGCGGCCGTCTCGAAGGACAGCCGGGTGCGAGTCGAGTCCTCGTAGAAGAGCCAGGCGATGGTCTTGCCTCGCAGTGCCGGAACCTTGGGAATCTGCCGTTCGCTGACCTCTGCGAACGATTCGGTGAGGTTCAGGATCTGTTCGATCTCGTCCCGATCGAGATCGGCCATCGAGAGAAGGTGACGCATCGCGCTCACGAGACGTCTCCCAGGTCGACACCGTCATCGTGCACATCGACGAGTTCGTCGCGCCGCGTGGGCAGGTTCTTGCCGACGAAGTCCGGGCGGATCGGGAGTTCGCGGTGGCCGCGGTCGACCATGACCGCGAGCTGTATCGCCTGGGGGCGTCCGTAGCTGTGGATCGCGTCGAGGGCCGCCCGCACCGTTCGCCCGGTGTAGAGCACGTCGTCGACGAGGACGATCACCTGGCCCGTCGGGTCGCCCGGGATCTCGGTGATCGCTTCGGGCATCACGGGCCGGAGGCCGAAGTCGTCACGATGCATGGTGGCATCGAGGCTTCCGACCGGGATCTCGCTGCCTTCGATCTCACGAATGTCGTCGGCCAGACGCTGGGCCAGATCGACACCGCCGGTCTGGAGCCCGACGATCATCAGGTCGGCGGCGCCGTGATTTCGTTCGAGAATCTCATGGGCCATTCGACGAACGGCTCGGGTGACATCGTCAGATGTCATCACCCGCGTCCGAGCCTGGAACTCGCCGCCACTGGGCGGCGTAGTCAGGCGACGTTCTCGCTCTGCCACGTTGTCCTTCTCTCGTCCGTATGAGCCTCTCTGAACTCATTTCACGGTCGAGTTCGCAACGTACCAGACGCGCGCCCCGCGACCACGCGCGGTTTCCTGTGGATTTCGCGTGTCGTTCATCACCCGAAAGCCCGCGCGCTGCGCGACTCGTTCGGACGCGACGTTCGTCGGATCGATCTCGGCCAGAATCGCGACGAGGCCCCCGTCGTTCAGCGCCCATTCGGTAAGGCTCCCCACCGCCTCGCCGGCCACTCCCCTGCCCCGCTCCTCGGGATGCACCCACCAGCCCATCAGGGCGGCTCGACGACCAACATCGAAGCGGGAGAAGCCGACTTCACCGAGCACCCGGTCGTCGTCACAAGCTGCGATGACCAGGTCGAACGCGACGCCGGCCTGGCGGCGCACCTCACACCCCTCGATCCAGTGAGAAGCAGCCGGCACCGAGCGATCGACCGGCGGCCGCGACCCCGCAATGATGTCCGGGTCGTGCCACGCGAGCGACAAGGTGGCGGCATCGTCTCCGCGCCAGGGGCGAAGCCGGATCGTCTCGGTTGCGAGGTCGGGCACCTCCAGAACAATGCCCTCGACCGTCACCCCTCGTCGGGCCGCAACTCGTTGGCCACAGACCGAAGCACGCCATTGAGGAACCGCGGCGAATCTTCACCGCAGTACTGCGTGGCCAACTGGACGGCTTCACTCAGCACCGCACCGGTCGGCACGTCGCGGCGCGACCGCAGCTCCCAGGCCGCCATGCGGGCAATGACCCGGTCGACGATCGCCATACGCTCGAGCCGCCAACCGGTGAGGTTCCGACGGATGATGTCGTCGAGCTCTTGGCGCTGGGCGTCGATGCCTTCGATCATCTCGACGGCGTAGTCCTCCAACGGGATGTCTCGCGACTCGAGCGTCGCGGGAATCGATTCGCCGGTCAGCTCGGTCTCGTAGAGGAACGACAGCGCTTCCTCGCGAGCTTCTCGACGTCCGCCCAGAGCGGATGCGGGGGCGTTCACGCTCGGCTGAGGTATTCCCCGGAGCGCGTGTCGATCTTGACCCGCTCCCCGGTGTCGATGAAGAGCGGCACCTGGATAACCAGGCCCGTTTCCAGCGTCGCGGGCTTCGTGCCGCCGGAAGAACGATCGCCCTGAAGGCCGGGTTCGGTCTGAGAGATGGTCAGTTCGACCGACGCCGCGATGTCGGTGCCGACGATCTCGGCGCCGAACATCAGGAGCACCGCAGTCGACCCCTCGACGATGTAGTTGCGGGTCTCGCCCAGCGCCTCGGGCGCAACGTTGATCTGGTCGAAGGTCTCGTTGTCCATGAAGACGTAGTCGTCGCCGTCTTTGTAGAGGAAGTTCATGTCGCGCTTGTCGATCGTGGCGCGTTCGACCTTCTCACCGGCGCGGAACGTGCGCTCGACAGTGCCGCCGGCCCGCACGTTGCGGAGGCTGGTCCGCACGAACGCGTGCCCCTTTCCCGGCTTGACGTGCTGGAAATCGACAATCTGAAAGAGGCCGTCGTCGAGTTCGAGCGTCATGCCGTTCTTCAGATCGTTGGTGGTGATGGTGGGCACAGCGAACTCCTGGCTACTTCAGCGGAATCTTCGGGGAACGAGTCAGCGCACGGCAGCCGTCGTGGGTGACGACCACCATGTCTTCGACCCGGACACCGCCCACACCGGGAAGATAGATCCCGGGCTCGACGGTGATGACCTGGCCGGGCTGGAGGATAGCGGTGTTGCCGGCCCGCACCGAGGGAAGCTCATGGATGTCGAGCCCGACACCGTGGCCGGTTCCGTGACCGAATTCGGGGCCGTAGCCCTCGTCGGTGATCAGCGACCGACAGACTCGATCGATCTCGCCGACCTGCACCCCGGCCCGCACCGCGGCGACCCCCGCGGCCTGCGCCCTCGTAACCAGCTCGTGAATCGTCTGCGCGGTGTCGTCGGCTTCGCCGATCGAGAAGGTGCGGGTCATGTCGCTCCGATACGCATCGACGGTGGAGCCGGCATCGATCACGACCAGATCGCCGGCCTCGAACGGTCGATCCGTGGGTCGTGCGTGGGGCAACGCCGCGTTGGGTCCGCCGGCGACGATCGTCTCGTAGGCCGGACCCGACGCTCCCCTGGTCCGCATTCCGTCTTCGATTGCCGCGGCCAACTCGCGCTCGGTCGTGCCCTCGATCAGCATCGGAGCCAACTCGACCAATGTCTCGTCGACGATCTCCGCGGCTCGCTGCATTCGGGCGAGCTCGGCTTCGTCCTTCACGCTGCGCAGCCCGGTGATCAGGGCCTCGGTCGCGACGAGAGAGCCGGCGGTGACCGCGGCCCAACGCTGCTGATCTGCCCAGCTGATGTCGTCGGCTTCGAGACCGATGGCGGCCAGGCCGTCGAGCAAACTGCCGCCCTCGGCGACGAGGTCGGTGCGGACAAGAACTTCGACGGCGACCCCACCCGCCTCGATCTGAGCGGGAGCCTGCGTGGCGTAGCGGCTGTCGGTGATCAGAGTCGCGCTCTCACCGGTCACGACGAGCACTCCGTATGACCCGGTGAAGCCAATCGCCCAGCGCACGTTTGTCAGATTCGTCACGACGAGTCCGTCGATAGCGCGGTCGGCCATCGCAGCACGAACGCGATCGAGACGTCCGTCGACGCGGAGCGGCGGGAGAGAATCCGTCACGAAAGCAGCTTTGCCATCGCCTCTGCGGCGAGCCGGTAGCCGTCACCGCCGAATCCCGAGATCGACCCGGTCGACACGGGGCTGACCACCGACGTGCGCCGCCACGGCTCACGCGCATCGGGGTTGGACAGGTGCAGCTCGATGATCGGGCCGTCGAAGGCCGCCAGCGCGTCGTGGATTGCCCACGACGAATGCGTGAACGCCCCGGGGTTGATGATGATCCCGGCGTGGCTCTCTCGGGCATCGTGGATCGCGTCGATGAGCTCGCCCTCGTGGTTCGACTGGAGGGCTGCGACGTCGAATCCGAGCGCGTCGGCCGTGGCGGTAGCCGTCTGGACGTGATCATCGAGCGTCGCGGTGCCGTAGACCTCGGGCTCGCGCGAACCGAGCAGATTCAGGTTCGGTCCGTGCAGCAGCAGAACAGTGGGTCGACTCATCGGATGGCCTCCATGGCGTCGGCAAGCACGGCGCGGTCGACGCCGACAACGGTTTCGACACCATCATCGCCATCGAGCACCAACGTGACGCCGTCGATCGCCTTCTTGTCGCGACTGAATAGATCGAGCAGTTCGTTCGGGTCGAGGTTGGGCGGAAGCCGGTGCGGAAGGTCGTAGGCCGAGAGCACCCGGCGGTGCTCAGCCATGCGGGCCTCGTCGATTCGGCCCAGACGCAGTGCGACCTCGCCGGCATAGGCGATCCCCACGGCGACGGCTTCGCCGTGGCGAAGCTCGTATTCACCCGCAGTCTCGATCGCGTGAGCAAGTGTGTGGCCGTAGTTCAGAATTGCCCGGCGATCGCCTTCACGTTCGTCGGCGGCGACCACATCGGCCTTGATCTGCACGCAGGCGGCGACCCGCTCCTCTATCTCCAGGGCATCGAGCTGACCGCCGCCGAGGAAGTGGTATTTCGCAACCTCGCCGACGCCACTCTGGAACTCGCGAATCGGCAGCGTCTTGAGCGTGTCGGTATCGCAAAGCACCGCGGAGGGCTGCCAGAACGCACCGACGAGGTTCTTCCCCTCGGGCAGATTCACACCGGTCTTTCCGCCGATCGCGGCGTCGACCTGGCCCAATAGCGTGGTCGACACGCTCACGAACCGGATTCCCCGGTGGTAGACCGCAGCGACGAATCCGGCGAGGTCAGTGACCACCCCGCCGCCCACGCCCACGATCGCATCGGCGCGGGTGAATCCGGCCTCGGCCATCTGGCGACAGATGTGCTCGACGACGGAGAGCGACTTCGCCTCCTCGCCGTCGGGGACGTTGATGAGTTCATGTTCGATGCCCGGATCGACGCCCCACGGGATCTCCTCCTGCGTGATGACGGCGACTCGCTTCGCCCCCTCGGGGATGACCTCCGGAAGAAGCTCGCGAACGCCCGGGCCGATGTGAACGGGATAGCCGCGATCCTCGAGCTCGACTTGCACCGTGAGCGTCATGCGGAGACTCCTTCGAGAGCAGCGACAATGGCATCGACGCAGTCAGAATGGCGCATCTCGGTGGTGTCGACCCGCACGTCGGCCACCTGGAGGTAGCCGGGGCCGCGTTCCGCGATCTTCTGCTGGAGCGCGGCACGGACATCACCCTGGAGTAGCGGTCGACCGCGACCGGACCCGACCCGCTTCGTCAACGCGTCGATCGATCCGTCGAGCCAGACCACCAATGCATCGCTGGACTGGAGCCGTTTGCGGTTGCCTTCGCTCACCACGATTCCTCCGCCGGTGGAAACGACGGCCGGGCTGGACAGTGCCGCATCGAGGGCGGCGGTCTCTCGCGCACGGAAACGGGCCTCGCCCTCGGTGTCGAAGATCTCGGGAATCGGGTGACCGGCGGCTTCGACGATGAGGTCATCGGTGTCGGCGTGGGGAAGACCCAGCCGCTGCGCCAGGGCGCGGCCGACCGTCGACTTTCCGGACCCCATGGGACCAACCAGCACAACGGAACGAGGTGACACGCCCAGAAGGCTACCGGTGGACCACCACCCCGCCGGGATGGGTTTCGCGACCTTGCGGTGACGGCGGCGGCAAGCGAGGCTCACCGTTCACCACAGCAGCGCCATGGCGCCGGAGGTCAGATTCGATGACAGTCGCACTCGTCACGGGAACCAGCACGGGTATCGGGCAATCGACTGCCCTTCGACTTGCCCGCGACGGTCACCATGTCGTTGCCACGATGCGCAACCCGGCCGCCGGCGCGCCGTTGATCGAGGCCCGCGAGGCCGAGGGGTTCGCTCTGGAGATCATGGCGCTCGACGTCACCGATGCGGGCGCCTGTGCGGATGTCATCGGCGCGACGCAAGCGGACGTCGGCCCGATCGACATCCTCGTGAACAACGCCGGCATCGGAGGGATGACTGCGGTCGAAGACACCACGGACGCCGATTGGAGTGAGATGTTCGATACGAACGTCATCGCCCCTATGCGGCTCACCCGACTGGTGTTGCCGTCGATGCGCGAGCGGCGAGCGGGCAACGTAGTGAACGTCACGTCGGTTGCCGGGCGAGTCGCCTTCGCTCCTCAGGGCCCGTACGCCGCCTCCAAGTTCGCCCTGGAAGCGGCCAGCGAGGTCTTGGCCCAGGAGGTTTCCGCACACGGCATCCGCGTTGCGATCATCGAACCCGGCGTCATCCTCACACCGATCTTTTTCAAGGGCGACCCCGAGCCGCCGACCGGGACGCACTACACCGAAACCTACGAACGACTCACCCGAATGTTCACCTCTGGCCTCGAGAGTCCGACGATGCCGGAGGTGGTCGCCGATGCCATCTCCGACGCGATCTCGACCGACCACCCGGTGCTTCGCTACCCCGTCGGCGACGATGCCCATCAACTCCTCGCCGGGCGGACCGCGATGACCGACGAGGAATACGTGGCACTCGGTCGGGCGATGTCGGCCGATGAATTCGCGGCCGCCATCCGCGACGCGTTCGGCATCCAGATCTGAGGATCAGATGAAACTGTCGGCGAAGTAGACGACCACCACGGTCCCGGCGGCGAGCGCAGGCCCGAAGGGCATCGACTGGGCGAGCAGACGCTTGGGCTGTCCGTCCTCGGCCTCAGGGTCCGGCATCACTTCGCGCTCCAGCCGACGGCGCAGGGTCGCCACGAGGAGCCCACCGATCACCCCGGTCAGGCATGAGAGGAGTAGCGCGTAGAACACCAGGCGGATCACGGGCGTCCAGCCGACCCACACCGTGCCGGCCGCCCACCCGAGGTGGAGACCAAGGAGGAGGGCAAGCTTCACATCGCCGAATCCCATGCCGCGCGGCGAGATCAGGTGCATCAGCAGTAGGAACCCGCCGTAGATCGCCATCCCGCCCAGCGCCTTCGTGATCGCGGAGGGAAGGTCGATGGCGAGTGCTGCGACCACCATTGTCGCGAGCGACAAACCGAGCGCCGGAAATACGATCCGGTCGGGCAACCGGTAGACGTACATGTCGATGACCGACAGCGCGATTGTCGCCGTCACCAAGACGAGCGGCGGAAGCAGCGTCCATTCCCACCCGTATTTGGCCGCGACCGCAACCCAAAGAAGTGCAGTCGCCAACTCGACGATCGGATACGCGGGCGTGATGCGATCACCGCAGTGCTGACAGTGGCCCTTCTGGCGCACCCACGACACAATCGGAATCGTCTCGGCGAGACTCAATGGGTGTTCGCAGAACGGGCAGCGTGAACCGAGAGTGAGCGGCGCCTTGTCGGGGATTCGGTCGACGAGCATCGTGACGAATCCGCCGACCACCAGGCCGATGGGGATGGCGAGGAGGGTGACCAAGAGGTCCATGATGAAGGACCCTAGGGTCCGAACCTCAGCTGTCGACGGAGCCCAGGAACTTCAGCAGAAGTCCACGGTTGACACTGTCGTCCTCGGCTTCCACTGCAGCGAGTGCGGCGTCGCGCTCGGCGTCGGTGGTGGCCTTGGCGGCGGCGGCAACAGCCTTGGCTGCCTTCGGACTCAGGTTGGCGAGTTGACGGGCCATCTCGGCCGGATCGAGTTCGTCGTCGCCGTCAGCGGGTGCGGGAGCGCCGGCGAAGATGTCCTCCGCCACGTCGTCGTCATCGCTGGAGAGATCGTCGAGCGGGTCGATCGACTCCTCGGTCGAGGAGAGGGCGGCGAGGCTGGGCTCGGTGCTGCCCTCGAACGCTGCATCCTCATCGTCTTCGTCGTCGCTGCCGAAGCTGGGAGCATCGTCCATTGCGTCGAGTTCGTGGAGCAGGGCTTCCGGTTCGCCCGGGGTTGCGTCTTCGAACACGTTCGCATCGGCGGTCTCGGCGAGGGGCTCGAGATCGTCCTCGTCGACTGGCTGCGGCTCGAAGCTGGACTGCGCCGGCACGCCGACGGGCTCGTCGACGAAGTCGACGAGGCCAAGTTCCAGCAGTTCCTTGACGAGACGACACGAGTCGATCTCGTTGAGACTCAGGGCCTCAGCCACGGCTCCCACCTGGGAGCCGGTTCCGATGGCGGCGATGCCGCTCCAACGGTGCTGGTCGACCATGACGTCGGGTCCGTCGAGAGCGGGTCGAAGGCCAACCCACACGTCGAGCGACGGGATGACTTCTTCGATCGCACGCCATTCCACGAGCATGTTCTCGGCCGCACCGAGCACGGGCTCGAGTGACGCGGGCGGCCCCGCGTTGGGGGCGAGAGCGTCGGCCTCGAAAGTGAACGAGCCGGCCGCGAATCGGAGCAAGCCGAAGACGACTTCCTCGTTGGTGGGTTCCTGAGTGACGGCGGAGGCGAGTTCCGTCGCCACCACCTCACCGGAATCGACCCAGACGCTTCCCGAACCACGGTCGCCCGTGATGCGGAGTCGGCCCGTCTTCGCGGTGGACGCGAGAAGCCGGAGTACGTCGGGTAGGGCAAAGGTGTCGAGTGTGCCCGAAAGCGCCACGGTGACCTCCGAAAAGTCGTGCGAACACCTGACCATCGGCACGTCGAACCTGGGAAGTAAGGACTACATCGATTTGTTCTCGACAACCGCACGCATGGCGGAAATCGGTGCAGCAACACCAGTCCACAGCGTGAATGCGATCGCCGACAGGCCCACGAGCATCGAAACGCCGTTGAAGGCGGCGATTCCCTCTTTGCGAGCTGCCGCGAGCCAGGCAGTCTCGAACGGGTTGTAGAGAAGGTCGACGACGACCTGGCCCTGGTGGAGCAAGGCGGGGTCGCACGGCATCGACCGGTCGCTCCCCATCCCGACTGAAGTCGCGTTCACCACGACGTCTGCGCCGGCAACATCGGCATGGGACCCGACCCGGCCCGCGGATCCGGCCAGCGCCGCGGCCGACGCGGCGCGGTCGGCGGTTCGATTCACGACGGTGACTTCCTGGGCCCCCGCGGTGGCGCATGCGTGGATGACGGCGCGAGCGGCGCCGCCCGCGCCCAGAACGGCGATCCGTCGTCCGGCGACATCCATGTCGGCGTCGTGCTGAAGCCCGGCGAGGAATCCCGCGCCGTCGGTGCTCTCGGCCCGGATCCGCCCGCCCCCGAGATTGACGAGACAGCTGGCCGCGCCGAGTGCCTCGACGGCATCGGAGCGCTCGTCGGCCGCCGCTGCCGCCGCGTCCTTGTGGGGCATGGTGACCGACATCCCTCCGAGACCCAGGGTCCGCATCGCCTCGACCGCGCCCGCGCCATGGCCAGCGACAACCGGAAGGGCGACATAGACCCAATCGAGCCCCGCCTCAGCGAAAGCTGCGTTGTGCAGCGCGGGTGAGAGCGAGTGCCGAACCGGATCGCCGACGACTGCGGCGACGGTGGTCTCACCCGTGATCACGAGCAATAACCGAGGTCGGTACAGATCGCCTTGGCCGCCTGGAATTCGGCGTCGGTGACGGCAAACGTGTGCGCATCCTTCACGCCGCCGTGATCGGTGAGTACGTAGTAGAACCACTCCCCCGCCTCGGGGTTGAGCGCGGCCTCGAGCGACTTCTCGCCGGGAGCTGCGATCGGGGTGAACGGCAAGCCCGGGTTTGCTCGGGTGTTCCACTGGTTCGAGGTGTCGTCGAGCTGCGCTCTCGTGACGTCCTGACACGACACGCCCGCGCCGTAGCAGACCGACGCATCGATGCCGAGTGTCCACCCGGGGGTGGTGAGGCGGTTGTAGATCACTCGCGCGATCTTGGCGCGATCTTCGTCGACCTTCGCTTCTTCCTCGATCAACGAGGCGATGGTGATGATGTCGTATTCGTCGAACCCGAGGGTGACGGCCTCGGGCGGGAGCCCTCCGGCTTCCTCGATCAGGCGATCGACGCGGGTGTCCATCTCACTGCTCATACGGCCGATCATCAGCCGTTCGTCGGTGATGTCCTGCTCGGGGACGTCGTAGAACGCAGGGAAGAGAAGACCCTCGTGGGGCCAGAAGTCCTTGCCCTCGCGGAGGTAGGTCGAGAACAGCTCGGGATCTCGAAGTGCATCGAGGAGCTCCTCGCGATCGAAGAGGTCGTTCTCGTCGAGCAACCGCTCGACCAACTGCGCGACGGTCAGGCCTTCGGGAATCCTCACCTTGAAGACCTCCGGCACGATCGGACCCTCGGCCAGGATGTCGATGACTTGCTGATAGGTCATGTTCTCGAAGAACTGGTAGTCGCCGGCCTGGAACTGGACTTCGGTGTCGCACGAGAGAAAGCCGCTGATCGTGATCTCGCCGCCATTGGGAACGTCGCAGCGGAGCCAGTAGCGAAAGACCGTGGCGTTGTTGATGATGTCGGCGTCGGCCAGCTTGGTGGCGACGTCGTTGACCGCCGCGCCGGACTGGATGGTGAAGGGAATCTCCTCGCCGATGTCGCCGCCAGCGTCGATCTGGTCATCGATCCAGCTGTAGACGCGGTTGCGGGCGGTGACGATGACGAACAGCACGACCACGATCAAGCCGATGATGCGCAGGAAGCCACCCCAGCTGGTGCGGTAGCGGACCCAGTTGCGGTCCTCGGCGTCGTAGCGGGGATCCACGAGCGGTGTGGAGCCGGGATCGTCTTCGAACACGTACTCGACGCCGTTCGCGTCGTAGCCCGCGGACACCACCACGCCGGGCGGGGCGGCGTAGTCGGGAAGCGCCACGATGGGGACTTCTTCGCCGTCCGGACCGAGCGCGACCGGCGGTGGAGTGCGGGGTGCAGCCTGGGCGGGCCGGACGGCGCGAGTCGCGGGCCTCCGCGGCTCTTCGGCAGGAATGAGCGGCAGATCCGTCGCGCTCGGCGGCATCGGCGGCGGCTTTGCCGCTTCGGGGATCTCCTCGTCGGCCTGACCGGTCAGGAAGGCCGCGAAACTTCGCCTCGGTTTGCGCTGATCAGCCACGAGGCATGCCTCCATCGAGCCACGCCTGCAGCATCACTGCCGCCGCGACCTTGTCGACCACACGGCGGCGGGCGTCTGCCTTCATCTGCTGTTCCATGAGGGATCGCTCCGCGGTGACGGTTGTCAGCCGTTCATCGTAGGGAACAACGGGCACGTCAAGGGTGTCGCCCAGCACCTTTGTTTCCGCGAGGTACTTCTTTGCTTGCGGCCCCATCGAGCCGTCCATGTTGTAGGGCAGCCCCACAACGACGATCTCGGCCTCCCATTCCTCGACGAGCGCCGCGATCTCGCGATGCTCTCGTTGACGATCGCCGGATCGTTTCAGCACCTCGATCGGCATGGCCAAGGTGCCGTCGGAATCGCTAATCGCAACCCCGATTCGCTTGCTGCCCAGGTCGAGCCCGAGGGCCCGCATATCAGCCGATTCCCGCCGCAGCGCGGGCTTGGTCGAGGGCATCGTCGAGCGCGGCAACGTCCTTGCCGCCGGCAACCGCGAGATCGTCCGCAGCCTTGCCACCGCCGCCCACCGTCTTCTTCGCGTCTTCGATGAGCAGTCCGGCGTTGTGGGCGCTCTCCGGCGTGACCGCGGCCGCCAGGGCCACGCCTCCACCGTCGAGTTCGGCGCCGAGCACTACTGCGTGGACGCCTTCCTGGTCACGTACCGAGATCGCGAGGTCGCGAATACCGTTGCGATCCACGCCGTCGACGCGAGCGACGACCACGCCATCGACGGCCTGACCGGCGAGGGTCGGCGCCTGGCCGACCGCCATCTGCTGCTTGAGCTTGGCGAGCTCACCACGCAGGGCCTTCGCTTCGGCTTGAAGCCGCTCGATGCCCTCGGCCAACTCGTCGGGTTGGACGCTCAGACTCTTCGCCGCGGCCGACGCGGTCGCGTCGATGCTGCGCATCAGTTCGATCGTGGCCATGCCGGTCACCGCTTCGATACGACGAATGTTGCTCCCGATCGATCCCTCGGAAACGACTCGCAGCGCGCCGATGTCGCCAAGGGCGCGCACGTGGGTGCCACCACACAGCTCGATGGAGTTCGGCCCGGCCTCGAGCACCCGCACGACGTCGCCGTATTTGTCGCCGAAGAACGCAATCGCCCCGAGCTTCTGGGCCTCGTCCATCGTCGTCTCGAAATGACGACACGACGGGTTGCTGATCACTTCGGCGTTGACGAGGTCCTCGACCTCGGCGATCTGCTCCTGGGTGACGGCCTCGTAGTGGCTGAAGTCGAAACGCAGTCGGTCGGGACCGACCCAGGACCCCTGCTGTTTCACGTGGTCTCCGACGACCTTGCGCAGAGCCCAGTGCAGGAGGTGGGTGGCGGTGTGGTTGCGGCGGATTGCGGCTCGACGGTCGTGGTCGATCGCCGCCGTTGCCGTCTGGCCGACCTCGATCGAGCCACTGCTGGCGCTGATCTCGTGCACGGTGAGGCCGGGCACGCCGGAGCGGGTGTCGTCGATCGTCACCTCACCGGTCTCGGTGCGAATCGTGCCGGTGTCGCCGATCTGACCACCGGACTCGGCGTAGAAGGGGGTGCGATCGAGGATGATCACGTTGTCGTCGACATGGAGCACCGTGGCCTCGGTGGAACTCTCGTCTCGACCGGTGAAGACGGTCTCGCCGTTGGCCTCGACCAACGCGACCAGGCTGCCGGTATCGCCGACCGCGGCAACCTTGCGGGCGTCCTTCGCACGCTTCTGCTGGTCGGCCATCGCCACTCGGAATCCGTCGACGTCGACCTCGACCCCACGCTCGCCCGTGATCTCCTGCGTGACTTCAAGCGGGAATCCGTAGGTGTCGTGCAGGAGGAACGCCGTGTCGCCCGGGAGCGGTTCGCTCTCGCCGAGCCCGTCGAGCTTCTCGTCGAGGATCGCCTGACCGGTGCGGAGGGTCTCGCGGAAGCGGACCTCCTCACGATCGATGACGTCGCGGATGAAGCTGTGGTTCTCGACAAGTTCGGGATATTGGTCGCCCATGAGGTCGATCACGGTGTCGACCATGCCGCCCATGACCGGCGTCTCGACGCCGAGGATGTAGGCGTGACGCACCGCGCGCCGCAGGATTCGCCGGAGCACATAGCCCCGAGCCTCGTTCGATGGAAAGACACCGTCGTTCACCAGCATCGACGTGCTTCGAGCGTGATCCGCCAAGATGCGAAGGGACACGAGCTGCTCGGGCCCGGAGGTGTCGGGATTGACGCTCGTGAGCTCCGCGGCAGCACCCTGGAGGGCGCTCAGCTCATCCGTGTCCCACACAGAGTCGACGCCTTGCAACACCGAGACCGTGCGCTCGAGCCCCATGCCGGTGTCGATCGACGGCTTCGGCAGGGCGACCTTCGTGCCGTCTTCGAGCTGATCGAACTGCATGAACACGAGATTCCAGATCTCGATGAATCGTTCCTCGTCGCCATGCTCGGGGCCGCCATCGTCTCCGAACTCAGGGCCTTTGTCCCAGAAGATCTCAGAGGAGGGTCCGCAGGGGCCGAGGTCGCCCATCTTCCAGTAGTTGTCCTCGTCGAGACGCTGGATTCGCTCCGCCGGCACGCCGACTTCGTTCTCCCAGATATCGGCAGCCTCGTCGTCGGAAAGATGAACGGTGACCCAGAGACGTTCGGGATCGAGACCGAGCACATCGGTGACGAACTCCCACGCCCACTTGCAGGCGTCGGACTTGAAATAGTCGCCGAAGCTGAAGTTGCCCATCATCTCGAAGAAGGTGAGATGGCGAAGGGTCCTCCCGATCTCGTCGAGGTCGTTGTGCTTGCCGCCGGCCCGCACACACTTCTGGATGGTGAGGGCACGGTCGAACGGCGCCGCTTCCTCGCCGGTGAAGTACGTCTTGAACGGCACCATGCCCGCGACGGTGAAGAGCAGTGTGGGGTCGTGCGGAATCAGACTCGCGGACGGCTGATTGGAGTGACCGCGTTCGACGAAGAAGTCGGTGAACGCCTTGCGTACTTCGTTGGCCTTCATGAGTTGAGCAGCCTACCGCCGCCCGTTCACCCCAACCCCGCAGATATCGGCCCCGAAAGAGATTGAGTCAGTGGCGGGGGCGGGTGGGGCGAGGCCGGTGGGGCGTGGAGCGGCGGCCGGCTTCCGGCGCGAACTCCTGGCGCAACTCTTCCTCGCGGGCGCGCATCGTCTCGACTCCGTCGGCCGCGGCCTCCCGGAGGTCAATCACCACGTCGCGCGCCTTGTCGGCAACCAGACGGCCCTTCTCGCCGACATCCTGGCGCACTTGCTCGGGGGTGTAGTGCTCGACCGCCCGCCGAACTCGGCGTTGGACATACACCGACGTGCTGATGCCGGCGGCATACCCCACACCGGACCAGAAGATTCGTTTCACTTGGCCCGACCTCCGACATCGATTGCCCTTCGACGGGGCTTGCTACCACGCATTCGCCAGGTGGCCCGACCGGCCCCGGCCACGAACGATGCCGTCTTGATGAGCGGAGGAGCGACGGCCTTATAGGCCAGGCGAGATGCGATGTCGGCAGTGGTCGAGATTCGCTCGGCCTTGTCGAGCACGGCATCGACCCGTTCGAGCTCGTCGCCCGCTTTCGTGACCGTCGACTGCAGATCGTGCACCATCGGCAGCGTCGCGCCGCGGAGATCGTCGACCGTCGACCGCAGCTCACGGAGGGTGCGGACGAGTGCCTGCACGGCGAGCACCATCACCACCACGACCGCGAGGCACACGACCGAAACGATGACGGCGGCGAGATCAGCGGCGGACATGGCTCTAGTGAACCCGCAGCCCTCTGCTGGCTGGGGGATGGTCTAGCTGAGCGTCGTCAGGTCAACCGACCGGGCCAGTCCGTCGCCAACCCGCTCTCGTGGCCGTGGGGCGACGGCTCGTAGAACACCGACCCGGCCAGTTCCTCAGGCAGGTACTGCTGATCGGCCCATCCGTCGGGGTTCTTGTGGGGTGACCGGTAGCCATCTCCGTGGCCGAGACTGGCCGCACCCTTGTAGTGGGCGTCTCGGAGATGCGCGGGAACCTCACCGGTGCCCGCGGCGCGCGCCGCCTCGCGGGCCGCGAAAATCCCCGCAGTGACCCGGTTCGACTTGGGGGCAGTCGCCAGGTGGATCACCGCCTGGGCGAGGTTGAGTTGCGCTTCAGGGAGCCCCACGAACTCGACCGCCTGGGCCGCGGCGTTGGCGATCAGCAGTGACTGAGGATCGGCCATGCCCACATCCTCCGAGGCAAGGATCACCAGCCGGCGGGCGATGAAGCGGGCATCCTCTCCGGCCTCGAGCATCCGGGCCAGCCAGTACAAGCCGGCGTCGGCATCGCTTCCCCGGATGCTCTTGATGAAGGCAGAGATGACGTCGTAGTGGCCATCTCGCCCGTAGCGGACCGCCTTGGCGTCGACCGCTCCCTCGGCGTCGGGCAACATCACATGGAGCGGCCGGCCCCGTTCCGAAGCGAGCGCGACTGCGACCTCGGTGCCGGTCAGGGCGTGGCGACCATCGCCGCCGCTGCGAGCGGCCAGATGGGCGACCGCGTCATCATCGGCGGTGGCTCCCTCGATCTCGAGGCCCCGACGAATCAACTCGGCGACATCGTCCTCGCCGAGGGCCTGCAGCCGAAAGAGCGTCGAGCGAGACATCAGTGGCGGGTTGACTTCGAAATGCGGATTCTCGGTGGTTGCTCCGATCAACACGATCAAGCCTTCCTCCACGGCCGGGAGGAGGGTGTCCTGTTGTGCCTTGTTGAATCGATGGACCTCGTCGAGGAAGAGGATCGTGCCCTGCCCGCGCTCGCCCAATCGCTGACGGGCCATGGCGATCACCTCCCGGACGTCTTTCACCGATGCGCTGACGGCCGAGAGCTCTTCGAACACTTTCTCAGTGGTGGTGGCCACCAGACGGGCGAGGCTGGTCTTGCCCGTGCCGGGCGGACCCCAGAAGATCACCGACGACAAACGGTCGTGGTCGATCAGGGCACGGAGGGGCTTTCCCGGCGCCAGAAGGTGTCGTTGCCCCACGACCTCATCGAGATTTCTGGGGCGAAGCCTGGCCGCGAGTGGCGAACGGCCCTCCAAACGAGATTGGGCCGCGGCGCTGAAGAGGTCATCACTCACGACGCTGACCCTACGTCAGTGCTCAGGACGAGCGAGCAGTTGCCGATACGGAAGAAATGAGAGACATCATCCCTTTCATTTTCTGGCCCTGGTTCGCCACCTCGTGCTTTGTCCTGCTGCGCCGCCGCGTGTCGCGGGGCAGCTGGAAGTCGATGAACGAGAAGGAAGCCCTCGAGCCAATCGAATTCCCGCCCCCTCCACCCCCACCCTCACCCACGCCCGATGGTTCTCTGCAGGCTGACGCCTCACCAGCGGAGCGAATCCCTTCAGGGATCGAGGGCGGAGACCTTGGCGCGGTGGCGGTGAGGACACCGGTTGAATCGGACCAGACGCGGTCGCGGTCGTTGGCGGAGGCCGTCGAGGGCATCGCCATGCCGTGCGAACTGGCGCCGCTGATGGGGTCAGGCCCGCTCGATCCGCGTGAGGTCACCTTCTTCACCACGGGCCACGCGCCGGCGACGATCGGCTCTGCCCTTTCCGACGAACTCGAGCGGCTCGGCTACGAGATCACCCCGCTCGACGATCGCTCGATCAAGGCCGAGCGCGGTCCGGATCTCGTACAGGCGCGCATGGTCAGCAGCGAACTCACGTCCGAAGATGTGATGCGCGATCTGCATCCGAGTGCGCCCGCCGGCGCCCTCGTGGTGGAGATGAAGCTGAGCTGAGACTCAGGTCGCGGGCGGCAACACGCGCAGGCCCAGTTCGTCGAGGTGCCCGTCGTCGATCGGGTTCGGCGCGCTCGTGAGCGGATCAGCCCCCGACTGGGTCTTCGGGAACGCGATGACTTCGCGGATGTTGTTCTCGCCGGCGAGAATCGCCGTCAAGCGGTCGATTCCGAATGCGAACCCACCATGGGGCGGCGCGCCGTAACGGAACGCGTCGAGCAGGAAGCCGAACTTGGCTTGTGCCTCCTCCGCGCCGATTCCGAGCAGCTCGAAGATCCTCGACTGGATGTCGGAACGATGGATTCGAATACTGCCCGAGCCCATCTCCCAACCGTTGAGGACGAGGTCATAGGCCTGCGAGCGCACGTCGAGAAGCGCGTCGCCGCCTTCCTCCAGAAGGTGCACATCCTCATCGTGCGGCATCGTGAAGGGATGGTGGGCCGGAATCGGCTTGCCACTCTCGCCGACACCCTCGAAGAGCGGGAAGTCGACCACCCAGAGGAAATGCAGACCACCCTCGTTGACCGGCGGGCGGCCGAGTTCGAGACGCAGTAGGCCAAGCACGTGACGGACGAGCGGGCGCTCATCGGCCACGAGGAACACCATGTCGCCGGGTGTCGCCTCAAGCGCGGCGATGAGCTGCGTCGACTCGTCAGCGGACAGGAACTTGGCGACGCCGGCCTCGAGCGCGGGGCCTTCGTCGCCGTCGGCCACCTTCATCCAGGCAAGGCCCTTCGCCCCCCACCGCTGGCAGGTCTCGACGAGCGCATCGATCTGGTTGCGGCTGAGCGCCTCGACGCCGCCCTCCATCCGGATGCCCTTCACACAGGGCGCCTGGAACACTCGTGCCTCGGTGCCTTCGAAGATCGGCGTGAGTTCGACGAGCTCCATTCCGAAACGTACGTCGGGCTTGTCGGAGCCGAACCGCTCCTGTGCGTCGAGCCAAGTGATTCGGGGGAACTCGGTCGGGCGTTCACCGGTGACTGCTTCAGCGGCGTCGGCAACCGTATGGGAGATGACGGCGAAGACGTCCTCCTGGTCTACGAAGCTCATTTCCGCGTCGAGCTGCATGAACTCGAACTGGCGATCGGAGCGCAGATCTTCATCGCGGAGGCAGCGAGCGATCTGGTAGTAGCGGTCGATGCCGCCGACCATGCAGAGCTGCTTGAACAGCTGTGGGCTCTGTGGGAGCGCGTAGAACGAACCCGGCTCCTTGCGCGACGGCACCACGAAGTCGCGAGCACCCTCGGGCGTGGACGCGATGAGCATCGGGGTCTCGACCTCGACGAAGCCCTGTCCCTCCATGCCGCGACGCAGCGCGCTGTTCACGGTGGCCCTGGTGCGAAGGTTGCGCTGCATCCGGTCTTTGCGAAGATCGACATAGCGATGACGGAGACGGATCGTCTCGTCGACGTCGGTTCGCTCGTCGAGCGGGAACGGCGGCGGCTCGGCCTCGTTGAGGATCGCGATCTCGTTGATCTCGATCTCGATCTCGCCGGTGGCGAGGTCGGTGTTGGCCGTGTCGTCGGGACGCAGTCGAACTTCGCCGGTCATCGACGCCACGTACTCGCTGCGCAGATCGTGGGAGCGGTTGACCACGCACTGCACAACCCCGGTGCGGTCCCGAAGATCGATGAACGCGAGGTGCTCGCCGTGTTCGCGGCGCTTGTCGACCCAGCCGCACACGGTCACGGTGCGCCCGACGTCGGCGGCGCTGAGGCTGCCGCACATGTCGGTTCGTTGGGAGGTGGAAAGATCCATCGTGGTTCCTGCTTCTGTCTTCAGTGCTGGTGGAGAGTCAGTTGGTGAGTGCGTGTATGTCTCGCACGAGATCGTCGAGGGCAACGCGGCGTTGACCGGCATCGCCACGAAGGTCGCGCAGCGTCACTTCGCCGGCGGCGACCTCGTCTTCGCCGATGATCGCCGCGTAGGGAGCGCCCGAGCGGTCGGCGACCTTCATCTGGGCCTTCATGGAGCGGCCACCGTAGGCACGATCAGCGCCCACTCCCCCGCGGCGTAGCCGTTCGCAGACATCCAGGGCGTGACTGCCTCCGGTGACGTCGACAACGAAGACCGAAACCGGCGATGGCGGCGCCGGGAAGACTCCCTCGGCATCGCAGGCGAGGAGGATGCGATCGACGCCAAGGGCGAAACCGATGCCCGGAGTGGCGGGGCCACCGAGGTCCTCGACCAGGCCGTCGTAGCGACCGCCTCCGCCGACTGCGTTCTGGGCGCTCTCCAGCGACGTGGCCGCGAACTCGAAGGTGGTGCGCGTGTAGTAGTCGAGGCCGCGTACGAGCCGCGCCGAGATCGTGTAGTCGACCGCGAGTGCTTCGAGCCCGCCTCGTACGGACGCGAAGTGGTCAGCGGTCTCATCGGTCAGGAAGTCGACCATCACGGGCGCGCCGTCGATGATCTCCTGGTCCTCGGGACGCTTCGAGTCGAGCACACGGAGCGCGTTGCGCTCGAGCGTCACCTGTGACTGCGCAGAAAGGTCGCTGTTGTGGCCGGTCAGATAGTCGGTCAGGGCCTCGAGGTACGCGGGCCGGCAGGTGGCATCGCCGAGGCTGTTGAGGGAGAGCTGCACTCCGGTGAGACCGAGCGACTCGAAGAACCGAGAGGCCAGCGCGATGACGTCGATGTCGGCCTGCGGGTCGTCGGCACCCAGAACCTCGACGCCGACCTGCGTGAACTGGCGGTATCGGCCGGCCTGAGGTTGTTCGTAGCGAAACTGCGGACCCTCGTACCAGACCTTCCACGGCGGAACCGGCCGGTGCTCGGCGTAGGCCCGACAGATCGAAGCGGTCAGCTCGGGGCGCAACGCGAGATGCTGCGGCGGATCACCCTTGTCAAGGAAGTCGAACATCTCTTTGGTGACGACGTCGGTCGACTCACCGATGCGCTTGAACACGCCCAGGTCTTCGAAGATCGGCGACACGACCTCTCCGAACCCGCCCATGCCCGCAGCATCGGCAAATCGGTCGACGAGCGCGCGGCGACGACCCGACTCCGGCGGGAGGATGTCGCGGGTGCCCTTGGGGGCACGGAAGGTCGGCTCGGCCACAGCCGCTCAGGCTACCCCTGGCACCTGCCGACCCCGTGGAGGTTTCGTCAGGAAGGCTCGACGTCCGGAGCCCCGCCACCGGGCACGAGCCGGTAGGCGTCGTAGACCGCTTCCACCGCGAGCAGACGTGACAATACCGAGTCGAGTTGACTGACATCGGCGAGTTCGAACTCGAACTGCATCTTCGCGACGGCGTCGTCGCCGGTCTCGGTGGCAACGCTGACCACGTTGAGCCCATGGTCGGCGAGCACTTTCGCCACGTCGACCAGCAACGAGTTGCGGTCGAGCGCCTGCAGTTCGACTGTGGTCGCGAAGCGCCCGTTGTGGTCGGCATCCCACTCGACTTCGATCAGGCGATCGGGCTGACCTTCCTGCAACGTGGTGGCATTGAGACAGTCGGAACGATGCACGGAGACGCCACGACCCCGCGTGACAAAGCCGACGATCTCGTCGGGAGGCACTGGCGAACAGCACCGTGAGATCCGGATCATGATGTCGTCGAGTCCCTCGACGTGGACACCGGCCGATCCGGTCGCCTTGCGCTTGGCGCCGAGACGACGACTGACGTTGGCCGGGAGGCGCGGCTGGTCCTCATCGGCTGCCGGTTCCTCGCCCCGGAGTTCCTTGGCAATTCGGTCGGCGACGGTGGCGCCGGCAACATGGCCTTCGCCAACCGCCGCGAACAGCGAATCGTCGTCGGAATAGTTGAGCTGCTCACCGACCTGCAGAAGCACCGGCTCCTTGAGGATGCGCTGGGCCGGAAGCCCCTCACGACGAAGCGCCTGCAGGAGTTCGTCTCGGCCGTGCTCTATGGCGTCCTCGCGGCGTTCCCGCGTGTACCACTGCTTGATCTTGTTGGCAGCCCGGCGGCTGGCAACGAACTTCACCCAGTCGCGGCTCGGGCCCGCGCCCTCGACCTTCGATGTGAAGATCTCGACGCTGTCGCCGGATTCGAGCCGGGTGTCGAGCGGCACAAGTCGACCGTTGACCTTGGACCCGATGCAGGCGTGACCCACGTCGGTGTGGATCGTGTAGGCGAAGTCGACCGGGGTGGCGCCGACGGGAAGCTCGATGACCGCACCCTTGGGGGTGAAGACGTAGACCTCGTCCTGATCCAGGTCGAACTTCAGGTTGTTCATGAACTCCGAAGGGTCGGAGGTCTCCTGCTGCCACTCGACGATGCGGTTCAACCACGCCATCTCGTTGCCCGCCTCACCATCCTTGTAGTCGGAGTGGGCGGCCACACCGAACTCCGCCCTCTGGTGCATCTCACGAGTGCGGATCTGCACCTCGATGGACTTGCCCTGAGGACCGACCACCGTCGTGTGCAACGACTGGTAGAGGTTGAACTTGGGCATCGCGATGTAGTCCTTGAAACGGCCCTGGACCGGCCGCCACGTCGCGTGGATCGAGCCGAGGGCGCCGTAGCAGTCGCGCACGGAGTCGACGATCACCCGGATGCCGACGAGGTCGAAGATCTCTTCGAAGCCGCGGCCTTTCACGACCATCTTCTCGTAGATCGACCACAGGTGCTTCGGACGACCGTCGATCTGCGCAACGATGCCGAGTTCGGCCAAGCGGGCCTGCACGTCACCCAGGACCTGAGCGAGATAGAGATCACGCTCTGGTGCTCGCTGCTGGAGCATCTGATCGATCTCGGCGTAGCGACGGGGATGCAGCGCCGCGAAGGACAGGTCCTCGAGCTGCATCTTCATGTCCTGCATGCCGAGGCGATGAGCAAGCGGGGCGTAGACGTCGAGGGTCTCGCGAGCGGTCCGTTCCTGCTTGAACGCCGGCAGCGCCGCCACTGTGCTCAGGTTGTGGAGTCGATCAGCCAACTTGATGATCAGCACCCGCATGTCGGAGGCGATCGCGACAATCATCTTCCGCATCGTCGCGGCCTGTTGCTGCTCCTTCGAGTCGTACTTGACCCGCTCGAGCTTGGTGACGCCGTCGACGATCCGTGCCAGGTCGACACCGAACTCGGCTTCGAGCTGCTTCAGGCTGACTTGGGTGTCTTCGACCGCATCGTGGAGCAACGCGGCAGCGATCGTGGTGTCGTCGATGCCCTGACGGGCAACGATGGTCGCGACGGCGACGGGGTGGCGAACGTAGGGCTCGCCGGACTTGCGGTGCTGCCCCTCATGGGCGTTCGCGGCGAGCTCAAAGGCTCGCTCGATCACCGCGGTGTCGCCCTTGGGATGGTGCTGCCGGTACGCCGAGATCAGTCCGGCGATCTCCTGCGATGTCGATCGGTTCGGGCCCCGTCGCCATGGCAGAACTCGGGTTACGGCCGGCATCAGTCGCCCCCGACCATGACCAACGACTCGATTCGGGCATCGTCGAGTCGTTGGCGCCCGTCGAGAAAGCCGAGCTCGAGAAGGAAACCGAATCCGAGAAGCAGCCCGCCGTGGCGAGCGATCAGCTGTGCACTCGCGGCGGCAGTGCCGCCGGTGGCCAAGACGTCGTCGATCACGACCACACGTTGCCCGCTGGCGACCGCGTCAGTGTGGATCTCGAGCGTGTCGGAGCCGTATTCGAGTCCGTAGTCGATGGATGACGTTGTGAACGGCAGCTTGCCCGGCTTGCGCATCGGCACGAATCCCACGCCGAGCTGACGAGCAACCGTCGCGCCGAAGAGGAATCCTCGGGCTTCGATGCCGACGACCACATCGACCGCGGCGTCGACCCAGGGCTCTGTCATTGCGTGCACGGCGGTGTCGAAACCGACCGGGTCGGCCAACAGCGGGGTGATGTCCTTGTAGACGATCCCCGGCTCGGGAAAGTCGGGAATGTCTCGGATCAATCCCTGGACGAGTCCGGCAGCGGGCATACCGCCACCGTACCGCCCCTATCGCTTCTTCTTTTTCTTCCTCGGCCGCGGCGGCGCGTTGCTGGGGCGAGGGCGATCGGCCGTCGGTCGCGTGGACGTGGTGCCGAGCGCGACATCGTCGGCGGCCACCGCTCGGGTGCCCTCACCGGCGAGTCCCCGCGATTCGACCTTCCGGGCGACCGCGACATTGGCCTCTTCGCGACTCTTCATCATCGCCACAATTGACGAGGCAACGAAGATCGATGAGTAGGAGCCGACGAGGATGCCGATCAGCAGAGCGATCGCGAACTCCTGGAGCGTGAGCGCTCCCAAGAAGAACGAACCGACGATCAACATGGACGCCACCGGCAGCATCGACGTGATCGACGTGTTGATCGAGCGCATGAGCACCTGGTTCAACGCCAGGTTCATCATCTCGTTGTAGGTGTAGCGACCAGTGCCCGACAACCGGCCGTTGATCTCACGGACTTTGTCGTAGACGACGATTGTGTCGTAGAGCGAGTAGCCCATGATCGTGAGGAACGCGATGACGGTTGCCGGCGTGACCTCGAACTGGAAGACCGAATAGACGCCCACCGAGATCAGAATGTCGTGGGCCACGGCGATCAACGCGCCAACAGCCATCTTCCACTCGAGCCGTATTGCGATGTATCCCGCGACGATCACGAAGAACCAGATCAGGGCAGTGATGGCCTTGTCGGTGATCTGATCGCCCCACGAGGGTCCGACGGTGGTGACCGAAACATCGGTCTCGTCTGCACCGGCGAGGTCGGCGAGGATGGTGGTGATACCAGCCACCGCATCGATGCCGTCGAGATCGGAACGCACTCGGATGCTGTCGCCGCCGACCGTCTGGATCTTGGCGGCTGCTGCGCCGGTTCCCGAAAGCGCATCGCGGGCATCGGACACCGACACGTCGGGCGCCGTGACCTCCCAGGAGGTGCCACCTTCGAATTCGATTCCGAGGTTCAGCCCTCGGAAGATCAGCGAGCCTCCGCTGACCAGCACGAGGATGAGCGAGCCGATGAGCGCCTTGCGCCACATCTTCGGGAAGTCGAACTCCTGTTGGCCGCGATAGAGCAATCGGAGGGTGTTCATGACACGACCTCCCCGCTCGGGATTCCGTAGCGGCGGGGATTGGCGGTCATTCCCTCACCTCGGGCCATGAGCCGCACGACGGGGCCCATGAAGAAGTAGGTCGCGACGAGGTCGAGCACCGTGGCCAACCCGAGGAAGAGGGCGAAGCCCTTCACCTGACCGACCGTCAAGAAGTAGAGAACGCCGGCGGCAATGAGACTCGCCACATCGGCCTTCACGATGGTGGAGTAGGCGATGGGGAAGGCCCGTTCGACCGATGACCGGACGGTGCGCCCGCCGCGAACATCTTCCTTGAGGTGTTCGAAATAGACGACGTTCGAGTCGACCGACACACCGACGGAGACGATGAGCCCGGTGACTCCGGCCAAGGTGAGGGCGAGCCCCTGAGATTCGCCGAGCCAGGCGATCATCGTCCAGAGCATTGCCCCGGACACCGCGAGACTGGCGATCGCGACCAGGCCGAGCATGCGGTAGTACGCGATGAGATACAGCGAGACAAACGCGAACCCGATGAGACCGGCAGCGATGCCGGCATCGAGGGCGTCCTCACCGAGGGTGGAGGAAACGGTGCGGCTCTCCTGCGGAGTGAGCTCGACCGGCAAGGACCCGAAGCGCAAGACAAGCGCGAGGTCCTTCGCTTCACCTTCGGTGAAGTTTCCGGTGATGGTCACGGAACGACCGAGGTCTGGGGAGTTGACCGACGGCGCACTCTCGATCTGGCCGTCGATCTCGATGGCGATGCGACCAGTCGGACACGACACCTGACGAGAAAAACAGGCATTGGCGAGCGCGTTGAAATCGTCGGCGCCGGGGCTCCCCCCGTTGAGGTCGACCTGTACGTACCAACCGGTGCTCGACACCGCCAGATTGAATGCCGCGGTCGCGCCGCTCACGATCTCGCCCGTCACCCGACCGCCGGGGTTTGTGGTCTGGTCGGCCAACAATGGGGCGGGGCCCAGCAGAAGACGGCTCTCGAACGCACCCTCATCGGCCTGCGGCAGGATGCTGACCTCGTCGGCGTCGGCGTCGGGGGTGAGGGTCCATTGATCGACCACAGCCTGCGCCGCGGCGACCGTGGCCTCGTCGATCTCGCTGCCGGGCTCCTCGGCGGACTCGAGGATCACCAGCGACGACTCATACTCGATCTGCTGGGTCGGACTCATGCCGGCGAGAACCGGGCGGAAACGCAATTCGGCGGTCTGGCCGACGAGTTCGAGGGCGCGGGCCTGGTCGTCGACGCCCGGAATCTGCACCAGAACCGTCTGACCTTGACGAGTGATCTCCGGCTCACGGACACCCAGCCCGTCGATTCGGTTGCGGATCACTTCGATCGCCTGGTCGAGGATGTCTTCGGATACGGGTGAACCGTCGGGGTTGGGCTCGGGCTCGAGCACCACCGAAGCGCCGCCCTGGAGATCAAGACCCAGCAGCGGCTCGTTGCCGGCCGCGAACGTGTAGACGATGCCCGCGAGTGCGACGACGACTACGCCGATCGCGAAACTGACTTGGCGTCGCATTGTCAGACGTCGCCGTCTTCCGAGTCGGCCTCGACGAGTTCATCGTCGTCGTCATCATCATCGTCGTCGTCTTCGTCGGAGGAGAGACGCTCGGCGATTGCCGACTTGGCGATCTTCAGTTCGACATCGGGCGCGACCTCGAGCCACACCACCTCACCCTCGACCTCGGCCACCGCACCGTGGATACCCGCGTTGGTGACGACGAGGTCACCCTCGGCGAGAGAGCTCACCAACTGCTGGTGCGCCTTCAGGCGCTTTTGCTGGGGAAGGATCATGAACGCGTAGAGGGCACCCATGAGAACGACGAGAACGACGACTGACATGGCAGGGAGGCTAGCTGGCCCAAACCTCGTGAACGCCCTGCCGGAACGAGTCGAACTCGCCGGCCTGAATGGCGTCGGCCATCTGATCCATGAATCGCAAGAGCCAGCCGACGTTGTGGAGCGTGAGGATGCGCGCCGCGGTCGGCTCCTTTGTCTGTAGGAGATGGCGCAGGTAGCCCTTGCTCCAGCGGGCAGCCGGACTCTCCGGCCATGACGGATCGAGGGGCTCGCGGCTCCGCGCGAACTCGGCCCGCGTGAGGTTGAAGCGCCCTGCGTCGGTCAGCACGGTGCCATGGCGGGCGTGACGCGTGGGAAGTACGCAATCGAACATGTCGACACCACGGGCCACCGACTCGACGATGCCGATCGGGTCGCCGAGACCCATGAAGTAGCGCGGCCGGTCGGTGGGAAGAATCTCCATGCACGACTCGAGGCCATGCAGCATCTGCGTGCGGTCCTCCCCCACCGAGAGCCCGCCCACTGCGTAACCGTCGAAGTCGAGTGACACGATTCGCTCCGCCGACTCCTTGCGCAACGACTCGTCGGTGCCACCTTGGACGATGCCGAATTGACTCTGCCGACCCGCGGCGTCGTCATGATCGAGAAAGGCCTGGCGGCCCCGGCCTGCCCACAGCGACGTGCGATCGACCGCCGCCTTCACGACCGAGAGATCGGCAATGGAGCTGGGACAGACGTCGAGCACCATTTGTATGTCGGCTCCGATCAGCGCCTGCACCTCGACCGCCCGCTCCGGTGTCAGCAGATGCGTCGAGCCGTCGTAGGTGGACTTGAACGTTGCGCCTTCGTCAGTCAGGTCAGGCCCGAGCGAGAAGATCTGGTAGCCGCCGGAGTCGGTGAGAAAGTGCCCGTCCCAGGCGGCGAATCCGTGGATTCCACCAAGTTCGGCCACGACGTCGGCCCCCGGGCGCAGCATCAGGTGATAGGTGTTCGCCAGGATCACCTGGGCACCGAGTGCCTCGACGTCGTCGGAGGCCAAATGGCGGATCGCCCCGCGGGTGCCGACCGGCATGAATCGAGGGGTCGTGAACTCACCGCGAGCGGTGGTGACCACACCCGTTCGGGCGCTGCCGTCACGGCCGGTTTCGGTAAACGATGCCTTCACGCCCCGAGGGTACGTTCAATCGAGGCGGGATTCATCCACCGAGTAGGTGATGGCCCGAGACCGTGGCGCCGATCTCGCGCGCGGCGGAATGCGCCGAGCGGAAGTATCGGCGCGGATACCGAAGGCGTCGCCGAGTCCGCAGCTCGACACTCACAATCGACTGCTCGCGCCACCACGGCTCGACCCGCACGACAAGAGGAAGCCGCGGCCACGACCCCCGGAGAGACAACGACGCGTCCGCCTGCCGTCCTCCGCTGGGCAAGGGCCGGAAGCCGGAGGTGAGCCTCAGACTCGAACCGCCACGAAGAGGTATGAACTCGGCGTCAGCCGGCAGGCGAGTCGCCACCGCGTCGAACGGCTCGAAGACATGTTGGCGCACGAGCGAGCCGCGCCGCGGATTCCCGTCGTTGCGAAGTTGCGTTGCTCGATCGCTGACCGAACGTCCGATTCGCTGCATCCGCGCCAGCCCGCGACGACTGACTCGCCGCACCGGGGCGACGTGACGGAGACCCGCTTCCCACGCGTCGATCAACGACGCCATCCACTCGTCGAGCTCGCTCGACTGGTCGGCGGCCCGAGCGAAGTCACCCTGTCCGCGCTCGAGCGGCTCAGCGACAGGATCGATGATCTCGATCCGCAACGGCATCGGTGCGACGGACATCTCTCACAGTCTAGATCGAGCCGGTACGGTCGGGAAGGTGCCCGACGCCGATGCCCTTCCCGAGATCGTGGACTCCCAGACGTGGAGGGCCGCGCTCGACGAGTTGACATCAAGGGAGAAGGCGCTCACCAGGGCCAAGGATGCCGTGGCCGCGTTGCGCCGCCGTCTCCCTATGACGGCTGTTCGGGGTGACTACGTCTTCGAGACACCGTCCGGCCCCCGCACGCTGTTGGAACTCTTCGATGGCCGCCGACAGCTGATCGTCTACCACTTCATGTTCGGCGACGACGCCGACGAGGGTTGCCCCGGCTGTTCGTGGCTGACCGACGCGATGACCCATCCCGCCCACCTCAATGCCCGAGACGTGTCCTTCGCCCTGATCTCCCGAGGTCGGCTCGAGAAGCTCGAGGCGTATCAGCAGCGGATGGGTTGGGATCGCGACTGGTTCTCCTCCCACGGCACCACCTTCAACGACGACATGGGAGTCACCGTCGAAGGAGAAGAGTGGCACGGGCTCAGCGTCTTCCTCCGCGAGGACGACGAGGTCTACCGCACCTACTTCACCGGCGACCGAGGCGTCGAACACCTGGGCAGCCACTGGACCTACCTCGACCTCACTCCGTTCGGCCGCCAGGAGACCTGGGAGGACTCGCCCGAAGGGCGACCCCAATCCGCGCCCTACGAGTGGATCCGGCGCCACGACGACTACTGAGATGGCCTACGAACCAGCGGAGGGCGAGCGAATCTTCGTTCCCTGCAAGGGCGGACCGTCGACGAGTCGGCTGGTTGAGCACCCGCCGCCGGTTGAGATCGAGGAGCGATCGGGTCTCTACGTCCTCGATGACACGGGTCCTCGCGAGGAGTGGCACTACGTGTACCTCCCGAACACCTGACTCAACCCAGCGAGTAGTGGATTCCGGCTTTCGTTCGGCCTCGCTCGTGAAACAGGCCAAGGGGGCGGAGGCAGTACGCCATTCGCTGGGCGACATCTCGGCTGACACCCGCTCTTGTCGCCACGTCGGCGGTGGTGAATTCAGGCGGCAGACCATCGGGCACCAGCGCCAAGAGGTCTCCGCTGTCGTCGAAGCGGTGGCGCCCGACGATCTCGCGAAGAATCCGATCCGTGGTGCGGAATCCTCCACGGCCACGTCGGGCAGACGGGTCGACCTCCTGGATCTTTGTCACCGAAACGAGCACGACCTCGAGGCTGAGGTTCGGGTGATCGAGCAACGTCGGAATACTGACCAGCTCCTCGAAGACGTCGTAGACCGAGCCTCGCTTCGGCGACTTGCGTGGCTTCGCCTCCGGTCGCTGGAGATAGGTCTCGACCGCAATCGGGTGGACCAGGAGAATGCGGTACTCCGGCAGGAGGTGGTCGAGCTTCTTGCCCATCGCCGCAAAGGAGCTCGTCTGGATCTCGATAAGCAGGTCATCGCGGCGGATGTCGATCACGAAGCGCTCCAGCGGCACCTCGAACTCATCGCCCGGCTCGGCGTAGTCCGCCTTCAGCGCAGCGTGGAGCGAACCCTCGTTGAGGGTGCCGATATGGGGTTCGATGGCGATCACGCGATCGTAGGCGGGGCGATCACTCCACCGGGCGAAGGACCATCCCGACATGGGCCGGCACTGCGCCGAGCCAAGCGGAGACACCGGCCGAGTCGGACCGGACTTCGATCTCCCAATCTCCCGGGATCACGACGTCGTTGACGTCCTGACTACCCATGTTCACGACGACTGCTCGCCGGTCGTTGTCGGCATCGCGAAGGAACGCGAGCACCGAGTCCTCTCGGTGGAGCAGCTCCAGCCGGCCGGCCTCGAGCGCCGGCGAACCCGCCCGCGCCGCGATGATCGACCGGTAGAGGTTGGCGATGGATCCCGCGTCGTCTCGCTGCGCCGCCGCGTTCCGGACATCGGATTCGGGTGGGAAGGGCAGCCAATTGTCGTCTCGCGCCCAGCCATGGCTGTCACTGTCATCCCAGGGAACCGGCGCGCGGCAGCCGTCTCTCACCCCAGCGGGGTCCTGCTGCTGTTCGCGCGGCACGTCGGCGTCCAGCAGGCCGAACTCTTCGCCGGCGTACATGTAGGGCGCGCCGCGCAAGGTGAGCAGCAGCACCGCAGCGGCCCGAGCGATGCGCTCATCGCCGCCGTAGCGAGTGCGATGCCTGGGTACGTCGTGGTTCGAGAGCACCCACGTCGTCCATGCGTCAACCGGATCGAAGGCCGCGGCTGCATCGGCGATCTGACGCCGCCACACCGCCGGTTCCCATTCGCACCACAACGGCAGAAAGTTGAAGGCGAGGTGGAGCTCATCCTGCGCGCCGTAGTAGGTCGCGACCTTTTTCGGGTCGAGGATGTAGACCTCGCCGACCGACATGCGGTCGCCGTCGTACTCGTCGAGCACGGCGCGGATCCCTCGCAGGTATTCGTGGGTGACTGGGTTGTTGAACTCCGTGAGCGGCCGCCCGGGGCCGGCTTCGCGATCGAGCAGGCCATCGGGCTTCCCGATGGCATGGACGACGTCCATGCGAAACCCGTCGACGCCGCGATCGAGCCAGAAGCGGAGGGTGTCGTGCATCGCGGCACGCACCTCGGGGTTCGCCCAGTTCAGATCGGGCTGCTCCGGCGTGAACATGTGCAGGTACCAGGCCTCGGTGGTCTCGTCCCACCGCCATGCCGGGCCCTTGGGGAACTCTGCCTGCCAGTTGTTGGGCGGTGTGGTGGGATCGCCGTCGCGCCAGATGTACCAGTCGCGTTTCGGGTTGTCCCTGGAGGATCGAGACTCGAGGAACCACGGGTGTTGGTCGCTCGAGTGATTCGGCACCCAGTCGAGGATCACTCGGATGTCTCGCTCGTGCGCCTCGGCGATCAGCCGGTCGATGGTGGACAGATCGCCGAACAGGGGATCGATGTCGCAGTAGTCCGCCACGTCGTAGCCGTGATCGACCATCGGCGACGTGAAGATGGGCGACAGCCAGACGGCACCGACCCCGAGCCACTGCAGATGATCCAGGTGAGCGATGACGCCATCGAGGTCGCCCACACCGTTGCCGGTCGTGTCGCAGAAACTACGGGGATAGATCTGATACGTAACGGCGGTCTTCCACCAGGGCTCGTCCATCGGCCAATCGTGACACGGACGCCCTCGAGGCTCGGCCTCGGCGACCGGCCGCTGCGGCGTCTACCGTGGCTCGATGACATTCACGGGATGGCCCGTAGAGGCAATCGAGTTCTTCGAACGCCTCGAGGACGACAACACGAAGTCGTTCTGGAACGAGCAGAAGCACGTCTACGACGAGTCGGTGAAGGCCCCGATGGAGGCGCTCCTCCTTGAGCTCGCGGCCACCTGGGGCGAAGGCAAGGTGTTCCGGCCCTACCGCGACGTTCGGTTCAGCAAGGACAAGACGCCGTACAAGACCAACATCGCTGCGACGATGACCAAGGGTGGCTACATCAGCCTCTCGGCCGACGGCCTCTTCACCGGCACCGGCTACTACATGATGGCCAAGGACCAGCTCGCGAAGTTTCGTGCCGCGATCGACGACGACAAGACCGGCCGACAGCTCGAGAAGACGATCGCGAAGCTCGCCGGCGCCGACATCGAGGTCACCGCTCACGACCGTGTGAAGACCTCGCCGCGGGGCTACTCGGCCGATCACCCCCGGATCGAGTTGCTGCGAATGAAGGGCTGCATCGCGTCGCAGAGCTGGGATGTCGACGCGTGGTTCGGGACGGCCGAGCCGAAGCAGAAGATCCTCGACTTCCTCGCATCGGCCAAGCCGCTCGTGAAGTGGCTCGACAAGAATGTCGGCCCGACCGAGCTCGCCGACGAGCGCTGGGGCTGACCGAAGATGATCGCTGCCGCCCAACTCAACGACATCGCTGATCGACTCTTCGCTGCCTTTGTGGCGCACGACCTCGAGGTCGTCGAGGCGATGCTGACGGCGAACGCCCTCATCACCCAGAACGGCATCACCTCGCCGGTTGCCGACGCGCTGACGAACATCGCAGCGATACGCCACGTCATCGGCGATCACCGCTACGAGGACGTGCGGCGTGTGGTCGGCGACAACGCAATCGTCGAGGAACACCAGGTGCGCTCGACGACTCCCGGCGGCTCCCCCGTCGACCTCGCCGCGTGTGTGGTGGTCCGAGTCAATGACGACGGGTTGATCACCTCGCTCGATGAATACGTCGACATATCGACGTTTCCGCAGAGCTGAGAGCGCTCGTCGTGCCGAGCTTCAGGTGCACCACCGAGATCGGCGCGGCCATGGAAGCGGTCTTCGACCTCGCCCGCGACATCGACGCGCACACGCGGTCGTTGGCCGACTCGAACGAGCGGGCCGTCGCCGGAGTGACCGCAGGGCGGATCGAGCTCGGCGAATCCGTCACGTGGCGGGCGCGCCATTTCGGCCTTCCGTTCACCATGACCAGCGCAATCGTCGAAATGACTCCGCCGCACTCCTTCACCGATGAGCAGGTCAGGGGGCCGTTCAAGCGGTTCCATCACGTCCACACGTTTGCCCCACATTCCAGCGGGACCCTCATGGTCGACGAGGTGACGTTCGACTCGCCCCTCGGGCCGCTGGGGCGTCTCGTGAACCGTGCGGTCCTCACCACCTACCTACGTCGCCTGATCGAGCAGCGAAACGCCGCACTCAAGAGCGAAGCCGAGCGCGCGTCCCGATAGGCGCAACACTGTGGGCATCGCACCGACCGAGCACCTCCTGTGGTTCGACGAGAACCGCAAATGGTTCGAGGCCATCCCGCTGGCCAGCTACGACGTCGCCGTCCCTACCTGTCCGGGCTGGGCCGTCGTCGACGTGATGACGCACCTGGCCTTCGGCCTCGGCCTCGCGTATCCGGTCGCGCTCCGCACTGGACCGAACGCCACCGATGGCGAGGCGCTGAGTGATGTGGAGTGGCCGTCGTCGATCCCGGCGGGCAGCGACGCGAAAGAGGCGTTCGCCGTACACATGAGCGACTGCAGCGAGGCCTTTGCCGCGGTCGACCCCGATGCCCTCTGTTGGACTTATGCCGGTCCTGGCAAGGCGCGGTTCTGGCTCCGCCGCGCCGCGATCGAAACAACGTTGCACCGGATGGACGTGGCCGAGGCGCTCGAGATCGACGATGTCCACATCCGCCACGATCGTGTCGTCGACGCGCTGGAGGAGACGATCGAATTCGCTCTGCCCTACGGCACGGCGATCGTCGGCGTCCCCGCGGCCGCTGTGACAATCAGCGTCGAGGGCCACGCCGACGAGTTTCAGTTGGGGCACGGCCTCCCGAACGCGGATATCTCCGGCGATGGCCAAGCCGTGCTGTCGGCGCTCTGGGGGCGGCACCGCGACGGGGTCGAGATCTCCGGCGACCACGCCGATGCCGACCGCTGGATGACGGTGATCGAGACGGCCTTCTCTGGCCGCTAGTTCGAGAACCCGAACCCGGCTAACGCGGGCGGTGCTCGGTGCCCATCCCGGCAGTGATGAAGACGGCGGTGGCCGATTCGGCCACGTCCGCGGTGTGCCAGGTGCCAGGGTCATTGACCGCGTACTCCCCGGCGGAGAGCGACACCGTGGCGGTGTTTCCGTCCGCGTGTTCCTGGTGCAGGGTGATCTGGCCCGCGGTGCACAGGACGACCTCGCTCCCGACAGGGTGCATCTCCCACATGTCCCATGACTCAGTGAAGGAGTGCATCGTCACGAGCCGGCCCTCGGCGCCGTCGCCACCGTGGCGCTCGGTGTACCCGCCGTACCAACTCATGTCGCCGGTGAACTCTGGTTCGCGTTCCGCCGTCGCCCCGAGGCCGAGGTGGATCGGGTGGGTGTTGAGGTTCGCCGGTTCGCTCATCCACACAGTGTTGTCGCTTCGTGCCGGTCCTGCTGCGGTCGTGCGAGGATGCGATCGTGACGATCCAAACCGTGAACGGGTATTGCTGGCCTCAATCGATCGATCCGGGCTCCGACGTCGCCCTCCATCTCTCGTCGGCCGGTGGACGACCCGTGTCGGTCGAGGTCGCCCGCGTCGGAGCCGAACGGACCGTCGTTTGGTCCGAGACCGTGGCGGCCGACGACCACCCCACGCCCCTCGACGCATCCGCGAACGGGTGCAACTGGCCGGCCGCCATCGCCTTCACTGCCGGCGCCGATTGGGCCTCCGGCTACTACGAAGTCCTGCTCACGATCGACGTCGACGGCAAGACGCGGCAGAGCCACGCCTTCTTCGTGGTGCGACCGGCGGCCGACTCGAAGAACACGATCCTGCTCCAGCTCGCCACCAACACGTGGCACGCCTACAACGACTTCGGCGGTCGCAATCTCTACAACGGCGGCACCCACTCCTCGCTCCAGCGACCGATGGCTCGGGGCTATCTGTTCAAGCCCGATGGCGCCGGGCGCCGGGTCACGACGACGAATCCGCCCGATCGAGACATGAACACCCACGTCGGTTACGTCCGGCTGAATCACCTGTCGGCATGGGCCGGTTCCGCCGGCTGGCCCGACTGGGAATGGCCGTTCCTGGCGTGGGCCGAGCGGAACGGCTTCGGCATCGACGTGATCTCCAACGCCGACCTCGAGGAGCGCCCGTCGATCATCGACCGCTACCGACTCCTCCTGTCGGTCGGCCACGACGAGTACTGGTCAGGACCGATGCGCGACACCGTCGAGGGGTTCATCGGCCGCGGCGGCAACGTCGCGTTCTTCTCCGGCAACACCGCGCTGTGGCAGGTCCGGATGGAGGAACCGGTCGAGGGCGCGGCGTCGGTCATGGTCGGGTACAAGGGCCAGTTCAAGAGCGATCCCGTCTACGGAACCGATCGCATCGGCGAGCTCACCAGCATCTGGTCCGATCACATGATTGGCCGCCCCGAAAACGAGATGACCGGCGTGAGCTTTCTGCGCGGCGGCTATCACCGCATCGGCAAGAGGGTGACGAACGGGGCCGGCGGCTACACCGTGTACCGCCCCAGCCATTGGATGTTCGACGACACCGGCATCGACTACGGCGACGTGCTCGGGGCTAAGGCCACCGCGGTCGGCTACGAGTGCGACGGCTGCGACTACACGACGGTCGATGGACTCCCCCACCCCACTGGATCCGACGGCACTCCGGAGTCGTTCGAGATTCTCGCCATGGTTCCCGCAGCGCACTTCACCAGAACCACCGCCGCTCGACCACCGAAGCCGAACGAGCCGTCAGAGATCGAGTTCCTGGCGGCACGGCTCTTCGATTCCCGAGACGAAGCCTCGGTCGAACGCATCGCCCATGGCCAGGCCATGCTCGGCACCTACACGTCTCCCGCCGGAGGTGTGGTCATCACATCGGGCTCGACCGACTGGGCCCACGGCCTCGCCGGCCGAGACGATCAGATCGAACAGATCACGACCAACATTCTCCGCCGACTCAGCTGACACCACAGGGCACCGTGGACTAGCCGAAGATCCGATGCAGCCCGGCCGTCGCATCGCCGCCATAGGTGACTGTTCCAACGGGGACGCCGAGATCCTCGACCGCCGCGAGGACTTCCGCCATGGGCTTTGCGCCGAAGCCACCACAGAACTCGACCAACTGGCAGCCCTCGTTGGCAAGATCCGCTGCAACGCGGGCGGCGTCGGCCAGATCCGATATGCCAACCGCCACGAGTCGGCATTCTTCCGAGCCGATCTCGTCTCGTCGCCGCGACTCGGAATCAGATCCGAGGGTGTACACAAAGCCCCACTTGTTCAATGACATGAGGCAACGCTACAAGTTCGGTAGCACCACCGCTACAGTTTCTGTAGCATTCGCTCATGAAGAAACCGCCGATTCGAGAGCTCGCCGACAGCACGCCGATCCCTGGGCGCCCTGTCCGCGGCAGCCAGACGGGTCAGCCGATCATGGCGCTGTTCGACCTACTCGGCCGAGCGTGGGCCATGGGCATCGTGTGGCAGCTCGACGACGGCCCATTCACCTTCCGCCAACTCCAGAGTGCATGCGAGAACGTCTCGCCGTCGCTTCTCAACCGTCGCCTGAAGGAGCTCCGAACCACCGGTCTCGTCGATCACGACACGACCGGCTATCACCTCACCGCGATGGGCATGGAGCTACTCGAGCTCATCCGTCCGCTCGGCGCCTGGTCCGATGATTGGGCCGACCGCCTCTTGAGCGACCAGAGCTGACACGAGCGCCGCCGCGGCCAGGACGCGCCTCGCGGGTCATGAACGAGCGAGCAGTGCATCGACTTCGCGTACGACGGCAGCCGTGCCGTCCTCTTTCGCTATTTCGGCCGCAAAGTCCCGGGCCCGAACCGCGTGTCCGCCGTCCGCAGAGAGAATCTTGCCGATCGCGGCTCGAAGGTGCCGTGGACGACGCGCCCATTCGCCGGTGCCGAGCTCTTCCTGACGACGGGCGTGAGCGATCTGGTCGAATAGGCACGGCGACACGACCGACGGAAGGCCGGCCAGGAGAGCAAGGCTGTTGGTTCCGTGCGCTCCCGAGTGGACAACGGCTTGAGCACGCTCGAGCACCCCGGCAAGGGGCAGGAAGGATCGAACCAAGTGCTGGTCCCCAGCCCTGCTGGAGATTCTGAATTCGAGCTCGCGGTTCGACGCCAAGAAGACGCCGCGAACCCCGTGGAAATCGAGCGCCTCGAGTGCGGCGTCGAACAGTTCGGGCCGCGCGGACGCACCGCTCGTGCCCAATGTGACAACCACCGGCGGCTCGCCGGAGTCGAGAAATTCGATGACATCAGCGTCAAGGGCGCCGCCGTCGGGCCCGGCCCAGGGTGTGAACCCGACCGAGCGATAGTTCTCCGGCCAATCGGGTTGTCGCTCAACGTACGCGGACGGAACCAGGCACAGGTTCGAGAGAGGCGAGAGCCTTGCGTCCAGTGCGTTCCATCCCTCATTCGAGAGGCCGAGACCCTCTCGGAACCGACGGAAGCCGGTGGCATACATGACGCGATCCCCAAGCCCTGATCGACCCGCCTTGATCAGCTGCCGATTCACCCAACGACCCATGTACGGCATCCCCGCCATGGCCGCGAATTCAGTGAGAAGAAGCATCGGAAACAGATCGCCTACGACCATCGGCACATCGTGCACTTCCGCCGCCATCGAACCGACCACCGCGGCAGCGGGGTGCGATACCAGCAAGTCAGCGTCGGCGACCTCCGCAGCAAGCGCCGCGTACAACTCGTCGAGGTAAGGAACGGTCAACTCCCCGAAATAGAGCCGCATGAGCATCCCGCCGCCGAACCTGGTTCCCCACCTGGCGACGAAATCCGAGTGCTGATCGAGCAGGGCTGGACCGAAGTCCGTGCCGCTGTGGACGCAACGGAAGGGCTCCCCCGCGAAGAGCGGATGAAACTCCCGAGGAACGACATACGTGACCTCGTGACCCGAGCGAGCCAGTGCACTGGCGATCGGAACGTAGGGGAAGACATCGCCTCGGTACGCCATCGAGTACACGACGATCTTCGCCATCGGGCCGACTTTCTCTTCCGTCTCATTACACCACACGACTTGTGGTCAGGAGCTACGCCAGCAGCCTCCGCAGCTTCTCTACGAATCGGGGGAGGTGAGGATCGAAGCGGGTCTCGGGCCCGTGCACGATGCCGTCGAAGTTCCACCAGCGAGCGTCGGCGAACTCGCCCTCGTCCGGTGTCAACGCATCACCCTCCGACCCCTCGAACGCGAACCAGAGGCTGACGTCGGTGTGACTCTTCGAGACACCAACGGTTTCGGTCTGCGTCACGAGAAGCGGGCGTGGTCCGATCGCCGGAAGAAAGTCCGGCTCGATCGCCAGTTCCTCATTCATCTCTCGGCTCGCCGCCCGAGCCGGGTGTTCCTCCGGCTCCACGTGTCCGCCCGTAGGAAGCCAGAGCTGCGCGTCGCGGTGATCGACAAGAAACACCCGCCTGCGTTCGGAGTCGACGAGCACGCAGTACGAGACGAGATGCTTCGGTGGCGTCGCGGGCTTCGCTGTCCGAAAGACCTCAGCTCCCGACGAGATCCAATCAATGACTGCCTGCTGATGCTCGACCTCCAACGCGTCGAGCGGCTCGATCGTGCGTACCATCGAAAGCGCCACGTCTCTCATGTCGGGAGATTCGCTCACGGAACCAGCCGCCAGAACTCCGATACAAGCCCGGCGGTGTGGAGGAGTTGCTGCAGCTGTTCGACCGACTTCCGGCGATAGTCGAGGCTGAGACAGTCTCCATACCAGGCCTGGGTCAGCGGCCACATCACACTGATCGGAACCGCGGCTCCGGGCGGAGCGTTTTCCTCCGACCGGAGAAACCGAATCGTGCGTCAAGTCTCAACGATGTCGTCCCACCAGCGGTGGGCGGGGACGGCGAAATGAATGAAGCCACCCGGAGCGCTCGGCTCGCCGCCGACGATGGCGAGATCCACCGGCTTGCGGGTGTCGAGCCAGGTTGCCTCGATCTGCGCGTCACGCCCGAGAGCTGCCGGAATCGCAAGGGCGTCCCATGCACAGTTCGCCCACCAGGTCTGGTCTCCAGAATGAACCCTGTGGTCGGATTCAGCAGCCGAGAACGGGAGCGCCATCCGGATCGCCCCGTCTTCGTCGAGCACCAAGGCGTGTGCGTCGTGAAGCCTGCCAAGCGCTGACTCGGCAGCACCGGACCCACCCGCCCATTCGGCGAGTACCGACATGGGCGGCGCCTGGCCGGTGGCCGCGAACGAGCGGTAGATCTCAGTCCGAAATCGCAGGTCGTCCACGAGCCAGATGATGCCATGGCCGTCGACGTCCTCTGCGCTTGCGTCACGGAGCGACTCCTAGAGTCAGGAGCGTGGAGAAAGCCACCCGTCAGCTCTGGCTGAAGCAGAACCAACACGTCGGCGACCGGGAGCGGCTGTTCCATGCAGTCGCAGATGCACTGTCGTCCGCGAAGAACGTCCTCTACCCGGGGTCCTACGTCGACGTCGCGCCGTCGTTCGTCTGGCCCTCGGTGACCTACGTCGACGTCGACCGTCGAGCCGCCCGGTTCTTCGCCGACCAAGAAGGAGTCGAGGAACTCCTCAGCGAACACGGGGTCGATGCCGGCGCCCACAGCGTGCGCTTCATCCATGGCGACTACTCCGACGAACTCAACCTCGATGACGAGTCGTTTGACTTGGTGATCTCCCTCTACGCCGGTCTCATTTCAGAGCACTGCATCCGCTATCTCCGAACCGGAGGACACCTCTTGGTGAACTCGAGTCACGGCGATGCGGCAATGGCGTCGATCAATCCCCGCTATCAACTGACCGCTGTCGTGCGGTCACGCTCAGGTGACTACTCGGTCGACCACAAAGGGCTGGAGAAGTACCTGATCCCGAAGCGCGACGTCGAGGTCACTGCCGAACTCATCCACGAGACCGGTCGGGGCGTGGCCTACACGAAGTCGCCGTTCGCCTACCTGTTCGAGTTGATCGGCTGACGGAAGACTCGGCGCCGGCATCCGCGTAGGGTCCGTCGATGAGCTTCGACATTCGGTTTCAGGTACTCACGCTTCCTGGCCAGGCGTATGAGGAGTACCGACGCCAGGTCCTGCACGTCGAGGAACTGGGCTTCGACATCGCCGCGGTGCCCGATCACTTCTGTGATTGGGCCAACCCGCCCGCACCCTGGCTCGAGTGTTGGACCTTGCTCGCGGCGCTCGCCGTCGAGACCTCCACCATCCGCCTGGCGAGCAACGTCGCCCAGATCCCGCTCCGCTCTCCTGGCGTGCTCGCTCATCAGGCGATCACCGTCGATCAGATCTCTGGCGGTCGACTCGAACTCGGACTCGGGACCGGGCTCATGATCGACCCCGGTACCGAGATGATCGGGCTGCCGAACTGGTCCAACGGCGAACGGGTGGCTCGGTTCGGCGAATACATCGAACTCGTCGGCTTGCTCCTGAGTCAGGAGGTCACCACGTTCAGCGGCGAGTACTACCAAGCGCAAGACGCCGTGATGAACCCCTCCTCGACGCAATCTCCTCGGGTCCCGGTGGTCGCGGCGGCACTCGGGCCGAAGATGATGGCGCACGCGGCTCGGTGGGCGGACACCTGGAACACGATGAGCTTCGATCCCGATTTCGCGGCGCAGAAACAGGAGTTGTCGGCGCGGTCAGGCCAGATCGACCAGCTCTGCACCGACGCGGGCAGGGATCCCGCCACGCTCCGGCGCAGCGCCAACCTGTTCGATGCGAAGGCTCGCGCCGCTGGGGGCCGGCTGCGCTACTACGACGACGAGTCGCTCTTCACCGAACTGGTCGAGGGATTCATCGCCGCCGGGTTCACCGACATCGGCCTCTACTACCCCGCCGACCCGGATCAGCTCACCGCGTTCGAGCACATCGCGACGACGGTCGTGCCGAACTTGCGAAACTGAGCCAACGCAGTCGGCTAGCGACGTTCGAGGAGGATGACCGGGATGATGCGGTCGGTGTTCGCCTCGTACTCCGCGAACTGCGGCACCTCGATCTTCTGTGCGTCGAAGATCCGATCCCGCTCCGCGCCCGTGACCTCGACTGCAGTGACATCGATCTTCTCGGAACCGATCTCGATGGATGTGGCTGGGTTGGCCTTGAGGTTGTGGTACCAGTCCGGGTTATCGGGTGCGCCTGCCTTGGAAGCAAACACGACCCATCCGTCGCCTTCGGCGCGGTAGGCGAGCGGTGCAACCCGCTCGGTACCCGTCCGGGCACCCGTGTGATGAACGAGAACCATGTTGGAACCCTCGAAACCACCGCCGAGTTTGCCGCCGTTGGCTCGGAACTCGTGGATGACGTCGTTGTTGAAATCGTTCATGCTCATCGCGGCACGCTACCTCCACCTTTCAAAGACTGGAGCGGGACGAGACCGCATACTGGGAAGGTGATCACTGAGATCTCCAACACCAATTCCGAGCTGCTGGCCGCTGCGGCCACCCTGTTCAGAAGAACCGAGAGCGCTCGGGAGTTCGCGGCGCTCCCCCATTCGATCGCCTTCGTCGCGCACCACGACGAGACGGTCACCGGCTACTGCTGGGGTTACCTCCTCCACCGGCTCGACAACTCGTCGATGGTCTACATCCATGACCTCGAAGTGGCCTCGGACTATCGACGGCAAGGTGTCGGGCGCGGGCTCATGTTGGCGATGATCGAGGCCGCGAAGAATCGAGGAGCAACGAAGCTCTTTCTGACCACCGGCACCGCCAATCTTGAGGCGCGACGGCTCTACGAGACCATCGGCGGTCAGATCGCGGACCAAGGCGACACCACCAGCTACTGGTGGGAGTTCGACCGCCGCTGATCCCGGTACCCGGCCTCGCCGACTACATCTGAACGAGAATCTCGTTGATCGTCACGATCGGGGGCCCGACGAATTCCTTCGCGAAGCCGGCCATCGTCTCTTGGAAGTCCGGGCTGTTCCTGAGCAACTCGTATGACTCAGCAGCGCGCCAATGCGCGATCACGGTGACCTCGTGCTCCGAACGGTCGGCCGTGAACCACGCGCCGAGCCAATCGTCATGGCCGGCCACGAGCTCGCGATTCGTTTCGTCGAACAGTGCGGCGAGTTCATCGATCGAACCTGGACGAACCTTCACTCTTGTCACAACCGCGAATGCCATGCTCTGCCCCTCGAGTTCAATCCCACCATCGGTGGGCCCCACAGTAGGTATTACTGCAGCCCGATGGAGTCGCCCGACGGTGACGTTCCGGACTGCCAGCGGTAGAAGTTGCGCAGCTCACCGTCGATGGGAGCGTGCTTCCAGTACTCGAACCCGAGTTTCCCGATCGTGGAGATCGACGCCGTGTTCACCTCGTGAATCAACGCATAGATCGTTCCGTCGAACTCATCGCGGGCGACCTCGAGCAAGGCCAGACCGGCCTCTGTTGCGTAGCCGGCACCGCGTGCGTCCGGCACAAGGCGATACCCGAACTCGAGTTCCCGCTCACCGTCGAGCTCGAACCAGTCCACGCCCGCGTAGCCCACGATGGCCCCGCTCTCGCGCAAGATGATGGGTTGCTTGGCGAACGAAACTTGCGCGTTCAACGCGAGCAGGTGTTCGACACGACGATTCGCGGCCTCGGCACCCTGGACTCCGAAGAACACCATGAACTCCGGATCAGTGAACAACTCCACGAAACGAGCCCGATCCGACTCGACCATCGTCCGTATCTCGAGGCGGTCGGTCAGCACCTCGCCATCGTGTCACCCCCAGCCGGGGCCGGCGACGAAATTCAAAAGAGGATGATGCCGACCGCCATAGAGGCAGCTAATCGGTGACGTTGTCGACAAGGAACGAGATACGCACGAGCGCACCCCACTCGTCGAGGTTGTCGCCGCGCAGCCCTACCGACACGACGTCGCATGCCTTCACGTCGCGAAGATTCTTGCTCGCTTCGGCCAAGGCGTTCTTCACGGCAGCGTCAGAACTCTCCGACGACCTGCCGACGACTTCGATGACCTTCGTAATACTCATGTGATCGGTCCCTTCAGGTTGGCTTCTCCCCACCATCTCACCCCCGCGTCGATCCCGCTTTTCAACGCCCTGTTCATCTCTCCCACAGCAACGCCCGGGAAAACAACGACGGAACGCGACACCTAGTCTCATCGCAATGACCACGGCACCGCCAGCGGGACACCACTCGATCACGCCGTACCTCACCGTCGCCGACGCAGACCGCCTAGTCGACTTTCTCCGCGCAGCCTTCGACGGACATGTGGTGAAACTGGACCGTGGCGACGGCGGCAGAATTCGCCACGCTCAGGTCCGAATCGGCGACTCGACCCTGATGCTCAACGAGGCTGGCGAGTACCCGGCGAACAGCTCACAGATCCACCTCTACGTCGCCGATGTCGAGGAGTCGTTCAGCAGAGCACTCGACGAGGGCGCAACGGCTGTGATGCAGCCGGAGAACCGACCGCACGGCGATCGAATGGCCGGGATTCATGACCCGTGCGGCAACACCTGGTGGCTCGCGACTCCGGCCTAGGCCGTCGCGTCTTGTCACGCGCCCCGACTGCTCACCCTGAGCGCCGAGTGCCATGATTGTGCGACCGAGTCGGCGACGGAGAGACCATGACAGAGCGAAATCCAGAGGATCTACGGCGCAGGCTTGTAGAGATCGACGACGAGCTACGCGAACTTCCCTCGGACGCTTTCGCTCGCAAACACGAACTGAACACTGAGGGCGACAACAATCGCAAGCTGCTTGCCGATGCCCTCGCCCCCGAACTCCGCGCCATCGGTGACGACTGGGCGGATCGCTCAGCTCGCAAGGCCTCGCACACAGCCAACGCCGACGAACTGGCCGCAAAGGCATCAATGGCCAAGTTCTTGACCGGAGAGCCTGGCTGACGCTCCGAGATCGTTCCCTGCCAATCCACCGGGGGTCCCGAGTGCCCGATTTCTCTCGCATTGTCGTTACCCCGACCCGAGGCGCGCTTGGTGCGGAGCTGTCCGGGCTCGACCTCGGCGACCACCTCGACGATGCCACTGTCGCTGAGATCCGCCGAGCGTTTCTCGAGCACCACGTCGTGTTCTTCCGGGACCAGACGCTGGGACCCACCCAACTCGCGGCACTCGGCGCGCGATTCGGGGAGCTGGAGGACTACCCGTTCGTCGAGCCGCTTCCGGAGCATCCCAAGATCATCGCGGTGATCAAGGAAAAGGACGAGACCGTCAACTTCGGCGGCGGTTGGCACACAGACATGATCTACCGTCCCGAGCCAGCGCTGGGAACCATGCTGTATGCGCTCGAAGTGCCCGATCGCGGCGGCGACACGATGTTCGCGGATGGGGTGCTGGCCTACCGCGCCCTGAGCGAGCGGATGCAGACGTGGCTTGCGGATCTGCGAGTCGTGTACAGCGTCGACAACGCCACGCGTGCGATTCGGGAACGCACCGGCGGCCAAGACGAAGCCGGCCGGTCGATGGCGGAACGCACCGACGAGGAGGTCTTCGACACGACGCCCGTACATCCGCTTGTCAGGACTCACCCGGAAACGGGAGAGAAGTGTCTGTATTTCAGTCGCGCTCACACGGTGAATTTCGAAGGCATGACCGTTGCGGAGAGCCAGCCGATGCTGGACTGGCTGCAGAGGCACATGACCCAGCCGGTGTTCACGACCCGCTTCCACTGGCGCCCCGGCTCGTTGGCGTTCTGGGACAACCGGTGCGTATCGCACTACGCGCTGAACGATTACGACGGCGAGCGGCGTCACATGCACCGGCTTACGATCGCCGGCGATGCACCGGCCTAATTCAGCCCCGCCGGGCACATCCCGGGACCCGCGCCCCTCTACTGCGGGGCAAACTCTGGGTGGAAGCGTCGCTGCTCGGCGGCCAGGTAGTCGTCGGGGATGAGCATCGAGCGCCGGGAGTCGATGTCGAACGCGAGGTTGACCACCTCGAAGGCAACGAGCACGTCGCCCTCGTCGAGGTCGTAGGCCCACATCGTCGATCGGGTGGTCTTGCGCTCGATCGCGGTGGTGGCACCGAAACTCTGGATCCGGGCGCCCAGCGGCGGGAGGCGGTTGACTCGCAGGCGGGACTCCATCGTCGCCCAACCCATCCGCTCGCCGTTCGGTCCCTCTTGGATCCAGTCGCGCTCGTGCTCCTCCGGTGGCGGTCCTCCCCAGATCAGCCCTATCCCTGTGGCAGCCGTGACCTCGTCGTCGACGACGCGGGGCTCCCGACTTTCGAGCCCGATCTGCCGCAGGACTTCGAGTGACGGCGCCGAACTGATCGGGTCGGTGGCGAGATCAACTGAACGCGGTCGACCGTGCTCGGGGATGGCGGCCGGCGGTGCCTCGAGCCGAGGATGGTCGAGGACATGGACAAAGGACGCGGCGAGATCGTCGTCGGATGCGTTGCGGAGTTCGTGATAGATGGCGAGACCGCGGCCCACGTCAACGAGTCCGCTGCGGACCTCCAGAGAGTTGCCGAGCATCTGTTCGTGGTGATGGCGGGTGTGGATGTCGACGATGGGAGTCGTCGCGGGGACTCCCATTTCTTCCAACATCGTGCGCGTTCCAGCGGCAGCGTTGATGCCATAGAAGCGCACGTTCATGTGACCGAGATGATCGATCTGGTCATCGGTGACATGGCTCGTGTGGGTCACTTGGAGTTGGGCTGACATTGCCGGTCAGTGTGGCGGCATCGGCTCCCAACCACACCCGGGTAGCGGTCGGCCGATCAGCCAGCCATGAACTGGCCGAGGCTTCCGAGCATGGCGGGAGCCTCGGGGATCAGTTCTTCCAGTGCTTCCCCTCGCCCCGAGAGGGAGTCGACGACCGTACAGAGATCGCCGGCCAGGTCGGTGTCCAAGCTGAACGACTCTGCGCTCGAGATCTCGCCCGACTCGTGCGCGGCGGTCACGACGTGACCGCCGGAGCCGGTGAAGTCGATCGTCGCAGTGAACGACTGCTCCATCATCCGCGCCGGCACCATGGCCATGAGGAGTCCGTAGAGGGCCGCCAAGCGTTGCTCATCGTTCGTGGACTCCGCGACGAGGCCCAGGGGAATCAGCACGTCTCGCTCGTGCAACCAGGAGTCCCAGAATATATGAACTACGTTCACACTCCAGTGCGCCGGCCCGTACACCGTCCGACCGAGCGAGGAATCACCAGCCGCCATCCGCTCACCGACGCGGACACGCAGGCGCTGCGCGGCGTCGGCGTAGCGCTCGACCGTGCGGGCAGGAACGTCTCCCGCCGACTCGGCCAGCCAGATGTCTGGCGTCGAGCGAGGGTCGAATTCGCCGAGCGTGAAGGGTGACGGCTCACCGAGCACCGCGGACGCTCCGAGCGCCATGGCGTCGGCGACGTGACGAGCCGTGTCGTGCACGGACCACGCCGGGTTGCGTGAGAGCTCCTCCCATTGCTCCGGCGTGAGCGCCTGCCACATCTCGACAACGCGGTCGTGATGGGCCGAGAGGACACCGACGAACTCCTCGGCGCTCAGGCTCACACCCTGGCCGGTGGACACCTTCCACAGCTCGGTCATCAAAGAACCTCCTCGGTCCGATGGGCGACCATATCAACGAGCCATTCTGCCCGTTCAGGCCCCGCTGCTCCCACGCCATGGGGTATCCGTCGGACGGGCAGCAGGCGGAATCGGCTTCGTCTCGAACAACCGGTGTGGGATTCTCGATGCGATGGATTCCGAACCACCGCCGACGTTGTACGGCGAGCGCGTCCGACTTCGGCCGACCAGGGAAGAAGATGTGACAACGCGCGCTGCCCTGGGGCGAAGCCGCGAAATCGTGCGCAGTTTCGGCGGTGATCTGGCTACGGACGGCCCGATGTCGGAGTCGGAGGCACGGATCCAGCTTGAGTGGCGGTTCGGCCAGGGTCCTCACTGGGTCATCGCTGACGTCCACGACGACTTGATCGGCGTCGCTCGTCTCGCACCACTGGACATGGAGAACCGGTCCGCTCGGTTCTCCATCGGGATCTTCGATTCCACCCTGCTCGGTCAAGGACTCGGCACGGAGGCCACCCGGCTCGTCGTTCGGTTCGGCTTCGTCGAACTGGGTCTACACCGCATCAGCCTCACGGTCCTGGCCGACAATCACCGCGCGATCCAGGCCTACCGAAAGTGCGGCTTCGCAGAAGAGGGTCGGTTTCGTGAGACGCTCTGGCGAGACGGCGAGTGGCACGACGACCTGTCGATGGCGATCCTCGCCGAGGAGTACACGCTCGGTCCGCCCATCTCCTAACCCCTAAGGAAAACGAGAGAGCAGCATGGCGTCGCCGAAGCTGACAGAAGGAACCATGTCGGATCGGGCCGATACGTCGGTCATGCCCCCGACCAACGCACGCGGAAGCTCTCCCTCCAGAGGTCCATAAGGCCGGTGTCGCCCGTGAGGGTCACGGTGGCCTCGGCGGTCCGGTTCCAGAGGAGCAGGTAGAGGGCGGCCGCGGAGCCATCGACGGTGAGATCGGCGTCGCCTGCTTGCCGAGACGTCTCCACGCCGTGCGGGCCGATCGTCAGATACCAATGCTCGTCGACGTCGTTCGCGTGGATGTGCACCACATGCTCGGAGGACACAGGTATGTCCCTCGGCCCAGGGGCGAATCCCGACAAGAGCTCGTCCAGCATGTCAGCGGCGAACCCAGGCTCGAAGTGCGATGGGATACCCCGCGAGACCTCGGCGTCGAATCGATGGATCGCTATCTCGCTGGCCTGGCGTCGCGACCACATCGTGAGCGGTGTCGGCGCAGGGAGGAAGCTGAAGCACTGATGATCGGCCGGCATCGACTCGAGGACTCGTACCAGGTTCTCGTTGGTTCGGCGGTACCAGGCCACGAGTTCGGAGTCGTCAGGCCAGGACGAGGCGAGTTCGGGCCAGTAGTCGGCGAGAACCGTCAGATCCTCGACGTCGAGCCAGTCGCTGGAGGGGTGGGCAACGTTTGCAGCCGCCCAGAGGTGAATCAGACCGAGGTGACGCACGAGCTCTCGCATGTCCCAGCCCTCGCATGGCGGTATCTCGACGCTCAACTGACCTTGGTCGGCCGCGACGGCGAACCGGTCACCCTCTGCTGCCACGAATCCGATGTAGTCCGCTACATCCATGGGAACCCCCTCCTCTTGATGAGTCCCGGTCGAACCAGGCCTCCCGACCGACTACTGCAAACTGCAGTGCAGTAAATACTGCATATTGCAGTAATGTCAAGTGGATGCCGGCCAGCCTCACCACCTCGTCCTACGCAGTCTTGGGCCTCTTGGCGATCCAGCCATGGACCGGATACGAACTGACCCAGCAGGCCAGTCGGAGCCTGCGTTTCGCGTGGCCCAAATCGGAGCGGCTCCTGTACGCCGAACCGAAGAAACTCGTCGAGCACGGCTTGGCAACAGCTCGGCAGGAGTCGGTCGGCCAACGAAGTCGCACTGTCTTCACGATCACTGCAGCCGGACGCGCTGCGCTCTCGGACTGGATGACCACGGTTCCACAACCTCCGACACTGGAGGCTGAGGCCCTCCTCCGACTGCTCTTCGCGGAGAACGGCACGACCTACGACCTCATCGCAGCGCTCGATGCACTGGCCGACGATTCCGCTCAGCTGTACGAACAGGTCGCCGCGATCAACATCGGCTACCTCGACGGCGAGCATCCGTTCCCCGACCGAACACACCTCTCGGTGTTGTTTGCGACCTTCCAGCTGGAGCTCTTCGACCTGGTCGTCAGGTGGGTCGGCTTCGCCAAGCGAGAGATCGCCACCTGGCCCACCACCCAAGGCCTCGGAATGACCGACCGAACCGAGGCGATTCTCAACAGCATCAAAGAACGTCGGTCAATCCTCGAATCCCCAACCCAAAATCCTTGACGCTCGCTCCGGGCAGGTGTGCTCCGCCCGCTTCACCTGCCCCTGTCAACGCCAAGAATCATCGCGTCGCCGAAGCTGACAGAAGGAACTAGGGCCGGTAGTCCTCGAACTCCCAAAGCATGTAGCGACCAAGTCGAAGCGCAACGTCGTGCCAGGTATCCCCAGTAGATGTCCGACACAGGTCGTTGATCGCCCTGCGGATCAGTGATGCGTCCCAACGTTCGACCACTAGCCGGTGGCGCATGAATGCGAACCCCTTGTTCGGGGTGTCCTCAATCGACGCGACGAGTCCCTCCGGGGAGCAGATCGCAACCTGGAACAGTTCACCGCCTGGCCCGTCGGACGGCCCACAGGTGGCGGTGACCCAAAGGCAGAAGCTTTTCGGATTCGACGGCTGGTACGAGTCGATCGTGTCACTGCCGATGTCCGCAGAGTCGATGGATCGGAGTACGGCGTGCACCGTGCGATTCTGGCAGTTCAGACCACGAGCCGAGCGCCACTTCCTCCTCCTGATCAGTTGTCCTTGGCAATTCCAAGAAGCATCGCATCGCCGAAGCTGAGGAAGCGGTAGTCCTCGGCGAGCGCTTCGGCGTAGAGGTCGCGCCAACGGGGGCCGACGAAGGCATCGACCAGGCACAGCAATGTCGAACGAGGCAGATGGAAGTTCGTCATCAAGACGTCGACCACGGACCACTCGTACGGGCGACGGATGAAGATGCGGCTGCGCCCCTCGGGCAGGCCGGTCGTTCCCCAGGTCTCGAGGGCGCGGACGCTCGTTGTCCCCACCGCCACCACTCGTTTCGCAGCGGCGACCTTCTCGATCGTCGCCTGCGGGACCGAGTACCACTCGCTGTGCATGACGTGGTCGTCGAGGCGATCGACCTGAACCGGGCGAAATGTGTCGAGCCCCACCGCAAGCTCGACGGTCGCAATGCCGATCCCGCGCTCCCCTAGCCGAGCGATCACTGCATCGGTGAGGTGCAAGCCGGCGGTCGGAGCTGCGGATGAGAGGGGACGATCGGCGAAGACGGTCTGATAGCGCTCGGGATCGTCGATCTGCTCCTCGATGTAGGGCGGCAGCGGCGGGAGCCCAACCTCGGCCAATACGTCGAGCAGTGGACGATCGCCCGAGTCGGGACGCACGACTCGCCGTCCCTCGCCGAGGTCTTCCCCCACGTCGACGGCGAACCCATCGGTGACCAGACGCGTGCCGGGCGAGACCTTCTTTGATGGGCGGACCAATGCCTCCCACGAACCCTCGTCGAGCGCTTCGAGCAGCAACACTTCGGCAGCACCGCCGGTCGGTCGACGAAGCGGAATCCGAGCCGGCAGCACCCGGGTGTCGTTGACGACGAGAAGGTCGCCCGGCTGCAGAAGGTCGGGTAGCTCCATCACCTGACGGTGCTCGATCGAGTCGCCGCGATCGACCAGCAGCCGTGCCTGATCCCGTTCGAGGAGAGGCGTTTGGGCGATCAACGCGGACGGCAGCAGGTAGTCGATGTCGTCGAGTGTCTCGGGTGGGCCCTCCACTCGAAGGATCGTACGGAGAATCCCGGATTTCCCACAGGTTGACATTGGAAAGCGAACATATGTTCGCTATAGTGATTCCATGTTCTCGCCGACCCACGCACAGCTCAAGGCGCTGACGCTGGGCGACAAGTCACGGATGCAGTTGCGAGAACTGCTCACCGACCTGCACCGGCTCGAGTCGCACGCGGCCGAACGACGGCTCGCCGTACTGGCCGAATTGAACGGGCTCGACGACGGCGGTCTCGATGCTGCAGCCGAGGCCCGCACCGTCACCCACCGTTCGGCCCGTGGCGCGAAGCGCGACGCCGAGACTGCCGGCGCTCTGGCCCAGCTGCCGGCCGCGGCCGACGCGCTTGCGTCCGGAAAGATCACCGTCGAGCACGCCGAGCGCCTGGCCGAGGCCGTCCACGAGACCTCGCCAGAGGAAGCTATTGAGCTCGTCGGCGTGGCCGAGCAGGTCCCGGCCGACATGTTCGCCAAGCGTGCGAATCGGTGGCTCGGCGAGCGGCGCGATCGCCATGCCGTCGAGGATCGTCATGAGCGACAGCGAGCCGAGCGCGAGTTGTCCGTGTGGAACGAAGGTGGCGATGGCGGGTCATTGCTTCTCCACGGCCAGATGGACAACGCGAGCGGCCGAGCATTCCTCGCCGCCCTCCAAGCGAAGGTCGACGCGCTGTGGCAGGCCGACGGTGGCCGCGATGGTTCACCCGACGACACCCGATCCCCCACCCAACGCCGCCTCGACGCACTCGTCGAACTCGTCACCGGCGAGCACGCGAGCGGTGATCTGCGGCATGTGAAGCACATGGTGCATGTCGTGGTCACCGCCGAGACCGGCCACGCCGAGTTTCTCGACGGCGAGCCAGTGCCCGACTCGTTCCTCGCTCATCTCGACACTGAGACGACACAGGCGGTCGGCCACGTCTTCGATGGCAAGGGCCGGCCGCTGTGGCTGGGCCGACGCCGACGTCTGGCATCAGTCGATCAGTGGCTCCACCTGATCGTGCGAGACCGTGGCTGCACTGATTGCGGCACCGACCCGGCCCACACCGAGGCCCACCACGTCTCCGAGTGGTCGAGGGGCGACGGCACCGACGTCGACAACCTCGAGCTCAAATGCCACACCGATCACGGTCTGGCTCACCACGGCGGCAACGGAGCCCGCGGCGATAGTCGAAGACCCCGAGCAGCCTGAGCGGCTAGTCGCCGCTGTCGAAGAGGCCAGTCTGCGGCATCCCTGCCGGCGATGCCGGTGGCGGACTCATGCCCAAGTGCTCGTAGGCCGCAGGCGTGGCGACGCGACCACGCGGGGTTCGCATCAGCAGGCCTTGCTGAATCAGGTAGGGCTCGTAGACGTCTTCGACCGTCTCGGTCGGTTCGCTCACGCTGATGGCCAGCGTCGACAGACCGACGGGGCCTCCGCCAAAGCGCCGACACACCGAATCGAGCACCGCTCGGCTGGCTTTGTCGAGGCCCAGCACATCGACACCGAAGAACTTCAGGCCATCGGACGCCACGCCGGCATCGATGTGGCCGTCTCGTTCCACCTCGGCGTAGTCGCGCACCTGGCGCAGCAGGCGATTGGCGATACGGGGTGTGCCGCGAGAGCGACGGGCGATCTCCCACGCCCCCTCGTCGTCGATGTCGACATCGAGAATTCGGGCCGCCCGGATCACGATCGACTGAAGATCGTCGACCTCGTAGTAGTCGAGGCGAGCGACAAGGCCGAACCGATCGCGCAGCGGCCCCGTGATCAGTCCGGTGCGGGTGGTGGCGCCGACAAGAGTGAAGCTGGCCAGGTCGAGGGGTATCGACCGAGCGGCCGGCCCCTTGCCGAGCACGATGTCGATTCGGAAGTCCTCCATCGCCGGATAGAGCACTTCTTCGACCGGCCGAGGCAGACGGTGGATCTCGTCGATGAACAGGACGTCGCCCTCTTCGAGCTTCGACAAGATCGAGGCCAGGTCGCCGGCCCGCTCGAGCGCAGGACCGGAGGTGACCTGAAGGTGGCTGCCCATCTCGGTGGCGATGATGTTGGCCAGCGTGGTCTTGCCGAGGCCGGGAGGGCCGGCGAACAGCAGATGGTCGGCCGGATCGCCGCGCTTGGCTGCGGCGCCGAGCATGACCCCGAGGTGACCCTTCAGCTCGGCCTGGCCGACGAACTCCGCGAGCGTGCGGGGCCGAAGCCCGGGCTCGTCGATGATCTCGTCTTCGGTCTCGGCGGGCGACATGAGCTCATCACCCAAGAGTTCTTCGCGCATCTCAGACTCCGGAGGCCAGGCGCTGGAGGGCTTCCTTCAACAATTCGCCGGTGTCGCCCTCGGAGGGGAGCTCCGACAGCACCGCATGGATCTCGTCGGCCGCGTAGCCGAGGCCTTCGAGCGCAGCCCGCAAATCGGCACGGGTGCCGCCCATCGAGACCGATGAGCCGTCTTCGCGAATGGTGATGACGGGGCCATCGGGCAGATCGAGCTTCGACTTCAGTTCCATCACGAGGCGAGCAGCCGTCTTTTTTCCGACACCGGGCACGAGGCAGAGCGCGGCGACATCGTCGTCGGCCACTGCCACCCGCAGCGCGTCGGGACCATGGACCGAGAGGATCGCGAGACCGAGCGCAGGCCCGACCCCATGGGCGCTGATCAACGATTCGAAGATGCGGCGCTCGTCGACCGTGGCGAATCCGTAGAGCGTGTCGCTGTCTTCTCGAACCGCATGATGAGTGTGGACGAAGATCTCACTGGCGACCTCGCCGATCATGACGGCCGTCGACGGCGTGACCTGCACGCGGTAGCCAACGCCCGCCACCTCGACGAGGAGCTCCGCGTCGGGTCCACGATCCAGCAGCGTTCCCCTGAGCGATCCGATCATTGTCTTCCTCCAGCAGCAGTTCTCGATGCAGTTCTAGGCGATTGCGCCGGCACCCGGGCGAGATGGCACAGAGCCACCGCGACGGCGTCGGCCGCATCGGCCGGGGCGAGCAACTTCGGGAGATCGAGCAGCGTCTGCACCATGCGGCCTACCTCTTCCTTGTCGGCCCCACCCCATCCGGCGACCGACTCTTTCACCTCGTTCGGCGAGTATTCGATGACGGTGCACCCGGCACTGGCCGCCTCGGCCATCACAATGCCGCTCACCATGCCGACCGACATCGCAGTCGAGACGTTGCGCTGAAACAACACTCGCTCGATGGCGAGCGCCTCGGGTTCGAACTCGCGGATCAGCGCTCGAATCTCGACCTGCATCTCGGCCAGACGCAGCGGACGTTCGGTTTGAGGGTCGGTGCGAATCACCCCCGCAGCGACCGCGCGGGGCTTGCGACCGGACTGTTCGACACAGCCGTAGCCACACCGGGAAAGGCCCGGATCGATTCCCAGTACGAACATACGTACGACCCTAGCCAACAACACGGTGATGTCACGGCACCCGATTGCCGCCGACTGCGTGGCACCCTGTGAGCTGTGTCGAAACGCCGCCGCATCGTGCTGTCGACGCTGATCGCGGCGCTTGTCGTGGGCGGCGTGCTGACCGAGCGCTGGTTCGTGCACCCCACGAAAGACCAACCGGGCACCGCCGACGCCATCTTCGTGCTCGGCGGCGGCGGCGAACGTGTCGAGTTCGCGCTCGACCTCGTGCGCCAAGGAGTCACCACCGAAGCCGTGTTCGCATCGGAATTCGTGACCGAGGAAGGCGTCTGGGCCGCCCGGCCCTGCAACGACGTTCGCCCCGTCGACGTTCCGGCGGACGCGACGTTCACGTGCCACGAGCCCGAGCCAGGCACCACTCGGGGTGAGGCCCGCCTCCTTCGCGACCTCGCGGCCGAGCACGGTTGGGAGACGGTGGTCGTGGTCGCGAGCACCGACCAGGTCACCCGCGCTCGCCGCCTCATCGAGCGCTGCTGGGATGGCGACGCCCGACTCACCGGGCCTGACCATCGTGACCCATGGCCGATCCGGGCGATCTACGAGTGGGGCGCGGGCGTCAAGGCGACATTGCTTCGCAGCTGCTGACGCTTCAGAGCACGCCGTAGTTGCCGATATGGGCAGGGTGAGTTTGCACCCCGTCCCGCCCGCCGTGTCGCTTCTCGGCGTCAACAAGTCGTTCAACGACGTTCCTGCCCTCGTCGGCGTGAACGTGGTCGCACCCGATGGCCAGATCACCGTTCTGCTCGGCCCAAACGGCGCTGGTAAGACGACGGCGATCCGTATCGTCACCGGCGCGATGACGCCCGACGCGGGCACCGTCCGCACCCTCGGGCTCGATCCTGATGTCGATGGCGAAGAGGTCCGCCACGCATGCGGCGTCGTCTCGGCCAAGCCGGCGCTCTACGACCGTCTCAGCGGCCACGACAATCTGCGCTACGCCGCCGAACTCCACGGCGTGGACAAGCGGATCATCGACGACCGCATCTGGGCCGCCGCAGGCCGCTTCGGGATCGCGCAGGCCCTCGACTCGCAGGTCGGCGGCTACTCGACCGGCATGAAAACTCGCCTCGCCCTCGCTCGGTCCGTGTTGCACGAACCGCAACTGCTCCTCTTCGACGAACCCACGTCGGGTCTCGACCCCGAGTCCGCGCAGGCCGTACTGCAGCTGATCCGCGACATGACAAGCGACGGCCACACCGTCGTGATGTGCACGCATCACCTGGTCGAGGCTGAGGGCCTGGCCGACCACATCGTCGTGCTCGACACCGGCACCGACCTCGTCTCGGGAAAGCCTGGCGACCTGATCCACCAGTTCTGGCCCGACGACTCGGTCGAGATCTCGGTCGAAGCCGACACTTCCCTCGAGGATCTCACCGTGCTCGACGGCGTCATCCGCACTGAACCGAGCAAGCACGGCATTCGGGTGATTCTCGAGAACCCCGACGTCACTCCCGATGTCGTCGACGCCCTGGTTCGAGCCGGCCACCGCATCCGCATGGTGAACCCCCACGAACCATCGCTCGAAGAGCTCTACTTCGCTGTCCGCCGCTCTGCCCGCGATCTTGGCGAAGCGGCGACCGAGGAGGTCATGTCGTGAACTGGTCTCGCACTCTCACCGTCGCCCGCACCGATGTGAAGCAGCTCGTTCTGGCCAAGGACTTCTGGATGCCGATGGCCATTCTCGGCAGCATCTTCTTCGTCATCGTCCCGCTGGTGCTGCTCTTCAGCATCACGTCGCTCGGCGACGTCGAGGCCGTGCAGAACATCGCCAACACCTTGGAGGTCCTGCCGCAGAAAGCCCAGGATCAGATCAAGGGCGACACACCCCAAGGCCGCACGAGTTACGCCCTCGCGGTCTTCCTGTTCGCGCCCATGGCCGTCGTCGTTCCCCTCACCATCTCGACCGCGGTCGGCGCCGCGACCCTCGTCGGCGAGCGTGAACGCGGCACCGGCGAGTTCCTTGCTCACTCCCCCGCCGCTACCAAGGAGATCTACCTCGGCAAGCTTCTCGCCAGCCTTCTCCCCGGCTACTTCACGACCATGGTCGGCTTCACCGCCTACTCGCTGATCGTGAACCTCATCGTCGGCCCCGAAGTCGGCGGTTGGTTCTTTCCCACCACCCAGTGGTGGCTCCTCATGATCTGGGTTCTCCCTGGCTTCCTGCTGATCGGCCTGTCGCTCGTGCTGCGACTGTCGGCCAAGGTGAAGTCGACGGCAGCCGCCCAGCAGGCATCGGGACTCATCACCCTTCCGCTGATCGCGGTCTCGTATGCCCAGGCGTCGGGCGCCATCTACGGCACGCCGACGACCACGATCGTCATCGGCGCCATCGCGTGGACGATCGGCATCACGTCGACGTGGCGGGGTATGGGGGCGGTCAAGCGCCAGCGCCTCCTCGGTGTCGCCGACGGCGTCTGACGGAACCTCATCTACATCTTGATCGAGCTGTCGATTACGGTCCTGACTCCAACCCGGCGTAAGGATCATCATGTCGACGAAGCCCTCGCTCGGCGACCGTCTCAAGGTCGCGATGCTCATCAAGATGCGCGAGAGCCACAAGAAGACGCTCGAGCATTCGAGCGTGAGCAGCTTCCGCCGCCGGCGCGTGGCGGTGAGCCCTCCGCCCCGGCTGACCCCGGTCAACCGCATCTACAAAGGCATGAGCTGGATGCCGGCAGCCATGCTGGTACCCGAGCAGGTTCCGAAGGAAGCGCGCCTTCCGAACAAGTACTACCTGACCTACTACGGCACCGGGAAGGCGATCTGGGCGCTCTACGCCAAGTCTCCGATCAACCCCGAGCTCGACTGGACCGCCGGTTCCAAGTGGAACGACGCGTTCCCGACAGCAAACGAGGGCTGGGGTGCGCCCACCGACGACAACGCCTTCGTGGCGCTTCGCCTTCAGGGTTCCAACCCGTTCTGCCTCACGAAGGTCGACAACGATCCGGCGGTCGACAACCCCGATGACGAGAGGGTGTTCGCCCTCGACTTCACCGAGCTGTTTCGCGACATCCTCCCGCCGGTGGTGGCTCGGTTCGCCGTTCGCGACGAGAAACTGGTCGCCACATCGATCCGGCTCGGCCATGCCGTCCATCGGCCCGGCGACGGCGACCACTGGGACGACGCGAAGCGCGTCGTCAACGGACTCGATGCTCGCTATTCCGCGTTCATCCGCCACCTCCTCAATTGCCACTTGATGGTCGGCGAGGCCTACGCGGTCGCCACCTTCTCGCTTCCGCCGCATCACCCGCTGCGTCCATTCATGGACTTCTTCACCTACAGCACCATCCACGTCAACCACACCGCCTACACGGCACTGCTGACCGAGAACAGCTACTTCCTGCAGGCGAACTTCGTCAGTGCGGAGTCGGCTCGCACCCTCGTCGAGAACGCGATGCGGGTCTTCGACTTCGACGAGTGGATCGTGCCCCGAGACATCGCCAAGCGAAAGATCGACGAGATTCCCGGTCACCCCTACGTCGAGGATGCGCAGACCGTCTGGCCCGCCATCGAACACATCTGTCGCCGCCACCTCAAGGAACTCGACTACGACGACGAGTTTCTCGCCTCCGATCCCGACATCGCGCAGTGGTACACGACGCTGTGTCGCATGCTGCCGGATGTCGACACCATCCCGCCGATGGACACGCTCGAAGACCTGATCGACCTGATGACGGCGGTCATCTACAACAACGTCATCCACGAGGTCTGCGGCAATCTCTCGCCGCTGCTCGACACCAAGGATCCACGCGACAAGCAGAACATCGACATCGACGATCTCGCCGCGCTGGCCACGCCGGACGGCAAGGATCGCAAGCCGAGTGCAGGCTCGGTCCTGCTGATGGACCAGGCCACCTTCGTCAGCCGCTTCAACGTCGCCGGCAACAACCTGATGGCCATCAACGCCGCCCGCTACATCGACGACCCGAAGCTGGTGCTGGCCGTCACCGAATTGCAGGACACGCTCAAGGTGCTCGATGCCCAGATCGCGGCACGCAACGTCGACCGAGACCGCGCCTTCGAGACGATGCTCCCGCGCAAATGGGAAGCCTCGATCAGCTTCTGATGCGGTCTTCCGGCGCCACGGGGTGACGGAAGAAGAGACGGTCGCCGCCGGCCGAAGCGACGAAACGCTCATCGAGCACGATGCGCCCGATCGGCCGTGGATCGCCGCCGCCCTCGATCGCTTGAATCTCGTAGAGCCGTGATCCGGCCTCGACCTGAGCCAACGCCTCGCGGAAGTCGACGGGTTCACGGGTCCGGAACTGCTTTCGCACTACCGAGTCAGGAACAAAGGCCAGGCGGGTGGGCCCCTTCGGCTCCGCAATCGTGTCGCCGGCCTTGTTGGTCGCGACAAAGTCGTCGATCACAAGCCGGCGAGGCTGCGTGGATGCCCGCGAGAAGAACATGTCCATGAACTTGTGGGGAGGGCGCAGTTCCTTGTGGGTGTCGCGTAGATCATGCGTGAACGTGTTCGAGAACATGTTGAAGTCTCGGCCCTGACCGACGGTGTGGTTCATGGCCAGCACATCAACCGAAGGGCGACCGCTGATCAGCACTTTGAGCCCGAACCCGGGCGTGAACGCAGCTTTGCCTTTCGGCGGCAGGGCGAGCGACATCCGCATGAGTCCGCGACCACCGCCGTCGGGCGAGTCGGCGAGCAGACCGGTGTAGCCGGACCCGGCGTCGATCTCGACCGTGACCACGCCGACGGATCCCTGCTGATGGATCATCTTCGGTCGCGTGGGATCCATCAGGTCGTCGGTCCTGTCGAACGACTGCGACAGCACTTCGCGCCGCCCGGCAATCTGGGCCATGACCAACGGTTTCGCGACGCTGAGATCGGGCCGAGTGACCGCCGAGTATTCGGTGGCGAGGATGAGGTCGCGCCACAGCCACTCGAGTTTCTCGCTCGCCTTCCAACCCTCGTACCCCTGAGGGGTCACGAACTGCTGCTCCTCCGGCACCTTCATGCAGCCTGCTCCTTGATTGCGTCGTTCAGCGTCTCGATGGCGATCGCCGCTGCCGCGTTGATGGACAGACCTGCTCCCGTCGACAGCGCCTCGTCGAGACCGTCGGGGATCGCTCCGCTGATCGCGTTCATCGCGTTGGGACGGGGCACGTGGCCGTTGGCCTGCATCGCGCCGAGCAGCTGGGCACCGACCGCCTCCCGCCCGGCCCGGGCCAGCACGATCGCGGTGACGCCGAAGAGATGGCTCGTCCCCGCCATGTAGTGCTGGTCGATCGACGTCTGGAGGGTGGAACGGCATCGTTCGAGCGCGACAGCCAACTCATCGCGAGCCGCGGAGAAATGGATCTGGAGTCCCGTGAGCAGGTGCACGGCCAGGTGGCGCGAGTTGAGCGAACGGGCAGCATCGACGCCCTCATCCCACATATGCATGGCCCGGCTACGGTCGGTCACCGCCGTGGCGAGACCCTGCGCCCATCGGGCAATCGCCATCTCGGTCGCGCTGCCGCTGACGCAAGCCCGATCGAACAGCGCGCCGGCACGTTCGGTCACTTCGGGCTGCGGGTCGTGGGTGGCGAGGTGGAACACGCGGAACCCCTCGGCCCACAGACGATTGACGTCGTCACCGCCGTCGAGTGTCGTCAACCACGTCTCGGTGAGGGTGCCGCTGTCCTCCGCTGAGTGCACGTTGTTGAGGTAGTGGGCCGCCATGGAGGCCCGGCACAGGCCGGTGGGATCGGCCGAGTCGAGTTCGAGCCCCTTCGCCGCCAGCGACATCGAGACCGGGTTGGCCGTGAGGTATGCCCCCATTGCTCGCATCCCAAGCAGGCTTCCCGCTCGCGGATGATCCTCGGAGATCTGCGGCCACAGTTCCTCGGCCCAGGCGAAGCCCTCGAAGCGCATCGCAAAGGCACTGAACCACGCGACGGCCAGCGACAGGTCCACCGCGGCGTCGATGTCGCCGGTCGCGACCTGATGGTCGAGCGCCCCACGAATGTTGGCCCAGTCCTGTCCGAGCGTGTCCCAGACTTCCGGTTCCTTGTCGGTGAGCATCATCGACGACTGGGCGATGGCCAGCCCGCTGAAGTACTCGCAATGCCGATCTCGGAGCGCCGTATCGCCGCCGTCGACGCGAAGTTGTTCTTCACCGAACTGCCGCAGGGTGGAAAGCATCCGGAAGCGAATGTGTCCGGCCCCGCGCTGCGTCACGACCATCGACTTGTCGACCAGCGCCATGATCAGATCGAGCAGATCGAGACGGGAAGCTCCGTCGGCACCGCAGACCGCCTCGGCCGCCTCGAGCGAGAAGCCACCGGAGAAGACCGACAACTGGACGAAGAGCGCCGCTTGGTCGTCGTCGAGCTGTTCGTAAGACCAGCGAATGGTGTCCCGCAGAGTCTCGTGGCGCCCGCTCCACTGCGCGCCGCTGAGAAGACGGAGCCGGTCCTCGAGCTGCTCGGACAGCTGATCGAGCGACAGAACCCGAACCCATGCAGCCGCAAGCTCGATGCCGAGTGGCAAGCCATCGACCTTCGCACAGATCTCTGCAATCAGGCTCTCGTCGCCGGACCTCACGCGGAAGCGGGCGTCGCGGGCGAGCGCCCGTTGCTTGAACAGTTCCGCGCCGGAGGTCTCGGCCTGCAAGGGGTCGAGGTCGAACACGTACTCGCCGTCGATGGCGAAACGTTCGCGGCTGGTGGCCAGCACCGTCGGGCCGTCGATCGCGAGAATGTTGGTCACGAGGCCTCGCACTGTGGCGTGGACATGCTCGCAACCATCGATCAGTAGCAGCACATCGCGGTGCTCCAGAAACTGCACGAGGCTCTCGGCGAGGTCGAGTCCGGGCTGAAGGCGAGCCCCGAGCGCTTCGGCGATCGCATCGACGACCGCGTCATCGTCGTCGACCTGGGCGAGATCACACATGACAACGCCATCGTCGTAGTTGTCTTCCAATTCCCATGCCACGGCGACCGAGAGGCGCGTCTTGCCGATGCCGCCGGGTCCCACGAGGGTCACTGCTCGATGCTCATCCACCAACTTGGTGATGGTCTTGAGGTCCTCATCGCGGCCGATGAGCTCCTGAGTCGGTGTGGGCAACACTGCTCGCGCCGCGCTGACACGGGACCGGAGCGGTCGAATGTCTTCCTCGGCACCGTCGAACCGAAGCGTGAAGAGCCGTTCCGTCCCGATGCCGCGGAGCTGATGAGCACCAGCCGTCACGATGTCGTAGCCGGACACGAAGTCGATGACGTTGTTGGCCAAGGCGATCTGCCCACCGTTGGCCACGTCCATCACGCGGGCGGCCCGGTTGACGGGTGGTCCGAAGTAGTCCTGGCGGTGAGGTTCGGCTTCACCGATGTTGAGTCCGATTCGGACCCGAAGCGGCTCGCTGCCGCCCCAATCGCTCTCCTGCAGGCCCCGCTGGATGGCGACCGCAGTGTCGGCCGCCCCTTGCGGCGACACAAAGACCGCACCAATGCCATCGCCGGTGCCCTTGAACACCACGCCACCGCCGTCCTCGACGCACTGATCGAGCAGGGAATCGTGGATCCGCATGGCCGAGCGCATGTCGTCGGGTGACGACTCCCAACGTGACGTGCTGCCCTCGATATCGGTGAAAAGGAACGTGAGAAGGCCCGAAGGAAGATCTGTGTTCATCGAATTCCCCGCACCCATAGGGCCAATGGTGTCATGTCCTGCGTCAAATGCGCCATGACGCAGATCACATTCATATCCGAGTCGAAGAGAGAATCGGCACCCCTATTCACGGGCGAGCTGGACCTGGCCTGCTTCGTCGTGGTCGAGCTCCTGATCCTGAACCATGTCCACTACTACCCGCCTCAGCGCGCCGGTGAAGACGTTGGGCGCCGCGTAGTTTCCGACCGGGCTCGATCGGTCGAGTCCGATGTCGAGCCCGGAGAAGGAGATCATCGTGAAGAACATGTCGGTCGTCGTCATCGACCCCACGTCGACGCCGTCGATTTCGAGTGTGCCGGTTCCGACTCCGTCAACACGATCCATTCGAAATGCGAGATCGTGGCGGCCGGGCGGCACCGGGCGGTCCGATCGGACGGTCTGGTGCGAGCCTCCGATGTTGAGGTCGTGGACCAGGACACCTTCATCGATGTAGAGGGAGTACCCACTCGTTGCATCGCCATGGGCGACCAGCACCCCGGCGGCACCAGAGTCGGGAACATCCACCTCGGCGATGATGCGGTAGCTGCGGCTGCGGAGGTCCGGAGCGACGTCGGTCGGCAGGTGGCCCATCCCCGCCCAGAACTCGTAGCGCACCCGCTCACCGTGCACTCGGGCCGCATTCTCGGCGAATCGCTGACCGAAACGGTCGTCGAGCGGCAGTACCTGATGGGCCTCGGCCTCGACCCACCATCGTTCGATCATCTCGGCCAGCCGCTCCGCTTCCACGGAGGCGAGATCGTGAACCTCGTTGAAGTCGTTGGCAAGGTCATAGAGCTCCCACACGTCGTCGTCGAGCGGCGTGCCCGGTGCGTGGTACGCGACCGCCTTCCAGCCGTCGATCCAGATTCCGCGATGGCTGAACATCTCGAAGTACTGCGAGTTCTTCCCCGTCTCCGCGTGGGCATCAGCGAGCGTCGACAAGAAGCTGATGCCCTCCAGCGGCTGTTGCGCCACGCCGTTGACCTCCGCCGGCAGCTCGACCTCGAGCAGCTCGAGGAGGGTGGGCACGACGTCGCTGACGTGGGCGAACTGGTGTCGAAGGCCACCCGAGTCGCTGATTCCGGCCGGCCACGAGACAACCAGAGGGTCACGTACGCCCCCGCCGTGGGTGTTCTGCTTGTATCGCTTCAACGGTGTGTTGGCGACCATCGCCCAGCCCCACGGAAAGTTGCTGTGGGTGTCGGGACCACCGATGTCGTCGAGCCGCTCCAGCTTGGCCTGCGTCGTCTCGTGGATCATGTTGTAGGGACCCATGGCGTTGACGAATCCCTTCGGGCCGCCCTCCTGCGACGCGCCGTTGTCGCTGAGTACGAGCACGAGCGTGTTGTCGAGCTGACCCGACTGCTGGAGGAACTCGATGAGGCGAGCGAGCTGCTGATCGGTGTGGTCCAGCATCGCCGCGTAGGCGGCCTGGAGACGCTGGGCCACCCGCTGCTCATCGGCCGGGAGGTCATCCCACGCCTTCACCCCGGGATTTCGGGCCGGGAGCTCTGTCCCCTCGGGCACGATTCCCATCTCGATCATCCGGGCGAGGCGGCGGTCTCGAGCCACGTCCCATCCGTCGACGAACTGGTCGTCGTAGTGGTCGATCAGCTCCTTCGGCACCTGATGCGGGGCATGGCATGCGCCCGGGGCGACATAGGTGAACCACGGCGCGTCCGGAGCCCCGGCCCGATGATCGGCGATCATGCGGATGGCCTCGTCGACCAGGTCCACCGTCAGGTGGTAGCCGTCCTCGTAGGAGCCCGGCGCGGCAACGTGGGTGTTGTCGCGCACGAGCTCCGGCGCGTACTGATCGGTCTCGGCATCGAGGAACCCGTAGAACCGATCGAAGCCTCGGGCGAGCGGCCAACCATCGGTGGGCCCGGTGGGGCCCGTCTCGTAGAGCGGCGTCACGTGCCACTTGCCCGCCATGTAGTTCCGGTAGCCGTGGGGTCGGAGCATCTCTGCGATCGTTCCCGCGCTCTTTGCGATCTTGCCTCGGTAGCCGGGATAGCCGCTGTCGAAGTTGGCCAGGCAGCCGACGCCGACACTGTGATGGTTCCGCCCGGTGAGCAGCGAGGCTCGGGTCGTGGAGCACATCGCCGTCGTGTGGAACCCGGTGTAGCGGAGTCCGGCCGCGGCGAGTCGATCGATCGTCGGGGTCGCGGCATCACCGCCGTAGCAACCGAAGTCGGAGAAGCCGACATCGTCGAAGAGCACCATCAAGACGTTGGGGGCGCCGTCGCGTGCCCGCGCCGGGTCCGGCCAGAAGGGGGTCGATTCAGCAATTGTTCGGCCAATCACGGCGTCGTTCATGCGGCGAGCCTTCCACGACTCCGGACAAGTCGACGACACGCTCGTCGTCGCTCAGCCAAGATGAGCTGATGCCGGCTCCCGAGATCCCTCCATTCCCCGACCTGGACGGGGACACAGTGCGGCTGCGGCAGTGGCGGGCGGACGACGTTTCGACGGTCATCGAGGCGTCGAACGACGAGCTGATTCCGCAGATCACGACCGTGGCGCCGAACTCGACCGAGGCCGACGCGCTCGCGTTCATCCAGCGTCAGGGAGCCCGCCCCGAAACGGACCTTGGTCACGCGCTCGCGATCGCTCGCGCCGACACCGACGAGGCGATCGGTCATCTCTTCGTGCAACTTGTCATGTCGGGAGTCAAGCGTTGCAGCGTTGGCTATTGGATCGTTCCCTCCGGCCGAGAGGCGGGCGCCGCTTCGGAGGCGCTCGATCTCGCGTCCACGTGGATCCTGGCGAACTACGACATCGAACGAATCAGCCTCTTCATCGAACCGTGGAATCAGGCGTCTCGCCGCACTGCCGTCCGCAGCGGATTCCTCGACGAAGGTCTCCTTCGGGCGTGGGAGACCTACGAGGACGGCGTGCCGCGCGACATGCACGTCTACAGCCGTGTGAAAGGCTGAGCCGATGTCGGTACTTCGCGAGACTTGCGATGAATGCGGCTTCGACTCTGACGAGTGGAACCACACCGACACCATCCGGACGCTCGGAGCCGCGCCGGAGCTCGTCGACCTCTGGAATGAGGGAATGGCCGATGGCGCCCGCAACACCAGGCCCGTTGCGACGACCTGGTCGGTGAACGAATACGTCGACCATTTGCGAGAGACGTTCTTCGGACACCGAGTCCTCGTCACGGTCGCCCTCGAGACTCCGGGAACCGACCTCGGCCCGGCGATCAGCGAGAGCGAAGCCGGCCCGCCTCGCCAACTCGAGTCCGGGCCAACGGCGGCCGAGTTCGCCAAGGAGGCCGAGGCGTTCACGCAGCTGCTTCGAGAGGTGACCGGCGAGAACTGGGACGCGGTCGTCACGCTCGGCGGCGAGGACCGCTCGGTGCACTGGTCATCTCGCCACGTTGTGCACGACCTCTGGCATCACCTCACCGACATCGCACGGATTCGGATCGCCCTCGGCGACGCCACACCGGCCCAGACCGGCACGCTCACCCAGATCAACGTCTCGGGAGGAGGCGTGCCGAAGCTCCCGATAGCGCAGGCCATCGTCGGCCGCCGGGGGCTGGAGGGCGATGTGCAACAGTCCCGGATGCATCACGGTCGCCCGTGGCAGGCACTCTCGTTGTGGAGCGGCGACGTGATTGCGGCACTCCAAGCCGAGGGCCATCCGATCGCTCCCGGCAACGCCGGCGAGAACCTCACGCTCTCGGGCATCGATTGGTCGACGCTTCGGGCGGGCACGATCATCGAGATCGGCGACGTCCGCTGCCAGCTCAGCGCCGGGGCGGTGCCCTGCAAGAAGAACAATCAGTGGTTCGCCGACAACGACAGTCAGCGCATTCTCCACGACCGGCATCCGGGTTGGAGTCGCTGGTATGCATCGGTACTCACGGCCGGTCCGGTTGCCACGGGCGATGCCGTCACCGTGATCAGCTGACCCGCGGACGTTCTCAGTCGACCTGGGCCGCTTCCATGATCTCGTCGGGCGCGTCCATGTTGCCGTGGACGTCCTGCACATCATCGAGATCGTCGAGCAGATCCATCAGGTTGATGAGCTTCTTCACGTCGCTCACCTCGGTCATCTCGACGGTCGACGTCGGCAGCATCACGAGATCAGCGGACTCGACGGCAACGCCAGCCTCGTCGAGCGCGTCGCGCAGCGAGTTCAGATCGGTTGGTGGCGACGTGACTCGCCACATCTCACCCTCGTCGACGATGTCTTCCGCCCCCGCGTCGAGCGCCACGAGCATGAGGTCGTCTTCCTCGACAGAAGTCGAGACAAGCACCACACCCTTGCGTTCGAACTGCCAGGCGACGGCGCCGGGCTCGGCGAGCGAGCCGCCGTTCTTCGACAACGTGGAGCGAATGTCGCCCGATGTGCGGTTGCGGTTGTCGGTCAGACACTCGATCAGAAGCGCCACCCCACCTGGGGCATAGCCCTCGTAGGTGACCGTCTCGTAGTTGACGCCCTCGAGCTCGCCGGTGCCTCGCTTGACGGCTCTCTCGATGGTGTCGAGGGGGACGCTGTTGTCGCGGGCCTTCTGGAACATCGTCCGCAGAGTGGGATTGGACTCGGCGTCGCCACCACCGGTACGAGCTGCGACCTCGACCTGCTTGATCAACTTGGCGAAGAGCTTGCCGCGCTTGGCGTCGGCCGCACCCTTCTTGTGTTTGATTGTCGCCCACTTGGAATGACCACTCATGGTCCCGAATGTAGCGGTCAGCCGATCGTGTGGGTTAGTGAACGCGGCGGAACGTATTCACGTAGTCGATGCGCAGCTCGGGGTGCCACGCCCATGCCGCGAACGCATCGCTGTCCCGTCCGCCCAACCGCTTGGCCACCCGCGGCGTCATGTCCTGAAAGGCCGCCTCCGGGTCGTCGGTGTGCATCTCGTAGAAGTGGAGAAACCGTGGGCCCTCGTCCGAGATGTTGACGTACGGCGTGATCATGCGGAAACCCGGTACCGCCGCCTCGGCGATATGGCGAATATGCACGAAATCAGCCCAATCGCGAAGGTCCTGACCGGCAGCAGGATCCTTCGGGCTGATGAGCACGAGTTGGAGACCGTTCGTCGCCTCGTCGGTGAGCGAACCCTGGCCCGGGCGAGGCGTCCGTTCGAAGGTGAACGCACCGACGAGACCCTCGACCGCCGCCGGTTGCGGCGCGGGGCCGGAAGGGTTCTCGACAACCGTCAAGCTCGTGAACTCCGGAAGGGTGCGCGGCAGATCGATGCGACCTCGGTTGGCATTGTCGAAGCTCGAGAAGCGCATGCTCTCCGGCTCGTCACCCGCGACGAGCGCGGCCCCCGGCCTCGCGCTCGCCGGCCGGTCCCACATCAGCAGCCCGAGAGTGGTCGGCAGGCGTGCTTCCATGGACGCCAGCCTGTCAGACGGGGAAGCTCTCCAGCCACTGACGATGAATCCGATCGTCGTCGGACAACTCCGGGTGAAAGGCCGAGACGAGCACGTTGCCCTGGCGACAGAGCACCGGATCGCCGTCGACCGTCGCGAGCACTTCGACATCGGGCCCCGCCCGCTGCACCAACGGCGCGCGGATGAACACGGCGTGGAAGGGGACGTCGAACCCCTCGATGTCGAGCTCGGATTCAAACGACTCGATCTGGCGGCCGTAGCCGTTGCGGGCGACAGAGATGTCGACGACCCCGAGCGCGTGCTGGTCATCACGACCGTCGCTGATCTCCGCGGACATCAGGATCATTCCGGCGCAGGTGCCGAAGGTCGGCAGACCGTCGGCGACCCGAGCGCGCAGCGGTTCGAGCATTCCCGACCGTTCGAGCAACATCGACATGGTGGTCGACTCGCCACCAGGGATGACGAGCGCATCAACTTTTGCGAGCTGCTCGGCCGTTCGGACCTCGACGGTCGTCGCGCCCAGCGCCTCGAGAATGGCCGCATGTGCGGCGAACGCGCCCTGGAGGGCGAGAACGCCGATGGTTGGCGCTACCAACCCCGCTCGGCCAGCTTCGTCTCGAGCGTGGCGATCTCGAGGCCCTTCATGGCGTCGCCCAGCCCGGTGGAGACCTTCACGAGGATCGCCGGGTCCTGGAAGTGGGTGGCCGCCTCGACGATGGCGGAAGCCATCTTGGCCGGCTCATCGCTCTTGAAGATGCCGGAGCCCACGAACACGGCTTGGGCCCCGAGTTGCATGACCAGCGAGGCGTCGGCCGGAGTGGAAATACCACCGGCGCAGAACATCGGCACGGGGAGCTCGCCGGTCTCGGCGATCTCCTGCACGAGTGGCAGGGGCGCCTGAAGTTGCTTGGCCCAGTCGAAGAGTTCGGCGTTGTCGGCCTGACCGATCTTGCGGATGTCGCCCATGATCGACCGGAGGTGACGCACGGCCTCGACCACGTTGCCGGTGCCGGCTTCGCCCTTCGAGCGGATCAAACAGGCACCCTCGCTGATGCGACGGAGCGCCTCACCGAGGTTGGTGGCTCCACATACGAAGGGGACCGTGAACGCCCACTTGTCGATGTGGTGGGCCTCGTCGGCCGGGGTGAGAACCTCGGACTCGTCGATGTAGTCGACGCCGAGGGACTGGAGAATCTGCGCTTCGGCGAAGTGGCCGATGCGGGCCTTGGCCATCACCGGAATCGAGACCGTCGCCTGGATGCCCTGGATCATCTCGGGGTCTGACATGCGAGAGACCCCGCCATCGCGACGGATATCGGACGGCACACGCTCGAGGGCCATCACCGCGGTCGCGCCCGCGTCCTCAGCGATCTTCGCTTGCTCAGGATTGACGACGTCCATGATGACGCCGCCCTTCAGCATTTCGGCCAAGCCCCGCTTGACCAACGGCGTGCCGGTAGTGCGGCCGGTGTTGTCAGACACTATTTCGTCAACCATGCGGTCATGCTATCCCTCACCGTTCAGCACGAGTTCTTTGATTTCATCCTCGACATCGAATTCGTAGCTGCCCACCGGCACGAGCGTCAGCCACGTCGTGCCAGGAGTGAGCAGGATCGCCTCGCCGCTCGAGTCGAGAAAGCGATACGGATCGGCCGGCGTCGGACGTGTCCAGGTGCCCGCGAATCGCTGACCGTTCATCAACACCGAGGCCGGGCCCTCACCCAACGTGTCGGCGTCGACGTTTCGCGGGTCGTAGCTACTCGGTGTGTAGATCGTCTCCATGACAACGAGGTTGTCGGTGACCAACGGAACGCCCTCCGCAGTGACATGAACCACGCCGTCTTGCACACGGACGTAGCCCCGATCCGCGTCCCAGACGAAGGAGACGACGTCGCGGCCGCGAACCGTGAAGGCCTCACCGGGTTCATCCTCACTCGACTGCGCAGCTTCAGCGCCGAGGAAGTCGAAGATCGGCGCGGCAGCACCCGCTTCCTCGCCGAACTTGTCGAGGATGAACGGGAGATCGACGAAGAGGTTGTCGGGCCGGTCGAGGTTGACGTCGTCTCGCGTCAGGTTGACGCCCCGACCGTCGTCGACGACGAGCACCGCGCCACCGCCGGCCGCGAACTGTGTGATGTCTCGCAGCACCGTCGAGAACGCTCCGGAGAACGCGAGCAACGGGGTGTTGAGATTCGACATCAGGTCGATGTCGGCCGGCCGACCCGAGCGCACCGCACCGACCTTCTCCGGAAGGTTGGTATGGAAGATCGCGGCGAAACGGGTGGCTCGATCCTCGATGCGTTCCTCGATGACGACGTCGGCCTGATCGATGCCCGTCAGCGCCTTGAGGCTCTGGCCGTCGTTGTTCGAGATCTTGACCATGATCGCCGGCTGGTCCACGAGGGTCGAGCCGACTTCGAGCTGGAGACCGGTCAGCGGCGCCAACGGTCCGGCGGGCACTGTGGTCGTGGTCGAGGTGGTGGTCGACGTCGACGATGTGGTCGTCGCGTCCGCGACCTGGACGTCGCCGCCGCCACCGCACGAGGCGGCCAGCAGCGCGACAAGGAGGCCTGCAGCAGCCGCCCGGCCGCGTCGGTGCGGCTTCATTACAGCTCCCGGAGGGTGTCGATGCGCTGCGTGAGCGCGGGCTGCACGGCGCCGGAGACGCCCTGCGGACCGACGAGCCAGAGATGGCGGGAGGCGGGCCGATCCGGCACGCCATCGGACGCAGCAGCCTTCTCGAACGCCGCGGCCAACGCCGGGGGGTATCGGGTGAGCTGCACGCCGTCGATATCGACCCGGGCGAGGCGCCGATCGTCGAGGACCCGGCTGCGAATTCTTGCCGCCAACGGCCCGTAGAGCGGCGCCACTGCGGTCAGGACGGTTGCGGCGTGAATGCCGCTGCCGAATTGCACCAACTCGCGGGCGACGACCGCCTCGAGTTCGAGCCGGTCGAGTTGGCGCAGAGCCCCGGTGGTGACGATCAGTCGAGTGTCGCTGGAATTGCCCGCAACGGCAGCGTCGGGAGCGCGAGATTCGACGAGGTAGAGCTTTGGTTCAGAGATGCCGTGGCTCGCGCAGACGCTCTCGACCAGGCTCTCGAGCCGAGGCTCAGCCCCTTCGGGAATCGGCTTCGCGCCGAGGGAGCGGAGTGCAGCTTCGGGTGCTCGGCGTTCGAGAAGAACCATGACGGCAACTCCGACGACGAGTCCGAGGAGCAGGCCGATGACCCAGGACAGCGACGCGGGAGCGAGGAGTCCGACCAGCAGCGTCACGAAGAGAAAAGCGACGACGGCAGGGGCAATCAGGAGGAGGCGAGGCGCGACAGTAGGCACGGTGACGGATCAGGCGATCAGAACTCGACGGCGACGGTGCCGCGAGATTCGTCGTCGGCCTCGAAGTACTCACGCTCGGTGAAGCGGAGCGGACCGGCCAAGATGACTGCGGGGAATGTCTGGATCGCAGTGTTGTACTTCAGCACGGTGTCGTTGTAGTGCTGACGGGAGAAGGCGATTCGGCCCTCAGTGGACGTGAGCTCCTCTTGGAGTTCGAGGAAGTTCTGATTGGCCTTCAGGTCGGGGTAGGCCTCGCTCACTGCGAACAGCTGTCGGAGTGCGCCGGTGAGCATGTTTTCGCTGGCCGCCGAGTCCTGCGGACCCGTGGCGCTGGCGGCTGCGTTACGAGCCGAGATGACGGCTTCCAGCGTCTCCTTCTCGTGTGACGCATAGCCCTTCACGGTTTCCACGAGGTTGGGAATGAGATCCCATCGACGCTTGAGCTGCACGTCGATCTGGGCCCATGCATTTTCGATGCGGTTCCGCAGCTTGACGAGGTTGTTGTAGAGGCTGATGACGAAGAACACCAGGACCACAACGATGGCGAGAACGATCAGGAGGACGATCATGGGATCCAGCGTATCGGCCCGGGAGCTTCTGCCCGTCGCACCCCTTGCTCACCGCCTCTGAGCAGCGAGCTCGAGCATGTGCTCGTAGCGGCCGACGTAGAAGTCGGCGAGCGTTGCCATCGAGAATTCTTCTGCTCGCTCCCGGCCCGACGCCACCAGTGCCGAACGTTTGGACTCGTTGCGCAGCACCTCGCGCAGGGCTCGTGCCAATGCCTCGTGATTCCCAGGAGCGAACAGCAGCGCATCGCTCCCCTGCCGCGCCGCGTTCGCATAGCCGGGAATGTCGGACGCGACCACAGGCGTGCCGGCAGCCATGCCTTCGAGCAGCACCACTCCGAACGACTCGCCGTGGAGTGATGGCGCGCAGAACACGTCGGCGCCTTTCAGACGGGCGATCTTCTCGCTCTCGCTGATCGCACCGAGCCACTCGAGCCGGGGATCGCCGGCAAACGTGGCCTTCAGCGTTTCGGTTTCGGGGCCGTCGCCGGCAATCCAGACACGAACATCGGGGGGCATCAGCGCAACGGCGTCGAGCAGAACTCGAAGGCCCTTTCGCTCTTCATGGCGACCGACGAAGAGAATCGTCGGCGCCTCGTTCGGCCACGTCGAGCTGTCGTCGAAGCGGCGAAGTTCCACCGCGTTGAAAGTGAGGTCGTATTGACCGCCCAGGCTGTCGCGCGCCATCTGCCGAGCGTCTTCGGAGACGGCGACACGATCATCGAGGCGGCCCGCCAGGTATCGCACGACATTGGGCATGAGCTCGTAGGACAACGAGCGACCGGCCATGTGGAACGTACCGATCATCGGCGCGGGCCTCGTGAGCAACGCGGTGGTGGTCGGGCCGGGAGCGAGCGGCTCGTGCAGGTGGACAACCTCGAACGCCTCGTCACGCATGGCACGAATGGTCCGAAGCTGCGCCGAAGGGTCCGGCGCCACCGGCGCGACCGACCCGTTGGCGGCGGTGGGAAGACTCAGGCCGAGCGGGGTGACGCCGGCGTCGGGCGGCGGGCCGTCGCACGGCGCGAGAACTCGCACCGCATGACCCTTGCGGCGAAGCGCTCGAGCGAGGCCGAGCACCTGCGTCTGCACACCACCGGGAACGGTGAGGCTGTAGGGACAGATCATGCCGATCCGCATCAGGCCTCGTCCTCGACCAGCGCTCGGAGGTGATCAGGCATGGGCTTGCCCAGCGCTTCGTAGTCGCTGGGCCAATTCGGCTGCAGCAGGTGCCACTGCTCGGGCGCCGCGGAGATCAGCGACTCGAACGCGGTGGCGAGGTCCTGCGTGATCCGGGCGACGTCCTCGCGAAGCGTGCCGCGACGTTCAGTGTCGAGGGCAGGCATGACGTGGCCCCAGCGACCGCCATCCCGCCAGTAGACGGCAGTCGGCAACAAGGGCGATCCGGTGCGCAGCGCGAGCGTCGCAGGGCCCGCCGGAAGCGTCGTCCGCTCGCCGAAGAACTCGACGGGAATGCCGTTGCCCTGAAGGTCGCGATCGGCCACGAGGCAGAGCACCTCGCCGTTCTTCAACGCGTTGAGGCTCGCCCTTCCGGCCTCGGGTCCGAGCGGGACGATGTTCATGCCGAGCGACTCGCGAAAGCTGACGAACCACTCGAAGACCTCGGGCGGTTCGAGTGGCTCGACGATTGCGGTGACCTTGTGTCCGGGCACCAACGCCATCCAGAACGCAGCCCACTCCCAGGTGCCGAGGTGCGGCAGCGCGAGGATCGGACCCTGGCCGCGTGCGCAGGCCTCCTCGATCTGCCCGAAGCCCTCGTAGCCGAACTCTCGATCGATCTCCTCGGCGCTGAGCTCCGGCAGGCGGAAGCTCTCGTGGTAGTAGCGGGCGTACCACTGAAAGGCCTCGGCGACCCGACGACGTTCCTCGATCGGGCTCATGTCGCGGCCGAGAACGCGGGAGATGTGGCGGGCCACGACGCGGCGGCGCTCGGCCGAGGCAGAGACGCCCGTACCGATCAGACGCGATGCGACCGTCCCCGCCGAAGCGGGAAGCCGTCGGGCGAGGAATGACCCCGCCCGGTAGGCGGAGACGGATGGCACTCTGTCAGCCGCTCTCAGCCGTCGCGCAGAGCCCGACGCTCGCGCATGCGCTGGCGCCACACCGATTCTGCGCTCGACCGACGAGCTCGCGGTTGGCGACGTTGGCGACGGGCCGGAAGCGGACGGTCCTGCGAGGCCTGGCGCCACACCTTCACAAAGCGCTGCACGGCGGTGATTGCGGTGAGCACGAGCATGACCCACAGAATCGGGATCAGCAGCTCGGAGAAGAGCAAGGCAAGGGCGAGGACGATGATGCGCTCGGCCCGCTCCATGATGCCGCCCTTGGCATCGAAGCCCAGCGACTCGGCCTTGGCTCGTTGGTAGGAGATGAACATCGCGAGGCCCATGATGGCGACCGGCAACATCATGATGCGGCCGGGCTCGGTGCTGGCGAGATGCCAGGCAACGCCGCCGAACAGCAGACCGTCGGTCAGCCGATCGGAAACCGAATCGAAGAACGCTCCACGATCGGAGCCGGTGCCCGACGCTCGGGCGACGGCGCCGTCGAGGGCATCGGGAATACCGGTGAGCAGGAGAAACAGGAACCCCACCCGCATGTGGCCGGCACCAATGGTGACTGCCGCGACCGTCGCCATGACGATGCCGGTCACGGTGATGACGTCGGCAGTGATGCCGGTGCGGCGGAGGCTGTGGCCGATGGGCATCAAGCCCTTGTCGACCGTGGTGCGCCAATTTCCGTCGAACATGAGAAACTCCTCGAGGACCGCCCCAGGGTAGCAGCGCGCACCCGCCCTGGCGTTCAGGCCCCGGAAGACCGAACGCCTGGTTCAGGTTTGGAGCGCCGCCCAGTCTTCGGGGTTCTTCTCGACGAAGTGGTCGATGATCTCGCCGTCGACACCGTCGACGAGGACGAGGCCGCGCTGTTCGGGCGACGGCTCGTTCGAGTAGAGAAGGATGCGCCACGTGGGACGACTGCGGAACCCGCGCCACCCGAGCTGCGCCGACGCGTGACCGACCGGGAAGCCGACCTGGCGAGAGGCGGCTTGGAGCGCGTGCTCCTCGTCGAAGGCCAGATCCCAGCCACCTTGGAGGTGATAGAGGCCGACGACGATCAGCACGATGCCGGCCACCGTGACTCCGCCGTTGACCAGAACGGCCCCGTCTCCTGCGGTCGAGACAACGGCGATACAGCCGAGCCCGATGAGGATGTAGAGCACACCGGGAATTCGCCGACGGCTGTTGTTCGGGAAGAGGTAGGGGATCTCTATGGCCGAGGTGTCGAGGTCGGCCGGAAGCGAGTCCCGGACCTCCTCTGGTGAGATGTCGTCCTCGGTGTTCACGCCGCTCACGATACGGGCCACGCGGCTCGTACGCGCTGCCAGGAATCCGCCAATGCCTCGGGCATCACCCGAACGTTGGCCACCGCGGTCATGAAGTTCGTGTCGCCTTCCCAACGAGGAAGCACGTGGACGTGGAGGTGATCAGGGAAGCCCGCGCCGGCACCGCGGCCGAGGTTGGCTCCCACGTTCATCCCCTGCGGCTCGTACGCCGTTTGAATCGCCTCTGTGGCAAGGCGCACCCCTTCCCACAGCTCGGCGTGTTCCTCTGCGGTGAGGTCACTCAGCATCGGCACACCTCGTTGGGGAAGCACCATCACGTGACCGGATGTGTAGGGATAGGCGTTGAGCAGGGCAAACGAGTGTGTGCCGCGCCAGAGGATGTAGGTGTCCTCGTCGGGAAGACCGCTATGGAGAATCGCCTCGAAGAGCGTCATGCCTTCGGGAATGGGGACGTCTTGTTCCTCTGCCCCCGAACGGATGTAAGGCATCCGCCAGCCGGCCCAGAGGTGTTCGACCATCAGGACTTCTCGTCGACCTCGGCCTGAAGCCGTGCCGCGAACGCGTCGACCGAGACGTCTCGTTCCGGCTTGTCTTCGCCTCGCCGATTGACGCCGACCGTGTCGTTGGTGACGTCGTCGTCGCCGACCACGAGGATGTAGGGCAGCTTCTCGACCTTGCCGTTGCGGACGCGCTTGCCGAGACCCTCGACGGCATCGGTCACATCGACCCGGAACCCATGCGACCGAAGTCGAGCGGCCACCGCGTGGGCATGTTCGTCGTGCACATCGGCGACCGGGAGAACCCGCACTTGGGTCGGTGCCAGCCACGCGGGGAACGCGCCGGCATAGTGCTCGATCAGCACACCGAAGAACCGTTCGATCGAGCCGAGCAGCGCGCGGTGAATCATCACCGGCTGCTTGCGGCTGCCGTCGTTGGCGATGTATTCGAGATCGAATCGGTCGGGCAGGTTGAAGTCGAGCTGGATCGTGGAGAGCTGCCACGCGCGACCGATCGCGTCCTTCACGTCGACATCGATCTTCGGCCCGTAGAAGGCGCCGCCCCCCTCGTCGACGACGTAGTCGAGGCCGTGCGCGTCGAGGGCCATCCGCAGACCCTCGGTGGCCTGATCCCAGAGTTCGTCGTCGCCCACCGACTTCTCGGAAGGGCGAGTGGACAGCTTCGCCTGGAACTCGGTGAAGCCGAAGTCGCGAAGTTGGTTCAGGACGAAGTCGAGCAGCGACGCGAGCTCGTTCTCGATGTCTTCGCGGGTGCAGAAGATGTGGCTGTCGTCCTGGGTGAAGCCGCGGCTGCGCATCAACCCGTGGATCGCACCCGAGAGCTCGTACCGGTAGACGGCGCCGAGCTCGAACAGTCGCAGAGGCAGTTCGCGATAGCTCCGCTGGTTGGAGCGATAGACCATCACGTGGAACGGACAGTTCATCGGCTTCGGGTAGTAGGTGGCGCCGTCGAGTTCCATCGGCGGATACATGCCGTCGGCATAGAAATCGAGGTGGCCCGAGGTCTCCCAGAGCACCGACTTGGCGATGTGGGGCGAGAAGACGAACTCGTAGCCGCCGTTCTCGTGCTCCTCGCGGGAGTAGTCCTCCATGAGCTTGCGGATCTTGGCGCCCTTCGGGTGCCACACGGCGAGGCCGGGGCCGAGCTCTTCGGGCCAGCTGACGAGATCGAGTTCCTGGGCCAGACGCCGATGATCGCGCTTCTCGGCCTCGGCGAGCATCTGGAGATGAGTCTTCAGCGCCTTCTTGGAGTCCCAGGCAGTGCCGTAGATCCGTTGAAGCATCGGGCGCGACACATCACCGCGCCAGTAGGCACCGGCAACAGACTGGAGCTTGAAGTGGGCCAGGCGACCGGTGCTCGGCACATGCGGGCCGGTGCACATGTCGCGGAACGTGCCCGGCGCGTCGACATCGCCGTTGGCGTAGTAGCTGATCGACTCGCCGTTGACCTCGCCGGCATCTTCACCGGAGCCGGCGCCATCGCGCACGCGCTCGATGATCTCGGCCTTGAAGGGCTCGGCGGAGAAGAACGCGACCGCCTCATCGGACGACAGCTCGTGGCGGACGAACGGTTGGTCGGACTCGACCAACTCGGCCATGCGCGCCTCGATCTTCTCGAGGTCGTCGTCGGAGACCGTCTGGCCGTCGGGCAATTCCACGTCGTAGTAGAAGCCGTGTTCGATCGGCGGGCCGATCGCCAACTGCGTGCCCGGGTAGAGGTCGAGGATCGCCTGGGCCAGCACGTGCGCGGTCGAGTGGCGGATCGTGTGAAGGCCGCGGTCGGAGCTGGGGGTGACGATCTCGACGACCGCCCCATCCGTGAGCGAGACGTTGAGATCCTGCTCCGTGCCATCGACGACGGCAATCAGTGCATCGGAGGCGAGGCGGGGCCCGATATCGGCGGCGAGATCCGCGGCGGAAGCACCGGCGGAAAGTTCACGGCTCGACCCATCGGGCAGGCTGACGGAGATCACATCGGACATACGAGGGGCAGGCTACCGGCCACCCCGGACCCCAAGGCCGTATTTCAGACTGCCGCGGCCCGAAGGACGTCGGCCGACGAGCGCCGTTCGGGCATCGCGGGATCACCAGTGGCCTCGAGCGTCTCCGTGGCCTCTTGCGTGCCCTTGGTCGCATAGGCGTTGACGTAGTCCTGGCCGGTGAGCGCCCGGATCTCGAACATCAGCTCGTCGGTGATCTGACGAAGACGCATTCGCGTGTCGGCTACCTCGGAGGACGCCGCCGGGCGGATCGGTCGGCCGAACCTGATCTCGACCGGCCGGAACGGCTTGGGGAATGCGACATCGGGCGGCTGAATCCGACGGGTGCCGAGTATGCCGACGGGCACGATCGGGGCGCCGGTGCGCAGCGACAGCCGCGCTGCGCCGGTGTGGCCCTTGTGCAGGTAGCCGTCTCGGGCCCTGGTCCCCTCCGGGTAGATGCCGAAGAGCTCGCCCTCGTCGAGCAGCCGCGCCGCAGTGTCGAGCGCGCGGGTGGACGCGTCGCCACCACTGCGGTCGATCGGGATCATGCCGAGCGCGGGAAACAGACGCCGGGTCTTCCAGTCGTCGAGGTACTCGGCCTTGCCCACGAAGGTGATCCGGCGCGGCAGAAGGGCGGGCAGAAAGAAGGAGTCGATCACCGACGTGTGGTTGGGCGCCAGGATCGCGGGGCCCGACGTCGGGATGTTGTCGACGCCTACGGCTCGCATTCGCCACAGCGAAGAGAAGATCGGTCGCAGCGCGGTGAGCGCAACCTTCTGAAGCGAGCCATGTTCTCGGGTCTCGTCACGTGGCGCCATGTGTTCACATCATGTCAGCTCGACGCCGAGAAGGGCGGCCGTCTCGCTCACACCGGCGCCGCTACTCGCTGCCTCGTCGATGACTCGCAGCGCGGCGGGCACGTCGAGGTCGTCATCGAGGTGGAGCCGCACGTCTTCGAGCGCGGCGTCGCCCTCGCCCGCCGCCCGCCACAACTCGAGCCGAGCGGCTGCGTCCTCGATGAGCTGATCGCTCCACTGCCACGGGCGGCGGTAGTGGTGCCCGCCGAGGGCGAGGCGAATGGCCATCGGGTCGTAGCGCTCCCGCAGTTCGTGTACGAGAACCAGATTGCCGGTCGACTTCGACATCTTTCGCCCGTCGAGATGCACCATCGACTGATGCATCCAGTGCCGGACGAACGGCTCCCCGGTCGACGCTTCGCTCTGGGCCCTCACGCATTCGTGATGGGGATAGAGGAGATCAACTCCCCCGCCGTGCAGATCGATCGTCGGGCCGAGCTCGCGCAGTGCGAGCGCACTGCACTCGACGTGCCACCCAGGGCGGCCGGGTCCCCAACGCGATTCCCACGCGGGCTCGCCGTCGTCGGAGGGCCGCCACATCACGAAGTCGAGAGGATCGCGCTTGTTCGGGTCGCTGGGGTTCTCTCTCCACTCCATGGCGAGCTGCTGCATGCGATCGCGCCCGAGTTCGCCGAGCGAGCCGAAGTCGGGCGCCGCCACGGTGTCGAAGTAGACGGTGCCGTCGACGACATAGCCGAGACCCCGCTCGAGTATCGACTCGATGACTCCACGGATGTCGGGGATCGCTCCGGTGGCGCGGGGCTCGGACCACGGAGGAATCGTGTTGAGCGCGGCCATGTCGTCGTCGAAGCGGGCGGTCTCACCGAATGCGAGGTCGAGATAGTGCACACCGCGGCGCGCCGCGGCGGCAAGAATGTCGTCGTCGACGTCGGTGATGTTGCGAACACACCGGGTCTCGTGGCCGAGGTCACGCAGACGCCGCTGGAGTACGTCGTAGGTGACGTACGTTGCGGCGTGGCCCATGTGGGTGGCGTCGTAGGGCGTGATGCCGCACACATACATCGTGACGATCGGACCCGGCTCGAACGGCACCACCGCACCCACATGGGTGTCGTAGAGGTGCATCGGCATCGGGCGTCCGATCAGAGGGCGTCGTCGTCGATACCAATCAGCTTCAACGCCACGCGGGTCTTGTAGCGCACGTTGAGCTGAAGCAGCACGGCGGTGAACGCCTCGATCGCGGTCGCGTTCGAGAGTTCGCCGGCATCGAGCGGGCGCATCCCGGGAATGTCTCGGACGAGGTCGCTCACCGTCGCCGTGGCCCTCGGATGATCAGAGCAGATCAGGATGTCGGAGACGACGGGCTCGTCGAGGTGCGCGAGTTCCTTGGCCGGCACGTGGTGGAACGCGGCGGCCACATAGCTGTCGCGCAACTCGGCCTGCACGCTGCCACTCACCGATCCACGGGGCGGGACCAGCGGCTGGAACTCCCGACCGACCTTCGAAAGCGCGTTGCTCATGCAGATGACGATCTTGCCGCGCAGCTGGGTTCGCACGCTGTGAGCTGTCTCCGTCGCCGCGTTCCAAGGGGTGGCGATCACGATGAGTTCGGCGTCCGCCGCGCCCGCGTTGTCGTCGCTGTCGATCGCGAGTTCACGATCAGGCCACTTGGCGATGATCGAGTCACGGACTTCCATGGCGCGGTATTTCGAGCGCGAACCGAGGGTGACGTCGTGTCCTACTGAAGCGAGGCGGGCGGCCAGAGCCATACCCGCGGGGCCGGTCGCGCCAAGAAGTCCGATGTGCATGGCGTCGAGGCTACGGTGCGGGCGTCGCTTCCGACGAGTTGAAAGGCACGATCCCGTGGGCCTGCTAGACGGCAAGAAGATCCTGATCACCGGAGTTCTCACCGATGCCTCGTTGGCGTTCGGCGTCGCGAAAATGGCGCAGGAACAGGGCGCGGAGATCATTCTCACGGGGGCCGGGCGGGGCCTGCGGCTCACCCAACGGACTGCCCGCAAGCTCCCGACCGAACCCGAGGTGTACGAGCTCGATGTCACCGATGCGGCGCATGCCGAGGCCCTTCGCAACACCCTGCAAGAGAAGTGGGGTCGCGTCGACGGGGCACTTCACGCGATCGGGTTTGCGCCGGAGGCGTGCCTCGGCGAGGACTTCATGGGCGCCACATGGGACGACGTGAAGGTCGCGGTCGAGGTCTCGGCGTACTCACTGAAAGTGCTGGCCGACGCGACCGCGCCGTTGATGACCGAAGGCGGCTCGCTCGTGGGGCTCACGTTCGACGCGACCGTCGCGTGGCCCGCCTACAACTGGATGGGCGTGGCCAAGGCCGCCCTCGAGTCGACGAATCGCTATCTCGCTCGGGAGTTGGGGCCGAAGGGCATCCGTTGCAATCTGGTGGCCGCAGGCCCGATCCGGACGATGGCGGCGAAGTCGATCCCCGGGTTCGCCAAGTTCGAAGACGTCTGGGACGACAAGGCGCCGCTCGGTTGGGACGTCGACGATTCGACGACCGTCGCCGAAACCACATGTGCGCTGCTGTCCGATTGGTTCCGGGGCACCACCGGCTCGATGATTCATGTCGACGGCGGTTATCACTCTGTCGGCGCCTGACCTCCTCGTCATCGGCGCGACCGGCCTTCTCGGGCGGCGCCTCCTCGCGTCACCGGGTGGGCGTGTCGCCGCGACCCACCATCGCTCGCCTCCGCATTCAACGGGGCCAGATTGGCACCCGCTGAATCTCCGCGACGGCGGGGCGCAGGCTGCCGCGCTCATCGAGTCGATTCGGCCGAGAAGTGTCGTCAATGCGGCCTATGTCCAGGGCGGCGACGACCTGCGCACCGTCACCGCAGAAGCCCCGGGGGCGATCGCCGCGGCGTGTCGACACGTCGGCGCCCGATTCGTTCATGTGTCGACCGATGTCGTCTTCGACGGTACGACTCCTCGCCCCTACGTCGAATCCGACCCGCCGTCGCCGGTGCACGACTATGGACGAGCGAAGGCCGACGCCGAGCGCCTCGTTGCCTCCGCCGACCCCACCGCCGTGATCGTGCGCACGAGCCTGCTCTACGGCGACCCTGCTGACCCCGGCCCCCAGGTCGAGATGACCACCGATCCCGACGTCACCTTCTACAACGACGAGTTCCGGAGTCCGCTGCCGGTGGTCGCTCTCGCTGCTGCCTGTCTCGAACTGGCCGGGCGGCCCGAGATCACCGGCCTGCTTCACGTGGCGGGCAGCGAGACCATGGACCGCCTCGAATTTGCCCGCATGGTCGCGCCGCTGGTCGGCATCGACCCGGCGACCCTTCGCGGCGGACCGGGCTCCGTCGACACCGACCGTCCGAGCAACTGCCCGCTCGATTCCCGCCTCGCCCGCTCGCTTCTCTCTACCGCTCTCCCCTGACCCGAACGGCCGACTAGGCGTCGGTGGCGGCGTCGGTCTCGTCGCGGATGTCGCCAACGAGCGCCTCGAGCGCATCCTCGAGAGTGACGAGGCCGAGGAGCTCTTCGTCGGCATTCTGGACCAGAGCGACGTGGAGGCGGGCGCGCCTCATGGCTCGCATCAGATCGCGGACCGGTTGATCGGGCGACACGATCAACATGCGTCGCATCATCTCGAGCGGGACTTGATCATCGCGAGCGTCGGCCGGCAAGCGCAGGAGGTCCTTCGAGTGGACGAAACCGATGATGTTGAGTGGTCCCTTGCCCTCGATCGGGATGCGGCTGTGGCCCGTTTCGGCGACCAGAGCCTCAATCGCGGCCACGGAGGTCGCCCGAGGCGCCGAGGCCATCTGCGGTCGAGGGGTCATGATCGAGCCGGCGGTGCGGGCCCGGAAATCGAGCGCGCCGGACAGCAGCTCATGCTCCATGCCTTCGATCTTGCCTTCCTCGACCGCTCCGGCAAGCAGGGTGTGGAGCTCGTTGACCGTGAGCGCGGTGTTGAGTTCGTCGACCGGTTCGAAGCCGAGCAGCCGCACGATCGCGTTGGAGATGGCGTTGAGGAACCAGATGACGGGGCGCAGCAAGGCCACGTAGGCGGCGTGCACCGGCGCCAGCAATCGGGCGACTCGCTCGGGATTCGCGATTGCGAGGTTCTTCGGCACCATCTCGCCCACGACCATGTGGAGCACGACCACGATGGTCAGAGCGATGAGGAACGAGATCGTGTGGAGCACGCCGCTCGGCAGATGGACGACCGCCTCGATCGCAGATTCGAGAAGGCTGGCGACCGCGGGCTCGGCCACGTAACCGAGTCCGAGCGAAGCCATCGTGATGCCGAGCTGCGCACCGGCGAGTTGAGGCTGAAGGTCGCGAACCGCCTCGAGGGCGGCAGCCGCTCCCGGGTCGGCGCCGTCCTTCACCATCGGCTGGAGGCGCGACGCGCGGCTCGCGAGCAGCGCGAACTCGACCGCCACGAAGAATCCGTTGGCGACGAGCAGCAGGACGGCAGCGACGAGGAACCCGGCGGTCACTGGATCTCCTCTGGCGGCGCAACGACCCGCACTGACGCGATCCGGAGCCGCTCCATGGCGACGACCTCGAGGCGCCAGCCCTCGACCGTGCACATGTCGCCCGGGGTCGGGATCTGACCGAGCTGATCGAGCACCAGTCCAGCAAGCGTTTCGTATTCACCGTCGGGCATCTCGAATCCGGTGAGGTCACGCACCTCGTCGGGGTGCAGCGAGGCAGGAATCACGGTGGATCCCGTCGCCTCGACCCTCGTCAGCGATGTAGTGATCTCGTCGTGCTCATCGTCGATCTCTCCGACGAGTTCTTCGAGGATGTCTTCCAGGGTGATGATCCCCGCGGTCCCGCCATGCTCGTCGATCACCACCGCGAGCTGCTGACCACCTTCCCGGAGGTCAACGAGCAGTTCGTCGAGATCGCGGGTCTCCGGTACCGCGAGCACCGGGGCCATCAGCTCGACGACGTGGGTCTCGGCGCGGGCGTCGACCGCCACCTGGTGGACCGACTTCACGTGCACCACGCCGACAAGGTCGTCGAGTCCGTCGCCCATGACCGGGAAGCGGGAGTGGCCGGTTCTGACCGCGAGCGCAACGAGCTCGTCGACGGTCGATTCGTCGTCGACCGCAACGATTCGCACACGATGCACCATCGCGTCATCCGCCGACTTGTCGGCCAGACGTATCGATCGAGTCAAGAGGTCGACCTCGCCGGCGTCGAGCATTCCCTTCTTCCCCGAGCTCCGAATCAAGTGCTCGAGATCCTCTCGGTCCGGTGTCCCTTCGAGCTCCTCCTTCGGCTCGACTCCGAGTCGACGAGTGATCCGAGCGGCCATCCCGTCGAGGACGGCGACGACGGGGCGAGCGAAGGCCCCGTACAGGGCCGTCGGTCGAGCGAGCGCGAACGACGACTCGAGCGGCCGGCTGGTGGCGAGCGTCTTCGGCACGAGCTCGCCGAAGACCATCTGGACGACCGTCGCGAGGAGCAGCGCCAGCGCGATGGAAACGCCACCGGGAACTGTGCCGAAGACCGACTCCAGCGCTGGTTCGATGGCGGCGGCCACGGCCGGCTCCGCGAGAAAGCCGAGCATCAGCGAGGTGACGGTGATGCCGAGCTGCGCACCGGACAGGTGATAGGAGATGCGGTCGAGTAGTGCCTGCACGCGCGCAGCAGCCGCGCTCCCCTGACGGGCGCGTTCGTCGACCCGGGTGCGATCGACGGCCACCAGAGCGAACTCGGCAGCAACGAAAGCCGCGTTGGCGGCCACCAGGGCAATGGCGGCCAGCAGCCGTAGGGCGATGTCGATCGGGACTCCTCGAACTCGATCTGCGTTGTTCGAGAATGTACCCGTAGGTTGGTTCGAATGTCGTCGCCTTCCACGACGCCCTTCGAGGCGGGCACCAGATCCGTGCCGGGCACCGAGAGTCGATTTCTTCCACCGAAGCGGGGAATCGACCCCGACTCGACGAAGGGTTGGCTTCGACGGCTGTGGCCGGTCGTCTGGTCGCAGAAGGCGATCTTCCTCCTCGGCGTGACCTCTGGCCTGGCTGCGACCACCGCCACGGTGATGGTCCCGCTCGCTGTCGGCCTCGGACTCGACGCGATCGACGACGGCGACAATGTGACGCCCTACGTCGTCACGCTCTTTGTTCTGGCGGTTTGCCGCTTCGTCTTCGGGTTCGTCTACCGGTTCAACCTCTTCCGCGCCGCGCATCGCATCGAAGCCGACCTGCGCAACCTCATCTACGAACGCCTCACCGAGCTGTCGTTCGGGTACTGGGATCGCATCCAGAGCGGCCAGGTGATCTCCCGGGCCAACAGCGACATCCGATCGATTCAGCTGCTGTTCGCGTTCGGACCGCTGATCGCGATGCAGGTCGTCTTGCTTGTGGTGGCCCTCGTCGTGATGGTGATCATCAACGTCGGACTCACCGCCGTGGCGCTCGCACCGCTTCCCTTCGTCTTCCTCATCGGGCTGCGACTGCGCAACCGGATCTTCCCACTGTCATGGGTCGTCCAGGCCCGCCAGGCCGACGTCGCGACCATCGTCGACGAGAACATCCAGGGCACGCGCGTCGTCAAGGCGTTCGCTCAGGAGAAGCGCCAACTCCAACTCCTGGCCGAGGCAGCCCGCCGGCTCCGGTGGGCCGGCACCGAGGTGGCCGACACGCGGGCCCGACACGCGCCGGCGATGGAAGCGTTCCCGCGACTCGGGCTGGCCCTCGTCTTGCTCTATGGCGGTCTCCAGGCGATCGACGGCGAGATCCAGATCGGTTCTCTCGTTGCCTTCAGCGCCTACGTCGTCCTCCTGGCCACGCCCTTTCGCATGGTCGGCTTCATGTTGCTTCAGTGGCAGCGGGCCTCGGCGGCGTCCATCCGCGTGTTCGAGATCCTCGACGAGCCGCCCGCGATCGTCGACCCCGAGAACCCGGTCCGTCTCCCCGAGCCGGAAGGCCGAATCGAGTTCGAACACGTTCGCTTCGCCTACCCGGTGTCCGATGGCACCGACGTGCTGTCGGATCTCTCGTTCACGGTCGACGCCGGCGAAACCATCGCCATCGTCGGCTCCACCGGGTCGGGCAAGTCGACTATCGCCCGGCTGCTCCCGCGCTTCTACGACATCGACGACGGTGCCGTACGCGTCGACGGCCACGACGTCCGCGACCTCTCGATCCACGATCTCCGCGACGCGGTCAACGTCGTCACCGATGACCCGTTCCTCTTCGCGACCAGCGTGTACGACAATGTCGCCTTCGCCCGCCCCGGTGTGGCTGCTCACCTCGTCGACGAAGCAATCGATGACGCGGTGGCCTCCGATTTCGTCAACGATCTACCTCGCGGAATCGACACCGAGATCGGCGAACGCGGCCTCACGCTCTCAGGCGGTCAACGGCAACGCTTGGCGCTCGCCCGCGCCTTGCTGGCCGACCCGAAAATCCTCATTCTCGACGACGCGACCAGCGCCATCGATGTCGCCATCGAAGAACGGATCCACGAGGCGATCCGCCGTCGACAGGCCAACCGCACCACGATTCTGATCGCCCATCGGCTCTCCACGATCGCGCTCGCCGACCGGGTGCTCCTCATCGACGACGGACGCATTGTCGCGTCCGGGGACCACCATCAACTCCTGGCCACCGACGCCCGCTACGCCGCGATCCTGGCCGACACGACGGAGGACGAGGCCTGATGTTCGCGGTCGGCGGCGGTTTCTCACCCGGGGGCGGCGGCCCCTCGTCCATGCAGGCCAACGCGGCCGCCGGCCTTCCCCACGCCGATGTCCCGGGCAACCTCCGCGACAAGGTCGAGGCGGTCCTCGCAGCCGAACCGAACCATGTCGTCGCGCCGGTGGAATGGACCCACGACGAATGGGATCGACGACCGTTCGGCCTGCGCCACTTCCTCTGGCCCCACCGCTGGCGCCTCGGCGGCGCGATCGCGCTCGTCATGGTCGAGACCTTGGCGCTCATGATCGGCCCGGTACTCACCCAGATCGGCATCGATGACGGCGTGCGAAAGGCCGACAAGTCGGTCCTGGTCGTCACCGCCGCGATCTATGTCGTGGCGGTGATCGTCTCCGCGATTCTGGGCTGGGCGAGAGTCTCCTACACGGGCCGACTCGGAGAACGACTGAACGAGACGTTGCGCATTCGCGTCTTCGGCCACATGCAGCGCCAGGGCGTGGACTTCCACACCGACGAGAAGGCCGGCGTCCTCCTCACCCGGATGACCTCCGACATCGAGGCGCTTGCCGTCCTGTTTCAGGAGGGCATCGTCAACTTGCTGGTGCAGGTATTCACCCTGCTGGTGATCACCGGTGCGCTCTTCTACTACGACCCCCTCCTCGCCTTGATCACGCTCGCCGTGGCCGTGCCGCCCACGCTCGCCACGTCACTGTGGTTCCGGGGCGTGTCGTCTCGCTCCTACCTCCTCGTCCGCGATCGCATCGCGGCCTTGCTCTCAAACCTCCAGGAGTCGCTCGCCGGCATCCGCGTAATCGCCGCTCACAACCGACGGGCCGTCAACATCGCGGCGCACCGCGACGTCGTCGGCGACCACCGCGACGCCGGAATCGCCGCCGCCAAGGCGAACTCGACGTATGCGCCGGTCACCGAACTCATCGGCATTTGCACGCAGGCGACCCTGCTCGGCGTCGGCGGCGCCATGGTCAACAGCGGGCGGATCTCGGTCGGCGAGATGGCGGCCTTCTTGTTGTTTCTGACCAGCTTCTTTGCCCCGATCCAGACCCTCGTCCAGCTCTACAACTCCTACCAGCAGGGCGGCGCGGCGATCGTGAAGCTCCGGGAGTTGCTGGGTACCGAACCCTCGGTGGTCCAGAAGCCCGACGCCAGCGATCTTCCGCCGATCCGTGGCGAGATCATTCTCGACGACGTGACTTTCAGTTATCTCGAGGACCGTCCTGTGCTCCGCAATATCGATCTCCGCATCGCGCCCGGCGAAACCGTCGCCTTCGTCGGCGAGACCGGCGCCGGAAAATCGACCGTCGCCCGACTGCTCACCCGTTTCCACGACCCCGACAGTGGCACCGTCACGATCGACGGCCACAACCTGCGCGACGTGAAACTCGAGAGCCTGCGGTCACAGCTCGGAGTGGTGCCACAGGAACCGTTCCTCTTTGCCGGCGTCGTGCGCGACAACGTCGCTTTCGCCCGACCCGATGCGACCGACGACGAACTTCGCGCCGCCCTTGTCGCAGTCGGAATCGACGACCTCGTCGAACGGCTCGGCGGTCTCGATGCCGTCGTTCATGAACGAGGTGCGTCGCTCTCCGCCGGCGAGCGCCAGCTCCTCGCGCTCGCTCGCGCCTTCGTCGCCCGGCCACGTGTCCTGATCCTCGACGAGGCCACGTCAAACCTCGATCTCAACTCCGAGTCGCGAGTCGAGAAAGCCCTCGATGTCGTGCTCGAAGGCCGGACCGCGGTGATCATCGCTCATCGGCTCGCGACCGCGCGCCGGGCCGACCGCATCGCTGTCGTGCACGATGGCGAGATCGTCGAACTCGGCAGCCACGAGGAGCTCGTCTCGCACGAGGGTCGATACGCAGCGATGTACGCCACCTGGGTCACCCACGGCGGCGCCGAGTGAACGTCGACACCGACGTCATCGTGATCGCCGCGCTCGTCATGATGGTCGCTTCAACGGTGCAGGCGTCCGTCGGTTTCGGCGCCAACATGCTCGCCGCGCCGGTCTTCGCGCTCCTCGATCCCGACCTCGTGCCCGGGCCGATCTTCGTCTCGGCCGGCGTCCTCACGATCGCCACCGCGCTACGCGAACGCGACGAGGTCGACCGCGAGGTGGTCACTTGGGCGACGGCCGGGCGCATTCCCGGCGCCATCGTGGGCGCGATCATCCTGACCTCGGCGACCGACCGGTCGATCCAACTCATGGTCGGTATCTCGATCCTCGTCGCGGTCGTCCTGTCGAGCGGCATCGTCACCGTTCCGGAACGGCGCGGCACCTTCTTCGGAGCCGGCCTGGTCTCCGGTTTCGGCGCAACGACCGCCTCGATCGGTGGACCACCTTTGGCGCTCACGCTGCAACACCGCAGCGGGCCGGCATTGCGGGCCACGATGGGCGCGTACTTCGCCATCGGAACGGCCATCACTCTGCCCGCCATCGCCGGCGCCGGACGCCTCGGGAGCGACGAGCTCCTGGTCGGGGCCGCCCTCGTTCCCGGCGCGCTGCTCGGGTTCGCCATCTCCGGGCCGCTACGCCCGCGAGTCGATGCCGGTCGCGTTCGGCCCCTGGTGCTCGGCCTGGCTGCTGTCGCTGCGGTCGTGCTCGTGGCCCGCACTCTCTGAGTAAGGTCGAGCCCGATGACCGAAGCGGTTCTCCGTCTCCGCGATGTGCACCGCACCACTGATGGTGTCGAGATCCTTCGGGGCATTGATTGGACGATCGAGAACGGCCAGCACTGGGTCGTTCTCGGGCCCAACGGGTCCGGCAAGACCACGCTTGTTCGCATCGCCTCGATGTGGCTTCATCCATCCGCAGGCGATGTCGACGTGCTCGGCGAACGGCTGGGCCGGACCGACGTTCGTCGACTCCGTACTCGCGTGGGCTTCGCCAGCGCCTCGATGGCCGATCTGCTTCGTTCTGACCTGCTCGTGTCCGACGTCGTCATGACCGCGCGCAACGCCGCACTGGAGCCGTGGTGGCATGAGTACGACGAGGCCGACCGCGAGTCGGCGCTTCGTGCGCTGGCCCGCGTTGGGATCCCTCATCTGGCCGACCGACGATTCGGCGCCTGCTCGTCGGGCGAACGACAACGAGTACTCGTCGCCCGAGCCCTCTCGACCGACCCCGGTCTCCTCCTTCTCGACGAACCCACCGCGGCCCTTGACCTGGCCGGGCGCGAGCAGTTCGTGCGGATGCTGAGCAGCCTCGCCGGCGACGCCTCGACGCCGCCAATGGCCCTCGTCACTCACCACGTCGAGGAGATCCCCGACGGCTTCACCCACGCGCTGCTGGTGAAGGACGGCCTCGCCCTCGAGCAGGGCCCGATCGCCGAGGTGGTCACATCCGCCACGTTGTCGGAGTGCTTCGGCCTCCCCCTGACGCTCGAACGTCAGCGCGGCCGGTTCACCGCCTGGGCCGACTAGCTCCGGGTGTTGATCACCAACACGACACCCTCGTGCACCAGCACGGTCGCCGGCGTCGACCGCACGACATTGGCGACGCCGCGGGCTTGCGACGGGTCGAGCGTCTCTCGGGCGAGCGGATACTCGAGCCCCGTCGTGGTCACGCGGGCGGGGCCGCCGACGGCCTGAATCGAAGCGGGGTCACCGACGGAGAGAGGGATCTCGAGTTCGGTACGGACGACCCACACCCGGTCGTCGCCGACCCATGCGTCGACGGCCGCATCGCTCCACCGCGGCGATGCAAGGACAAGAAGATTCGCGAGCTGATGATCGAGGCGGCCGCCGTTGGCGAGATGGACCGTCACCTGCGCGGGCCCGTGTTGAATCGCCGCGGCCAGCGCCAGCTCGAGGTCGGTCTCGTCCTTCGCGACAGGGAACCGGTCGATCGTCGCTCCGGCGTCGCTTGCGACCGCGAGATCATCAGGGTCAGCCGAGTCCAAGTCGCCGACGACCTGATCGATGTGACGGCCGGCGGCCAGGGCAACACGCACACCGCCGTCGGCACAGATCACGCGGTCGCCGATCGTTCGAGCCACGGGCAGGACGGCAGCCCCCGAAGCAATCACCTGAACGTGCGGGCCAGCCACGACTCCGACCCTATCCTTCGAACGTCACGCACTCCCGATGCAGGTGCCGGGCACGAGCGCCGAGCCGGCCAAGCTCCGCAAGTCCGGCGTGGCGACCACGAGGGCGGTATCGGTGGCTTGTTCCTTCGCGACGACGATGCCGAAGAGCCCGCCCGACGCGTCGACGGCCGGCCCGCCCGACACCCCGGCGCGAATACTCGCGTCCACACCCACGACGTCGCCGCCGCCCGCGAGTGTCGCAACCACCGGTGCGATGTCGACTCGAGGGCCGACCAGGATCGTCCGCGGACCGCCATCCGCATGCCCGACGAGGGTGATCGCCTCGCCCACACTCGGAACGTCGACCGGTTCGAGCGGCGCGGTCATGGGCGCATCGACCGCGACGAGTGCAATGTCGCGGCCGTCCGCCAGCACACCAAGCACTTCCCCGGTGACGGTGATTCCGCCCTGGTCGATCCGGACGAGGTCGGCGTCGCCGACCACGTGCGCGGCAGTCAGCAGCAATCCGTCGGCGACCACGACACCCGAACCGGTCGAGCGGGCGCCACACACGCTCACCGAGATCTGCACCACAGTGAGATGCTCAGTGGGAGCGACCGCGAGGGGTCCCTCACGAACCGCGGCGACAGCATCAGCGATTTCTGTCTCGGGAACGGGGGCCGACTCGACGACGCCGGCCACCTCAGTCTCCACAGGACCGCTGTCCGCCGAGACCGCGTTCGGCGTGAAGAGTCGGCCGAGTCCCAGGCCGAGAACAAGGAGGGCGACCGCCACGAACCCGGCCGTGCCGATGAGCCGCCGCCCGTTCCATGAGGTGGACGACAATTCGCCCGTGCCCGTCGCCCACTCTTCGTGCATGATTCGCCCACTCCCAGTGAGCATCCTAGACACAGAGTCATGCAGACGTCAGACCGGGCGGCGTCCACCAGCTACAGGTAGGGCAGTTACAGGTAGGGCAGTGGGTCGACGGCCACGCCGTCGACTCGAATCTCCCAGTGGAGGTGAGGGCCGGTGGAGAAACCGGTGGTTCCCACGCGACCGATGGTGTCGCCGCCATCGACGGAATCGCCGAAGCTCACGAGAATCTCCGACTGGTGGGCATAGAGCGTGGTGAATCCGTCGCCGTGGGAAATGATGACGGTGTTGCCGTAGCCGTTCATCCAACCGGCGGTGATGACCTGCCCCGCGGCGGCGGCAGAGATCGAAGTTCCGCTGGCGCCGTTCATGTCGACGCCGTAGTGGTTGCGGGTTGTGCCGAAGATCGGGTGCACTCGGGGGCCGAACAAGCTGGTCACGGCGCCGGGCACGGGTCGATGGGTGACGCTGAACGGCCCGAGATCGGCGGGCGGGTCGCTCGACTCGTCCTCGTCGTCTTCCTCGTCGGTGGGCTCGGCGTCGGGATCGTCGTTCGCCGCTTCTTCCTCCGCGAGTCGACGGGCCTCTTCCTCTGCTTCGAGTCGAGCCGCCTCGGCCGCGGCCTGGCGAGCGAGCTCTGCCTCGAGTTCACGGATCTGTTTGGCGATCGCCGCGTCGGCCGCCTCGATCTCGGTGCCGACCGCCTGCCACTCGTCGATCCGGACCGACACCTGCGCTCGCAACGCCTCGACCTCGGTTCGACTCTCGTCGAGTTCGATCAGTCGTGTCGCCAACGCCGCCTCTTCGGCCTCGGCCTCCGCGGTGGCCTCGTCGGCCCGCCGGATCGCGTCGTCTTGCGCCGCCTGGGTGACGCGAAGGTCGTCGATGAGTTCGTATTCATCACCAACCACCTCCTGGACGTAGGACCGTTTCAACTCCACGTCGAGCAGGTCTTCGCTGTCGAGTTGGCTCAACGCGTCGGGACGGGGGGCGACGAACGCGTCGATGGCCGCCAGTTCGAGCCGAAGCCTGATGGCGACCATGTCGTCGGCCAGCACCGCGGCTTGGGCTCTCGCCGCTGCGGCCCTAGTCGTGGCATCGATGATTGCTTCCTCGGCCGCGTCGATCTTCGTCTCCTGCAAAGCGATGTGCGCGTCGAGCGCGGCGATCGCTGCTGCCAACTCGTCGTCCTCGGCCGCGAGGGCATCGAGCTCGGCCGCAACTGCGGCCGCTTCCCGTCGGTTGTCCTCGCGCTCCTGGCGAAGATCCTCGACGTCGTCGTCCTGCGCGCCGGCCAAGCCGACGGTGAGCGGACCAGCCAGCGCGACGGCGGTTGCGAGCACGCCCAGCGAGCGACGAAAGGGGAAACGGTGGTCACGCATTGCGGCCAGGATCGTAACAGAAATGAAATGAATACCGGGGCCGCCTCCGCAATCATGCAGGCCATGACACTCGAGGACTTCCGCGTCGAATCGTTCACCCACAATGGGATCACCCACGACGTGTACCGCCAGGGCGACGGTCCGTGCGTTCTCGTTGCCGCAGAGATCCCCGGCATCACGCCCGAAGTGATCCGCTTCGCCGAGGAACTGCTCGATGCCGGGCTCTCGGTGGCGATGCCATCGATGTTCGGTGTGCCCGGAAAGGAGGCGACGACGCTCCATACGATAAAGACGATCGTCCGTGCCTGTATCAGTCGCGAGTTCCAGGCGATGGCCACGCGCGATGACCAGCCGGCCACGGAGTGGCTTCGCGGGCTGGCTCGCAAACTCCATGCTGATCACGGCGGCCCCGGCATCGGTTTCGTCGGAATGTGTTTCACCGGCGGATTCGGGCTCGCAATGCTGCTCGACGATGCCGTCATCGCGCCGGTCCTGTCGCAGCCGTCACTCCCGTTCGGCATCGGCAAGAAGCGCAAGGCCAGCGTCGGCCTCGACGACCAACAGCTCGCGGCCGTGGCCGAACGGGCCGCCGACGGCTGCTCGGTTCTCGGGCTTCGATTCACGGGCGACCCGATGGTCCCGGCCGACCGCTTCGCCACGCTCCGCGCGACTCTGGGAGAGAATTTCGTCGGCGTGGAGATCACCAGTCCGGACGAAGAGCACAAGATCGGCAAGGCCGCTCACAGCGTCCTCACCGAAGAGCGCAGCGACACCCCGGGGCACCCGACCAAGGAGTCATTCGATCAGGTGATGGAGTTCCTCACCGGTCGGCTGCAGACCGCCTGACTCACGCGCCGAGCAGAAGGAACAGCCCGGCCACTGTGTAGAAGATCATCACCCCGAGCATCGGATACTGCGATCGCACGGCGACGTCGTGGGGGTACCGCGTGATCGCCCGATCGTGGGCGGCGGCGACCGCGAGCACATGGCCGATCGCGATGGCCAGCGTCTGCACCCACGCGATCGTGCTCGGCGAAACGAGGAGCCAGTTGATCGCATAGTCCTTTGTCCCGAAGATGTCCCAGCCTCGGCCGAACGGATCCGAGATCTGGATGAACATCCGCTGTCCATCGAGGACGAGCAGGCTGAAGTAGTGCGCGACGGCGTAGGCCGCGGCGATGGGCACGAGCGTGGGGCCGAACGCGGCGGACAGCTCCTCGGTCGACTCTCCGGTCACGCTTGCCATCACGTTGATCGCAAACACATACGCCAGGCCGACGACCAGCACGATCGCCAGCAACCCCACCGTGTGAACCGCCGTCAAGCTCCAGCCGTCACGATCCTTCGAGATGTCGAACCAGATGGAACTCCGGGTGAAACCGTCGAAGGTCGTGCTGCCGAGTACGACGACGATGAACGGCACCATGCCCGTCACCGGAGGGAGCGTGGCGATCCCGGCAAGCGGCGGGCGGATACGGAACCGGCGATCTTCGTCGAAGTGGAACATCGCCATCCCGGAGAGCTTCGAGAACAGCACCGCGAATCCGTCGGAGGTACGCACCCATCCACGGCCGTAGAGCGAGGCGCCAGCGAGCATCGCGGCGCTGTAGAGCGTGAGGAAAACGCCGATCGACCGAGGGGCCGCGGCAGCGTGGTAGGCGAGTTCGTACCAGAGGTACGCGAATATCGCGATTGCCGCCGGCCACAACGTGCCGACTCCGTGGTCGATCGGCGAGACCTCGGTCCTGGTCACCTTCGCTTTCACCCACGCCGCGGAATCGGCGATCGTGAAATACGGATTGAAGGCCCGCCAGACGTCACCGAAGATCGCCGAGACGAATTGCAGGCCAACCCAGAACCAGATCAGGAACGCATCGCCGGAGATGTTCACCGCGAAGTTCGTGTTTCCTCGCCAGGCCGCGTAGAGGACGACGCCGAAGAGGAAGAGTCCGATCAGTTTGGTGACCGTCTCGAGCACCCTCGAAACCGGACCGATCGCCGTCCACAGGGCCCGGCCTCTCGCCGCGGCCGCCAAATGAGGCCGTTCCCAGAAGGCGCCGAGCGCGACGAACGAAATCGCGACCGAGAACCCTGCCGCCCAGGCGAGTTGCCAGGCCGGCAACGGGAGATCGGTGCGACCACCGATGCCGTGGGCGAGGAGACTGGAGATCACGAGACGGTCATCCGGATGAGTAGCCGGCCGGACCCTTCGAGCTCGATCTCGAACGTCCCCGGGATCAATGCGTCGAACTCGGTGGAGCCGCTGCCGTCGACGAGGTCGACGTAGAGGTCGTAGCCATGAATGTGAATCTGCTCATCACTGTCGCCCGAGACGATGACCTCGACCGAGTCGCCGATACTGACGTCCTCTTGGCGCGAGCCTCCGACGAGGTCGCCATCGATGACCTCGAGCACGATGGTCGAATCGGCACCGGTGTCGATCGGCGACTTGGGCTCCGCCGCTCCCCCGTCGTCGCCACACGCCGCCGCAAGCAGCGCCATGGCGACGACGAGTGCGCGAATGCTCATGATGACACCGTCACCATCGTCGCCGCGGAGATCGGTTGACCATCGGCCAGGTACGGGTTGTGGTCGTTGGTGTAGGCAACGACGGAGATCTCGACATCGCCGTCGGGCAGTGCGCTGAGATGCGTGGCCGAACCGTAGAGGCGGCCGAGCTTCTGGCCGTTGGCGTAGATGTGGAGGTGGCCCTCGCCGTCGACGTGATCCGTCGACGCGTTCTCCGGACTCAGCGTCATCCCGTCGAGCGTGATGAACGCGTTCCAACCCGACACCGCGTCGGCGACGACGTCGAGACCGATGGTCGGTGCATCACCGACAAAGTCGACTGCGGTCGGATCTTCGTGAGAATGACCGCTGTGGGCGTGCTCGGGCACGGTGAAGGTCACGGCGGCGCGGATCTCGGCGCCGTCGATCGCATACGCCCGGTGGTCATTGGCGGAAAGACCGACAGCGATCTCCACATCGCCCTCGACAACCCCTGCGTAGTAGATCCACTCGTTGTAGAACCGCAGGACCTTCTCGCCGTCGACATACAGATGAAAGTGGCCCTGTCCGTCGACATGATCCGATGAGGCGGATTCGGGGCTGGCGGTGAAGTTCTCGGTCGTCACGCGAATGTTCACGCCACCGGCGGGATCGGCAACGACGTCGATCGCAACCTCGGGCGCACCCTCCGCGGCGACCGCGACCATGCCGTCGTGCTCATGCATCTCGCCGTCGGGGTTCTGCACGGGGTCATCGCCGTCGTGCTCGTGCTCCCCATCAGCCATGTCGTCGTCGGCCATGTCGTCATCAACCATGTCGTCATCAGCCATGTCGTCATCAGCCACGCCGTCGCCGGCATCGGCGGTAACGGGGGAATCATCTTCTCCGCATGCTGCGGCGAACAGCACGAGGACGGAAAGGGCGGCCAATAGCCGCAGGATTGCGCGCTTGCGCATGGAAATGCTCCTCTTGGATCGTTTGCGTTGGGGACGCCCAGGGCCGCTAGGGCGGGGCGTGATCGTCTAACGCAGGACGACGGGAGGGCCGCGCTTACCGACGCGGGTGGGTACCAGCACGGTCGCCGGACGCAAGGAGGACGACAGTGAAATCGGGCTCGAGACGGACGTGAGAACTCGCTCGGCGCGGGCGTGAGCGGCTGTGATGACGGCGCGAATCGCGACCGCTCCCGATCGCATGACCCGGGCGAGGCGGAACACCAGCGCGCCCATGACGACACCGCCCAAGGTGGCGGGAATGCCCACGGCTGCTGCGGCAGGATCGGTTGTCGACGCCACGTCGGCGAGCATCGCCGCGGAGGAGACACTCAGAATCGGAATCGCGAGGAGGCCCAGGATCATCCACGCGGCGTGGGATGCCTCGGATACGGGACGGCGACTCACAACCACAACGGTAGCAACCTCACGCGGCCTTCCAGAAGCGGGCCAGGAACGCGGCCATCTGCTCACGAGTCACCGCCTCGGCCGGCGAGTACGTGGTCGGTGAGGTGCCCGTGGTGAGCTCTCGCGCGTAAATGCAGGCGATCTCGACCTGCGCGAACGAATCTCCCGTATCGGTGAAGGGCGGAAACGCGCCGTTGCAGGCTCCACCGAGCGCATCCGCCCACAGGCGGCCGAGGAATGCGGCCATCTGCTCGCGGGTGACGACGCCCTCAGGGTCGTAGCGCAAGGGCGACACGCCGGTCGTTACTCCGAGGGCGTAGATACACGCGATGTCGGCCTCGGCGAACGAACCCGCGATGTCGGTGAAGGGCGTGGGATCGGTCGAGCACGTGTGGCCCAGGGCGCGATAGAGGCGCGCCAGGAACGCGGCCATCTGCTCGCGGGTGACCGTGGCGAGCGGCGAGTAGGAGGTCGGACTGGTTCCGGTGGTCAGACCAAGGAGGCGGATGCAGCCGATGTCGTTGAACGCGAACGAGGCCGCGCTGACATCGCTGAACGGATTCGGACCCATCGCACACCCGAGCGGCGCGCCCGCGAACGACACCGTGAAACCGTCGGCCGTTGCGGCCTCGACCGTCACCGTGACGCCGGAGACCACCGCGCTCTCCCCCACCGCGAGAATGTGGTCGGTCGAGCCGGGCGCGCCGACCGCCGGGTACTGACGACGATTGAGCCCCCAGCAGATGGTGCTCGAACACGACGCGGTCTCGTCGACCGTGTGGAGCATCACCCCCGAGACACCGGCATCGGCGTCGTATCCGGTCGGGGGCCGAGCTTCCACCGTGGTGAAGACCAGGGGCTCAGGTGAGGGAATGAGCGCGAACTGCAGGCCCTCGGCTTCTGGACCCACCAAGTCGATGCTCGGCGTGGGCTTTGTGATCAGCGGGATGTCGTCCGCATCGATCCATCCGGACGTGTAGCGGTTGAAGGCGACGGTGTGCGTGATCTTGCACGGGCCCCGGGAGGCCGATTCGCTCACGGGGCAGAAGTTGTCGATGCCATGGCCGCTCATCAGGTCGCCGACGTTGTCGTACTGACCGAGCCCCGTGGAGCTGGATCCGGAGTGGGGCCACGACAGCGTGTGGCCGACCTCGTGGGCTGCGGTCGCCGGCAGGTCGAACATGCCGCCTCGGACGTAGAAGCCTCGACTCGATATCGACGGCGGTGAGGCCGGGCCAACGGGGACGATCTCGCCATTGATCAGGTACCAGGCACCAGAGCCGCCCAACCCACCCCCGATGTCCGTGTTGTCGATGACGAACGTGTTCGTGAATCGGGGGTCGGTGGTGAGGTCGAGCGCCTCGTCGAGGCAGTCCGCCTGACGGGTGAAGGTGCCCGCCGCTTCGAACACCGTGGAATAGCGGCCCTTCGAGATCAGCGAGAAGAAGGGCGCGATGTCGGTGTTGGCCCAGGTCGCGACCTCCTCGACGGTGAAGTCCTTCGGGTCGCTCGTACCGGGGATCTCACACAACCACACGGCGATGGTGTCGGTGCCGACGCCGAATGCCTCACCCGCACCGCCGTCGAGCGTCAGACCCAGGGGGTCGGCGGCGCCGGCCAGCCCAGTCGAAAGAACAGAGGCGGCCGCGCATGTCGCGACGAACGTGAGCAGTCTCGCCCTGAGCACCCCGCGACCCTAGCTCTGGTCGAACAGGCCGATGGGCGCGCCCACCGCCGGGGAGTCCGGCAGCGCCGGCAGCGACGCGACCTCGGCAACGTCGGCATAGAAGTCTCGACACATCTGCGGCGACGCGACGTTGTCGGGCGTGTGAAGGAACACGAGCGGTCGTCGGCCGTCGTCGATCCAGCGGGCCACCCGCTCGACCCAGGGTGCCCAGAACGCGGGATTCGCGGTGGGATCGGTCTGTCCGATGAAGCGGACGATGGGTTGCGTACCCGTGGCGACGGCACGCACCGGCAAACGGGGCTTGTTCTCCCACGCATCGACCTCTTCCGGGGTTTCGCGAGGACCGGCGAAAACGGGGCGGCTGTCGAAGATCACTCGATCCGCTCCGGCATCGTGAAGGGCATCGTTCAGGGCTCGCTCATGATCGCCACCGGCGTGGAAACCGGCGTGACGAACCTCGACCGCCCAGTCGAAGTCCGAAGGGACGCTTTGAAGGAAACCAACGAGTACAGACAGGTCATCCGGACCGAACGAGGCAGGGAGTTGGACAGAACAAGGGCCGAGGCGGTCGACCAGCGGGGTGAAGCGCTCGGCGAACTCGCGCAGCTCGTCCTGCACGTCGCGCAGGCGCCGATCGTGGGTGATCGTCCGCGGCAACTTGAGCAGGAAGCGAAAGCCCTCCGGTGTCGCGGCTCGCCATTTCTCCACCGTGGTCGCGGCAGGGAGGGCGTAGAACGTCGTGTTGCCCTCGACGGCGTTGCACACCTTGCGAGTAGGCGGCGAGTTCGCCACCGACCGGAGTGTCGGTGGGGAAGGCCGTTCCCACCCAGTCACGATTGGCCCACATCGGGCATCCGACGCCGAGCGGCGAGTCCCACACCATCGGCGTACGGTACCGCCGGTTCGACAGCCGGTCCTGCGCCGGGGATCCTGTCCGGATGGAACACGCTGACCAGCTTGCGACGTGGCTGACGGCTCGGCTCGATGACGTGGACAGCGTCGCCATCGGCGAGGTCGAGATTCCGAGCGGTGGTTACTCAGCAGAGACACTGATCGTTCCGGTGACGCTCAGCCGAAACCGAGGGACCTCGTACGAACACATAGTCATTCGCCGCGAGACGCCGGAGCCGCCCGTCTATCCGGTCCAGGTGCCGGTGGAGAACGAGATCGAGATCCAGTGGCGCGTGATGAGTGCCCTGGCCGACGTCGCCGACCCCGCTGTACCGATCGCTCCCCTGCTCGGCTACGAGCCCGACCCGAAGCACCTCGGGGCGCCGTTCTTCGCCATGGGATTCATTCCCGGTGAGATCCCGCGGGAGGATCCCATGTATGTCGTCGACGGGTTCTACGTGTCGGCGCAGCCCGAGCAACGCTCCTCGATGATTCGATCAGGACTCGAGGTGATCGCCGGCGTTCACGGTGTCGACATCGGAGCCGCGGACCTCGAGTGGCTGTCACCCGCCGATTCCACCAATGACGGTCGACGGCAGCTCTCCATCTGGCGCGACTATGCCGAGAGCGAACTCGATGGCCGCCCCCATGAGCTCATGATGGCCGCATTCGATCGACTCGCCGACGAACTCCCCGACGCCCAGGAGACCGTGCTGACCTGGGGCGACGCTCGGCTCGGCAATGTCATCTGGCAGGACTTCAGGCCTGCCTGCGTGACCGACTTCGAAGCCGCGGCGCTGGCCCCACCCGAAATGGATGTCGGCTGGTGGCTGATGTTCGAGCAGTGGGCCTACGCCTCAGCCGGAATCGACCCATTTCCAGGCTCGCTGAGCGCCGACGACCAGGTCGCTCACTACGAGGCTGTCAGCGGCCGCACCCTCGGCCCGATCGGACCCTGGGTCCTCTTCGCGGCGGCGCGCTATGCCGCCATCGTCGTGCGCGTGATGAACCGCATGGTCACCCGCGGGTTGCTTCCCGCCGACCAGACGATCTACCTCGATCCGATCGCACCGGTACTCGCCCCACTCATGGAACGGTGACGTCGCTAGGGTGTGAACATCAGCGGAGAGTGGTCGGCGGCCGACTTCTCTCAACGCCGCTGAGGAGCCAGCGGTGGCGACATCCCCCCACTCACAGCACCGAGTTCTGAAGGCCATCTCGGGCGTTGTCGCGCTCTGCGTGATCGCCCTCGTCGTGATCGTCATCACGGCTACATCCGCATCAGGCCCGGGCGACGAAATCGCGTTCGTCGGCGACCTCGACGCGACCACCACCACCACCGTGGCGTCTCCTCCGCCGACGGTCGGCCCCGAGGCAGAGGAGACCGTGGCCGAGACAGGCGACGAGGACGTCGCGTCGGTTCCACCCGAGTACCTCGACGGCGAACCGGACCATCTTCAACCCTCGTTGACCGACGACGAGTCGATCTTCGAACTCGCGGGCGTCGACGCGATCGGCTACCCGACGACCACGACGGCGCCTGCCCCGACCACCGCTCCGAGCAGTGGCGGTGGCGGAACGACGCCGCCTCCGACGACCTCGATCGCCGGTCCGCCTCCGCCAGATCCTCCCCCGCCGGCCGGATCCACCGTCGCTCTCGGGCTCGGTGCATCCAACACGGGGGTTGTCGGCGGACAGAATTCCGGCGTCTGCTCGAACGATCTACGCGAGCTGAACGGCGCAATCACGATCAACGACAACTGGCTCGACAACGAGAACGGCGGCAGCCGCACGCTCGAGAACTTCGACCTCTCGGGCAACATCGTGGTCGCCACCGACAACGTCACGCTTCGCTGTGGTCGGGTCAGTGGCAATGCCAACTACTCGATCGAGAACGATGCCAAGGGTCTGAAGTTGGAGTGGATCGAGGCGAACCAGACCAGCGACGGAAAGACGATCCTCGGCGGCAACTACACCGCCTACCGGTGCAACGTCTACGGCGGCGAGGACTCCATTCATGTGAACACGGGCAGCGTCACAGTTACCGAGTGCTACATCCATGATCAGAACTACATCGGCGGCGATCCTCACCCGGACGCCATCCAGGCGACTTCGGGTGGCCAGGTCCAGAGCCTGACGATCGTGCGCTCGAAGCTGATCAGCTTCTACAAGGCGCCCAACGCCGCGCTGCAGATCAACGTCGCCAACTCGTGGTCGATCACCGACTCCTACCTCTGGGGCGGCGTCTACTCCATCCTCGGCGACCCGGGGAACCCGGGAACGGTCACCAACAACTACTTCGGCTGGGACAGCTCGCAGTCGGGAGCCATCGGCGGCGTGAACGCGACGAAGTCGGGCAACGTCTGGTGGGAGTGGCTCTCACCCAAGTGCTCGGGAAGCCACTCGGCCACGAGTTGCGAGACGCCGAGCGATCACCCCGGCAACGGCACGCCGATCTGACCCACGCCTCGCTACGGCTCGAGCGTCTCGTCTCGGTAGGCGGGATTTGCGACCGCGAGCTTGTCGAGCGTCGTCGCCCAGAGCGCCTCGGCCAGCTCAGACATGCGGTGGTCGAGATCACCGGACGCGATCGCCTCACCGAGTGCTCGTTCCGAGTCGACGTCGAGCGCCGCGAGCCGTTCGCCATGAGCGACGGCATCGGCGGGGAGGGCGGCGATCTCCCGAGCGGCGATCGAGAGAGCGTTCGCGGCCACGCGAAGAATGAAGCGGTCGCGCCCTTCGGCACGCGGACCCAGGTCGTCTTTCAGATAGTCGCGAACGGCCTCGACGAGCTCTCGGGCGTCGGGCACATCGTGGGGCCAGTTCTCCCGGGGGGCGGGCTCGCTCATGCGGCTGCTCGCAACTCGGGCAACAACAGCAGCATGACGTCGTACTCGGTCTCGACGACCCGGCGACCGATCGTGGCTTGCTCGACAGAACGGGTCGTCCCGCGGCGGTGCTCGCCGCCCATGAACATGGTGATCACTCCCCAGCGGAGCGAGGCCAACACCTCCCACCACTTCAGTTCGGCCGGTGAGATCTCGAATCCACCCGCAGCCACGTAGGCCGCGAGCAACTCCTCGCGAGAGCCGAGTCCTCCGACTTCACCGGCTCCCCGGAATCGCCAGGCGCGAGCGACGAGCCAGCCGAGATCCTCCACCGGGTCACCGATGTGAGCGAGTTCCCAGTCGAGCACCGCGGTGAGGCCCTCGGAGCCGACGAGGAAGTTCCCCATACGGAAGTCGCCGTGGACCACCCGCGGTTCTCTCTCCGTCGGCCGATTCTCGTCGAGCCAGCGAAAGGCCAGATCGAAAACCGGGTGGGGGTCATCGACCATCTCGAAGGTGAGGCGCTGTGCGGCAACCGGATCCGCGACCGTCGGCATCAGGTCGGTCATCGGGGCAGGGTCCAGGGCGTGGATGGCCACCAGTTCCCGCGCACAGTCGGTCACGAAGCGGTCCCGTGCCGTGCTGAATTCGTCGTCGCGCAGAATCTTCCGCGCGATCGACTCGCCCTCGATGCGCCGCGCAATCGTGAACTGCGCGCCGATCGCGTGCTCTTCGCCGTCCGACCACGCCACGATCTCGGGGACCGTGACACCGCCCGCGTGGGCGTGGCGGAGAATCGCGGGTTCGTCGACGCCCGTTCCCGGGGCCGAGACAAAGCGGGAGCGTTGCAGAATCAGCGGATCGCTATCGGCCGAGAACGACCAGGTCTCACGACTTGCGCCGGCCGAAAGCCGCGAGAGATCGCTGATCTCTGCACCGAGTTCGGCCCCGAGCAGGTCGACCAGCTCGGTACCCGTGCTCACGCGCCGACGTCGGCGCCGACCGGCTTTCCGTCGACGATCTGGTCGAGATACTCGCTCATGCCCATGCCTTTGCGGCCGTTGCACTCGTAGCGGGTCATGGCTTCCGTGATCCGAGTGTGGAGCTGCTCGCCGTCGGGCGTCTGGCGCCGGTTGCGCAACGGGATCATGGAGATGACCTCGCCGGTGACCTCGTACTCCTTGTGGTCCGTCTTGGCCCAGCACCGCATGCCGGTCTGGTAGTCGTTGTCGTCCCAGTCGGACTCGATGCGGCAATCGCGAATGTGGTGATATTCGCCGTCCTCCAGGACCATCCCCGAGTAGCGGGTCTTGTCGCCGTTGTTCGTGATCGAGAGCATCATCGCGAAGTCGGGACCGAAGATCATCGGCAGCCATCGGTACCAGCTGACGGCCTGCCAGTAGCGAGGGCCCCACGACTTGTCACGCAGGCCGAGCCCGTCGAGCTCGATGATCTCGTCACCGACCTGGATGGTGCCCTTCACGGCCGTGTGCTGCTCATAGTGGGCCTTGGCGAAGCTCTTCTCGGCATCAACCTGAATCGGAGTGCCGTCCTCGTATTGCGGCAGACCGCCGTACATGGGCGAGACACCGGTGACGTCGAGGCGCACCTCGCATTCCACGAACGGGTTCGTCTTGAACGCTTCGCGTGGGTTGGCCATCTGCTCGGGCTCGTCGAGCAGGCAGACCTTGCCGTCGTAGTTGATCTTCAGATGCTCGAACGGCTCGACCACCTTAATCTCGAGGCCGCCCGCCTTCATCTCGTCGTTGTTGTCGATCTCCGGACGTCCGTAGAGGAACGCGACCCGACCTCCCGGCAGGTAGATGCACACCGTCATTTCGGCGTAGCCCTCGTTGACACGGTTGCCGATGCGGAACCAGGCCCCGACTTCACGCTCCATGTCGAAGCCGTTGAGATACATCGACTCGTTGTAGTTGGGCACGGGATCGGGCTCGTGCGTGTATTCGTCCTCGGGATTCAGGACGGTGATGATCTTCTTGTCGGCCATGCGCCGGACCCTACTCACCTTCCTAGAATCCGTCAGATGCTCGATCCTCTGCCCGAAGACTGGACGAGGGCCCTCGCCGTCGTCGCTCACCCCGACGACATGGAGTACGGCGCGTCGAGCGCCGTGGCCCGTTGGACCGACCAGGGCAAATGGGTCGGCTACTGCCTCGTGACCGCCGGCGAGGCGGGGATCTCCGGCATGGACCCGGGCGAGGCGACACGGCTTCGCCGGGCGGAGCAGGAGGCGTCGTGTGCCGCGGTCGGCGTCAGCGACCTGGGCTATCTGGGACACCCGGACGGGCTCGTGGAGAACAACCTCGCGCTCCGTCGGGACCTCGCAGGGACGATCAGGGCCACAAAGCCCGATGTGCTCGTGAGCATCAACCATCACGACTCGTGGGGCGGTCCGTCGTGGAACCACGTCGATCACCGCCACGTCGGCCGGGCGCTGCTCGATGCCGCCCGCGATGCGGGCAACGAATGGCTGTTTCCCGACGCCGGTCCGGCCTGGCCGGGCGTGCGCTTCGTCGCCTTCAACGCTTCGCCACAGCCGACGCATGCGGTCGACGTCAGCGCCACGCTCGACCGCGGCATTGCGTCTCTGGAGTGCCACCGCGTCTACCTCGATGCGCTCTCCGAGCCCACGGATCCCGAGGCGTTTCTACGCGGCAACGCCGAGGCAGCCGCCGCGAATACGCCATACGAGCTGGCGACCACATTCGAAGTGATTTTCGTCTGAAACCCCTGTTCAGGGGGTTGTAAAGCGAACATACGTTCGCTAGAGTCTCTTCATGTTCAGAGAGGTGATCGACCTTCTCAACGAAGACCTGGTCGACCAGCTGACGCGTCCTCACCTCCACGACCGTTTCACTGAGGTGCGCCGGCTCGAAGGCGCAGTCGCGGCGTACAAGGCCCGACTCGTAAACGCCACCAACGGGCTCGGCGACAAGGGCCTCGACGGCGCGGGAATGCTGCGCAGCGCGGGGCGCATGTCGTCGAAGACGGCTGGTGCCCTCGCCGCGACCGCGGGCAAGCTCGAGGACCTCCCGCGCACCGCCAAGGCGCTTGCCGACGGGCGCCTCACTATCGAACACGCCTCAGCCATTGCCAAGGCGAGCGAGAAGACATCGCCGCACCAGGCCGATGCCGCGCTCGTGCCCGATGAGTCTGCACCTCCCGCCGATGTCCTCGCGAAGCGCAGCCGAGAATGGACGGCAACCCACGCCGCGCCCGACGACGGCGAGAACGAGGCGGCACGTCAGTATCGCCAACGGTCCTATGCCCATTGGGTCGAGGGCGGCATGTGGAAGTTCTTCTTCGAAGCCGACGAGACGTCTGGCAAGAGGATCAAGAGCCGAATCGATTCGATCATCACCGAGCTGTGGAGCGACGACGGCGGGCGCGAACCGATTCCCGGCGCCCGGTCGGCCTCACAACGTGGCGCCGACGCCCTATTGGCGTTGTGCGGCGAGACGCCCGCGGCCGACAAGAAGCCCGGCGGCCGGGGGTGCTCCCCGCCGATCGGGGCACAGCTCCTCGTGAGCGCCGACCTGCAGCGTCTCAGCGACGATCCCTCGGGACTCGCGCAGACGGTGATCGACGGTGCTCCACTCCCCCAAGCCGTGCTCGAGCGGCTGGCCTGCAACTCCACGATCACACCGATCCTCTTCGACGGGCCCGGCCGTCCGATTTGGGTCGGACGAGACCACCGCAGTGCAACCGTCGCGCAGTGGCGTGCGCTCATCGCTCGTGATCGAGGCTGTGTCGGATGTGGCGCTGCCCCCGAGCGATGCGAAGCCCACCACGTGGTCGCCTGGGCCGACTTCGGGCTCACCGACATCACCAATCTCGTGCTTGTCTGCAGCCGCTGCCACCACGACCTCCACGACCGGGGATCGGTCCTGCGAAGATCCGACGGTCAATGGGAGATCATCGCCCGGACCGGCACGGGAACTGCTCAGTCTTTCGACTGTTCCTCGGCGCCCTTGGCGAAGACGGCTCGGAGGTCTTCGAGGCCGCCGGGGAGTTCGATCGGCGGGTCGGGCAGCTGCACTGCGCCCCGCGCTTCCAACCATTCGTAGATCGAGTCGGGGTCGTCGCTCCACGAACGCGGGTCACCCATCATCACCTCGTAGAGCTCCACACCCTCGGGTCCCCCGACGAACGGACCGAACGAAGCGCCGAGTGGCAGCTCGATGTGGCCGCCCACGCCGAGTTCCACATCGCCGCACGTGAGCGAACCCTTCAGCACCGTGAGCGTGTGGGGCGAGTAGTGACCGTGGTGACGCACGATCATCCCCGGGTCCCAGCGAGCGAACAACGCGAGGTAGAGCGGCTCGACGGAGAATGCCACCCACTTCTCCCACACATGGGACTCGGAGCCATCGGCATTGCGCTGACTGCGGACGGGAATGAACGGAATTCCGTCGTCCTCGTCGTTGACGTTCGTGAACTTCGGCTCGAGGCCGTCGATTCTCGGAGTGGCGCTCATGCGCTGTGTCTAGCGAGTGACGGCCGAATGTGCGAGTCTCACGGCCATGGACCGACGCCGATTTTTGCAAGCCGGAGTATTCACCGCGGGCGGCACTGCCGCGATACCGCTTTTGGCCACCGCGGCGGGCGCACAAGCCGCCGGCACGAGCCCCTACGGCTCGATCGAAGGGGTCACCCCCGACGAGAACGGACTGATGCTTCCCGAGGGCTTCACGTCCCGCGTGGTCGCGGTCGCCGGCGAGAAGGTCGGCGACACCGATTTCGAGTGGCACATCTTCCCCGACGGTGCGGCCACATTCGCGCAGGACGACGGCGGATGGATTCACACGGTCAACAGTGAGGTGTTCATCGCCGGAGCGGCGGGCGTGAGCGCAATCCGCTACGACGCCGACGGCAACATCGTCGATGCCTACGAGGTTCTCCGCGGCAGCAGCTCGAACTGTGGTGGCGGGCCGACCCCGTGGGGCACGTTCCTGTCGGGCGAAGAGGTCTTCACCACGGGTGGCTTCCTCTGGGAGTGCGATCCGACCGGGGACACAGAGCCGCAGGCCCGCGCCGCGATGGGGATCTTCCCCCACGAGGCCGCGGCGGTCGATCCGGTCCGCGAGCACGTCTACGAGACCGAGGACATGCCCGACGGGCGCCTCTACCGCTTCACGCCCGACTCCTACCCGGATCTCGGGTCCGGCCTGCTCGAGGTGTGCGCCGTCGCCGAAGACGGTTCGGTCACGTGGATCGAAGTCCCCGACCCGTCGGCGGCCGACACGCCGACCCGCCAGCAGGTCGAGGCATCGACCCCGTTCCTCGGCGGCGAAGGCATCTGGTACTTCGACGACTGGATCTTCTTCTCCACGAAGTTCGACAACAAGATCCACGGCATCGACATCGTGAACCAAACCCACACGCTGCTCTACGAGGCCAACCCCGAGGATGTTGCCGCCGGTACCGCTGTGCTCTCCGGCGTCGACAACCTGACGGTCGACGCGGGAACCGGCGACATCTTCGTGGCCGAGGACGGCGGCAACATGGAAGTCATCATCATCACGCCCGACGGCGAGGTCGCGCCGTTCGCTCGCATCGTCGGCCAGGACAATTCCGAGATCACCGGACCCGTGTTCAACCCCGCTCGGGATCGTTTGTACTTCTCGAGCCAGCGCGGCCCGTCGCTTCGCCCGATCGTCGACATCAACCCGGCCATGGACACCACCGACATGTTCGGTGGCGTGACCTACGAGGTCACCGGTCCGTTCCGAGGCATCGTCGAAGCCCCGCCCGAGACCACGACGACCACCGAAGCTCCGCCGGAGGAAACGACCACGACCGCGGCACCGACGACCACACAGTCGCCCGTCACCACGCTCGCTCAAGTGACGGAACGATCCGGATCCGACGACGGCACCGATACCGGCCTCATCGTGGGCGCCGGCGCGGCGGCAGTCATCGTGGTCGGCGCCGGCGTGATCGGCCTCCGCCGCCGAGGTCAGACTCAGGCCTGAAACACCGGCCGTTCGCCATCGACGGTGATACGTCGCACGACGCGGCGCAAGGGATGGTGATCGGAGACACCGCGGTGAACGACGAGGCGCTCGTCCCAGATCGCTACGTCGCCGGGAGTCCATGACCACCGGACCTGGCGCTTCGGTTCGTCGAACATCCCCCGAAGCATCGTGCGGATCGGCTCCCACTCTGCGTCGGTCAGTCCGTCGACCCCACGCATCGTGCTCGATCCGTCGTAGTAGGCGCGCCGGCCGGTGACCGGGTGGGTCCGCACGAGCGGGTGCATCACGGCCGGGTACGCGTCGCGGATCATCTCGCCGAGACCGTCGACACCGGACTTCCTCTCGGCGGTCTCGCAGAAGTCGGGCCAGCAGGTGTGTTCCGCCTCGAGTCCGGCGAGGAGAGTCTGCATCCTCGGTGAGAGGCTCGAATACACGTCGGCGGACGAGGCCCACATCGTGTCGCCGCCGTGAGCCGGGATCTCGAGACCGGCCAGTATGGCGATCATCGGCGGCCGCTCGATCCACGTGACGTCGGTGTGCCAGCCATCGGTGCTCGGCGGACTGTCGGCGTCGTCGACGATCGTGGAGCATGTCGGCTCGGTCGCTCCATGGAGCTTCGAGATCGGGTAGATCGAAGGCTTCCCGAACCGTGAAGCGAGCGTGATCTGCTCGCGGTCGTCGAGGTCCTGACCACGGAAGAACAACACACCGTTCTCCCACAGCGCAGCTTCCACCTGACCGAGGGTCTCGTCGTTCAGGTCGCGCAGGGAGACACCCTTGACTTCCGCCCCGATCACGCCACCGATCTTCTCGACGTTCACGTCACCGGTTCCCTCCGTCGACACCCCGTTCAATGACCAGTTCGGTCAGCTGCGACGCTCGGAAGTGTTTCACGGGTGCGTCGGGGTGCGTCAACACCACGCGCTGTTCGACGGCCACCGCGTCTTCGCCCCCCAACCCGAAGTGGTCGACGACCGCGTTGGCGCCGCCGATCAATGCGTCGACGAGTACGGGACGTTCGCGTTCGAGGCGGCCCGGCAATTCGACGGACTCCGACACGTGGATGATCTCGAACCGAGGCTGGCCTCGCCCGGCCATCCATTCGATCGGCGTCGAGCGACCCTCGGAAACGGCGAGGAGATTCCACGCCTCCCGTGACGAACGAGCCGGAAGCCGAGCGACCAGATCCGCCACGTAGTCGTTGTGGACGCGCCGAACAACAGGAATCACGGAGACCCGCTCGATGAAACTGAGCGAATCGAGCTCCTTGTCGGCGCTGATCGGTTTCGACGGGAGGACGAGTACGTGGGTCGCACCCAGCGCCGCCGCCGTTCGCCAGGGAATCTGCTCGTGGAGGCCGCCATCGACATACGGGTCGCCGTCGACATGCTTGGCGCTCCCGGCCAGGACCGGAAGCGATGCCGTCGCCTTGAGGATCGACGCGACCCGATCGGCGGTCCCGGCCACGTGGAAATGCCGCCGGGTCGACTCGGCTTCGATCGGCGAGACCGTGGCGTACAGCGGTATCGGGCTTGCCGCGACCGCCGCGAAGTCGAGTCCACGGCTGACCGCAGCCGTGTCGACCAGATAGTCGAGGTCGAGCGCAGCCTCTCGCCGCAGGAGTCGGCTGCGGTCGAGGAAGGGCTCGTCGTGGAGCTCCGTGTAGAACAGCACGCTGCCCTCGACGGCTCGGCCATCGACGAAGAAGGCGCCGGCGAGCGCGCCGGCCGAACTGCCGACGACGAGATCGATGCAGCCGGTGATGCCGAGTTGTTCGAGGGCGACGAGCATTCCGGCACTGACGACTCCGCGCATGCCGCCACCCTCGATGGCGAGCGCGAGCCGGTAGTCGTCAGTGCGTTCGCCGGGCTTGGAGCCCGCCTCGAGTCGATCGAGAATCACTTGCCGAGCTGTCGGCAGGCCGGTATTCGGCACGGATCAGCTCCAGGCGCGAACGAGTAGCGCCATCTCGACGGCGACCTGTGCGGCATCCGCGCCCACATTGTGGCCGGCCCCGTCCTCGCTTCGAGCCAGCGCCTGCTCGACATTCTCCGTCGCGAGCACGCCGAAGCCGATCGGCACACCGGTCGAGATCTGGACGTCTTGCAGTCCGCGGGCGCACTCCTCCGACACGAGGTCGTAGTGGGTGGTCTCGCCTCGGATCACGGCCCCGATGGCGACGATCGCGTCGACCCGACCCGACACCGCGACGGTACGCGCCGCGAACGGGATCTCGAAGGCGCCGGGCACCTCGACGATCTGCACATCGGCGACGCCGAGTTCGCCGAACGCCCGATCGACGCCTGCCGCCAACCGATCGATGATCTCGGGGTTCCAGCGTGTGCGGATCACGACGACACGCAGACCGGACCCATCGAGGTCGGTCGACGCGCTTACGTCCTTGTCGGCCATGCCCGCACCGTACCGGCCGCTCACCCCCAAAACGCGAAACGGCGGCCCCGGAGGGCCGCCGTCGCAGAGCGAGCCTGACTAGCCGAGAGCGGCAGCCAGCGCTTCGACCGAGGGGGCGAAGTAGTACGAACCCGACGCGGGCGTCGAGTAGTCGGTGATCGCATCGGTTTCGTGGTCGTTGTGGCCGTACATGGCTTCCATGCGCTCGCGCATCGGGGCCTGGGTCTTGCAGAAACCCATGAAGTACAGACCGACGGTGCCCTCGTGGAAGGCGTAGGGCGTGGACCGGCGAACCATCTCGCCACGCTTGGGCGTGGACTCGTCGGCTGTGGCGCCTTCGCGCAACTCGACGTGCTTGAGGTGCGAACGGGGCACCTGCGTGTCGAGCTTGGTGGAGTCGGCCTTGGTGCGACCGAAGGTGTTCTCCTCCTCTTCGAGACTCAGCGAGGCCCAGTAGTCCATGTCGTGAACCCAGCGCTGGGCGATGCAGTAGCTGCCGCCTTCGCCCGCTTGACCGTCGTCGATGATGCCGCGGTCCTTCTGGTCCTCGGGCTCGGGGTTACCCGTGCCGTCGATGTGGCCGGTGAGATCGAGGCTGTTCTTGTAGATGAACGTGGGTGTCTCGCGAGCGACGGACATATGACCGGCGAGGGCCTTGCGCATCGTGTGCTGGACTTCCCAGATGAGATCCTTGTCGGCGTGGTGGACCCAGATGAGCAGCTCTTCCTGGGTGCCCTTGGCGACCTTGGCGCCGTCGGGTGATTCGTAGCCCGGGTAGTCCTGGAAGTCGCCACCGGTCTCGATGCCGAGGGCGTCGGCGAAGCCCGGCCCGACGAGCAGGCAGAGGTTGACACCCTGCGCCGCGGCATCGGCCTGGCCGGCCTTCAGGGCCGCCTTGATGACGCCGAGGTCGGCGCCTTCGGTGCGGCTCATGTGGACGTACCACTGGTACTTCTGGAGATCCCCAAGGATCGCGGGCTGCGAAGTTGCCATTTTGAAGTTTCCTCTATCGATTCGTTCAGGGGTTAGAAGTCGGACACTAGACGAATGGCGGGAGCGATGACACAGTTCCGGACCATGATTCCTGACCTTTTCTCGATGGCCGACCGCACCTGCCTGATCACCGGCGGATCAAAGGGTCTCGGCCGCCATATGGCCGAGGCGTTTCTCGAAGCCGGCGCCTTCCGCGTCTACATCACCGCTCGCAACACCGAGGTGGTCGAGGCCACCGCGAAGGAGCTCACCGCTGCCTACGACGGTGACTGCATTCCTCTCGCCGGCGACCTTTCCACGATGGAGGACGTGCAACACCTCGCCGCCGAACTCGCACAGCGCGAGAGCCACCTCGACGTGTTGGTGAACAACGCCGGCAGAGGCTGGCTGGCGCCCCTCGACGACTTCCCGGAACGAGGCTGGGACAAGGTCCTGGACCTCAACCTGAAGTCGCCCTTCTTCCTCACGCAGGAGTTGCTTCCGCTGCTCACCCGCCGCTCCACTCCCGAACACAACAGCAGCATCATCAACATCGGTTCGATAGCGGGGATCACCGCCAACCCGGTCGACACCTACAGCTACAACGTGTCGAAGGCCGGTCTGCATCAGATGACCCGCAACCTCGCCTTCACGCTGTCGCAGCGCAACGTGCGGGCCAACGCCATCGCACCCGGGCGATTCCATTCGGACATGACCGAATTCGCGAAGCAGGACCCCGCGGCCTACGACGCCGAGCTCCGCATGATCCCCATGCATCGCTGGGGAGACGCCGACGACATCAAGGGTGTGGCGCTGATGCTGGCCAGCCAGGCGGGCGCCTTCATGACCGGGCAGATCCTGGCCCTCGACGGAGGGACCACACTGGTCGGCTAGGCCAGATCGACCCAGGCACCGTGAGGATGGGTGAATCCGAGGAACTCACGGGTGACGGCCCGACCGCCACCGCCGGAGACGAGCGTCATCACGCTCACCTCGCCATCTCCCTCCGGGTACACCGGAATCTCGACGTCGGGAACCACACCCTGCTGCTCCATCGCCAGCCAGGCGGTCGGGCGGTCGGCGGAGGTCAGCGCCGTCTCGAATTCCCGGCGGAGGTCCTCGTCGAAGTAGAACACGACCCAGGTCGTGATGATCACCGTGAGCAGGTCCGACGGCGCGTCTCGCAATGCGTCGTGGAGCCCCTGGACCGCATCGGCCCGGACGAGCGGCGGCGGCTCAGCCTGATTCTCGGCAATGGCCGCGCGTAGCCGAGCAAGCCGGTCAGGATGGTCCGGCCAGACGAGCGATTCGAGCCACCGGACCGCGTCGATATCGGTGACGTCGATGGGATCACGGTCGATACCTCGACGCCATGCGAATTCGGCCGGCCGGTCCACCGGGTCGGTGCCCCGGCTCTCGGAGACGAGGCGCAGGCCGGCGTCGGTCGGGCCGAGCACAACGTCGCCGATGTCGATTCGGTAGCGGTCGAGCGAGAGGTTCAGCCCTGCGCTGCATCCGACGTCGATCAGGGCGAGCCGCGCCCGTTCTCGCTCGGCGATCAGGTTCAGGAGCGGAGCAATCGCGGCCGACCGGTTCACCTCATTGGTCTGGACATGGCGAGTTGCGAGCAGCTCCGAGATCGCTGAACGATGGGAGAGAACGAGATCGCAGAACAGCGCGCCGATGTCGCCGTCGAAGTCGGGCTCGTACGCCGCCGCGAGCGGATGCTCGACACCGGTCAGAAGCAAGTACCGGGCCGCGGCGTGGAGGTTGTTCGGCAGATGGGCATGCGGTGGCGACGCCGCCACCAGTTCGACCACGTCAGGGTTGTCCGCCGCAGCCCGAACCATTTCCTCGTAGAGCGGCGCGTAGCCGCCGGCGAGCGAGTAGTCGGCGAATGCTCGAAAGAAGTCGGCTAACTCGGCGGTCACGACCCGGCCATCGAGGTACGGCAGTCGGGATTGGCACCGAGCGGGAAGCGCTCGCCGCACGTGAAGCCGAACGTCTCATCGTCGCTGCCGAACGCGGAGAGGCCGTAGACGAGGTCGCAGGAAACCGCGTCGCCGACCGCACACGCTTCGCGAATCGCGAGAAATCCTTCGCTGTCGGGGATCGCAAATCCCTCGGCGTCGACCTGGACGCCGGAACACCAGTCGCCACCCAAGTCGATCGTTCCCCCACAGGACTCGCCGTAGGTCGCATAGTCGGATCCCTGGCCGGACAGGAGATAGAGGAGGTCGCAGGCTGCCTCACCGCGGGCGCCACAGTCGTCGTAGAGCGCGTCGAGCGCCGGGTCGTCGCCGTATTCGTTGAAGGCCACCTGTTCGCCGTAGAGCAGGGCGAGGTTGTCCTCGGTCAGACACAGATTCGCGCCCTCGAGAAGCACATCGATGTCAGTCGGACGGTCGCCGACCGCGAAGAGTCGCGCCGCGTCAGTGGAGTTCTCAAGCGCATGGACGACGAGGCACTTTCCCTCGTCCTCGGCGAAGACCACACCCTGGCCGATGCCGGCCGCGAAGCTGTCGGCCTGCAGCTGGATCCAGCTGTCCCATGACGTTGGATCTTCGACACACTCGAGGCCGATCCGGACCGCCTTGGTGCGCTCGGCGTCGCCAGCCTCACCGATGCCGTTGATGATCAGGTCAACGTCGAGCTCGGCGGCCTCTCGACGGAAGACGCAGTTGCGCTCCGCCTCCGTGAGCTCCTCGTAGATGTATTGCGACTCATCGACGCGGGCCGTGAAGTCGTCGACCGCGACAGGGACGTCGGCTTCGCCGCACGAAACGGCCAGAACACAGAGAAGCACGAAGCCGAAGCCGAGACGACGACCGGCCGCTCGGGGGCCGGAGAGGAGAACACGCACAGGTCAGCCTTTCTGAACCGGGCCGAGGACCCGGTCGGTGTAGGGATTTACGAATCGACCGTCGGGGTCGAGTTCGGCTCGCACGGCTTGGAAGGCATCCCACTCGCCATACCGCGGGCGGAGGGTGGTGTGGCTCTGGAAGTGGAGCTTGCCCCAGTGGGGTCGGCCGTCGTAGTCGTTCATGATCTGTTCGATGCCCTGGAAGTACGTCTCGTAGGAACCGCCCTTGTGCACGTGGGCGGCGATCCACGCACTGTCGCGCCCCTGGGCCGTCGAGAGGGGGATGTCGTCGGCCGACGACACGCGCACCTCGATCGGGAAGAAGATCGGTTCGCTCCCTGTGGTGACGAACTCGCGGACCCGACGAAGGGCTTCGGGAAGTGCTTCGCGGGGGATTCCGTACTCCATCTCGTAGAAGCGAACCCACCGCGGGCTCGCGAAGATCTTGTAGCTCGCGTCGATCAGATCTCGGCCCGAAACTCCGGAATCGACCAGCTTTGCGATTCGGGGGGCGGCGCTGGGAAACCGGGCACCAACCTTGTTGACCAGCCCGAACGCGAGGTTCTCGGCGACGATCTTGTCTCTGACGTAGGAGAGTTTCGGCTGGGGCCGTCGGCTCTCCGTCGTCCGGTTGTTGCGCTTCACCTGGCAGCGACGGGCACCCGGCATCCAGAAGAACTCGAAGTGATCATTGGTCGACCAGTTCTCTTCGAATCCGTCGAGCACGTCGTCGAGCACTTCGATGCTCTCGACCGCGTGCAGATCAAATGCGGGCACGCACTGGAGGGTCACCCGGGTGACGATGCCGAGGGCTCCGACACCGACACGAGCGGCGTGAAGCAGATCCGGACGCTCACTTTCGTCGCACCACACTCTCCGGCCCGTGCCGTCGACGATCTCCATCCCCACGATCGTTGTCGCGAGGTTCCCGAGCGTGGCCCCGGTGCCGTGCGTCGCGGTCGCGACTGCGCCGGCGATCGACTGATAGGCGATGTCGCCGAGGTTCGGCATGGCCAAACCGGCCTTGTCGAGCACACGGTTCAACTCCTTGAGGCGCATCCCCGCCCCGACCGTGATCTGGTGCTGGGCCTTGTCGATCGACTCCACTGCCGCGACGTCGTCGAGCGACATCAGGATCCCGTCGGTCATCGCTGCCGCAGTGAACGAGTGGCCGGCGCCGACGGCCTTCACTCGGATGCCCTCGGCCGCGGCTCGGGCCACGATCGCCGAGACCTCGTCGGGGGATCGCGGCGAGGCGATCTCGGCCGGGAGGCAGACCTGGTTGCCGGCCCAGTTTCTGTAGGTGTTGCTCACCAGTGCCTCAGATCGATCGCCCACCGATCGACGACCGTCTCGCGGTCGACTACCCACATTGTCTCGTGACGCGCCACCGTCGGGTCGAGGTGGGCTGGTTGGAGCCGCACCTGATCGCCGACGCGCAGCGTGGCGTCGGGATCGAGCAACGTCGTGTGCTCGTCCGAACAGAAGAAGAGATCGCCATCGGGCCAGGACGGATTTCCGTGGTCGAGTCCGAACGCCTTGAGCCCGGCATCCACCACGGCCCAGCCCTCCCGGTTCACCGAGATCACCGTGGCGAGCACCGTGATCGCGATCTCGAACGGCGAGTCGAGCTTGGCGTAGTCGGTATCGAGGAGGCAGTAGGAGCCCGCCTGGATCTCGGTGGCCCACGTGTTGACCGCGTAGGTGCCGGTTCCTCCCGCCGACACGATGTCGCCGCCGACATCGTCGGCGGCCTGCAGGAGCAGCGCCATCGATGCCTCCACCGCACCCGCCTTCTTCTCGGCGGACGCCATCATGAGGTGGCCCTCGTATCCCATCACTCCTCGGACCTCGAGACCCGCGGCTCTCGCCGCATCGGCGAGCGCGCCTGCCTCTCCGGGAGCGACCCCGCAGCGCGGCATCCCCACGTTGACATCGACCAACACCTCGGGAATCCCGCTGGCGACCGCCGCCGCGATCGTCTCGGATGAATCGATGGCGACGGTGATGCGGTGACCGTCGTCCACCAGTCGGCTGAGTCGACCGAGGGCGAGCGACTGGTTGGCCAGCAGCAAGTCGGCTCCCAGCCCGGCTTCAGCCATTCCTTCGACTTCTCGCACGGTCGCAGCACAGAAGTTCGTGTGACCGGCGGCGGCAAGCTCGCCGGCGAGCGCCGTCGACTTGAATGCCTTGACGTGGGGTCGCAGTTGATCCCCCGGTAGAGCCGCCGACATCGCGGCGACGTTGGCATCGAAGATCGATCGTTCGACCAACAGGCTCGGGGTTGGCAGGTCGTGGAGCTCCACTGGATCCGGCATCCGCCGAGCTTAGGTGGCAGCGCGGGTGCACCCGTATGCTCGCCCGATGCGCGACTTCTCCGAAAAACTGGCGGTCATCACGGGCGGGGCCAGCGGTATGGGCCGACAGCTCGCTCGCCAACTCGCGGCCGAGGGCTGCGATATCGCGATCTGCGATCTCTCCGACGACGACATGGCCGACACGACGGCGCAGATCCGCGAGGAGTCAGCCGACATCACGATCACCAGCCATCACTGCGACGTCGGCGACGAGGAGGCGATCCTCCGTTTTCGCGATGAAGTCGTCGAGCAGCATGAGACCGACCACGTCAATCTCGTGTTCAACAACGCCGGCATCAGCGGGGGCGGAAGCCTCTTCGAGGGCACCCGCGAGGGCTGGGACCGAACGTTCGACATCTGCTGGGGTGGCGTGTACTGGGGCACCCGGGCATTCCTGCCGCTGCTGACCGCAGCCGACGAAGGGCACCTGATCAACACGTCGAGCGTCAACGGCTTCTGGGCGAGCATGGGCCCCGAACGACCCCACACGGCGTACTCGGCCGCGAAGTTCGCGGTAAAGGGATTCACCGAGGCGTTGATCACCGATCTCCGGGTGCACGCGCCTCATGTCGGGGTCTCACTCGTGATGCCGGGCCACGTGGGCACCGGCATCGTGAAGAGCTCGCTCCGCCATGGCTCGATCGGCGACGAACTCACCGACGAGATGCGCTCGATGATGGACCTCGCCGCTACCGCGTTCGAGACTCAAGCACCGATGACGGCCGCCGAAGCGGCGACGGTGATACTCGATGGCGTCCGCGAGAACCGCTGGCGGATTCTCGTCGGCGACGACGCCCACGCGCTCGATGCGTTTGTTCGCTCGAACCCGGAGAAGGCCTACGAGCACGGCGGCCTTCTCGACACCCTTTCCGAGTTCGCGCCGAGCGACGACGCCTAGGCGTCGGCAACCTTCGTCAAGGTGTTGCGGTCGGTGTGGTGGAGGAGTTCCTCGCGACCCGCCATGCGCAGCACGGTGTCCTCCTCGTAGGACCACTCGCCGTCGCCGATCGTGATCGTGGCGGTGTACTGCTCCGTCGACGCGTTCGCTGCGAGGTACTTGTTCTCCAATACCCCGTAGTTGGTGGATCCGCGGACTGCCGCGATCTCGAACGTCGTGGCGTCGGCTGCGCAGGTGCCTCCGGCGATGAGGGCGTTCCCGCGCGGCACGATGAAGCAGCGCATGATCTGCTGCTCGGCGGGGTCATACAACCAATAGCCGACCTCGGTATGGAACGGATCCTGATCGAGCTCGGTCGACCGCCACGCGGCCATCCGGTAGTCGAGGCCATAGAGGTGCTGGCTGCCATTGTCGACCGGACCGAAAGTGGAGAAGGTGACCCGCTCGAAGTAGCTCGTGTCGCCTTCGGCGCCATCGGCGTGATGGAACGAGAAGTCGACGCCACCGTGGCCTTCCCACGTCCCGGCGAGGGCGAGAAGCGGTCCGAAGTTGTCGACGGTGAGATCCGATGGAATGGTCATACTTGCAGTCTGCCCAATCCTCATCCGTTAGCACCAGGACATTGGTCCTCTTGATCCGATAGCTTCTCCCTATGGTTGAAGAGAGTCGTTTCGTGTTCACTGCGCTCGTCGTCGCGCTGGCATCTCCGCCTGCGGCAACGACGCAACGAGCCCGGCGGCGGACGACGCAACGACCACCTTCACCGTCGCACCGACAACCACAGCCGACCCCGAACCCACAACGTCGATGGAGGTCACCGACCTGCCGGAGGGCTACTCGCCGTCGGCCCGCGCCCTCTTCCCCGCTGAGGTGCGTTCCATCGAGGACGCCGCGGCCGCCCTTTTCGGCGAGCGTCTGGCGTTCCACGCGGGAGCGAGCGACATCCCGGAGACGGCCGTTCGCATCTTCGTCATCCGCGCCGACGCGGCCGACATCGAGAACGGTGAGGCACTTTCGACCGGCAACGTCAGCGTCCTCGTTTCCCCCGCCGTGGCGAGTACCGACGATCTGAAGGACGTAGCCCTCGCGATCAGCGCCGAGCTGAGCGCCCGCGAGCCCGACGTCGAGGTGCATCTGTCGATCCAAGCGCTTGATCAGATTCTCACCGTCGGAACGCCGCCCGGCACCAGCGAGGACGCAATCGAACGGCTGACCCAGATCGCCAGCCGAGTGATCGACGAGGAGGCCGACCGAATCGCGGCGGAGCGGCCCGAGTCGGTCAACGTCGACGTCCCCTGGTCAACGCAGGTTCTCCGCTTCGCAACCGTCGTGGTGACGAACTCGCTCGACGCACCGATCGGCTAGGTCGACCGTGTTCCGACCCTCCCTCCGCCAGCTCGAGTACCTCGTCGCCGTCGCCGACGAAGGGCACGTCGGTCGCGCCGCGGCACGGTGCCATGTCGCCCAGCCATCGCTCAGCGCGCAGCTCAAGGAACTCGAGCGTGGATTGGGCACCGCGGTCATCGAGCGGGTCGGTCGAGGCATCCGACTCACGTCGGCCGGCGACGAGCTGGCCGCGCAGGCCCGCGAGATACTGCAAGCGACTGACGATCTCGTCGGAACAGCCCAACGTTCGGCCACCAGCCTTCGCGGTCGACTCCGGATCGCAGCGATCCCCACCGTCGCTCCGTATCTTCTCCCCCGGTTCGTACCGCTGCTACGAGAACATCATCCCGACGTCGAAACCCATCTCCGCGAACTGCAGACACCCCAACTCGTACCGGCACTGGCGCGTGGAGAGATCGACCTCGGCCTCATGGCGCTCCCGGTCGAGGACGCGTCGCTCGACCACGTGGTCATCCTCGACGATCCCTTCCTGGTTGCGCTCGACCCTGACCACAGCTTCGCCAGCGCCGACGAGGTCGCCGTCGACCGTCTCGTCGGCGAGGCGGTGCTGCTGCTCGAAGACGGACACTGCCTCCGCGATCAGGCGCTCGAGATCTGCTCCCGAGTCGGAGCCGAGGAGGCAGGCGAGATCCAGGCCACCAGTCTCGCGACGCTGTGCCAGATGGTTGCCGCCGGGATGGGCGTCACCCTGCTCCCCCGTTCAGCCCGCGCCGTCGAGGCCCGCGATGGCAATGGCATTCTGGTGCGACCGTTCCAAGGCGTTGCTCCGGCCCGGCAGCTGGCGCTCACTTGGCGCCGTCGGTCACCGGCCGCGCCCCTCTACCGAGCGCTCGCTGACCTGACGAGAACCCACTTCGCCGAGTGAACTCACCAGGGGGCGGCTGCGCTGTGCTGCCACGTGCCCGACCGGAACCGGGCGAAGTCCGTCAGGTCGAGCGGCGCATCACGAGGCTGCACCCGGCAATTCAGCATGAAACGCATGTCGTCGGTCTGGTTGGGCCCGACGCGATGGAAGCAGCGCGAGTGCATGAGGACGACGGTGCCGGCGGTGGGGGCGATCCGCTCCTGGCCCTCGATGTAGTCCTCATTGCCTCCGGAGGGAAGGTCCATCACATGGGAGCCGGGAACGGAGAAGAGATCGCCCTGCGCCGCCCCGATGGATCGCGGGTAGATGAGCCGATTGAGACAGAACTCGCGAGGGTTCGTCGACGCCGTGTCCTGGTGCCAACCCTGACTACATCCGCGCGGTGTGCCGAAGGCAAATGTGCCGTAGATGGAGTGGAACTCCGAACCGAGCAGTTCGGTCGTGACGGCGGCGAGTCGCTCGTGGTCGGCCAGAGCGAGGGCACCGGGGTCGTCGATCCCCGTCCAACCCTTCACCCTGGTGGCGAACCGCTCGGCGTAGTCGGCCGGGTTGCGAAAGGGCCGATCGTCGGCCTCCTGCTCGCAGCGGTCGAGAAACTCGTTCGCGCCGACACACTCCTCCGGCGAGAAGAACCCGGGCAGCACGACGATTCCGTCGCGGGCGAACGTCGCGGCAACGCTCACCCGGCCCGGAGTTCCAGATCCACGACCACCGGGTAGTGATCCGATGCATGTCCCGCGGTGACGTCGATCTCCGCGGCGACCACATCGATCTCTGACGAAACGAAGACATGGTCGATCTGGCGTTGAAGGCCGAGGCGCATGCCGAATCCGTTCGACGTGGGTCCGGCATCGGGTGGCAGGGCGCTGCGGAGACCGAGATCGGTCAGTGACGAGTAGCCGGGGTCGGTCATCGGACCGTTGAAGTCGCCCATCACCACTGTGGCGACGAAGTCGTCGCGGGCGGCGAGCCATTCGGCCAGCTGGTGAAGACTGGCAGTCCGTCGATCCATCGATTCGCTGTCGAGATGGAGGTTGACAATCCGTAGCGGGACTCCCCCACCGACGAGGACGAGCTTGGCCATCGTCGCGATACGCGGGAGCGAAGCTCCTGGCATCTGAGAGCCGGCCACCTCGGGCGTGGGACCAAACCATCGTGTCGCCGAGTCGATCTCTTCGAACATCGACCGTCGCGTGAGGATCGGGACCTGCTCGCCGCGGACACCGCCGTTTCGTCCTTCGCCGACTGCCTGCCAATCGCCCGTCAGAAGGGCCTTGCGCTCTACGAATGTGCGCTGAAACCCATAGGCCTCCTGAAGGCCCCAGACGTCGGCGTCGACCGACCGGATCGCGTCGCGGAGGGCCCTCCGGCGAGTCCACCAGAACGATGACAGGTCCGGCGCCCGCCCGTTGCGGACGTTGTAGGTGGCCACCCTCACAATCAGCCCCGGTGGGCGAGCGCCAGGTCGGCGAGATCGGACACGATTGCGCCGAGATCGAAGTCCACGGGGGTGAAGATCCGAGCGACTCCCATGGCTCGCAGGGTCTCGTGATCGGCGTCGGGGATGATCCCGCCGACCACGATCGGGGCATCGACGTCGAGGGCGCGGAGCGCCGCGACGGTGTCGTCCACCAGCGAGATGTGGCTGCCGGACAATACGGACAACCCGATCAAGTCGACGTCTTCGTCGCTCGCCGCCCGGGCAATCTGTTCCGGCGTCGACCGGATGCCCACGTAGATCACTTCCATTCCGGCGTCGCGCCCCGCCAGGGCAAGCTGTTCCGCTCCATTGGAGTGGCCGTCGAGCCCGGGTTTGGCAATGAGCACCCGAGGTGGCCCACCGTCGACCACCTTCAGCCGTTCCGCCACCACGTGAAGCGACGACGATGGAGGTCGGGGCCCTGCCGCCGCGACGCCGGTGGGTCCCCGATACTCGCCGAACTCGGCCCGCAACACGCCGGCCCACTCCCCTGTCGTCCCGCCGGCGTGGGCCAGAGCGATCGAGGGTTCCATGATGTTGTCACCCGTCTTCGCCGCCCCGGCCAACTCGTCCAGCGCGGCATCGACGGCCGCCTGATCTCGGGCCGCCCGCCAATCGGCGAGCGCGGCGATCAGCTCGCCCTCGATGGCCGGATCCGCGGTGAGGATGCTCGCCGCTCCACCGAGAGGAGACGGTTCGCTCTCGGTGAAGTCGTTGACACCGACGACCGTGAGGTCACCCCGTTCGATCTGGGCTCGCCGAGCGGCATGGGAACGCACGAGTCGCGTTTTGAGGTCGTCGATTGAGGCGAACGCCCCGCCCATGTCGATGATCTCCGCCAGCTCGGCCCCGGCTCCTTCGATCAGCTCGTCGGTCTTCGCCTCGATCACATGGGAGCCCGCGAAGATGTCGTCGTAGTCGAGAAGGTCGGACTCGTGGGCCAGGATCTGCTGGAGCCGAAGCGACCACTGCTGATCCCACGGGCGGGGCAGACCGAGCGCTTCGTTCCACGCCGGCAGCTGTATGGAGCGAGCGCGGGCGTCCTTCGACAGCGTGACACCCAACAGCTCGAGGCCGATCCGGTGCATGTTGTTCTCGGGTTGCTCCGCGGTGAGACCGAGCGAATTGACCTGGACCCCGTAGCGGAACCGTCTCGCCTTGGGGTCGCTGATGCCATAGCGCTCCTCGGTCAGCTGATCCCACATCTGGGTGAAGGCGCGCATTTTGCACGTCTCCTCCACGAACCGGATGCCGCTGTTCACGAAAAACGAAACCGACGCCACGACATCGACGAACTTGTCGTCATCGACCTGCCCCGAATCCCGGACCGAGTCGAGCACGTCGACGGCCGTGGCCAGCGCGATCGAGATCTCCTGCACGGGCGTCGCGCCGGCCTCTTGGAGGTGATACGAGCAGATGTTGATCGGGTTCCACTTCGGGATGTGGGCCGTGCAGAACGCCATCGTGTCGACGATGAGTCGACGCGAGGGTTCGGGCGGAAAGATGTAGGTCCCCCGGCTGAGGTACTCCTTGACGATGTCGTTCTGCGTCGTGCCTCGCAGTGCCGAACGAGCGATCCCTTGGGTCTCCGCATGGGCGACATAGAGGGCCAGCAGCCATGCCGCCGGCGCATTGATGGTCATCGAGGTGTTCATCGAGTCGACGGGAATCCCGTCGAGCAACGTCGCCATGTCGCCGAGATGGGTGACCGGCACACCGACCTTGCCCACTTCACCTCGTGCGAGCGGGTGATCGGGGTCGTAGCCGGTCTGCGTCGGAAGGTCGAACGCCACCGAGAGCCCGGTCTGCCCCTTCGCGAGGTTGGTCCGGTACAGCTCGTTGCTCGCGGCCGCGGACGAATGCCCCGAATAGGTCCGCATGATCCATGGTCGATCGGCCATGGACTACGCGAGAGCCTTCGGGTCGGGCACACCGTCGCGGGTGCCCTCGTGATGCTCGACGAACTCGATGAGGTACCCGTCGAAGTCCTTCACGAACGCGACCGTGACCGGCCACCGGTCGAGCTTCATCGGTGCGCTGACCGATTCACATCCTGCGCCAACAGCGCGGTCGTAGACGGCCTGACAGTCGGAGGTGTTGATGTAGAGCTTCCACATCGCCGTACCCATCTCGATTGGCGCGTCGTTGTCTTTCTGCTGCGCGAGCTGCATTCGGGAGCCGCCATGGGGGCTCTGCAGGACCGCTTCGAAAGCTGTGGGGATCTCGGTGCGATGCTGCAACTCCAACTCGCACACGCCCTCCCAGAATTCGAGCGCACGATCGATGTCGCGGACGTTGATGCAGAATTGGCCGAGTATCTGAGTCACGTCTCTCACTCTATTTCACCGCCGGCCTGACCTACGCTGCCGCCCATGACGCCAGAGGATCTTGGATTCGATTCATCGCGGCTGAGCCGCATCGCCGACCTGACGCACCGCTACGTCGACGAGGGCAAGATGCCGTGCGCGCTCGTCTCGGTGATCCGCCACGGCGAGGAGATCTACCGCGACGCGTACGGCTTGGCCGACATGGAACGTGCCACCCCTGTCGGCGAGGACACGGTCTTCCGGCTCTTCTCGATGACGAAACCGATCACGTCCATCGGGCTGCTGCAGCTCGTGGAACGCGGGCTCGTGCAGCTCGACGATCCTCTCTCGAAATTCGTCCCGGAGTTCGCGGCGACCGAGGTGTACGTGAGCGGCGACGTCGACGGCTACGAGACTCGCAGGCCCGATCGGGAAATCGAGATCGTCGACCTCCTGCGCCACACGGCGGGGCTGTCATATGCGTTCCTCGAATCTCATCCTGTCGACGCCATCTACGCGGCGGCCAAACTCGGCACGTTCACTCGAGAGACACGGAGCCTCGAGGAAGTGGTCGCGGCGTTGGCGAAGTTGCCGCTGGCGTTCTCTCCCGGTGACCACTGGGGCTACTCCATGGCCACCGATGTGTGCGGACGGGTGATCGAGGTCGTCAGCGGACAGCAGCTCGGCACCTATCTCTCCGACCATGTCACGGGTCCGCTCGGCATGGACGAAACCGCATTCTGGGCCCGTCCCCATCAGCACGACCGTCTCGCCGCGAACTACGCGGCAACCCCGGACGAGAAGCTGTTCCTGCTCGACGACCCCACCACCTCACCCAGTCGCGAAGCGCCGACGTTCGAGGGTGGTGGCGGCGGAATGGTCGGCACCATCGACGACTACCTCCGCTTCTGCCAGTGCCTGCTCAACGGCGGCGAACTCGAAGGCGAACGGATCATCGGCCGCAAGACGCTCGACTACGCGACCCGCAACCATCTCCCTGACGGGAAGTCTGTGGCCGACATGTGGCTCGCCGAGACGTTCGCCGAGGCCCAGATGGTCGGCATGGGATTCGGCCTCGGGTTCTCGGTGTTGACGGACCCGGTGGCCAATCGCGTGATCGCCAGCGAAGGCGAGTTCGCGTGGGGAGGCGCCGCGAGCACCGGCTTCTGGATCGACCCCCAGGAGGACCTGGCCGTCGTCTTCATGACCCAGCAGGTGCCATCGAGCCAGTACCCGCTTCGCCGGCAGCTTCGGAACGTCGTCTACGGGGCACTCACCTAGACGTGAGTCAGCCGAGACCGGCAGCCCGGGCGAACGCCCGCATCTCGCGCTCGAGGTCCGGGCCCGCGGGCGTGTAGAGGATCTCCGTCGAACCGGCTTCGCCGGCCGCCGCGATTCGGGCGGCGATGTCGGCATCAGCACCGACCCAACCCGACCATGGGTCTTCGGCCGTGCCCTTGGCGGCTAGGAGCGGGCGGTCTCGCTCGTTGACATGGCTGCAATGACCCTCGTGGACCGAAAGGTGCCGTTCGGCCGAGGGACGATCGGCAACCACCCGCTCGAGCCACTCCGCGCCGCCGGGCAGCATGGGCACGACCTCCTCGCCGGCGAGGTGCCAAGCGCCGTGATAGCCGAGCACCTCCCAGGGGCCCGCAGCGTCGGCGACTCGCGGGTCGGTGGGCGATTCACCGTCGTCGAGCACCGTGCCGTTGACCATCTGCACGTGCCAAGGAACCCCGGCCACGGCAGGCGGCGCGACGTTCATGAGTCCGTCGGCGATCTCCTCGGCGATGGACTGACCCTTGGGCCCCATCGCCGACAACAGGATCGGCACGTCGAAGGGACGTGCCGCAGCCATGTCGGGATGGTGAATCATCTGGCACTGCTCGCCCGCGATCTCCACGACTTCTCCGGCCAGCAACGCTCGAAGCTGGCGTACGTACCTCTCGGTCGTGGCCCAGCTGAGCGCTCGTTTGTTCATCACCAGCCGCGCGGTGAAGCCCGTGCCGATGCCGACGGCCAACCGGCCGGGAGCCATTCGAGCCACGGTGGCGATGGCCGACGCTGTGGTCATCACATGACGAAGATTCGGGACGATCACCGCGGTGCCGAGGCCGATCCGCGAGGTTCGGGCGGCGATGAGACCGAGGTGGACCCAGATGTCTTCGTAGAGCGCGGCGGAGTCGTAGAGCCACACGCGTTCGTAGCCGAGCTCTTCGGCGAGCACCGCGAGGTCGGCGGCATCCGCCCGGGGCGGGACTCCGATGGAGATCGAGGGAATCGCCATGCTCAGGCCTTGCGCGTGAGTAGAGCGACAGGGATCTTGCGGTCGGTCAGTTCCTGATACGACGCGAAGTCGGGATAGCCGGCACAGGCGAGATCCCAACACTCATCGCGCTCCGGTCCGTCGTCGAGCTCGCGCATGTCGACGGCCCAGCGTTCGGACCCCACCTCCACGTGGCCACCGGCGGCGCCGGCAAGGTTCTTGTACCAGTTGGGCGTGTCGGGATTACCGCCGTTCGAACCGACGACAACGAGGTCATCGTCGCGACGAATGAGCATCAGCATGACCGGTCGGGCTTCGCCGCTCTTCCGACCCACGACATCGAGCAAGAACGTGGGCTTCCCCATCATCTTGTTGCCCTTCGCGCCGTTGCTGGAGCGGAACTGCTTGATCTGTCGTTGCGTACCGCGGCGCCCGAGTCCGGGGAGACGCTTGCTCATGAAGTTGACCATGCGGCCACTGAAAGATGCCATGGCGAAAGCGTAGTGCCAGGCCGAGAGACGGCCCAGAGCAGTCATTCGTTGGCGGGCCGCTTCTTTTTGGCGGCTCGGCGGGCCTTGCGGTCCTGGGAACGCTGCCATTTGTGATGTCGACTTCGACAGGCCTTCCGGCAGAACCGATGCGTTGCCGACCGGGCCTCGAAAAGCTCGCCACAACGCCAGTACTCACATTCCTGAAGACGCTCCGGGTCGAGATCGGACTCAGTGAGATCTACGTCGTCTGGATCGCCGGTGACCATCAGGCCCAATCCTTGCCGATGACGGAATCATCGCGGTGGAGACACGACGAGTATGAACTGGCAGCGTTGCTGACATATGGTCCGCAGACCGCACTCACCAGCACGAGGACCACGATGGCCTGGGACTTTTCCACCGAACCGGAATTCCAAGAGAAACTCGACTGGGTCGAGAACTTCTGCAAGGAGGAGATCGAGCCGCTCGACATGATCTTCCCCTACGCGGTCCGCTCGAAGGACCCGAAGATCAAAGCGATCGTCAAGGGCATGCAGGACCAGGTGAAGGAGCAAGGGCTCTGGGCGCTGTTCCTCGACGAGGAGCTCGGCGGTCCCGGCCTCGGCCAGCTGAAGCTGGGTCTCCTGAACGAGATCCTCGGTCGCTACGGCTCTGCTCCGCAGATCTTCGGATCGGCGGCCCCCGACACCGGGAACATGGAAATGCTGGCGGCCTACGGCACCGAGGAACAAAAGGAGCGTTGGCTCACGCCGATGCTGAACCAGGAGATGTGGTCGGCGTACTCGATGACCGAGCCGCAAGGAGGGTCTGATCCGAACCTCTTCACGACTCACGCCGTCCGTGATGGCGAAGAGTGGGTGATCAATGGTGAGAAGTGGTTCACGAGTGCCGGCCGAGCTGCCGACATCCTCTTTGTGATGTGCACCAACGGCATGTTCGTGGTGCCGCGAGACACTCCCGGCGTCGAGATTCAACCCGAGCCTCGCAGCCACAACCACATCATCTACAACGATGTGCGAATTCCCGCCGACCACCTCCTCGGCCCCGAGGATGGGGCGAAGGTGCTGGCGCAGCGTCGTCTCGGCGGCGGGCGCATTCACCACGCGATGCGCACCATCTCCAACTGCAAATTGGCCTTCGACATGATGTGCGAGCGGGCGCTCAGCCGCGAGTCGCACGGCAAGATCATCGCCGACCACCAGATGGTCCAGGAGAAGATCGCCGACTCGTACGCGCAGATCCGGATGCTGCGACTCTTCGTGCTCGAGACGGCGTGGAAGATCGACAACTCCAGCACGCAGGAGACCCGCACCGACATCGCTGCGGTGAAGTACTCCATGGCCAAGGTGCTCCGCGAGGTCTCGTTCAATGCGCTGCACATCCTCGGATCGCTCGGCACGACAAACCTGACGCCGCTCCAGGCGATGTACGCCAGCGCTCCCACCATGGGCATCGCCGACGGTGTCGACGAAGTGCACAAGGCGACAGTGGCCCGGAACGTGCTCAAGTCATATACGCCTCACGAGGGCTACTGGCCGACCGAGTACTACCCGGAGAAGCGCAAGGCGGCACGGGAGAAGTTCGAGCCGATGTTCGCCGCTGATCCCGAACTCCGCGACATGGCCGACGCCATGGCCAAGTACATGGCGAAGCGAGCGCACTGACCACGCTCAGCCGTAGATCGAGGGAACCCGCTCGGCTCGGTAGACGATCCATCCGGGTCCGCCGTCGACCTCGAAGCTGAAGACCACTTCGCCCTCGTCGATCCCGCGCGGCACGACTTCCACCAGCTGGGCGGAGAGTCCGTCGCCGCCCGCGCCGTTCACACCGCCGTTGGTGATCAGGACATTGCCGTTCTCGAGGCGATCGGCGTCGCCGACGAAGGCGGCGAACAACGGCTCGCCATCGCGGTTACTCCGGTACTCCCAGAGCTGCTCGACAGTGCCCGCGTCGGGATCGATCGCGTAGTGGACGGCACGGCTGTACAGCGGAGCATCAGCCGGTCCGCGTCCAGGCCGGTTGTTGCCGTTGTCGTAGAGCAGCACGGTGCCGTCCGATTGGAGTTCCGGCGCGTGCTGATGGAGATGCCAGTCGCCGTTCAGTAGTTCCATGTCGCCCAGCGGGCCGCTGTGCCAGAGGAGCTCACCCGCGGGGCCGTTCTCGTCGTCCTTCCAACGGATCCCGATGAGGGCGTCGAGGTGACGGACCGAGACCATCAACGTGTTGTTGGCCTCGTCGGGCTCGATGCCATTGGCGTGGGTCCAATCACGACGTTGGTCATCCACGCCGTTGTAGAGCCAGTTCGGGAAGACGAAGTCGAAGGGCAGTCCGCACAGGTTGAGTGTCTCGGGGTCTTCGGTGGGATCGAAATAGTCGAAGAGGCTGAACTCGCTCAGGATGTCGCCGGTGTGAGGATCGAACACGACGATCACGTCGCCGACCAGGTGGTACGTACCGTCGAACGTGGCCGCGTCCTCTCCGCAGAGCGGCTCGGCGAAGCCCTCGAAGACTCGAATCTCCGTGCTGAGCGTGGCCCTTGTGCCGTCAGGCAGCGGCGTGTGTTCGTGGTGCATCGCATCGGTGTCGACGACCACCGGATCGTCACCGACGACCTGCCGGCCCAGAGCATCGAACTTGAATCGTCCGGTGATGATCGAGCCGGCCCACTCCTCGAGCACGTTGCCGCGGAGGTCGATACGACGGGCGGCGGTGTCGTTGAATTCGTAGAGGATCGTGCCGTCGTCCAACATGCGGACGTCGCCGAGCGGATGCGGCTCGTTGTGGAACCACACGATCTCGCCTTCGTCATCCGCCATGAATATCCAGCCGGCCGGCGGCGGGAAGGCTCCCTCGGGCCGCTCCTCACCCGCCCCGAAGTCGTCCCTGAGGTCGAGAATGTTGAACATCGTGAGACCGGGCGCCATCCGACCCGGCTCGCTGACCACGGCCGTCATGGCGGGGAGGTCATCGGGAAGCGAACCCGATGTGACCGAGAGCGGACCGACCGCGCCGACAACACCGCAAGACTCGTCGAGGAGGTCGACCTCGACGGAGTACGTCGAGTCGGCTCGCATCCCGGCCAAGAGAATCGTGTGTTGTTCCCCGGGTGCGGACGGCACCGGGACATGGCTCGTTCCGCCTGGCCCGACCAGACGAACGGCCGGCAGAAGGGCGCCGTCGAGGTCGAGCACCAACTCCGCCATCAACGGGTGATCGAGCGGAACCACCTCGGCGAAACGAACTGCGTTGTCGTCGACAACCGCGGACGAGCCATCCGGGCTCGCGCAGGCCGGCGGCAGGGTCGTCGTGCTCGGCGGGGCGACGGCGTCGTCGGACCCGCAGGCCGCGGCGATCAAGCTGAGCGAGAGGATGGCGGTGACGATTCGAATCACCCGAGGACCCTATTCGGCCGCGGAGGGAAGATTGGGACACGGGTACGCCCCGTGACCTACCTTCGGGTCTCGCTCACTCAGCAGGAGACTCCCATGGAAACCCGAACGCTCGGCGCAACCGGGGTCACCGTTTCGAAGTACTGCCTCGGAGCGATGATGTTCGGGGCCATGGGCAACACCGACCACGACGAGTGCGTCGACATGGTCCACCGCTCCCTCGATGCCGGCATCAACTTCATCGACACCGCCGACGCCTACAGCATGGGCGAAAGTGAGGAGGTCGTTGGCAAGGCGCTCGCCGGCCGTCGAGATGATGTCGTTCTCGCCACGAAGGCCTTCATCCCCATGAGCGCCGACCCGAACCACATGGGAGGATCCCGGCGCTGGTTGATCCGGGCGGTCGAAGACAGCCTCCGTCGACTCGACACGGACCACATCGATCTCTTTCAGCTTCATCGGCGGGATACCCGACTCGATCTCGATGAGTCCCTGGGGGCGCTGGACCAGCTGATCCGCGACGGCAAAATCCGCTACGCCGGCATGTCGGCCACACCGCCCGAGTGGATTGTCGAAGCCCGCCACATCAGCGACCAGCGCGGCCACATGCGAATCCGCTCCGAGCAATGCCTCTACAACCTGTTCAATCGAGAGGTCGAGCGGTCGGTGTTGCCCACGTGCGACCGGCTCGGAATCGGCGTGATGATCTACTCGCCGCTCAACGGCGGGTTCCTCACCGGGAAGTACCGCGACGACGTCGAAGTGCCCGACGATGCTCGAGCCGTCCGCATGACCCACAACGCAGCACGCTGGGATCGGTCGCGCGCACAGACTCGGACGAAGCTCGACCTGGTCGAAGACCTACTGACACTGGCCGATGAGGCCGGCATGCCGCTCTCTCATCTTGCGACCTCGTGGGCTGCGGAGCACCCGGCTGTATCAAGCGTCATCATCGGCCCGCGCACACCGGCGCAGCTCGACGACGCACTCGCATCAGCCGATGTCCGTCTCGACGAATCCCTCCTCGACGCGCTCGACGAGCTTCTCCCGCCGGGCGTCGACATCGACACCGTCGACACCACCCGACCAGAACCCGACATGGCGCCCCACGCACGGCGGCGCCGACGATGACGCGTCAGTAGCCGGAGATGTAGTTCGTCAGTTGGCGAGTCTCGGTCTCGAGGTTCCGGACACGAGCGTTCACGACATCGCCAATGCTGACGATGCCGATCAATACATCGTCTTCTGTCACCGGGACGTGGCGGAACCGCCGCTCGGTCATCTCCGTCATGAGCTGTTCGATCGTTGCCGTCGGGCTGCAGGTGACCACCTCGCTGGTCATGAGATCGGCGGCCGTTCGGTCCAGCGTGCCGTTCCCATGCACGGCGAGGGCGCGCACCACGTCGCGCTCCGAGATGATGCCGTCGACTGCCCGGCCGTCGGCCGACACGACGAGCGCGCCGACGCCGTGCTGCTGGAGTGAGTCGACGACGTCGGCGATGGTCGAGTCGGGCGCAACCGTCGCGACGGCGTTGCCCTTCCTCTGCAGAACTTCGCTGATCAGCACCGAGGGCGCCTCCTTTGGTGTCTCGCGCGTGGGCGCGGCCCGACTCCCGGGTTTCCAGTGTGACACACGTCACTCACATCTGTCACCGCGCCGCCGCAGATCTAGAGGACGGTCGACTGGAACTTCTGCATCAGCCAGGGTCCGGCCAGAACGGGTTCATGGAGCGCGGTGCCATCGCTGCTCTCGCATCCGGGGAGACATTCGATGGTCGCGTCCCAGTTCGCCATGTGGAAGAACGCCATCGACTGTCGTGCTTGCGGACGAGGCACGACGCGATGGACCGTCGACGGCCAGCGGCCGTTCGTCCACTGCGAGATCGAATCGCCCAGATTGACGATGAACGTCGCCGGGTCGGACTCGACATCGATCCAATCACCCGCACCATCATCGATCTGAAGTCCTCCGACGTCGTCGGTTCGAAGGATTGTGAGCGTGCCGTAGTCGGCGTGGGCTCCGGCCCGGAGGCCGCTCGGTTGGCCCGCCGAACCGTCGGCCGGGTAGTGGAGCGCCCGCATCGATGTGATCGGCCGGTCGATCAGCGGCCGGAAATAGTCGCTCGGCAGCTCGAGCGCACAGGCCATCACGGACATGAGTCGCGCCGCGACGTCGGACAGCGCCCGGTAGTAGGCCGTCCAGGCGGCCCGAAGCTCCGGCACCGCAGCCGGCCAGAGACTGGGTGACCGAATCCACTCCTGCGCCGCGGGGCTGACAACGGCGCGGCCGCAGTCCGGACCGACCGACAGGGACTCCTTCATGTCTGGTGGAGCCGCCGAATCCCCGAGCGACTTCGCAAGGGACTCGAAGCCGAGGGGCGAATAGCCGTATGGGTACCCCGGCTCCGGAAACTCGACCTCACGCTTGACTGCTTCCGGTAGCGCAAAGAACTCCGTGGCCGCCGCCCAGGCGGCCTCGGCGACCTCGGACGGTATCGAGTCCAACGGGATGCGGAAGAAGCCGATGTCTTCGCACGCCGCCGTCAACGCTCGGACTTGTTCCTCGAGCGGCGCGCCGAGATCAACAAGCCCGAGCCCCATCAGCGGAGGGCGGCTTCCATCTCTTCCTTCACTTCATCGGTGAGCAGAGGAATCACATCGAGGGCGCCGAAGTTCTGCTCGACCTGTTCCACCTTCGAGGCACCGGTGATGACGGTGGAGACCGCAGGATTCTTTGTGCACCACGCGAGCGCGAGCTGCGCCATGCTGCAGTCGAGTCGGTCCGCTATCGGGCGGAGCTTCTCGACCTGGGCGATCGCCTCGTCGTTCGTGAGACGGCCGGCCAACCACTCGTACCCCTCGAGGGCCGCCCGGGAATCCTCGGGGATTCCGTCGCGGTACTTGCCGGTGAGCAACCCCGAGGCGAGCGGGCTCCAGATGGTGTTGCCGTAGCCGTGGTCTTCGATCAAGCGCCGGTAGTTCTTCTCGACGTTCTTGCGTTCGAGCAGGTTGTACTGGCTCTGTTCGGTGACCGGCTTGTGGAGGTGATGACGCTCGGCGATCTCGATCGCCGCAACGATCTCGTCGGCCCGCCACTCACTGGTGCCCCAGTAGTGCGCCTTGCCCGACGCGATGATGTCGCTCATGGCCCAGACCGTCTCCTCGATGGGCGTGTCGGGATCGGCGCGATGGCAGTACAACACGTCGACGAAGTCCGTCTGCAGTCGTTCGAGCGACGCGTCGATCGCCTGCATCAGGTACTTCCGGTTGAGCGTCATGTGCATGTTCGGCACGTTGCCGTGGATTCCCATGAAGACCTTGGTGGTCAGTGCATAGGACCAGCGGGGCCAACCGAGCTCCTGCAGCACCCGTCCCATGATCGCCTCGCTCTCGCCTCGGGCGTAGGCCTCGGCGTTGTCGAAGAAGTTGCAGCCGGCCTCACCCGCCGCGGCCATGCAGTCGAGCGCGAGCTGATCGTCGAGCTGGGTATCGAACGTGACCCAGCTTCCGAAGGACAAGACGCTGACCTTGAGCCCCGTATTGCCGAGGCGCCGGTACTCCATGTTGGGATTGACCTTGGGTGCTGTCATGGCGGCGACCGTAGCCGGACTGCTACGAATATCGAGCGAAAGGGATCCGATGGCAGACGTGAAATTGTTGAACACACTCGACATGGCTCGCTTCGTGGCCGACGGCTACCTGCGTTTCGACGCCGTGGTGCCCGACGAAATCAATCGGGGTGTGCTCGAAGAACTGTCGGCCCTCTTGGGAAAACCGTCCGACGATCCCGCTGAGTTCCAGCCCCGATCCGGCACGCCCCTCTCCGAGTGTTATCCGCAGGACAGCGCCCTGCGCCGGGTGTACGAATTGCCCGAGATCGCGGGCGCGATCCGCTCACTGGCGGGCTCCGATCCGACGTTCGATCATCACGCCATCCACTTCAATCCGGCCGGATCACCGCGAATTCAGGATCTCCACTGCGATGCCGCCATCGACAGTTTTGATCCGACCTTCGATATCCAGTTGTTCTACTTTCCCCACGACGTGGGCGAGGGTGAGGGCGGCACACGGTTCGTGCCCGGCAGCCACATCCGCAACATTCACGAGAACAGCGTCGCGCGCTATCAACACATCAACGGGGAGAAGTTCTTCGCCGGGCCCGCCGGCACAGTGCTGATCTTTCACCAGGGGATGTGGCACGCAGGGCAGGCCAACCCTTCTGACAAGACGCGCTGGATGTTCAAGCTCCGGCTGAACCCCACCGAGCCACAGGTCCGGCTCTGGGACACCTCCGACTACGACGAGGTCGCCCGCGGGTCGTGGGATCACATGTTCGCCACCACAGCGGAGGGCGACACCGTGGCCAACCGGCTGCGCAAGATGCAGGCCTGGTCGTTCGACGGCGAGTATCGAATCGAGACAATGGAACGAGTTCGGCTCTGGCGCTACCTCAGCGACGATCCCGACTTCGACGTCGACTGGTACCGGACGCGCATCGAGGGACGCGCCGCGCTGGTCGACGGAGTCGACGCGTGACCATCGAGCGGCAGCAGGTCTTGCAGCTCTACACGACGAACTCCTCCTTCGCGAGCAACGTCGTCGCGTGGGCCTTCCACGACGGCAGCGACGGCGAGGGTCCCGGTGTCCCCGACCGCGGCTCCGCCGCCCCTTACGTCACCGGACTCGATGCCCTTCGTGATGGGTGGAGGCTCCTCCAGATGTCGCAGCTGCTGCCGCCCCGCGAAGGGGAAGAGCATCACGTCTCGTACCTGCCGTTCGAGTTCATGCTCGAGCGAATGGTCGAGGTCACCCAGGTCGTTGCGCCAAACGGCGAGAACGACCGCGGCGTCCACTAGGCGGACCGCACGAGAGAGGTCATCGGCGCGCCGTCGCGTAGTTTGGGCGATCGTGCCCTCTGCCCCCGCTCCCCTGCTGTCCATCGCCAACGGTTCGGTGCTGAGGCCCGACGGCGAGATCGACAATGTGGACGTGCATTGTGACTCCGGTTTCATCGGCGCAGTGGGCGACGGAGAGTCCGCCGGGGTGGTCATCGATGCCACGGATGCGCTGGTGCTTCCCGGCCTCGTCGACATCCACGGCGACGGCTTCGAACGGACCCTGATGCCGCGACCTGGCGTGTTCGTCGCGGCCGCGACCGCGGTCGGCGAAACCCGAACTCAACTCCTCGCCGCGGGAATCACCACCGCCTACGTCTCGGTCACGGACGGTTGGGAGCCGGGACTACGGAGCCGGCAGAGCCTTCGCGATCTCGTCGCGGCACTCGCGGCGCCAAGCGTTCACCCGCAATTCCCGCGGCTGGAAATCCACGTTCGCCATGAGAGGGGCAACACCGACGATCTCGACGAACTCGCCGACTGGATTCGCGACGGAGCGATACGGATGTTGTCGTTCAACGACCACACCCCTGGAGGCATCGCGATGGTCAGCGGGCTCAGCGAACTCCAGGTCAAGCGCTCGGGTGTCGACCGAGAAACGCTCGAGCGTACGCAGCAGGATGCGATCGCCCGTCGGGAGATCGGCCGGGAACAGGAGCAAGTTTTGGCTGATGCCGCTCGGCTGGCGGGGGTGGCAACCGCGAGCCACGACGGATCCAGCGACGACGATCTCCGCCGCGACATCGCCCTCGGCATCGACATCGCCGAGTTCCCGATGTCGATTGATCTGGCCCGCCGCTACCGAGAGGCCGGTATCCCCATCCTTCTCGGCGCCCCGAATCTCGTCCGCGGCGGTTCCCACCTCGGCAACCTCTCCGTGCGCGACGCCTGGGAGGCCGGCGTCGCCGATCTGATCTGCTCCGACTACCACTACCAATCGCTCCTCCACGCACCCTTCGTCCTGCAATCGCTCGGGAGTCCACTCCTCGATGCCTGGCACGCAGTGTCTCGTGGGCCCGCCGAAGCAGCCGGATTCATGGACCGCGGGAGAATCGAGCCCGGTGCCCTCGCCGATCTCGTCGTGGTCGAACCGCCTGAGGGATCGCGACCGGCGAGGGTCCGTGCCGTCGTGGTCGACGGCCGCCTGGCATCGTTGACACCGTGAGCCTCGCGGAACTGATCCTCTACGCGACACCTCGCGGTCCGCTCGCCGATGCGCTCACCGCCCTCAACGAAGAGATTTCCCTGACCCGGGCAACGACCGCGCAGTCGTATCCGCCCCACTGCACCCTCACCGGGTTCTTTCACCGGCGAGAAAGCGAGATCGAGCGGATCAACGATGAGCTCCGTCAGGCCCTCGACGATCTCGGGGCGATGCCGCCGAACGCGGTCGAGGTCGCCGCGCTCCACCGACGAGACGACTGGGTCGGTCTCGAGATCCGGTCACCGTGGTTGACGCGCCTCACCGAACGGTTCGTTCTCCTTCACTCGCTCGCGGCAGGCGATGATCCACTGCGGCTGAAGGACTGGCTCCACCTCAGCATCGCCTACGGCAGCGATGATCATCAGCACGCGGTGGCGGCGACCCGCGACTTCGATGAGCAGCAATCGGTGGAGTGGGAGGTCGCACTGTGGCGCCGGTCCGCGGACGGCCGCTGGCAACGCCTCGACGAAGGAATCCGTAGGCTCAGCGACGATGAGTGATGCGGGCACGAACGACCGGCTGGAACGGCTTCGTTCGCGTCGCGAACCACCACCCCTGATCAAGGTTCGGCTCGTCGAACGCCACGAACTCACCGCCCGGTTGGTGCGGCTCGTGTTCGAGGGGCCCGGACTCGAGTCGATGCTCTCGGAGCCGGCGGCGAGCGTCCGGCTTCTCGTGCCCAGCCCTGGGTCAAACCGGCTGGTGATCCCCGACTGGAACGGCAACGAATTCCTTCTCCCGGGCGATGTTCGCCCTGCGCTGCGGACCTTCACCCCGCTCCGGAGTACCGAGCCGGGATGCCTGGATCTCGAGATCGTTCGCCATCCGGGCGGCGTCGTGTCGACCTGGGCGGAGACAGCCCAGCCGGGCGCGTCGGCGGCCATTTCGGGGCCAGGGCGCGGATTCGCCCCACCCGACGACACGACCGAATTCTTCCTCCTCGGAGACGAAACAGCGGCTCCCGCGATCGGGCAACTTCTCGAACACCTCTCGCCCGACGCGGCGATCGAGGTCCACATCGAGGTCGAGTCCGACACCGCGATCCGCCCCATGCCGGAGCACGCAAACGCGACGATCAGCTGGGTCGTCGGTGGACGCGGTCAGCCGGCCGGATCAAGGCTTCTCACCTCGCTCGCAACGCTTCCCGAACTCACCCCCACCGCCCACGTGTGGGCTGCGGGCGAGGCCGCATCGATGCAGGCCATCCGAAAGTACCTGTTCGACGAGCGTGGGCTTCCTCGCTCGCAGGCGACCGTCCGGGGCTATTGGAAGCCCGCTCGCCCGGTCTCCTAGTCGTGGGTCTCGACGCGAGCGTCGGGTCCGTCCGGGTCACCCAACGCCTCGGCCAACCGATCGATCATGCCGTCTTCGAGATTGGCGTAGACCAGGTGCGACCCGGTGAAACGGCTCGCCTCCTCGAGAAGTGCATCCTCTCGGAAGTCGGTGATCAGGAGCGCCACGGTTGCCGAACCCGGCACGACCGCCTCGCGAAACCAGGCGACCCACTCGTCGGAGATCCCGAGATCGATGACCTTCGCCGCGATCGCTCCGACGCCGGCTCCAGCAGCGATACCGGCCGCCCACCCAACCGGGCCGCCCAGGATCAGGCCGGCGAATCCAGCCCAGAAGGCACCCGAGACGGCGCTGCGGCCCCCCTGCAGATCCTTCGTCTCGACCACGCGCGTATGGCCCTTCTCGTCCTTGACGATCAGCACGCGATCATCAAGCACCAACTCGCCCCGTGATGCCATGCGAGAGGTGGCGGTCATGAACTCTTGCGCTCGGAACACGTCCTCGAAAGAGATGCCCACAAGCGTCTGCTGGGTGGTCTCGCCGTCGCCGCTCATCAATCCACGATAGGTGACGCCTGCAGCGATCAACCCTCCGGTGCCCGGCCGATGCGACTAGCGAGCCGCGGTCTCCTTGATCCGGGGCACCGCGTCTTCCGGGTTCGACAGCTCGAGCGCGTCGTCGATGAGGTCGCCGAGTCGCATCGCCCGATAGTCCTTGAGGTAACTCTGGTGCACTCGCCACGGGGCATGGCTGCCCTGCCGTGGGAACAGGTGAGCGGAGCGCTGCACGTAGCCGGCGGTGAGGCCCAGCATCGGCTCGGACGAGACCTTCCGGTCGTTGTTCCGCGGTGTCGCCTGGGCCACACCCCGGGCCCGCATCTCCTTCACGAGCCGGGCGACGTAGTCACAGGTGAGATCGCATTTCAGCGTCCACGACGCGTTTGTGTAGCCGACCGCCATCGCCAGGTTCGGCACGTCCTCGAGCATCATGCCCTTATAGGTCAGCCGGGACGACAGGTCGACCTCGTGGTCATCGACGGAGATCTGCATGCCGCCGAGAAACAGCAGTTCGAGACCGGTCGCGCTCACGACGATGTCGGCGGCGAGTTCGTCACCGGACTTCAGCCGAATGCCATTGGGAACGAAGGTGTCGATCTCATCGGTCACCACGCTCGCGTCGCCTCGCCCGATCGCCTTGAACAGACGCCCCTCGGGATCGGCACACAATCGCTGGTCCCACGGGTCATAGGCAGGGGTGAAATGGGTATCGATGTCGTAGCCGTCGGGCAGCTCGCGCTCGACGCCCTTGAGCAGCATGCGGCGAACCGGCCCGGGGAATCGGCGAGAGAACCGGAAGAATCCTTGCGACCCGAGGGCGGCGAACCAGCGGACGGCCGGGCCGGACCAGCGCAGCGGCAGGACCTTCTCGAGTCCGCGAGCAATCGGGTTCTTGTAGGGAACCGCCGCGACGTAGCTCGGTGAGCGTTGCAGCATGGTGACGTGGGCGGCATCGTCGACCAACGCCGGCACGAGGGTGACTGCGGTGGCACCGCTGCCGATGACCACGATGCGCTTGTCGGAGGCGTCGAAGTCGTCGGGCCAGAACTGCGGGTGAATCAGCTGGCCCTCGTAAGAATCCAAGCCATCGAAGTCCGGCGTGTGGCCGCGGTCGTAGCGGTAGTAGCCGGTGCAAGAAAAGAGGAAGCCGCAGGTGAGTTCGACAAGCTCGTCGGTATCGGTTCTGCGGGCGGTGACGTGCCATCGCCCGGCAGCACTCGACCAGTCAGCGGCGACCACGCTATGCCCGAATCGGATCTTGGCGTCGATCCCGTGTTCGACTGCGGCCGACTCGATGTAGTCGCGGATGTCGGCGCCATCGGCGATCGCCCGGTCGCCGTCCCACGGTCTCCACGGATAGCCGAGCGTGTACATGTCGCTGTCGGAGCGAATCCCGGGATAGCGGAAGAGGTCCCAGGTGCCACCGATCGCGTCGCGACCTTCGAAGATCGCATACGACGCCTCGGGGCAGGTGGTTTGCAGGTGGTAGCCCGCATCGACACCCGAGAGACCAGCACCGATCACCAGAACATCGAGGTGCTCGGTTGTCGACGACGACTCGTTCACGCGGCGCCGGCCATCATGTGATTGAGACGACCTTCGCGGCCGAACAGCTCCTCGCGGTACTGGGCGAGCAGCTCATCGGTGTCGTGATCATTGGGGTGGAAGTCGGCACGGTTGTAGTCGCGCAGCTGGCGCCAGACGTCCTTGGTGAACAGCGGGCTGTTGCGGAACCGCTTCACACTCGAACGGAGACGGCCTCTTCGATACGTCTCACGATCGAAGAGCATCGAGACGAGCACATTGAAGGAGATACCACCGATGAAGCTGATGGTGATGAGGTTCATCTGGCGAGTGCGGGTCTTTTCCGACCCACCGACCGCCCGGTAGACGTCGAACGCAACTGCCTTGTGCTCAGACTCCTCGAGGGCGTGCCACAGGAAGACGTCTCTGATCTCGGGGGTGCCCAGAAGATCACGAGCGTCCTTGTTTCCGAGCAACAACGCGGCCAACGTCGCCGTGTAGTGCTCCAGCGCAGCAGTGGCCGCGAGGTTTCCCATCGGCGAGACGAACTTCTCCCGCATCTTCAGTCCGAACTTCACCCCGCGCTCCAAGCGCTTCGTCGGATACCCGAGCTCGGCCAAACGGTCGTTCAGCACGCGGTGCTCGCGACCGTGGATCGCTTCCTGCCCGATGAAGCCCGCCACATCGCGCTTGAGGTCGGGATCCTCGATCTGGTCTCGGAAGTTGCGAACCGAGCGCACGAAGAAGTCCTCCCCGTCGGGAAACACCCCCGACAGCACCGCGGCGAGGTGGCTCGAGATGAGATCCTGCTCGCCCGCGAAGTGCTTGGGAAGCTCCTGCAGCGACTCCTCGAACGAAATTCGGCGAGTGGGAACAGTGCGGGCAGGTGTGGGGGTGGTCGTCATCGAGTCTCCGTAGAAGAAGGAACGATCGGGGGATCGACGGCAGGCGCCGTAGCCACACCCTACATAAATTGAGAGATTCACTCAATCCCTCAATCTGTTATACTCGTCACATGTCCGTTGCCGACACGATTGCCGATCCCCCCACCACAAAGGGGGCGCAGACGCGGGAGGCGATTCTCGCCATCGCCATTGAGCGGTTCGGACGCGATGGGTTTCGCAGTACATCAGTGGCCGACATCGCTCGCGACGCAAACGTCAGCGGCACGCTCGCCTACGCGTACTTCGACAACAAGCGGGCGCTGTTCCTCGCCGCCCTCGATGCCGATATCGCGGCGCTCGTCGAGGAGGGCGTCCGCACGGTCCTGGAGACCACCGGCGACCAGACCTGGCGCGACTCTCTCGTGTTCACGCTCATCGAGGCGTTGGAGCGCCGCCCGCTGGCCCGCCGGATGCTCGCGGGGCTCGAACCCGAGGCCGCCGACCGCATCGTCGAACTCCCCGCCATCGAAGACCTGCGCGCCGCTGTCGCTGCTCGCCTTCGAGCCGATCAGGACGCCGGACTCGTCCGGGTCGAGATCGACGCCGACACGATCGGTCACGGCATCGTCAGCATCTTCATGACCATGCTTCTGGCTGCGGTGCAGTTCGGCGTCGAGGGCGCGGCCCTGCACGCCAGGGAGATGCTGGCCGTCATCGAGGCGGCGGTCGATCCGCCGTCGACAACAGGCAAGCCCTGACCTCATCGATCATGGCGGCGTGAGCCACCACCAACCCGAGTCCGTCCTCGCCACAGCGGTATCGACGCCCATCGGGACGGACCGCAACGCCACCGGCCTCCTCCGCGAACAACACGCCAGGTGCGTGGTCCCATGGCAGCGTTCGCCAATACAACAGGAACGCCACATCGTCGGCGACGAGTGCGGGATATTCCACACCGGCGCACCCGCGTCCGGCGTCGTAGCGCCCGAACCGCGCCTCGTTGGCCAGGACTGTCGCAGCCACGTCGTCGGGGAGAAACCGATCCTTCACCACCCCCACCGCGCGGGAAACGTCGGCGACCGGCTTCATCGTCACCCGTTGATCGTTGAGGAAGGAGCCGCTCCCCCGCTCGGCAACCGCCATCGTCCGGCTTGCGGGGTGCCACATCCAGCTCGCGACGGCATCACCACTCTCGACCAGGGCAACCATCACCGCGTGGTCGGTCGAGCCGGCCGCGAAGTTCGACGTGCCGTCCAATGGATCGACCACCCAAACCAGGTCACGGTCGGCGACGAGACCAAGAAGAGCAGGATCGTCAGCGACGGACTCTTCGCCGACGACAGGGATATCGAGAATCGCCTGGAGCCGACGGCCGAGCACGGCTTCGCACGCTCGATCCGCGGCCGTCACGATCTCACCCGGAGACTTCTCGATCACGTCCTCCGCTGCGAGGGCGCGGAATCGAGGTGAGATCTCGGCCTGTTCGACCTCCCGGACCGCCGTCGAGACCGCGTCGATGTCGACGCTTCGGCCACGCCCGAGGTTCGCGTTCATGACCGATTCTGGCTCAACAGCGCCACAGCCTCCTCAGCCGGCGACGTCGATCTTGGCGACGACCTTGTCGACTCGCACCCGCACGACCATCGACGGCGCCACCGCGTTGCGGCGACCGTAGTCGTCCGCCTGTTCCACGCCCATGTAGCGGCCACCGATCCGAGTCGCCCAACGAAGCAGCTCAGCCGGGTCGGTCGAGAGCGTCGCTGTGCCCGAAATCGTGGCGAAGGCGAACGGAGGCTTCTCGTCGTCGAAGCACAGCGAGACGCGCGGGTCGCGCAGGATCGCCTTGCCCTTGATGGTGTCGGCACTCGTCATGAAGATGATGTCGTCGCCATCGAGATCGACCCATACCGGGGCCACATGGGGCGATCCGTCCTTGCGCACCACTGCGAGCTTCGCCGTACGCGGTGGCGCGTGCCCCACGAATTCCTGCCACCAACCGTCCGGAGCGCTCTGATATCCCATGTCGCGAGTCAACCACCACGACCGTTCCGGTGTTCCCGCTGATCGCTCGACGGTGTGACTCGCTCAACCCCCGAAGGACTCACCGTCGAGTTCGAACTCGCCGCTGTCGTCAATCGTCACAAAGAAGGCGGCGGGAAGATCAGGCGATATTCCGTTCGAGGCGAAGTCGGACACCACAAGCTGTGATTCGTCGCGGACAAGCGCAATCACGGACGTCTCGGACGTATAGAGAATCGTCGCCTCGGCCGGCGCGCTGCCCAGGAACGGCCGCGAGCATGTTCCCACTCGATCGGCGTCGTTCTCCGCGTACTGGAGCACCCAGCACTCTGCTTGCACGTCGAGCACGATGCCGAGCACTGATCGAGAACCGTCATCGAAGCGATACACCGGGAATGCCCGTCCGTCCGACATGAGCACCATGTGGGTGGGCTGCTGCTGGACTGGACCAACATCGTCCACCGGTTCAGAGCTCGACGTCACGACCTCGTCATCGGACGACACGATCTCCGGCGAATCGACGACCTCGCCGCCCGACTCGACGAGCAGGTCGCCGCTCCTGACCGGCGCCGATACCGCAGCGACCGTGTAGCCATTCGTCGCGAGCATCACGAGGGCGACGAGGAGAACCAGCAGTGGCGCGATCAGCATCGCGACCGGCAGGCCGCCGGGGAAACGCTGATGGCGAACGCCCCGCTGCCACAGAGTCCACCATGGCGCGGCGACCATTCCGACAAGCCAAATCGTCGCGCCGAGGAGCGCTATGGAAGCCAAGACCTCATCGACCGCAAGGAGCCCGAGGACTCCCAGAACGGTGCCGCCGGCGATGAGCGCCAGAAGCGGGATCAACACCGGGAACGGCATCATCCGGAAGATGACCATCATCATTCGCGCCCAGCCGCCCGCCGCGAAGATCGCCCCCAGCACGAGCAGCAATACACCCGCACGCGATTCGCTGCCGTCGATGAGCGCGAAGAATCCGAGACCGAAGAACACCAGCGCGAAGAGCCACCACAGCCACCAGAACCACGGCGGCGCGTGCAGGATCACGACCGCACGGCGACCCCATCGCCCGAGATAGGCGAGCATCAGGAGAAGCCAGAACACGAAGATCGGGATCAGCAGCAGGACCCCGATCGCCAGGATCGGCGTTGTGTCCCACCAGAAGATGCCGAGGAAGAGAAGGAAGAACCAAACGAGGAAGCCGAGTCCCATCCCCCAACTGCCGCAGAACACCGGCGCAGGGCACCGGCGGCATTCCGGCTCGGGTAGGTCCGACTCCGGCCGGGGACAAGGGCAGTCCGGTCCACAAGGACACGCGCCACCGACCGAACAGATGGGAGGTCCCGCCGGACAGTTGCAGGTCGCTCGTGACTCACAGTGCTTGCACGTCATGGAGAATGGTCTAGCCGCGTCGCGGTTCGACATCTCTCGCACAGTTTGATGGAGTCTGACAATGCACCACGACGAACAGGTCCGACTGATCAAGCAGATGTGCGCGCACATCGACAGCGGGACAAATGTGGACGCGGGCGGGATGCGGCGGATGTCGAGTTCGGCCTACACCGACACCCACCTCGCCGAGCGCGAATGGAATGAGTTCTTCCTCGGGCTCCCCCAGCTGCTCGGCATGTCGGGGGATCTCCCCGAAACCGGGTCCTTCTTCACGAATGACGACCTCGGCGTGCCGATCCTCGCGACTCGTGACGCCGACGGTGCGTTCCGCGCCTTCGTGAACTCGTGTCGCCATCGGGGCGTCGTGGTCGAGACGGAGGAACGAGGCACCAAGCGCCGCTTCACCTGCCCGTTCCATGCGTGGACCTACGACGTCGGCGGCTCGCTCGTCGGGCTCCCCAAGGGCGAGCACTTCGGCGACGTCGACAAGGAGTGCATGGGGCTGAGAGAGCTTCCGGCCGAGGAACGCCACGGGCTCCTCTTCGTCCATCCCGATGTCGACGGCGAGATCGACCTCGACAGCCTCCTCGGCGAGTGGTTCAACGACGAGTTCGTCAGCTGGAGGTTCGGCGAGCTCGAGCCGCTCACCCACGATGCCTACGACACGGCATGCAACTGGAAGCTCGCGATGGACACGTTCGGCGAGACCTACCACTTCTCGGCGCTGCACAAGAACACGATCTTCCTCGGCTTCCACGGCAACGTGCAGTGCTACGACGAGGAGGACCACCTCCACCGGATGATCCTGTGTCGCCGCGGCATCGACGAGATGCGCAAGCTGCCCGAGGACCAATGGGACATCACCGTCGCCGGCCTGCCCGTCTATTGGATCTTCCCCAACATCGTTCTGATGCCGTTCCTCGACGGATGCTTCCTGGTCAGGACGTATCCGGTTGCTGGTGAACCCGGCCGGCATGTGAGCAAGATCGACTTCTACCTGCGTCCCGGCGTCGCAGAAGAGGACGCACAGACGGGCCGCCGATCGGAGGGGGCCCCGATGGATGCCGACATGCAGCTGGGTATCGCCCAGATGTTCTCGCGCATCATCCGTGACGAGGACTACGTGATGAGCGAGAGCCAGCAGGTCTCGGCCAATGCAGGTGCCGTCGGAAGCGTTGTGTTCGGGCGCAACGAGCCTGCCCTGCACCACTACCACAACACCTACCGAACGAAGCTCGGCCTCGAACCGCTTCCACTGCTCGAATCGGTCGGCGAGTGAGATTCGGCCTACTTCTCGGCGGAGGCGGGTCCGTCGGCATCGCATGGGAGAACGGCGTCCTGGCCGGCCTGATGGACGCGATCGATTTCGACCCCACCGCCGCGACGGTCATCGTCGGCACGTCAGCCGGTTCGTCCGTCGGTGCCGACATGGCGCTCGGCAAGGACCCGCACGACGCCCTGACGCTCGACAACGACCCGGCGAACCCGCGTCGCCGGGTCGAAACGCCGGATCTCACCACCGGGACCTTCGCCGAAATCATCGGTCTGATGATGTCGCCCGAAGGCCGGACGCCCGACGGCGTCGCCCGTATCGGGCGACTTGCGATCGAGGCCGAGACGCAACTCAGTGAGGACGAGTTCGTCGAGATGTTCCGGCGCACGGTCGGAACCGACGACTGGCCGGCCATCGACTTTCGAGCCACCACGGCGAACTGTGAGACCGGCGAACCAGTGTTCTGGGCGAAGGAGCACGGCGTGGCGCTCTCTCGCGCGGTGGCGTCGTCGTGCGCGGTGCCGGGATTCTTCCCGACCGTGGGTATCGGCGAGGGCCGGTTCATGGATGGGTCCCGAGGCAAGAATTATCACGCCGCCATTGTCGAACCGCTGGACCTTGACGCCGCGCTCTTCATCGGCCCGAAGGTCAGCGTCGAAGGAGTGGCAAAGGCAACGCGAGACGACATGGACGCGATTGCCGCCCAGGGGATCAGGGTCCACACGATGCTCGGGAGTGAGCGACTCGACTCGGCGGGACTCAACCTGATGGATTTCTCGGCTCGACCCGCAGCGTTCGAGATCGGTCTGGCCGACGGCGTCGCACAATCCGGAGCAATCGCCGAACTGCTGGAACTCAGCTGAACACGAGCGACGCCCAGTCGCCTTCCACGCGCCGCCCTTCCTCTTCGAGCGGTCGTAGAAATGCGCCGACCTGCTCGCATTGGCCTGGCGTGATGCCGCTGACTGCAAGCCATCCGCCCGGAGCCAGACGGGCGAGGAGCTGAGGAGCGAGCGAGACAATTCCGGCTCTCGCGACGTTCGCCACGACAGTGTCGAACCTGTCGGCGATCTGCTCGAGCGGCGACGCGCTCGCGTCGAAGCGCTCCATCATCCCGTTCAACTCGGCGTTGCGGCGAGCTGCCTCAACCGCCTCTGGCTTCAGATCGATGCCGAGGCCCGCGGCCGCGCCGAGCCGGAGGGCGCCGAGCCCCAGGACACCGCTACCACAACCGACGTCGAGCACTCGCTCGCCGCCCTCGATTCGGTCCGCGAGTCCCTCGAGGAGCATCAGCGTTGTCGGATGGTGACCGCTCCCGAAGCCGCCCGGTCCGATCTCGAGAAGACCGGGTAGATCGGTTCGGTCGTGCTCCGACCACGCCAGACAAACGGTGAGGCGCGCTCGCACGGTGACTGGCCGCGTGTCGCGGAGCCAGGCACTGAGCGCCGCGCCGCCGTCGGGACGCGTGACCGCCATCAGACCTTCAATTCGAAGTGTTGCGGCGATCCGCGCCGTGGCCGCGCCGTCGACGAACGTCGCCAGTGCGACCCGGCGGGACCGGCTTGGCTCAGCGACGATAAAGGAGCGCAGCCCGAACTCCGAGAGTCGGGCTTCGAGGCGAGAGAGTTCCGGCTCCGTCGTCGCGACCGCGAGCATTGCTCAGAGCCGCGTGGGCCGAGCCTGCTCGAGTCGAAGTTCGAAGCCATGGGTGGCACCGTGCTCCGTGAGCGGTTCGCGCACCGAAGTGTCGACCTCCCAGACCCAAGCTTCGACCTCGTCGAGCCACTCTTCGTAGGCAAGTGCCTCGTTGATCCTCTTCCGGACGAATCGCGCGGCGTCGACGGTGGAGACCTCGACGTCGATGACGCGCTCGCTCTCGTCGCGGTTGGCGGCGGCGACCACTTCGGGGGCGAGGGCCATCGCGGACTCGATGGCTGCGGTGGTCAGTGCCTCGAGCTTCTGACCCTCGGCAACCTCGGAGGCTTTACGGGCGCGTCGCCGAGCCTTCTTGCGCTCCGCCTTCGACTTCCCGGTGGGCTGGTCCATCGATCGACGCTACCGCGGGGCGGTCCGAGTCGGTCCGCTTGCCCCACCTCGCTCAACTGTCGGAGAAGCCTGCTTCTTTGTGGCTGCCATCGCACAGGGGCTTGTTGGCGGATGCGCCGCACCGGCAGAGGGTCACGCGGGTACGGGTCTCGAGGTCCGTTCCGGCGCTCGTGGTCACGGGGATACCGCCCGTGACCCACAGCGGGCCATCATCGATGACCCCGACCTGAACCGGATAGTCGGCCTCGGCGTCGGTGGCGTCGCCGTCGAAGCGGTACGTGATCGCTCCCGATGGGCACTTCTCGACCTCGTTGATGACCGCCAACCGCACGAGGCTGTCATCGGTGTCCTTGGTCTGCTTCCAGATGTTGGTTGCCCGATTGCCGCAGAAACCGGCGTGCACGCAGATGCTGCGGTCATCGCTGACGGTGATCCCGGTGCCCCCCAACTCCTTGCTTCGATCGGCGTAGGTCGACGCGTCGGCAGAGTCGTCACCTTCGAAGCCGGCGGCGGCATGCGCGCCGTCGCAGAAGGGCTTGTTCTCCGATTCGCCGCATCGGCAGAGCGCATACGTCGCTCGATCCGTGAGGCCTTCCGAGGTCTTCCATGCGAGCGGCTCGCCATGTTCCGAGTGCACGGCGGTCTTTCGCACGACCGGCACCGCTCCGCTCACCATGAGCGGTCCGCCGGGGCGGCTGACAATCGACTGCTCTTCACTCATTCGTGCTCCTGAATATCGAATTGGGGGCAGCATCGCACGGTTCAGCAGCTGGGTCCGGCCGCACGCTGAACCCTCCGCTTCTACGCATCCGGGTCGTCTGCGGCGAGGCGCTCGAAGTAGCTCCGCAGCGTCGTCGTGCCGAGCGGCGGTCCGACTCCATCGACCTCACCGGCCACCACGATGAACTCGGCGAGATCGCCGAACTGCTTCGATACCAGCCGCACCACCTTGACGAGGCCGCCGGCAGCCCAGAGCGGAATGACGTGGATCTTCGGTTTCTTTCCGACGACGTCGAACGCGAGCTCAGCCGCTTCCCTTTGGGTCAGCACTTCGGGGCCACCGGCCTCGACCTCGATGGCATCTCCTTCGGCGACATCCACGCACACGTTGGCAAGGTCGCGGCCGTGGATCGGACTCATCTTGTTGGTGCCGTCTCCCACGAGGAACGAGCGACCCTTCTTGGCCATCGTCAGCAACGCGCCCATGTCGGAGAAGTAGCCGCAGGGCCGCACGACCCGGTGGTCGAGCGCCGACGATCGCAGCTCGTCGACAACCCGCTCGTGCACTCGAGTGATTTCCAGATGGGCGATGTCATCCTTCTCGGCGCCCTGCATCGACACGTAGACGAACTTCCCGACGCCGCTTGCCTCGGCCATCTCGATGAGCGTGTGATTGCACTGATAGTCGACCTGCTCGAAGGTGAGGCCGTCGCGCTGGCGAGAGATGCCGACACTCGAGAACACGACATCGATGCCGTCCATGAGACCGTCGAGCGTGGAGGGGTCGGTGAGTTCGCCGACGAAGACCTCGTCGGCGTCGTCCTCGCCGATGCCGGGAGCAGTGAACGGTCCCGGCTCGCGCAGCCGGCTCTCGTCGCGGGTCAGTGCGCGCACCCAGTAACCCCGCTCCCGAAACGCCTGGACGGCGAACTTTCCCAGATAGCCGGTCGCCCCGGCGATCAGCACGCGTGGTTTGCCGTCGGTCATCGTCTTCCCCTCGCCGAACGTTGCTCGGCACCGGCGGGAAACTACCCGCTAGAAAGACGCGATGACATCTCTCGCAGACGACACCCGATGGCTCGATGCAACCGATCAGGCTGCCCTCGTCGCGGCCGGTGATGTTTCGGCCGTCGAGCTGACCGAGGCCGCGATCGAACGCATCGAGGCGACCGACGACGCACTCAACGCGGTCGTCGTTCGATGGTTCGATCACGCGCGCGAGGTCGCCGCCGGGCCGCTTCCCGATGGCCCGTTCACGGGCGTTCCCTTCCTCCTCAAGGATCTCTGGGCCCACTACGAGGGACAGGTCCTGACCAATGGCAACCAAGCGTTGAAAGAGGCACAACCGATCTCGGACCACGACATCGACCTCGTCCGGCACTTCCGCAACGCCGGCCTCGTCACTCTCGGGCGATCCGGTAGCCCGGAGTTCGGCACGCTGCCGGTGACGGAGACGGATGCGTATGGACCGACCCGGAATCCCTGGAATCCTGACCACACCTGCGGAGGATCGAGCGGTGGTGCGGGCGCGGCAGTGGCGGCCGGAATGGTGCCGATCGCTCATGCTTCCGACGGCGGTGGCTCGATCAGAATCCCGGCATCGTGCTGCGGCCTGGTCGGACTCAAGCCCTCGCAAGGCCGGATCAGTTTGGCGCCGGGTAGGTCGGAGACCGGCCTCGGCGTGGACTTCTGCGTCAGCCGATCCGTGCGAGATTCCGCCACGCTGCTCGACGCCGTCGCGATCCCCGGCGTGGGTGACACGATCATCGCTCCCCCGCCGACTCGTCCGTATGCCGTCGAGGTCGGTGCCGACCCCGGCGCGTTGCGAATCGGGCTACTCGATCATCTCCCGCTCGGCGGCGACCTCCATCCCGACTGTGTCGCCGCCGTGCAATCTGCGGCTTCCATGCTCGAGAACCTCGGTCACCGCGTGACACCGGACTATCCGGCGTCGATGGCGGACGATGCGATCAGCTCGAAGTTCCTGGCGATGTGGGCGGCCGGTCGAGCCGCCGCGGTCGATGGCCTGGCGACCGCGCTCGGCCGCGACGCTCGAGAAGATGAGGTCGAGGCGGTCAACTGGGTACAGGCCGAGTTCGCCCGGAATCTGTCGGCCGTCGACTACGGCGACGCATTGCAAGCGGTGCTCGACTTTCGCCGAGCAACGCAGCAGTGGTGGGCCGACGGGTTCGATCTCTTGCTCACGCCGACGCTGGGCGAGCCGCCGCTACCGGTCGGCGAGCTCTACGCCCACGGCGACGAGCCGCTGATGCCCATGATCCGCGCCGGCGCCTTCGTGCCATTCACGCCGGCCTTCAATACGTCCGGCCAGCCCGCAATCAGCCTTCCGCTGCACTGGAACGACGAGGGCCTACCCATCGGCGTGCAACTCGTTGGCGCGTACGGACGCGAGGACTTGCTGATCCAGATCGCCTCCCAACTCGAGGCGGCCCACCCATGGGGTCATCGCCGCCCAGGCGCCTAGCCTCTCCGAAAGAACCACGAGGAGAACGATGAAGCTCTGCACCGCAATGATGTTCGACGGCGACCCCGAACGGCTCGCATCTCAGATCGTCGACCTCGAAGCCGCCGGCGTCGACATGGTCTTGATCCCGGAGATCTACGGCTTCGATCAGGTCTCGGTTCTCGGCTACATCGCCGCCAAGACCACCACGATCGAACTGATGACCGGCATCGTCAACGTCTACTCGCGGTCCCCGGCCCTGATCGCGCAGAGCGCAGCCACGATCGACGCACTGTCCGGCGGACGATTCACGCTCGGCATCGGCACCTCCGGCGCGCAGGTGGTCGAGGGCTGGCACGGCGTCCCCTTCAAACGGCCGCTCGGCCGCACCCGCGACACCGTCGATATCTGCCGAAAGGTCTGGTCCGGCGACAAGGTCACCCACGAGGGCAAGGCCGTCTCGCTCCCGCTTCCGGCCGACGACGGCACCGGCCTGGGCAAGCCGTTGAAGTTCATGAACCGCATCGCTCGGCAGGACATCCCGATCGTGATCGCCTCGATCGGTCCGTCGAATGTCGAGATGACCGCCGAGATCGCCGATGGCTGGCAGCCGATCCACTTCGTGCCGGACCGCTTCGACCGGGTGTGGGGCGACGCCCTCGCCGCGGGAACGGCCAAGCGGTCTGAGGACCTCGCTCCGCTCACCATCTTCGGCGATGCCAACCTCGCGATCGGCGAGGGCGAAGTCGTCGCGGCGTCGCGCGAGATGGCTCGAGGCCACGTCGGCTTCTACGTCGGCGGCATGGGCGCCAAGACGAAGAATTACTACAACGACCTCTTCAAGCGTTACGGGTGGGAAGAAGAGGCGGAGAAGATCCAAGATCTTTTCCTGGGCGGGCAGCGAGCCGAGGCCTTCGCCGCGGTCCCCGACGAATACGTCGACACCGCCAACCTCATCGGTCCCGAGTCACACATCAAGGAACGACTCGCGGTCTACAAGGACGTGGGTGTGACGCACCTGACCGTTGCCCCGACGGGAGCCAACGGCCTCGACGACATGGCGGCCGTCAAAGCCTGGATCGAGTAGCCACCGGCTACGACGCGACAGCTGAACGCTCTACCGCCTGGCCGCCGAGTGTCACTGGGCGTAACCTTCGGGGATGATCAGGCGGATCATGGCGGTAGGACTGGCGTTTTCGCTGGTCGGCGCACTCACCATTCTTCAGTCGGCGACTGCATCGGTCGGTGGCCTTGTAGCCATCAACGAGTTGATGCCGTCACCGATCGCGGACGATGCCGAATTCCTTGAGCTGCGCAACCTCACGGCTGCACCCGTCGACGTCGGCGACTGGTGTTTCACCGAGGGGATTTCCGCGTGCCTTCCCCCCGGCACATCGATTCCGGCGGACGGTTTCCTCCTCCTGGTCCAGGACGAAACGATCGCCCGAGCGGAGTGGGGCATCGACCCCGGTGTACCGCTCTACCCGTATTCCGGAGGGCAGAAGGGCGGCGGCGAACTGATCCGCCTCGTCGACAGTGTCGGCGCCACAGCGGATGAGGTCACTTACAGTGACCAGCCGCCGTGGGACGGGGGGTACGACGCCGGCGCCGTTTCCCTCGAGCGCGTCAATCCCAACGTCGCGTCGAGCAACCCCCTGAACTGGTCTTCGGCCCTCGTTGCGCCCACCCCGGGGGTTGAGAACAGCGTCTACGACGTGAGCAGCGGACCTCTCCTCGACGTGACGAGCCTCACTGCCACCCCGTTTCGCCCGAATCCAAGCGACAACATCGTGATCACGGCGGAAGTCACTGCTGCCGTCACGGCACAGCTGACCTACCTCGTCAACTTCGAAACCCCGGTGATCGAGGCGATGACCACGACCGATGGTGTCGTCTACAGCGCGACGATTCCCGGTCAGGCGGCCGGCGACCTGGTGCGCTATCGAGTCGACGTCGACGACGGCACCGAGACAGCCAGCGAGCCCCCGTTCGGTGACTCGATCAACTACGAGGGCATCGTGGTTCTCGACCCCGGGGTCGACTCCGCGGTACCGGTGATCGAGTGGTTCATGGAGGACGCCGTCTACGACGACCTCCTGGCGAATCACCGCTTCGACGATGTAACAGGCCAGGCCGTCGTCTCCCACAACGGCGTGGTTTGGGACAACGTGCAGATGCGCGTGCGAGGGGGGTTGAGCCGGAACTTCGACAAGGCGAGCTGGAAGGTCGAGTTTCCGAGCGGCCACCTGTTCGACATGCCCGGACTCCTCCACGCCCCGGTCGACGAGTTCAACCTGCAGCGTGATCAATGGCCCTACGCCGGTTCTGGCTGGGACGTGGTGAACGGCGCAGGCCAAGCGGAGGTCGACTACATCTTCGTACGTCAGCAGCGAAACGGGGAGTTCCACGGCGTCGGGGCATACGTAGAAGCCATGGACGGCCGCTGGCGGGACCGCAACGAATTCGACGACGACTCGTACTACAAGGTAGTCAGCAGCGGCCTCAACCCGATCGTGTCTGAAGAAGAGGCGCGAACAGGCGGCTATTTCGAGAAGAAGGAAGGCGACCCAAACGACTTCACCGACATCTACGAGTTCACACAGGCGCTCGGCCAGCCGACAGGCCCGGATCAGCTGGACTGGATCTTCGACGAGTTCGATGTTCCAGCGATGATCAACTACGCCGCAGTTGTCGAGGTGCTTCGCCACGCCGACTCGATGACCCACAACTACCGCATCACTCGCGACGGCGATACGGGCCGGTGGGAGTTGATCCACTGGGACCTGGACCATGCCTTCCGCCGCTTAGAGGCGACCGTTCCCGGCTACCCGTACCTCGAGCAACTCACGACCAACGCCGTCTACGACCGGATCCTCGCGTATCCAGAGCTCGAGGAGCTCTTCCATCGGCGAGTTCGCACCCTCCACGACGAGCTGCTGGCCGGCACGACAGTCGGCGACCAATTCGAGAGCCTCATCGACTCGCTCTCCGACGAGTATCTCGATGAGTTGGTCCTCTGGCCCCAGCCCGCCATCATGCTCTTCTTCGAACTGTATGGAGAGACTCCCGCCGAGGTCATCGGCGACATGCACGCGACTGTCGCCGACGTTCAGGCGACCATCGCGGCCAACACCGCGCCGAGCGGTCCGGTCCCGCCGTCACAGCCCGCAAGTCCGGTTGTGTTGATCAACGAGCTGCAATATGACCCAATAGAGGGCTCCGACGCCGAATATGTCGAGCTGTACAACCCCGGAACCGAGGCGGTCGACATCAGCGGGTGGGCTCTCTCCGACGCCGTGGATCGCGTCTTCCGAGGCGGAACGGTCATTCCGGCCGGGGGCTACATCGTCTCCCTCCGTGACGACGACACCTTCGGGGCGACCTACGCCTCTGGCATCTATGTGTCAGGCGAGCACGGCGGAAAGTTGTCGAACGACGGGGAGCACCTCGCCTTGCTCGACGATTCCGGCACCACCGTCGACGAGGTCACGTATGGCATCGCAGCTCCGTGGCCGCTGCTGGGCGCTGGTCCGTCACTCGAGCGGATCGATCCTCTCGCCCCTGCTGACGACCCCACGAATTGGGCCCCGAGCACCGGGAATGGAAGCCCCGGCTTTGCGAACACGGCCGGGCCACTCCCGACAATCACGCCCGTCAACGCCGCCGTTCTGGAAGGCGACGTCGGGTCGGTCGAACTCGTCATGCCCGTACGGTTGAGCGAGCCGTCGACCGAAGAGATCACCGTCGACTGGATCACGTTTGGCGGCACCAACAGCGGATTCGCTACAGCTGGCGTCGACTTTGTCGCCGACTCAGGGGTCGTCACGTTCGCACCGGGTGAAACCGAGCAAACCGTGGTGATTACCGTGCTCGGCGACCTCGAGGACGAGCCTCCGCTCATATACGGCGAGTGGATACTCGTTCAGCTCTCGAACTTCTCACGCGCGCATCCTCACGACGGTGGGTCCTACGGCCTCGGAATCGGCATCATCGGAGACGACGACTAACTCGGCACAACTATCATCGTGAGATGACGAGGCCGACCTCGGTACTCCGAGAGGAACTGATCACTCGCCTCATGACCGAGTTGGGCGACGAGATCCTGGCTACGGAAATCGTCGGTCTCATCGACGACCGGGTTGTCGGCGCGCTGGGGGATCTCGGCGACATCGCCACGACACCGGCGTTGTCGTATCGAGCCCCTGTTCTCGACGACGAAGCAGTCGACACCCTGTGGATTCTCGCCTTCGGCTACCGCCTCGCGTCGTCAGCCGGCACGGAGGCACTCGCCGATGCAGGCATACCGCCGATGCACGACCTCCTTCCGGGTCCAACAAATGAAGAACTCGCTCGTGTTGCCGCTGACTTCGTGGCCCGCATGCCGGTTCCAATCATCGCCCAGTGGGAGGTCGCCAGGGTGCTCGAGACGCTCGGCGTGCCCCGCGTCATCTCGGTCGAACCTGATCAGGCGGACGACGGCTCGGTCAACTACTTGAGTACTGCCGGTGTTCTGGCGAAAGGTGGCCGGCTGGCGGCCGAGGCCGGCATCGTCATCGGGAAGGCCGGGGTCTTGGGCCAAGCCGACCATGCCAGCCGGTGCGTGATCACGGCGAAAGCCGAAGGGCTCGACGCGGCGATCCCCGCCGGCGTGAGACTCCCGTCCGGCTACGACCCGGAGTCTGGTCAGCCATGGACGCGATCCCGGGCCGTCTACTTGTCGGTTGACCTGATGGCGAGGACTGTCCTCGGTTGAGGCTCCCCACTAGCGTCGGCCCATGGGCACCGACACCAACCCCACGCTGTATCGGGCGATCACCTGCAACTTCTGCCACCGCAGCGAGATCGCATTCGCCGCGAAGGGCGTCGAGATCGACACCGTCGACATCGACCTCGTGAACCGGTCCGACTCGTACATGGCGAAGGCATCAGGCGGATCCGTACCCCTGCTCGAATGGGGCGACCTGTCGATCCACCCGTCCCACGTCATCAACGAGTGGATCGACGAACGCTGGCCGACCCCTTCGCTCTTCCCTGGTGACCCGACCGAACGCGCCGCCGCTCGCATGTGGATCGAGTGGTGGAACGAGGGCCCCTGCCCGGCCTACGAACGCCGCTTGATGAACGTGCGCCCCGAGCGCGACGACGCGCTCACCGAGGCTCTGATCGATCAACTCACCGAGATGGAGCGCCGGCTCGAGGCTCGGGGCTACGTCGACGGCTACTGGAGCGGGGACTCCCTCGGCATCGTCGATGCGACGGCCGCGCCGATGTTCATCCGGTTCTGCGGGCTTCGGCACTTCTACGGCATCGACGTGCCCGAGCATCTGGTCCGGGTCCGCACGTGGCGCGACACGCTGGTCTCCGATCCCAACGTCGTGGCCACGAGTCCCGACGAGTCCGAGCTGCTCGCCGCCTACGAGGGCTATTTGAAGGTATTGGGCCGCGCCGCGGCCGCCGGCATCGAGGTACCGGTCGCGAAGGGCGACTGAGAACGCCAGCCGGTGCACGTTCACTCACGGTTCTTCACCCTCTTCCTCGCGCTCGCTGTCCTCGCTGCCGCGTGTTCCGGCGGCGCCAGCTCCTCGCCAGAGGTCGGCTCGACCTCGACTTCGCTGCCGGAATCAGTCGACTCGGCGTCCCCCGACGCGCCCGAGCCCGATGAGCCGGCGGTCTCGATTACGGCCGAGCCGGAACCACTGGTGGATCTCGAATGGCTCGATGATCCGGGCAACGAGTACTTGCTCGTCGATGCCCGCTCACCCGTCGCCTACGAGGGCGGCCACATTCCAGATGCCCGCAACGTCCCGGCCGCGGCATTCAACGACCGATCCGATGCGGTCCCCTACCAACTCGGCGGAGCCGAGACGGCGTCGGGGATACTCGCCCAGTCCGGAATCGGCCCGTCCGACACCGTCGTGCTCTACGACAACGACGGCAGCCTCTTCGCGGCACGGGCCTACTTCGCGTTGACGTACTACTCCCATGGCGATATCCGGATCCTCGATGGCGGACTGGCCACGTGGATCACCGATGACCGACCGGTCGACACGGGTCCCCCGGCCGTTGTCGCGCCGGTCGAATATCCGGTCGCCGCGGTCCGCGACGACCTGCGCCTGGAATTGCCCGACGTCGCCGACGCCCTCGATGCCGGCGTGACGACCTTCGCCGACGCTCGCACGGCCGCGGAGTACGACGGAACGTTGTCATTCGATACGGAATTCAACGGACACATTCCGGGTGCGGGAAACGTCGATCACGCGGAGACGATCGGAACCGACGGTCGCTTCCTTCCCATCGCTGACCTTCAGGAGTTGTTCACCACCGCAGGCATCGGGCCGGAAACAACAGTGGTCACCTACTGCCTCGTGGGCGCGAGGGCAGCCCACGCGTGGTTCGTCCTGTCCGAACTCCTCGGATATCCGTCGGTCGCTCTCTACGACGGATCCTGGACCGAATACGGAAACACTCCCGGCGTAGAGGTCGAGACCTGACCGGGGGATCAACGCCGATCGGTGCTACATCAATACGTCATGGGATCCGTCAGCGTGGAATCGGTCAGCAACCTCCGTGAGCTCGGCGGCATCCCGGTGGTCGGCGGCGCGATCGCAGAAGGACAGCTCTTTCGATCCGGGCACCTCGGCGCGCTCTCCGACCAAGACGAAGCGCGCCTCATCGACGCCGGCATCCGTACGATCATCGACCTTCGCAGCGACAACGACATCGCGAGCGAGGGTCCCGACCGCGTCCCCGCCGGAGTGGCGCACCACCGCGTCCCGATTCACGACGACGCTGGGCGCGGCGACGACCTCAGGACGATCATCATGCGGGGCGACCTCGACGAACTCCGAGCCGAAATGGGTGAGGGCCGCGGCCACCGGATTGCCCGCGACGGAGCAGCCGGGTTCGTGGAGAACCCCGACCGCATGGCGAGTTTCGCCCGCGCGATGGAAGTCGTGACCGACCCCGACAACTGGCCGCTTCTCTGGCACTGCTCGGCCGGCAAGGACCGAGCCGGGTGGATCGGCACCGCCGTCCTGCTTGCCGCGGGCGCGGAAGACGACGTCATCGTCGATCACTATCTGGAGAGCAACCACAGAATCGGGGCAAGTGCGCTCTTCCCCGAAAGCGAACTCAAGGACCTCATCCGGCCATTTCTCGAAGTGCACGAGGATTATGTGCGGGCCCAGCTCGCCGTCGTCGACCAGCGCTGGGGCGGCCCGGCCGGCCTTTACCGCGACGGGTTCGGCCTCGCCAGCGATGTGGTCGACCGGTTTCGGGCGGAACTCGTGGTGGTCGCGGCATGAGCAAGCGTCAACAGAATCGCATCTCGCTCGTCGGCATCGTCGCCACGATTGTCGTCGGCCTCGGTATCGCCTTCGCCGGATCGGCAGGGAGCGTCGAGGCGGGTGGGCTTGCGGTATTCGCGATCGCCGCGATGGTCGCCTACGCGATCAACTGGATCGTGTTCGTGCCGTCGTATGTGGCGCGTACCGAGGCCTACTTCGATCTCACCGGGTCACTCACCTACATCAGCCTCATCGCGGTGTCGGCCCTCGCCTCAGACGACATCGACGCGCGAGCGATCGTCGTTGCCGGTGCTGTCGCCATATGGGCGGTACGGCTCGGTTCGTTCCTCTTTCGACGCGTTCGCCGCGACGGCGGCGACGGTCGATTCGATTGGATCAAGACGGACTTCCTGCGCTTTCTCATGACCTGGTCGCTGCAGGCTCTGTGGGTCCTCCTCACACTGGCCGCGGCCCTCGCGGTGATCACCGCCGAGGACCGGGAGGACATCGACGCCTTCATGATCATCGGGATGACGGTGTGGGCGATCGGTTTTGCGATCGAGGTGGTTGCCGACCGGCAGAAGAGCGCCTTTCGTGCCGACAAGGCGAACGACGGCCGTTTCATCACCAGCGGGCTGTGGGCCTGGTCGCGTCACCCCAACTACTTCGGCGAGATCACCCTTTGGGCCGGCATCGCCATCACGGCGGTTCCGGTCCTCTCGGGGTGGCGGTGGTTCATGCTCATCTCGCCGGTCTTCGTCGTTCTGTTACTCACTCGCATCAGTGGCATACCGATGCTCGAACGGCGGGCCGAGAAACGTTGGGGGTCCGAGCCGGAGTTCCGCACCTACACGGATTCGACACCGACGCTGCTCCCCCGGCCACCTAGCCTCAAGCCGTGACGCTGACCGACGCCGACCTCACCCGTTACCGAAACGACGGCGTGCTCGCGCCGGCTGGGACCCTCGCGCCCTCGGCATTGGCCGACCTCGAGAGTGAACTCGAACGCTTCCTGAGCGAACTCCGGTGGCCCAACGCCGACTTCATTCCGAACATCATCGACCGCGAGCCGGACTGGCGCCGCTTCGCCACCATGCCGGAACTCATCGAGCCCGTGCGGGCGCTCATCGGCGACGACGTGATCCTCTGGGGATCGGGACTCTTCTGCAAGAGCGCCGAAGGAGGGCGCGGCACCCCCTGGCACCAGGACGGCCAGTACTGGCCGATCCGGCCCCTCGAGACGGTCACGGCCTGGATCGCCGTCGACCGCATCGATCAGGGAAACGGCTGCCTACGGGTCATCCCGGGTTCGCACCGTGACCGTGCACTCCTCGAGCACGATCAGAACGACAGTCCTGATCTCATCTTGAACCAAGAGCTTTCACCCGACCAGTGGGACGGAGTCGAGCCGATGGACCTCGTGCTGGAGCCGGGCCAGTTCTCGCTCCACGACGTCTACATGATCCATGGAGCAAACCCGAACACATCCGGTCGTCGTCGGGCCGGCCTCGCCTTCCGGTACATGCCGGCGTCATCGCACTACGACCGCGACCTCGCCCGTGCCCAGGAAGTCGAGATGGGCCTGCAGAGCATGGTCAACCGATCGCTGTTCCTCGTCAGCGGCGAGAACGTTCACCCGGGCAACGACATCAAGGCGGACTAGCGCGGCGATTTGCGCGAGAGAGGATGAACCATGCCTGAGGAAACTGACCTGACACCCGAAGCGCTCGACGCCTCCGAAATCGGTTGGGCCGGTCGAGACCGCAACGATCCTGAGGTGGTCGCGCTTCGAGACCATCTCTCGGCGAACAACGGCATCACCGGCCTCGAGATCCTCGATCCGAGCGAAATCGAGCGAGCCGTGAAGCTCTTCCACCGCGACGGCTTCGTCACGGTTCGCAATGCGCTCGACCCAGATCAGGTCGAGTTTCTCCGCAATGGCGTCAACGAGGTCGTCGACTCGATCCTCGCGCTCGACCCTGACCGTGGCGGCAATCGGGGATCGCATCGCTACTCATTCGGTGGTTCGAGCATCACCAGAAGCATGCTCCATCGGCCCGAGTGGCAGATGCTGGTCGACGTTCCGACGGTCACGCCGATCCTCACGGCGATCTTCCGGTCGCCCGACTACATCCTCCGCTCCGCGAGCGGCGACTTCTGCCTCCCGGGCGCGGTCGAGTACCAGCCGCTCCACGCCGACATGCGAGACCGTGTCGACGGAGAGAAGAATCCCTTCAGCGCCTTCTTCGACCCGCGAGGTCACCTCACCACCCGCGATCTCCCCTGTCCGTATGTCTGCGTCAACTTCCTGCCGGTCGACATCACCCCCCTCAACGGGCCGACCCGACAGATTCCCGGCACCCAGCACTCTCGCGCGCCGTTCCCCACGCTCGAGGAAGAACCAGAGTGGATGCGACTCAGCACGGTCTGCCCCGCGCCGGCCGGTGCGGTGCAGATCCGCGACGTTCGCGCCTGGCACGGAGGAACACCGAACCTCTCCGAAGAGATGCGAGCGATCCCCAACGTCGAGTTCTACGCGCCGTGGTTCCGCGAGCCGATCGTGCCGGGGATCTCGTATGCGGACCACCAGCGTCTGTCAGAACACGCCCAACGGGTGACGCAGTTCAGCGTCGCCGATTCCTCGGAGGACCTGAAGACGGGCTACGTGCTCAGCCAGCTCCCGAGCCGCGCCGCCGACAAACAGGACTAGACCACCGGCCGGTCAGCCGTCGCGGAGAAATTCACCGACGACCTCGACGAAGCGCTCGAACTGCTCTCGTCTGATGTTGTGGCCGGCGCCGTCGATCAACATTGTCGACACCGCAGAGTTCGCGGCCACGACCTGCGCGGCGATCTCCGGAGTGACAATCGCCCCACGATCGGGGTCGCCGCAGACCAGCAGGGTCGGACAATCGATACGGGCCGCCACGGCGGCCCAGTCACCCAGCGACAAGCTGTCGGCGGCCTCCGCCCGAAGCTGCCGCTTGGCGTCGACCCAGGCCGGATACTCCTCTTCGTCCCACTCCGAGTGCTGAGTCCGTCCGAGATCCAGGAGCTCGGCGGTCGACATTTTCCCGAGTGACCCGATGTAGGCCCGAATCTGATCGGCGCGATCCGATGCCTCCGCGGCAGGCCGCTGATCCGCTCTCCACGGCGGATCTTCCAGCACGAGTCTGGCGACGAGACCGGGGTTGATCGCGGCGAACTCGGCCACCATTCGGGCACCGATCGAGTGACCCATTGCCGACACCGGACCCAGACCCAGGCCGGAGACCACCGCGAGCACATCGTCAGCGAGATGGGCCGCATCTCCCGGGCCGGTCCCGGACCCGCCGTGATTGCGAGAGTCGATCATCACGACGTCGAAGTCGGTTTCCAGCGCTCGGGCGGTGCGACTCCAGCACAGACCGTTGTCGCTGAAGCCGTGCGCAAGCACGAGCGGCGGCTTGTCGCCGTGTCCGGTGCGGGTGAAGTGAATCGTCGCACCATCGCCCTCGACATCACCCCCGCTCCACGTGGGCATCATTCCGCCCGCGGCATCCGTCACCATCAAGACTCCTCGGTCGTGCGCCGGAACCGGATCTTACGATCCAGGCTGGCGGCCAGCAGATCGGCGCGCTCCTCGGCGGTGAAGATCTCGAGATCAGCGCTCGCGCCGGCCTGCACGTGAAGCTCGATGTCGACGGCTCCATCGGAGACGATCGCGCTCGCCTTCTCCACCACCCGCTGATACGTGCGGTCGAGTCCGATGCCGACTCGGAGCAATCCGGCAAGCACCATCACAACATGCTGGTCCTGCTCCGCCAGCGCGGCGAACTCAGGATGCCGAGGCCGGGGCCCGCTCTTGCGGTGGTAGCGGGCGACCAGCGCGATCAGCTCGAGCTCCTGCTCTGTGAACCCCACCAGCTGCGCGGAGTGGCGGATCAGGTAGTACGAGTGCTTGTGATGCGCCGCGTGGGCGATGAAACGGCCGACATTGTGGAGTACGCCAGCGGCCTCGAGCACCGCCCGCTCGGGCTCGCCAAGGCCGTGCGCCGACGCGGTCTCGTCGAACAACTCCAGCGCGAGATCGGTCGCGTGCTGGGCATGGTCCACGTTCTCGTCGTAGCGATGCGCGACTGCCAGCACACTCTGGCGCCGGAGGTCGGAAAGATGATGAAGCGCGCCGGTCGCTCCCGCCCGCCGACTCAGCCGATCGAGCACGACGCCCTCGCGCAGCGCATTGGGCGAGACGACCATCTCCTCGATCTCGAAGGCCCGGAACAGTTGGCGCAGCAAAACCGACCCGGCAACGATCACGTCGACACGAGCATCATCGAGCCCCGGCAGACCGAGTCGGTCTTCCGGACGCGGACGCTCGACGAGTTCATCGACAACCGCGTCGAGGCCTTCCCGCGTCAACACCAGGTTGTCGACAGTTCGAGCGGAGCGCCCCTCCATTCGAGCCGCGATGGTCGCGATCGTCTCGATCGTTCCGGAACAGCCGATTGCCACTTCGTGGCCGAGGGCCGCGACATCGTGCGCGACCGGCGCAAGAAACGACCGGAGGTGGCGCTTCAGTTGCTTCACCGCGCCGTCGGCGACCACGCCGTCGGCAATGAACCCGTCAGTCAGACGAATGTGGCCCAACTTCAGCGAGCGAACGAGGAGCGGTGTCTGCCCCTGCCCGATCACGACCTCGGTGGAACCGCCCCCGATGTCGATCACGAGATGGTTGGCCGGGCCGACGGCCACCGCGCTGATCGCGCCCAGATGAATGAGGCGAGCTTCCTCGACGCCGGCGATCACTTCGAGCCTGACCCCGGTCTCTTGGCGGACCTTCTCGAGGAACGCTCTTGGATTGTCGGATTCCCGAACCGCGCTGGTGGCCACTGCCACCACCTGGGCGTCGTGGGCGGCTGCAATTTTCGCAAAGCGGTCGATGGCATCCACGGCGCGATCGACTGCATCGGGATCCAGGGTCTTCATGTCACCCTCCCCGGACCCGAGGCGGACCTTCTCGCGATCGCGAGCGATCACGTCGAGCGGCCCATGGGGCGTCGGACGGGCGATCACCATGTGCACCGAGTTCGTGCCGACATCGATCGCGGCGAGCGGCCGAACTGCTGATGGACTCGGATCTGACACGGCTGGACCCTACGCGAGCATTCGGTCTACCCCGAGACGCATGGCCGAATGCCGCTTGACCTAGCCTTGGATCTGAGCGGAGGAGCACCCAATGGGCATCAAATTCGTGCCCGATGGGGCCGGTCGACGGGTGATCATGACGGGCGTCTTCGACCCCGATGAGGCGCGCGCCGCGATCAAATCCGCCCCGCAGCCCGATTCCGACTCGGCCTACTCGATCATCGATCTGAGCGGCGTAACCGCGATCGACTTCGATGTCGAGAAGATCCACTCCTTCCTCGTCGTACTGCGTTCTGCGTATCCCCGGCCGCCCGAATACCGCTACGGCGTGGTCGCTCCCCCCGGGGGAGCGGTCAGAGATCTCGCCGAGCTGATCAGCGTGCGCGATCTGCTGCTCGGCCGAGAACCGAGTCAGATGCCCACGATCGAGATCTTCGCGACCCTGGCCGAGGCCCGGCAGTGGGCGAGCAAGGAAACGACGCCAGCCAGCTGACAAGTCTCGCTCTCGTTCGCGTCACAGCTCTGACACCGCCATCGGCTCGTTATGGTGCCCGCCATGCGACATGCATGGGCCACCGTCGCCGTCGTGGCGCTCGCCACCTTCCAGGTGGCCATGACACTGTCGGCCGTGTTCGTGGTGTTCGTCGACCTCGGCAACTACTTCCCCGACGCGAGCAATGCCGAGCTCTCGTGGGCCATCAACGCGTTCACCATCGTCAGCGCATCGACCGTGGTGCTCGGCGCCGCCATCGGCGACCAATGGGGACGGAAGCGAGTTGCGCTGACCGGCACCGGGCTCTTCGCCCTCGGCTCGATCGTGGCCGGCACGGCGCCGGGAATCACCGTCCTGATCATCGGCCGATGTATCCAGGCGCTCGGCGCTGCGTTGTCGGGACCCTCGTCGCTCGCTCTGGTGCTCGAGGCCTTCCCGTATGAAAAGCGAGGCATCGCGATCGGCGTGTTCACGATGGGCGGAGGGCTTGCCGCCGCCGCTGGTCCCGCGGTGGGTGGGCTGATCGTCGAGCACTTCGGGTGGCGGTGGGCGTTCCTCGCCGTGGTTCCCATCGGCCTCATCTCGGTGGCCGTCGGCGCGGCGATCTTCAGGGAGAGCTACGGCGTCCGCCGCGAACAGCTCCCCGACCCGATCGGCTCCTTGATGCTGATGTTCGGTATCGGCTCAGTGATCCTTGCCCTCGTGCAGACCGACGAATGGGGGTGGCTCGACGAGCGCACCCTCATCGCGGCGGTGGCCGGCCTGTCCCTCATCGCCGTGCTGCTACGCCGCTCGATCCACCATCCGGCGCCGATCCTCGACCTCGACCTGTATCGCTACCGCAGCTTCCGCGCCGGCAACGCCGGCATCGCTACCTTCGCCGCGAGCTTCTTCACGATGCAGTTCGCCGCGATCTTCTTTCTCACCGAAGTTTGGGGCTACGAGATCGGACGGGCTGGACTGCTCGCGTCCCCGTATTTCCTCGCCACGGGACTGATGGGGCCGGTCGCCGGCCGGATCGTCGATCGCACCGGACCTCGCCCGGTCGTCGCGACGGGCGCGGCGATGTGGGCGCTGGCCGTGCTCGTCCTCGCCGTCTCGATCGGCGAGGAGCCAGACGTCGGGCTGTGGCTCACGCTCGTCGTGGCCGGCGGGATCGGCTCAGGCCTGTTCTGGGGATCAGCGCCGACGCTGTCATTGGAGGACCTCGACGGTCCCCGCATCGCGAGAGCCTCGGGTATCAACCAGACGATGCAGAGCGCCGGCAACGCCCTGGCCATCGCCGTCGCCATCACGCTTCTCGGCAACGACCCATCGCTCTCCGACTTCACACCGGTATTCATCATGGTGATCGGCGTCGGCGCAATCAGCGCCACTGTCTCGTGGAGCGCCGGCCCCCGCACCGCGCGGGTTGCCCTCGACTTGGCGGACGACCCGACCTCCTAGCCGGCCACCGCATCGCGGCCGACGCCCACGTAGGTGTCTGCGGTGGCGAGTGCGGCGATGCGATGAACGACCCGTCGTTCGCTCGCGTCGTTGACGGCGTAGTGCTGCACCGCTTGTTGGTCCCACATGAGCAGATCGCCCTCAGCCCAACGGTGGCGGAAGGCGTACTCGGGCTTCTGCATGTGGCGCAGGAGCAGGTCGAGCAACATCTCCGCCTCGAGCCGCCCGACACCGCGGATGAAGCGCGTGTACACCGTGTTGACCGTCAGCCATTTACGGCCCGTCACCGTGTGTTCCTTCACCACTGGGTGGCTGTGGATCAAGCCCTTGTCGAGGGCATCAGCGACCAGTTGGCCGAGGTCGTGGCCGCCCTGCCAGGCCAACTCGTAGAGCGAGCCGTAGTCGTGCACGGCCTCGAGCCCGTCGAGCAATTCCTGGAACTTGGGCGACAAGCCTTCATAGGCGAGCGCCGTACTGACGAACGCGGTATCGCCGCCCGTCGCCGGGATCTCTTTGCCGTGGAGCAGGTTCACCAGCGGCGGATTCTCGAGGAAGGTCTCATCGGCGTGCCACATGCTGGCGGTGTGGCCCGCCTCGGAGTCGATGACGGTGATCTCGGGCACCGTCGGATGGTCGCCGAACTGATCGGTCTTGTTCTCCTCCAGCGTCCCGAAGCGGCGGGCCAGCTGCAGGTGCTGATCAGGCGTCATGTCGGCGGCGTCGATCGACACCACCTGGTGCGCGTAGAGGGCATCGGCAACCGCGTCGATCGTGGCGTCGTCGAGACCGGCGCCGAAGTCGATCCCCTCGATCCGCGCCCCGATGTTCGTGCCCACCTTCTGAACGTGCATCACAGACCCTTCCCGTGTCGGAACGCAGTCTGGCGGCTCGCACCGCGATCGGCCACCCGGACCTTCGGCCCTATGAGAACTCGTCCGCAAGGTGGAGCATGCCCAGTAGCGGCCGTTGCCCGCCGGTCGCCTCCACCCAGGGAAGGACCATCATGAGCATTCTGCAGGACGCACGATCGAGCCTCACCGGCCTCGCGACGAGAGCCGGCGAAAAGGCCAAGCTGATCAAGGCGAAGAGGGATTACCACAGCCGACTCGCCGAACTCGGCGCCGCCTACTTTCGTGGCCGCGAGAACGAAGAAGACACGGACGCCGAGCTTGACCGTCTGATGGACGAGGTGCGCGTGCTCGCGGACCAACTCGACCTCGAGGAGGAACCGACAGTCGATCTCACCGACCGACCCGCGAACATCGCCGTTGACGGAGAATCGAGCTACATCCCCCAGTAGCCGCGGATGGCCGGGACGTGATGCTGAATCAGCCCACCCGCATCGCGGACCACGACGTGGGTCGTCTGAAGGAGTCCGATGACCGTCTGCACGGTTGCGTCCCACATGACGACATCGCCGGCGTCGCGGTCGGTGCTCCTCTGACCACCAAATTGGCCCAGTGTTAATGTCCGTCGATGGGACGCCCGATAACTCGTCGTACTTTCTTCGCCGTGACGTCGGGGGGATTGATCGTCGCCTGCAGCGACTCGCCCTCGTCCTCTCCCCCGGTCACGACTGCGCAGGTCGGCACTTCGTCGACCACGACAACAGCGTCGACACTTCCACCCGGCCCGTCATTCACGTCGAATCCATTCACCCTGGGCGTCGCATCGGGCGACCCAGCCGCCGATTCCGTCGTGTTGTGGACCCGGCTCGCCCCTGACGTCGGCGCCCCGGATGGCGGCATGGACCCCGAGTCGGTCACCGTGGGTTGGCAGGTGGGTGCCGATGAGGAGATGACCGAGATCGTCGCCTCGGGCGAGGCGCTGGCCGACCCGCAGTTCGGACACAGCGTCCACGTCGAGTTGGGCGACCTGGAACCGGCTCGAACGTATTGGTACCGGTTCTTCGTGGGCGACCACGAGAGCGAGATCGCGCGCACCCGAACCGCGCCTGCCGCCTCCGCCATGCCGTCCCAGCTCGTCTTCGGCCACGTGTCGTGCCAGAACTACAACGCCGGCCATTGGACCGCCTACGAAGATCTCGCCGCCGATGACCTCGACGCGGTGCTTCATTGCGGTGACTACATCTACGAGCGCAACTCGCCCGATGTCCGAGACTTGGACCTGCCCGAACCGACGGACCTCGCCGGCTATCGGGGGCTCTACGCGGCGTACAAGTCCGATCCTGCGCTCCGGGCAGCCCACGCCGTCGCGCCATGGATCGTCACCTGGGACGACCACGAGGTCGAGAACAACTATCAAGGCGACTTCCCCTCGGAAGGAAGCGACACCCCGGACCTGGCGGGCTTTCTCGACCGCCGGGCCGCGGCCTACCAAGCGTGGTGGGAGAACATGCCGGTCCGGCTGACCGCGCCAACCGGACCGAGTTGGGGAATGCACCGGGGCGTGGACTTCGGTCAGCTCGTCTCACTGTCCGTGCTCGACACCCGGCAGTACCGCTCGGATCAGGTCTGCGCGCCGGCCGACATCGGCGCCAGATGCGAGCAGGCATTTGATCCCGAGTTCACGGTGCTCGGTCCATCCCAGGAGACCTGGCTCCACGACCGGCTCGAGGCTTCCGACGCTCGTTACACGCTGCTCCAGCAGGGTGTCGTGATGCAGCAATGGCGCTTTCTTCCCGGCGACGAAGCGTGGAACCTCGACCAGTGGGATGGCTACCCCGCCGCTCGCCAACGCCTCTTCGAAGACCTCCAGGCCACGGAGAGTCAGAACCCGATCGTGCTCACCGGCGACGTGCACAGCAGCTGGGTCGGCAGCCTGGCAGTCGACTTCGACGACGCCGATTCGGAGATCATCGGATCCGAGTTCGTCGGCACGTCGGTGTCGTCCACCGGGAGCCAGCTCGAACCGATCATTCCCGTGGTCCTGGCCCAGAACCCGCACATCGAATGGGCCCAAGCGGCCCGGCGAGGGTGGACGCGCCACGTCGTCACGCCCGACCAGTGGGAGGCCGAGTACCGAGAGGTCGACGATGTGACGACTGCCGACTCGCCCGTGTCGGTGAGCACCCGCTGGGTCGTCCCCGACGGCGGCACCGTGCGCCAGGCCTAGCTCGGCCCGCGCACCCGGCGTGCAACACTCGCCGGTATGGAGATTCGTCGAGTGGGTTCGATCAGTGCCGGTTGGGGCGAGAGTCTCGTTTGGGATGATCAGCAGAATCGCCTCTACTTCGTGGACTGCCTTACCAGCACCTTGCACTGGCTCGACCAGGGCGACATCGAGCCTCACGGTTTCGTGCTTCCCTCGATGCCCACGGGAGTTGTGCTGACGACGACAGGTGATCTTGTCGTCGTGCTGGATGACGGCCTCTACACCTGTGAGCCGGACGACAGAACTCTGGATCTCCTCACTCGCTACCCCGCAGGCTTCGAAGGCCGCTGCAATGACGCCAGCGCCGATCTTTCGGGAAACATCGTCACCGGGAAACTCAACATGGGACCGGCGGAGGGGTCGAGCTGGCAGTTCTCGTTCAGCCGCGGGTGGACGCTTCTCGACCCGGAGATCAGCAATACAAACGGACCCGCAGCCCTCGACATCGATGGACGGTCGACGCTGATCGTCGGCGACACCTCCGCGCAGTACTTCGCCTATGACTACGACGCCGAAGCCGCAACGGTCGGCCCCCGTCAGGTCTTCGGCGACACGACAGACCTGGCCGGGCATCCCGACGGCACAACCGTCGACGCCGAGGGTGGTCTCTGGTGCGCCCTCGTCGGGGGTGGTCAGCTGGCCCGATACACGCCCGACGGACTGGATTCGACCGTGGAGGTTCCGGCAACGAACCCCACCGACGTGACATTCGGCGGTGCGGGTTTGGATCATCTCTACATCACCACGATCGGCGGTGACGCGGAGATGGACGGGGCGCTTCTGGTCATCACCGGTCTCGAACAAACGGGGCGCCCCGAACCGCGAGCCCACGTCAACTGACAATCCGAGGTGCCTACTGGTACCTTCCGGCCATGCGGAGGAGGCTCGGGGCGGTCGTGGTGCTCGTTGCGGTCGCGCTCGCGTCGACGGCGACACCGGCATCGACGCTGATGTCACCGCACTCCGTCGCTGCGGGGCGCGCATCGCCGATTCCTTTGGGCACCTACCCGGGGTCCATCGACCTCGGCGGGATTGCCAACGACCTGGTGTTCTCCAGCGACCGAGCCCTTGCCTATGCGACCACCCGCGAAGGTGTGCAGGTCCTGCGCACGTCAGACTGGAGCATTGTCGACACCATCGACACGCCACACTTCGCATTCGGTGCGGCACTACTCGACGACGAGACGCGGTTGGCGGTGGCCCTCCATCGGCTCGACGAGGTGATCGAGCTCGACCTGGATACGGGCCAGATCGTCGCGACCCACGAGATCGAGACGCCCGTGGATGTCGAGGCGACCGACGACGGCAACCTCCTGGTCTCGTCGGAGAAGTTCCTCTCCAACGCATGGATCGTCGATCGCGGGGCAGAACCTCCAACGGTGACGGCCAGCGCCGAGCTCCGCGTGATGATCGGGGCCATCACCCCCGACCCCGGGCAGTCATCGATGTACGTTGTGGCGCTCGATTTTTCTTTCCGGAACATCGTCCAGCGTCTGGACTCGTCCACAAGCGCCGTCTCAATCCTCGCGACGTCAGCCCCCCTCGACATCAGCCCACAGCCGCTCTCGAGCATGGTCGTCGACCATACGGCGGAGCGTCTCTACACCGCGTCCGGGGCGATTCTCGACTCGGAGACGCTGACGCCGATCGACGAGATCACGCCGGGAGTTCCGGTGCTGGCCGGCGACGAGATCTTCATGATTTCTAGCGCGGAGATCGCCGTCCACGACCGCGACACCCTTGAGCTCGAACGGTCGTGGGAACCCGCATGCGACGCCTATCCCGAGGGCCTCGTCGGACACGATGCCTGGCTCAGCCCGGACGGCGCCAACCTCATCGTCCCCTCGTCCACCGGGCTCTGCTTGGAACCGGTGGATGGTTCGGGCCCCCACCCGGCCAATCTGGTCTTCCGAGCGAGCACCATCGATGGGGCACGCATCAGTTCCGGCACGCTGATCGTGCTCGATCTGCTGGGACGACCGGTCATCGACATCGACTTCGACCTCTGGGACCGAGAGCTCGATGTGTGGTTGCTGGAGGGCGACTACTGGGTCGCGTTGGTCCGACCGGTCGATTCACAGGGGTGGCCGCTCGTGCCCATGACCCCCAACGGCTACGCGATCCTTGAACGCGAGGCTGACACCATGAGAATCGAGGGCCGCACGGTCGCAGAGGTGATCACCCGCCCGTTCCCCTACGACATTGTCGAGACCTCCCAGACGTTCTGGTCGTCGATCCAGTGGCTCGTGATGACGGGGATCACCCAGGGTTGCGGACCGGAAGCGTTCTGCCCGAACGACTACGTCACCCGCGGCCAGATGGCGGCGTTCATCGACCGCGCCCTCGAGCTCCCCGATGCCGGACCCGCCGGATTCAACGACGACAGTGGCTCGTTCCAACAGAACATCTGGAATCTCAAAGCCGCCGACATCACCACCGGCTGCGCCCGCAACCGCTACTGCACCGACGATTACGTCACCCGTGGAGAAATGGCCGCGTTCATCGACCGCGCCCTCGAGCTCCCCGATGCCGGCCCCGCCGGATTCAACGACGACGGCGGCATTTTCCAGCAGAACATCTGGAACCTCAAAGCCGCCGGCATCACCACCGGCTGCGCACATGACCGATTCTGCACCGACGACTACGTCACCCGGGCGCAGATGGCAGCGTTCCTCGAGCGAGCGCTGGGCGACGACTGGCCGTTCGTCTAGGCGCGGAATACCACTCCACGGCGTACAGGCGAAACAGACTCAGATCACGCCGGCCTCTCTCAACGCGGCGATGTCTTCCCAACTCCGGCCGAGCTCGAGGAGAATCTCCTCGGTGTGTTGTCCGAGCTCGGGATTCGGGCCGAGCTCAACCGTCGGCGTCTCGCTGAAATGGATCGGGGCGCTGGCCAACGCCAGCTCTCCATACTCCGGATGGTCAACCCGCTGCAGATACCCGTTGGCGTAGACGGCCGGGTCGTCGGCCACCTCCGAACGGGTCCGCACCCGCGCCCATCTCAGCTCCGCTTTGTCGAGCAGCGCGGCCCACTCGTCAGTGGTTCGGGTCAGGAATCGCTCTCGGAGTTCATCGAAGAGCGCGGTTTGTTCCGGTCCCGACAGGAATGGGCTGGCGAATCGCTCGTCGGCGCCAAGCTCCGCAGCGTCGATGACAGCAAAGAAATCGTCCCGCTCAGTCGCGGCAACGCCGACGATCGCGATTGCTCCGTCGGCAGTGGGGACGATGCCGTAGATGCCGGGGATCCCCGGGTGGCCACCCTGTGTTGGAGCGCCCAAGTCGGTGCCGGTCAACGCCGTTGATGCGTACTCCGACGCCTGCGCGTAGATCTGACCCCCGAGCAACGACGACTCGACCCGTTGCCCCTCCCCTGAACGTTCACGGACGAAGAGCGCGGCGAGCACGCCGCTGGCGAGGTTCTGTGACGCGATGTGGTCCGCGATGGTGACGCCCACGGCGGACGGACCCAACGGGCCATCGAACATCGCGTTGACCAGACCGCCCGACGCCTGGGCGGCGAGATCGGCTCCCTTGGCAAAGGCGCCGTCGCCGACCGGGCCGTAGGTCGACCCCGCGGCATAGATCAACCGTGGATTCGCGGCGCGAAGGTCGTCGTAGCCGAGACCCCAGCGCTCCATCGTCCCCGAGACGAAGTTCGATATGACGACGTCGGATTCGGCGATGAGGTCCAGAAACACCGCCTTGCCATCGTCGGTCCGCAAATCGAGGGCGATGCTTCGCTTGCCCCGGTTGCAGCCAACGAAGAACGGCGCTCGGCGATCACCCGCTGCGACCGTGACCCAACGAGCGTGGTCACCGATGTGAGGCAACTCGACCTTGGTCACCTCGGCGCCGAGCTCACCGAGGAACATCGCCGCCTGGGGTCCCTGCACCAGCAAGCCGACGTCGACAACGCGAATACCTTCAAGTGCAGTCACGGCGGCCTCTGTTCGCTTGGGCGGTCGACCGGACACTATGCGCCCACCAACCACAGTTGCTGACGAGTCGCTCCCAATCGCGAGCTACTGGGGGCCTCGCACAATCGTGACCCGCGCAACTTCCTTGCGGACATTCGGATCAACGGAACCTCCGCCGACGCCCTCACTCGGACTTGTGTCCCCACCAGGCGAGTGCACGCCCATCAGGCCGACGGGAAGCAGCGGGATCGCCAGGGCCTTCATCCAGAGTTGGCGGCGGCGGCGCTGCGAGCCGTACCGGTCGGTATAGAGCCAAACGCCGGTGGAGTTGATGGTGACGTAGACGAGCCACGAGACCCAGTACCCCACAACGACGCCCAGAACGACGGCGACGGCAAGTTGAGGACCGACCCACCATGCGTGGCGCTGAACCCCAGTGGAGAGCTTCCCGATGACGGTCGCAGACATGGACCTACCGTAGTTGCCACCTCGAACGCCACGGCCTCACGGTCAGCGGGAGCCGAACTTGCGGCGACATCAGGGTCCTAGGTCACTGGTGAGCGTGGCGGTTGTTCAGTACGTTGCCATGACTCGGCCCCGACAGAGGAATGGCTAATGACGTATCCCGCAACAATCGACGTCTCGACTCCCGACCGGGTCGCCAACTGGCGCCCGCTGGTTCAATGGCTCCTCGCCATCCCGCACCTCATCATCGCCGGTGCGCTCGAATACGTCATCGGCGCCATCGCCGTCGTCTCGTGGTTCGTGATCCTCTTCACCGGAAAGCTCCCGGCCGGCCTCGCCAATATCCAGATCATGATCTACCGCTACACCACACGTGCGGAGGCGTACGCCGGCTTCCTCCACGACCAGTACCCGCCATTCGACTTCACGATGTCGCCAACAGAGCCCGGCGGAACCCCAGTCGACATCGCGTTCGAGCCGGAGTTGGAGAACCGCAACCGCCTCACCGTGGGCCTGCGACTCATCTGGGCCATCCCCGCGCTGCTCTACGCGGTCCTCATCGCAATCGTCGGGATTCTCTGCTGGATCCTGTCGTTCTTCGCCGTGTTGTTCACCGGACGCTGGCCGGAAGGACTGCGTTCGTGGGTCATGAAGATGCTGCGAGTCTCGACCCGGGCCAGCGCCTACCTCTTCCTCCTCACCGACGAGTACCCGCCGTTCACCACCGACTGACGCTGACCACTGCGTCGATCCCGTGACTACAGTGCGGCCATGATCCTCGACTCACTGACCGTCGACCCTGTCTCGTTCGCCTCGGCGACCGGGTGGGAATCCAAGCCCGAGGGGCTCTGCAAGGGCGACCAGTGCGTTCCTGCGCCCGAAGCGATCACTGCCGACGGCCGGCTCGACGTCTCGGTCGTTGCCAACAAGCTCGGAATGGCGATCGTCGAGGATCCCGACCACGGCGCCTTCGCCCTTGGCCCGGAGAGTGGCGGTCACGCGCTGACCACCACGACGGTGCCGGACCTCCCGTTCACGGATGCCGATGGCAATCCGTTCTCACTCAACTCGCTCCATGGCCGCAAGGTGCTCCTTGTCGCCTGGGCCTCTTGGTGAGGTTGTCGCCACAGCCTGCCCGGGTGGCAGGCACTCCACGCTGAATACGAGTCGCAGGGCTTCACCGTCGTGACGGTTGCGCTCGATCTCGACCCGTCGAAGACCACCGAGTGGATCGCGGCCGCGTCGCCGACCCATCCGTCGCTGCTCGATCCGCACCATCTCGTCGACCAGCATCTCGGCATCAACAACGTGCCGATGGCCGTGTGGATCGACGAGACCGGCACGCTCGTTCGGCCCCCCGAGTCCGCCTCGATCGAACCCTCACCACTGCGCGACATGGAGGTCACCGATGACCTTCCCGAGCGAATGCAGCTGATGCTCAACGAGGTGAAGAAGCTCCCCGACGTCGCAGAGGACTATCGCGCCGCGATCGTCGACTGGATCGAGAACGGAGCCGACAGCCGCTTCGCCATGGCCCCCCACGAAGTGATCGCGGCATCGCAGCCCCGGCCCCATGATCACAGCCGAGCTGCTGCGCTCTTCGAGATGGGTTGCCACCTCCACGACACCGTCGGCAAGGACGCCGCGGTCCCGTTCTGGAAGCAGGCGCATGCCGCTCATCCCGAGAACTGGACCTACAAACGCCAAGCCTGGACTCTCGAGAGCACCCCGGCAGGCGAAGCCAGCGACATGGCCCAAGAAGTGTCCGACAGCTACGGCACCACCTGGCTCGACGACGTCATCGCCAACGGCGGCGGCGCGGCCTACGGCATCACCCCGGCGCTCTGACTCAACGGCGCTCGCCATGTGGCCGCTTGGACCCCTCATGGCCCGAGCCGCGACCGGCTTGCATTGCCGTCAGGGCCGACCTGCGTGAGACGCTGTCGCCATGACGTCGAACGAAGAGCCCCCATCCGGGCGGTCCGGCAGGGTCGAGGGAAAAGTTGCGATCATCACCGGGGCGGCCTCTGGTCTTGGGGAGGCCGATGCTCTGCGCTTGGCAGAGGAAGGCGCCCGGCTCGTGCTCACCGATGTGAACACCGAAGCCGGTGTCGAAGTTGCCCAGGCTTGCGGGGCAAGGTTCGTGACCCAGGATGTCGGTGACGAAGAATCGTGGACTGCCCTCATCGCATCGACCATGGCCGACTTCGGCCGCCTCGACATCTTGGTGAACAACGCGGGCATCGCACCCATTGGCACAATCCAGTCCACCACGACCGACGTGTGGCGAGAAGTCATGCGAGTCCATGTCGACAGCACATTCTTCGGTTGCCGGGCCGCCCTACCGGCCATGGCCGCGGACGACGGCGGGTCGATCATCAACATGTCGTCGACGACCGCCCTCGTCGGCCTCGCCCCGTACCTTGCGTACTCAACAGCGAAAGGCGCCATCCGCTCGATGACAAAGTCGATCGCATCACACTGTCGGGGGAAGAGGAACGGCATCCGGTGCAATTCGGTGCACCCAGGGAGCATCTCGACACCCATGGTCCACGATGGACTCGCGACCCTGACTGGGCTCGACATCATGGCCCAGCCTGATCCCGAAGCGACCCGGGTCGCCCTCGGCATCGGCGAGCCGATCGATGTGGCGAACATGGTGCTCTTCTTGAGCTCGGACGAATCCAAGCACGTCAATGGCGCCGAGCTCGTGGTGGACAACGCTGACACGGTCGACCAGGTGCGCCGATGACCATCACCGGCCTCGTCCACGTCAACGTCAACTGCAGCAACTTCGAACGCTCCCGTGCGTTCTACGAACTATTGGGCTTCGAACACATGCTCGACGTTGCCCCGACCAACACAAAAGAAGTGGCCGCTGCGGTCGGCATGCCGCCCTATCGAGTCAACGGAGCACTGTTCGTTCTTCGAGCGGGTGGCCAACGGTTCGTACTCGATCTTCTCGAATGGCAAGAACCGACCGACCCGACCGCGCCCTATCCCCACCTCTACCACCTGGGTATTGCCCGCATTGCGTTGTCGACGGATGATCTGGCGGGAGACATGGCTCGCCTGAAGGCAGCGGGTGTCGAATTCTTGTCGGAGCCTGCCTCGGTCACCCTGGAGAACCAGCCGACCACCACGTTCGTCTGTTTCCGAGATCCCGACGGCACGATCCTCGAGCTTGTGCAGTCCGGCGCGGCCGCCTAGCGGCGACAACGAGGTCGGTCAGAGGGCGAGAGCCTCGGCGATGTCGTCGACGCAGGCGTCGGCTTGGGGCCAGACACCGATCTTGTCGAGGAAGGCGTGGTTGAGGCCGTTGTAGCGAATGGTGCGGGTCGGGACACCAGCGGCTTCGAGTTTGGCTCCGTAGGCCTCCCCCTGGTCGCGAATGAAGCAGTACTCCGCCGTCATGACCGTGGCCGGCGGCATGAACGACAGGTCTTCGATCATCCACGGCGAGCATCGGGGGTCAGAGAGGGACGCGGGGTCATCGACGTACATCCGCGTCATGAAGTCGCCGAAGTCCGGCACATCTGGGCCCTCTTGCGGGCCGTGCTCCTCCTGATGCGCTCCCGACATGTCGACGCCGGGATAGACCAACACCTGGTGAGAGATGGCCGGCCCGCCACGTTCGTGCGCCAAGAGGCAGCAGACGGTCGCGAAGTTGCCGCCCGCGCTGTCCCCCGCCACCACGATCCGAGACGGGTCACCGCCCAACTCCCGGCCATGACTGGCCGCGTACTCGACTGCCGCGTAGGCGTCTTCGACTCCGGCCGGGAACTTGTGCTCGGGTGCGAGCCGGTAGTCGACATTGATCACGATGTGGTTGGCCTTGTCGGCAATTGCTCGACAGATGTTCTCGACAACACCGACAGATCCGGCAATCCAGCCACCGCCGTGGAAGTACACCATGATCGGGAGATCATCTCCTTCGGGGGTGTACACGCGGGCCGGCACTGAGCCGTCCGACGTCGGGATCGAGATGTGACTGGTCGTGACGCGACTCCCGGCGATGTCGACGTTGTCGAAGCCCATCATCTTGCGCATCAGCTTCACCTTGAGCCGCCCTGGCATCAGCCGCATCACGATCGGCATGACTCGCGCCGCCTTCTCGAACTGCTCCATCTCCGCTTGGACCTCAGGGAACGGTTCGCCGCCCTCTGTGCCATTAGGACCCGACTGGATCTCGATTGTCATGGGCTTTCTCCGTTCTTCAAGGCTGACCTGAGAGAGAGGATCACGGCTTCGAGTTCGAAGTCGAAGCGGGTGTCGAATGCGCCGTAAATACTGTTGAGTTCGACCGCTCGCTCCAGGCGGGGGAACGACCGCAAGTCTGCTTCTTGGCTCAGCATCTGGGTCTGTTGGGGGTGAACCCCATCGGGCTGCGCCTCGGCCAGTAGCTGATCGTGGGTGTTGGCCCAGACGACTCCGAGGACGAACTGGAGCGCCCGAACTGCCGTGTCGTCATGGAAGCCGGCGCGGGCGAGCACATCGAGCACCTGCTCGAGTCCGAACAACACGCGCTCCGTGACCATCTCGGCGGCGGGAATGTAGACCCCGGCAGACCCGTTGGACAGAAGCCACACCCGCAGCGCTTCGGCGAACTGTCGCAGCCAGAGCTCCCAGTCTCGCGTTTCGGGGTCACCGAACTCGAACGTCGTCACGGTTGCCGCTGCGGCGAGGCGCCGCATCTCGGCAGTATTTCCGACGTAGTTGTAGATCGCGGCCCGGGTGACCCCAAGGCGGTCTGCGACTGACTGAACCGTGAGGTGCTCGAGCCCGATCTCAGCGCACGCCATCAATATCTGCTCGCGCGAGATCAGCGCGGGTCGGCCGGGCCGAGCGGGTGGTGTCACCACCCCAGGAGCTGAGGGTTCAGAGGGTTGCATTTCTGACGACTGTAACTTACGGTCCGGTCGGAAGCGGGTCCACCCAGTCGGGAGACCCACGAGCCGAACGACGAAAGTGGTCATCATGGCATCATCTGGAATGCGGGCACGACGCTGGTGGGTGCTTCTGTTGCTCCTCGCGCTGATTGCCGCCGCGTGCACGAACGCCGACGACGACGAATCGACCGAACCCGAGGGTGGCGAAGCTGCCGAGGACGACGATGTCGACGCGGGAAGCGAAGACACAGACGACGCCACTTCCGAAGATCCCGCCGACGATGGCGACGAGCCCGACGATGCGCCGCTCGAGGCATCCGACGTCGGCGTTACCGAGGAGACCATCAAGATCGGGTTGGTCAGCTTCGACAGCGCCACACTGGTCGACCTCGGCTTTGCCGAGGATGTCGGCGACCCGCTCGCCGGTGGCCAGCGCATCGTCGACGACATCAACAGCAACGGCGGCGTTCACGGGCGAAAGATCGAACTCGTGACCGAGCTGTGGAATCCGCTGGCACCCGACATTCTGGCGGACCTTCAGCGGGCCTGCCTCGTGTTGACCGAGGACGAGCAGGTCTTCGCCGTAGCGTCACTCATCTTCTTCGGTGACGCCGTCACCTGCGTCGCCGGCGACCACGACACACCCCTTCTCGGAACCGGCACGCTGCCTGCGTCCGTCATCGAGTCGGGCAACGGCAACATCTTCCTGATCAACTTCCAGATGGACCGTGCGGTGTCGTCTCTCGCCACCACGATGGGCAACGCTGGTGAGCTCGACGACATCGAAACCATCGGCTCCTTCGGGATGTCCGAGGCGGGCATGCAGGAAGTCATCGACGAGGCGCTCAAACCTGCCCTCGCCGCGGTCGGCCACACGCTTGATATCGAGGCGCTCGTACCGGTGGAAACCGGCGGCACCGGTCCGGAAACGGCTGCGGCTGTCACGCGGTTCAAGGAAGACGGAGTCGACGGCGTGTTTCTGCTCGGTAACTTGTTCGCCAATGGCGCCTTCATGACCGAGGCAGAGAAGCAGGGCTACAACCCGCGGTACTTCCTCTCCGACTTGTCCGAAGGCACGACCGACCAGCTGATCACCCAGGCGCCGGCAAGCCAGCTCGAAGGGTCACGCGGCACGACGTGGCGCAGGACAGGACGAGCCGAGGCGGGAATCGCGCCGAGCGAGTTCGACCTGAACTGCGTCGAGAACTACGGCAGCGAAACGGCCGCCGAGAACGAGGCGGAATTGGGAGGCACGGCCGAGCTGTGTCTCCAGTTCGACCTGATCATCGGAGCCCTCACCGATGCGGGACGCAACCCGACCCGAGAGGGCTTCGTGGCGGCGCTCGAGTCCGTCGGCGAATTCGAGACCGGTGCGGGCGGTAGCGCCAGCTTCTCTCCTGAGCGCCATGACGCGATCGACGAGGTCAAGCGGGTCGAATGGCAGATCGGTTGCGAGTGTTGGGTCCAGGTGAGCGACTACGAACCGGTGGCAGAAGTCGCCGGGTGACCTCGTGACGGATCAGTTCGACCAGGCCGAAACACCCGGGAGCCTGGCCGAGACCATTCTCGAAGAGGAAGGGCGGCGCCACGAGGCCCAAGCGGCGTCGGAGGCGGAAACGATCCTTCCCGACGATCTGCTCATTGGCGTCGGCGGCGAGGAAATGCCCCTGCTCGACGGGCTTCGTCAAGGCAAGACCAGCCTGTTCGTGATCCTCTTCATGCTTTCGGTGGTCGATGAGTTCGACCGCGCCGCCCTCGCGGTGCTGGCCCCGGATATCCAGGCGTCGCTCGGCATGAGCGACGCGGTTCTCGGTGCCATCGGTGGGGCCGCCGGCGCGATGTTCGTGCTCGGCGCCGTACCCATCGGCGCGGCCGCCGATCGAGTCCGTCGTACCGGCGTCGTAGCCGTCGCCACCGCGGCATGGGCCGCGATCGTGTTCGCCACCGGGTTCGTTCGGCAGTCCTTCTGGCTGTTCGTGGGCCGAACCGGCACCGGGTTGGGACAGTCGAACGTGCTCCCCGTGCACAACGCATTGTTAGCCGATGGCTTCCCCATCGAGGTCCGCGGGCGACTGTTCGCGCTGAACGGCCTCGCCAGCCCATTGGGACAGGTACTTGCTCCGGCTTTCGTCGGAGCGGTGGCGGCAATCGCGGGCGGTGCCGACGGATGGCGCTGGGTCTTCTGGCTGGTGCCGATCCCCGCGATGATGCTGGCCATCGCGGCGTGGTTTCAAGCGGACCCACCGCGCGGCGCGAACGAGCAGCGCGCGGTGTTGGGGCGGACCCTCGAGGACGACGAGGCGCCGATTCCGGCGTCGATGGGCACCGCCTTTGCTCGCCTGAACAAGATCAAGACCTTTCGATACATGCTCCTCGGCATCGGTGCCCTCGGGTTCGCGCTCTTCAGCATCCCGCTGTTCCTCAACCTCTTTCTCGAGGACCACTACGACCTCAGCGCATTCGATCGCGGCCTCGTCGGCTCGATCGCGGTGGTTCCGGCCATCGTGACGATTCCTCTGGCCGGCCGAGCGATGGACCGGCTGTTTCGACGCTCGCCCGAAACCGCGTTGGTGTTGGTCGCCGCGCTCGTTGCCTCGTTCGGCGTGATCACCACCATTGCGCTCTACATGCCGAACCTTGTGTCGCTCGTCGTGATGCTCGGGATCGGATCGGCCTGCTCACGGGCCGGGTTCGTCGCCATCGCCCCGATCGTGAGTGCGGTGGTGCCGTACCGGCTGCGGTCCCAGGGCTTCGCGATGATCGGGGTGTACATCTTCCTGCTCGGCTCGTTCAGCGGAGCGGTGATCACCGGCATCATCAGCGATGCCTGGGGTGAACGGGTCGCGGTCAGCCTTGTCGCAATCCCGGCGTCGCTCATCGGCGGGGCTCTGATCGCCGTCGGCGCGCGCCACATCAAGCGAGACATCTCACTCGTGGTGGAGGAGCTCATCGAGGAGCGAGACGAGATGGAGCGGCTCGCGCAAGTCGACACCGAGGTGCCGGCGCTGCAGGTTCGCAACCTGGACTTCAGCTACGGGACCGTCCAGGTGCTCTTCGACGTCGCGTTCGACGTGAACAAGGGCGAAGTGCTCGCGCTGTTGGGCACCAACGGTGCCGGCAAGTCCACTGTGCTTCGAGCGATTTCCGGACTCGGCATCCCCGACCGTGGGGTCGTCCGCCTCAACGGACGCACGATCACCTACTCCGAGGCCGAGTCGCGCGTCCGGCTCGGTGTGGTCCAGATGCCCGGCGGCAAAGCCATCTGGGAGCCCTTGACGGTGGCGGAGAACCTTCGACTCGGCGGCTTCTTGGAACGTGGCGCTCCCGACACCCTCGAGCGTCGAATCGAGTCTGTCCTCGAGACCTTCCCCGCCCTGCGGGAGAAGCTGAACGAACAAGCGGGGTCGCTGTCGGGCGGCCAACAGCAGATGCTCGCCTTGGCAAAGGCGCTGATCCTCGAACCCGAGGTCCTCCTGATCGATGAGCTGTCGTTGGGGCTGGCGCCGGTTGTCGTACAGGAACTGATCGAGATCGTCTCCACCCTGCGCGAGCAGGGAATGACCATCGTCATCGTCGAGCAGTCGGTGAACGTGGCTCTTGCCATTGCCGACCGAGCCGTGTTCATGGAGAAGGGCGCGGTTCGCTTCGACGGACCGGCTGCGGATCTGCTCGAGCGAGGCGACCTTCTCCGGGCCGTCTTCCTCGGCACCGAGGGAGGCTGATCATGCTGCTCGCGGCAATCGACTTCCTCGGACTCGAGTTCTCGACGCAGGTGATGTTCAACGGGACCGTGGTCGGGCTGGTCTACGGAATCCTCGCCGTCGGGCTCATCATCGTCTACCGGTCGAGCGGCGTCATCAACTTCGCGCACGCACAGATCGGGATCGTCGGCGCCGCGCTGTTGGCGAAGATGGTGCTCGACTGGAACTGGCCGTTCGCCGCTGCGCTCCTGGTGGTGATCCCGCTGGGCGGCCTCGTTGGCATGGTGGTGGAACTCACGGTCATTCGGCGGCTGTTTCACTCCCCCCGGGTGATCGTGTTCGTTGCCACGCTCGGGGTTGTGCAGTTGCTCACCCTGGTCACCATCCAGATCCCGCGGATCCGGGGCTTCGCCACCTATCCGACGCCGGTCGAGAGAACCTGGCACGTCGCCGGCATCGACGTGCGCGCCGAACAGCTACTCGCGCTCGTGGTCGTCCTGGTGTCTGGAGCCGCCCTTGCCTGGTTCTTCGGTCGCACGATCTGGGGCGTCGCGGTTCGCGGCGGAGCGGCCAACCCCGACGCCACCCGGCTCGCGGGAATCAGCGTGAAGCGTCTGTCCACGATCGTCTGGACGATCGCGGGAGTGCTGGCGACCGTCACAGTGGTCGTTTCCGCGCCGCTTCGAAGTACTCCCGCGGCCGGTATTGCCCAATCGGTGGGCACAGACCTACTCCTGCGAGCGCTCGCGATCGCCCTTGTCGCCCGCATGCGTTCGCTGCCAGTCGCGCTGGCCGCCGGCGCTGCGTTCGGACTGGCCGAGGCGATCATCTTCTTCAACTACACCTCTACGCCCGGGCTGGCCGACCTCATCTTGCTCCTCATCGTGCTCGGCGGCGTACTTGTTGCCCGGCCGGTCGAAAGTCTGTCCCGGTCCGACGGGGCATGGGCGATCTCCGCCGTCGGCAAGCCGATTCCCGAGCGCTTCCGGGGATCGTGGGTGGCGACAAGGCTGCCCTGGATAGTGTCCGGCCTCGCGCTGGCCGCGGCGATCCTCCTGCCTCTCCTCGTCGACCAACCGTCCAAACACTTCCTCTACACCCGGATGGTGCTGTTCGCCGTCGCCGCGTTGTCGGTATCCGTTCTCACCGGCTGGGCGGGCCAGCTCTCCCTCGGCCAGCTGGCGTTTGCCGGACTGGGTGCGTTCTCGGTGGCCGCGCTCGACAGCGCCAACCTGCAGTTCGCCCCCGCGGTCCTGATCGCGACCGCGATCACCGTGGGCGGGGCCATGATCGTCGGCCTGCCAGCGCTTCGAGTTCGAGGGCTGTATCTCGCAATCACCACGCTCGCGTTCGCCGCGGCCGCAGACGGATGGCTGTTCGAACAATCCATCTTCCTCGGCGACCTCACCCGGGCCCGAATCGAACCCGAGCACCTGATGCTGGGTCCCCTCGATCTGCGAACGAAGCGGACCTTCTACTTCGTGGCACTCGCATTGCTTGTCGTCACGATGCTCCTTGCGGTTCGTGTGCGGCGAACGGGAATCGGGCGTTCGTTCATCGCGGTTCGAGACAACGAGGCGGCGGCAGCCGCGTACACCATCTCTCCTGTTCGCTCGAAGCTCGTGGCGTTCGGTATCGGTGGCGGACTCGCGGGGATAGCGGGTGCGGCTTTCGGAGGCCTCTTCCGCCAGTTCGACGCGGGGCCCTTCGGAGCCGACGAATCGATCCAGATCGTCGCGATTGCCGTGATCGGCGGGCTCGGCTCGGTGGCCGGACCGGTACTGGGAGCCCTGTGGGTGATCGGCCTGCCGGCGTTCTTTGGCGACAACCAGAACATCTCACTTCTCTCGAGCGGCGCAGGCCTGCTCATCTTGCTGATGTACTTCCCCGGCGGCTTCGTGCAGATCGCCTATTCCGCGCGAGATGCCTTGTTCCGGGTTGTCGAACGTCGATCGCCTGCCCCCGAACCAGTCACACACGACCGCAGCGCCGTAGTCGTACGACCCGCACTTGTTTCCTCTTCGTCGACAGATGATCGCCATCCCCTCGTCATCCAGGGGCTCTCGGTCAGCTTCGGCGGGCGGCTCGCAGTGCGCAACGTAGATCTCGAGGTCCACGCCGACGAGATCGTCGGGCTGATCGGTGCCAACGGTGCCGGCAAGACCACGTTGATGAATGCGGTCGGCGGATTCGTGCCGAGCACCGGCACGATCGAGCTGCTGGGACAGGATGTTGCCCATAGCTCACCGGCCCAGCGTGCCCGCCTCGGCCTTGGCCGGGCGTTCCAGAACGCGGATCTCTTCGGAGATCTCACTGTCCTCGAGACAATCGCGTTGGCGTTCGAGAACAAGCAGCCGACCGCGCTGTGGCGAGTGCTGAGCGGGGCGCCTGGTTGGCGCTCGACTGATCGAGCCCAACGCGCCGACGCAGCCGAGCTTGCCGATTTCATGGGTCTCGGGCGCTACGCCGATCACAAGGTGTCGGACCTCTCGACCGGCACCAGACGCATCGCCGAACTGGCTTGCCTGCTCGCATTGGGTCCACATCTGCTTTGCCTCGATGAGCCGACCGCGGGTGTCGCACAGCGCGAGACCGAAGCCTTCGGTCCCCTTCTCGTCCGCATCCGCGCTGAGCTTGGGGCGGCAATGGTCGTGATCGAGCACGACATGCCACTGATCATGTCGATCAGCGATCGTGTCTACTGTCTGGAGGCGGGTGAGCTCATTGCCAGCGGCCTACCCGAGGACGTCCGGTCCGACCCGCTGGTGATCGCGTCGTATCTCGGCACCGATGAGCGCGCCATCCGCCGCAGCGGCGCGATCGGCTAGGTCGACCTAGTCAGCTCGGCCGACCCCGAACCCGAATGGGTAGAGCGGCTCCTCGTTACCGGCCGGAGCATCGCAGTCGCCGGACATCGCCGCCGCCATGGACACCGGTAGCTCGAACGGCAGTCGGCCGATCGGTGCTGCGGCGCCGGTCAGGTTCTCCACCAGATCGCTGCCGGTGGTGCCAAATTCGGCGATGAGCACGCGTACGAGGCCGCGGACGTTGGTCAGAATCGCTGGGCGGGTCAGATGCACGACCACGGTCGTCGGCACCTGTGCGCTGATCGATTGGAGTGCAACGAGTTCGGCGTGCCCATCTTTGAAGTCGAGATCTCCTTCTTCTTGCATCGCACCGAAGAAGAAGTCGGGATGAAGGCCTTCGGAGGGTGTCGACAAGGCGACAACGGCGGTGGTCGCCAGCTCGATGTCCTCGGTGACATCGAAACCCGCAGCCACAAAGGCTTCGCTGCCCAGGCCGTGCAGGTAGACGATGTCGCCACGGGCGATGGCCGGCCGTCCGTCGGTCTCGAGCAGGACGGTCGAACGGCGCCTGGCGGTCGCTGCTGCGAAGTGCAAGTCATCGTTGCCGACCGTCGTGGACGCTGCACGGGAGTCGACGAATGGGTCATCGAACAGTCCCAGCTCGAACTTCAGCCTCAAGACCCGCCGAGCGGCCGCGTCGATCCGCTCCGCAGTGAGCAGGCGGCTCTCCAACGCTTCGAAGAACGGGCCCGGATCGTCCTCGCCGCCGAACTGATCGATTCCCGCATTGGCCCCCATGGCGAAGCGTTCCGATCGCGACAGATGATCGACCCCCCAACACATGGCGATGTCGTCGGGCTGCTGAGGGGGGACACCCGTCCGTGCGCTTTCGGTGAGATCTCGCGTGATCGCCCAGTCCGACAGCACGAGCCCGTCGAAACCGTGCGTTCCCCGCAGCAGCCCGTCGAGCAACTGCTCGCTGAACCCGGCGCCGACCTGTTCGATTTCGACGCCCTCGACGCTCACGCCTTCGAGGATGTTGTACGTCGGCATCACTCCGGCCGCGCCTGCCTCGAACGCGTCGAGAAAGGCGCGGACATGGTCGTCGAAACGGCCACCCGGGAAGGCGGAGAACCTGCCGTAGTAGTTGTGCCCATCAAATCCATCGCGGGACGCTCCATACCCGACCCAGTGTTTGACGATGGCGGCAACACTCTCTGCGCCGAGCCCATCGCTTCCGTTCTGAACGCCCCTTACGTAGGCGCCCACGAGCGCACGGACCAGGTCAGGATCGGAACCGAACGTCCCGTCGAAACGCGGCCACCGTGGCTCGGTCGCGAGGTCGGCTTGGGGTGACAACGCCATGTGGAATCCGACAGCGCGATACTCCTGACGAACAACGTCGCCGAATCGCTGGACCAACTCCGGGTCGTTCGTAGCAGCCAGGCCCAGTGGCCCCGGCCACTGCGAGAAGCCGTTCGCGTCGCTGGTGGCCCCCATCATCGATGAGAAGTGATTGCGCGGATCGGTACTCATCGTCAGCGGAATCCCGAGCCGCCCCTCAGCCGCCACGGCCTGCAGGGCATTGTTCTGTTCGGCCAGCTGCTCGGGCGCCGGGCTGAGCCGGCTGATCATCGACGTGACACCCGAACCCAGAACATGCCCGCGTGTGGCGTCGATGTCGTATTCCTCGCCGATGCCGAGCATCCCCAGTGCACCCTCGGCAGGAGCGGTGCCGTGGAGCATCTGCCCGACCTTCTCCTCGATCGTCATCCGGCCGATCAGGTCACCGACGCGGACTTCGACCGGGTTGCGCCAGTCCTCGTAGGGTGCCACCTCGCCGTCGTGGTCGAGATCTCGAAACCGCATCCCATCGAGCTCGATCACGTGTTCGGACTCAGGCTTGCGCATCGATCGAAGTCGGGCATGGGTCACCCTCTCATCCTGAACGGACTCGGGCGGGCATGGCTTCAACACCGGGTCGCCCAAAGACCGACAATGCCGACAGAGATACACTCGTGCATATGCGGGCGCATGCGGATCTCGGCGACAATTTTCGCGCCGCCGTTCGGAGCGAGCGCTGGTCCGATGCGGCCCTCCTGCTCCAGCGGAGCGAGGGTCAACGAGACCTCGACACTGACGTCACGACGGCCATCCTCGATGAGTTCCCTGGTGACGAACTCCATCGCGTTCGCCAAGAATACGGTCGACTCCGAAACCCGGCCTTCGTCGACACGAAGCCACAATCACGTCAGGCGAGACAGTTCGTGCAGCACATGCGCAGCGCGGGAATCGTGCACGCCCCCCGCTTCATTCGACGTCGGCGCTTGCGTCGCATTCAGGCCGAGATCGACTGCAGCATCGACCTCCTGGGTCGAACCGACTTCCGGCAATACGACCAACGGCACTACTGGCGCGAGGAGCAACAGGCCCTTGTCTTCAACGATGCGCTGGCGATGTCCGCCGAGCTCGCCAACTTCTGCCGCAGCCCAGCGTTGGTTCAGACCGCCAACCACTATCTCGGCAAGACCGCCCACATCAAGCGGGTCTACGGGATGCGTTACCTCCCGAAGGAGCCGCCCGACAGTCACCAGTTCGGTTGGCATCACGACATGGAAGATCGGATGTTCAAGGTGATGGTGCTCCTCAGCGACGTGTCGGCGACCGACCAATACATGAGCTACGTCGCCGGTACGCAGGACACGTTCCACCCATACCCCTGTTTCTTGCACAACTCGTTGTCGTTCGAGCAGATAGGGGCAGACCCCGATACGGCTCACATCGTGAACACCATCGGCCGGGCGGGCGATGTCTTTTTCTTCGATCCGAATGGGATGCACCGCGGCAATCGCACGCTCGGCGCGGCACGGGACGCGGTCTTCATCGAGTTCACCACCGACGGAAACCTCGACAACGTCTGGGGTAGCGATCTCGGCATTTCAGATCCTGACCGGTTCGGGCAGTCAGACGACGACCCTCTTCACCGATTCCGTGACCTGACGCCCAAATGGGAACGGCGCAGAGACACCCCTCGCGTCGTGACAACGTGGGCAGAGTCGCTCCCCCTCGCCTCGAGTTGGGTTCGACAAGGCGCTGGCTGACCCGAACGGCCCGGAACCCCGGCGGGGAGAGAAGGAGACGTTGTGAACAACCCATCAAGAGACCCGGCGGCCATCGACTGGCCCGCCCTGCGTGCGGCGGCGACGGAAGCCGCGGCAACCGCACACGCCCCATACAGCCACCTTCATGTCGGCGCCGCCGGTATCACTGCGAACGGTGTCGTGTTCAGCGGCTGCAACGTGGAGAACGCCTCCTTCGGCCTGACCCTTTGCGCCGAATGCGGTCTGGTGTCATCACTACGCCGCGCGGGCGAGGACACACTCATCGCCGTCACCGCGTCCGATGAGACCGGGCGCCGTCTCTCGCCATGCGGGCGTTGTCGGCAGGTGTTGCTCGAGCACGGTGGGCCGTCGATGCTCGTCGATGGCGACCCGAATCCAACGACGCTGGGCGAACTGCTCCCCGGCGCCTTCGATGCCGACCAACTCAACCGGGCAACAGAGTGAGGGCGCACGACGTCATCGTCACCAAACGCGATGGCGGTCGTATGAGTGACCAACAGATCGACTGGTTCATCGCGACCTACGCCTCAACCGACGAAATCGCCGACGAACAAGCGGCGGCATTGGTGATGGCGATCTTCCTCAACGGCATGGAACCGGACGAACTCGCGCACTGGACCGGCGCCATGATCGATTCCGGCGACCGACTCGATCTGTCGTCGATCGACCGGCCGACCGTGGACAAACACTCGACCGGTGGCGTGGGCGACAAGATCTCGCTGATCGTCGTTCCGCTGCTCGCCGCCTGCGGCGCCGCGGTTCCTCAACTCTCGGGACGCGGCCTCGGCCACACCGGCGGCACGCTCGACAAGATGGAATCGATACCGGGCTGGAGCGCCCAAATGTCGCTCGACGAGATGCGTCATCAGCTCAACACGATCGGCGGCGTGATCGCCGGCGCGTCGTCCTCTCTCGCTCCTGCCGACCGCAAGCTCTACGCGCTCCGCGACGTCACCGGGACCGTCGAGTCGATCCCGCTCATCGCAAGTTCGATCATGTCGAAGAAGATTGCGGAAGGGACGGACGCGCTCACGCTCGATGTGAAGGTCGGAAGCGGAGCGTTCATGCCTGACCTCCCCCAGGCCGACGCACTGGCGCGAGCCATGGTCCGCATCGGCGAAGCGCACGGCGTCGCCACCTCGGCGCTGGTCACTCGGATGGACGACGTCCTCGGCGTCGCGGCGGGCAATGCGCTCGAAGTTGCCGAAGCGATCGACGTCCTGAGCGGCAGCGGCCCGCCGGACGTCGTCGAGCTTTCGCTCGCGCTCGCCGGTGACATGGCGCGGCTCGCCGGGCTCGACGTCGACCCGGCCGCGGTCCTTGCGTCGGGGGCGGGAATGGAGAGCTTTGAAGCGATGGTCTCGGCGCAGGGAGGAGACCTGTCGGCCGGCCTTCCGGTCGCTCGTCATCGTCGCGTTGTCGCTGCCGTTGACGGCGGCGTGGTACAAGCGGTCGACGCCCGCCGTGTTGGGGTCGCCGCCTGGCACCTCGGTGCCGGTCGAGCCCGCAAAGAGGACCCCGTGAGCGCCACCGCGGGCGTGATGTGCCTGGTTCGCCCCGGCGACAAAGTGGCGCCGGGTGATCCGGTTCTGGAGCTGCACTCCGATGACGAGGCCCGACTGGACCGAGCAGCGCACGAACTGTCGGCCGCAGTACGCGTCACCGACGAGCCGGTCGAGGTGCCGCCGATCGTGATCGAAACGGTGTCAGGCAGCCGTTGAGTCGTTGAGTTCCGTCACGATCGCGTCGAGCAGGCTCGACGCGCCAAAGCGGAACAACTCGGGGGTGAGCCAGTCCTCGCCGAGCACCTCACGCACGATGTTGACATAGCCCAGCGCGTCGTCGCCGGTGCGCACACCTCCCGCGATCTTGAGACCCACGCGACGACCCGTTCGATCGGCGAACGCACGAATGGCTTCGGCCATGACCCAGACGGTCTCGGGCGTCGCGTTCACTTTCGCCTTCCCGGTCGAGGTCTTGATGAAGTCGGCGCCGGCTTCCATCGCGAGTTGGGCCGCGGCGGCGATATGCGGCTCGTCGAGTTCCCCGACCTCGAGGATCACCTTGAGATGGGCATCGCCCGCCGCCTCGCGTGAGGCCGCGAATTCGGCGGCGACCTGCTCCACTCGCCCTTCGAGCAACGCGGATCGATTCAGCACGATGTCGATCTCATCGGCCCCCGAACGCCGCGCGTCGGCGATGTCGGCCGTGCGCACGGCGATATCGGAAAGGCCGCTCGGGAACGCGCCGGCGACACTGGCCGTCGCGATCTGTGAGCCACGAAGGATCTCCGCGACCACAGGCACGAACGCGGGATACACGCACACGGCAGCGACCGGTCCGACCATCGGGTTCGCGACGTCGGGACGCCGAGCCTTTGCACACAACGATCGGATTCTGGCGCTCGTGTCATCCCCCTCGAGCGTCGTGAGGTCGATGCAACGAACGACGAGCGAGAGGTCGCTCATGCGCTGCCGGCCACTCAACCGATTCGAGAACGCGGCGGCGATGCGGGGGTCGGGCTCCATCGGCGATGTCCGCGGGTCGGAGTCGAAGTCAGTGGCGAGATCGACGGCGGCATTCAAGAGCGCACGGAGCTGCGCCCGGGCGCCATCTCTGGCCGAGACGGCGTCGACGCCGGCATCGACGACGACCTCGCCGTAGAGCTTCATCTTCGGTTCCGTACCACTCGGCCGCACGACCAAACGGGCACTCTCGAATCCAGGACTGCCGAGCTCGAGAACGAGCCCATCAGTTGGCGGGAGGCCGGTGTCCCCCGTCGCCAAGTCGTGTATCGCCCGCACCGCAAAATCGCCGACGAATGATGGCGAGAGACGACGCAGGTGCTGCATCGCGAGCGTTCGACCATCGGGCCCATCCGGTCGCGCCTCGAACTTGATCGATCGCTGGCCCGTCGCGTGCACGCCGTGAGCGGCATGGATTTCATCCAGCCGATCAAGCAGCGTCTTGCCTTCGTCCTTGAGTTCGCTGGCGAGTTCGGCGATCGACAGCGCCGCGGTGATGCCGTCCTTGTCCGGGACGAGATCGTTCAGCGCGTAACCAAGCGCCTCCTCGTAGCCACACACGAATCGGTGGTCGGGGTGTTGCGCTCGGGCGTGCATGATCCACTTGAAACCCGTCAGCGTTTCGATGTGGCGGGCGCCGTACGCGGCAGCGATGCGCTCGAGGAGGCGCGAGGACGTCACCGTGGTGATGACAAGCGGGGTTCGCCCGTCGTCCGTTTCCTGGCGAAGCCGATGATCGGCGAGGAGGCAGCCGAGATCGTCGCCGCTGAGATTGCGCCACCCCGATGGCGTGGGCACGGCGACGGCGAGACGATCGGCATCGGGATCGTTCGCAAGCGCCAGGTCCGCGCCACTTGCATCGCCGAGGTCGAGGAGCAGATCGAGCGTGCCTGGCTCCTCGGGATTGGGGAACGGCGCCGTCGGGAAGTCGGGATCCGGTTCGGACTGCTCCGGCACCGTGATGGGAGCGGCGAAGCCGGCGGCTTCGAAAGCCCGCGCGATGGTTTCGGTCCCGACTCCGTGCAGCGCGGTGTGGACCACCAGGGCAGAACGAGAATTCGTGGCGTCCAACGTGGTCAGCGCGGCCTCGATGTAGTCGTCAAGCAGGTGGGCGGGTCCAGGGATCAGGCGGGAGTCGGACTCTGGGACGAGATCGAGGTCGCCAAGCAGCGACAGGTTGCGCATCGCAGCGGCGATCTGCTCGTCACGCGGCGGGGTGAGCAGTGCGCCGCCTCGCCAATACACCTTGTAGCCGTTGTCGTCTCGAGGATTGTGGCTGGCGGTGACCATCACCCCGGCCGAAGCCTCGAGGTGACGAACCGAGAATGCGAGCACCGGCGTTGGGAGCGGATGCGAAAGGGTCGTACAGCGCACCCCGCGAGCCAGGAGCACGCGAGCGGTGTCGGCGGCGAAGTCGGCGCTCCCGTGCCGGGCGTCGAACCCGACGACGACATGCGGGTCTGGTTCGTCGACCACCATGTCGGCGATGGCCGCCGCGACGAGCCGCACCAGCACGCGGTTCATGCGGTTCGGGCCCGCACCAAGCTTGCCTCGCAACCCAGCGGTGCCGAACGTCAAGGACTCGCCGAACCGTTCGGCCAACGCGGCACCACCGGCTTCAATGAGCTGCTCGGTTTCCGCACGAGTCTTCGCGTCGGGATCCACGGCGAGCCATACCCTGGCCAACTCCGCAGGATCGGCGTTCTCGATCGAAATCATTCGGGCGACACGTGGGCCAACACGCCACCAATGAGATCAACGACTCGCGTCTCGGCCTGTCGCGCCGCCTCGAGCACCTCCGTGTGCGCGAGGGGCGCGGCGGAGAGCCCCGCCGCCAGGTTTGTCACCAATGAGATTCCCAGGACTTCGAGGCCGAGATGGCGGGCCGCGATTGTCTCGAGAACCGTGGACATCCCGACGAGGTCAGCGCCGGCCGCCGCGAGCATTCGGATCTCCGCCGGCGTCTCGTAGCTGCCGCCGAGAACCCCCGCGTACACACCGTCGGCCAGTTGTGCGTCGATCTCGTGCGCCACCTGTCGGAGCCGAGGACTGTATGCGTCCGTCATGTCACAGAAGCGACCGGGCTGGTCTTCCGGTGGCGGCGGTCCGCCCATCGGCGAGTGTCCCGTGAGGTTGAGCTGGTCCTCGATGAGAACAAGCTGTCCAACGGGCCATGCGGTGTTGAGCCCACCGGCGGCATTCGTGAGGATGATGGTGTGGCATCCCGCGGCCGCTGCGGTGCGCACGCCATGCACGACCGTGTCAGCCGCGTGGCCCTCGTAGAGATGCGACCGGCCACCGAAGACGAGCGCTCGCTGGCCTGACGCGGTGATGGAACGAAGCAGGTTCCGATGCCCTGCGACCGCGGGCAACGGGAATCCTGGCAGCGACGACAACTCCATGTCGGTCTCGACGGTCCCGATGCGATCCGCCGCGCCGGCCCAACCCGAGCCGAGAATGATCGCGACATCATGGCGGTCCGTGCCGGTTCGCACGGCGATCGCGTCGGCTGCCTCTCTGGCATCGTCGTATGGCCCTGGTGTTGTCATGAGAGCTCCTCCTGCGGCGCGTGTTGCCCGTGCCCACTGGCCTAGCAGTTTCACCCGAGAACTCGATGCCGCATAGGGCACAAAGTCCGCATCGAACCCGGCACCGGCCGGACCCCGGCACAGGATCTCCGGCCCGATCTACACTCGGAGGGAACAGAGGGGGGCTGGCATGGAACGAGGACAGACCCAGACCGCGACTGCTGTCGACACGGGAACGACAACCGGGGCCGACGCACCGGCGACGACCGGGGGCGCCGACGAATGGCTGCCCGGAACGCAGACGCTGCAGGAGACCGCCGAGTTCGTCGCCGACCACCTCTGGATGGCGACGATGCCTACCATCGCGTGGGAGCTCGGCACTCAGATCGGACGGGCCAAGAAGCTCGCGCAATACGAAGCCGGGCAGGTGCTCGACGACGTGACCGAGGGCATCCAGGAAGGCGCCGACGCTCTGCGGGGCGAGATCCAAGAGGGCGTGCAAGAGCTCGACAAGGGAGCTCAGCGCGTCTCCCGCACGGTCGCGGAAGCGATCTCCGACATCGAGGCCGAGGGGGAGAACATCGACGCCCGGCTCGGTGGTGTCGGCTCCACCGCGCAGACAGTCGAGGCGCTGGCCAACCAAGTGGCGGCCACCACCGACGACCCGATTCTGAAAGCCGGCGCCGAGACCCTCGCCGGGGCCGCCAGCCTCGTGAGCGAAGGCGTCGGCGAGCTCCAGAACCTCTTCGAGACAGACCGGCACCGGTTCTCGCGAGACGCGAGCGACTTCCAGGACCAGCTCGACCAAGAGCTCAGGCGCACGAGCGACCAGGCGCACGAGGCAGCAGACCAGCTGTCCGGCGAGGTCGGCGATGCCGCCGACGACATCACCCGCGAGATCGACGCTCAGCGGGCGCGGGCCGAACTCGTCGACGCCACAACTCGCCGACTGGTCAACACGGTGAAGACCGAGGTTCGGACCATCTTCAACGACGGTCTTCCGGAGATCGGGTGGCCCGGGTCCGACAACCCCCCGGCCGTGGTCCCCGGGGACTAGCCGACGCCGGCCGAACGCCGACCGACGATAGGACTTCTCGGCGTGAGCGCGAGCGTGCCGTCGGCGACACGCTCGGGGGTGGCCAGGTTGGCGTCGTCGGCAACCGCAGCGAAGAAGCCGCCGGCGACCGCATCCCAGAACGTCACCAGCTCTCGGGTCGCTCCGGCCAGGCCGGCACGAAGCTCCTCGTCGAGCAGGCCGCCCCGCACGCGGTCGAGGAATTCACCCAGTTCGGCGACGGGGACCGCGACGAGCCCGCCGACCGAGGCCTCCCAGACGACGTAGTCCCACGTCGCGGCCACCGGCACGAGACGGAGGCCGGGACGAGCGATCGGTGCCGCGGCCCGCGCCAGCGAGTCGACGGAGGGAGGTCGTCCCGACGCGGGCGGGTGGCGATCCGGCGGCTCCTCACACGGGAGCGGAGCCCGACCGGCGACGATCTCGTCGACTTCGTCGAGTCCATCGACGACCCCGACTCGTAGGAGTTCACGACGGGCGATCCGCCACGCGGCCTCGAGGTGGTCCTGCGCGCTGATTCTGCCCCACAGCTCGCGGCGCAGGACTGCGGCTCGGCCCCGCTCGTAGAGGTCGGGGCCGAACGCCCTGCGGTCGATGTACCACCCGTAGCGACCCTGCGCGGGAACGATCTCGACCCGCACCGCCGGTGGGAGATGCGACTTGGGACGCTCGCGCCGGGCGACGGCCAGGCAGGTCAGCACCGCACCGGCGGCCATGAGCGCGGTGGAGCGACAGCCCGGCCCGGTGACGAAGTCGCCACCTACCTCGATGCGCTCGTAGCGGGGCCGCACGAGGAGGCCGTCCGATGTGGTGTTGTCCATCATCAACATCAACGCCGGCGCGAAGGTTCTCGCCATCAGACCGGCGGCCCTCACCGCGCCCGACTCCGCCGCCGAAACCGAGAAGTGGGTCGAGCACCCCTCGAGTTCGAGGCCGGCACACCGGCTGACCAGGCTGCCGGTCGCCGCCGCGACCCAGGCATCGAGGTCGACGACGAAATCCGAGCCGAGCGGCACCGGCGGGGTCGACACCTCGGCCTCGCGGTCGTCGCAGGTGATCACGACACCTCCCGGCATCCGATGGGCGTAGTGGTCACCGGGATCGAGCGCCTCCCCCTCGAGTCCGAGGTGGTGGATCAGGGCGCGAAAGTCGATGGTTTCACCGTCGCGACGCACGACGTACTCATGCTCGAGGCCGACTCTCATGGTCCCCTCACCCGCGCCCCGATACCCACCTTCGGTGGGATCTCAGCCGCGACCTCCGCCTTGCCTGGTCGATCCGATATCACCGACGGCGGTCCGGAGTCGACGAGTACGGTCGCCGCCTCGCGCCCGACCGCCGACACACCGGCCAACAGACCCGAGCCGATAGCGACCACGGCGAGCCCCGCCGCGACGAGCTCCGGGCGAGTCTGATCCGGGTCACCCTCAGTCGTCGTGGTCACCGCAGCGTCGGTTCCGGTGTCGACAGCGGCGGTCCCGAGCGGGGTGCCGGCCACCAGGTCGAACACGAAGCCGCCGCCGAGAGCGGCCGGGTCACCGGACGGGAACGCCACGCTGCTGAGATCGAGTTCCTGATGATCCGACGCCCGCCCGTTGGTGTCGGTCGCGTCGGTCCACGACGCGCTGTCGATCACGAGGAGGACCGAGCCCTGGTCGGCCACGTCGAGACCGGAGTCGATCACGAGCGTGCCGTCGGCGGTGACGAAGAACCGGTGCGCGAAGTCGCCGTCGGCAGTGACGGAGAAGAGGTTCTTCACCGCGTCGTGCCACTCCTGGCTCACGCCGGCCTGGGCCCCGTCGACCTCGATGAACACTTGGACCCAGTGCGAGAACAGATCATTGGGCGGCCCCGAACCCCACGGCGCTGCGAACACGACCTCGATCCAGAGACGACCATCGGCATCACGAACGAACTGAACATCCTGAACCGAGACCCGCTGGTCGAGCGTGCGACCAGGGACGAGCGTGAAGTCGTCGATCGAGCCGTTGGTAGCTGCCGAGAAGGACATTCCCGGCCCGAAGATGTCGGGATACGACTGGTAGCGGGTGTTCTCGAGCACGAAGTTCTCACCGTCGGGGTGCTCGAAGAAGATGAGGTGGGCGTTCCCGTCGGGGTGGAGATCATCTGCCGCGACGACGATCACGCCGTTGGTCACACCATCCCGCACGGTGAGGAACGCTGCCGCCGGATCCGCGAGGCCCTGGCTGACCTCGCCACCGATGAAGGCGTCGGCGAAGTTCTGTGGTGCGCAGTTGACGAGGCTGAAGTTGAGGAAGACGTTGCCGCCCGCGTAGAACTCCCCGGGGAAGCTCGGATTGGCGGTGTACGGATCGCCGAATCCGGGGTTGAAGAGGTTGGCGACGATGTTGAGGAGGTTGCCGCCACATACGGACGGGTCGGTGAGGTCGGCGTCGATGCGGAACCCGAGCGCGATCATGTCGCCGGGTGAGCCGCTCACGGCGGTCGGTTCGAATGCCACATCCACGAGCGGCGCGTAGGTGTCGAAGATCGACTGTGGCGTCGCCCCCGACCCGTCGATCGGGAGGGTCGTCATCACCGCGCCGGTCAACGGCAGGACCGGACCCTGGGTGAACGTCTCGGGAGCGAGCGGCCCGGGCGCGAACGAGCTGTAGAGCGGCGAGGAGACGGGACTCAGTTCGCCCTTTTGTGTCGCCGACGCATCGGCGAGGAACGGGGTGACCTGACCGTCGAGCGCGCTCACCCCGAGGATGTTGTGCATTGTGACGTCGACCATGGCGTCGAACGCGCCATAGTCGGGTGGCGGAACTCCCTCGTCCGGGCCGTTCTCGGTAGCGGGGTCGTCGGTCTGCTGTGGCACCCCCACGGCCACTGGGGTCGAAACAGCCACACTCGCCACGCCCGTGTCGAACGGCTGCCCCACGAACAACATCCCGAGCCCGGCCGTGATGAGTGCAGTGGCGAAGCCCAGGCCGGCCATGCTCCAGCTCGAGTCGGCCGCGACCATGACCGGCGCCGCACTCGCCATCGCGGCGCCGGGAACGGCCCCCATCGACAGCGGGGTTGTGGCTGGAGCGCTCGCCCGCCGCACGTCGTCGGGACTCAATCGCCACTGCGGGTAGTCCCGGCCGAGCATCCGCAAGTCGTTGTCGCTGAAGCCCCTCCCGCTGTTGGTGTTGGGGGCGAGTTTGATGAGCTCGGCCTTCACCGCCTCGTCGTAGACGTAGATCTCCGCTCGGTGGGCGGCGTGGGCCGGTCCGTAGGCGCGCAGTGCGTCGTCGTAGCGCGTGTTGGCGTCGTCGAGCACCGTCTGAGCCCGTGCGGCTGCCGCCGCGGTCGAGGCAGCTTGTGCGTCGATGAGGTCGGAGTCCCTCCCCGTGCGGTTGGTCGTCTCGGCCCGAACGGCCGCTTCCTGGGCGTCCTGGGTCGTCGAGGCGAACTCCGCCCGGGCCGACTCCAACGCGGTGCGAGCTGACGATAGGTCGTTCGAGGCTGCCACCCAGGCCTGATAGGCCTCGCTGTTGACGTCGGGCCGGGAGTCGGTCGCCCGGTTCAGGGCGGTGCCGAGGGCGATGTCGAGGTCGGTGGTCCCCGAGCCCAACTCCCGTTCTTCACGGTCGAGGCGCTCGTCCCGGGCCGTCTGAAGGGCCTGGTCCATCAACGCGACCCGTTCGTTCTCGAGGTCGCGGATGGCGTCGGATCGGATCGTGTCCGGCGTGATGTAGAGGTGCTCGCCGGGCCGCAACACCTGATAGAGCTCGTTGCGGCGGCCGGTGATCTCGGTGAGGACCCCGGCGCTCTGGGCGATGTTGCGGATGCCCATCCCGTAGAGCCGGAAGAACGCCCCCAGCCCGGGGACCATGTCGATATAGGGGCCGAGCTTGTTGGTGATCATCTCGAACGCGGTGGCGAAGGCGTCGAGCTGTGTCTGTGCGTTGTCCGATGTGAGCGCGTCGGCGACCTTGAGCGCCTCCACGAGCTCGTCGAGTTCGTCGAGACCCTCCTTGACCTTGCCCACGACATTGGTGGTGCTCTCGAGGCCGCCCGAGACCCCCTTTACGAACTCGGAGACGCCGGGATCGTCGAGCAGCTCTTCGAATTCGGGAACTAGAGCCTCCAGGTCAGCGACGTTCTCCTCGATGCCCTCCTGGACCTCACCGAGATCCTCGAGGTTCGTGTCGATGAACTCTCGGACCGCGCCAAGATCCTCGCCGAACTGCTCGACGTGTTTGGAGTAGCCCTCGGAAGTCAGCTCCGCGAGCTTGCCGTCGATGTCGGCGAGCTTCGCTTCCAGCTCCGGGAGCGACGGGGTGTCAGGCATGGCTCATTCCGGCGGAGAAAGGAGGTCGAGGTCGGGATCGTCGGAGATGGAGAGCAAGTCGAGTTGATCGGCCGACTCGTTTCGCTGAGCAACCGTGATGCGACCATCAGGCAGCCAGCAACTGATGCCGGTCGAACCGGCGGGCGTGGCCGTCACGCTGGCGCATGTGGTCGCAATGCCGTCGTAGGGGTTGCCGTCGTAGACCTGGACGGTCAGGGCGCCGGGGTCGGCGGCGATGGCCGAGGCCACGTCGAGCGGGAGCACAACATCGAGCGGGCTGCAGTCGACATTGCCGTCCGGACCGACACAGCCGAGGATTTCGCCGGGCTCGACCCAGACCCCGGAGCTCTGACCCTCAACCGCTGCGTGTTGCGTGAAGCGGGGCCACGACACCGAGACGTTCAGGTTCGTCGGGGCCGCTCCCCCGTCGAGTGGACTGAGCTGCAGCACGCTGGTGCCCGAGGTCTGCTGCCGGCCGATGAGCGACAGCACGTAGGCGGCCACCTCGTCGTCGAGCGCGGGCAGGTCCCGCTGGAGCTGCTCGAGTTGGCCCTCGAGCCTCGCGGCGACCGTCCCGAGCGACGCGACGCTCTGGATCTCCCCGCCGGTTGTGGCCGCACCGGTGTCGGGCACCCGATCGCCCGCTCCGCTCACCACTGCCCATGTCGTACCGTCGGTCGCACTCGGGATCGTGATCGAGACGCCGTCGGCCAGCATCTGCACCGCGATGCCGGGCGGGCCGTTCACGAACGCCCCCGACCCGCCATCCGAGGCAACGAGGATCGGCTGGGCGGGAGTCGCGCCGTTCCAGAGCCAGAGCTCCGACACTCCCGTCCACTCGACGGCGATGTCGACAACAGTAGTGCCGGCATCCTCGACGACCCCGAGGCCCAGCAGTTCGCCGCCGGCGTCGCATTCGCAGTCGTCGGCGTCGGTGATGCTCACAACGACAGACGGAAGAGTCGGCTCCGGCTCGGGCTCGGGCTCAGGTTCCGGCTCGGGTTCCGGCGCCGGCTCGGGTTCTGGTTCGGGCGCCGGCGTCGGTTCCGGAGTCGGTGCGGGCTCGGGTTGGGGTTCGGCGACCTCCTCCGGTGCGGCCGCGGCCGTCGTCGCCGTTCGTTCATCGAACGCGCTGTTGAGCAGCAACGTGAAGAGCAGACCCGCGGCCAACCCGCCACCGAGGATTGTCGCCGCCTTGACCGGCGACGGCGACCGGAGCGTCCGGTAGACCACCCGGCCGAGCATCGCGATTCCGAGGACCGCGAGAACCCCGGCCACCGCGGGCACCTCGCCGACAAGCCACCCGAGGAGCACAGCGAAGACGATCGCCACGACGATGGAGGTGACGATCCTCCCGAGTGCCCTCCGTGCGACGCCCACCAGGGCCCCCTCTCCCCCAGCGCTCAACTTAGCCCGGCCGTCAAACACAGTGCCGAGGGAGGCGTCACGGAGACGGCCACAGAATGGGCCACAATGGCGACCGAGTCGACGCAGGGCAATGGAGCAGTGGTGCAGGCAGAGAGTCCACGGTCAGAAAAGATCGACGCCCCGGGCCGCCTCAATCGAGGCCTCGCGCTCGGAGGCCTGGCGTTGGCGGTGCTCGCGACCGTTGGACTCCTGCGCCTCACCGATGGGGATGAGGCCGCACCCCCTGATAGCACCGATTCACCGGACAGCCCCGACGACACGACGCGGTCCGAGCCCGAAGAGGATGACTTCGTTCCCCGGCCGAGCGACGTGCCGGTCGACGTACCCGTCGGAGCGGTGGTGAACCTGTATCCGGTCGATCTTCCCGATGATTGGTCCGTGACCGTCTTCCCTTCCTTTGTCACCGCGCAGCCTGAGAGCCTCACGCTGCAGCCCGACGTCGACGGCGTGTTGAAGAACGTCTCCTTCGAGCCGGGACCTGAAGGCGACCTTCACTGGACCGGGGAGATCGACCCGACACGCCCCGGGTGGCGCGACTGGGCGGGCCGCGGCTGGATGGGACGCATCGACGATCAGATGGAGGGCACGTTCGAGGACGAACTCGATCTCCTCGATGCGCTCGCCACTGCCGGCCTCCTCGATGATCCGGCCGGCGACGTCCCGACGGGCTGGCGAGTCCAGGGAGACACTCGAAGCTCGGTGCGCGGAAGCCAGATCGAGATCGAAACACCCGACGCCGCCACGATCCAGATGACGGCGGTCTCCTTCGACCAGGGCTCCTACACCCGCGCCGTGATTGATCAGACGATGCAGGAGTTCTTGACGGCAGCGTCCGAGGTGAACCGTGAGTTGACGGCCGGTGGGTTCCCGGGCTGGGACGGGAGCCTTGGGTGGGTCTCTCTGTACTCCGACGGCTGGTCGTACGAAATCCAGATGCCGGATGACCTCCCCGCCGCCGATCGTCAGACGTTTCTCGATTCGCTCCGGCCCGTGACGGTTACGGAGCGTACGAACCTCGAGCTACTCGGCCTTCTGGGCACGGGCCCCGACGGCGGCGATCATTGGCACGCCGCCTACGCGATCTACGTGTGCGACGAGTTTCTCGATCCGTTCGTGTCCGAGCACGACCCCAACGGCATCCACAGCCACGCCGATGGCCTGATTCACATTCACCCCTTCAACAGCGCGGCGCAGGATTCGGGCGCCACGTTCGCCACGTTTCTCGATGCTGTCGCGTGGGACTTCGAACCTGGCAACATCGGTGCGCGCGATGGAAGCGTGCGCTTCGGCGACGGGTCCTGCGGCGACGGCGAGATGCGCACCATGCTCACCTATCGCGCCGGAACGGACCGAACCTCGCGGCCGCTCGAATTCGAGGGCGACGACATGTTCGACGCCTTCTTCCCGACCGACGAAGGGATCTGGGTCCTCTCGCACATCCCGGTGTCCTTCCGCCCGCCGCTGATACCCGAGGACCGCGTGACCCAACTCGAAATGAACACGAGCCCAGGCGGCTGAGCGGATCTCGAGCTCACGATCATCGAAGAGTCGATCACGGCGCTGACCGCCGGGGATGGGCACCGCCCGCTTGCACCGCGGCGCTCACTGAATCAGGGGGCGAGGGCCTCAGCGATGTCGTCGACGCAGGCGCCGGCTTGGGGCCAGACACCGATCTTGTCGAGGAAGGCGTGGTTGAGACCGTTGTACCGAATGGTGCGGGTCGGGACACCAGCAGCCTCGAGTTTGGCTCCATAGGCCTCGCCCTGGTCGCGGATGAAGCAGTACTCCGCCGTCATGACCGTGGCCGGCGGCATGAACGACAGGTCTTCGATCATCCACGGCGAACACCGCGGATCACGGAGGCTCGCTGGATCGTCGACGTACATCAGCGTCATGAAGTCGCCGAAGTCCGGCGCATCTGTCCCCTCTTGTGGGCCGTGCTCCTCCAGGTGCGCTCCCGACACGTCAACGCCCGGATAGATCAACACCTGGTGAGAGATAGACGGTCCACCGCGTTCGTGAGCGAGCAGGCAGCAGACGGTCGCGAAGTTCGCGCCCGCGCTGTCTCCCGCCACGACAAGCCGAGACGGGTCGCCGCCCAACTCGCGGCCCTGGGTAGCGGCGTATTCGACGGCGGCGTAGGCGTCTTCGAGTCCTGCAGGGAACTTGTGCTCGGGTGCGAGCCGGTAGTCGACATTGATCACGATGTGGTTGGCCTTGTCCGCGATTGCTCGACAGATGTTCTCGACGACATCAACAGAGCCGCCGATCCAACCACCGCCGTGGAAGTACACCATGATCGGGAGATCATCTCCTTCGGGGGTGTACACGCGGGCCGGCACTGAGCCGTCCGACGTCGGGATAGTGACGTGACTGGTCGTGACGCGACTCCCGGCGATGTCGACGTTGTCGAATCCCATCATCTTGCGAATCAGCTTCAGCTTGAGACGGCCGGGAACTACACGCATCACGATCGGCATCATTCGCGCCGCCTTCGCGATCTTCGTCATCTCCGCTTGGACCTCAGGGAACGGCTCGCCGCCCTCTGTGCCATTAGGACCCGACTGGATCTCGATTGTCATGGGCTTTCTCCGTTCTTCAAGGCTGATCGGAGAGCCGATCAGCGCGATTCGCTCAGGCCGAGTCCCTGAGAAGGACCCATACATCCACGAGGGCGTGCTTCGGCCCGTAGTCAGGGCCGTAGAGCAACCCGTGGTCCAGCAGACCGCCGGTGAAACCCGGTATCCAGGAGTTGTCATCGCTGACCCCCCAGAGCACCGTCGTGTCGCAGTTCGGACTCGTCAGGCAGGCACCGATCACCTTGGTGAACGCGGCACGCTGCGCGAGGAGCATGGCGTCGGTGACACCGTTCGCCGGAAGCGCGATATCGAGTTCTGTGATCGCCCACTCGAGTCCGAGATCTGCGGTCCATCCGGCGAACTCGGAATAGTCAGGCGGGTCGTTGCTCCAGATGTGCGCCTGGAATCCGATCCCGTCGATTGGCGCCTTGGCATCGAGCAATGACTCGGCCAGCAGGCGTGTGGCGACACACCTGGGAACCTCGGCGCAGGCGGTGCGGTCACCGTTCGCGCCCGGCCCGGCCGGCAGGCCAAGGGCGGCTGCCTCGAGGGTCACCGCAGTGTGGTCGAAGAAGTCGTTGTAGAACAGCTCCACATCGGGATCGGCCTCGCGGGCGAAGCGGAACGCGAGCTCGATGTAGTCGTCCCCGATGACCTGTTGGAAGATCGTGTCGCGGCGACTGCCGTCGGGGTTGAAGGCCTCGTTCACCACGTCCCACTGGGTCACGACTCCGGGAAACTGCTTGTGGAAGTGGCCGACCACAGTGTGAATGTGGTCCCGCATCACTTCGATGAGTTCATCGCGTGTCCATGCGGCATCGGTGATCCACGAAGGGAGCTGGCTGTGCCAGACGAGCACGTGGCCTCGTACCTCTTGCCCATTTGCCTGGGCGAACGCGACGATCTCGTCGGCCCGGTCGAAGTCGTAGGCATCGACGCCCGGATGCACCAGTCCCCACTTCATGTGGTTCTCGGGGGTGACGATGCTGGCGTCGCCGATCACGATGTTGCGGTAGGTGGCATCGGCCTCGAGCACGAGCGGGTCGATGGCGTAACCCATGCGGTGGCCGGCGGCTTCGGCCGGCTGGCGCAGACACGCCGTCGCCAGCAGCGCCAGGCCAACCAGCGTGGCCGCGAGGAGAGTGTGGGACCGGGTACGGATGCACCGATGATGGGGTTGCGACCGTTGTCTGTCGAATCCGGCTGCGGGCGCCTACTCAGGCTGAAACCGATGGATCCAGGCGCCCGCTACCGCTTCGAGCACGTCGACATCCAATTCGTACCGACGTTCTCGTCCCTCAGTCTCGACGCGCAGAAGTCCCGCGTCGACGAGCACCCCCAGGTGTCGCGTCGTTGTCGGCCATGCGCAGTCGAAGCGCGAAGCGAGGTCTCCGGACGTCATGGTGCCCCCTCTGACCCTGAGCACCGTGAGGATCTGTCTGCGGTTGGGATGCGCGAGCGCAGAGAAGACAGCCTCGATCTCCTCGAGATCTGCAATCCCCTTTGACTGAGCCGTCACCTGGCAAGCGACATCGGCTGAAAGTGGGGGAACTCCATAGCGGACCGACCGTCGCGCTGCTCACATAGCGGGTCCATCGCCTCCCAGATCTCGGCGACGTCAGGATGGTGATGCGCCTGACCGACGGCATCATCGTTCGCCCATTCGAAGATCGATACCACGGTCGGATCGCCGTCCGCATCGCTGAGGAAGAGCTGCTCCGGAGTCTCTGTCACCAGCTCCAGGTTGCGAAGCGTCGGCCAGTGTCGATCGAGCAGATCGCGAAACGCGGTCATGGCATCGCTTTTGACGCGGAACGTGCAGATGACGGTTTGGGGTTCACTCATGGATTCATTTAGCTTCACCGCTAATTAAAAGTCAATGCGCATCCGGAGCGGTTGACCTACCAGCTTGCGGTCCACGCATACCACCCGCCGCCTAGGCTTCGGAAGACGGGAGCCTCGAAGTTGCCGTTGCCGAGCCGAGCGTCCGGGCCATTGGGAAGGTACGCGAAGCCGGCGTCGTTGAAGAGGCTCCCAGCCGATTCATAGAAGATCACGTTCTCGCCCACCTGGTAAACGACCGTGATCTCGTACGTCCCGATTCGATCCGGCGTACCGAGACGCTCCCAATTCTCGAAAGTCCCGGCGGGTCTCAGGCCTTCGACCACCTCGTCGAACGAATCGCGAGCGATCCAAAACCGGACTCGAAGAGGCACGTCACTCGTCACCAGAGCGAAGGCGGCAAGAACCATGACCGGGGCAACGATCCAACGACGACTACCGCCTCGCTCGACCGATGTGATCCACGCCACCAGCCGGACCAGCCACACCACACCGAATCCTGCGAGAAGCGGAATGGCGACGAAGAGCGGCCAGAAGTCGAACCCCGGGTGTGTGGCAGCCCACAGGATCATCACCAGCGGGACCGCAACTGCGAGGTGGAAGCGGCGACCCGGCGCCGACCGCCACCCACGAATTGCAAGATGCCACCAGGTCTGGTCGCGCCCCGGCTGTTTGGCGTCACCCATACCTACGAGCGGCAGGGCTGGCCCCGGGTGCCGGGGCACACCGGCACGTCGGCGGGATAGCCAGACACCGTGCTGTCGGTCTGCATGGTGATGCTCGACGGGTGGTCGATGCTGTGTCCGATCTCGATCGACGCACCGTCGGGGACGGGATCGATTCCGAATGTCCATATCGGCCGGTCGCCGCCGGGAGTATGGAACGACACTCGCACGGAGCTGCCGGTTCGGAATATGTGACCAGTCAGTTGGACCGGGATCGAGATCGGCGTCCATTCGTCGATGGGAAGCGGTGCCGCATCTGCCTCCAAGCCCTGCAGGTCAGGGTTCGTCGGCGTTGCATCCGGCCCAGGCGCCCGCATCTCGGCGCGGAGGAAGCCCGACTGGATGTACAGCTCCGATCCGTCGGGGCGAACCTCGCTGATCGTGACCGCAATGTCGGCCAACTCCGTCTGGGAACGGATCCACAGATTCGCGGCGGCGTCGCCGAGCCAGACAATGTCGTTCGACAGCGGCTCGCTGACGAACACCGCAGCACTGCCGTCAGGTTCGGGCAGCCACTCGTAAGGCGGGAGCGCCTCGAACGTGACGGACGTTGTCGGGCTGGTGTTGCCGGGCAGCGTCGTGATGTCGGCGAGGTCGGGGTCGAGATTGAAGCTGGTTCCACCGTCGACGTCGACGGGTTCGCCGTCGGTCAGCGTTCCGTCGGCGCCAAGGAACAGCGTGGTGGTCTCGTCGTTCGCCGACAGCCACTCGTCAGAGGTGTGCGTGTGGCGGGCGATCGGTGCGCCGGGATTGTCGGCGTTGCCGCCCCGCTCGAAGAAGTAGGTGATGCGCGGCTCCGCTTCGAAGGCGGCGCGCTGCTCGTCGGGCGTTCCCTCGATGAGAGGCCGAGCCGGGAGTGGAGCGACCGTCTTGAACAGCGCGTCGTCCAACAGCGTCGGGAAGAAGCCGGCGATGAGGGGCGGGATCGGCCGCTGCTCCCCGCCCACATAGATGTCGAGGAAGTCCTTCCACACGACAATCGTCTCGAGAGCCCAGGGATCGGCGTGGCTGCCGTTGGACACGATGACCTTCACGAAAGGAGAGCTGTCGAACTCGTCCGCGAGGTCGAGCCCACCCGAGCTGATCTGGCCGTCCTGCCAGGCTCCAGCGAGAAGGACCGGAACCTCGATCTGGTCGGCGAACGTCTCGACGCGAAGCGGATCGGCGTCGCCGGGCGGGTAATACCGGGCCGACTCCGTTGGCGAGACGAGGTCGGCGTTCTGACCCCGTAGCAGCTGGTTGTCGGCGCAGACGGTGTCGCCGGCATCGACCAGTGCCTGCTCCCATCCCTGGCCATACGCGGCGTTCGCCGAATCGCGATCTTCGCTGTAGGAGCCGGCGAATCCCTGATTGAAAACCCCCCCAGGGGCGACAACATCGCGCGCGACATCGTCGAACACGGAGAACGGCGCGATCGCCGCGAGCCCCGGCGGCTGCTCCGCGGCAACGAAGAGCTGACTGATGCCTGGCCAGGAGAGCCCGACCATGCCGACCTGGCTGTTCTTCACCCAACTCTGGGCGGCGACCGTCTCGATGATGTCGTATCCGTCGACCCGTTGGGCAACATCGAAGTAGCCGAACGAGCCACCGGAGCAACCGGTTCCTCTCATATTCACGGCGACTACCGCGAAGTCATTGGCATACGCGAAGAGGCTCCCGGATTGGTCCGGGGCATTGCAGATGATTGGCGTGGAGTTGCAAAGTGCCGTCGGGTCTTCGATGCCGAGATTGGTCACCGCATCAACGAAGTTGCTACCCGGCCGGGCCGGGCTGTATCCCGAGTACTCGACCACCGTCACAAAGGGTCCGTCACCGGGTGGGAGAAAGACGTTGGCCGCGAGGAGTGTCCCGTCGCGGGTTTCGATGTACTGGTAACCCTCGACAAGGGCCTGACCGCCGTAGAAGGACGAATCGGGGAGCGAGTCTTCGCGTGACAGCACGGTGACTTCCATCGTGTCGGGGCTACCCATCACGCCGAGGGTGTGCGGGCCGGGTTCGAGGCCGCGGAACACCAATGCGCCGTTGTCGTCAGTCGTGGCGCGGACGGCATCGCTCCCATCAGGAGTAACCGCTACTTCGGTACCCGCCGGCAATCCGGTGATGATCAGCCGTTCGACGCTCTCTCGAACGTCGGCCTCGGCGATCGACGGCGCATCAGGGTCGAGCGATGTGCTCTCGTCGCCGCTGCCGTCGCCAGCGTCTTCACCTCCACTATCGGCCGTGGAGGCGGGCTCGGTCGGCGAGGGCGTTCCGTTGTCGTCATCGGATCCAGAGCAGGCCGCAGCGAGCAGAACAAATACGACGGCAATGGCGGCAAGGCGCGTCGAAACGGTTCGGGGGAGGTGGTCGGGCACGGCGTCATCAAAGCGGATGTGCCCTGGTTACTCAAACTCGAGCGCGGACGAAGAACCATCGTTCCCGTGGAAGTGATCCCCAAGCCAGACTCAGCCAACGGACGCGCGCTCCAGGCTGTTGCGGTGCCTCGAACGGACATGACAGCATCCTGTGATCGATGCCGATGGTGCCCGTGCGCTCCTGACCGCCGTACTCGCCGAGAGCGGCATGCAACCCGAGTTCGCTTCGGGTCCGACCCGGCTCGAGGGCGGGAAGTCCGCAGAGCTCTTCACCTTTTGCCTCAGCGCCGGACCACCCGACATCACCGGGCCAGAGCTCGTGCTGCGGATCCCGGCCCGGCGAGACTGGCTCGTCGAATGTGTGGTGCAGGCGACGGTGGCCGAACTCGGTTTCTCCACCCCGCCGGCCCTGCGATTCGGCCGTCACGCCGACCACGGCGTTTTCCTGGTGATGCCGCGAATCCCGGGGAGCGCGCTCTTTGAGTCCACCGGACTTCGGCGCTCGCTGCGCGAGGTTCCCGCCCGACTGGCCGAGCTGCTCGTCGACCTGCACGACCTCGATCCGACGCCGACGCGAGCGGCGCTGCAACTGGAGTCGGGCTGGCAGCTGGTCGACCAGACCCTTGCCGATATCGAGGCGGTCGCGCGCCGCAGCGCTCCACTTACGGCTGTCCACGACTGGCTCACCGCCCGCCGGCCTGATGACGGCGCCGACGTCGCGTGCCACGGCGACCTGCATGCCTTCAACGTGCTCATCCACGACGAGATGACCGCGGTTCTCGACTGGGAACTGGCAGGTCTCGCACCACGGGCGTTCGATGTGGCCCGCACCCGTTTGCTGCTCCACGCCGTGCCGATGGAGCTACCCCGCCCGGTGCGGCCGCTCATCGAGCGGCTCGGCCGCCGAACCGCCGACCGGTTCGAGCGGTCCTACTCGACGCGCCGCCCAATCGCCCCGTCGACGGTTCTATGGCACGAAACGCTCCATGCGACCCGGATAGTCGCCCTGCTGGAGGAGTCCGCGACCACACCGATGGCCCCAGCGGTGGCCGACGGGTGGCGCCCAACCCTTCCTCTCCTACGCCGGATCATCGCCCGGTCGACCGGCATCGTCGTCGAGCCCGGCGGCTGAGAAGCGTAGACGTGGCTTTGCGCGTCGAGCAGCGGGCCTCCATTCTCGTTGTATGCACACGGCACTGACCCGACTTCGGCTACCCGCGCTCCTCGCCGCCCTCGCCCTCACCGCGAGCGCATGCTGGGTGAGCTACGGCTTCAACGGTGACAACACCCGCAATGCCGTGTGGGAGAGCCAGATCTCGTCGACGACGGCCGCTGACCTGAACGAGGTGTGGCGCCACGATGGCGTCGACGGCGTCACGAGCACGCCGGCCGTCTACCTCGGATCCGTCTACTTCGGTGCATGGGACGGCACCGTGCGCTCGGTCAACGCAGCCACCGGCGCGCAGAACTGGTCGACGCAGCTCACCAGCGGATCGGGCGCCGGCGTGATGGTGGATGCGAGCCCGACGGTGTACGGCGACCAGGTCTTCACCGGCGACGGCGAGGGCGGGTTCCATGCGCTGGACCGAACGACCGGAGCGGTCGACTGGAGCGTGCAGCTCGACAGTCATCCCCAGACGAGGATCTTCGGATCACCGGTCGTGGTCGAGGGCCGCGTCATCGTCGGCGTGGCGTCGTATGAGCTCGCCATCCCGAAGCCGGACTACACCTTCCGTGGCGCGGTCGTTGCCCTCGACCCCGCATCCGGGGCCGAGCTGTGGCGCACCTACATGACCGACGACGATGCGGAGAGCGGCGCCGGAGTGTCGGTCTGGTCCACCGCCGCAGTCGACACCGATCGTCAGATGATCTACATCGGCACTGGCAACACCTATGAAGAGCCCGCCGCTCCGAGAAGCGACGCACTCGTCGCGCTCGACTACACGACCGGCGACATCGTTTGGCTGCGCCAGTTCACGGAAGGCGACGTCTACACGATCTTCGGGTCACCCCCGCAGGGCCCCGACGCCGACATCGGCGCCGCGCCCAACCTCTTCGTGATCGACGGACAGGACGTGGTGGGAGTCGGTGACAAGGCGGGCGTCTACGCCGCGCTCGATCGCGACACGGGCGACACAGTGTGGGCTCGCCAACTCACAGCCGGGAGTCACCTCGGAGGCGTGATGATGACGGCCGCCTACGACGCCGACGCCGGATCCGACGGCGTCATCTACGTCTCGTCGAACGTCATGGTGAACGTCGGGGACTACACCGACGCGGCCAACTCCTCACAGACATTCGCGCTCGACGCCAGCGACGGCTCGATCATCTGGGAGGTGACCGTCCCCGCCTCTTCATTCGGCGCGCTGACGTTGGCGAACGGAGTGCTCTTCCAGCCGACGACTCCCGGCACGCTCTACGCGCTCGACACCGCCGATGGATCGGTGCTGTGGAGCGAAGACCTGGGCGCCGAACTCGGCGGAGGCGTCAGCGTCTTCAACGGGACGGTGTTCGCGCCCTACGGATTCTGGTTCTTCGGCAGCCCAGCCAACCCGCTCGGTGGCGTGGTCGCCTTCCAGCCCGACAGCTGAGGTCGCTGGCTTCGCATCCGCCGGGCGCTACATCCTCGCAGGATGCACGACCTGGTGATCAAGGACGGAACGCTGATCGACAGAACGGGTGCGCCTGCCCACAAGGTCCCCGATGTGCGGTCGCCGGCCGCGTCAACTCGTGATCGTAACCCCACCGGTTGGCGAGGTTGGCCTGGTGGCCTACGAGTCGAATGGTTGAATGAGAGGAAGGGCATCCGCCCGTTGAACAGCTCGAACAGCGACTCAGGTCGCCTCGAATCTGAGCGTCCCGTATTGTTCGCGCATGAAGCCACTAGAGGGAATTCGTGTCCTGGAGTTCTCCACCATGATCACGGCGTCGTTCGCCGCGATGATGCTGGCCGAGCAGGGCGCCTCCGTGATCAAGGTCGAACCGGTCGACGCTGGCGACCCGATGCGCTACCTCGGGTCGGCCAAGGGGGGCATCGCCGCGCTGTTTGCCAACTGCAACCGGGGGAAGCGCTCACTGGCGATCGACCTCAAGTCTGCGGATGGCCGTCGGACGATCGAAGCCTTGGCCGCGGAAGCCGACGTGGTGCTCACCAACTACCGCCCTGGCGTCATGGACAGTCTGGGTCTCGGTAGCGAGCACCTCCGCTCGATCAACCCGCGGTTGACCTACGCCGGCGTCTCGGGATTCGGCATGGAGGGGCCGATGCGCGACGCACCGGCGTACGACCCGATCGTGCAGGCCCAGACCGGCTTCGCCGCGGTGCAGGGTCAAGGCAGGCACGAACCCGAATTCATGCAGAGCCTCATGTGCGACAAGGTCACGGCCTACACCGTGTGTCAGGCCGTCACCACGGCCCTCTTCACCCGCGAGCGCAGCGGCGAGGGACAGCACATCGACGTGTCGATGATGGACGCCGGGCTGTACTTCCTGTTTCCCGACGGCTTCATGCATCACACGCTGCTCGACGAGGACGCGGCCCACCAGTCGCCACTCAGTGAAATCATCTATCGCCTGTCGGCCACGAGCGACGGCACCGTCACGGCGAGCGCCTCGACCCCGGCCCAACAAGTCGGCCTGTTGACCGCTCTCGACCGCCTCGATCTATTCGCCGATCCCCGTTTCGACGGTATCGAGAAGATCCTTGCCAACGTGGACGAATTCCGAGCCGAAATCGAAGGCAGTATCGCCCGGTTCAGCACCGAGGAGATCCTCGAACGAATGCGCACCAACGATGTTCCGGCGGCTCGAGTGTTGGACTACGACGAGGTCATGGCGCATCCCCAGTTCGAGGCCAACGACTCGGTGGACGTTGCTGCGCACCCCAGGATGGGCTCGATGCGGCGGGTCAAGCCGCCGGCTCGATTCGGTGGCGAGCGATTGGTGCCGGCGTCCGATGCCCCAGCCCACGGCGAGCACACCGTCGAGATCCTCTCCGAGTTGGGCCGCTCCGCCACGGAGATTGCCCAGCTTCTCGATGGCAGCATCGCGTCTGTCGGTGACAGCGCGGTCTGAGGGAAGACGATCCAGGTGTGACCACTAAGGTCGACCGAATGGACGTTGACCTCGAAAACTTCGGGCTGTTCGACCCCGCGGTTCAGCAGTGCCCGTACCCCTACTACGCGGAGATGCGGGCCCACGACCCGGTCCATGAGGCCGACATGTTCGGGATCCCGGTCCACCTCGTGACCCGCCACGAGGACGTGCTCACGGTCCTGCGCGACCCCACTACGTTCTCGTCGAGTTTCGGCAACACCGGTGTGCCCCCGAACTCGGAGCTCGGCGCGAAGATGCGCCAGCTCCACGAGAAACTCGACGGCTACGAGCAGGTTGCCACCATGCTCACCATCGACCCTCCGGAGCAGACCCGCTACCGCAAGCTGGTGAGCAAGGCGTTCACTCCGAAGGCGATCGCCCAGCTCGAACCGGCGATCCGTGATCTCTCGCGATCCCTCGTCGACGCGTTCATCGACGAAGGCAGCTGCGAGTTCGTCGAAGCGTTCGCCGTCCCCCTGCCGGTCACAGTGATCGCGAGGGCCCTCAACGTTCCCGACGATCGGCTGGCCGACTTCAAGCGGTGGAGCGACGACTCCATCGCCGGCATCGGAACCGCGCGGAGCGATGACGAACTGCTCGAAGCCCAGCGAGGCATCATCGAGTTCCAGCACTACTTCGCCGACCAGCTCGAGCAGCGACGCAGCGAGCCCCAGGACGACATCCTCACCAACCTGCTCAACGCCCGAATCGACAAGTCAGAGGACCCCGATCTCCCCGACGACCCACTGACCGTTCCCGAAATGCTGAGCATCATCCAGCAGCTCCTGGTGGCCGGCAACGAGACGACCACCAAGGTCCTCACCGAGATGATCCGCCTGCTCGCGGAGAACCCCAATGAGTGGGATCGGCTCCGCGAGGACCCGAGTCGGGCGGCAGCCGTTGCCGAGGAGAGCCTTCGCTTGGCGACACCCACCCAGGGCATGTTTCGCATCGTCACCACCGATACGGAGCTGGGCGGCACTCCCCTACCGGCGGGGTCGCGCCTCGTGGTCATGTTCGCGTCGGCCAACCGCACCGAAGACGTGTTCGACAACCCCGACGACTTCGTCCCCGACCGCCTCTCACTCAGCAACCACCTGGCATTCGGTAAGGGCACCCACTACTGCCTCGGCGCCAACCTCTCGCGACTCGAGCTGCGAGTCGCGCTCGAGGAGCTGAGCACACGACTGACCACGCTGTCGCTCCCTGATTCCAACGAGTTCCGCTACGACCCCAGCTTCATGCTCCGTGGACTGACCCAGCTCGATCTCGCGTTCACCCGCGACTAGTCGGTTCGTTCAGAGCCCGCCGGAGACGGTCAGCGTCTGACCGGTGATCCAACTCCCGGCCTCACTTGCCAGGAAGACCGCGGCCGAGCCCATGTCGTCAGGCCTGCCGAGCCGCTTGAGCGGAATCCGCCTATCGGCCATCTGCGCGAGTTTCTCCTCATCGGGGCTGAGCGCCGTCATCATCACCTCCGTCGGGACGAATCCCGGAGAGACGCCGTTCACCCGTATCGAGGGTGCCAGCTCGAGAGACATCGTCTTGGTCAGCGAGTTCACGCCGGCCTTCGCTGCCGCGTAGTGGCCGCTCAACGATCAGAATGCATGTGCCGAGCCGCAGGCTGGGGGCCGCGGCGGCGGCAATGCCAACCAGATCAGCGGGTCAGGAATCGGAGTGTCCGGCTCGACGGGGATCTTGCGGTCGTCGCTATAGGGATACGGGGACTCGATCGTGCTCGGCAAGATCACGTGCTCGCCGCCCCAGAGCGACTCGAAGCCGGCGGCTTCGGCGCGCCGACAGATCTCGAGAGCCGCTTCCTGATCGGTCGCGATGCTGCTCGCGAACGACAATCCGAACCGCATCTTCCCCCTCGCTCGGCCTGACCACCCGATGGTAGGCGGACAGAGCAGCGTCGTCGTTCTTCGGCAGCCGGCGTCACGCGCGACCTACGATCTCGAACGACAACGACGGATCGAACACTCTGATGGCCCTGCTCGAGACAGAAGACCTCACGGTGACCTTCGGCGGCCTGCATGCGAATGACGGCATCAACCTCGAAATCGAGGCGGGGTCGTTCGTCGGTCTGATCGGCCCGAACGGCGCCGGCAAGACGACGTTCATCGATGCTCTCACGGGGTTCGTCGGAACCTCGCAAGGCACAGCCACCTTCGCCGGCCGCGATCTCCTGCCGATGAAGCCCCACGAGCGAGTCGCCGCTGGTATGTCCCGAACCTTCCAGTCGCTCGAACTCTTCGACGACCTGACGGTAGAGGACAACCTCCGGGTCGCCGCGGAGCGGCCAAGATGGTACGGCTACCTCCAGGACTTCATCATGCCGACCCGGCCGTCAGGCGTGGAGGACCAGGTCGCGTGGGCGCTCGATGTGCTCGATCTCCGCGAGTTCAGCGACGCGAACCCAGGCGATCTCTCCCACGGCCGACGCAAGCTCGTCGGCGTCGCCCGGGCGCTCGCCGCCAAGCCGCAGCTGCTGTTGCTCGACGAACCCGCCGCTGGCCTCGATACCGCCGAGAGCCAGGTGCTCGGCGGGCGGCTTCGTTCGTTCCTCGACCACGACATTTCCGTGCTCTTGATCGATCACGACATGGGTCTTGTCCTCAACGTGTGCGACTACATCTACGTGCTCGACTTCGGCCAGATCATCGCAGCGGGAACGCCGGAAGAGATCCGGACCGACCCGGTAGTGATCAGGGCCTACCTGGGCGAGCAGGCCACCGAGCTCCAGGAGGCCGGCGCCCAGGAAGCACGGGCAGCCGAGGACGACCGGTCGTGAGCGCGGAGATCGAACATATGCCCACCCCGGCCCGTGCAACGTCCGAGGGAATCAACATCGCGGGCATGTCAGCGGGCTATGGCGGCGTCGCAGTCGTGCGCGACCTCGACCTCCACGTGCGCCCGGCCGAGGTCGTGGCGCTCCTCGGATCGAACGGCGCCGGCAAGTCCACGACGCTGCTCACGATCTCCGGACTGCTCCAGCCGCTGGCGGGCTCAGTTTCGATCAACGGCGAAGAGGTTGATGACCGGTCCCCTCACAGAAACGCCCGGCTCGGGCTGGCCCACGTTGCCGAGGACCGGTCGCTGTTTTTCCAGCTCACCGTCGAGGAAAACCTGAGGCTCGGGCTACGCGGCCGGGCCGGCCAGCGAGCGGGCGCGCTCGCCGAGGCGTTGGATTTACTGCCGGCGCTCAGGCCGTTGATGGGGCGGCGCGCCGGCCTCCTGTCGGGCGGCGAGCAGCAGATGTTGGCGATGGCGCGGGCACTCGCCTCGCGGCCGAAGTTCCTGCTGGTCGACGAGATGAGTTTGGGGTTGGCGCCGATCATCGTCGAGCGGCTGCTCCCGATCGTGCGCGATGTCGCCTTGGAGACCGGGGCGGGCGTCCTGATCGTGGAGCAGCACGTCCATATGGCGCTCGAGGTGGCCGATCGGGCCTACGTGATGAACCGCGGCCGCCTGTCGATGCAGGGCACTGCGGCCGAACTCAAGAGCAACCAAGAGCTTCTGCTCGCCAGCTACATGGGGAGCGAAAAGCTCGAGGACTCGTGATCGACCTCGACGCGCTCGGCTAGCTTGCGTGGCCATGGAGAAGCACTTCGCCACCATCTGGGAATCGATTGCCGACGCTGTGCCCGAACATGACGCGATCGTGCAGGGTGCGCGCCGCGTTCCGTGGCGCGACTACGAGGACCGCTCGGCCCGGCTCGCCCAGGCGTTCCTCGATGCCGGCCTCACCGCGGACTCGAAGGTCGGCATGTTCATGTACAACTGCCCCGAGTATGCCGAGACGCAGTTCGCGGCACTGAAGATCCGCTCAGTCCCGGTCAACGTCAACTATCGGTACCTCGACGACGAACTGCACTACCTGCTGGAGAACGCCGATGCCGAGGCCATCGTGTTCCATGCCAGTCTCGGCGACCGGATCGAGCGGATTCGCGATCGGTTGCCGAAACTCAAACTGACGATCCAGGTGCTCGACGACGCCCCGATCGACGGGTTTGCCGAATACGACGAGGTGATCGCCACGCACACACCCGCGCCGCGCGTCGAGCGGTCGGCGACCGACACCTACATGCTCTACACCGGCGGCACCACGGGTATGCCGAAGGGTGTCATGTACGAAATCGGGAACTTCTGTGAGCAGTTTCTGGTGTCGATGCCGACGCTGCTCGGCCTCGAGGCGATCGCCGACCCGGCCAACATCGCGGCGGCGGCCGAGGGTTTGGTCGCTGCGGGCGATGCCATGGTGGCGATGTCCGGGCCACCACTGATGCACGGCACCGGGGTCTGGCTGGGGTTGATGGCGCCCCATCTCTACGGCGCAACCGCGGTGCTGTCCGATCACCGCAGCTTCGATGCGGACGACGTCCTGCACACGATCGAGCGCGAACGCGTCAAACTCCTCGTCATCGTCGGCGACGCGTTTGGCCGTCCGATGCTCCGCCGACTGGAGGAGCTCGCGGAGACCGGCTCGGTGCCCGACCTGAGCTCGCTGGGTTTGATCATCTCTTCGGGGGCGATGTTCTCGACCGAGGTCAAGCAAGGCCTGCTCGAGTTCATGCCCACGACCGCCCTACTCGACGCGCTGGGGTCGAGCGAGGGTGCGATGGCGAGCAACATGACCATGAAGGGAATGCAGGCCGACACCGCCACCTTCGCCGCCCCACCGACCACCAAGGTGTTCAACGACGACAACCAGGAGGTCGTACCGGGGTCGGGTGAGATCGGCTTGGTGGCCACGAGCGGGGCCGTGCCGACCGGCTACTACAAAGACGACGAGAAGTCGCGCCAGACGTTTCGGACGATCGACGACGTGCGGTATTCGTTTCCCGGCGACCTCGCGACGATCGACGCCGACGGCACGATCCACCTTCTCGGGCGGAGTTCGCATTGCATCAACACCGGCGGCGAGAAGGTCTACCCGGAGGAGGTCGAGGAGGCGCTGAAGGAACATCCGGCCGTGTTCGACTGCCTGGTTTTCGGCATCGACGATGAGCGATTCGGGCAGCGAGTCGCCGCGGTCGCCTCGCTCGAAGCCGGCGCGACGGCCGACGAAGCCGACGTGTTGGACGCGACGAGCGGGCGGCTGGCGTCGTTCAAGCTGCCGCGCCAGATCGTTCTGGTCGAGCAGGTGCCGCGGACGATGACCGGCAAGGCCGACTACCCGGCCGCCCGCGAACTCTTCTCCAACGGCTGACCTGAGGGCCGCGCCCGGCGCCTGCCTACTCTGCGGAGCCGGCCGCGATCGCTTCGTTGGTGAACTCGCGGAACTTGTGGGCATCGAACCCGATGACCAGCCGGGCCGGTGTCTCGATGATCACCCGGTTCGGTGAATCGAGGAACTTGGCGAACGCCTCGCGGTAGGTGTCGCCCGGAGCCGCCGCGACACCGGAGAGCGCCGAGTAGAACCAGGCTTTGAGCTCGTCGAATCCGTCGTCGCCGCTGGCATGGACGACCGAATCACCCTTGTAGCTCGCCGTACGTCCGTCGCGATTGATCACGATCGCCGACTGCGGACGCGCCCGCAGCGCCGCCACCCGTTTGCGACGATCGGCGCAGGTCGTGAAGAACGTGCCGTCTCGGTAGAGGTAGGCGACCACCACGCCGACGGGGTATCCCTCGCGGGTCGTCCAGTTGAAAACGCATTCGCCGCCGGCCGACACCAGCGCGTCGAGCTCGTCGTCGTCGAGCTGCATCCCGGTCAGATCCTCGTAGTCAACCTCTTCGTCACTCATGCTCACAGTCTGACCCATCCACTCCCCTCGCGCCGCAGGCCCAGGAAGGCTCTCAGATCAAACCGGCGCCAATTCGGATTCCTGCTGCGCCTTCTTCGCGCGGGCCGCAGCAACCGAGGTGCGGATCCCCCCGGCGATGCCTTCGGGGTTCAGGATCGCAGTGAGGATCAACAACACTCCGCCGACATAGACCTCCCACGACCCGAATGCCTCGAAGACCTCACCCGTTGCGAAGAACGCGACACCGGCGGTCGCCGTTATGCCCGAGGTCACCGCTCCGCTCACGCTGGTGATCCCACCGAGGTAGGCCACAGCGAGCGCGGTCAGGGACGCGACGACGCCGAACGAGGCGTCGGATACCGCGCCGAACCGGTAGCCGATCAACGAACCGGCCAGTCCGGCGATGAAGGCCGACACCGTGAACGCGGCCAGCTTTACTCGGGCGACGTTCACACCGGCGGCACTGGCCGCCCGCTCGTTCGACCGCACGGCCAGGGTGCGTCGTCCGCTGCTGCTCCGCCGGAAGTTCGCGACCAGGAGCGCAAGCACGAGCGCAACCACCACGAGGAAGATGCCGAAGATCGGCCGCGACGAGTTTGTGCCGAATACCAGCGCAAAGTCCCAATCGCCGATCTTCGGGTGGGGAATCTGGGCGCCACCCGTGCTCGTGTCGCCGACGTATTTCGGGTTCTTGAAGATGAACTCGGCGATCGCCAGGCCACCGGCGAGGGTGACGATTGCCAGGTTGATGCCGCGCAACCGCAGCGCGGGCAGTCCGATCACCGCCCCGAACGCCGCGGCGAGCGCGGCAGCCAGAAGGGGCGCGAAGGGGAACGGGATCTCCCACGCGATCGCCAGCTTCGACAGCGCGAAGCCGGCGACCCCGGCGAACGCCATCTGGGCCAGCGAGGTCTGGCCCGCAAAACCGGTCAGAAAGACGAACGACAGCGCGAGCACGACCGCGATGAGCGTCGTCATGATTGCCCCGCGCCAGAGTGGCCCGAACGCGAGGAGCGCAACGACGGCGGCCGTGACCGGTACCAGCACTGACAGAGGAGTGACCCGCGCCGGCGGGACGGTCGGCAGCTTCCAGTCGTCGACCGCACCACGTTCGGGGAGCTGCTCGCCCCGCACGACCATTGCGACGATGATGATCAGGAACGGCAATCCCTCGCGGGCGCCGAACTCCGGGAACCAACTCAGGTCCACCTGGAGTTTCGTGAAACTCGACTGCACCATGCCGATCGCGAACCCGGTCACCACGGTCGGGACGACGTAGCGGAACTTGCCGATCAGGGCCGCACCGAGTGCCGGGATCAGGAAGCCGAAGGTGAAGACGGTGGAGCTGAGCTGGATCATCGGCGATGCGAGGATCCCGATCAGCCCGCAGACGACGCTCGCCAGCACGAAGCTGAACCCGGCGAGAAAGTTCGGTGAGAACCCGAGGAGGACTGCGCCCTTCTCGTTCTCGGCCGCGGCACGAACGACCAAGCCGAGTCGGCTGAACCTCGAGTACGCCCACACCCCGGCCGCGACCAAGACGACGACCAGGGCGAGCCAGAGCCCGTCCCTCGGGATCGTGAGGTCGTCCGCGATCGTTACTGGCTCCCGGGGCAGGATCTTGCCGACCCGAATGTTGACCTTGTCGGCGAATCGTCGATCGACCAACGACGTGAACATGACGACGAGCCCGACGCTCGCCACGACCTTGGCCAGGGCCGGAGCCCTCGCCAAGGGCCTGAACACCAGCAAGTACACGAGGAGGCCCATCAGGGCCGCCGTGAGCAGGGCGAGAATCATCGCCCACAAGAAGCCCACGTCGTCGTCGAAGTGGTAGCGCCCGGGCAGCCCCGGCAGGGGAAACGGGTACGCGCCCTCCCGCAGATCGGCATAGACGTAGGCGACCCACATCGTCATCGCGCCGAGCGCGAAGTTCACGACGCCCGAGCCCTGAAACGTGATGACCAGTCCGAGCGCGAGTGCCGCGATGATGGCCCCCGCTGCGCTACCGAGCAGCAGAAAGAAGGCGTAGTCCGTCACCACGGAGTCATGGCAGGTAGTCGATGGCAGAGACCGCCTCGAGGCCAGGAACGGTGAGCACGCTGCCTCCCTCCTGATATTCCGCGAAGGGGAACGTGAACGCGCAGATCGCGGGGTAACTCGCCGATGCGCCACACTCGATATCCGAACCCGAGGGCCACTGCGACAGACCCTCCGTGGTCCCGAAGTAGTCGTAGATCGAGGCGCCGGTCATCTCGCCGCCGCCCTCGACCATCGCGTTGGCGTAGGTCGCGAGCGACATCACCATGATCAGACCCAGGCCACCGAGGCCGAGCGCGTTCGGATCGACTTCGTCGACCGCCACGCCGAGGGCGGGGGCCATGATGGTCCTCAGGATGTCCTGCTCGGGAGTGACCTCTTGCGTCTGGATTGCGGCGAAGATCCATCCGAGGGCGTCATCGCCGACCTCATCGATCACCGACGACTCGGCGCAGATGCTCGTCGTAATAACGGGGATGTCGATACCGAGGGCGGCCCGCCCGCGGATCGTCCCGATGCAGCCGGCGTCGGCATACAGAGAGACGAGCAGATCGGGATTGCCGTCGGCCGCCTGACGCATGAGCCCCTGGTAGCCCGCGTCGGTCTCATTGTCGCCACCTTTCACCGTGGTGTGGGCGATTCCGGCGACGTCGAGCGACGCGGTGAGCGATGCCTCGCTGGCGTTTGCCCCGGCGTTGTCGGCGCCGACGATGCCGACCGACTCGGCTCCGAGGAAGTCGGCGACCGCGGCGATCGACCCCATCGTGGTCGCGTTGCCGCCGGTCAGGAACAGGGCCTCGGCCGTGTAGTCACCGGCCAGGATCGGCAGCATGCCGATCACGGGCACACCGGCGGCCGAATAGGTCGCGTAGTCGGGGAACAGATCGAGGCCGAGCAGCACGAGCTCGACGCCCTCGCCCACGACCTCTTGGGCGCAGGCCTGTGAGGTCTCGGGCGATCCGCCGGCCGTGCAGTTGACGAGCTCCACTGGACGGCCACCGAAGCCGCCGTGCTCGTTGAGGTAGTCGAAGGCCGCTCCGACCGCGATTCTGATGTCGGGAAAGTCGAGCCCCGGCGCGCCTTCGGTATTGACGAGCGCGACCTTCATCGTCTCGCCGGTCGGCGGATCGAGGTTCGGATAGATCGCCGTGGGCGAGATGTCGCCGGTGTCCACCGGGTCGTCGGTCTCCACTGGGTCGTCGGTTTCCACCGGGTCTTCGGTCTCCACTGGGTCGTCGGTCTCCACCGGGTCGCCGGTCTCATCAGGGACGTCGGCGTCCTCGCCGGCCGAGTCGTCTCCGCTACACGCCGAGGCGAGCAGTGCCGCCACAGTGAATAGTGCGGCGAACATGCGCCACCGCCGACTCGTGGCCCTTGCGCTGGATCCGTTCATGATTCCCCCATTTGATTCGGTTGTGCGTTCGATCGTGGCTGTTGCCATCCCCTGAGGGCGACAGTCGTCGTTCAGGCGACCGTAGTGCTCGGCACCCAGTTGCCATGGAAGCCGAATGGTACGCGCGGTAGCTGCACCGTGCCGACGGGCTCGTCGCTCATCGACGCGGCATCGAATATGACGAACTCGCTGGCCCCGGTGTCGGCGTCGAACACGTAGGTCATCAGGTACCCGTCGTCCTCGCTGTGCGAGTCGTCCTTCGGCACGAACACAGCCTCACCGGGCAGGCGTCCCGCGCCGACTGCGATGCTCGTGCGGACACCCGATTCGCGGTCGTACTTGAGAAGCGAGCCATTGGTCGACATCGGGTCCTCGAATGTCGATGCGTCGACGTTGCCCATCATGTAGCCGAACCGGTGCTTCAGCCCGACGCGGGCATCGGGAACCCGCGGGAACTCGGCGGCCAAATCGTCGACCTGCTCCTCGGCGACGGTTCCGGCCGCGGTGTCGATGGTCCAGCGGTGCAACGCTGGCTGCGGGAAGTCCATCGGACCGTGCCGCCAGATGTACGGGAGGCGGGCCACGTCGAGAACGATCGAGTCACCCTCTTCGTAGGCGTTCATGGGGTGAAAGACGTAGCAGGGGTCGATGTCGTACCACACGACCTCGGCGTCGGTTCCGCCGCGGGGCAGCACTCCCAGGCGGGCCGGGTAGTCGTCGCTCCATCCGATCGGCGGATCACCCTGGAGGGCCTTGTCGATGTCGAAGACCGCCGGGAGATCCATGAAGATCGCGTGGTTTTCGGTGATGTTGAAGTCGTGCATCATGGTCGGCCCGCCGACCGTGATGTTCTCGACCTGCACAAGCTCGCCGCCGGACGACACTCGCAAGTACGTGAGGTAGGGCTCGAGCATCGAGTAGCCGAATGCGATCAACTCGCCGGTGACCGGGCAGACCTTCGGATGGGCGGTGAATGACCCCTTGAGCATCCCGTCGTAGTCGGTCGCGCCGATGGTGGAGAGGTCGCCATCGAGCACGTATGGGCAGTGGAGTTCCTCCAGGGCCAGCAGCCGGCCGGCGTGGCCGACCACGTTGGTATTCGCCTTCGACGACGTCATGTCGGTGAGGCTCTCGAGGTCGTTCAAATCGCGATCCGGGTCGGCGATGAACGGAGTCTGCACGTAGCGGTTGCGGTACCACTCGGCTCGTCCGTCGCGGAGCCGTATGCCGTGGATCATTCCGTCGCCCGCGAAGGGGTGGTCGCTGAATCCGGTGACCGGATTGGCTCCGTTGCGAACGTAGCGGCCGTCGAGTTCCTCGGGGATCGTGCCCGTCACCCGGAGGTCGGTGATCGTCCGCTCGTCACCTACGGGGGCCAGATTGCCCCTCAGATGCGGTGGCACTTCCTCCATCGTCGACACGACTCGGCTCCCTGCGCAGATTTCCCAACGGAAAGTAGCAAACCACTTGGACGGCCGCTCAGCCGCCAGTACCGAGTCCGACGGCGAGCCTCGCCTCGCGGACGTCGACGGCGGTCAACGTCCTGCTCGGGGTGTGATGCGTCAGGACATCGGAAACCCATGTCGCGAGACATAGGAAAATTTGTGGCGGCGATGGTGGTCGATGTCGAAGCGTCGATCGATCATCTTGTCCGTCGTGGTCGAAGGGCTCAGCCAGGCTGAGACGGCGCGGCGAACGAGTGCAACTCACGCCGTCCAATCAAGCTCTTCCGAAGGGACCTCGCGGAGACAGTCGAACGATTCGACCTCGACCACGAATGCGCCGTCGCCACCATCGAACCGCCCTTCCCCACCGCCTGCGATTCGTAGGACACTCATGGTTGGTGGCGGAACGAGTCCGTGGCCCGCTGGCCTGCCTCGCGCTTGCGCCCGTCCGGGCGCTGCGCGGTGACAGGTACGCCTACGACTTACGAGCGGGTCCGAGTGGCCACCAGTCCGGGTGCTGTAGCTCGGGCCACCAATCGCTGTTGGCGTGGCCGCGGTGTCAGTCGCGGAGCACTCCGATCTCCGCTCCGTGGTGAAACTGTTCGACGACAGCGGTCCACACCATCTGCCAGAGAGGGAGATCCTCCCCCCAATGAGTCGGCGTCGGCGCGGTGAGTTCACCGTCGTCGATTGCCGCGAAGCACTCGAGCATCGCGTCCTGATTCTTGTGCAGGAGGTCAACTGCCTCTACTGCCGATCCGGGAATCTCCGCGTCGGAGAAGTTCATCGACTCAGTCCCGAACGTGCGGTCGAGATAGACCTCTCCCCCCACCGCAAGGTGCGCGAGGCGCCAGCCGATGGTGGTCACCTGAGGCGGCTCGTCGCCCCACATCTCGACAATCCACTCGCCCCGGCCCCACTGCGTCGGAGCGGCGGACTCGCTGCGTCGGCGAACCCCCCAGCACGGGGTGACCGGCTCCCAGAAGTACTCCTCATCGCTGAGGTCCTGACAGGCAAAGCGCGACGCGGCGATCGCATGCCCGAGGAGAGTCACGAGCAAGTCCGTGCTCTGCGAGATGTCGGGTCGCTCCCGCACAACGCTCACCGTAGCCAAGTCGCCTGCGAGGCGTTACGTGGCGCGCACGGTCAAGCTGGTTTGGGAGATCAGCCGGTCGGTCCCCTGAGGGTTACTTCGACCCGTCCTCCGACATTGACGGCGGATCGGGTGCAATCGGCTGCGATCGGGCGGGCCGGCGAAGCTCGGTCGGCGATATCGCGTGGGTGGACCCGGAGTAGGGTCCACCCTGTGTCACCGAGCCTGCCCGAATTGGTGACGAAGCGACTTGCGCTCCGCTGCTGGAGCGAGGGCGACCGCGACGACTTCGCCAACATGAACGCTGACCCCGTCGTGATGCGTGATCTCGGCGGTCCACTCGGGCGCGACGAGAGCGATCGCAAGCTCGACCGCTACGCCGAGAGCTTCGACAGGAACGGATACGGGCGATGGGCAATCGACTTGCTGCTCGACGGATCCAGGCGAGAGTTTCTCGGATACGCCGGAGTCATGCCCGTCAGCGGGGAGCACCCGTTAGGTCTCCACAACGAGATCGGGTGGCGGCTGAGGCAAGACGCATGGGGACACGGCTTCGCATCCGAGGCGGCCGGGGCGGCGCTGCGCGACGTGTTCACTCGAATCGGTCTCACCCATGTTCTCAGCTACACCGCGTCCGACAATGCTCGCTCGCAGGCGGTCATGGAGCGGTTGGGCCTGCGTCGCGAGCCGTCGCTCGACTTCAGCGCAAACTATGGGGGCACTGAGCTCTGGCACGGACTCGTCTGGGTTGCAAGCCCCAGCACAACGCATAGCAACGAGCGTTGACCTCCTGGGAGGCCATCCCAAGAAAGTCGTTTTCGCCCGCCGGTGTACAACCTGCTGTGCACACCACCCTCGACCGCTGCCCGTGTGAAGAAAAGACTCGTCACACGGTCGCGACGCCAACGAGCGGACGCTATTGGACAGCGGCGATGCGCATGATGGGCCCGAAGGTGCCCTGGTAGAGCACTCGTCCTGGTCCTGTCGTACCGGCCAGTTGGAGCGGATCCCCGGCATCGACGCCGAGTGCGTGAGTGGCGAGAAGCTCGCCGCTGTGCGCCGAGATCACCGCGTACGAGTAGGTGTCATCGGTTCTATCGACCGCGCCGTCCGGGGTCTCGCGGACCATCGTGACAATGGTGTCGTCGGCGGTCGAGAGCTTCGGCACGGCTGCTGAGCGCACCGGGCTCTCCCACACGACCTCACAGCCCGAAGCGTCAGCACGAACGTCGACGCGGGTCATGCCACCTTGAAAGGGGGCCGACTCGGGCACGCTGGGCCCTGCGTACTCCGGAAGCGCCGGATACAGGTGGCCATACGTGCTGGCGACGATCACCGTGCGACCGGCACCGATGGGCGAGTTCTCCGAGCCGGGGCCGCCCTCGCCGAGAACGACCGGCGAGCAGATCTCCTCCCCTGCGTTGTCGCCGGCCGCGGCTACCACCAGCAGGTGGACCTCGGGATCGGCGTTGTCAACGATGGCGACGAACTCCGCACCGGTGGTCGGGCCAAAGAACGTCGGGCTCGACCCGGTCCCCCAGCTCAGCTGGCCCGGCTTGCGAGCCGGGCCACGGTCATACGGAACCCGCCAGCGCACCTGCGGCTGGCCGCCGTCGTCTGCTGTGACCAGGTAAAGCGCGTGGTCCGTGGCCACCGCGGTGCCCTCGGGCGAGGTCGAGATGCTGTTGGCCACGCGCTCACCCTTCCCGAGGTCAAAGGCCTCAACCGTGCCGGTGACCGTGTCGACGTAGCCGACGGTGGCCTCATTCGTAGCGAACCACACCTCGCCGCGATAGCCAGGGGTCAGGCTGGCGACCGAGTCGCCCTCCATCAACGCGTCGTCCAGCGGTGTTCGCTCGGTGACCTCAAGCGACCAGCCTGATCCATCGTTCTGATGGGCGACCCGCAGGAGGTCGTTGCTCCCATCGACCATCACCAACTGGTCAGCCCCGTCCAGATAGCCGTAGACGCCACTGAACAGATTTCCCCGTTCGAGGGCTAGCTCCGTGAGAGAAGATCCGTCAGCCGGATCGAGTAGATGGACGACCGGACGGGCGTCGGCGAGCCGCGTACACAGAGTGACCACGAACCCGTCACTGCCGATGAGGATCGCAGGACAGACCGCCCCGAGTTCGATGGCCGAGATGTCGACCTCGCCGGTGCCAGGCCCCGGGAGGCCAGTGGTATCCGACGATCCGCTGTCGTTGTGCATCGCTGCTGCCGCCCCTGCGCCGAGGTGGTCATTGCGGGCGATGCTGGGCCCGAAGATCGAGTCGTCCGTCTCGTCGGACGCCGATGGTTCGGTCGCATCCTCCGTCTCGCCCAGCACCGATGGCACGGTCGCGCCCTCCGTCCCGTCGGACACCGATGGTTCGGTCGCCTCCTCATCAGAGGCACATGCGATGCACAGGACGGCCATGACGCCGAGACACGCGATCATCGGCCGGAACCGGACGCCCTCAGCCACGGCGGCGCCCGAGCTGCCATCCGAGAGCGCCGGCGGCCAGAGCGGCCAGAACCGCGAGAACCACTGCGAGGTTCGAGTCGGATTTCCCGTCGTCTTCGAGGGTCGCAGCCGCTGCCTCCTCGACATCCTCAGTCGGCGTGGAGGGCGGGGGCGCTTCGGTCGTGGTCGTGGCCGTGGCCGTGGCCGTGGCGGTGAACTCGTATTCGACCGGGTTCCGGCGTCGATTGATCGCGGCGGCTCGCAAATCGAGGGCCTCGGCCCGCTCCGGCAGCGTCACCATCTGATGATCGGCGGGTAGGAGGTCCGTGACCTCGGCGAGCGGGACGAGCGTCACGATCGGTTGTTCCGGCATGTCGGCGTCGTCGGGATCCTGCCAGCGAATGAAGATTGATCCCTCGCCGTGACCGGAGACGTCGAGCCAGTTCGCCGTACCAGGGTCGGTGTGGGCGAGCACGTAGCGATACTGCCCGTCCGAATCCGGGGTGGATTGATGCCAGTTCAGCGAGGTCTGACGAGTCCGGTAGTCGAGCGACTCGAGCCACACATTGCCCAGCTGGATCCCGCCATGGATGACATCGTGATCTGACATCTCGATGATCATGGCTTCGTCCTCCGCGAGCTCGTAGACGCCGACGGTGCCGAAAGTGGTCGGAAAGCCGGCGTTCTCGATCCCGAAGGCGCCGACGCGCGGCTCGTCCAGGGCGTTGACAGGCCAACCGGCCCGCGTGTCCTGCATCAGCGGTATGAGCGCGCTGAGCACCAACGACAGATTGCCGACGTCGTCGACGAACTCCTCGTCGGACAGGTGCGGCACCGGTCCGAGGTCGGGGCCACCGATGACCTCCACTGCGAACGAGGCTTCCTCGTCCGTATTCCAGTCGTTGTAGCCCTGACGGGCCAAGAATCGACGTGCCTGGTCGTTGAGTTGCATCCAGTTCGAGGCATCGGGAGGCTCCGTCGCGCTGAGGATGATCTCGAAGGTCCCGTCCTCGTCGACCACGAGATCCTCCGAGGTCATGGTCACGTCGCCACCCAGCGCACCCTCGAAGATCTGCATCGTGATGTACGGCACGGTGCCCCGGCTTCCGGTGATGCGGTACTCGAACTCCGCGCTCAGCGGTCCGATCGCCTGATAGGTGAAGTCCGGATTGTCCATCCCGAGCTTGCAGACTCCGCCCGGGCAGCGGCTGAGCACCGGGTTCGCGGCATCGGCGTCGTCAGTGAACCCGCCGTTCTGCATCTCCACCATACGGAGAATGTGTCGAAGCCCTTCGGCCCGCTCCGTGCTGCCCGGTTCCGTACGTTCGATCACGGTGTCGATCATCGCCGACAGGGTCTGGATGAGCCCTTCCATCGCGGTCTCGGCGCCGCTCTGATCCGAGCCGTCGTCCTCCTGGGCGACGGCGGTGTTCGTTGCGAGCGCCATCATTGACGTGATGCTCACCAGCGCCACCAAAAGTCTCCGCATGTGCCTTCCTCTCTTTCTCATAGCGAGTCGTCCTCGCGCGATGCTGCTGCTGTCTCCAGCGCCCATGGGTAGTCGGGCTTGCCGTTGGGCCCACGGGAGATCGCCGGCACGACGACGAGTCGCCGCGGGAGCTTGTAGTCGGCGAGATCGGCGCGACAGTGCTCCCGAAGCTGCGAAAGCTCGAGCGCTGCGTCGGGCCGGAGCGAGACGACGGCGGTGACGGATGATCCCCATCGCTGATCGGGTAGGCCAATCACGAGAGCGTCGAACACTGATGGGTGCCCGATGACGATCTCCTCGACTTCTTCCGGAAAGACCTTCTCTCCACCGGTGTTGATGCTCACTGATCCCCTCCCCAGGAGGGTGATCGTTCCGTCTGATTCGACCGTGGCCATGTCGCCCGGGAGAACCCACCTGACCCCGTCGATCTCTCGAAACGTCGCGGCGGTTTTTTCTTCGTCGTTGTAGTAGCCCATCGGAAGATGACCACGACGGGCGAGTCGACCCACTGTCCCCGAGCCGGGACTGACCGGCACGCCGTCGTCGTCCAGGACCGTCGTCGTGGCGTCCATGTTGAATGCGCGAGATCTTTCCTTCTGTCCGGGTAGGGAAGCCTGAAACCCAGCGACTCCGGTCTCCGTTGAGCCGTAGCCATCCGTGATGATCAGGTCCGGCAACTGACTACGAAGCTCCTCCTTGACCGCGGTGGAAAGGCCAGCACCACCCGAAGCGACAACGCGCAGTGACGTCAGGTCGTGCGGCTGGTCCTCGCTCGCCATTGCATCGGCGAGAGGCCGTGCCATTGCGTCGCCGACAACCAGGCACGTCATGACTCGGTTTGCAGCTATGAGACCGAGGATCTCGACCGGATCGAATGCACCGGGGCTCGTGAGGACGACCGTGTTCCCCTGAACGAGCATCGAAAAGGCTGCCCATTGGGCCGCGACATGCATCAAGGGCGGTACGACGAGGAGAGCGGTGTGATCCTCTTTCACCCGGGCCGGCACATCCGCTGGGGAATCGGCGGGCGGTTCCACTGGCGACGTCCCACCGCCGAGTGCTCCGAAGAAGAGGTCTTCGTGTCGCCATACAACGCCCTTTGGCAGCCCCGTCGTTCCACCCGTGTAAGCAATGAAGAGGTCATCGCCCGAGCGCTCGATGCCGGACGGCCGCGCGGGACTCGCGGAAGCGAGTGCGGACTCGTACTCCACTGATTGTCCGAGGGGAGCGGTGGAACCGTCGTCAACGGAAACAAGATGGCGCAGCTTCGGACAGGCATCCCCAGCCGCCTCGACGCGCTCGAGAAACCGGCGGTGCCCTACGAGGGCGACGGCGTCGGCGTCGGCGAGCAGATAGGCGAGCTCGCGCTCCACGTAGCGGTAGTTCACGTTGATCGGAACCGCCCGCAGCTTGAACGCTCCGAGCATCGCTTCAAGATATTCGGTGCCGTTCTGCAGCAGGAGCGCGACATGATCGCCGGCCCCGATCCCTTGCTCCTCAAGGTGGTGCGCCAAGCGATTCGCACGTTCGTCGAGCTCCGCGAACGTGACGTCCCGATTGGGGGTGGCCACCGCTGTCCGATCAGGGCACACGTCAGCAACGGATTCGAAAACGTCCGCCAGATTGAACGTCTGAGTCACGCCGCTGGTCGGGGAGCTCGATCGTCGTCCCAGAACGTCCGCGACTTGTCGCGGATGTCGAACCATCCGTCGGTCTTGTCGGCGAAGTTCGCTATTCCCTGCCGGTCAGGTCCGATGCCGGCAGCGGGGTCCACGGGAACCTCGAACGCTGCTGCCTGCGCCATGTGACCCTCGGCAGCCTTGTTGAGCACGAACTTGCTCCGGCGGATTGCGTAGCGGTTCTTGGCAAGCATCAGTGTTGCGAGCGCATCGACCTCGTCGTCCAGGTCGGCGTTTTCGACCACGCGATTTGCGAGCCCCCAGTCTTGGGCGTCATCGCCTGAGAACTCATACGCCAGGAGGTTGATCTCCTTGGCCTTTCGGCGCCCGACGAAGCGTTGCATGCGTGTGCACCCACCCCAGCCCGGTGTGATGCCCATGTCGATCTCGGGCATTCCCCACCGCGCATCCGCGGTCGTGAGCACAAAGTCACAGCAGAGCGTCAGCTCGAGGCCTCCTCCCATGCAGACACCCTCGACGCCGGCGATGGTCACCACGTCGAGGTCCTCGAGCATCGCGGCAGTTTCTTGGAACATCCGAATGATCATGAACGTCGGGCTGGCCGCCGGTGGCTCATCCACCCGCCCCTTCACATCCGCCGAAAGGTTGAGGGTTCCCATCGACGGCATCTCGGGAATGTCGTCCCCGGCGCAGAACGTATTGCCCGCACCGCGCAAGATGAGCACCCGAGTCTCGAGGTCGAACTTCACCTCTCTGATCGCTTCGTGGAGCTGCTTCTGCAGCGAGATCGTCAAGGCGTTGTGCTTTGTCGGACGGTTGAGCGTGATCGTCGTGATCTCGCCCTGCTTGTCAAAGATCAGATCTGTGTAGTCCTCGGCGGCCATGGCCGGTCTCCCTCGTAGTTGACTTAGTAATCCTTAGGATTAACACATGGATTATCCAGTGTCAAGTCCGCTACCATGGGAAAGCGATGAGCTCCACAGAAACCGGCACCGATACACGAGAACGAATATTGCGCGCCGCCGAGCGGCTGTATGCAGAGCACGGCATCGACGCGGTCTCCCGAGCGGACATCAACCGCGAGTCCGGCGTGAAGAACCGATCCGCGGTGAACTACCACTTCGGCGACAAGGAGGCGCTACTCCTCGCGATTCTGGAGCGTCGCGAGTCGCAGCTACGCGAACATCGAGAGCGGCTCATCGCGGAACTACGAGCCGACGCCCCTCTCGGCCCTCGCGAGATCGCCATTGCTCTCGTGCGGCCATTGGGTGCGATGCTGCACGATTCGGAAGGCGGCCACGCCTACCTGCTCATCGCTGCTCAACTTGTCGGCCACCCGAGCTTGTCGCGCTACGACAGCAACTTCGCAACGGTTCGACGAGCCGAAGACTCTGTCGCCTCCCACTTCTCGCGCACGTTGTCTTCGCACAGCGATGAACGATTCCTGAGCCGCGCAATGCTCGTGACCGGAATGATGTTCCACTCGTTCGCCGACTACGTGCGACTTCAGCGCAGTTCGGCGCCCTCGATTCAGGTTCCGTCACCTGACGACTACGTCGACGACGTGATCGAATGTCTCGCCGCGATCATCGCGGCACCCCTGCCGACCGCCGACTAGAGGATCGCCGTCGCCCTACTCAGCGAGTTCGACCGCTCGACGCAGGTTGTGCATGGCTCGCGCTTCAGCGGTGCCGTCGGGTTGACGATCTCGATCGGCCACCGAGCGCAGGTACACACCCTCGAGGAGGACCGCGAGCCGGAAGTTGTAGAGCACTTCGTAGTAGCGGAGGTCAGGAAGCTCCCCGAGACACCGCGCTGATGCGTAGCGTTCGACGATCTCGCCTCTGTTCGGCCAACCGTCTCCGGAATACGCTCCGCACCAGACCTCGCAGAAGCCCGCGAGATCGAGAAGCGGATCACCGATCGTGCTCGTCTCCCAGTCGACGATTGCTGCGACCCGGGCCGGCGGATCCGGCGCGATGAGCACGTTGAGCATGTGGTAGTCGGCGTGGATGATCGTCGGCGACCAGTCCGTGGGCAGATGATCCGACAGCCAAGAACCAATCCGTCCCACATCAGCAAGGTGTCGGCCACCCACTTCTTCGTACTGCCGCGTCCACCGAGACGCCTGGCGCTCGTGAAACCCGTCCGGTGTTCCGAACCCCTCTAGACCGGCCGCGATGTAGTCAACCTCGTGGAGCGAAGCCAGGGCGTCCGTCACCGCCTCGGTGACCGTGCGCCTCGCCGTAGAGGCTTCTCCCAACCCAACTGGCAGAGCGGTCGGAGGGACTCCGTCGACCTCGGCCATCAGATAGAAGACGGATCCGATGACGTCGAGATCATCGCAGAGCGCGACTGGCTCCGGGACCGGGACGTCCGTTGGGGCAAGGGCTCGGAGGATGCGAAACTCACGTCGCATTCCGTCGTCGGCCTTCGCCAGCGCGACGCGTGTTGGTCGGCGCAGCACGAGGCGCTCCCCGCCGCGGTGGACGCGAAACATGACGTTCGATCGTCCGCCTTCAATCTGTTCGACTCGCATCGACTCGCCCGGGGCGATGCCCTTGGCATCGAGCCAGGCCGCGATCGCCGGTTCTGGGAAGAGGTGTGAGCTCACGAGAAGTCAGCTTCCAATCCGCTGATCAAGTGCCGAACGTGATCGTCAAACAGTCGGTCGCACTCGACCTCACCGCCGACCTCGCGTTCATGGCCGATCTCGATCGCTGCGTGACCCAGCACGGCCCACAGCAGAAGTCGAGCGGACCGAATGGCGCCGTCGCTGGGCACTCCGTCATCGATCATCTGGGCAATCAGCGGGCGAGTCGCTCGTTCCATCGCGCCCCGACGTCCGCGCAGAAGCAGTCCGCCATCGCTCATGGCCTTTCGACAGTCGCGCAGCCCGTCGCACCACCGAGACGCGTACGCGGTCCAACTCTCACCCGCCAACGGGGCCACGGACATCTCACTCGTCATTCGTTCGGCAATCGCCTCGAGCAACGCCTCCTTGTTTCCGACCCGGCTGTAGAGCGGGATTGGCGAGACGCCGAGTTCGGCAGCGACACGGCGCATGCTCACCGCGCCGAGGCCCTCTCGTCGCAAGAGGCCGACCGCGCTCGTCACGATTGCGTCGGCGGTGAGTTCCTCCGCTCGGGCTCTGGGTTTGACATCTGACATAACACTGAGATTACACTGTTATTTCGATCGCGACAAACGGAGAGTGACATGGCGTGGGACTTTGAGTCAGAGCCCGAGTTTCAGGAAGACCTCGATTGGATACGCGACCTGATCGACACCGAGATCATTCCCCTCGAGCCGATCATGGACGAGCTCGAGAACAGCGAGAAGCTCCACATACGGGATCATCTGCGAGACCGCGTGAAGGATCGGGGTCTATGGGGGGCCTTTCTCGACGAGAAACTGGGCGGACTCGGGTTCGGCCAGCTCAAGCTCGCGTTGATGTCGGAACAGATCGGTCGCTCGATGTGGTCGATGGTGGTCTTCGGCGTACAAGCACCAGACACCGGAAACATGGAGCTCCTCGCCCACGGCGGGACCGAGCAACAGAAAGAGCGGTGGCTGTGGCCGAACTACAGAGGCGAGATCTCGAGTGCGTTCGCTCTCACTGAGCCCCAGCATGCGGGAGCCGACCCGACGAAGATCGGCACGACCGCGGTGAAGGACGGCGACGAATGGGTACTCAACGGCGAGAAGTGGATGATCACCAACGCGTCGGTGGCAGAGATAACCCTTGTCTTCGCCGAGACGAATCCCGAGAGCCGCCCACACAAACACGCCTCAGTGTTCGTTGTCCCCCGTGGCACTCCGGGGTTCGAGATTGTTCGCGACATCGCGACGATGAGTCACCCTGACGCAGAATACGGCCGGCCCGGGAACCACTCGTATCTGCGGTTCACGGACTGTCGGGTTCCCGCTGACCACATGGTCGGCGCTCCGGGTGATGGGTTCGTCCTCATACAGAAGCGCCTCGGCGGCGGACGGATACACCACGCGATGCGATGGCTCGGGCAAGCGCAACGAAGCTTCGACATCATGTGTGAGCGCGCCGTGAGTCGGGAGTCTCATGGCAAGACGCTTGGCTCTCACCAGATGATCCAGGACTACATCGCGCGATCACACACGGAGATTGAGGCTGCGCGTCTCTTGACCTTCCGGACCGCATGGAACATGGACCGGCACGGCGCGTCGGCCGTCCGACACGAGCTCGGGATGGTGAAGGCCCTCGTGTCTCGCACAGTCCTTGATGTCCTGGACCGGACCATCCAAGTGTGCGGAGCGCTCGGATACAGCTCTGAACTGCCGGTTGAAGGCTGGTACCGATCAACACGGTTCGGGTCGATCGGGGACGGCCCCGACGAACTTCACAAAAGCGTGCTGGCTCGGACTCTACTCAAGGGGTACACGCCAGTTGAGGGGTGGCCGAGCGAGCACATCCCCAGCCGGCTCCCGGCGGCGATCGAAAAGCGCGACGAACTGCTCGCGCGGGCCGCAGCATGAAGACCAATCCCACCCTCCGTTTCGACGACAGGGTCGTCGTTGTGACCGGAGGCAGCAAGGGACTCGGCAGAGCCATGGCACTGGGATTTGCCCATGCTGGCGCGGACGTAGTGGTGGCAAGCCGCAAACTCGCCGCGTGTGAGGAGGTTGCCGAAGAGATCGCCGCTCTCGGGCGATCGTCTCTCGCCGTTGCGTGCCACGTTGGTGACTGGGCGGACTGTGAAACGCTGATCAACCGGACTGTGGCCAAGTTCGGACGAATCGATGTACTCGTCAACAACGCAGGCATCGCGCCGGTGGCACCGAGCCTCGCCGAGATCACTGAGGACCTGTTCGACAAGACGGTCGCCGTCAACTTGAAGGGGCCAGTTCGCCTGACTGGGCTCGCGGCCAGCCACATGCCGCCGGGATCGACAGTCATCAACATCAGTTCGAAGGCGTCGGTCGCCAACACGCCCTTGACCACCGTGTATGGCGCAGCCAAAGCTGCGCTCAACTCCTTCACCCGGGCCGCCGCGCTGGAGTTGGGACCGAAGGGAATTCGGGTCAACGCGATTGTCTGCGGCACCTTCCTGACCGACACTCTGGCCAAGAACCTGCCCACCGCCGAGGCGAGGGCTTTCCTGGCCGACAAGATCAGCCTGGGCCGCATCGCCGACCCAACCGAGATCGTCGGAACAGCGCTGTGGATGGCCGGTGACGCGTCTTCTTACGTGAACGGCCAGTCCGTCACCATCGACGGCGGAGGTGGCTGATGAAGGCCACATCAAAGGCCCAGAAACGTTGAGTTTCCGGACCCTCTTGGTTGGTGGGCGATGGGGGACTTGAACCCTCGACCTCTGCCGTGTGAAGGCAGCGCTCTAGCCAGCTGAGCTAATCGCCCGGAAGCGACGACGATATCGGATCGCCGTGAGGAAACGAACTGTCGATGCGAGCAGTGGACCTACGATGGCCCACATGACGGCCACTCCTGCCCAACGCCTGGCCACGGAGCGCAATATCTGGCTGGCGACCGTCCGACCCGATGGCCGACCTCACGTCGCGCCCGTGTGGTTCGTCTTCGTGCGAAACCGCGTCTGGGTCGGCAACGGGGCCGGCTCGGTCCGTATGCGGAATCTGACGTCAAACCCTGCGGTCACCTTGTGCCTCGAAGAGGGCGACACGCCGATCGTTGCCGAGGGCACGGCGACCATTCATCCGACGGAGCGTCCACCCGACGTGGTGGCCGCGTTCCAGGGCAAATTCGGGTGGGACGTCACCCGGTCCGAGGATCCCGATATCGGCACCCTTGTGCTGCTCGAGATCGAGGTGCGGAAGTGGCTCTTCGGCGTGGAACTGCCGACGAGTTAGCGCCGCTCAGATCGGGGCGACGGGATCGAACCCGAGCAGGTCCTCGACCCACGCGGTGGTCGTAAGGGTGCCGAGATCGTCGTTCTGGTGACCAACGATCTGCAGGCCGACCGGCATGCCGTCGGCCGTTAAGCCGGCGTTGGTGGTCCCCGCCGGTCGACGGGTCACGTTGAACGCATAGGTGTAGCTCACCCAGGCCGGCGTTTCCTCGCCGTCGATGGTGCCGGACTTCTCCGAGACCGGCGTCTGCCCGGCCACGGTCGGCGACAGCAGTGCATCGAAGCCGGCCATCTTCTCGGCCAACTCGATCGACAGCGCCTGAGCCTTCTTCCGAGCGTCTTCCACCGCGTCGGGCGTGAGCAGATCGTTGGCGAACGACAGGATCTCCTGGAGACCGGGGGTCACGAGCGCGAATTGATCGGGGTCGTTCATGGCCTCGCGGAACACGGGCACCATGCCGCCATAGAAGAGGAGGGCAAACGGACCCATCAGGTCGGTGAGCACGGGACCGATCTCGACGACTTCGACGCCGGCATCCTCGATGCGATCAACGGCCGCCCGACACACGGCATGGATCTCGGAGTCGGGCGCTTGCCCCTCGATCGAGGGTGCCCACAACACCCGCTTCGGCGCATGCGGCTCGGCGAGGGCCTCTCGATAGGAGCGAGCGGGCGCGTCGAGCGATCGGAGGTCGCCGGGCGACGGGCCGCTCACCACGTCGAGTGCGAGGGCAACGTCGCGAATGCGACGGGCCATCGGGCCGACCGTCGAAAGATCGGCAGCCCCCATCGGTGCCGGCCCGCTCGGCACTCGCCCTTGTGATGGCTTGTGCCCCGACAGACCGGTGAGGGCCGACGGGATGCGGATCGAGCCGCCACCGTCCGAACCGGTCGCGAGCGGCACCATTCCCGCCGCGATCGCGGACGATGTGCCGCCCGAGGACCCGCCGGGCGAGCGCTCGACGTTCCACGGGTTGAGTGTGGCCCCGAAGACAGGGTTGAAGGTGTCGCCGATCCAGCCGGCCTCAGGGGTATTGGTCTTGCCCAGCACCACGCAGCCGGCCGCCCGCAGACGGGCGACCTCGGTGGCGTCCTCGACGGCCGGTTCGGTTCCGCCCGTCACGATCGAGCCCCGAGTGGTGACGAAACCCTTGGCGTCCTCCAGGTCCTTCACGCCGATGGGGATACCGGCCAGGTGCCCGACGTCCTCCCCCGCCGCAAGGCGCTCGTCGATGCGCGCCGCCTGAGCGCGCGCATCAGCGGCGTCGACCGCCACGAACGCATTGAGCTGCGGGTTCACCTCATCGATACGGGCGAGCGCGGCGTCGGTGATGTCGCTCGCCGACAACTCGTGGTCGCGCACACGACGGGCCAGCTCTTGCACGGTGATGGAACGGAAGTCGGGGACGCTCATAAGCGAGAACCTAGATGGCCGACAGCTACGGCGCGTTTCGGTCCGGGCCGTAGTGCTTGAGCTCGACGGTGTTGCCGTCGGGGTCCTTCACGTAGATGCCGATGCCATGCCCGGCCGCACCCCAGATGCGCATTGGTCCTCCGACGAGCTCGAACTCGCCGGATGCGGCGACGGCATCGAGGTCGACATCGTCCGCGACTCGCATCGAGAAATGGTCGACGTTCGTACCGGTCCGCTCGGCGGTGAACAGGTCGATCACCGTCGACTCGTTGAGCCGCATCGACAGGAACGGCACCTCACCCGCTCGCCATTCCGCTTCCCGCTCGGGGGCGAGTCCGAGCTTGTCCCGGTACCAGGCGAGGGAACGCTCAGGATCGGCGACATTCAGCACCACGTGGTCGTGCCCGACGATTCGCACCGATGAGGTCATGCCCCGACGCTACTCTCGCGCTCATGCCGCTCGTGAGCTGTCCCCATTGCCAAGAGGACGAGAACCTCGAGGGCGCCAACGTCGACGGCACCATCACGATCACCTGCGGCGAGTGCGGAGCGATCTGGGATCGCGACATGACACCGAAGTGCGACACCTGCGGCCGCACCGATGTGCGCGAGGCACTCCAGGCGATCCTCGACAAGTCACGCGGCACACAGCTGTCGATCCAGTCGATGAAGGTCGTGTGGCTGTGTCCGGGCTGCGACGCCGACACGTTGCGTCGCTACCTCGACTCCAACACGCCGCTGCCGCCCGACCAGATGCCCGTCGACCCTCGGTAGCGATGACCGCCTACCGGGCAGTGCTCTTCGACTGGATGCTGACGTTGGCCGACTACCCGTCCCGGGCGGCCATGCTGGAACGAGCCGCGGCCCGCGTCGGCCGCACCCTGTCGGATGTCGATTCTGCCGCGCTTCTGGAGCGGATGGACGCGGCTGAGTCCGAGCCTGCGGTCGTCGAGGCGATGGCCCGGTGCGACTGCTCCGTCGCGGAACACCGCCACGCCGAGATGCTCCATTTCCGGCGCTCGGGCATGGACGGGGAAATGGCCGAGGCCTGCTATTCGCTGCTCGGCGAACCTGAAGTGCATCCGGTCTACGCCGAGGTCCCGAACGTGCTGGGCGCGTTGGCTGAGCGTGGCGTGCGCATCGTCGTGATCAGCGACATCCACGTGAACCTCCGCGACCATGCCCGACTCGCCGGCGTCGATGATCTGATCGACGGCTGGGTCCTGTCCTTCGAGCACGGAGTCCAGAAGCCCGACCCGCGGATCTACGAGCTCGCACTCGAAGCCGCCTTGGTCGAACCGGCCGAAGCGTTGATGGTCGGCGACCGCCACACGGCCGACGGGGCCGCTTCTCTCCTCGGAATCGACTCGCTGATCCTTCCGGCCCGCCGCGACCGGGATCCCCTGGTCGCCGATGACCGACTTGACGGCGTAATTCGCCTCGTCGGCTGAATCCGCTCAGGGAGTCTCGGCGACACCGAGCATGAAGGAGTCGAGCCAGTCCACCTGTGCCTGGAACACACTCACGCCCGGCGAGAACTCGGTGGTGAAGAGGTCGAACCCGTGGACGTTGGCGTCGAGGGTGAAGAACTCATAGGGGTGGCCGACCTCATCGGCACGGTCGGCAATGTCCACCGACAGGGAGTACGACACCGTTGCATCGCCCGTCGCATGAGCGAGAAACACCGGACCTTCGGCGTAGAAGTAGGGCGGATCGAGGATCACGCCGTTGTCGGGTTCGATCGCGGTGGCGTTTCCGGGCGTAGCCGCAAAGCCGCCCCAGTTGGAGATCACCGCAGAGACGGGAGGCCGCTCGACACCGAAGTCGTCCATGGAATAGCCGACGTAGAGCGCGGTGATCGCACCGGCGGAGGAGCCAGTGAGCACCGTCTGCAGAGGCTCCACGTCCGGGCGAGCGTGCAGGAAGTCGAGCGCGGCGAGCGTGTCCTCCATCGCCGCCAAGGCAGCGATGAACTGTGCGGGTCCCGATGGCCCGCCCAGAAGGTCGTAGATCGGCTGCAACGGACCCGACGGGATGGGATCATCGCCCACGAGTCGATAGTCGATGGAGGCGACCAAATAGCCACGCGAAGCGAAGCCGTCGGCCCACTGGACGAACTTGCTGCCCGACTTCGACCCGCCCGTGAACCCTCCGCCATGGATGACGACGACCAGCGGGAACAGGTCTTGCCCCTCGACGGTCGGGATGTAGAGATCGAGCATGAGGTCATCGAACGTGCCGCCGCCGTCGACCTCGCCTTGCCCGTAGACGACATCGGAGATCACCGTGACGTCGTAGGTCGGTGTGAGCTCTGGCTTCCAGCACGCTGCCGCGAAGACCATGAGTACGACCGTGATCGCCGCCAGCCGAAGTGTGGTGTACCGCATCGATCGAGATCCCCCGTTGCCCGTCGCGGCGGAGAGTACCGAAATTTTCGGAGAAAATCCTGGTCAGCGGGTTGCAAAGCGAACGTATGTTCGTATAGGTTGGCTTCATGTTCGCTGAGCTGAAGCAGAACTTGCGAGAGGATCCGGTGGATTTCCTCACGCGCGGCCAGCTCAACGATCGCTTCGCAGAAGTCCGCCGATTGAAGAGTGCGGTCGCGGCCTACGAGGCCCGATTGGTCCGCGCCGTCGATGGTCTGGGCGACCGGGGTCTCGACGGAAAGGGCGTACTGCGGATCCAGGGGAAGACCTCCGACAAGGCCGCCGCCCGCACGGCGGCCACGGCCAAGATGCTGACCGAGCTCCCTCGGGTTGAGCAGGCGCTGCAAGAGGGCCGCATCACGGCCGAACACGCCGACGCGGTGGCCGATGCGGCGAAGAAGGTGTCACCGCAAGAGGCCGAGACCGAGCTCCTCGACGCGGGCGAGATCCCGCCCGCGGATGTCTTCGCCAAGCGCACCCGCGAGTGGGCGGCGAAGAAGTCGAACGACGATGGCACCGCCACCCACGCGCGCCAGCGTCGCAACCGCCACGGTCGCCACTGGGTCGACGACGACAGCGGCATGTTCATGTTCCTCTTCGGGCTCGACCGGGAGAGCGGCGAAGCAGCCCAGAAGGCGCTGGGAAAGCGCGAGCAGCAGATGTGGCGCGACGACGGCGGACGCAACGGCGACCCGGCCGATATGCGCACATCCGATCAGCGCATGGCCGATGCCTTCGTCGATCTGATCACCGGTGCTTCGGCTACGTCACCGAGCCACCCGAAGCATCAGGTCAACGCGACCTTCGACGTCAACGGGATGACCGACAACGAGGGCCGCCCGCTGGCATCGCTCGTGGTCGACGGCCAACCACTGCCGCCGGCGGTCCTCGATCGCATTGCGTGCACCGCCGGAATCACGCCGATGATCTTCAACGGGCCGGGGCGCCCGATCTGGGTCGGCCGCGATCATCGCTCGGCCACCGTCGCCCAATGGCGAGCCCTCATCGCTCGAGACCGAGGGTGTGTCGGCTGTGGCGCCGATGCCGCTCGCTGCGAGGCCCACCACATTCTCTCCTGGTGGGACCGAGGCGACACCGACATCGAAAACCTCGTGCTGGTGTGCAGCCGCTGCCACCACGATCTCCACGACCGAGGGATGGTCCTGCGAAGATCCGAGGGCCGCTGGCACATCGTCAGCCGAGAAGGCCCGGCCCCACTCCCCGACCGGGAATACGAGCTCCGGCTGATTGCCTGAGTCAGGCCGACAGAAGATCGACCAGCCGTTCGAGGCCGGCGACGCGGGAACCCTTCACCAGGACCGCATCGTCCGGTCCGATCGGCGCGCCCACGGGCGGATCGGCGAGCAGACGGAGAGCCTCGGGGATCCCGGCGGCCAGATCGGCAGTACTTGCCGAACTTGCGGTACTTGCCGCATTGGATGAGTCAAGACCGGCGAGATAGTCCGGCGAATTCACGGCGATGACGTGAATGCCCAGGTCAGCGGCAACCTGACCCATGCGAGCGTGTTCGTCAGCCGAGACGTCGCCGAGTTCTGCCATCTCTCCCAGCACCGCGAAACGGCGTCCGCCGGGAGCCACCGGAAGGGCCGCGAGCGAGCGCAGGGCCGCCTCGGTCGACATGGGGTTGGCGTTGTAGGCGTCGTTGAGGATCCGGGTGCCCCGGGGGGAACGGACCAGCGCCATGCGCATCGGCGACAGCACCGGCTCGGCCAGCCCGGTCACCACCGCGGCGAGTGGAACGCCGACGGCCATCGCCGCCGCTGCTGCAGCCAGCGCGTTGTCGACCAGGTGGATACCCCGCGCCCCGAGCACGACCTCGGCCCGGCCTTGGGCACACGCCAGCGAGAAGGTGGGCACGAGTTCGTCGTCGAGCACGATCGACTCGGCCCACACATCGCCACCCGGCCCGAACGTGATGACCTCGGCCGTTGTGCGGTCGGCCATGTGCAGCACGAGCGGTTGGGCGGCATCGAGCACCGCCACTCCCCCGGCGCTGGCCGACGGCAGCGCCTCGATCAACTCGCCTTTCGCTTGGGCGACCGCCTCGACCGAACCGAACTCGCTCGTGTGGGCCGTGCCGACGATGGTGACAATGCCCACCGTGGGCCGACCGATCGCGCACAGCGATGCGATGTGGCCGATGCCCCGCGCCCCCATCTCGAGCACGAGCGCCTCGGTGTCGTCCGGCGCGTTGAGGATCGTGAGCGGCACACCGATCTCGTTGTTGAACGACTCCCGGCTCGCGTGGGTCGGCCGATCGACGGCCAGAATCGCGGCGAGGAAGTCCTTCGTCGTCGTCTTGCCGACCGACCCGGTGATGCCGATCACGGGCCGACCTTCGAGCCGGGCGCGACCCGCCGAGCCGAGCTCGGAGAGGGCCAGAGCGGTGTCGCTCACCTCGATCACGGCCATGTGATCGGGCAGACCGACGAGGTCGGCGGCCGGCCGAGACGACAGCGTGGCCGCCGCCCCCGCCGCCGCAGCAACCGCAATGAAGTCATGGCCATCACGGTCAGCCAAGAGCGGCACGAACATGGCGGGCGTCGCGCCGATCTCGCGGCTGTCCTGCGTGACCTGCTCGATCACGGTCGCCGGGTCGCCCTGGGTGACCGTGCCGCCGACGACATCGGCGATCTCCGCGGCAATCCAACGCATATGGGCAGTGTGGCACGACTACCGTCGAGGCCAGTGCCTCCCGACCAACCAACCACCGACGAACAAGCCAAGGTCCGTCTCGTCGTGCTCTTCGGCGGCCGCTCGGCCGAACACGACGTGTCCTGCGTGTCCGCCCGCCACGTCCTCGCCGCCGTCGATCCCACGCACTACGACGTCGAGCCCATCGGCATCACCCGCGATGGCGACTGGGTGCTGGCCGAAGGCGCCATGAAGGCACTCGCCGAAGGCGTCGACGGCCTGCCCGACAGCCTCACCGCCGACGGCCCGTCGGTCGACGCCCTGCCGATGCTGGCCAACCCCATCGCCCCGCCGTCCGGCCGCGGCGACCCGATCACCGTCGTCCTTCCGGTCCTCCACGGCCCCATGGGCGAAGACGGCACCGTGCAGGGCCTGCTCGAACTGGCCGGGGTGCCCTACGTCGGCGCCGGCGTGCTGGCTTCGGCGCTGTGCATGGACAAGGTCAAGGCGAAGATCCATCTCGCCTCCCACGGCATCCCCCAGGGCGAGTTCCGGTGGCTCACCGTCGACACCGACGAGTTCGGCGGAGTGCGCCGACCCGACGGCAGCCCGTCCACTGTGGATGCGGAAGTAGGCACAGCCATCGCCGAACTCGGCCTCCCGCTCTTCATCAAGCCGGCCAACATGGGGTCCAGCGTCGGCGTCTCCCGGGCAACCACCGCCGACGAGGTAATCGCCGCCGTCGAACTCGCCGCCAGCTACGACCGCACCGTGCTGATCGAAGAGGAGATCGTCGGCCGCGAGCTCGAGATCTCGGTGATCGGCAACGAGGCCCCCGAGGCGAGCACCGCCGGCGAGATCATCCCGGGCGCCGACTTCTACGACTACGCCGACAAATACGAAGACGGCGCCAACCGCCTGATCCCGGCCCCCCTCGAACCAGCCGAGTTGGCCGAGATGCAGCGGCTGGCCATCGCCACCTACCGCGCCCTCGGCGTCGAGGGCCTCGGCCGTGTCGATTTCTTCTACGAGACTGACGGGGCGGGCCGGGGCTGGCTCGTCAACGAGCTCAACACCATGCCGGGCTTCACCCCCATCTCGATGTACCCCGAGATGTGGGCTGCCGTCGGCGTCGACTACCCGACCCTCATCAACCGGCTCGTCGACCTCGCCATCGCCCGCCACCGACGCCAGCAGTCACACACCCGCACCGATCACTGATCCGTCGGCGCGAGCGCGGCGTGGAGAAACCGGATCAGCTCCTGGCGGCGAGCAACCGTGGCCCGCAGCGTCTGCGGCAGACCGAGGGCCCGTTGCACCTCGAGCTCCGTCGCCACGCCGACGACCGTTGAGTAGAGCGACAGCAGGAGCATCGACGGGTCCGAGTGTCGAAGCCGGCCCGCGTCCATCTCCCGCTGGAGAAAATCGTGCGCCCGGTCGAAGCTCGGCGACACATGGCCGGCCAACCGCTCAGCCGTCACCGAACCGGGCCGGGTGACCTCACGTACGAGCCCGAGCAGCTCCGGCCGCCGTACCGCCAGACGAAAGACATGGCGCACGATCGCGTCGACCTGGTTGATCCCGCTGAGCCCCCGCGACGACTCGGTGTCGAAAACCTTCACCAGATCAGCGGCGGCTTCGTCGACTACGGCATCAAAAAGGGCCTGTTTGGAGGGGAAGTAGTAGAGGATCGTCTGCTTTCGCACGCCGAGTTGCTGCGCCAGCGCGTCAAGTGAGGTCGCTGCGAATCCGTCGGTTCCGTAGGCCCCGAGCGCTGCATCCAGGATGCGTTCGCGGGTCGGTGTGTCGGCCATTCACGTTGTCTACACCGGTTCTCTACCAAATGGTAGAGAGTCCTGCTAGAACAGGACAGTGATTCGGGAGGAGTTGAACCAGGCGCGCATCGCGGTCACCGGCTCGACCGGTTTTCTCGGCACGGCCCTGGTCGAACGGCTGCTGCGCAGCGCGCCCGAATGCGAGTTGGTCCTGATCGTGCGCCCGGGCCGCCGCGGCGCGCAACACCGAGTCGACCGCGACATCCTCCGCAACGACGCGTTTGATCGACTCAGAGAAGCCTGCGACGCCGCCCGCGAAAAGGACCCAGACGCCGAGACCTTCGCCGACATGTGCGCGCGGCGAGTGTTCGCAGTGGCGGGCGATGTCGGCACCGATGGCCTCGGCCTCGACGACGAAGGCCTGGCGTTGCTCGCCACATGCGATCTCGCCATCCACTCTGCTGCCACCGTCAGCTTCGATTCCGCGCTCGACGACGCCGTCGAGGTCAACCTGCTCGGCCCGACCCGTGTGGCCCAGGCGCTCCAGGCTGCAGCCGAGGCCCGCACCGAACCAACCCGCACCGGACGTCCGCCGGGAGAGCCCGTTCATCTGGTCGCCGTATCGACCTGCTACGTCGCCGGCAGCCGTCGGGGCAAGGCGCCCGAGGAACTCGTCGACGAGTCACCGTTCTTCGTCGATGTCGACTGGAAGGCCGAGGTCGACAACGCCCGCCGCGCTCGCATCAACAACGAGCAGTCGAGTCGCACACCCGACCGACTGGCCGAACTCGGCAAGGAAGCACGTCGCCAGCTCGGCGCCGCCGGCACCCCGGCGATCGCCGACAAGATCGAACAACTCCGTCAGCGCTGGGTCAGCCAACAGATGACCGACGCCGGCCGGGCTCGGGCCAGCTCCCTCGGCTTCCCCGATGCCTACGCCTTCACCAAGGCCCTGGGCGAGCGTGCGCTCGGCGAAACCCGCGGCGACGTCCCGGTCAGCATCGTGCGCCCTTCGATCATCGAATCGGCCCTCGCCGAACCGGTGCCCGGATGGATCCGCGGCTTCCGTATGGCCGAGCCGGTCATCGCCGCGTACGCCCGAGGCCTCCTCGTCGAGTTCCCCGGAGTCCCTGAGGGGACCGTCGACGTCATCCCGGTCGATCTCGTGGTCGCCACGATCCTCGCCGTCGCCGCCCGCGGCCCGGAGTTCGACGATCACGGGAACCACACGCCCGATGTCGTCCAGATCGCGTCCGGCGGCGCCAACCCACTCAAATACGGACAGCTCGTCGACCTCGTGCAGGCGTGGTTCACCGAACGTCCGGTCTACGACGAGTACAACCAGCCGATCTCCGTGCCCGATTGGAGCTTCCCCGGCCGCGGCCGAGTGTCGAAGCAGCTCAAACGAGCGCGCCGTGCCCTCAACGTCGGTGAGCGGGTGCTCGACACCCTCCCGCTCCGCGGCAAGCAGGCCGAGCTCGGTGCCGAGCTCGAAGAACGCAAGGAACAGCTCGAACGAGCGGGCGGCTACGTCGAGCTCTACGGCGCCTACGCCGAGTGCGAGGCGATCTACCAACTCGACCGGCTGTACAGCCTCTGGGGATCGCTCGACGCGGAGGATCAGCGCGACTTCGTCATGGATCCCGTGGCGGTCCACTGGCCCACCTACATCAACGAGATCCAGCTGCCGTCCACCGTGAAGCAGGCGCGGCTCAAGATGGCCCCAGGCCGCAAGGTCAGCATCGGCAGAGCCGATCGCATCCGCCAGAACATCCTGTCGCCCGATCGCCAGCTGGCCGTGTTCGACCTCGAGAACACGCTGATCGCGAGCAACGTCGTCGCCAGCTACGCCTGGCTCGCAACCCGACACCTCGATACCCCCGACCGCATTCGGTTTGCGGCCCAGACCATCCGGGAAGCACCGACGCTGCTCTCGCTCGACCGAGCCGATCGCTCCGACTTTCTTCGGTACTTCTACAAGCGCTTCGACAACGCTGCGGTGGACCGCCTCGACCACGACTCGATGGAGATGATGAGCGATCTCCTGATGACGAAGTCGTTCCCCGACGGCATCCGACGCGTACGCGAGCATCGCCGCCTCGGCCATCGCACACTACTGATCACCGGAGCCCTCGAGTTCGTGGTCGAGCCGCTGCGGCCGCTGTTCGACGACATCGTCGCGGCGGAGATGAGCTCGACCGACGGGGTCTATACCGGTCGCCTGACCGCAGTCCCGCCGACCGGCGAGGCCCGCTATCAGGTGCTGGTCGACTACGCCGCCGAGCACGACATCGATCTCCGCGAGTCCGTCGCCTACGCCGACTCGTCGTCCGACCTCCCGATGCTCGAAGCCGTCGGCTTCCCGGTCGCAGTCAACGCCGAGACGAAGCTCGCCTCGATTGCCCGCCGACGCGGCTGGCTGATCGAGCACTGGTCCAAGTCCTCGGGGGCCCCCAACCGGGTCGTCCCCATCGGTCCTCGCACCCACCGCGGGCCGATTCGCAACCGAAGGGGCACTCGTGCCTGATCCTCGCAACCAGCCGCCGCGCCCAGGCTTCGTGCTCGACGTCGACAAGTCGACGCCGCCGATCCTGTTCCATCACGGCGAACAATTCCGCCTCGAGAAGCTGCCGGCCGATCGCAGCCGGGTCATCTATCCAGCTGAGCCGCTGCCGGGCCTCCCGGACCCCGACGAGTCCATCCGCCAGGCGCTGCTCAACCCGATCGACGACGATCCGCTCCCCGCCCTGCTCACGCCCGGGATGAAGCTCACCATCGCCTTCGACGACGTCTCGCTGCCGCTCCCGTCGATGCGCAAGCCCGACATTCGCCAGCGGATCATCGAGCAGGTTCTCGACATGGCCGCCGCGGCCGGCGTCGACGACGTCCACCTCATCGCCGCCCTGGCGCTGCATCGCCGCATGACCGAAGCCGAACTGCGCCACGCGCTCGGCGACCGGGTCTACGACGCCTTCGCTCCGCAGGGCGCGCTCTACAACCACGATGCCGAAGACCCTGATGGCATGGTCGAACTCGGCCTCACCAAGCACGAAGAGCAAGTGACGATGAACAAGCGGGCCGCCGAGTCCGACCTGCTCATCTACGTCAACCTCAACATCGTTTCGATGGACGGCGGCTGGAAGTCGACCGCAACCGGCCTCTCCGGCTACTCCGGCATCCGACACCACCACAATGTCGCCACGATGCGGAAGTCGAAGAGCTTCATGGACCGCCACAAGTCCGAGCTGCACCACTCGAACTGGCGCCAGGGCGAGGTCATCAAGGCCCACGGCCCCCGCATCTTCCAGATCGAGACCACGATCAACAACAACACGTTCGGCTACGACGGCCCCCTTCACGTGCTCCAGAAGCGCGAGTGGGAGTGGACGGCGCGGGACCGGGCGACCTTCATCGGCATGAAGAAAGGCCTCGACGCGATGCCCTCCGCGGCTCGCCGCAAGATCTTCCAGGGTTGGAAGGCCCCCTACGAGCTCACCTCGGTGCAGGCGGGCGACGTCGACGCCGTCCATGAGGCGACCCTCGAGCACTGCTTCGCGCAGCACATCGTGCCGGTCGAGGGCCAGACCGACGTGCTCACGTTCGGCCTGCCCTACATCTGCCCGTACAACGTGAACTCGGTGATGAACCCGATCCTCGTGATGTGCCTGGGGCTCGGCTACTTCTTCAACATGTACCGCGGCAAGCCGCTGGTCCGTGAGGGTGGCGTGCTCATCATGAGTCACCCGACACCGTGGGAGTTCCACCCGGTCCATCACCCGAGCTACATCGACTTCTTCGAACAGGTCCTGTCCGACACCACGGACCCGATCGAGATGGAAAAGAAGTACGAGAAGCAGTTCGCGGAGGACGAGTGGTACATCCACCTGTACCGCAACAGCTACGCGTATCACGGCGTCCACCCGTTCTACATGTGGTACTGGGGTGCCTCCGCACTCCAGCATCTCGGCCGCGTGATCATCGTCGGCGGTGACCCTCGCTCGGTTCGCCGGCTCGGATTCACCCCGGCGTCGACCATGCAGGACGCCCTCGAGATCGCCAGCGACGTGGTCGGCCCTGCGCCGACGATCACCCACCTTCACAACCCGCCGATCCTGATGGCCGACGTGACGTGAGCCGTCTCTCGAGGCAACTCGACCTGCCGAAGTTGCCGTCGTCGTTCTCGGCGGTGAAGCGCTTTCGAGCGCTCAGCTTTCCGTACCGGGCGCCATCCACACCTCGTGGTGTCGCTCCGGCCGCAGTCGAGAAGACGACGGGGGCCCACTACGACACCGCATGGGCCCGGCGCACGCCGGCGCGCATGGCACGGGCAGCGATCGTCGACGGACCGATGCGTCTGCTGGTGTCCGGCTTGGCCGCCCCGGACCGGCGCGGCCAGGACCGACTCGACTCGCTTTCCGGGCCCGCAATCTTCGCGGCGAACCACCACAGCCACATGGACACGCCCCTGCTGCTGACCTCGATTCCGGAACCGTGGCGCCACAAGCTCATCGTCGGCGCGGCTGCGGACTACTTCTTCGGCACGAAGCTCACCTCTGCGCTCTCGTCGCTCGTGATCGGCGCCGTGCCGATCGAACGCAGCAAGGTCAGCCGACGCTCCGCCGATCAGGCCGCCGAACTCGTGAACGAAGGCTGGAGCCTGCTCCTCTTTCCGGAGGGCGGCCGCTCCCCCGACGGTTGGGGGCAGCCGTTCCGGGGCGGTGCTGCATATCTCGCTCAGAAGACCGGCCGGCCCGTCGTGCCGATTCATCTCGAGGGCACCGGGCGGATCCTGCGCAAGGGCCGGTCGCTGCCGAATCCGTCGACGACGTCGGTCACGTTCGGCCGTCCGCTCACGCCGCGCGATGACGAGAACGCCACCCGCTTCGCGGCGCGGCTCGAAGCCGAAGTCGCCGCCCTCGCGGATGAGGCCGGATCCGACTGGTACCGGGCACGACTCCGCGCCCACGCGGGCGACAGCCCCGGGCTGACGGGGCCGGACTCGGGCCGGTGGCGTCGGGCATGGGCCCTGGGCGACGGCTCGCGGGGCGGCCAACGCCGTTCTCGCAAGTGGCCGCAGCTCTGACCTAGATCGAGACTCGGTACATCTGGTCGCGGCCGAGTTCCTTGGCCCGATAGAGCGCGCCGTCTGCCGCTCGAACAAGGGCGCTCGCCTGGCGTGTGCCGTCGGGTTGCGTCGTGGCGAGACCGATGCTGGCGGTAATCGGAATCTCGAACGGCAGCGCACGGACGGCTTCGAGCAACTCGCCCACTCGCGCCTCGGCTCCATTGTCGGTTGCGTCTGCGAGAAGAAGCGCGAACTCGTCGCCTCCGTAGCGTGCGCAAAGATCTCCAGGACGGCACGCGAAGGTGTCGAGCACCTTGCCGACCATCTCGAGGAGGTCGTCGCCGGCGAGGTGCCCGCCGCGATCGTTGAGCGCCTTGAAGTGATCGATGTCGATGAGAGCGAGCGCGAGGACCGTCGATTCTCGGGCTCCCCGCCGCCACGATTCGGTGAGGAATTCCTCGAACCGCCTTCGGTTCGCGATCCCGGTCAGCGAGTCGACTCGAGCGAGCCGTTCCGAGGCTTGTTCGGCCAGACGTCGCTCGGTGATGTTCTGGTGCGACACCGCGTAGTAGCGGGCTCCCTCGTGGGTCAGCGCCGTGACGGTCATGAGGAAGTAGCGCACCTCATCGGGGCTGTGACACGAATAGTCGATCGACGACACGTCGCGCTCGCCTGACATCACCGCCCGAATGTGATCCAGCGCCTCGGCTCCTTCGGCCTCGCCGCGACCCGCAGCCGCGTCGCACTCCGCGAGGTAGTCGACACCGACCCACTCCTCGATATCGCCACCGTTGGAGCGCGAGAAACGGCGCCACGGCGAGTTGGCGAAGCGGATGAGCCCAGACCCGTCGATCACGACGACATGGGTACCGATCGTGTCGAGTACGGATCGAAGGAAGTCGGAGGATTCGCGCATCGGGCACCGTGGCCTTTCTGCATGGAGGGGCCGCCCTCGCACCCCATCGGCCGAAGCCTTCGCAGAAGGAGAGAATACATCACTACAGTCCCTCGGCATGCGCTTCTCCCTTGCCGAATCGATGATCGAGCCCACGATGTACGCGCCGCTCGTACAGGCCGCCGAGGCCGCGGGATACGACTCCTTCGTCGTGCCCGACTCCGTCTGCTATCCGCAAGACGGCGAAAGCCAGTACCCCTACAACGCCGACGGCAACCGCGAGTTTCTCGACGACAAGCCGTTCATCGAGCCGTTCTCGCTCATCCCGGCCCTCGCCGCGGTGACCGAACGAATTCGCTTCACAACCTTCGTGGTGAAGCTGCCGATCCGGAATCCGGTCATCGTGGCCAAGCAGGTGACGTCGGTCGGGGTCATCACGGGTGGGCGCTTCGGCTTCGGCGTCGGCACGAGCCCCTGGCAGGAGGACTACGCGATCACTCAGGTGCCATGGGAACGCCGCGGTGCCCGGATGGACGAGTGCATCGAGGTCATCAACGGCCTTCAGACAGGCGACTACTTCGGCTATACCGGCGAGTTCTACGACTTCCCCGCGGCGAAGCTGTGCCCGGTCCCCGATTCAAAGGTGCCGATCCTCGTCGGCGGCCACTCCAAGATGGCCTTGTCCCGGGCCGGACGACTGGGCGACGGGTGGATGCACGCCGGCGGCGACGCCGAGGAGCTCGGCCGCATGATGCGTGTCGTCAACGAACACCGTGCAGCCGCCGACCGAGCCGACGATCCCTTCGAGGTCCACGCGATCAGCATCGATGCGTATTCGCCGGAGGGCGTCGAACGCCTCGCCGCGGCCGGCGTCACCGACTGCATCGTCGGATTCCGCGATGCGTACCAGCCGGGCCCCGACCCGCAGACGCTCGACGAGAAGCTGACCGCCATGCAGTGGTTCGCCGACGAGGTCATCGCCAAGTACCGCGGGTAGCCCGCTCGCCGACTACTCGGCTATTCGGCTATTCGAGTTGGGCGCGGCAGTCGACGATCACGCCACTGAGTCCGACATCGTCGGAGAGGAGCTCGACGGGCGAGATCGATCCGGCCACCCGGACGATGACACACTCGGCAAGGGTGGGATCCAGCCCTTCCTCGACCATGCGGTACACCGCCTCGTCAACGTCGACGTCGGTCTCCGCGGCTGCGATCTCCGCCGCAATCGATGCTTCGTTGATCGGGGCCCCACCGACGATTCCGCCCGCCGCGGCGAGCGCCGGGGCACATCGAGCAGAGGCGGAGGCGAGCAGGTTCAGCTCATCGTCGGAGAGGTCGACATCGAGGCCGGTGACCTTCGCGAGCTCCAGTTCACCGTCGAGTGCGTTGACGATGCAGGTCGCGCTGGCCCGCCCGACGCCGTCGAGCACCATGACCTCGATGGCCTCCTCGTAGCCGAGGGTGACCGACCGAGCGCATGACGAAGCCATCAGGGCGACCACGATCACAGGCAGGGCGGACAACGCCGCACGACGGCTCATAGTCAGCCGTCGGCGCTACTCCACCAATCTCAAGCCTGCGGGCCCATCTCCTGTGCCGACCGAGGGAAGCTCCGCGCTGAAAACGGTGAGATGACCGGGATAGACGTGCTCGCTGAGGAGCACGGCGGCGCCGTCGTCGGACCGGGTGATGCGCTCGCAGACGAGCACGGGCGAGCCCGGCGGGACATTCAGAAGCGCCGCATCAATGGGCGACGCGGCGGACGCACCGATCGTCTGCTCCGCGCCCTTGACCTTGGCATCGAGCAGTTCGTAGAAGGGCCGCTCCTCGACGTCGTGGCGCGAGAAGTGCGACGCCAACTCCTCGGGGCACCAGACGGTCACACGGGCGAACGGCTCGCCGTCGGCCAGATTGAGTCGGCGGACTTCGAGGACGCGGCTCTCGCCGAGGACTTCCGCGGCACGAGGAGGGGCATCGATGAAGGCGAAGTCGAGGACCTGGCGGGTCGACTCGGCGCCCGATTCGGCGAGTTGTTGCTCGAGCGTGTCGAGCTCACCGAGCGGCTGACGAACCGGATCACCGGCAACGAACCAACCCAGCCCCTGTTGTGAGTCGATCAGCCCGATCTCGCGCAGTTGCTCGAGCGCGCGGCGCACGGTCACGCGTGACACGGAGAACTCGTCGGACAGATTCGACTCCGAGGGCAACAGTCGTCCGGCCGTGTAGCCGCCGGTTCGGATTCGTTCTCGGAGATCGTCGGCAATCAGTTGGTAACGGGGGGTACGCATGCGTCTTTCTCACCCTCTCTTTCTCACCCTGTCCCTCACGCGGAAACACTTGTCTTTAACTTGTATTTCTTGTATAGTACTCGTCATGGCAGTTGCAGCAAGTACACCCATCGAACTCATCAACGGCGTCTACGCCACCCTCGACGAGCGCATCGGCGCCGCCCGCGAGCGTTTCGGTCGCCCCCTCACCCTCGCCGAGAAGATTCTGATCAATCATCTCGACTCGCCCGACCAGGAATTGGAGCGCGGCGAGTCCTACGTCGATCTCCGTCCCGACCGCGTCGCGATGCAGGACGCGACGGCGCAGATGGCGTGGCTGCAGTTCATGACGGCGGGCCTCGATGAGGTCCAGGTGCCGACCACCACGCACTGCGATCACCTGATCCAGGCTCGTGAAGACGGCAAGAAGGACCTCCTCACCGCGGTCAACACGAACGAAGAGGTCTACGACTTCCTCGAGTCGGTGTCGGCCCGCTTCGGCGGCGGTTTCTGGAAGCCCGGCTCCGGCATCATCCACCAGGTCGTGCTCGAGCAATACGCCTTCCCCGGCGCCATGATCATCGGCACCGACTCCCACACGCCCAACGGCGGTGGCATCGGCATGATCGCGGTCGGTGTGGGCGGCGCCGACGCCGTCGACGTGATGACCGGCTTCCCCTGGAACGTGAAGTGGCCGAAGCTCATCGGCGTCAAGCTCACCGGCTCGCTCAACGGCTGGACCGCAGCGAAGGACGTCATTCTCAAGGTCGCCGACATTCTCACGGTGAAGGGCGGAACCGGCGCGATCGTCGAGTACTTCGGCGACGGCGCCAACAGCCTCAGCTGCACCGGCAAAGCCACGATCTGCAACATGGGCGCCGAGATCGGCGCGACCACTTCCGTGTTCGCCTACGACGACGCGGTTGCCCGCTACCTGAAGAGCACCGGCCGTGAAGAGGTGGCCGATGCCGCCAACGCCGTGGCCCACCACCTCCGAGCCGACGACGAGGTCCTGGCGAACCCCGAGGCGTACTACGACCAGGTCATCGAGATCGATCTCGACACGCTGACTCCGCACATCAACGGCCCCCACACGCCCGATCTCGCCCGCGAGGTCGCCGCCCTCGGCGCCGAGGCCAAGGCCAACGGCTGGCCGCTCGAGATCAGCGCCGCCCTCATCGGCTCGTGCACCAACTCGTCCTACGAAGACATCACCCGGGCCGCATCGATCGCTCGTGAGGCAGCAGCCAAGGGCCTGAAGTCCAAGACCCGCCTACTCATCACTCCCGGCTCCGAACAGGTTCGCGCCACCATCGTGCGCGACGGCCTGCTCGCCGACTTCGAGGCGCTCGGCGCCACGGTGCTCGCCAACGCGTGTGGGCCGTGCATCGGCCAGTGGGACCGCTCCGAGGAGGAAGGCCACGAACCGGGCACGCCCAACGTGATCGTCACCTCTTACAACCGCAACTTCCCGAAGCGCAACGACGGCGACGCCGAGACCCTTGCCTTCGTGACCTCGCCGGAGACCGTCATCGCCCTCGCCCTCGCGGGCACGGTCGACTTCGACCCGATCAACGGGACGATCACGAACGACGCCGGCGAAGAGGTGTCACTCTCCACGCCGATCGGGCTCGAACTCCCTGCGGCCGGCTTCGATCCGGGCGAGAACACGTTCGTTGCTCCGCCGGCCGACGGGTCCGGCATCGATGTCCGGGTCTCCCCCACCTCCGACCGCCTCCAACTCCTCGAGGCGTTCACACCATGGGATGGCGACGACTACGAAGGCCTCCCCGTGCTGGTCAAGGCACAAGGCAAGTTCACCACCGACCACATCTCGATGGCCGGCCCGTGGCTCAAGTACCGCGGTCACCTCGAGAACATCTCGGGCAACCTCTACCTCGGCGCCGTCAACGCGTTCACCGACGCGGACGGATCGGACTACGAGGTCGGCTTCGGCAAGAGCGTCATCGACGGCTCGATCAAGCTGTTTCCCGAGCTGGCCAAGGACTACCACGAGGCCGGAATCGAGTGGGTCGTCATCGGCGACGAGAACATGGGTGAGGGCTCGAGCCGCGAGCACGCCGCGATGGAACCCCGATTCCGCAATGGCGTCGTTGCCATCGCCCGGTCGTTCGCTCGCATCCACGAGACCAATCTGAAGAAGCAGGGCATGGTGCCGCTGACCTTCGCCGATCCGGCCGACTACGACCGGATCGACGAAGACGACCGCATTGCCGTGCGCGGCCTCGCCGATCTCGCCCCCGGCCAGCAGGTCACCGTCGAGGTCACCAAGCCTTCTGGCGAGACGATCTCGTTCCCGACGAACCACACGTTCTCGGACGACCAGATCGAGTGGTTCAAGGCCGGCTCCGCGCTGAACATCATCAAGGCCCGCACCAACAGCTGACCCCCACTCCCCCCGGAAACGGGGGGGTCAGGTGAAGATTCGGGTGCAGCTGTCGCCAGCCCAGAGGGACGTGACGACGCCTTCCGGGTCGCGGGTGCTGGTGGTGCCGTTGAGAAGACCGCCCGAACCCGGATTCGTCGCGGCGAAGAGGCCGCCCGGATCGTCGGGAATCGCGGCAACCAGCTGCAGCGATCCGCCCAACGTCACTTCGAGAAAGCCGACGGTCGCGCTCACACCGACGCCACCGAGGGTGACGAGGCCCTCAGGGTCCTCGTGTCCGCTCGCGTACCACTGGGTGAAGCGGGCCTCGCCGGTATCGAGTTCCTCTTCTGTGAAGACGACTTCGAGTTCGCCCCAGGTGACGAAGCGATTTCGGGCACCGAAGCAGAAGGCCGACTCTTCGAGCCCTGAGTCGGTGTCGGGGTCGCCGAGCGCGTCGGTCAGCGCAGTGAACGCGCTCTCCTCGCTCTGACCGAAGAGCACCAGCGCGCCGCCTTCGAGCTGCAGGCCCGTCTCGACCAGGGTGACGACGCCAGGTGTGCCGACCGCGACCGGTGTGGTGGTCGTCGACGGCGGCTCCGTCGTCGTGGTCGAACTGGTCGTGGTTGTCTCATCGGGGTCGACGGTGGTCGTCGTGGCATTGGGGTCGACCGTGGTGGTCGTGGCGTTCGGGTCGACGGTGGTGGTGGGCGCTTCGGTCGTTGTCGCGACGACGGTCGTCGTTGTCTCGTCCGTCAGCGTGTTGGATGAATCGTCGCCGTCGTCGAATGCGACGAGCGCGATGCCGACGGCAGCAATGAGGCCCAGCAGGACAACCATCGCGATGGCTCCGCCGGAGAGGCGGCGACGAGGCGGCTCGTAGCGAAGCGCCTCGTGAGGGGGAGCCCCTGCGGCCGTGGGAGCCACCACCGGCACGACCTGAGTGGGCGGCGGAGCGGAGACCGGAGCGGGAGAAGGTCGAGCCGGGGCCGGTGCCTCAGCGACAGCCTCGTCTTCTCCCTCGTCCTCATCGAAGACAGAGACGGGTCCCGTCGGCGGATCGAGAGGCGGCAGAACGACCGGCGGCTTCGACGTGACCGACTCGCCGAGATCCTCGCGAGTCACGAGCGGTGCCGCCGCGAGCGACGCAACCCTCGCCGCCCCGGAAGCGATCGCGACGATTTCGTCGGCATCACCTGCTTGCGAGGTTGCGGCGGTGAGGGGCACGGCGACCGTGTCGGCGATCCCGGCCGCCGCCCCGGCCTCGACCACTCGGTCTCGTTGGGGCGCGGTCCAGTCGTCGGGCACGACGATCGCGAGTCGACGAGGCGCGGTTCCGCCTGCCATCGCGGCGCGACCGACGACATGGTTGATGACCGCACCGAGCGCGCCGACTCGGCCGGCTCCTGCCCGCTCGAGCGGATCGGTGACCGTGGGCCCGGAGGCGCCGAGCGCCGCTTGCCCGACCAGCACGGCGCCACCGTCGTCCTGGGCGACCGCGCAGACGGCGGCGGGACCGTCGGCTCCCAGGCTGACGATCACGGGCGTCGTGCCGGCGACGGCATCGACACGAACGGCGGTGATGCCGTCGGCTGAGATGTGGAGCCCGAGGGTGTCAGACATACGAGACATCCTCCGTGGCGAGACCCGATGGCATTTCGAGGAGCGTAGTGGCCGCAAAACGAGGAGAAGCGACTGGATTGTTCTTGGGGGACAACCAGCCGCTTCTCGAGGCCTCGGATCTACAAGGGGGACGAGATCCGGGCTGACAAACGGTGCGTTAGGGGGTAACGCCTCCGCTGTCTTATGTGGGTATTCAATCAGACATCGACCCATCTTTCCAACAGTTCTGGTGGATATGTGCCATCATTCACAGCGATGGATTTGCGTCAACTCCACGCCCTGCTCGCGGTGGCCGAACACCACTCCTTCTCGGCAGCCGCCCGGGCGCTCCACACCGTGCAGAGCAACGTATCGACCCACGTCGCCCGCCTCGAGCAAGAGGTCGGTTCGACCCTCATCGACCGCTCACAGGGCGAACTCACTGTCGAGGGCGAGATCGTCGCCGACCGGGCCCGGCGAATCCTGACCGAACTCCGATCCATCGAAGACGACCTCATTGCACTCCGGGACGATGTTTCGGGCCGGGTTCGCGCCGGGGTCATCGGCACCACCGCCCGCTGGCTCGTGCCGTCCTTGCTCAACGCCGTCTCGGACGAGTTCCCCCGCATCGAACTCCAGATCATCGAGGCCACCACCACTTCGCTCGTCCCTCAGCTCCTCAATGATCGCCTCGACCTCGCGGTCATCAATCTTCCCGTCGACGATCCCGATGTCGATGCCGATGTCCTCTTCACCGAGGAGCGAATCATCGTCGCGCCGCTCAACCATCCCCTGGCCGAGCACGACCGTGTCGATCTCGCCGAGCTGAGCCTCCACGAGATTCTCCTCCCACCACAAGGGACGGCATTTCGCGATGAGATCGACACCGACGCCCGCCGCAGTCGGGTGGAGCTCACCACCAAGGCCGAAGTCGACGGACTCCGCCTCCTCACCTCCCTCGCCTTCCAGGGTTTCGGCCCGGCCCTCGTGCCGGCCAGCGCCGCCCCGAGTTGGCTGGAGGGCGACTGGCGTCGGGTGGCCGTCGACGGTCTCTCGCCGCGCATCGTGGGCCTCGCCACCCCTCGTCGCTCAGCGCCATCAGCGCCGACGCGCACGCTGGCCGACCTGATTCGGCGCATCGTGACGACCGACGGCCCGGAGCAAGCGCTGATCAGCCCGGCTGAGTCCGAACCCGACTGACTTCTCGTGGTAACCATCACGCCATGGAGTCGGTCGGAAAGGGAATGGGCACACCGGAGATGACGGACACCTCCACCGTCGACATTCGGGCGCGAGCGAGTGGCTTCGTCAGAGCGTCCGCCTCCGACTTTCACGGTCGACGGGTCATTCTCGTCGACGCCCAGGGCGAGGAACTCGCCGGTGCGCTCTCGCCCAGCGACGGCCACACCATCGCGGCCGCCGCTCGCTATGCCCTCGATCAACGGCTCCCGCTCGTCGTTCGCCTCGCTTCCAGCGGCGCCAACCTCGAGATGGGTGTCGGCGCCCTCGACGGGTGGGGCGGGGCGGCCCGCGAGATGACGCGATGCTCCGGCATCGTGCCGATCGTCGTGATCGTCACCGGCCCGACCGTCTCCGGCCCCGCCCTCATGCTCGGTCTTGCCGACGTGGTGATCATGGTCAGCGACGCCTACGCCTTCGTCTCGGGCCCAGCGATGGTCGAACAGTTCACCGGTGTCCCCATCGACACCGACGAACTCGGCGGCGCCTCGGTCCACGGTCGCACGTCCGGCGTGGCGACGATGGTGGCCGATGACCTCGAAGAGGCCGAAGCGATCGCCCGCGAAGTGCTGTCATTCCTGCCCGACCACACCGACGAGGCGGCGCCCACCCACGTGTGCGTCGACCCGGTCAGCCGCCTCACCCCGGAGGCCTTCGACGTCCTCCCCGAGTCGGCCAACGGCTCCTACGACAGCCGAGACGTGCTCTCGTCGATCGTTGATGACGGCTACCTTCTCGAGCTCCACCCCGATTGGGCCGCGAACCTCGTCACCTGCTTCGCCTCCATCGGTGGACGCTCCATCGGCATCGTGGCCAACCAACCCCAGACGGTCGCCGGCACCCTCGACATCACCGCCTCCCGCAAGGGTGGTCGATTCGTCGCCATGTGTGATGCCTTCAACCTGCCCCTTCTGACGGTTGTCGATACGTCGGGCTTCTACCCGGGCAAGGACCTCGAGTGGCGGGGCATGATCCGCTACGGAGCCCAGATGGCCTTCGCCTACGCGCGGGCCTCCGTGCCCCGCGTCAACGTGACGACACGGAAGTCCTACGGCGGCGCCTACATCGTGATGGACTCCAAGAAGATCGGCAACGACATGGCCTTCGCCTGGCCGTCGGCGGAGATCGCGGTGATGGGGGCCAAGGGCGCGGTCGAGATTCTGCATCGCCGCAATACCCCCGAGGAACGGGTCGAACTCGAGGCCAGCTACGAAGAACGCCTCCTCAACCCCTACATCGCGGCGGAACGGGGAACGATCGACGCCGTCATCGAGCCCGCAGAGACAAGAACACAGGTCGCGGCCGCCTTCGACATGCTCGCCGGCAAGCGTGAGCGCCTCCCTCGACGGCGCCACGACAACACGCCGCTCTGAGCCGCCAGGCCGCCGAAGGTGTGAGGCAGGTGCTTCGCGGTCTAGATTCAACGCCGTGTCTGAGAGCGTAACCATCACCGACAACCGCACTGGCGAGTCGATCGAGATCCCGATCGAAGATGGGGGTGTCGACGCAGCCGACTGGCGCAAGCTCCTCCCCGGAGTCTGGTTCTCCGACCCCGGTCTGGCCACAACCGCCGCCACCGCGAGCGCCATCACCGAGCTCGACGGCGAGAACGGCATCCTGCGCTATCGCGGTTACCCCATCGAACAGCTCGCCGCGAACAGCACCTTCCTCGAGGTCGCGTACCTCCTGGTCCACGGCGAACTTCCGAACCAGGTCGAGCACGACGCGTGGGTAGAGGAGATCACCCACCACACCTACATCCACGAGAACTTCCGCAAGCGGATCAACGAGGCGTACCACTACGACGCCCACCCGATGGGTCTGCTCACGTCGGCGGTGGCCGGTCTGAGCACCTTCTACCCGGAGGCCAAGGAGATCGAGGATCCGGCAATCCGTCGCGAACAGATCGTGCGTCTGATCGCGAAGATGCCCACGCTCGCCGCCAACGCCTACCGCCACTCGGTTGGCCAGCCGTTCGTCTTCCCCGACAACAACACCGATTACCCCACCAACTTCCTACGCATGATGTGGCAGATCGGTGGCCCCTACGAGCTCGATCCAGCGCTCCAGAAGGCGATGGAGATCCTGCTGATCCTCCACGCCGACCACGAGCAGAACTGCTCCACCACCGCCGCCCGTGTCGTCGGCTCGGCCCATGCCGACCCCTACTCCTCGGTCGCCGCGGCGTGCGCCGCGCTCTACGGCCCCCGCCACGGTGGCGCCAACGAGGCCGTGCTCAACATGCTCGACGACATCGGCAGCTACGAGAACGTCGACGCGTTCATCGAAAGCGTCAAGGCCGGCGAAGGCCGCCTGATGGGCTTCGGTCACCGCGTCTACAAGAACTTCGATCCGCGGGCCACGATCATCAAGGAAGCCGCCTACGACGTCTTCGAGGTCACCGGCAAGAACCCGCGCCTCGACATTGCACTGAAGCTCGAAGAAGCCGCACTCAAGGACGACTACTTCGTCAGCCGCAAGCTCTACCCGAACGTCGACTTCTACTCGGGCCTGATCTACCAGTCGATGGGCTTCCCCACCGAGATGTTCACGGTGCTCTTTGCGATCGGCCGCACACCGGGCTGGCTGGCTCACTGGAACGAGATGCTCGAGCAGGACTCGCGTATCGCGCGACCCCGCCAGCTCTACACCGGCCCCGACGTGCGCGACTACGCACCCATCGCGAACCGCTAGCCGACCGTCAGGTCGCGCCGACCTTCTCGGTCGGGGTGAATCGCACCGGCATCTCTTCCACGCCGGTAATGAAGTTCGAGTTTCGCCACGGCAGGTCGGACTGCGGCACCCGCATTTCGATGTCTGGCAGCCGGGTCAACACCTTGGTGAACATTTCCTTGAGCTCGACTCGGGCCAGCGATGCTCCCAGGCAGAAGTGGGTGCCGAAGCCGAACGCCATGTGGTTGTTGGGGTCGCGAGCTATGTCGAAACGAAACGGGTCGACGAAGTGATCCTCGTCGCGGTTCCCCGACGGGTAGAGCATCATGATGTCGCTGTCGGCCGGAATCAGCTGATCGCGGATCTGGACATCGGCCATGGTCGTGCGGGCCATGTTCTTGATCGGCGTGACCCATCGCAGCATCTCTTCGACCGCCACCTCGATGCCACCTTCGAGGTCGGATTGCAGCTTCTCCCGTTCGTCGGGGAACTCCATGAGCGCCTGCATCCCACCGGTGATCACATGACGCGAGGTCTCGTCGCCGCCGATCAGGATGAGCAGCGACTCCTGCACGATCGATTCGTCGTCCAACCGGTCGCCGTCGACCTCGGCCTCGCAGAGAATGCTGACGAGGTCATCGCCGCCCGGGTTCGCTCGCTTCTCCGCGATGATCCCGAGTTGAAACTCACGAAACGCGATGCCCGCGTGCATCGCCTTCTCGGCTGCGTCGGGTGATCTCGTGGCGGTTGTGCCCCGCATGAGATCGTCGGACCATTCGAGGAGGTCGTCGAACGACTCTCGAGGGAATCCGAGCATGTCGCCGATCAACAGCAACGGCAGCGGGGCAGCGATGTCCCACACGAAATCGCACTCGCCCTTCTCACAGATCCGGTCGAGAATGATGTCGCAGATCGAGTCGATCTCGGCGACCTTGTCGCGCACTCGCTTCGGTGTGAATCCCCTGTTGACCAGTTTGCGTCGGTTCAGATGTTCAGGGTCGTTCATCGAGATCATCATCGGGAGCGGCTCACCCTTGGGGCGGGGCGATCGGTGTGAGGAGAACGTCTTCGGATCGCGGGAGACGCTGAGAATGTCGTCGTACTTCGCAACGGCCCACACATCGGAATTCGGGTCGTAGTAGACCGGCGCGTTCTCGCGCATCCACGTCCAGTCATCGTGCGGCTGGGTCGCAAACCAGTTGCCGTCGAGAAGATCGATGTGCTCACGAAGCGGGTGAGTCGGAGAGGGATGATTCGCCATAGGTCGAAAATAGGCGATCATGCGCGTATGGGCATTTTCGTCACCGTGGTTGACGCCTTCACCGATCGGCCCTTCCGAGGAAACCCGGCCGCCGTCTGCATTCTCGACGCGCCGGCCGACGATGCCTGGATGCAGCAAGTCGCCAAGGAGATGAACCTCTCCGAAACGGCCTTCTGCATCGCCGAGGGCGAGATCTGGAACCTCCGGTGGTTCACTCCCGCGGTCGAGGTCGACCTCTGTGGCCACGCGACGCTGGCGACGACCCACGTGCTCGCCACTGATCGCGGCATCGAGGGCACGATTCGCTACACCACACGAAGCGGCCTGCTCGCCGCTCAGGCGCTCCCCGAGGGCATTGTGCTCGACTTCCCTGCCGACTCCAGCCGCGGGACAGAGGCGCCCACAGGGCTGCTGGCTGCCCTCGGGGTCCCCGCCGACACGCCGGTTCGCCGAGGCCGCACGGATTACCTCGTTTCGGTCGAGTCGGAGGCGGAGGTGCGCGCGCTCAAGCCGAACTTCGGCCTGCTCCGCAGGGTCGACTGTCGTGGTGTGATGGTGACCGCAGAGGCCGACGACGAGTCCGACTACGACGTGGTCTCGCGGTTCTTCGCCCCCGCCGTCGGGGTCGACGAGGACCCAGTCACCGGGTCCGCCCACACCACGCTTGCGCCCTACTGGTCCGCCCGACTCGAACGATCACGGGTGCGATTCCATCAGGCGTCGGCGCGCGGCGGCGAGCTCGAGGTGAACCTGGTGGGCGATCGGGTCGAGATCTTCGGCCAGGCCGTGACGACGATGCGGGGCGAACTCTTCGTCTGAGCCGAACCCGCTGCAGCTTCTCAGCCGATTTCGAGCACGATCTTCCCGGCGTTGGCGTTGGCCGCCATGTGCTCGTGGGCCGCGGCAACGTGGTCGAGCGGGAATCGGCTGTCGATCACCGGCGCCAGCGAGCCGTCGGCGACCCGGGGCAGCATCTGGGTGGCGAATTCCTGCGTGATCGCGATCTTCTCCTCGATCGGGCGAGCCCGCAGCGTGGTGCCGGTGATCGTCGCTCGCTTCATGAGGAGACTCCCGACATCGAACGGCACGGGACCGCCGGCCATCACACCCACCTGGATGATCCGGCCGCCCATACGCACGCAGCGCACGTTGCGGGGCAGGTACTCACCACCGATCACGTCGAGGATGACGTCGGCGCCGGCACCGCCCGTCGCCTCGAGCACTCGATCAGCGAAGTCCTCGGCGGCGTAGTCGATGACGACGTCGGCGCCCAGTTGTTCGCAGACCGCATGCTTGCCGGCGGATGCAGTGACGGCGATGTGGGCGCCGAGCGCCTTCGCGATCTGGATTGCGGCCGTGCCGACTCCCGACGCGCCGGCATGCACGAGCGCCCACCGACCCGAGGTCAGTCCGCCCTGTCGCACCAGCGCATCCCACGCCGTGATGTTGACCTCGGGAAATGCACCCGCATCGGCCAACGTCAGGGCGTCGGGCACCGCCATCGTCTGGCGTTCGTGAACGGCGATCTTCTCGGCGTAGCAACCACCGTTGCTGATGCCCATCACGGCGTCGCCGACAGCGCGGCCGGTCACCCGATCGCCGACCGCAACCACCCGGCCCGCGTATTCGAGCCCAGGGATCTCATGAACCATCGGCGGCCCGGGGTAGAGACCCATCCGCTGGAGAAGGTCGGCTCGGTTGATGGCCGACGACTCGATGGCGACCAGCACTTCTTCGGGCCCGGCTACCGGATCGGGGATGTCGTCGCGGACCTGGAGAACCTCCGGCCCGCCCTTCTCTTCGAGGACTACAGCACGCATGACCGCACCCTATTCGTGGTGCGGGCGATTGCCGGTAAAGAGGCCGGCGTCAGTCGACGGCCGGGGTGGGCGGCAACCGCCGTTCGAGCAGCGCGTCGAATCGGGTCTGTACCTGGTTTCGATACGAGGGCTTCGTCGCGATGAGGAAGTCGCCCGCTTCGATTCCGGCAAGGACGATCGGTGGCACGTCGGAAGGGTCGATGCCGGTCTCGGTGATCTGGAAGAGCGAGTCGCGAACCAGGGCAGCGTCGTCGCCCTCGTCGCTCGGGCCACCCGGACGTACGCGATCGGTGTGGGCGATCCCCGTGCGAATCGAACTCGGACAGAGCACGGAGGCGCCGATTTTGGCGCCGACGGCTTGGAGGTCGTGCGCGAGTGTCTCGCTCACCGAGAACGCCGCCACCTTGGACACGTTGTACGGACCCGAATATGGCGCAGCGACGAATCCGGCAACCGACGACGTATTGACGACGTGGCCCTCCTCGCCGCCCTCGATCATCCGGGGCACGAATGCCTTCACGCCGTGGATGATCCCCCAGAGGTTCACCCCGAGGGCCCACTCCCAGTCCTCGACCGACCGCTGCCAGGACAACCCGGCCTGGAAGACGCCGGCGTTGTTGCAGAGCAAGTGGGTTGCCCCCCACTCGCCGTAGACGGCCTCGGCCAGCGCGTCGACGGCCGTCGCGTCGGCCACGTCGACGGCCATGGCGATCACATCGCCACCGGCCAGTTCGGCCGACTCCGCCGCAGCTGCTCCATCGATGTCGGCCGCGGCGACTCGCATGCCCTGAGCGACGAAGTGGCTGACCATCGCCCGCCCGATGCCGGATCCGGCACCCGTGACGACGGCGACGCGTCCTTCAGTGTGACTGAGCGGCATCAGTTGCCTCCATGGGTGAAACGAAGCTCCTCGGGATACGGGAAGAAGTCGGGGAGCTCACCCGATTCGTGAAGCGCCTGCATCTCTTTCCAGAACTCGACGGTGCACAGCTCGGGGTGGCGGGTCTCCATCACTTCACCCACGACGCGCGGGGAACGCAAGTAGGTCTTGAACTCTTCGGGAAACACGTCGTGAGGTTCGACCGGGAACCAGGGCTGATCCATCATCTCGTCGTCGTAGTTCTGGCTCACCGGCATCTTGCGGAAGTTCACATCCTGGAGCAGCGCCAGTTCGTCGTAGTCGTAGAAGACCACTGCCCCATGACGCGTGACACCGAAGTTCTTGGGGAACAGGTCGCCGGGGAAGATCGCCGCCGCGGCAAGGTCCTTGACCGCGTAGCCGTAGTCGATGGCCGCCGCCCGGGCCCGTTCCGGCGACATCTCGCGCAGGTACAAGTCGAGGGGATAGAGCCGTCGCTCGGTATAGACGTGGTGCAGCACGACCTCGTCATCGGTGATGGTCACGGTGCGGGCGCAGTCGTTGCGCAACTCGTCGATCAGGTCTTCATCGAACCGATCCCGCTGGAAACTCAGGTTCGTGAACTCCTGTGCGTCGACCAGCCGACCCACCCGGTCGTGGTTGAAGACCAGCTTGTAGCGACGTTTGACCTCTTCGGGTGTCGTGCGCTTCGTGGGCGCGAACCGGTCCTTGATGAGCTTGAACACCACATCGAACGACGGCAGGGTGAAGACCGCCATCACCATGCCGCGCGCACCGCGGGCCCGTTCGAATCGAGTGTTCGAGTGCTCCATGTGCCGGTACAGGGCGCGGAACAGGTTGGTCTTGCCGTGCTGGCTGTAGCCGATCGATGTGTACAACTCGGCCACCGGCTTGACCGGCAGGAGCGACTTCAGGAAGCCCACGATGGCGGCAGGACGGCGACAGAGCACGTGAAAGTACGAACGCGTGTAGCCGAACAGGCGACTCGCGTCGGTCTCGGTGAGGAGCACCGCGTCGACCCGCACGCCTTCCTCGGAGTTGAGCAACGGGATGACGATCGGGCTGACCCGATTCAGCCAGCGCAGCCGACCGACCAGATAGGCGCCCTTGTTTCGGTAGAAGATCGGGCGGAGCACATCGATCGCATCGAGATGGCCGTCCCAGATGTCGTCGAGTTGCACGCTGATCCGAGCGGCGACGCGTTCGGCGTCGCCTTCGAGATCGGCGAAATGCGCGGCGAGCGGTGAGTGTTCGAAGACCTCGCGGACGCAGTCGGCCAGCGAATTCTCGTTGGGAAACGCCCGATACTCTCCGCGGCTTCCATCGTCGGCGGGGAGCGCCGTCGGCCCCAACCACAGGAACTCGAGGTCGGTATCGAGACCGACGATCTCGAAGAGCCGACGAGTGACGGAGTTGTAGAACGTCTCGGCGAGCTCCAGGTCCATCCGGTCGCCCACGAGGTCGACATAGCGCCGCCGGGCGCGTACCCAGAGCGACCGGGCCGCGAGTTCGTCGTCGGGCAGGACGAGCCGGGCCGCGTCGACCACGCCGTAGACCAACTGCTTGTGAAGCCCGAGACGCTCCGTCGCGTCGCTCTGGTGCGCGTTCCAGTCGCGCTCGAGGAATCGGCGCGACGCTCGGTGGGTGACGCCGAGAAACCGGTCGTGGTAGTCGACGAACGCGTCATGCAGGGTTCGGGCCAGTCGCTCGACCGCGGGGTCGATCTGTTGCGCAACTTCGGTCACACGGACTCCTCTGGCGACAGGCGAAGGCCGCCGCTGCCCGACGCCGACCAATCGGCGAAGAATCGATAACGGTCACCCCGGATGAGCGTGACCCGCCACTCGACGATGGCATCGCCGAGTTGGCCAAGGCGTTCGACCTGGAACGCGGCTTCGTCTTCGTGCGACTGCAGCAGCGTTCGTTCGGCGGGCGACGGAATCACGGGTGCGATCCGCTCCCAGCCGCGATCCGGGCGGCATTGGCAGCGCCGTTCGAGTTCGTCGTAGAGCGCGGTGTGGCTGAAGTCGGCCTCGAGCAGCGGCCGCCCGAGGTCGGCGGGGAGCCACGCGGTGTCGATGGCAAGCGGTTCGTCGTCGGCGAAACGGATTCGCTCCAGCCGAAAGAGATCGGCGTCGGGAGCGAGATCCAGGCGCGCCGCGACATCACCGTTGGTGGTGATACCGACGTCGACGACTTCGCTTCGCTGCTCGACTCCCGCAGCCTCGATCGAGGAGAACAGGCTGTAGAGCGCGCCGAGCCGTTGCTCGAACTCAGGCCGCTCGACCACCGTGCCGCGTCCGCGAACTCGCCGGAGAAGCCCGTCGGCCTGGAGACGACCGACCGCCTCACGAACTGTGTGGCGACTGACGTCGTAGCGCCTGGTCAGCTCCAGGTCGGTCGGGAAACGTTCGTCGAACTCACCGGCATCGATTGCTCGGCGCAGTTCGGATTCGAGCTGCGCCCACAACGGCAGGGCGCTCGATCGGTCGAGTCGGGAAGAGTCCATCGGCGTGGCTGCTCACCCTATCGGCGCTGCTGGGGTGCGATCGGCCCGCACATGGACGGGCTGTCCAGGTCATGGGATCGTGGGCGGATGCCGTTGCTCACCGCCGACGATCGCCTGGCCATCGCCGACCTCGCCGCCCGCTATGCCGCGGCTGTCGACGGTCGCGAGTTCGATCGTCTCGCCGTGGTGTTCACTCCCGATTGTCGACTCGAGACTGGTCGATCGGTCCGCGACGGGATCGACGAGGTTTCCGAGGCGATGCAGGGACTGCTGCGCTACGAGGCGACGTCCCATGTCCTCGGACAGCAGGTGCTCGACGTCACCGACGACGCGGACGTGGTCACCGGTTTGACCTACTGCACCGCCCACCACCTCACGCAACACCCCGATCGACGATCGGACAAGGTGATGCACATCCGCTACCACGACCGCTTCGTTCGCACCGTCGATGGCTGGCGGATCGCCGACCGGCGACTCGAGATCATCTGGACTGATGAGCAGCCGGTGACCTGAGCGGCCCTTGGAGGCGGTCAGCCGCCGTTGGCGGCGCGTTCGTGGTGGCGGATCACTTCGGCAATCACAAAGCGCAGAAACGCCTCGCTGAATGCAGCATCGAGGTTCGCCGCTGTGGCGAGACCACGAAGCCGTTCGATCTGCTCTTTCTCGCGGCTGGGATCAGCGGCCGGCAGGCCCGACTCGGCCTTGTACTCGCCGACGGCCGTCGTGATCTTGAACCGCTCGGCGAGGAGAAGGATCAGCGCGGCATCGATGTTGTCGATACTCGCCCGATACCGCTCAAGCTGCTCATCGCTCATTTGAGATCTCCGAGCGATCGCTCAGTTAGTCGCCAGGGTTCCCGGGAGAACGGCGAAGCCATTCCCCAAGGATCCCGCATGGTTCGCGTAGGCCAGGGTTCCCGGGAGAACGGCGAAGCCGTTCTCCAAGGAACCCGAAGGGTTCCCGTGGGCCGTACAAGAGTCGAACTTGTGACCTCCTGCGTGTCGAGCAGGCGCTCTAACCAACTGAGCTAACGGCCCTGAGGTCGGGAACTGTAGCAGCGGATTTCGCAAATCCCGAACGACATTCCTCGGCGATGGGCGAGGCGAGGCCGCCGCCGAAGCGACGACCTCGTGCTCGATTCACTGACGAGCGCCGGGCGGGATTTGAACCCGCGACTGTACGGCTTTGCAGGCCGTTCCCTTGGGCCGCTCGGGCACCGGCGCCAGCGGTTGAAATGGTAGCGGGGTATGGGCTTCTCGCGAGCATGGCCTTCGTGCGAGCATGATTCCGTGACCGATTCTGCAACCGACACGGATCCTGGCCGCCGCTCGCCACTCGACATGCTCGGAGTTCTGGCGAAAGCCGACGGAGAGCTGAGCGAGACGAGCCGGGTCGTGGAGATCTACACGATGGAGGGCCTCCTCCAGATCATGTGGCATGGCGACCCCGCCGCCACCGACGTGGTGCTCATGTGCGGCGGAGCGATGGGCGGCATGCTCGGACCCGGACGCTCGCTCTATCTGGAGCTCGGGTTGGAGCTCGCGGCCGAGGGTCGTGCGGCGATGGCGGTCGGCTACCGCAAGCCCGGTGATCTGACGCGGTCGCTCCTCGACACCTGCGCCGCCGCCGACCTGGCGTTGCGCAACGGGGCGCAACGGTTCGCGATCCTCGGACACTCGTTCGGCGGCGCGGTGGCGATCCAGGCCGCGTCGACCTTCGCCGCCCACACCGCCGGGGTGATCACGTATGCCACGCAGTCGGCCGGCTGCGAGGAAGCCGCCCGCATCGGCGACACGCCGCTCCTGCTCCTGCACGGCGAGCGCGACTCGATACTCGGGCCGGAGAACTCGATGATGGTGCAGAGCCTCGCCGGCGCCGGCGAAGTCCGCATGTTCCCCGACACCGACCACCTGATGGCCGAGGCCGCCGACGAGATCGCCGAGATCACGGGTGTCTGGGTCCGCGAAAAGCTCGACGCCCACGCACAACCGGTCTCAGACTGACGGTTGATCGGCGATGAGGGCTCGGAGGCCGTCTTCGACGCGCCGGAGCCGGGCGGTGACATCACGCAGACGGCCGAGCAGGGCCATTGCCTCTTCTCGCTTCAGGGCATCGGACCCGGCCGGGAGCATGGCGAGAGAGCGCCGAAGGTGCTCGATTTCGTGGTCGCGATCGAATTGCAGCATTACCTCATCGTAGCGAACATATGTTCGCCTGCAAGTCGAACGTAGAGTGTCTCGCATGTCGATCGAAATCAACTTCTCCGGCCGTGTCGCCCTCGTCGTCGGTGGCGGCGGTGGCGGCATCGGCACTGCCGTCTGCCAACGACTCGCCCAAGCGGGAGCCGATGTGATCGCGGTCAGCGCCGTCGCCGAACATCTCGAAGCAACCAGGGCCGAGGTCGAGGCGCTCGGCGCACGAGCGTCGGCCCAGGTGGTCGACGTCACCGACTTCGACGCGCTGCGCGCCGCGATCGATGCCGGGGCCGATGAGCTCGGTCATCCCGACCTGGTGGTCAACGTGGTCGGCGGCGCCACTCCCGACCACTGGCACCGGCTCACCGAGTTCCCGATCGAGTCGTTCGACCACCTGATGACCACCAACCTCCGCTACGCATTCATCGCCTGCCAGCGCGTCGCCAAGGGGCTCATCGAGCGCGGTGATCCGGGAGCCATCGTCAACATCTCGTCGATCGCGAGCAAAGGACAGCCGCTCCTCTCCGCATACGGCGCGGCGAAGGCGGGCCTCGACTCACTCACCCGGTCGATGGCCATGGAGTGGGGTCGCCACGGCATCCGCGCCAATACCCTCGCCCCTGGCACCATCAACACGCCGCGGTCGGGTCGCGATCCGGACGAGATCGATCCTCTGGCCGAGAACATCACACTGAAGCGCCGCGGCCGACCCGACGACATCGCCGACGTGACGCTCTTCCTGCTCTCCGATCTCGCCTCCTACGTGAGCGGGCAGACGATCGATGTCGACGGTGGCCCCAGCCGGGCCGGCATCGACGAACACGACCTGCCGATCTTCGTGACGAACGAGGCAATCCGCAGCCGCTTCGAGGAATGAACGTCTACCTGGTGATGACGCAGCAGGTGCCGGAGCGCAGGTTTGAGCTCGTCGCGGCCGCGACCATCGCCGATGCCTCGCTGAAAGGAATCGTCATGCTCCTCGTCGAGACGGCCAGCGAGCGAGAAGCTCGCACCTGAGAGGTCAGAGGGCGACGTAGCGGCCGTCGTCGGTCGCTTCGGCTTCGCCGCGAGCCAGCATGCGTTGCACATGGAGTTCGGCGCAGCGCATCTCGGCGCGGTCGGCGAATCCGGCTGGCACATGGGCTCGATACATGAATCGGTGCAGCATCAGGTCGTCGAGCGATCGAGGCTCCGAGAGATAGTCGAGCATCTCGCGGTGACGACGAGGAATGACGTCGAGGAACTTGTCGATCATCTCGATGAACTGGGGGCGTCCCTCGATGATCCCCTTCTGATGGAAGGTCACGTAGAACTCGGCGTCTTCCTCGCGCACCTGGCGGATGCTTGCCTCGAAGTCCTCGAGGTCACTCCACACGTCGCCGTAGTACGGGCCGAAGCCGGTGAGGTCGATGTCGGAGAGGAAGAAGACGCCGCCAGAGATCCTGAATCCGCTGTGACCACGAGTGTGGCCGGGGAGGTGGACCGCCTCGACCGTGATCCCGCCGAGGCCGAAAACGTGCCCGTCCGAGAATCCCGTCGCGTCGGGTCGGTCGGCGTAGTGGAAGTCGTCGACGAAACTCGACCGAGCCGACGCCGCTTCCTCGCCCTCGAACCCGTAGATCTCCATGAGCCCGTCCAGACTGTGGGCGGCGAGAAGATCGGCCTCGTGAATGTGGAGACGGGCATCGGCGTAGATCCCGTTGCCGGCCATGTGATCCTCGTGGCCATGGCTGTTGAGCACGGCATCAACCGGCACGCCCGCGCCGCCATTGGCCACGACCGTCACGGAGGGATCGATGATGACCGTCTCACCCGCACCCTGCACCAGAACCGAATTGCCGCTCGGGTAGCCGCCATTGGCGTCACCGACCAGGACAGTGACTCCGTCGACGAGTGTTCGGGCGGCGTCGCCCCATTTCGCTGCCGCTCTCCCGCGATTCATCGCCGGATTCTACCGCTACTCGACGGGGTCCACCGGTTCGTAGGTCAGGGCGAAGATGTCCGGTTTGCACGCGTAGTGCTCTCCGTGAACGCCGCGGATGATCCAGTCGTCCACGGACGCGTGCAGCACGCCTTCGAGCGTCGGGATGTGGAGCCCGTCGGGCTCACCGTTGTCGTCGTATGAGATCGAGGCGCCCGACCACTCCGCCACGCGGGCGAGTGTCTCGGGCTGCAGGTCGGAGAAGTGCATCACGTCGACGATGACGGGCCGCTTTCGAAATCGCTTCACCTCGGGCACAGCTCATTGAACCACGAACGTCTCGTGCCCTGGAGCGTGCAGTCCCCTACGGTTCGCTGATGGCAACCGACGAATGGACGCCCGACCGGATGCGGTCGGTCTTCGAGAGCGTGAAGAACTGGGGGCGCTGGGGCGACGACGACGAAGCCGGCGCCCTCAACCTGATCACTCCGGCCAAGCGCGTGGAAGCCGCCGCTGCGGTGGTGAGCGGCGAGGCGGTCAGTTGCTCACTGCCTCTGGCCGTACAGCCGGCGGCTGACAACCCGCACCCGGCCCTCCACATGATGGTGAAGGGCGGCGATGACTGTCTGATTCCCGGCGTGGGCTTCGAGATGACCAGCGACTTCGTCGGCGTGGCCTTCCACGGCATGGCCACGAGCCACATCGATGCGCTCTGTCACGTGTTCGTCGACGGGCAGATGTACAACGGGTTCGCCGGCACGGAAGTGCGCAGCACCGGGGCCCGCCGCGGCAGCATCATGGCGGCGAGCGACGGTCTGGTGTCGCGCGGCGTGCTGCTCGACATCCCCCGCTCAGTCGGCCAGGAGTCGTTGGAGAAGACGCACCTCGTCACGCTGGCCGAGCTCGAGGCGTATGTTGCCTCGCAGGGCGTGACGGTGACCGCGGGCGACATCTTGCTGGTCAGCACGGGCCGCGACGCCAAGCGCGCCGCAGAGGGAGCGTGGAACCCGTTCGAGGGACTCGCCGGACTCCACCCCGAGTGCATCCCTTGGCTCCACGATCGCGACATCGCGGTGCTCGGGGCCGATGGTGTCAGCGACGGCCTTCCTGGGCTCGGACTCGACGGGTGGTTCATGCCCGTGCACCAATGCGCGCTCGTGGCGATGGGCGTCCACCTGCTCGACAACCTTCGGCTCGACCGCCTCAGCGCCGCCTGCGCGGCGAACGAGAGATGGGAGTTTCAATTCACGGTGGCTCCGCTTCACGTCGAAGGTGGCACGGGCTCCCCCGTGAGCCCGATCGCGGTCCTGTAGCTTCCCGCCGATGCCCGCCAACACTCTGTTCATCACCACCGACCAACATCGTTGGGACTGGCTGGGGTGTCACGGTACGCCGGGAGTCGAGACGCCCAATCTCGACGCATTGGCGTCACGCGGCGTGCGGTTCACGCACCACGTCACCAACAGCTCATTGTGCGTGCCCGCCCGCATCGGTCTGGCGACGGGGATCGCGCCGGTCAGGCTCCGCACTCTGCGCAACGACGACGTGCTCCCCGGCCACGTGCCCACCTACTACCAGCACCTTCGCGATGCGGGATACCTCGTCGGTGCCGTCGGCAAACTCGATCTCAACAAGCCGGCGAACGACAACGGCCGCAACGGCGACCGCCCCGACACCTACAAGTGGGGCTTCACCCATCCCGTCGAGATCGAGGGCAAGATGCACGCCGGGTTGGCGCAGCCCGATCACCCGCTCGGGCCCTATGGCTGGTGGCTGAAGGAGCAGGGCCTCTTCGAGTCGTTCGTGGCCGACTACGTCGATCGGATGACCGAGATCATCCATGCCAACCATCGAGATCCGGGCGAGCCGGCACTCGACACCACGTTGTGGTTCTCCGACTCGGTTCTTCCCACCGAGGCCTTCGCCGACTCCTACATCGGACTGCGTTCTCGTCAGTGGCTTCGCGAAGTGCCGGATGGGTCGCCGTTCCATCTCTTCGTGAGCTTCGTCGGCCCCCACGATCCGTTCGACCCGCCGACTGAATACGCCGACCGTTTCCGCGAGGCCGACCTGCCGCGCCCGGTGCTGGACGACCGCACGTTTCGCCCCGCGCCGATCCGCGGTCGCGAGTACGGCAACAGCGAAGCCCAGCTGATGGCGGCGCGCCGGCAATACACCGCAGCACTCGCCCTGATCGATGACCAGATCGGCGAGATCCTCGTCACGCTCGAGGAAGAGGGCTTGGCCGACGAGACCATCGTCATCTTCAGCGCCGATCACGGCGAGATGCTCGGCGATCGCCGGCTGTTCCAGAAGAACGTGCCCTACGACCCGGCCATGCGAGTCCCTCTCATCGCTGCCGGTCCCAGCGTCTCCAACGGTGTGTGCGACGCCCTCACCGAGCACGTGGACCTCACCGCCACCCTCGTCGACCTTGCCGGGCTCGAACCCATGGCGGGCACCGACGGCATGACCCTCGCACCGCATCTCGCCGACCCGTCGCTGCCCCACCGTGATGCCGCGTGCATATGCGACGAGCACGCGCGGATTCTGCGAACCGGTAGCCACAAGTACGTGCATCACCCCACTCCGGGGTGGGACTCCGACGAGCTCTACGACCTGGTCGAGGATCCTCACGAGTTGACGAACCTGATCGACGACGAGCCTACGATCGCCGCAGAGCTCCACGATCAGCTCGTCGGCATCATCGGAGCGGACGGACTCTCCTACACGAGCGGCTGACACATACCGGCTACTCGCCGACGTACCGGAAGGAGTCGAAGCTCGCCTCGCCGCCGGCGGAGTAGAGACCGATCACCCTCCCCAGGAAGCCACCGACCACCTCGGTCGATAGATAGCGCCCATTGAGCGCCGCGAGCTGGACGAACTCATCGTCGTCGCCCACATGACCGAGTTCGATTCGGTCTGGGCCAGCCATGTCCTCGACCACCTGGAGCCGGAGCTTCACCGATCCGGCTGGGCGCGGCCCGCGGCCGATCTCCTGTTCCATACCTCCGATGAGGGCGGTGGCGAACACGCTGTCGGCATCGACGCCGACCCGATAGTGGGAGTGTTCGTCGTAGACGACCGCGAGGCCGGCCTCACCCGAGACCACGTCGACCTCGGTGTCGACCTGACAGAACTGCTGTTGCTGACGACGACCGACGAACGCGGGGCGCGGCGAGCTGAGGTTCGTGTCAGCCCCTCGCAGCCTCAGCGCACCAGGGCGGGATGTGAGATCGGCGACATCGGATGGGAATTGGCGCCGCGAGATCCAGCCGAGATCGAGCACGGCGTCCGAGAACTCGTCGACGAATTCCGCCGGCGAACTCTCGCCGCCCAACTCCGGCGACTCGACGATCGGCCAGCCGTCGTCCCATTCGACCCGGGTGAGAAACGACTCCCGTCCGAGCACGTGGAAGCCGGCAGGAGCACCCTTCGAACGCACACCGAGCAGCGCCATCCACCATTGGCCGGATAGGTCCTCGACGAGATCTCCGTGGCCGGTGTTCTGGATGGGGTGGCTCAACGACCGGTGACTCAGGATCGGGTTCGCCGGGCACGACTCCCACGGTCCCTCTGGCGAGGGCCCACGCGCGATCGATACACAGTGACCCGAACCCGTACCGCCCTCGGCGATCATCAGGTACCACGACTCGCCGATCCGGTAGAGGTGCGGCGCCTCGGGGTGCTGGAGTCCGGTGCCGGACCATGTCGGCGCCGGGTCGTCGAGCACTTCGCCTGTCGTGTCGTCGATGCGGCACCGCATGATGCCGGTCCCGACGCCCGAATAGTGGACCCAGCAGTTGCCGTCCTCGTCCCAGGCGATGTCCGGATCGATGCCGTCGATGGCGATCGTCACCGGATCGGACCAGGGCCCGGCCGGATCCTCGGCCGTCACGAGGAAGTTGTGGCTGCCCTGGATCCCGAAGCACGTGGTGATCATCCAGAAGCGACCGCCATGATGGCGAAGAGTCGGTGCGAAGATACCGAACGACGCCCACATGTCGGTCCCGTCGAGGTCGATCTGCGACCGACGATGGAGAGCGTGGCCGATCGGCGTCCAGTTCTCGCGATCGGTCGAGCGAAAGATCGGAACGCCGGGGAGCCAGGTGAACGTCGACGTGGCCATGAAGTACTCGTCGCCGACTCGACACCACGACGGATCGGGATGAAACCCGGGAAGGATCGGATTTCGGCTGGTTGGAGATGGCGCTGGCTGGTCGACCATGGTCAGACCGCTATGGCGATTCGGCTTCTGATGTCGACGGCCGACGCGGCCACCACGAGGGCGTACTCACCCGGGTCGACGAGCCAAGCGTGGGTCTCGACATCCCAGCGGGCGAACGAGCGGTCCTTCAACGTCACCCGCGCCACCCCGGTCTCGCCGGGAGCCAGCGAGAGCTTCGCGAAGCCGGCGAGCTCCTTCTCCGGACGGGGAACCACGTGCTCGTCGGGTGCGACGTAGACCTGCACGACCTCGCTGCCTTGGCGGTCACCGCTGTTGGTGACCGGCACTTCGACGACGAGGTCGACTCCCTCACCGGTGACGGTTGGCTCGCCCCACTCGAAGGTCGTGTAGGAGCCGCCGTGCCCGAACGGGATCAGCGGTTCGATGCCGCGGGCGTCGAACCCGCGATAGCCCACGAACACGCCTTCGCCGTAGCGGACCACACCGGCCTCGCCGGGGTAGTTGAGAAACGATGGCGTGTCGCGCTCGTCGCGTGCCCAGGTGGTGGGCATCCGTCCGCCGGGATCGGCATCGCCCATCAGCACATCGGCGATCGCTTCACCTGCCTCCTGTCCCGGGTACCAGGCAATGAGCGCGGCGGGGACGTCATCGAGCCACGGCAGCATCATCGGAGCGCCACAGTTCAGCACCACGACCGTGTTGGGATTAGCCGCCACGACCGCCGCGACGAGGTCGTCCTGGCCATTGGGGAGGTCGATCGATTCGCGATCGGAACCCTCCGACTCCCACTCAGCGCTCGAGCCGACCACCACGACGGCGGTATCGGCCTTCCCGGCGAGCGCCGCCGCGTCGGCGATTCCCTGTTCACGGCCTACGTCGGCGAGTTCGACACCGACATCGATGATGCACACCCACTGGCCTTGCTCCTTCGGCGCGTGGTCCATTCGCACGCGATAGGTCCGACCGGCTTCGAGATCCATGTAGCCGTCGCCCCCGTGCTGTCCGAGACCGCCGCTGAAGCGACTCACGTCGTTGTCCGCCACGAGTTCGTCGTCGACGAAGAGCTGGGCATGGGCGAAACCGAGCGCGCAGAAGCGATGGCGCCCCGACGTGGTCGGTGTCATCTCGAACGACATGCGAACCGACATGGTGTCGCGGCCCTCCGGCCAGCTGTCGCCGAACCAGACATTGAAGGTCGCCGATCGAGTCTGAGAGTCGAATATCTCTCCGTCGAAACCAATGCCGTCGTACAGCTCGAACGACACGCCGTCCTCGCCGATCCACTCGGCCGGAACCGCCGCGGCCTTGCGGCGCATGTCGATGCCGGGGGCGGTGCCAACCAGGCGATCGCCGAGCCGTTCGGACATCGAATCGAGCACGTTGGTGGTCCGCTGCGGGGTGAGACTCGCCGAGCCGCCGCCGAGCATCGCCGTCTCCGCGACCCCGGGTCCGATCAGGGCGACCGTCCCGGTCGCCGCCAAGGGGAGCGCCGATCCCTCATTCTTCACGAGCACCATCGATGCGGCCGCGGCAGTCCGCGCCAGTTCTTGGTGCTCCGGGCGCTCGACGCTCGCTTCCTCGTGATCAGTCGCCGATCCGATCCGACCGCGCCAGTCGAGGAACGCCACGATGCGCCGGACCTTGTCGTCGATGAGGGCCTCGAGCACCTCGCCGCGCTCGACCGCGCCCTGAAGCTGGCCGTCACGACCCCACCAACGGCCCGGGCCGGGCATCTCCAGATCGAGCCCATGCAGGGCCGGCGCCACCGTTTCCTTGATCGCTCCCCAGTCGGACACGACGAATCCGTCGAACCCCCACTCTTCCTTCAGCACGCCGACCAAGAGATCGGGGTGGGCGCAGGCATGATCGCCGTTGACGAAGTTGTAGGCGCCCATGACCGACTTCACGTCGGCTTCCTTCACCGCGGCCTCGAACGGCGGGAGATAGATCTCCCGCAGCGACCGCTCATCGACATCGACATCGATCGTGAACCGCTCGAACTCCTGATCATTGGCAACGAAGTGTTTCGCACACGCGCCGATGCCCTGGCTCTGCACGCCCTGGATGTAGGCAACCGCGATGCGAGAGCTGAGTTCGGGGTCCTCGCTGTAGGACTCGAAGTGGCGGCCACCCCGTGGCGAACGATGCAGGTTGATGGTGGGGGCGAGGAGGACGTCGATCTTGCGATCGTTGCCCTCGATGCCGAGCGCCACACCGATCTCCTCGACCAGCGCCGGATCCCACGTGGCGGAGATGGCCGAAGGCCCGAGCACGACGAGGCCAGGGCCCATCGCCCGACCGCGGGCGCCGACGGGACCGTCGCTCAAACACCACTCAGGAATACCCAGGCGCTCGCACCCTTTCACGGTCCAGGCGCCGTCTCCGGCAACCATCGTGCACTTCTCTTCGAGCGTCATCTGCGCTACGAGCTCGGCGGCGATATCGGCATTGGAATCAGTCATCGGGTCCCCCAGGAACGTTCACTGGACAGGATTTATACCACCGGTATATTCTCCCGACAAGCCGTCCGAGGGGGACCGATGCCGACGACCCGTACCACCCGAATGCTCATCGCGAGTCTGTTGCTCGTGCTGTTCGCCGCCGCCTGCTCGACCGGCGACGGCGACGACGCGCAAGTCGATGGGGGCACCACCACCGCCGCACCCGTCGACGACACCGACGCCACCACCACCGCGGCACCAGGCAACGACGCCGACGACACGACGACCACAGTCGCCGAAGACGTTCCCCGCACCGCGAGCTACACCGGTGTCACCGAGGACACGATTCTCCTCGGCATCGCCCACTGGGACACCAGCGTGTTCAACTTCGGATTCCTCGGCGACCCCACCGAGGTTGCTGACGCTCTCACCGGCGCGATCAACGATCGCGGCGGGGTCAACGGGCGCTCGCTCGAAGCGGTCGTTTCCAGCTTCAGCCCGGCCGATCCGGCCGCCATGCTGGCCAGCTGTATCGAACTGACCGAGGACAACGAAGTATTCGCCGTCCTGGGTGGTCTGCGGGGCGACGCCGCGGCCTGCGTCTCCGAATCGAACGCCACGATCAATCTCGGCAGCCAGGTCAACGGCCAGGGCGAACTGCTCGAGCGAGCCAACGCGCCAATTGCCGGGTTCCTCTCGGTCGGCACGTCGGTTGAAGAGGCGTTCATCTCCGAGCTCGACGCCGCCGGCTGGTTCGACGGTGCCACCCGAGTCGGGGTCCACTACGACGGTGAGGCCACGGCCGACCGAGCATCTGCGGTCGTCGAAACTGCCCTCGCCGACCTCGGCCTCGACGTGGCGATCACTCTCAACATCGATGACCTCGGCCTGACCGAAGACGAACTCGAGAATCGAGGCGAGATCATGCGGGAGCGGGTGCGAGACGCCGAGATCGACCGAATGCTCATCATCGGCGCCGCGGCCACCGGCTACGTGACCTATGCCGAGCTCGATCTCCCTCTCGCCGCCCCCGACTCCAACAACCTCACCACCGCGATCACGAGCGGCATCGACCCGTTGGATCTCGACGGCACCGTCGCCGCCACGACCGGGCTCACCCTGGGAAGTGACGCGATCGACGCCGCAACCCAGCAGTGCCTGGACGACGCACAAGCGGTACTTCCCGACGCCCGTTTCGAGCGACCGGGAGCCGGCGTGGTCAACACCGCGGAAGACCCGAACTACTGGAGCTACACCGTCCTGCTCTGTCGCGACATCGACCTTTTCGTCCAAGCCGCCACCGCGGCGGGCGTCGAGCTCACCAACGACTCGTTCCAGGTCGGCCTCGACTCGCTGACCGACACGTCGCTCCCCCAGTTCCCGTTCGTGTCCTTCGGTCCTGGGAAATACAACGGCAACGACACCCTGCGACTCGTCGAGTTCGACGGCGATGCCGACGAAGACGGCGAGATCGTGTCCATCGGGGACCCGATCGACCTGACTCCATGACACTCGGCCGCGAGGCCGAACCCGATCGCGACCAGTTCGCCGGCCTCACAAAGGCCGTGCTCGACGAACAGTCGGCTCGCGAGCAGGCGGCAGCCGATGCTGACGCGTTGGTGGTCCGTGCCGACGAGGAACTGCCGGGCGTTGGCGACGAGCCGATGTCGTTTCGCGAGGGCGTGGCCGCCGGCGGTGTGGGCATCATCGCGGTTCTCGGCACGCTCGATGCCGTCGATGCACTCCAGCTCTCGATTCCCGGATTGTTGGGACCGGAGATCCAGGAAAGCCTCGGCCTGTCCGACGCCGGGCTCGCCGTTCTCGGAATCGGCGGCCTGATCACGTCGACGCTCTTCGCGGTCCCCATGGGGAAGCTCGCCGACCGGGTCGACCGCATGCGACTCGTAGGAATCGCCACGCTCTTCTGGAGCCTGGCGATGTTCTTCCGCGGATTCCAGAGCACCGCGCTCGGCTTCTTCCTCGTCGGCGTGTTGATGGGGATCGGCACGTCCAACACCTTCCCCGTGCAAGGCGCCGTGCTCGCCGACGCCTATCCGATCCAGGCCCGCGGCCGTATCTACGCGGTCAAGAACGCGCTCGGCCGCAGCGGCGAGCGCATCGCTCCTCTCCTGGTCGGCGGACTGATGATTCTCGTCGACGACAACTGGCGATGGGCCTACTGGGTCTTCGCCTGGCCGACCGTAGCGCTCGGCGTCTGGGCGCTGTTCGTGCCCGATCCGGCGCGGGGCCAGTTCGAGCAGAAGGCTGTGCTCGGCGAGGTGATGGAGGAGGACCCCGACCGACCCCCTGTCTCGCTGGCGGCCGTCTGGCACCGACTCATGGCGATTCGCACGCTCAAGTTCGCGTGGATCTCCTTCAGCATCATCGTCTTCTCCATCATCGGACAGAGCTTCCTGGTCAACCTCTACCTCGAGGATCGGTGGGGCCTGAGTCCCTTCGAACGAGCGATGATTGGGGTCGTCCCCGGGGTGCTCGCGATCCCCGTCGCAATGTGGGCAGCGACCCGCTACGACCGGCTCTACCAGGAGAGCCCGGCCAAGGCCTTGGCTTGGGTCGGCGCGCTGTTCTTCCCGATCGCCGTCGCGATCCCCATTCAGTACTCCATGCCCCACCCGGTGCTGTTCGCGGCCGTCGGCATCGTCCCCTCGATCCTCAGCGTCGTCATCTTCGGCATGATCTCCCCGCTCCTGGTCGGCGTCGTGCCCTATCGGCTCCGAGCCCAGGCGACCGCACTCTCGATGATCGTGATCTTCCTGGGCGGTGGCGTGCTCGGGCCGATCGTGGCCGGGCTGCTCTCCGATGCGACCGACGAACGCACTGCCATCCTGATCGTCACCATTCCGTTCAAGATCCTCGGCGGCAGCCTGCTCATCTGGGCCGCCCGCCACATCCGCCACGACCTGTCGATGGTGGTCGAGGAGATCGAGAAGGATGCCGCCGACATCGAATGGCGAGCCGCCAACCCCGACGACATTCCCGCTGTGCAGTTGCGCGATGTCGACTTCTCCTACGGGCCGGTCCAGGTGCTCTTCGGCATCGATCTTCGAGTGGAGAAGGGCGAGACGCTCGCCCTCCTCGGCACCAACGGCGCCGGCAAGTCGACGATTCTCCGCGTGATCAGCGGCCTCGCCGTGCCCTCCCGCGGGATCGTCAACCTCCACGGCCACGATGTCACGCTGACGTCACCGCAAACGCGGGTCGGCCTCGGAATTCAGCAGCTGCCGGGCGGCAAGGCGGTGTTTCCGCCCCTGTCGATCCACGACAACCTCCGCACCGCCGGATGGACGCTACGCAAGGACGGCAGCGCCCTCGACGAACGAATCGAGGATGTGCTCGAGACCTTCCCGATGCTGGCCGACCGCCTCGACGAACCCGCCTCCGCTCTCTCGGGCGGGCAGCAACAATTGCTGGCCCTCGCCATGGTGCTCATCCATGAACCCGAGGTGCTCCTCATCGACGAACTGTCGTTGGGCCTCGCTCCGGCGATGGTCGGCGACTTGCTCGTCGTCGTCGAACGCCTGCGAGCTGAGGGCCAGACGATGATCATCGTCGAACAGTCGCTCAACGTCGCCATGGCCCTCGCCGACCGAGCCGTGTTCATCGAGAAGGGTCATGTCCGTTTCGACGGTCCCACGGCCGAGTTGGCCGCCCGCGACGACATCGCCCGCGCCGTGTTCCTCGGCGGCGCAAGGGATGCGCACGGGGCTGACGGCGAGGACAAACCCTCGTGATTCTCGGCTTCGAGATCGGGCGTCAGTTCGTCTTCATCGGCGCCGTCCAGGGCCTCGCCTACGCCCTGCTCGCGCTGGGCGTGATCCTCATCTACCGGTCGAGTCGGGTGATCAATTTCGCGGTCGGCGCCACGGGCGTGCTCGCCAGCCAGGTGATGGCCCACATGGTGATCCGCTATGGCGTGCCGTATTGGCTCGGGTTCGCGATCGCGGTCGCGGCCGGCGCCGCGTTCCTCGCCGTGGCCGAGCTCACCGTGGTGCGACGACTGTTCACCGCACCGCGGGTGATTCTGCTCGTTGCGACAATCGGGCTCGCCCAGTTGGCCGAAGCGCTCTTGTTCGCGCTGCCTGAGCCGTCGGCCGACCACAACAGGCAGGACTTCCCCACGCCCTGGAATCGCGAGTTCGAGTGGTTCGACATCAGGATCGAGGGCGGCGAGATCGCACTGTTCGCGATCTCGTTGGTGGCGATGACCGCTCTCGCGGCATGGCTTCGCTACTCCGCATGGGGCCGGGCGATCCGAGCATCGGCCGCCGAACCCGACCGCGCTCGCTTGGCCGGCATCAACCCCGGCACCGTCTCCACCGTCGTGTGGACTCTCACGGGGGCATTTGCCGGCGTCGTGACGACGTTGCAAGAAGCGGCCACCTCGCGCCCCTTCCTCACTGCCAGCCCCGGTCCGTCATTGATGACCCGCGTGCTCGTCGTCGCGGTCTGCGCGTCGTTCACATCGTTTCCTCGCGCAGTTGCTGCGGGCATCGCGGTCGGCATCGCGGAAGCACTGGTCACCCTCAACTACCCGCTCGACTTCGGTCGACTCGACGCGGTCCTCCTCCTCGTTGCCATCGTCGGCGTCTATCTGACAACCCGCCGCGGCAGCACCGATGCTCGTGAGTCGTTCAGCTTCGCCCCCCGAGTCCGGCCGATCCCTCCTGCCATCCGCAATGTGTGGTGGGTGAAGTACCACACGAAGATTCTCGGTGCCGCCGGCTTCGTGCTCGCCGTGGTCATTCCCCTGTTCGTCACCACGGCCAGCCGCACGTTTCGCTACACCGAGATCCTGCTGGTGGCCCTCGCCGCACTCTCTCTGGTGATCCTCGTCGGCTGGAGCGGCCAGATCTCCTTGGGGCAGGCCGCCTTCGCCGGTCTAGGGGCACTCACCACTGCCGCGCTGGTGCGAGGCAACGACATCGGCCTGGGCGCCGCCGGTCTCGACTGGACGCTGCCGATTCCCGAGCTCCACTTCCTGTGGGCCGCCGTGTGGGCAACACTGATCACCGCGGTGATCGCTGCGATCATCGGCGTGGGGGCGCTGAGAGTTCGGGGCCTTCTCCTCGCCGTGATCACCCTCGCGTTCGCGCTCAGCGCCGAGAAGTTCTTCTTCCGTCGCAACTTCCTGAGCGAGGGAAGCAACACCTCAACCGTGATGGAACGAGCGACCATCGGTCCCGTCGACATCACCGTCGGCGGATCCGAGCGGCGCTTCTTCCCCGAGTTCGACCTCGATCCGCAGCGCACCTACTACTACCTCGCGCTCATTGCGCTCGTGCTTGCGGTCGCCTTCGTGGCCCGGCTCAGAGCGAGCGGCATCGGGCGCCGCGTCATCGCCACGCGCGAAAACGCCGACGCCGCGGCCGCCGCCACCGTCTCGCCAACAGGCGCCAAGCTGACCGCGTTCGCGTTGAGCGGTGCTGTCGCCGGCTTCGCCGGCGCGATGCTCGGCGGCCTCTACGAGACCGTGCTCTTCACCTTCTTTGCCGCCGAGGCGTCGGTCGAGGTGCTCGCCGTCGCGGTCATCGGCGGCGTCGGATCCGTGGCTGGCCCGATCCTCGGATCACTCTGGGTCATCGGCCTGCCCGCCTTCTGGCCCGAGTCCACCATCGTTCCGCTGCTCACGAGCAGCCTCGGCATCCTCGTTCTGTTGATGTACGCCCCCGGCGGCTTCGTCCAGCTCTGGTTCGTCGCCCGCGACTCGTTCTTCACCTGGTATGCCGGCCGTCTGCCCGAGCCGCAGCCGGTCACACTGACCATTCCCGTCCGTCCGGAGATCCCCGCGCCGCCCTCCGAGATCGCTCTGTCGGCCCGCAACGTCCGCGTGACATTCGGCGACCGAGCCGCGGTCGACGGCGTCGACCTCGAAGTCCGACACGGCGAGATCGTGGGGCTGATCGGCACCAACGGCGCCGGCAAGACGACGTTCATGAACGCGATCTGCGGACTCGTGCCCGCCTCCGGTTCGGTCGAGCTCTACGGCACCGACGTCTCGAAGATGGCCTCGCACCGTCGCCACGCCCGCCACCTCGGCCGCACGTTCCAGGCCGCCACCCTCTTCCCCGATCTCACCGTGCGCGAGACCGTGCAAGTCGCGCTCGAAGCCCAGGCGCCGACCCGCTTCCTCACCGCCGCGCTCCCCTACCCGTTCGGCCGAGCCCACGAACAACGCCAAGCCCATGCGGCTGACGAGCTGATCGGGTTTCTCGGTCTCGGCGACTACGCCAACTCGTTCATCGGCGAGCTCTCGACCGGCACCCGCCGCATCGTCGAGCTGTGCTGTCTGGTTGGCGGCGGCAACCGTCTCCTCTGCCTCGACGAGCCGACAGCCGGCGTCGCCCAGCGCGAGGCCGAGGCCCTGGTGCCGCTGCTCCACGGCATCCGCCGCGAGCTCGACGCCTCCGTGCTGATCATCGAGCACGACATGCCCATGATCATGTCCATCAGCGACCGGGTGTATTGCCTGGAGCAGGGCAAGGTGATCGCCAGCGGCGAACCCACCGATGTACGCGACAACCCCTTGGTGGTCGCGAGCTATCTGGGCACCGACCAGCGAGCCATCGACCGATCCGATGCAGGAGCCTCACCATGACATCGAACGTCACGACGTCCGCGCTTCCCGATCCACCGCGCACGCCGAAGGCCGAGGCGACACGCCAACGGCTTCTCGACCTGGCCGCCCGATCGTTCATAGACCGGGGGTACGAGGCCGTGTCGCTCCGCGACCTCGCCCTCGAGGCCGGCGTCACCAAGGGCGCCATCTACGGACACTTCCGGTCCAAGGGCCAGTTGTTGGTCGAGGTCATCCGCACCGAACTCGAGTCGCGAGACGCGGCGCTCGACCTCGAAGTCGCCGCCGCCGACCCGTCAGCGATGTTCGACCTCTTCATCCACCCGGGAAGTCGGGAGCTGCGGATGCTCCAGATCGACGCCGCTGCCGCATCGCGTCACGACGCCGACGTCGCGGCCGGAATGGACGAGATCCATCGTGTGCGAAACGCGTGGATCGTCGACAGCCTCGGCGATGTCGCCGACGCCGAGACCATCGGGTTCGTGATCAACGCACTCTCGGCCGGCGTGGGGGCCCAAGAGTCACACGACCGCGAGCTGCCCGACGCCGACGCCTGGCGACGAATCGTGGGCCGCATGTTCGCCCGCGTCGCGAGGGATCGGCCATGAGGCAACCATGACCCTGAGACAACTCGCCGACGCCGGCGGCGTGAGGCTCGGAGCAGCCGTCAACGACGTCGCCTTCGCCGCGAACGACGCTGCGTATCGCTCACTCCTTTCGGCAGAGTTCAACTCGGTCACCGCGGAGCGAGTGATGAAGTGGGCGTTCATCCACCCCGAACCGGAACGATGGGAGTGGGGGCCGGCCGATGCTCTTGCCGACTTCGCGGCCGAGAACGAGATGGCGATCCGCGGACACACCGTCGTGTGGCCGGTCATGGGCACACCCGGCTACGTGGAGGCAGTCGACGACCCGGTCACTCTTCGCGCCCTGTTGACCGACCACATCGAGGCGTTCTTCTCCCGCTATCGCGGCCGTATCGCCCGGGTCGATCTCGTCAACGAACCGCTCCACTGGCTCGAGGGACGACACTTCGGACATGTGTGGATCGATGTGCTCGGCCCCGACTATCTCGCCGAGGTGATCACCATCGCCCACGACGTCGACCCCGATGTCGAGCTCTGGATCAACGAGACGCACTCCGAAGTCGTTCCTGACAAGCACACCCACTTCTCCGAGATCGTCGCCGACCTCGTCGAACGCGAACTGCCACTCCACGGCATCGGCGTCCAGGGCCATCAGCTCTACCCGGACTTCATCCCCGCGCCGGCCACGCCCGAACAGATCCATCTGGCCGTCAACACATACGCCGACATGGGGCTTGAGGTCGCGGTCACCGAAATGGACGTGCTCGCTCACCCGACCGATACGGATCGGCTCGACGTGCAGGCCCGGATCTACGGTGAACTCGTCGACGCTGCGTTGAGCGTCGACGAGTGTCGCGAGATCACATTCTGGGGAGCGAGCGACGCGCACACATGGGTCGACGAGCACTTCGGTGAGGATCGAGCACCGCTACTGTTCGACCGCGCCGGCGAGCCCAAACCCGCATACCACGCAGTGGCGGCAGCTCTCGCCGCCCGAGCAACGCGAACACCAACCGGAGAACCCGCATGAATGAGATCTACAAGGACCCAAGCGCCGGAGTGTCCGAGCGGGTGAGCGACCTTTTGGGCCGGATGACGCTCGAGGAGAAGGTCGCCCAGCTCGGTGCGATCTGGCTCACGCAGCTCGTGCGAGACGAGACGTTCGAGGAAGATGCCGTGGCCGAGAAGCTGGTCAACGGGATCGGACAGGTCACTCGAATCGGCGCCAGTACGGGATTGGTCGCCAACGAGTCGGCCGAACTCGGCAATGCCATCCAACGGGTGCTGATCGAGCGGACTCGACTCGGTATCCCCATGGTCATTCACGAAGAGGGCGTCGGCGGGTTCCTCTCTCGAGGAGCGACGACGTTCCCTCAAGGGCTCGGCCTCGCCGCAACGTGGAACACCGAGCTCATGGGCGAGGTGGCCGACATCATTCGCATCCAGATGCTCGCCGTGGGAGCACGTCACAACCTGGCTCCCGTGCTCGACATCGCCCGCGACCCTCGTTGGGGCCGCGTCGAGGAGACCTACGGCGAGTCACCCGAGTTGAGCGGCCGCATGGGCGTGGCCTACGTGAAGGGCATGCAGACCGACGACCTGCGCAACGGCGTGGTCTGCACCGGCAAACACTTCCTCGGCTATGCGCTGTCGCAAGGCGGCCGCAACCAGGCGCCGGTACAGCTCGGCCCTCGCGAGCTCCGAGAGGTCTACGCCGAACCGTTCGCCGCGGCCATCCGAGATGCCGGGCTGGCATCGGTGATGAACAGTTACTCGTCGATCGACGGAGAACCTGTCGCCGCGAGCCGCGCCATGCTCACCGATCTACTTCGAGGCGAGCTCGGCTTCAACGGCACCGTCGTGGCCGACTATTTCGCCGTCATGCAGCTCCAGTTGAACCACATGACCGCAGAAGACTCGGAGACCGCGGCCCGCCAGGCGCTCGCGGCCGGACTCGACATCGAACTTCCCGCCCTTGACTGCTACCAGCACCTTCCTACGGCCGTCCGCGAGGGGCGATTCGATGAGGCGCTCGTCGACGAGTCCTGTGCCCGCGTGCTCGAACAGAAGATCCAGCTCGGACTCTTCGAGGACCCGTACGTCGACGTCGACGCCGCGATCTCGGTCTTCGACACACCGGACCAACGCGCCGTCGCTCGCCGGGCCGCCGCCGAAGGTGTCGTACTTCTCCACAACGACGGCGTCTTGCCGCTGGCGCCGACCACAGGATCCATTGCCGTCATCGGCCCCCACGCCGACGATCGCCGGCTTCTGCAGGGCGATTACCACTACCCCACCCACCTGGAGATCATCTATCTCCGCGAGGGAATGGAAGCCGCCGTGGAAGCGGCCGGGGGTGCCGACGGCACCGGCACGGATCAGCTGCCGGAGTCGGGCGGCGTCTTCGCGGCCGGTCCGTACTACACCGATCACGTGACGCCGCTCGCTGGTCTCCAAGCCGCACTATCCGGCACCGACATCGTCCACGAGATCGGTTGTGCCGATACCGGCGACGATGCCTCCGGAATCCCCGCTGCCGTCCGTGCCGCCGAGGCCGCCGAGGTGGCCGTCGTCTTCGTCGGTGCTCGCTCCGGACTCGTGCCGTCTGCGACCGTCGGCGAGGCCCGCGACGCGACGAGCCTCGATCTCCCCGGTGTGCAGTCAGACCTCATCGCCGCGGTAGCCGCGACGGGCACTCCGACGGTTGTCGTTGTTGTCAGCGGACGAGTCCACACGCTCGCCGACGAGTCTGCCGCTGCCAACGCGTTGCTCTGGTCGATCCTCCCCGGCGAAGAGGGTGGCCACGGCATCGCCGACGTGCTCACCGGCACCGTCAATCCGGCCGGCCGCCTGCCCGTCACCCTCCCGAAGCACGTCGGTCAGATTCCGCTGCACCACGACATGCGTCAGAGAGGCGACAAGGCCGACTTCTACGGCGAATACGTCGACTGCGATGTGAAGGGCCTCTACCCGTTCGGCCACGGGCTGTCGTACACGAGCTTCGACTACGGCGAGCTGGTGGTGGAAGCGGGGTCAACCATCGCTCCGACCACGGCCACGGTCGAGGTCACCAACTCCGGCGACCGGGACGGCGACGAAGTGGTGCAGCTCTACGTCACCGACGACGTGGCGTCAGTCGCTCGTCCGATCCGGGAACTGGTCGGCTTCACCCGCATCGCCATTCCGGCTGGAGAGACCCGGCGGGTGACATTCACTGTCGACCCCAGCCGCCTCTCATTTCACGGACTCGACATGCGACACACGACTGAGCCCGGCACGTTCACCTTCCGGATCGGGCGCTCCGCCGAAGCCGCTGACATGCTCGAACAACAGGTGACGCTCGACGGCGAGCGCACCGACTACGAACGCCGCGACATTGTCGCCACCACCGCCAGCATCGACTGAGACAGGACCACCATGCGCTTTCTCTACATCGATATCGACACCCTTCGTGCCGACCATCTCGGCTCCTACGGGTATCACCGCAATACGACGCCCAACATCGACGCACTCGCGGCCGAGGGCGTGCGCTACGAGAACGTCTACGCGTCGGACGTGCCGTGCCTGCCATCGCGTACCGCGCTCTCGACGGGTGTGTTCGGTATCCGCAACGGAGTGATCAACCACGGCGGTGTGGCCGCTGACCTGCGCCACGAGGGGAAGAAACGCGGCTTCTTCGGCGCCGTCGCCAACAATTCGTGGGCCTCGAAGTTCTACTGGGCCGGTTGGCACACAGCCTCGATCTCCAGCTTCCCGTTCCGGCACTCCGCATCGTGGTGGAACAACGGTGTCATGGAAGCCATGAACCTCATGCGAGGCATGGGTGGCGAGCGGGCCGACGAAGTGCTCCCGGGTGCGCTCGACTGGCTCGACCGACGCGGCAGCGCCGACAACTGGTTCCTCCATCTCCACCTGTGGGATCCCCATACTCCGTACAACACGCCCGAGGACTACGGGAACCCCTTCGAGAGCGATCCCGTGTCGGCCTGGCACACCGAGGAGGTCCGCGAGCGCAACTGGAACCTGGCCGGCCCGCATTCGGCTCAGGAACCGTGGGGCTTCTCACCCGACGAGTGGGGCACACCGCCACCCCGCCAACCGTGGAACGCATCCGATATGGACGCGGTGAAGGGGATCTTCGACGGCTACGACGTTGGCATCAAGTACGCCGACGACGCCGTCGGGACCGTCATGAACAAGCTGGCCGACCTCGGCATTCTCGACGACACCGCGGTGCTGATCTCATCCGATCACGGCGAGGCGTTCGGAGAGTTGGGGGTCTATGCCGACCACCAGGCCGCCGATGAGGCGACCTGCCACATCCCCTCAATTCTGAAGTGGCCAGGAGTCGAGCCGCGGGTCTACTCCGGCCTCCAGTACCACCTCGACATCGCGGCGACCGTCGTCGACCTCGCCGAAATTCCGGTCCCGACCCACTACTGGAGCGGCGAAAGCACGAAGCCGGCTCTCGATGCGGGGACTGACGAAGGACGCGACTCGCTCTTCCTCTCCCAGGGAGCCTGGTCGTGTCAGCGCGGGGTTCGCTGGGGCGACAACCTCTACCTGCGCACATGGCACGACGGGTACCACCCGCATTGGAACGAAGAGATGTTGTTCGACATCGCCAACGATCCGCATGAAGAGACCGACCTTGCGGCCGACCAACCCGAACTCGTCACTGAAGCCGCCGGACTGCTGTCGGACTGGACGGAGGAGCAGGTCGCACGAGGGATCGGTGGAATCACCGACGATCCGATGGACATCGTGCTCGGCGAAGGCGGGCCACTGCACGTGAAGGGGCATCTCCCCGCCTACCTCGATCGCCTCAAGGAGACCGGTCGTTCGCAGTGGGCCGATGTGCTCGTCGACCGGTTCCCCGAGGACGCAGCGAAGGAACCCGGATGACCGAACGCGTGGCCGTGAGCCGAGACATCAAGGCTCCCGCACGCGACGTGTGGGAGCTCGTCTCCGATCTCCCCCGTATGGGCGAGTGGTCGAAAGAGAACCTCGGCGGGAAATGGTTGCGACGGGCCACCGGGCCGGCGACCGGCGCATCGTTTCGCGGGGCCAACCGCAACGGAATCCGCCGTTGGGCCACGAAGGCGACGGTGCAGGACTGCACACCGGGCGAACGCTTCTCGTTCCGGGTCACGTCGGTCTGGATTCCCGTGTCGGAATGGGCCTACGACTTCGAGGAGACGGCCACCGGTTGCCGCGTCACCGAGTCTTGGGTGGACCGTCGTCCCGGCTGGTTCAAACCGATCTCGACTGCCGCGACCGGTGTACGCGATCGCGACGCTCACACTCGCAACGGCATCGCGGAGACGCTCGAGAACTTGGCCACTGCCGCGGAGGCCGGCACCAGCTGAGGAGACTCAGCGCTCGATCGAGACCGGTTCGGTCGACGTCTCGACGCTTCGGCCGTCGCGCAGCACCTCTGTCCAGTCCTGGTTGAACGCTCGATGACCCGCCGTGTCGGCAACGGCGTAGTGGTAGACCATCGCCGCCCGTTTGTCGGCGGAGTTGTTGTCGGTCGACTTGTGGCGCAGGTGTGAATGGAAGACGAGGAGATCGCCAGGTTCCATGAGCACCACCATTTCATCCTCGACCGCAGCGTCGACGATCTCGACGTAGCCGAGGCCGGCGCCCTCGCGAGTGTCGGGCACGACGTCGTGAATGTCCTCACGGTGCGAACCGGGCACCACCCACAGCGGCCCGTTGTCAGGCGTGGCCGCCGTGCAGGCCAGCCACACACCGACCTGTGGCAGCGGAGTCATACGGAAGTAGTAGTCGTCCTGATGCCACGGCTGACCGAGCGCGCCCGGATGCTTGAAGATGAACTGTGAAAGGAAGCAGTCGACGTCATCGCCGAGCAAGTCACCGATCAGGTCGAGAAGCGCCGGGTCTGTCGCGAAGTCTCGAAAGACATCCTCGGTCCGCATAAGCCGGAAAATCTTCGCGACCCCCTCTTCTGGCGTCGCCGGATTGTCCAGCACGCCCTCCGTCGCGATGTAGAGGTCGGGACGCTTGTCGCCGGCCGCCTCACGCCGGGCCAGGTGCGCCACGCGCTCGATCATCGCGTCGAGCGTCGCCTGCTCGGCGAAGCCCCGCACGATGAAGAACCCCTGCTCGTCCCAGCCCTTTCGCTGCTCGACCGTCAGTACCATCTCAGAAATATACCACCGGACTATTTCATGGATCCAGTGAGGTGAGCTAGGAGTAACTGCGTGAGCACCGATCCGTCTCGTCCGAACGTTCTCTGGGTCTCCTTCGAAGACTCGAATCCCTTCTACGGCTGCTACGGCGATCCCACGGCGCGGACACCGACCGTGGATCGGCTGGCGACCGAGGGCACCCGCTACCCGCTGGCCTTTTCGACCGCCGGCGTCTGCGCCCCGGCCCGCTCTGCCGTCATCACCGGCATGTACCCGATCTCGATCGGCACGCACCACATGCGAACGGGCCACACCAATCCCGCCGTTCCCGAACTGCCGACCCCCTACGACACGCTCCTTCCGCCCCACGTGAAGTGCTTCACCGAGCAGTTCAGGGCGGCCGGCTACTACTGCTCCAACAACTGGAAGACCGACTACCAGTTCGGCGAGCCTCGCAGTGCCTGGGACGACAACTCGGACGAGGCGCACTGGCGCAACCGGCCCGATCCTGACCAGCCGTTCTTCGCCGTGTTCAACCCCCACGACTCGCACGAAAGCGGGATGTGGCCAGGAATGGTCGAGGAGATCACGTTCGACTCCGCCGATGTCGTGGTGCCTCCGACGTTCCCCGACACACCGAAAGTGCGCGAGGCGCTCGCCCAGATGTACACGCAGCTCGAGATCGTCGACCAGTACTTCGGCGGGCTACTCGAACAGCTCGAAGAGGACGGTCTCGCCGAGAACACGATCGTCGTGCACTGGTCGGACCATGGGCCCCTCCCGCGCGGAAAGCGCTGGCCCTACGACTCCGGCATTCACGTGCCGATGATCGTGCGCTGGCCCGGACACATCGACGCAGGCGTCGTCAGCGATCAACTCGTCAGCACGATGGATCTCGGGCCGAGCATGCTCTCGGCGTGCGGGCTGTCGATCCCTCTCCACATGCAGGCTCGAGCCTTCCTGGGCGATGCCGCCGCCGAACCCCGGGAGTTCGTCCACGCCGCCCGAGACCGCCACGACAGCGCCTACGACCGGGTGCGAGCAGTGCGGGACCGCCGGTTCAAGTACATGCGCAACTACTACCCGGATCAGCCCTACGTCAGCTGGGTTCCGTTCCGAAACGCCCACCCGATCATGCAGGAGATGATGCGTCTCCACGTCCTCGAAGAGCTTGATGACTCGGCCGGCCAGTTCTTCGCGGACTCCCGGCCCGTCGAGGAGCTCTACGACTGCGAGGCGGACCCGCACGAGATCAACAACCTGGCAGTCGACCCGGCCCATGCACATACGCTCCAGCGGCTCCGCGCCGAATGTGACCGTTGGCTCGACGATGTGGGCGACTACGGGGAGATCTCCGAATCGCAGATGAGGTCGAACTGGTATCCCGACGGGGTGCCGGAAGTGCCGGTGCCCCTGCTCATCGCCGTCACGACCACCGATGCCGGCACCACCCCGATCACCGGCGACGCCGACGTGACCGGCCCGGCGCTCCTCCAGATCCACAGCGGCATCCAAGGGGCATCGCTGGAGTACCGAGTCGACGATGATCCACACTGGCGGATCTACACCGGCCCGCTGCGACTGGCGACTGGAAGCGAGATGGAAGTCCACGCCCGAGCGAACCGCATCGGGTTCACCAACAGCGGCGAGACGAGCGTGCGACTCCGGAGCCTGCCGACATGAGCGACGCAACCGCAATCCTGCACCTCGAACCGGTCGGCGAGAACCGCTACGCCGTGGAGAACCTCGGTGATGCCGCGGTGAATCCCGTCGTGTTCGGCGGGCAGCTGTTGGCTCAGATGATCACCGCAGCCGGGGCCCACAGTCCGGGCAAGACGGTCAAGACGATCCACACCACGTTCGCCCGGGCCGCCCGGGTCGACGCCGACACCGAGTTGATCGTCGACACGTTTCACGCTGGTCGCGCGTTCGCCAGCCACACGATCACGGCGGTCCAGGGCGACCGGGTGTGCGCCCGAGCGCAGGTGCTCACCGATGCCGAGGAGCCCGACCTGATCGCTCACCACGACGCAGCACCCGCGCTGACTCCACCCGACGGCGAGGGTGCGACGGGCCATTCCGTCTTCCCCGGGGCCGAGTTCGTGATCGCCGACGGCGTCGACCTCGTCGACAGTGCCGCGCCGGTCGGGCCGGCGGAGCTGACGGTCTGGTATCGGAGTTTGCATACCGCCGACGAGCCGCTGCTCAACCAGGCGGTCTTCTCGTGGGGCACCGACGGCTTCCTCATCGGCACCGCCATGCGGCCCCACGCAGGGATGGGCTACGACCGGGCCCATGTCGACCTGTCGACCGGCGTGATCGGCCACACGCTCACTTTTCACCGGCCGTTCTCGATGACCGACTGGTTGCTGATGCAGCACGAGTCACCGTTTGCCGGCGGCGGGCGAAGTTACGGGCGCTGCCACATCTTCGACTCGGCCGGGGAACTTGTCGCCAGCTACATCCAGGACAACATGATCCGGGCCATGCCCGACGGACAGCACGGCAAAGGCATGTAGCGGTGGCTGTCACACCCTGTTTGTAGGGTGGGTGTTGCTCGGTCATCGGCCCCGAGATCTGTTGTTTCGGCCGTTCACTTCTGCACTTCCCCGTGTGTCTGATTCGTTGGGATCGAAGGGTGTGTTGTTCGTGTTCGAGTTGTGGCTGAGCGAGTTGCAGGCGGTGGGGGTCGAGAGTCTCGGTCGTCGTTCGTTGTGTGATGCGGCTGCGGCGTCGGCTCGGGTGCGTGCCGGGTTGGATGCGTTCGATGCGCGGGTCGCGGCGGCGGTTGGTCGCCTCGATGATGGCGGGGCGGGGGCGTCGGTGGTGTTTCGGGGCGCGTCGAAGTGTTCGCAGCGTGAAGCCGACCGACGCGCGAAGCGAGCCGATGCGTTGGCGGTGCTGCCGTCAACGGCCGACGCGCTCGCGCAGGGCAGCATCACGGCCGAGCATGTCGACACGCTGGCCCGCGCCGCTCAGGCCACCTCGGCCGAGGCCGTCGAGCAGTCCGATCTGTTGGCGAAGGCCAAATGCCGGCCCGCAGATCTACTCAGCAAGGACACGCGGGAGTGGACGCGACGTCATCAAACCCAGACCGATCTCGAGGATTGCCAACGGCGTCAGGTGAACGCTCGGCGGTGTGTGATCTTCGAGTCCGACGACAACATGACGGTCCTGCACGCCGAGTTCGACCCGATCACGGGCGCCAAGATCCGCTCCGCCCTGGACACGATCTGTGATCGGATGTTTCACACCGACGGCGGCCGCACCCACGCAGGTGAAACACGCACGTCAGAACAACGGCGCGCCGACGCGCTCACCGAACTCATGACCGGATCAGCCGCAACCGGCAGCTCAGGCCCGGTACGGACGCAGTTGCTGGTGATCGCGCACGCCGACGGAACCGCCGAGATCCCCGGCCACGGACCCATCCCGCCGACTGAGCTTGATCGGCTCGTCTGCAACTCCGATCTCTTCGGGATCGTCTTCTCCACCGACGGTCAGCCGTTGTGGCACGGCACCCGAGTCCGCCTCGCCGATGACAACCAATGGCGGGCACTGATCGCCCGCGACGGCGGCTGCGTGGTCTGCAACGCGCACCCGTCCAAGTGCGAGGCACACCACGTCCGCTTCGCCGGGGCTCCCAGCTTCGGGCCCACCGACATCGACAACCTCGCCTTGGTGTGTCGCCACGACCATCACCTGATCCACGACCAGGGCTACACCCTCGTCAGACAACCCGACGGATCGTGGCGACTCGTCCCGCCATGATCACCCCGGGGGGAGCTAGCCGGGAGGATTGACGGACACAACCTGGCTTGAGGCGCTCGATATTGCCGGTTGTGGGCGGCCGTCTCCGCTTGAGGAGGGGCATGCAATACTGAGATAGGTGAGCAGCGAAATCGACCTCAGTCAGCTCGACCTCGTGCGTCTAGAGATCGAAACGCTGTGGGAGACGGACCGGGATGGTCAGCTGCTACACGCACGGACGCCCAAGCGATGGCCCGCTCCGCTTTGCGTTGTTGCGGCGACCACCATGGGCCTGTGCGCAGCAACACGACATGACGTGTCGCCCGAAGATGACGCAGAAATCCGACGCCTGGTCGAACAAGAGCGGCACCAAGTTCTGGAGGTAGGTTGGCAGCCGGACTGCGCCTCAGAGATCTTGAACCTCCTCGCCGAAAACCACCTCGTGGCGGATGAAAAGACTGGCCCGACCTATGTCCTTGCCGCGCCGCCCAACCCGGCCACCGACGTCGTCCTGCGGACGAGCGAGACCGGCGTTTCGGCGAGTGTCTGGTCAACAATGCCGAGTGAAGATCGTGACCTTGCAGCGCCGTGGGTCGTGGCCATCGTCGAAGGCAGGGTGGCCGCTGTTTGTGAGACGGCCCGATCGGCGAGGCGCGCGGTCGAGGCGGGCGTCTGGACCTACCCCGACTTCCGACGCAGCGGTCTCGCAACTGCCGTGGTGGCGGCGTGGGCAAGGCTTGTCGATCGGCGGGTTGTGTTCTATTCGACCGACGCCGCCAACCTGGCGTCGCAAGCCACTGCCGTCCGCGCCGGTGCGCTTCCTCTCGCACAGATGTGGCTGTTGCCCTCGGGATAGGCGCGTGCGCTCTCGCGGGAGCTAGGCCCAGAGGGCGCAGAGTTCGTCGGTCGTGGTGACCGTGGTGATCATCGAGAGCGAGTGCTCGATGACCGCGTCGGCGTAGTCGGCGGGCAGACCGGCGACCGCGTCGCGGACGAGTACCACCTGGTAGCCGAGGTCGATGGCGTTGATGCAGAGGCCGAGAATGCCGAGGTTCACCGAGACGCCGGTGGCGACGATCGTGGTGACGCCCATGTTGCGCAGCATCTGATCAAGCGAGGTCGACATGAACGGCGTCATGCCGTGCATGCGGGCGACGACGATGTCGGTCGGCTCGGGTCCCAACTCGGCGACGAGGGCAGCACCCGGGGTGCCGATCTCGGTCGGCACGACTCCTTGCTCACGGCGCAGCTTCTCGCCGAGGGCGAAGATCTTGCAGTTCTCGGTGGCGCCGGCGCCGTCGGCTCGGTGCTCGGCCGTGCAGTGCACCACTCGAGCGCCTGCCGTTCGTGCCGCCCGACAGACCGCAGCTGCGTGGGCGACGGTTCCCGCTTCGGCCACACGCTCGACGAGGGCCGGCAGCAAGGCTCCCTCGCCCACCACTCCTTGCTGAAGCTCCATCGTCAGCACCGCCGTCGTCGTGGGGTCGATCAACCCCCGGAGCCGGTCCTCGTTCTTCTTGGCTTTTTCTGCTTCATCCACGGTCCTGCCATGATGGCCCAACGCGGCAACGCGGGAACGAATGGGAGCAGTAGGCACATGTGGGATTTCGAGACCGAGCCGGACTACCAGGCAAAGCTGGACTGGGCCGACGAGTTCGTCCGAGAGGAAATCGAGCCGCTCGACCACGTGCTCGGAAGCCCGTTCGACAAGAGCAACCCGCGAGTCATCGACCTCATCCGACCACTGCAGCAACAGGTGAAGGACCAGGAGCTGTGGGCCTGTCATCTCGGCCCCGAGCTGGGCGGACCCGGCTACGGCCAAGTCAAGCTCGCACTCCTCAACGAGATCCTCGGCCGGTCGGGCTGGGCGCCCACGATCTTCGGCTGCCAGGCGCCCGACTCCGGCAACGCCGAGATCATCGCTCACTACGGCACGGAAGAGCAGAAGGCCACCTATCTCGCGCCGCTGCTCGAGAATCACATCTCGTCCTGCTATTCGATGACCGAACCCCATGCCGGTGCCGACCCCACCCTGTTCACCACCCGGGCCGAGCTCGACGGCGATGAGTGGGTCATCAACGGCGAAAAGTGGTTCTCCTCCAACGCCAAGTACTCCACGTTCCTCATCACGATGGCGGTGACCAATCCCGACGTGAGCGCCTACCAGGGCATGTCGATGTTCATCATCCCGACCGACACCGAGGGAATCGAGATCGTCCGCAACGTCGGGATCGGCACCGAGTCCGAAGAGCACGCGTCCCACGCCTACCTCCGCTACACGGACGTGCGCGTTCCGGCCGACCACGTGCTCGGCGGCGAGGGCCAAGCGTTCGCCATCGCTCAGACGCGTCTCGGCGGCGGCCGCATCCACCACGCGATGCGGACCATTGCCACGCTAGGGAAGGCGTTCGATCTGATGTGTGAGCGGGCGCTCTCACGCGATGTGAGAGGCGGCAACCTGGCGTCGCTCGGGATCACCCAAGAGAAGATCGCCGACAGCTGGATCGAGATCGAGCAGTTCCGCCTGCTCGTGCTGCGCACCGCGTGGCTCATCGACAAGCACAACGACTACAAGCGGGTCCGCAAGGACATCTCCGCCATCAAGGCGGCCATGCCGAAGGTTCTGCACGATGTCGTCCAGCGCTCGATGCACCTCCACGGATCGCTGGGAATCTCCAACGAGATGCCGTTCAGCGGCTGGATGGTGGCCGCCGAGGTCATGGGGTTGGCCGACGGCCCGACCGAGAACCACAAGATCGTGCTCGCCCGCCAGCTCCTCAAGACCTACGAGCCGCACGAAGGCCTGTTCCCCCGGGCCCACCTCCCCGCCGTTCGCGAGGCCGCCCGCGCCAAGTACGCCGACTTCCTCGAACACGAAGTCGGCAATCTCTGAGGCTGGATTGCCTAGGGCCGTACAGCTAACGGGATCGCGGTAGGCCGAGGTGACGCTCGGCGATGTTGTTGCGGTTGATCTCCGTCGTGCCGCCCTGCAGCGTCATCGGGATCGAATGGCGGACGTCGTAGTCGATCCATCCGCCGGCGGCCGCGCCGTCGGCGCCGAGGCCGAGTAGCCCCTCCGGTCCGGCTGCGGCTTGTGCCCAGCGGGCGTGACGTTGATACGCCTCGCTGGCAAACACCTTGGCCATCGAGCCTTCGGTGCCGGGGGCCCGACCGGTCGCCGCCGTCCATACCGTGCGTTGGGTCAGCAGTTCGGACACTTGAGCGTCGATCGCCACCTGCGCCATGCGTTCACGATGGAGCGGGTCGCCGATCTCGCCCGACTCGACCGCCCACCGGTGAAAGCGCCGTAGGAGCGGGGTGAGGTAGCCGGTGCTGGCCATGCCTCGCTCGAAGCCGAGCATCAGCGACATGACCGCCCAGCCTTCGTTGACGACACCGACCACGGCGTCGTCGCCTGCCCGCACGTCGTCGTAGAAGGTCGCGTTCGAGCGCTCGGTACTGACCGTCCAGATCGGGTCGATCGTGATGCCCGGAGAGTCCATCGGGAGGATGAACACGGTGAACCCACCGTGGCGACTTCCTCCGCCCTCGGTGCGGGCGAGCAGGAACACCCAGTCCGACACATGGGCCATGGTGGTCCACATCTTGGCCCCGCTGATGACCCACTCGCCGGTCTCCTCGTCGCGGGTCGCCTTCGTCGTGATGGCCGGAAGGTCGCTGCCCCCCTGCGGCTCGGTGAGGCCGAAACAGACGAGCTCCTCGCCTGAGAGGAGGCCGGCCTGCGTGGTCTGCTTCTGATGATCGGTCCCGACCGCGTCGAGGACCCCCGCGATGACCAGCGACATCCCGACGGAATCGAATGGCGCTCCCGCCTTCTCGGCTTCGCTCGAAAGCAACCACATCGCCAGGGGATCCTTGCCCGCCCCGGGCATGGCCTTGGCGAGGATGCCGGCGTCGCCAAGCGCTCTCGCCAACGGCGCGCAGTGATTCGTGCCGGTGCGGTGGCTTTCCTCGATGACCTCGTCATCGACGTACTCGTCGATCATCGCCCGGATCTCGATCCGAAGGGCCTCGTGTTCGTCGGGGAGACGGAACTCCATGTCAGCGTGTCCCGGTCATGGTTGGACCCAGAGAAGATCCGCAATACGGAGGCGCTCTCGGGCCGGGTCGCCGAGGATGCCGGCCCAGCCCCGGGCCCGCCGGAAATAGAGCTGGATGTCGTACTCCAACGAGAAGCCGTAGCCGCCGTGGTAGTGCAGACAGCGATCGGTGCTGACCGTCGCCGCCTCGCTCGCCTGGACCAGCGCCATCGCGGCGAGCGGCGCGAACTCCGTGATGTTGCCGTCGTCCATGTCGATCACGCCCGCACCGTCGATCAGGCCCTCGTCGTGGGCCCACGCGGCTTTGTGGCTGAGGAATCGAGCGCCGTCGATCAATGGCGGAAGGTCGGCCAGGCCATGTTGGATCGACTGGAACGACCCGACCAGGCGGCCGAACTGCTCTCGTTCGAGTACGTAGTCGACCCCGATCGTCATCGCTCGATCGGCGAGGCCGACCAGAGCCGAGGCGGTGAGCGTCCGCCACTGATCGAGCGCCGGCTCGAGCAGCGTCGCGGGGCCGAGCACGACGCGGTCACCCTCGCGGGTCGACCGGTCAGACAACGGCGCGGCGGCATGATTCTGGGGCGCGACCATGGGCGGGGCCGAGCGAACGGCGACAAGCTCGTCGCCGTCGACGCCGACGACCACATCGGCAATGGCGCCCCCGGGAACGAGCCGCCAGGTGTCAGCCCGCGCCGGGTGCAGGGCGACGGTGGCAATGAGGTCGCCGGCCAGAACGGCGGCGTCCGGGTGAAGGCTGCTGGCGACCCAGTGCTCGATCAACGGGACCGGCGCGGCGGCGGCTCCGATGGCCTCGGCCACGACAACACGGTCGCTCAGGGTCGCCCCTCCCCCACCGGCAGCCTCCGCAGCCGCCATCGAGGGCACGTCCATGCCACGGAGCTTCGCCCACAGCTCGGGCGCGTAGCCGAGCGGTTCGGCGCCGCGCACGACCTCGACCGGGCACTCGTTGGCGAAGAATGCGCCGAACACTTCGGCGATCGCGTCCTGGTCGTCGGACGGCGCGAAGTCGAGCGCCATCAGCCCGTCGAACCGAAGACGAAGTCCTCGATGAGCTCGGCCAGCTCGATCGGCGCGTCGCCCTGGATGCTGTGTCCCGCTTCAAGCACATGCTCGACACGCGTCGACGGGTACCGCTTCAACAGTTCGGCCTCGTCCTTGTCGTCGACCACGGACTGCTCGCGCATACCCCGGGCCAGCATCAGCGGCACGGTGAGATCCGAGATGATGTCCCAGAGTCGAGAGAACTGCGGGAAGCCGTTGGCCTCGGTCCCGCGGAAGCGGGCGTAGCGCCATACCCAGCCACCGTCGTCGCGTTGCTCAGCGTTGTGGAGAATCCCTCGACGTAGCGACTCGACGGTGCGGGTGGGGTTGAACTCGATCGTGCGTTTCAGCAGCTCCTCGAAGCTCGGGAACGACTCGGGGCCGTTCACGAACGCGGTGATCTGCTCGGTCTTCTTCGCATCGACGCCGGGGGTGATATCCACCAACACCGCCTTGCGGACGAGTTCGGGCGCATGGTCGGCGAGCGCCAGCATGGTGAGCCCACCGAGCGACATTCCGACGGTGGCCGCGGCGTCAGGCGCGAGAGTGCGGACGGCATGGGCGATGTCTTCGGCGTTGCGATTCGTGTCGGTGGTGGCATCGGCGGGAGGGCCGGAGTGTCCGTGGCCGGGCAGGTCGAGACAGACCAGGGGCCGGCCGAGGGCGAGGGCGACGGTGTCCCACGTGTGTGCGTTCTGCGCCCCACCGTGGAACAGGACGAGTTCGGGAGGCCCGTCGCCCCACACGAGCGCACTCAGATGTCGACCGTCGCCGAGATCGACATTCTCGCGGCGCACGCTCGGCGGGCCGTCGTAGGGAATCTCGTACTCGGCGGCGTTCTCGTGGAACAGACCGAACTCGTCGTACTCAACCTTCTCGACTGCCATGAGCAGACCCTACCGATGCAGGCCGTGGGAGGACCAAGAGGAGTACCGTGACCCCGCCGACGGATTCGCCGCAACGAGCGCAACTCGCGCAACCAGGGAACCTCACCGGCTCGAGGACAAACGCATGCTGGAACCATTGGACGCCGATATCAGGCTCAAATCACGGCTGGTCGACATTCCCCGTCGAACCGTGCTTCGGCTGAACGCGCGTCTCGGACGGTACGACAACGAGGTCATCTGGCTGATCGGTGATGCCCGGAGCGGCACGACCTGGGTGTCGGATCTCATCAACCACGACAAGCACTATCGCGACATGTTCGAACCGATCCGTCCCTCGCGGGTCGATCCGACCAGCTTCCTGACGCCGCAGCAATACGTGCGCCCGGGCGACTCGTACCCACAACTCACCGAGCTGATGTCGGAGATCTTCAGCGGACGATTCACCCACCCGCGGGTCGACACCGCCAATCGCCGCCCGTTGTACGGCGGGCTGCTCGTCAAGGACTGCTTCGCCAACCTCTTCGCTCGTTGGGCGAGTGTGGAGTTCCCCGATGTGCGTCCGGTCCTGCTGATCCGAAATCCGTTCGCCGTCGCCTTGTCCAAAAAGAAGAAGCCCCGCTGGTACTGGCCCACCGACCCGGCTGACCTCGTCGCCCAGGACGCGCTGATGGAGGACCATCTCGAGCCCTATCGCGATGTCTTGTCGCGCACCGCCGCCGAAGGCGACGACATCCAGTGCATGATCGCCACCTGGGCGGTCATCAACCTCGTGCCGCTGCGCCAGTTCGGCCCCGACGACGTCCACGTTTGTTTCTACGAGGAGATCTACGACGAACCCGAGCGCCGGCTACGAGAGCTCTACGAGTTCACGGATCGTTCCGGGAAGCGTTCGAACTTCTCGCTGGACCGAGAGACGATCGAGCGGCCCAGCCGCATGGCGAGCGAGCACAGCACCATCGTGACGAACACGTCACCGCTGACGACCTGGAAGAACGAGCTGACGACGGACCAAATCGATCGCGGTCTCGCTTTACTCGCAGAGTTCGGGGTCGATGATCTCTATGGAGACGGCGTCACGCCCGACCGCAGGGTGCTGGACCGTCTGCGGTTTGGTTGATCTCGAAAGGGCCACACAATGCACGAGCCAGGACCGCACGGTCGTTCTGCGGGGGTTGTGTCGTGATTGGGGAGCATCGGGTTTCGGCGATTGTGACGTGTGCGGGTCGGTCGGTTCGGTTTGGTTCGAACAAGTTGTTGTTGGAGTTGAACGGTTGCACCGTGTTGGAGACGACGGTGTCGAAGTTCATGCATCCCGCCATTGATGAGGTGGTGGTGACGGTCGCGGCCGAGCATGAGGCGACGTATCGCCAGATTCTCGATGATGCCGGGTTGGCGGTCACGGTCGTGATCGGGGCGGAGGAGCGGTTCTTGTCCGCGCAGCGTGGTTTGGAGGCAACGACGGGGTCGTTGGTGCTGGTGCATGACGGGGTGCGGCCTTTTGTCGATCACGACCTGATCGACGCCGCGTTGGCGGCCGGAGTGGAGCACGGCGCGGCGATGTTGGGGATGCCGAGTGTGGTGCAGTTGAAGTTGGTTGATGACGATCATGTGGTGTTGCGGTCTCTTGATCGTTCGCATAGTTGGTTGGGGCAGACGCCGCAGGTGTTCGAGCGTCATTTGTTGGAGGAGGCGTATGCGAAGGCCATCGCGGATCGTTACGCGCGGATCAGCGATGATGCGGATCTGGTGGCGGAGTACACGGGGCATGCGGTGAAGATCATCGAGGGCAGTGAGAACAACATCAAGATCACCACACCGATGGATCAATTCGTCGCCCAACACATCGCCCGCGAACTCATCAACCCAGAAAACCCAGACCGCCCAGAAGCCAGCTAGCCGAGCTGGACCGCAGCGCGGCCGAAACGTCCTTCACACCCTCTCGTGCTCTGAGACGCCCGAAACGCGCAAACGTTCTTTGAGAATCTTCGCATCGTTCACACACAATGCTTCCGGTCCGCACGCGACCGACGATCGCCTGAAGAACCTCCAAATTACCGAAGCGATGCTTGCGTATCTGTAGAGCCGACGACCTGATCGGCTCGTCAGCATCGAGAGGGCAGCCCCTTCAAGATGACGGGTCGAGGCGGGCGATACGGATCCGTCGAGGAGCGCAGTTCGTCTTGTAGTTCGCATAGCCGGCGTAGAAGTCGACCGCGAGTTCCCATGCCCTGTCGTACTCCTCGTCTTCGAGCATGCGGGCGGTGTAGGGCGCGGGATCGCCGCGAAACTCGAGCGTGCAGTCGGGGTTGGCCATCAGGTTGTGGGTCCAGGCGGGGTGCTTCTCACGGCCGTAGTTCGATCCGATGAGCAGGATCGAGTCCTCGTCGAAGTCGATGCACACCAACGGCTGGACCCGCTCGGCGCCGCTCTTGGCGCCCGTGCTCGTGAGGAGGCCGACCTTGTCGATGCCTGACGCGCTCAGGCGGCCGTTGGTCCTCGGGATGATGACCTTGTCGACCCTCGGGGCCACGTGCAGCAGGCTCCAGTAGCCGACCTTGCTCATGGCGAACTTCTCGACGAGCGCCTCACTGAGCTTGAGCTTGCGCCCGCGTGACTCGCTGTGTCGTCGAAAGGCCATGGCCCGAGTGTTTCACGACCCGAACCCGACGTGACGATCTCCCGGGCTGGTCGCGGGCTGAGTCCCGACAAAACGAAGCAACCCCCAGCCGGAGGTTTGAGGCCTCTGACCAGGGGTTTGCGTGGAGCGGACGACCGGGTTCGAACCGGCGACCTCAACCTTGGCAAGGTTGCGCTCTACCAACTGAGCTACGTCCGCAACGGCCTGCAACTGTATCGGCGTTTCCGCAGATCACGCACACCGAAACTGCTTCGCGCCAGGTTCCCGATCAGCCGCCGACCTTGGACCGCACGCCGGCCGCGATCTCCTGCGCCATGGCTCGGTCACCGATCTGATCGACCACCAACTCGTGGCCATCGCGGGTGAACACCAGCGCCGCGTGGCGCTCGTCTTGCCAACCCTGGACCGTCAACCCCGGCTCGAGTCCTACCGGCAGCACGTCGGGCTCCCACTCGCGAGCGTTGACCACGAGGAGGCGACGATCACTCAGTGCCAGTGCGGCGGGCGCCCCCCGGAAGCGGCATGAGGTGACCACGACAACCTGCTCGCCCTCGTCCAGTACATGGGCGAGCACCATGAATGCGGCGTGCCCGTGTTTTCGGCTGCTTCCCGACAGTCGGCTCACGGCTGCGCCGAGACCGTGGGGGTCGGTGACACCCGGGCCCGAGTCGGCGGTCGGCATCTCCCGCTCCGGCTCCGGCTCTGGGGGTGGCGTTGCAGCCGCAGGCATCTCAGCCGGCACGTCGGCGGCGACGATTGGTGGGGCGGCGGCCTCAACAGGGGGCGGAGGCGGCGGCACCGGAGTCGACTCAGGCGCGGGAGGCGGCGCCGGTACGGGATCCGCGGCCACGACCGGGGGCGGCGGGGGCGGAGGCGATGGCGGCGTAGTCGCCAGGTCGACGCCGGCGCTCGGTGGCGGCGGCGGATTCGGGTCGACGCCGGCGATCGGCGCGGCGGTGGAGAGATCGGCGATGCCGGTAGGCGCGGCCGGAGGCGGGGCGGGCTCGGGTGCGGGCGGAGGAGGGGGCGGCGGGGGCGGCGCCGGCGGAGGCGGTGGGGGCGGCGCGTCGTCGGCGTCGAATTCGTCAGACACCTGAGAACTCCTTGGTAGCGATGGTTCGAATGTAGGTCACGGTCGCCATGGGATCGGGCACTCAGTCGGCGCTCGGCCGAAGATCGACGGTGAGGGTGAGGACCCCGTCGACGAGTTCACCCGTCGCGTCGCCGAGCATGGCGAAGTCCATGAAGTCGTTCTTGGCCTGCTCGAGGAACGCTTGGCGTTCGTCACCGCCTACCGGGGGTAGGTTCCGCTTCTTCACAGCCGCGGCGCGGTCCTGGAATCGAGAGATCATCGCGTCGATGTCGATTGCTTCAGCCATGGGCAAACAGTATCGGCCCGGCGAGGCCCCGGCTTCAGTCTTCGTTTGAAGGTCCGAGCACGCCCTCGGCCCGCTTCGACGCAACGGCGAGACGGCGAGACGGGCTCGTGTGAAGGACGTAGACCACCAACGCCAGCGTCATCAGGCCGGCTACCACGATCAGGTCGCGGCGAATCCGCCGGACGGTGTCGCTCGTGTCGTCGTCGCGCACAACCCCCGACTCGGGTTGCGCCTCTTCGCCATCGTCCACGACGGTGACTCCCGTCGGCTCAGGCGCAGGATCGTCCTGGGCGACCGCGGGTGCCATGAACAGAAGACTCGTCGAGACGACAACTGCTGCAAGAACGACCCGGTACCTACCCACGAGGCAGGACCGTACCGGTTTCACGACTGATGTCGCGAGCACCAGTACGTGGTGCGCCCGCCTACGTCGTCGCGATTGAGCTCGTCGCCGCATTTCGGGCACGCCCCTCCCCGCACGCGAGCCGGCTGCATGTCGCCGGTGTGGCTCCCGCCCCGTTCTCCCAGAACCTCTAGTGTTCGCCGCATCGCACGATGCAAGCGGGCGACCTCGTCGTCGGCGAGCGAGTCGGCCGGCCGGGTGGGATCGATTCCACCCCGCCAGAGCGCATCATCAGTAAGGAGATTTCCCATTCCCGCGAGCCTCGACTGATCCATCAACCGGGCCTTCACGGGAGCGCTCGAGGCCGCAAGAATCGCCCGGAACGGCTTCAGGGTGACCACCGTGGCATCGGGACCGAGCTTCGTCTCGTCGGGCTCGAGCTGGACACCTCCGAGGCGGCGAGGATCTCGGATCACCAGATCGCCCCCACCGGTGAATCCGAGGCCGAATCGGTCCCAGGCTGGGTCGTTGCGGTCGCTCGAATACTCAAGCTGATCAATCGAGGCGGCACCATCAACCAGAAGGCGACCGGTCATGCCGAACCGCAGGCCCAGAGTCGGCCCGTCGGTGTCGAGCAACAGCAGCTTCCCTATTCGTCGAGTGCCCTCGATCGTCAAGCCTGGCAGCACCGACCGGAGTTCTTCGGTGGTCGTGCCGCTCTTCGCGTACCACTCATCGGGCGCATGGACCGAAAGGATGCGGCGCCCGAGGACCGGGGCGGCGACACGGCGATACGTCTCGATTTCGAGGAGTTCTGGCATGCCTCCGAGCTTGCCAGCTAAGAGATGGAATCGAGCGCCTGGAGGAAATCGGCCGCGAGATCGTCGGCGCCCTCGAGGCCACACGACAGGCGAACTGTTCCCTCACTGATTCCGGCAGCTTCCAGCTCCTTCGGCAGCAGGCCGACGTGGGTGGTCGACGCGGGGTGGGTGAGCAGCGTCTCCGGTCCGCCGAGCGATGTCGCCAGCTGGGCCAGCTCCACCCGCTCGACGAGTTGGCGTCCGGCATCGCGTCCACCGGCGAGGTCGAATGTGATGAGTCCACCGGGTTCGTCGAGTTGGCGTTGCGCCAACTCGTATTGAGGATGCGACGGCAAGCCCGGGTAGAAGACGGCGTCGATCGCCGGGTGGGCCTCGAGCATGTCGGCCAGCACCCGTGCCGTCTCGGTCTGTTGACGAAGCCGCACGGCGAGCGTGCGGATGCCGCGCAAGCCGTTGAGCGCGTCGAAGGGCGAGGCGACCGCGCCGTGCAGGATCGCGAAGCCGCGAATCCAGGCGAGAAGCTCCTCACTGCCGGAAACGACGCCGAGGATCGCATCGTTGTGGCCGGCGATCGACTTCGTCGCGGAGTGGACGACAAGGTCCACGCCGTATTCCAGCGGGCGTTGCACCACGGGCGGAGCGAAGGTGCCGTCGACCACGGTCATCGGTCCTTTGATCGCGCCGAAGCGCTCGAGATCGACGAGCGCGAGCTTTGGATTGGCGGGCGTCTCGGCGAAACACAGCGCCGTCTTTCCGGGAATCACCGCGGCGTCCCACGCATCCGGGTCGGTGCCGTCGACAAAGGTGACGTCGATGCCGAAACGCGGGCACACCGCCTGGAACAACAGCTGTGTATGGGAGTAGAGCTGTGACTGAGCGACGATGTGATCGCCAGACGAACAGAGACCGAGAATCACCGCGCTGATCGCGCCCATGCCCGAGCTGAACGCCCGAGATGCCTCTGCGCCTTCCAGGTCGGCGACCGCATGTTGGAAGTCTGCGACCGTCGGGTTCGAGTGACGGCCATAGAACTTCGGCATCGTGATGTCGGTGGCGAACTTGTGCGCCTCCTCCACCCCTCCGGCAATGAAGGTGCTGCTCGCCCAGAGCACGGGCGCGAGAGCAGTGTCGTTGTGGACTCGGCCGGCGCGTATGGCGCGCGTGGCAGAACTCAGGTCATCGGTCATCGGGACTCCTCGGCGGTAGCGACGGTGTTGGCGATCAGTGGTCCGAGGAACGAGGACTCCAGCAGGAATCCATCGTGTCCCTGGGGACTGTCGATGATGTGGTATTCGCTCACGCCGCCGGCCGCCTGCACGCCGTCGTGAATCTGTGCCTGTTGATATGGCGGATAGAGAATGTCGGAGGTGATGGATGCGGTCAGCACCGGCATCGAGAGTCGGCCCAGCGCCGCGTTGATCCCACCGCGCCCACGACCGATGTCGTGAAGGTCCATCGCCTTGCTCAGCACGAGAAACGAGTTGGCATCGAATCGGCGAACGAGCTTCTGCCCGTGGTGGTCGAGGTAGGACTCGACTTCGAAGCGTCCCCACTGGTCGAACTCGCGACGCTGGTTGTGATGGCTACGACCGAAACGCTCGTCGAACACCTCCGTCGTGCGGTAGGTGATCTGCGAGATCTCGCGGGCGAGCGCGAGCCCGGCCCAAGGACCCTTGCCTGCGGGCGCGCTGTAGTAGTTGCCCGCGGCCCAGTTCGGGTCGTTCACGATGGCCAGCCGCTCGACGGCGCTGAAGCTGATCTGTTGCGGGCTCGCGGCGGCCGCCGTCGCGATCGGAATCAGCGCGTCGAGACGATCGGGGAACATGGCGCCCCATTCGAGCACCTGCATGCCGCCCATCGATCCACCGACGACGGCGAGCCAACGATCGATACCGAGCCGGTCGGCGAGCCGCCGCTGCGTCCGCACGATGTCTCGCATCGTGATCTGCGGAAACGACGCGCCGTAGGGGCGATCGGTTCCCGGGACCAGACTCGACGGTCCGGTGGTGCCCTGGCATCCACCGAGCACGTTGGCGCACAGGACGAAGTATCGATCGGTGTCGAGAGCCTTCCCTGGCCCGATCAGGTCGTTCCACCACCCGTCGGCGAGGTGACCGGGCGAGATCGAACCGGCGGCGTGGGAGTCGCCGGTGAGGGCATGGCACACGAGCACGGCGTTCGAGGCCTGCGCATCGAGCTCACCCCAACTCTCGTAGGCCATCACGACCTCATCGATACGGCCGCCGCCTTCGAGGGCGAAGGGCCGTCCGTCGGTCACCGTCACGAACTTGCGGCGGCCGGGCGCATCGCCCGGCTTCCACGCACCGGACGCGGGCAGATCATCGGCGAACCGTTGATGCGGATCGAATCCGAGAGGTTGAGGATCGGTGTGGTCCACGAACTTGCCTTTGGGATTCTGCCTTTGGAGCCCAGTGGCGATGGTGGAAACCATCAGACACTTTGTTGCAAACGCCGAAGCGCTCACCACATCCCCGCCGAAACGGGTGGGCACCTTGGGTGTCTCTCCCAGGTTGCCGGGTTCAGGGTTTGACGCCCGAACCGCTCTGAATGTTGCTGCGCACCCTATCGGCCACGACGCCGCGAATACCACCAATCGACGATGTCCGTGCGTTCGCCCAGCCCGTACGCCTCCATCGCCAGTCGCCCGATCTCGAGCAATTCCTCCGGGTCGGGAGCCGCAGACAGCGCGGCGACCGCGGCCGCCGCCGCGTCCCATTCGCGTCCTTCGGCCGGGAGCGGCAGCGCCCCGAGCGCGGCCGCGCTCACCCTCATGGCATCGGCCGAAAGGGCCGATCCGGCCGCCTCGTTGAGCAACATCAGCGAGACCACGGGCGCGGTGAGCGCGGCGGCGAGATGAGCGAGCGATGGAGCGCCGACGCTCGGTTCGATCGTGACCACGGGCGTACACGGCACCATGTCTCCCGCCGGATCGAGGATCACCTCGATGACTCTGGTCTGACTGGCGACGAGGAGTTTCGGCACGAGACGGTCGGCAACCCAGCCCTGGATCGAGGGATCGACCCTTGCCGGATCCACCGTCGGCGCGCTCCACCGTTGTTTGTCGAAGCGGCACGACACCACCCCCCATCGACAATCGAGCGGATCGATGAGTCCTGAAGTGATCAGCTTCGGCTGACCGACAACATTCTCAGCCACCGCGCCACGAAGTCCGTAGAACTGGTCGCGAAAACCCGCGGTGACGTGAGCGACCTCCCGAAGGGCAACCCCTGACCCAACCAACGACCGATCGATGGTCGGCGCGTCGGCCAGCAGAAGCGACGCCCACGAACCCTCATCGACAGCCGCGTGAGCGGCGAGCGTCTGCGCCGGCACGCCGCGAGACCGGAGAACCGAAGTGCCCACCGCTCCCTTGCGAACGAGCAGAGCGACCGTGTCGACCGCCGCCGAGAACTGGCGACCGCCGTCGAGCCACAGCCCGATCGGCGCAGCCGCGGTTGTGAGTCGGCGCCGGACGGGCTCCGCATCTCTTGCCGAGAGAAACGAAGACGGCTGAACGAGAGCCACCACTCCCCCGTCGTCCACGTGATCGACACCCGCGAGCAGGAAGGCCGCCGCGTCGTCGACGTACCCACGCAGCTCCGGCCATCGTTCGGCCATGGCTGACCGCCGGCCGGCATCACGAGCGGTGCCGTCGCGAAGCTGCGACCGAAACGGAGGGTTGCCGATCACGATGGTCGCGTCGTCGAACGGCCATTCACCATCGAGCGCGTCGCCGACTCGCAGCGCGCCGGCGGGTAACTCCGCGCCGCCGGCCCACAGCCGAAGACTCGCTTCCGCCGTCGCAATTGCCAGTGGGTCGATGTCGAGTCCGCGAACCTGCCGGATTCGATCGGCCCGGTCACCCTCCAGTGCCTCACAGGCCGCAAGCAGGAACACGCCACCACCGACCGCGGGGTCGACGATGACATCGCTCGGGCCGAAGGAGCGGGCGGCGGCGACCAGGTCGACCAGCGTCGCGGCCATGGCTGGCGACGTGTGATGCACCCCACCCCAACGTCGGGAGTCGACCGACAGCAGCGCCTCTCGCAGGAATCCCGGAAGCCAGGGCCCGGCGTCGGCAAGGCCCAACAGGTCGCCGTCGATGGGAGCGGCCAGCACCGCCGGCGACGGATCGACCCGCCGTCCGTCGACGACGAGACCCACATCTGGAGTCACGCCGCGCGTTCCGGCGCGAGCCACGAGCGTGACGACCGCGGCCAATGCGCCCGCGGGATTATTCGGCTCGGCTGCGGTCACCCACGCGTCGAGCGCGGCCGCAATTCGAGGATCAGTCGGCGTGGGGATCCCAGCCGGCCAGATCGTCGAGCCGTGCATCGTTCGAGAACATCTCGGTGAGAGGCTGAATCACATCGATGCGCTTCTGAAGGCGCTTGACGTCGAGCTCCTCGTCCCACATGGACAGCGTGACCACGAGTCCGGTGGAGCCGGCACGAGCGGTTCGGCCGGCACGATGGAGATACGTCTTGTGATCGGACGGCGGGTCGTACTGGAGCACGATGTCGACCTCGTCGACGTGGATACCTCGGGCGGCGACGTCGGTGGCGACAAGCGCTTCCAGACGGCCCTCGCTGAAGTCACGGAGCGACTTCTCGCGGCTGGTCTGGCGCAGGTCGCCGTGGATCGGTGCTGCCTTCACCCCGAAGTCCTGGAGATCACGGGCGAGGCGATCGGCCATGGCCTTGGTGCGGGTGAACATGATCGTGCGCCCGGCCGAGCGGGAGATGGTCGCGGCCACCTTCGGCTTGTCCATCTTGTGGACGGCGATGAACCGGTGGGTCATTTCGTCGACGGTGATCTCGTCGCTGGCGACCTCGTGCATCGACGGGTCTTCCTGGTAACGCCGAATGAGGGTGTTGACCGCGCCGTCGAGCGTGGCGGAGAACAGCAGCGTCTGGTGTTCGGTTTCGACATTGCGAAGGATCCACTCGACCTGGGGAAGGAATCCCATGTCGGCCATGCGGTCGGCCTCGTCGACGATGACGTGAGCGACTGCCGCGACCGACACCGCCTTGCGCTCGATGAGGTCGATCATGCGGCCCGGTGTGGCAACCACGAGATCGATGCCGGCGTCGAGCTTCTCGATCTGCTTTTCGATTGGAGCACCGCCGTAGACAGCGAGGGCACGACGGCCCACAGCCTGAGCGACGGGTTCGAGCTCCTCGGTGACCTGATTGGCGAGCTCACGGGTAGGGACGAGCACCAGGCCCGTGGGCCGGTTGGGCTCGGCTTCAGGCATGCGTTGGAGCACTGGAAGACCGAACGCGAGGGTCTTGCCGGAGCCGGTCTTGGCCTTGCCGCATACATCGCGGCCGGCGAGGGCGTCGGGAATGGTGAGGGCTTGGACTGGGAAGGGCGACGAGATGCCACGCTCATTGAGAACATCGACGATTTCGTCGCTCAGACCCAGCGCCGCAAACGATTCCGGTAAGGGAGTGGCGGTATCTGACATCGAGTCGCCAAGGGTACCGGGATGGCAGGCTGGGGCGGTGGCTCGCCTACGTAAGGACCAGACCGAGGCGCTCGTCGGAGCCCTCGATTCCGCGACGTCGGGACCCCTCGAGGAGATCACCGTCGCCCGGAGACACCTGGTCGTCGCGCTGCGAATCGTGCTCGAATCCGACGCTGACTGGCACCAACTGATCGCCGCCGCCGCGGCAAGGGACGATTGGCCGGACGAGCGACGCTCCATCCTGGAGCTAGCCGGGCAACCCGACCTCGCCCCCGACGCAGAGGCGGTCCTCGAGGCGATGTGGGAACTCATCACCGAACTGAACGAACGGCGGACGCTGGACTGAGCGGCGACACTCAGCCGCGGATCTTCCCGTCGCGGACCTCGATGCCCTCGGCGGTGAGCCGTTTCGTCTGCTCGACCTCGTGATCCTTGAGAAGACGGCCGCTCGCGCTGACTACCCGCCACCAGGGGAAGATCCCGCCTGACCGCCGCAGGATCGACCCGACCGCCCGTGCCGCTCCGGGAAAGCCGGCTTCCGCCGCGACATCGCCGTAGGTCACCAGGTCACCCGGTTCGAGTCGGTCGAGAACGCCGGCCACGGCTCGTTCGAAATCGGTCCACTCGGAGCGATCCGTGGCGTCCATGCGAGGTCAGGCCAGCGCCGTGAGTCGCACGATGGGCACCGGCTCGTCGATCCCGCGAATACGGCGTTCGCCGGCCGGCTCGGCATTGGTGTTCACGAGCAAGGCCGACGCCGCTTCGGCAACCGCGAGCACTCCCCGGGGGGCTGCCTCGTCACAGAGGCGGGCCGCGATGTTCACTGCGTGACCGATGTAGTCATCGCCCTCGAAGAGGATCACAGGTCCGACTGAAATCCCGGCCCGCAACGGCAGCGCAGAGTCCGATTGACTGATCCGCGCCTCGATGTCGACGACAGCCTCGATCAGCGGCTCGGTTTCGACACTCACGAGCATCGCGCCGTCGCCGAGCCACTTCGCGATGCGCACGCCGCGCGACGACGCTGCGTCACGAACCGCGTCGCGAAACTCGCGGAGCACTTCGACGGCGCGGTCGTCACCTTCTCTGTTCGTGAACCGGGTGAACCCGGAGAGGTCGACGAAAGCAAACGACCGGACAACCCGAGTCGCAGCGACAGCAATCTCCTCTTCCACGTGGCAAAGCTACTGTTGGGGCCGTACCCGACCCCGCACCCGGCGCCGGGAGGCAGGGTCTATGTTCTCGCCCATGGGCCCTTTCGATTCCCTCGCCGACTGGCCGGTCGAGCACGTGGCGGCGTCCGTGATCGGGCCCGATGGCACGCACCACAACCACGGCGACATCGACGCCCCCTTCCCGCTCGCGTCGGTCACCAAGCTCCTCACGGCCCTCGCTGCGCTGGTGGCGCACGAAGAGGGCACGCTGCCGCTCGATGAGCCCATCACCGACGAGGGAGCGACGGCCGCCGATCTTCTCGCCCATTCGTCCGGCATCGCGCCCGACGAGGCCAGCCAGATGACGCTGATCAGAACCCGTCGCATCTACTCCACCGCGGCCTACGAAATGCTCGCCGGCCACATCGCCGACCGCGCCGAGATGACCTTCGCCGATTACCTCCATGAAGCAGTCATGGCGCCGCTCGGACTCCGCTCGACCACGCTGACCGGTTCGGCCGGCGCCGGGGCCAGCGCTTCGGTTCGGGATCTGTCGGACGTAGCCGCCGCATGGTCGACACCAGTCCTCGTCGACCAGACCACGCTCAATCGGGCCACGCGTCCGCATCTGCCGGAACTCACCGGCGTCCTGCCGGGCTTCGGGCGCCAGGATCCCAACCTCTGGGGCCTCGGACCGGAGATCCGCGGGCAGAAGTCGCCGCACTGGACCGCGGCCGAGAACTCGCCCGGGACCTTCGGCCACTTCGGCCAGAGCGGCACGATGATGTGGACCGACCCGAGCGTCGGCGTCACCGCGATCGCGCTGACCGATCGACCGTTCGGCGAGTGGGCAGCCACCGCGTGGCCACGGTTTTCTGCCGCAGCGCTGCTCCTCTGAGGGTCCGGCCTAGGCCAAACGGTCCATATGACTGGTCCGTTGGGCGGCCCCACGCTCAGTTCGGGCCACGCCGTGCCGATGGGATCGAATGCATTCTGCCGCCTCGTGGCAAGGTCGAGGAGCGACGTGAACGAACGCCGGAACCCAATGGCCATGGCCCGTGCCCGTCACGCCCTCATGCAGGCCGGTCTCGACTCGACCGTGCCGCTCGAAGCAGCCTCCAGCGTGACCAACGAGGTGTGGTTGACGCCGACGCACGTCGTCCGCGTCAACCGCCGCCCGAACCAGCGGCTGCGCCGCGAAGCCTTCCTCGGCCCGAGCCTTCCAGCGGAGATCGGCTACCCGATGGTGGTTGCCTACGGCGGCCGTATGGGCGCCGACTATCTCGTTCTGAAGCGCGTACCCGGCAAGCCCTTGGCCCAATGGTGGCCGACCATGTCGACGGAGCAGCGTCGATCCGCGATCAGTCAGCTCGCCAAGAAGATGCAGCGGCTGCACCAGACGCCAGGCCCGGCGGATCTCCCACTGATCGACGCGCCCCAGATGCTGCGAGGGGAAACGCTCTCGCCGGTCATGTCACTGCTGGTCGCCCTCGATCAGGCCCGCTCACTCGCCCATGTCGATCGCAGCCTGATCGACGACGTCGAACGCATGGTCTACGACCTCACACCAGCGATCGAGCCGTTCGGCAGCAAGTACCTCGTGCACGGCGACCTCACCTTCGAGAACATGCTGTGGGACGGAGAGCAGATCACCGCGATCCTCGACTTCGAGTGGGCGCGGACCTCGCCGGCCGATGTCGACCTCGACGTCTTCCTCCGCATGTGCTGCCTGCCGCAACTCCATGTCTGCGACGAGCTCGTCGATCGCACCCGGCCCGAGGACTACGCCGAGATCCCGTGGTGGCTCCGCGAGGACTACCCGGAACTATTCGAGGTTCCCCGGCAGTTCGATCGGCTACGTCTCTACGCGCTCGCCTACGACATTCGAGATCTCACCATGTTCCCGCCCCAGGCTGCGGCGCAACACCTCAACGAGCAGCACGCGCTGAACCGACTACGGCGTGCCGTCGTCGGAAACAGCCACCTCGATCGACTCGACACCGGCGCCGGCATTGTCTGACGAGTGATTGTCTGACGAGTGATCGCCTGAAGAGTCCCCGTCGGAGCGCCGACCTCGGAGCAAGAGCCAGCCACCCGCGAGGGTGATGCCGATGATGCTCATCCAGATGTTGATGCGTACGCCGACGATCTCCGTCGCGGGATCGACCCGCACCGTTTCGAGCCACAGTCGAGCGACGAGATAACCGACGATGTAGACCGCGAGCAGGGCCCCGGTGCGCAGTCTCTGTGTCTTTCCGAGCCAGATCAGGAAAACGACCAGGCAGAGGTTCCAGAGCGATTCGTACAAGAACGTGGGGTGGAAGCTCTCTGACTCGACATATTCAGCCGGCCGGTGTTCGGGAGCGATCTCGACTGCCCACGGCAGGTCGGTCGGCCCGCCGAAGAGCTCCTGGTTGAACCAGTTGCCGATTCGGCCGATGGCTTGCGCCAAGGGGAGGCTCGGCACCGCGGCATCGAGGAATCGCGCTCGATTCCAGCCTTCGCGGCGAATGATGAAGAGCGCCATCAGAACTCCGGCGGCGATGCCGCCCGGAATGCCGAGGCCGCCTTCCCAGATCTTGAACGGCTCCGCAAAACCCTCGTCGAAGCGCCAATCCGTGAACACGTGGTAGATCCGCGAGCCGATGAGGCCGGCCGGCACCGCCCACATCGCGAGCTTCGAGACATCGTCGGGGCCGCCGCCGACCGCGGACCAACGCTTCTGGGCGAGCCATACCCCGACCAGCACGCCACACGCGATCGCGAGTCCGTAGGCCCGCAGCGTCAGCGGACCGAGCTCGATCGCCTCGCTCGAAGGACTGGGAAAGGACGCGAAGATCATGCGATCGAAACCCTACGCGCCGCTCCGCGCTTCCGTAACCCCGCGGACCGGGACGGCTCAGGGTTTGAGTAGGCGAACGCGACCGGCGGAGAGCTCGGCGCCGAGCTCCGTGACTCCCGGAGCCATGCCGCGCACACGCGCCATTCGGTTGGCGGCGAAGAAGCGGGCGAGGATCGCACGATCCTCGGCCTCGTCTGCATCATCGCCGGACTCGAGTACGGACAACGCTCCGGCGATGAGGATCTCTCCGCCGGTCGTGACCGCGAGCATCTCGAGATAGTTGGTGGCTCCCGGCAGCCGAGCGGCGGGATCGGCGACCGTGTCACGAAGGATCCACTCGGTGACGTCGCTGACGGCATCGACCGCAGTGACGAGGTGCGCGGCCGCCGAAGCGAGGGCAGGTACCGACGCGGCGCGGGTGGCCGTGTGGCGAAGGTCGGCGAGGTGGCGACGAATCACCGCACCCCCGTCCATCGGCACCTTGCGGCCGACGAGGTCGATCGCCTGGATGCCGTTGGTGCCCTCGTAGATCGACGTGATGCGGGCATCGCGGAGATGCTGGGCAGCACCGGTCTCCTCGATGTAGCCCATGCCGCCGTGAACCTGAATGCCGAGGCTCGTCAGCTCGAACGCAAGGTCGGTACTCCAGGCCTTCGACAACGGCGTGAGAAGGGCCGCCATCTGGTCGGCGGTTGTGCGTTCCGCTTCGGTGGGGGCGTGGATCGAACGATCGATCGCGGCGGCGTTGCGATAACAGAGACCACGAATCGCGGCAGTACCCGCACGCATCTCGAGCAGCATGCGCTGGACGTCGGGGTGGTCCACGATCGCCGAAGGCGACCCGGGTGCCGCGCCGGGCGCTCGACCTTGGAGACGCTCGTTCGCGAACTGCAGCGCCTGTTGGTAGGCCCGCTCCGACAGGCCGACTCCCTCGAGACCGACGGCGAGTCGGGCGTTGTTCATCATCGTGAACATCGCTCGCATACCGGCGTGTTCGTCGCCGAGGAGCCATCCGATGGCTCCGCCGTTGTCGCCGTAGGCCATCACGCAGGTGGGACTCGCCTTGAGCCCCATCTTGTGTTCGAGCGACACACAGTGGGCGTCGTTGTGTTCGCCGAGCGAACCGTCGTCGTTCACGAGGAACTTCGGCACCAGGAAGAGGCTGATGCCCTTCGTGCCGGGAGGCGATCCGGGCGTGCGGGCCAGAACCAGGTGGATGATGTTCTCCGCGAGCTCGTGTTCGCCCCAGGAGATGTAGATCTTCTGGCCGGTAATCCTCCACGAGCCATCGCCGACCGGTGTGGCCTTGGTGGTGAGCGCCCCGACGTCGGAACCCGCTTCGGGCTCGGTCATGTTCATGGTGCCGGACCACTCACCGGAGACCATGCGACGGAGATAGGTCTCCTTCTGGTCCTCGGTGCCGTAGTGCATGAGCGCCTCGATGGCGCCCTGGCTCAGCATCGGAAGCACCGACAGGGAGAAGTTCGACGCCGTCATCAGGTCTTGCACCGCAAGCTTCACGAGCCCGGGGAATCCGCCGCCGTCGTATTCGGCCGGGAACCCCACCGTGCTCCAACCAGCCTCGACATAGCGGCGATAGGCATCGTCGAAGCCGGGCGGAACGGTGACGGAGCCATCGTCGTTCCGGACCGCCCCGACCTGATCGCCGACACGGTTCAGCGGTGCGAAGACCTCTTCGAAGAAGCGGCCCGATTCCTCGATGAGGTCATCGACGGTTCCGGCATCGCTGTGCTCGAATCCCTCGAGTGAGGCGATGGATTCGAGGTCGGCGACATGGCGAAGCGTGTAGCGGATCTCGTCGACTGGGGACCGATAGTCAGGCACGAATCGGATGCTATCGAACGCGCCCGGCGTCGAGATCCAGGCCTCGTCGCACGGCGCGAAGCGAGTTGATCTCGGCTCCGAGGAGCAGCCCCATCGCCATCAGGTAGAGCCAGAACAGGAGGCTGATCGCACCACCCAGGAAGCCGAAGATGGCGTTGGCGCCTGAGCTCGCGACTGCCAGGTAGCTGCTGAAACCGAGCGAGACGACCGACCACCACCCGGCCGCGACCACCGCTCCGGGCACCTCCGATCGCCATGGCGATGTGTGGTTCGGGGCCACGTGATACACCGTCGCAGCCCAACCGACCATGACCACGAAGACCACCGGCCAGCGAAGCAGATCCCACACGATCCCGAACGCGGACGAGACGCCGAGCTCGGCAGCGAGATCTCCCCCTTCACCGAAGAGCGGCCCGACGACGATCATGGTCAGCACGAGCGCGGCGAACACCACCGAGAGCAAGGTCAACCCCAGGCCGACGAGACGGGTCGAGAGCCACCCGCGGTTCTGCTCGTGGTCGTAGGCGACGTCGAGCGCTCGAACCACGGCGATGAATCCGCGGGATGCGGCGTAGACGGCGATGACCGCGCCCAACGTGAGCGCGCTGCCGTTGCCGCCCTCGAACAACTGGCGAACCGTGTCCTCAAGGCTGTTCTCTCCCCCGAAGACGTTGACCATCTGGTCGACCAGCCACGTCTCGACGTCGGCGGCGGTGTTCTCACCGATGAAGGCGTCGGCGGATCCCAGCGCGGCCGCCAATGCGACCACCGCGGGGAAGAAGCCGAGCAACGCAAAGAACGCGATCTCCGCAGCAAGGCCGCCCACGCGGTCCTTCGACCACTCGTGGGCGAGTTCCTTCGCCGCAGCGAACGTCCAATCCCACGCGGCGCGGAGGCGATCCATGCAGAGAGGCTACGGCGAGTCGCCCACTGCCCCCTGTCGGCCCCGCTGGCTCAGGCGACGATGTCGACCGGGGTGCCGATCGGGACCGTGTCCGCCAGGACCTCGATGACCTCGTTGGGGATACGGATGCACCCGTTCGATTGGGCTTCCCCCATCAGCTCCGGGCGGTTCGTGCCGTGGATCGCGATGACGGGAATTCCCCCGCCGAACGTCTCCATCGCCTCCGAGAATCCCGAGAGAGTGAGAATGTGCGGACCGTACGCGCTGGTGTCCCACTTCTCGACGAGGTCATTGACGAAGAAGCTGCCGAGCGGCGTTGGCGTGCTCGACTTTCCGATCACCGCGGTCGTCTCGACAACGACCTCGGGTCCGTCCCAGACGGTGACGGCTCGTTCGGTCAGGTTGACCTCGGCCCGATAACGATGGGAGCTGATCTCGGCATCCTCGACTCTGATCCAGGCTTCGGTGCCGTTGGGGCGCACCGGAATCTGCACCTTCAGCCAGCGTCCGTCGGCGGTGCGATCGGTGATCATGAGCGAGAGCCGGTTGCCGAAGTAGGTCGGGTTGGTGATCGCGAACTCGAACCGGGCCGGCTCGCCGTCGGGCTCGGCGAAGGCGTTGAGCCGATCGACCTCATCGACGATGTTGGCGACGAAGGTCTCGAACGGGTCCGGTGGGTTCGTCGTCGTGCTCGCTGCGGGACTGCCAGGGTTCAGAGTGGTGGTGGGCGTCGTCGTCGACACCGCGACCGTCGTGGTCGAGACCGCCGGAGCCGCCGCGTTGTCACGGTCGGCCCCACAGGCGGAAACCCCGAGCGCGGCGATCACAACGAAGGCGATCAAGCGTCGGGAGAACATTCCGGTCATCGTAGAGAGCATCGGCCTCGACGCTCACCCCATGAACCCGACACCGCTACCGTCGCTTCCGTGGAGCTGATCGAAGTCGCCGACGGAATCCTTCTGGCGCAGCGCGAACCCGGCGGATTCGGCTCGGCCAACAGCACGGCGATCATCGAGGACGACGGCATCACGGTCGTCGACTCCTGCACCGTGCCGGCCCACTCCCGCGAGTTCGCCGCCGTCCTGGCGGAGATCGGGATCCCTATCCGCCATCTCGTCTACACCTCGCCCCATGTCGACTATGTAGGCGGCAGCACGACCTATCCGCTGGCCGCGGTCTACGGCACTCCGGAGACCAGCGCGCTGCTCGACCAGCCGCCGAACGTCGAGGCGTATTGTCACCTCGCTCCCGCTCTGGCCGCCGACTTCGCCGGACTGACGACGCGGCCTGTGTCACACACCGTTCGCGAGGCGGCGTGGATCTCGAGCCGAGTCGTGATCGCGCCGACTCACGGACAGACGGGCGAGAACCTCGTCGTACAGGTACCCGATGCCAACGTCGTGATTGCCGGCGCGATGGCTTCGTTCGGTGTGATTCCGGCCGCGTGGGCGGGCAACCCGGCGCTTTGGGTCGAACAGCTCGACGTCGTCCTCGGCTGGGGTGCGACCGTCGTACCTGGAGCCGGGGCGCCGGGCGGCGAGGCCGAGGTTCGGGCGCTGCAGCAGTACCTCACCGCTTGTGTGGCGGCCGGAACAGCAGCAGAGATGGCCGAGGGCGATTGGCGCTCGTGGACGAACCAGCGCTTCCATCCGGCCAACGTCGAACGGGCCGCCCTGCTTGCCGCCAACGACGCCTCTCCCCCACCCACGATTCTGTCGCTGATGGGGATCAGCTGACGCGCCTCCTACGCTGAATCGGGCATGACCGAGGTCCGCAGCCACTCCGCTTCCGATTTCCCACTGCCGATGCTGCAGGAGGCGAAGGGCGACCACACGATCTCCGTTTGCATTCCGGCGCGCAACGAAGAGGCCACTGTCGGCACCATCGTGGGCGCGATCCATGAGCACCTGGTCTCGAACGGCCACTCGCTGGTCGACGAGATTCTCGTGATCGACGACCGCAGCGATGACAGAACCGCGGCGATCGCCGCGGCCGAGGGTGCAACCGTCGTTCAAGTGGCCGACATCCTGCCGAGTTGTGGTCCCGGTCGAGGCAAGGGCAACGTCTTGTGGAAGAGCGTCGCCGCGTGCACCGGCGACCTGATCGTCTGGATCGACGCCGACCTCACTTCCTTCACGCCCGCGTGTGTCACCGGCCTGGTCGGGCCGCTGTTGACCGACCCTTCGGTTGCGATGGTGAAGGGCTACTACGAACGTCCCGAGATCGGCGGTACCGGCGGCGGTCGCACGACCGAACTGATGGCCCGGCCGCTGCTCGCCACGTTGTTCCCGCACCTCACCGGCGTGCGCCAGCCGCTCGGAGGCGAATACGCGGCGCGCCGCGACATTCTCGAGCAGGTGCCGTTCAGCACTGGCTACGGGGTCGAGACCGGCCTCCTCATCGACATCGCCGCGCTGGTCGGACTCGACCGCCTGGCCCAGGTCGACCTCGGCGTTCGCGTGCACCGCAACCGTCCGCTCGACGAACTCTCCGTGCAAGCGATGGAGATCCTTCATGTCGCCCTGCGTCGGGCCGAGGTCGGCTGGCAGCCGGACTGGAGCCACGTCCTGCTTCGTCCCGACCTCGACCCGGTCGAGGCGTTGGTCGACGAGCGACCGCCGCTGATCACGGTTGCCGAGTACCGCTCCTAGCACCGCCTGCACCAAACTCTGACGACGACACGTCGGAGGGACGAGAACATGGGACGCTGGACACGCGACGAACTCGAGGACGAGTTCGAGAAGTATCAGGCGCGAGCACTGAAGGCCGCGACCTCGCACGACTGGCGTGAGTGGGCCGACCAGTTCACCGAAGACGCCACCTACATCGAGCATCACTACGGCGAGATCGGCGGCCGCGAGGCGATCTACAAGTGGATTCAGTCCACGATGGACGAGTGGCCGAACAACGAGATGATCTACTTCCCGATCGACTGGTACACCGTCGATGAGGATCGGGGCTGGATCATTGCTCGGGTGTGGAACCGATTCGCCGACCCGGGCGACGGCTCTATCCATCAGGAAGCCAACATCACGATCCTGCACTACGCCGGCAACGGCCAGTGGAAGTACGAGGAAGACGTCTACAACCCGGCGCACTTCGGAGAGATGGTCAAGGGCTACCTCCGCCGCAAGAAAGAACTCGCGGCCGACGACTGACAAGATCAAGTCATGAGACCTGAGCAGCGGCGGCGCGCCGACCGGATCGGGATTGTTCTTTCTGCCGTCGTGGTCGGAGTCATCGCGCTCATCGCGGCTTTCGCCGGCGACACCGAGCGAATCGGCGCCTACTGGGCCCATGCCGACTTCGACTCGGCCGGGAATGCCCAGGTCACCGAGGTCATCGACTACGACTTCGGATCGAATCGCAAGCACGGCCTTCTTCGTCAGATCCCCGATGTCGCGCCGAGTGCCCCCTTCACCGTCGAATCACCCAGCGCACCCGACCAGTTCCAGCTACTCCCTTGGTGGCAGGGCACCGAGGTGCGCGTCGGCGATCCCTTCTCGACGATCAGCAACCGCCACCGCTACGAACTCACCTACCCCCACACCGGCCTGGTCATCGGTGACCGAGTCGGCTGGAATGCAATCGGCGACGGGTGGAGTGTCCCGATCAGCGAGATCGAGATCCATGTCAGCGCCGATCGCGAGCTGTTGAATCCGACGTGTGACACCGGACGGGTCGGCGACGCCGGCGGATGCACAGTCTCCATCGCCGAACCCGGTCACCTCGTCGTGGTCCACGACAAGGTCTCGCCGGGCGAGTTTCTGACCGTCTACGCGACCCTCGGCGGCCCCGCGCCTCCAACCGCGGTGACTGCGCCGCGTGGCACCGCCCCTGATCCAGGCAGCGGATGGAAGACTCCCGCCCTCCTCGCCGGGCTGGCCGCCCTCCTCGGTGCGACGTTGCTGTCCCCGTTCATCCGGCGGGCCGGCCGCGAATGGATGTGGGCGGGCGGTGCCGCCGATGCAGCCTTCGGCCCCACGGACGATGCGGGAATCCCCCGTCGCCGGGTCGACCACGACGAGCTTCGTGAGATGGCCACCATCGAGTTCGAGGCGCCTCGCGACATGAGTGCCGCGTTCGGTGGCGTCGTCCACCTCGAACGCGTGCACGAGGACCACATGATCGCGTGGCTCCTCGAAGCGGCGGTCCGCGAGGAGATCACTTTTGACCCGCAAGAGGCGCATCCCAAAATCGAGCGAGGCACAGCGGCGCCGAATCCGACCGTGGCGAAGGTGCTCGACAAAATGTTCGGCGGGTCATCCACCGTCAACCTCGAGGAGTACAACCCGATCTTTGTGGACGGATGGCAGGAACTGAATTCACAACTCGACTCGTGGCGCGAGTCGAGCGGGCTATGGGATGCGGCCGGACGTCGATCACGTCACCGGGCGATCGGTCTCGGCATTCTGGCCTTCGTGATCGGGGTTGCCCTCACCACCGCGGGAGCAGCCATGGCAAACCGCAACGGCAGCGGCTGGTACGCAGTCGTCGCCGTCGGCGGCGGCATTGCCGGCCTGGGCATCGCCGCCATGCTCCGCTCGTGGGAGTTGCGGGTTCGCACCGCGCAGGGGTCGGGCGCGTGGATCCAGATCGAGTCGTTCCGGCGCTTCCTCCACGACTCCGAGGCCCAACACGTCGAACGAGCCGCGGAGATGGGCCTGCTTCGTCAGTACACGGCATGGGCCGTCGCACTCGGCGAGGTCGACCGCTGGGAAAACGCCGTGAGGGACGCGGCGTCGCAACCCGGATCACCGATCCAGTCCTACCAACACACCAACTTCGTGATGGCCGCCCCGATGATCGCCAGAGCCGTTTCCACTGCATCCACGGCGCCCTCGTCATCGGGCTCCGGCGGAGGCGGAGGAGCAGGCGGCGGAGGCGGTGGAGGTGGCGGAGGCTCATGGTGACGGCGCGCCGCTTCTAAGCTACGAGAATGGCCATGCTCGGACCGCCGTATCGCATGCGTTCTGCGCGGCGGGACCCATGGGTCCGCTTCCGCATCGGTGTGGCATTCCTCGGTTTGGTCCTCATCGGCGGAACGGTCGGCTACACCCTTCTCGGGCTCGAGCCATTCGATGCCGTGTATCAGACGGTCATCACCGTCTCGACGGTCGGCTACCGAGAGATCGGCGAAGTCGATCGCCAGTACGAAGCCTTCACCATCTTCTTGATTCTCTTCGGCACCGGCACGGTGCTCTACACACTCGGCGTTCTGCTCGAGACGCTCTTCGAAGGGCAACTCGACGACCAATTTCGGAGGCAACGCATGCAACGCAAGATCGATGAACTCACTGACCACGTGATCGTCTGTGGCTACGGCCAGGTCGGTCGCTCGATCGTGGCCGAGATGCACCGGGCAGGGAAAGCGGTGGTCATCGTCGACCGCCAGGAACTGGATGTCGGCGAGTTGCCCGACGGCGTGTTCATCGTCGCCGGCGAAGCCACCGAGGATGAGGTGCTCAAGGAGGCCGGCTTACAGCGCGCCTCCACCCTGGTCGTCGCCCTCGACAGCGACGCCGACACCCTCTTCGTCGCGTTGACCGCGCGGACAGGGAATGACGCCCTCTTCATCGTCGCCCGAGCCAACGGCGGTGGGGTTGTCGACAAGCTCGAGCGAGTCGGCGTGGACCGGGTCGTGAATCCGCACGAGATCGGCGGCTCCCGTATGGCCGCGATGGTGCTCCAGCCCGAGGTCACCGACTTCCTCGATGTCGTCATGCACGACCGTGAACTCGAGGTTCGCATGGCGGAGATCGAGGCCACGCTGCAGACGGGCTACGTCGGCAAGACCGTCATCGAGCTTCTGACCCCGAACCAACCGTCGACCACGCTGGTCGCGGTGCGTCGCCATGGCCGATTCATCACGAACCCGCCGGGCGACCTCGAGATCGAGATCGGCGACATGTTGATCGTTCTCGGCACCGATGACCACATCCGAGCGATGACGGCCCACAGAGCTGGGTGATCGCGCCTCGCGGCCCCGTCTAGGGCTCCACGATCCCGAACAGGCCGCTGAAGCTGTCGAGCGCACCGAGGAAGGTGCGAACAGGTGCTTCGTTGTCGGCGGTCACGCCATCAGCCGCAAGGAACCCGTCGGCGTCCAATTCGCCGCGGAGCACCTCGGCGACTCGGGCCTTCGTGGTCGTGACGTTGGCCTGCGCCGACTCGTCGCGGGTGTCGGGCCGGTGGTGGATCGCACAATTGTCGATGCCGACCACGTGGTCCTCCCCGATGTCGCTGAAGTGCCAGTTCATCTCGAAACGCTCGTCGATGAGTTCCTCGGCCTTCAGTCGAACCCCGATGACCTCGAGCAGCATGGTCACATCGAGTTCGTCGGTCACGGCCCGCAGACCGATGCCGAGGCCCTTGCTGCCGGTCCGGAGTTCGGTCGCGCCCATGAGGTACGAGTCGCGCCAAGGACCCGACTCGGATTGGTAGGCCAGCTGCTCGAAGCTGTCCGCTTGCAGGAGCCGCGCCGCGTCGTTCGCGGGGTCGGCGAAGACGAGGTGGTTGAGGAGCTCACAGACCCAGCGGTAGTCGCCCTCTTCGAACGCGGCCTGGGCGAGTTCGAGCACCCGGTCGGCGCCGCCCATCGACTCGACGTAGCGCCTGCCGCTGTTCTCCGGGGTGTGGGGATGGAGGTTGGCCGGGTTTCCGTCGTACCACCCGAGGTAGCGCTGGTAGATCGCCTTCGAGTTGTGGCTCACCGTGCCGTAATAGCCGCGGGTGTGGCCCTGCGCGGTGAAACAGTCGGGCGGCGTGAGGTCTTCGGCGATCTCCCGCGGGGTCAGGCCGTGGTTGGCGCGCCGCATGGTTTGGTCGTGGAGCCAGCGATACATGTCGCGCTGCTGCTCGAGGTAGCGCCGGGCATCGTCGTTGCCGAAACGGGGCCAGTTGTGGGTGGAGAACATGACATCCATCCCATCACCGAAGAGGTCGATGGCTTCCTGGATGTACTTGCTCCAGTTCAGGGTGTCGCGGGCTTGCGCGCCCCGGAACGGCAGCGCGTTGTGCATCGTGTGGGTGCAGTTCTCCGCGATGCAAAGCGCACCATGGTCGGGGAACATGAAGTTCATCTCGGCCGGAGCCTCGGTGCCCGGAGTGTTCTGGAAGACGACGCGGACGCCATCGATCATCAGCTCGGTGCCGGTCAGAGAGATCTCTTCGGTGGGTGCGAGCAGGTCGGGCGCCGCACGGGGAATGCCCTTGCCCAGACCGCAATCGATGTGTCCAGTGGGTCCGATCGGGAGCAGCATGCCGAATTGGTAGAAGGCCCGCCGACTCATTGCCGGACCGGCGATGACGTTCTCGGCCACGGCTTCGCGCATGAAGCCCTCAGGAGCGAGAATTCGCACGTCACCGTTGGCGACTGCTTCGTGGTCGGTGACGCCGAGAATTCCGCCGTAGTGGTCGCTGTGGCTGTGGGTGTAGATAACGGCCGTGACCGGCCGCTCGCCGAGCGTCGTGTTGGCGAGGTCGAGGCACGCACGAGCAGTGAACGACGTCGTGAGCGGGTCGATGATCACCCAGCCGTCGTCGCCCTTGATGAACGTGATGTTCGAGATGTCGTAGCCCCGCGCCTGCCACACGCCATCGGCGACTTCGAACAGCCCGTGGATCGCGTTCAGCCGACCGTGGCGCCACAAGCTCGGGTGGACCGTGTCGGGCGACACCTCCTGCTCTCGCATGAAGTCCCACTCGTTGGTGTCCCACGCCGACCCGAGGGGTCCATCGATCACACCGGTCTCGTGGGTCGCGATGAGGCCGCGGGTGGCGCGTTCGTAGTCACCGGCGTCGTCGAGGTTCAACGAGGCGGCGTGCGCCTGGTTGACGGCGACGGTGTGGACGGAGGCGGACTTCGAGTGGCGCGGGTCATTACTCATGCTCGGCAGTATTGCCCACTGCGCCACTACGGTCACCACCGTGACGCGCCAGGTAGCACTCTTCCGCGGTATCAATGTCGGCGGCCACAACAAGCTTCCGATGGCCGAACTGCGAGAAGCGTTCGATGCCCTCGGCTACGCGAATGTCGGTTCGATCATCCAGAGCGGCAATCTCTGCTTCGACAGCGACGACGATCCCGCGGCGATCGTGACCGCCATTCGCTCGGCAGTGGCGACCAGATTCGACATCGACGTGCCGATCACCTTGCGCAGCGCGCATCGGTTCGCGGCCGCGCTGGCCGGCCACCCGTTCCCGCTCGACGGCCTCGAGCCGAAGATGCACCACATCATGTTCCTCACCGAACCCGCTCCGCCCGACGCGGAAGAACTCATCGGCGACCACTCTCCCGACGACTACGCCGTGATCGGGCGAGAAATCCACGTTCGCTATCCGACCGGCTCGGCCCGGAGCACGCTTTCCGTCGACCTCATCGACCGCAAGTTGTCGACCATCGCGACTGCCCGCAATCTCCCGACGTGCCAGAAGATCGCGGCGGCCCTGACCGCTCCGTGAGGGTCAGCTGCAGCCGCTGGTGGTGCCGCAGTCACTGCAGACGTAGCAGGCTCCGGCCCGCTGCATCGGCACACCACAGGTCATGCAGAACGGCGCGTCGGCAGCTGCTGCGGGCACCGACGGAGGATCGGCGGGAATGTCGTGGCCCTGCATGGACTGCGTGACCTGCTCTTCGACGCCGGGAAGCGTCGGCTGCGTGCGCTCACCGGTGGTGAGGATGCCCAGCCCGACCCGCTCGTCGTGACTCAGGTACATCACCGCCAGTTTGCGGAACAGGTAGTCCATGAGGCTGTTGGCGATGCGAATGTCGGGGTCGTCGGTCATTCCCGCGGGCTCGAAGCGCATGCCGACAAACGCATCGACGAATGCCGTCAGGGGAACCCCGTATTGGAGCCCGTGACTCAGCGAGATGGCGAATGCATCCATGATTCCGGCGAGCGTGGAGCCCTGCTTCGACACCCGCACGAAGATCTCGCCCGGTCGACCGTCGGCGTATTCGCCCACCGTCACGAAGCCCTTGCAGTCGGCGACGCGGAACTCCATGGTTCGAGATGACCGCGACCGAGGCAGCTTCTCGCGCACCGGTTGCGGCACGATCTTCTCGACGACGCGCTCGACGACCTGCGTTCCGGGATTCGACGCCGGCGCCTTCTCACCGGCCCCATCGCCTGCCGACATCGGCTGCGCCACCTTGCAGTTGTCGCGATACAGCGCCACCGCCTTGAGGCCCAGACGCCACGACTCGATCAGCAGCAGCTCGATCTCTTCGATGGTGGCCGATTCCGGCAGGTTGACCGTCTTCGAGATCGCTCCCGAGATGAACGGCTGCACCGCCCCCATCATCTTCACGTGGCCCAGATGGTGGATGGGATCGGCGCCCAGCGAGCACGCGAACACGGGCAGGTGGGCGGGATCGAGGCCGGGAGCGCCGAGGGCCGTGTGCGTCGAGTCGATGTGGGCGACGATGCCTTCGACGGCCGACTCGTCGTAGCCGAGGTTGCGCAACGCGCGGGGCACCGACTGGTTGACGAAGCTCATGGTGCCGCCGCCGACGAGCCGCTTGAACTTGACCAAACCGAGATCGGGTTCGACGCCGGTGGTGTCGCAATCCATGAGCAGACCGATCGTGCCGGTGGGGGCAAGAACGCTGGCTTGGGAGTTGCGCACGCCGGTGTGTTCGGCCTGCTGGCACGCGTCGTCCCAGGCCCGTTGCGCGGCCTCGAGGATGCGAGACGGCGCCCGTTCCTCATCGATCGTGGCGGCGGCCGTGCGATGCTGATCGAGGACTCGCAGCATGTGCTCACGGTTCTCGTGGTAACCCTCGAACGGGCCCATGCGAGCGGCGAGCGAGGCGGACACGCGGTAGGCCTCGCCGGTCATCAGCGCAGTGATGGCGCCGGCGACCGTGCGACCGTCGTCGGAGTCGTAGGGATGGCCCAGGGTCATGAGCAATGCACCCAAGTTGGCGTAGCCGATACCGAGTTGGCGGAACCGTCGACTCGTTTCGCCGATCTGGGGCGTGGGGTAGTCGGCGTTGCCGACAAGAATGTCCTGCGCCGTGAAGAGCACCTTCACGGCATGAGAGAACCCGTCGACATCGAATCCGTCGGCATCGTCGCCCTTCGTCAAGAACCGCATCAGGTTGAGCGACGCGAGATTGCACGCACTGTCGTCGAGGTGCATGTATTCGCTGCAGGGATTGCTCGCGTTGATCGGACCCGTTGCCGCGGCGGTATGCCACTTGTTGATCGTGGTGTCGAATTGGATTCCCGGATCCGCGCATTGCCATGCGGCGTCGGCGAGCTGGTTGAAGAGCGCTCTCGCCTTGACCGTCTCCATGACGCGTCCGTCGCTGCGGGCCAGCAGATCCCAATCGGCGTCGTCGACGACGGCCTGCATGAAGTCGTCGGTGACCCGCACCGAGTTGTTGGCGTTCTGATACTGGACGGAGTGGATGTCGACGCCGTCGAGCGACATGTCGAACCCGGCCGCCTCGAGCGCCCGAGCCTTGCGCTCCTCCTTGGCCTTGCACCAGATGAACTCTTCGATATCGGGATGGTCGGCGTCGAGGATGACCATCTTCGCGGCACGGCGGGTCTTTCCACCCGACTTGATCGTGCCCGCGGATGCATCGGCGCCACGCATGAAACTCACGGGGCCGCTGGCGGTGCCCCCGCCCTCGAGACCCTCGTTCGAGGCGCGGATTGCCGAGAGGTTGACCCCGGCGCCGCTGCCGCCCTTGAAGATGCGGCCCTCTTCGGCGTACCAGTTGAGAATGGAATCCATGGTGTCGTCGACGGACAGGATGAAGCAGGCCGAGGCTTGTTGGCGGACGCCGGGAACACCGATGTTGAACCAGACCGGGGAATTGAACGCCGCCTTCTGCGTGATCAGCAGGTGAACCAGTTCGGACCGGAAGTTCTCGGCCTCTTCGTCGTCGACGAAGTAGCCGTCGCGTAGACCCCATTCGGCGATGGTGTCGACCACGCGGCCGACGACTTCACGGAGCGAACGCTCGCGGCCGGGAGTGCCGAGGGCGCCCCGAAAGTACTTCTGGGCGAGAATGTTGGTCGCGTTCTGACTCCAGCCCACCGGGACTTCGATCTCGAGTTGCTCGAACGCCACGGAGCCGTCGCGGTAGTCGGTGAGCCGCGCGTCGCGGACCTCCCACTCGACCTCGTCGAAAGCGTCGGAACCGGCGGTGGTGAAGTGGCGGGAGATCCCGAGCACTGCTTGGTCAGGTGCGAGTGTCATTGTCTCTTCGTTCGTGCGGCGTGGCGGCAATCGTGATCTGCCGTGCGGACGGGTCGACCCGGGTAAGAGGGCGACACCTTCGGTGTCGGTTCCCCACGCCCCCCTGGCGCAGGGCCCTCAAGGAGCGATTCGACTCTGAGCGAGACGTTTGCCACCACCATCCTGGCGACCCGTTCCGCACGGCAGGGGGCACTTTACGGGGGTACCCATGTGGACCAAAAGGGGACCTCATGTGGATTCCCGGTGGAAAATCGGGCAGTAATCCACAGATCATCCCCATCGCGGTGGACAACTCACCGGTGAAGGCGCGGAGGTAGTGTCGCGACTCGTGCGGCAGCTTCTCCCTCATCCCATATCCGATGTGGACCCCTTGGACCTCTATATGGCCGACGAGCGCCCGCCTCCCCCGGACCGGCCGTGGCTGATGACCAACATGATCGCCAGTGTCGACGGCGCGACCGCGGTCGACGGACTCAGTGGCGGACTCGGAGGATCCGGCGACAAGGCGGTCTTCAGAGCCGTGCGGGCGAGCTGTGACTGGGTACTCGTCGCTTCGGCAACCGCCGCAGCCGAGACGTACCGAATGCCGCTCGCCTCCGCCGACATCGCCGCTCGCCGGGCCGCCCGAGGCCGCTCCACGGCGCCGAATCTCGCCATCGTGACGGCCAGTGGACGGGTCGATCCCTCGATCCCGGCGCTCGCCGCTCGCACCCCGGGGCAACTGCGACCCCTGGTCATCGCCGGCCGGGATGCCGACGAGGACGCCCTGGCCGCCCTCGATGCCGACATCGTGCGCCTTTCGACCCCGCAACCGGAACCTCACGGGATTCTCCACGAACTGCGAACGCGAGGTGCCGATGTCGTTCTCGCCGAAGGCGGCCCTCGTTTCAACGGAATCCTGCACACGGCCGGCGTCGTCGATGAGTTCTGTCTGAGCCTGGCGCCCGCGCTCGCCGGCGGCGACTCCGCCCGCATCATCGCCAGCGGATCGGGTGGCGCCGTTGCCATGCATCTCGATCGACTCCTCGAAGAGGATGACGCGCTGTTCGCCCGATACCTGCGGGCGTCGCGCTCACGACGCTCAGTCGACGAGGTCGCCGGGAACTCGTAGCAGCTGGCCGGGCTGGATCGAGGAGCCTCCGGCGATCTCGGTGAGCTCCGCGACGAGGGGGCGAGGATCCGCGTTGTTCACCAGCGACTCGGCGATTGTCCACAGGGTGTCGCCCGGCTGCACGACAACGAGCACGACGGCCGCAGCCTGCGCTTCGGCCGTGGGCGTGGCATCGGCCTGACGGCCGAATGAAGCGACGCCGAGGATCAGGCCGAGCATGACCGCGACAACGGCCAGGCGACGGCGGCGGTAGACCTCGGGGCTCACGGGACGGGAAGCGGGGAGGATCCCGGTCTGGGCCGGTGTGTTCGGGATGTATGCGGCTGGGATAAGTGCTGCAGTCATGTCTTGAGTGTGCTCCTGGGGTGTGACACTGGCCGGAGGAAGCAGTCCGTTCGGTGTCGGATTTGTGGATTTCGGCGGGAATTTCGAAGAGGTACTTGACGCCGAACGAATGTTTGGCGAACATGTGTCCGACGAACAACCGTTCGCAACAGTCAACCCGAACACCTGTTCGTTGTCAACAACTCATCCACAGGAAACCCCCAACCCGGGGGATTCCGGCCTCGGAGGCGGATATGTCCGACACTCTCACCCCTCGCCAGCGACAGATTCTCGACATGATCGTGGATCACCAGAGCGACCGCGGCTATCCGCCGTCGGTCCGTGAGATCGGCGAAGCCGTGGGCCTCCGCTCCCCGGCCACGGTCAAGTCCCATCTCGACAACCTGCGCGACGCCGGCTACATCGTCCGTGATCCGTCGAAGCCGCGGGCCATCCAGGTCCACTACAACGGCGGCGCCTCCACAGCCGACCGTCGCCCGGTGAAGCACATCCCCCTCGTCGGCGATGTCGCGGCCGGCACCGACGTGTTGGCAGAGCAGAACGTGGAAGAGCTCGTGCCCATGCCCGCCGACCTCACTGGCGGCGGCGAGTTGTTCATGCTGCGGGTCCGCGGTGAATCCATGATCGATCTCGGCATATTCGATGGCGACTTCGTTGTGTGCCGCAGCCAAGACGACGCCGCCGATGGCGACATCGTCGTCGCCGGCATCCCCGGCGAAGAGGCAACCGTCAAGACGCTCCGGCGTCGCGACGGTCAGGTCGTGCTGGTCCCCGCCAACGAGTCGCTTTCGGAGATGGTGTTCTCACCCGACGAGGTGCAGGTCTTCGGTCGAGTCGTCACCGTGATGCGCAAGCTCTGAGCGCTCACACGCCGATCCTTCAGACTCCTTGAGTCAGGAGATCTGCGAGCGCGGCATAGGTGTCGACGAGCCAATCGCGCTCGAGGTACTCGCCGGCGGTGTGGGCGATCGTCGGGTCACCGGGCCCGAAATTGCTCGCCGGCACGCCGCGGGCGGCGAAGAACGCGACGTCGGTCCAGCCCAGTTTCGCTCGCACCTCCAGGCCACTGCGATCGACCAGCGCCGCCAGGAGGGGATCATCGAGTCCCGGCAAAGCTGCCGGCGACGCGTCGACCAGTTCGATCGTGTCCTCTTCGGCCAGCGCCGGTTCGAGCAGCTCACGAATCGCCGCTTCTGCCTCGACGACGGTTCGATCAGGCGCAAACCGATGGTTGACCCGCAACATGGCCCGATCGGGAACGACGTTGCCGGCCACGCCACCCTCGACGTGCACCGCCTGCACCGCTTCTCGATAGGCGCAGCCTTCGATGACCGGTTCACGGGGCTTGTAGGTCTCGATGAGGTTCAGCAGTAGCCCCAGTCGATGAATCGCGTTGCGGCCCATCCATGGTCGAGCCGTGTGCGCTCGGGCTCCGACCAGCGTGATCTCGAAACGCATGGTCCCCTGGCAGCCGGCCTCGATCGCCCCGAGGGTCGGCTCGCCCAGGAGCGCGACGTCGCCCTCCAGCAGTTCGGGCCGGGCTTCCTCGACCTCGCGTAGACCGTTGTGGATCACCGCCACTTCTTCACGGGCGTAGAAGACGTAGGTGACATCAATCGCCGGTTCGACCATCGTGCGGGCGAGCTCGAGCATCGCGGCGATGCCGCCCTTCATGTCGGTCGCGCCGACGCCGAACAGACGATCACCCACGATCCGCGAATGCTGGTTGCCGTCCGGCGGCACGGTGTCGGTGTGGCCACCCAGCACAATTCGACGCGGGCGTCCGAGTTGGGTTCGGGCGATCAGGTTGTCGCCGATCCGATCGACTTCTAGGTGAGCGAGCGAGCGCAACTCCACCTCGAGCAGGTCGGTGATCTCCTGCTCCTCGAAACTCACCGAGGGGATGTCGACGAGCGCGGCGGCGAGCGCGAAGAGGTCACCCTTAGGTAGTGGACTCATCGTCGCAGACTCCTCGTCACGCTCTCCTCAAGACACTCTCATCGAATCAGGTCGCAGCCCCGTGGTCACGGAGAATGTCGTTGAGGGCCGACTTGTCGTGCCGCTCCCCTTCATTCAATCGCTTGATCACGAGCACTGCCGGGAGGCCGAACGTGCCTCCGGGGAAGTCACGGGAACGAGTGCCGGCCACGGCCACCGACCACGGCGGCACGACGCCGCGGGAGATCTCATCGCCGGTCTCGACGTCGATCACGGGAATCGACCCGGTCAGTACCGCGCCTGCGCCGAGGACGGTGCCTTCGCCCACGCGAGCGCCTTCGGCGATGATGCACCGACTGCCGATCATGCACTCATCCTCGATGATGACCGGTGCCGCCTGCGCTGGTTCGAGCACGCCGCCGATGCCGACACCACCGCTGAGGTGGACGTTCTTCCCGATCTGGGCGCAGCTGCCGACCGTGGCCCAGGTGTCGACCATGGTGTTCTCGTCGACGTAGGCGCCGATGTTCGTGTAGCTCGGCATCATCACCACGCCGGGCGCCTGATAGCTGCCCCAGCGGGCCTGGGCCCCGGGCACGACCCGCACACCGCGACTCATGTAGTCGGTCTTGAGCGGGATCTTGTCGGCGTACTCGAAAGGCGCGTTCTCGATCGTGTCCATCTTCGAGATCTTGAACAGCAAGAGCACGGCGTATTTGCACCACTGATGGACGATCACGTCGCCGTCGGCTCCGACCTCTGCCACTCGGACCACGCCGGTGTCGAGGGCGTTGATGGCCTCATGGACCGCCGCCACCACCTCTGGATCGTCGACGTCGATGTCGTCGCGGTTGTTCCAGAGTGCTTCGATTCGTGACTGCAGATCAGACATGGCCGCAGACTATCGGCCGGGCTCGGCCGGCCACTCGCCGGACGACCACGGCGAGGGAGGAGGCCGCTCGGCACTCTCCGTGCGGCGCCGGGTGTCGCGCACGGCGCTCACGATCAGGATGACGATGCCGCTGATCCCCAACACCGAGCCGAGGCCGATGGCGCCACCGACGACGCGGAAGATGCGGCCGGTCGGGCTGGGCCCGAGGGCGACCGTGGCCGTTCCCTCCGTCACCTCCATCCGATAGTCGCCGGGCTCGAGCACAACCGACGCGATCGACCGGCCGGATCTCGAGAACCACTCATAGGTCGAACCGTGGTCGTTCCCCAATCGAACCGGTTCTCCATCGCCGTCGAGAATCGCGAAGCGAAAGCGAGCCTGCGAGGCCGCGGAAGGCTCGAGGAAAACATCCCAATCCACGGTCTCTGCGATGGTGAACTCCGCGGGGAGGCCAGGCGATGCGCGGTCCAGACGATCGATGTCGTCACCGATGCTCGGCGCCTTCACGACGAACCATCCGAACGCGGCGATGAAGCCAAGACAGATCAGTGCGACCCCGATCCAGATCCCGCGATGCACCGGGCGACGGGGGGCGGGCCGAGCCGTCCGCGCGTGAGGCGGCCGGGGCGGCGGAGGGCGCAGGTTCACGTCAAACGATCGACCGCGAGCTGCAAGAGCTCGGTGGGCTGCACCACGGCAACCCTCACATGACCGGTCCCCGACTCGCCGTAGAACTCACCGGGACTCACGATCACCCCGGCTCGCTCGGCCAAGAGCTTGGTGAGGCCCCAGGCGTCGCCGCCGGGCGCTGCGACCCAGAGATAGAAGCCGCCCTGCGGCATTTCTGCCGCGATCCCGAGCCGAGCAAACATCTCGATTCCCAGTTCGAGACGCTGCCGATAGGTCTCGCGCAGATCCGAGACGTGTTGCTGGTCGTTCCAAGCCGCCACCGCAGCCGCCTGCACGGGGCCGGGAACGATGCAGCCGCCGTGTTTGCGCACTTCCCGCAGGTAATCGACGACATCGGCATCGCCGGCGTAGAACCCCGCACGAGCGCCAGCCAGGTTCGACCGCTTCGACAACGAGTGCACGGCGATCACACCCTCGGTGCCCTCCGAGAGGATCGTGCGCGCAGGGCCGTCCCACGTGAACTCGACGTAGCACTCGTCGCTGAGAATCAGTACGTCGTTGGCTCGACCCCATGCCGCGGCCGCGGCCAGGTCGTCGAGGCTGCCGGCCGGGTTTCCCGGGGTGTTGATCCAGAGACACAACGCCCGTCGGGCATCGTCGGGATCAATGGCGGAGAGATCGATGCGCCAGTGGTCGTCGACGGGAACCGCCACGGCCCGGCAGCTCGCCAGCGTCGCCCCCATCTCGTATGTGGGATAGGAAACCGCCGGGTAGAGCACCGTGTCGCGGTCGGGACGGCGCAGTCTCAAATAGTTCGGCGTGCTGGCGACGAACTCCTTCGTGCCGACGCATGCGGCGATCTCCGTCTCGGCATCGATGGAAACGTCGAGCTCGCGAGCCAGCCAGCGCGTCGCAGCGTCGCGGTAGTCCCGCGTCCCGATCGATGGCGGATACCCGCGCTCGGCGCCCGACGTCGACAGGGCCTCGATCACGGCATCCGGCGGCGCGTCGAACGGAGTGCCGATGGAACAGTCAATCGCGCCGCCTTCGAACTCGGCGGCGGCATCTCGAAACGTGTTGAGCCGGTCGTAAGGATAGATCGGCGGGACGAATCCGCCGGCACTGCTGGTCATCCGGCGGTGGTTCCTTCCACGACGGGAACCTCGCCGTCGACGACATCGGCCTTGGTGAGATAGTCCCGAAGTGCGCCGAGGGACGCCGGTTCGAGACGGGCCTTGATGCGCATGCCTTCCTCCTCGGCTGCTTCGCTCAGCACCTGACCCTCACGATGGACGGCGGCGAGTACATCGCCGCGGTCCCAGGGCACGAGGAGCTCCGCCAGCTCGGTCATCGACCGCACGCGGTCGCCGATCGTCGCGAGCAACAGATCGAGATTGTCACCCGAGTGAGCCGACACGGCGACAGAACCCTCGTAACGGTCGGCCAACCGAGCGGACCCATCGCCCTGATCGGACTTGTTGAAGACCATCAACTGGGGAACGTCGCCTGCCCCGATCTCTTCGAGCACTTCGCGTACCGCGGCGATGGAGCCTTCGGGGTCGGGCCCGGAGCCGTCGACCACGTGGACGAGCAGGTCGGCGTCGCGGACGACATCGAGCGTGGTCTTGAAGGCCGTGACCAACTGGTGCGGCAACTTCCGCACGAATCCGACGGTGTCGGTCGCGAAGACGGTCTCGCCGCCGGGCATCGCCAGTTTCCGCGTCGTCGCGTCGAGGGTGGCGAAGAGCCGATCCTCGACCAGCACGTCGGCGTCGGTGAGTCGATTCAGCAGGGACGACTTGCCCGCGTTCGTGTAGCCGACCAACGCAACGGCGCGGTTCCGAGTGCGAGAGCGCGCCTTCGACTGAGTCTGACGGTGGGCCTGGACCTTACGAAGGTCGGCCTCGAGCTTGTGGACGCGGCGCACGAGTCGACGACGATCGACCTCGAGCTGGGTCTCGCCGGGACCTCTGGTGCCGATGCCGCCACCCTGCTGAGAGAGCCGGCCACCCGATCCCCTGAGCCGCGGCAAGCGATAGCGCAACTGAGCGAGCTCGACCTGCGCCTTGCCCTCTTGCGTGCTGGCATTCTGGGCGAAGATGTCGAGAATGACCGCGGTGCGATCGAGCGCCGACCGCCCGAGGATCTTCTCGAGGTTGAACTGCTGCGCGGGCGTGAGTTCGTCGTCGAACACGACAGTGTCGCAGTCGATTCGCTCCGCGATCTCCTTGATCTCCTTCGCCTTGCCCGAACCCACGAAAGTGGCCGGATCCGGCGACATTCGGTTCTGATGAACCCGCTCGATTGCATCTGCGCCCGCGGTGTCGACCAGGAGCGCGAGTTCGTCGAGCGACGCGTCGGTATCCGCGGAGTCGCCACCATCACGGGTGACGCCGACGAGCACGATTCGTTCCCGGAACGTTCGCTCGATGAGTCCTGAGGTGGCACCGCCGAAGTCGCCGAACGCGCCACGGTGGCTCTCGTCCTCGTTGTCATCGGGGGAATTGTCGTCAGGAAAGTCGTCGTCACGGAAGTCGTCGTCCGAGTCGTCGTCCGAGTCGTCGTCGGAGATGTCGCCTTCGATGGCGTCAAGATCGTCGAGCTCGTCCGGCCATTCGCCGGAATCAGGCATCGGGGACCTCAAAATCGGCGATATGGGTTGCCGGACCGGTCAACGTCACCGGTCCCTGCAGGTCGACGAGCGCGTCGCCGCCGGGCATGCGGACCACGACCTTCGGGCCGACAAGATCCCAGTCGTGGAAGATCTGCGCCGACACGGTGGCGCCGGTGCCGCATGCCTTCGTGATGCCGGCACCGCGTTCCCACACCTGCACCGTCAGCTGGTTGAGGCCGGACACCGCCACGAAGTGGACGTTGACCCCCTCCTCGAAGTGGGCTTCGATCGCGGGACCGGCGCTCGCGAGATCAATCGAGAGCGGGTCGTCGACCTCGCAGACCACATGCGGATTGCCGATGTCGCCCGTCTCCCAGCGCTTCACGGAGGCGACCGATGCTCCCGACGCCTCGATCAGATCAGCGACGTCGGGGTCGGGACCGGGGCAGACCACACCCATGTCGACCGTCGCGACGACGGTGTTCTTCTCGTCGGTGGCCATCACCGAGCAGTGACGAACACCCGCAGGGGTGTCGACGTCGAGCTCGAGGTGCGGCACGCCCCGCTGGACGGCTACCGCCTGGGCGAAACAACGCAGGCCGTTGCCGCTCAGGGCCGCCGGACTCCCATCGGAATTGAGGAGTCGCATGACCAGACGACCGTTGGGTCGCTGAATCCCGAAGATCAGTCCATCGGCACCGATCCCGGTGCGTCGGTCACAGAGCGCGACCGCTCGGTCGACCGCATCGAGTGGCAGGCTGTCGGTGAGCGTGACCAAAAAGTCGTTGCCCAAGCCGTGGTGCTTTGAATAGTGGGCGCTCATACCTCTCCATTGTCGCAGGTCAAGGCCATCACGCGCCGCCCTTTCCGAGAACGTCATCCCATGTGGCGATGACGTGACCCACGGTCGTCGGCATGTCGACCCATATCAGCCGCGGGTCTCGCCGGAACCAGCGATCCTGGCGACGGGCGAAACGGCGGGTCCGCACGACGGCGGTTTCGATCGCCGCGCCCAGGCTGCAGCCCCCTTCCACGTGTTCGAGCAACTCTCGGTAGCCGAGGGCTTGCGCCGCCGTGTGGCTCGGTCCGAGCTCAGCGAGGGCCCGAACCTCATCGAGGAAGCCCGCAGCCAACTGGTGCTCATAGCGGGCCTCGATCCGCTCGTTGAGCGTTTCCCGAGGCCACCGCAGGGCGATCTGGACGAACGGGGTCGGGCCGTAGTGCTCCATGCCCGGGCCGAAGGAGCTGAACGGCCGGCCGCTGCCGAGCGTGACCTCGAGCGCCCGCACGACTCGCCGACGATTGTTCGGTTCCATCCGCGCGGCCCCCACCGGGTCGAGCGTCGCGAGGCGAGCATGAAGCGATTCGGTGTCGGGCTCGTCCTCCAGCTCGGCGGCTACATCCGGGAACTGCCCTGGGAGCTCGAGGTCATCGATGACAGAGCGGAGATAGAGACCCGTCCCTCCGACCAGGACCGGGGTCTTTCCTCGCGCTCGAATATCGGCCAGAGCTTCCCGGGCCCGCCGTTGGAACTCGCCGACCGTGAACCCCTCGGTCGGCTCGACCAGGTCGATCAGGTGGTGTCGCACCTGCGCTTGCTCGGCCGCCGTCGGCGTTGCCGTGCCGATATTCATCCCTCGATAGACCTGCATCGAGTCGATCGAGACGAGTTCGACATCACCCAGCTCCTCGGCCACGGCGAGCGCAAGGTTCGACTTCCCCGATGCCGTGGGACCGAGGATCACCAACGGACGCGACGCCCGCGTCGCGTTGTCGACCGCGATCATGAAAGGAGGTGCGCCAGGAGTTGGTGCGCATCGAGCCGACGAAGGTCGACATGCTCGAATCCGTACGCCTCGAAGAACGGTGCGACCAGCGCGGGCCCGTGGAGCTCAGTCAGCATTGATGCCACCGCGGCAAGATCGACGTGGCGATCACCGAGTCCAGCAGACTGCCACCCGAGGAAGGTGACCTCACCGCTCGGGTCGAGCCAGATCCGAGTTGATGCAAGGGCGCTGTGAATGCACACGGGGTCGTCTGCCTCGCCGAGATCCTCCATGAGCCCGTCGAAGATCTCGGCCAGCGCCGCGGGCGAGCGTCCGGCGTAGGGCCCGGCCGCAGATTCGGCCACAGCGCCACGGTTGATGCGCTCATCGACCACGATCCGAAGCGCCGGCGTATCGGCGACGAACGGGCATTGCACGGTTGAACGCTCGTGAAGCGATCGCAATGACGCAGCCAACGCTTCGACCAGCGCCTCGGGCCCCATGGGGTGGCCGAGGGAGGCAGCAGTGGCGTGGGTGCCGAGCTGAACCACGATCTCCTCGTCGCCCTGGTCCGAGCGGCTCGATGCCACGAACGCGGGAGCAGGCCCCTCGCCGCCCAACCAGAGCAGCCGGTCAGCTTGATCCAGAAGCGCGACGGTGTCGGGCGACGATCGGCGAAGCACTGCCAGGTCCCGGCCGCCCTCGGGCCGAAGCAGCACGGTGCCGTCGTCGACTGCGACCTCGACGAGTTGGTCGTCGCGAATGACCTCGCGCACGGCCGGTCCGAGCGGGATCGGTTGGTCGACACTCATGCTCAGCCCGCGGTGACGGGAATTCGGGTGCGATGCCGAGCGGCGTGCGTGACCTCGACGAACGTCCCGAGGAGATGGTTGACCCGAGCGTGGGTCACCTCGACCCGAGCGTAGGTACCGGCCCGCAGAGGAGTGGGCGCCGCGAAGTGCACAAGCGCGTTGCGTCGGGTTCGCCCGGTCAGTATCGATGGATCCTTCTTTGAAGGACCCTCAACAGAGACCTCTTCGATCTCGCCGATCCGCCGTTCGTTGGCTGCTCGACTCGAACGTTCGACCACCAGCCGGAGCCGCTCGTAGCGCTCGACGGCCACCTCGTGATCGACGAACGCTTCGCTCATCTCGGCGGCCTCGGTGCCCGGCCGAGGCGAGAAGACAAAGGTGAACGCCGCATCGAACTGCGCTTCCGCGGCGACCTCGAGCGTGCGCTCGAAGTCGTCGTCGGTCTCGCCGGGAAAGCCGACGATGATGTCGGTGGTCACCGAAAGGCCGGGGATGGCCGCACGAGCCATCTCGAGCTTCTCGAGGTAGCGCTCGCCCGTGTAACCCCGATGCATCGCGGCCAGAACCGTGTCGCTCCCCGACTGGAGCGGGAAGTGGAGGTGCTCGCAGGCTTCGGCCGTTTCGGCCATGGCGGCGAACACGTCTTCGCGCATGTCTTTCGGATGCGGGCTTGTGAACCGTACGCGGTGAATTCCCTCGACCGCGCCGGCTGACCGGATCAGGTCGGCAAACAGCGGGCGAGCCCGGCGATCGTCAGTCCAGCGGGGGCCGCACCAGTGCGCATCGTCGTCGGCGACATCGGCTCGACGGGCCAGCGCGAGGTCGCGGCCATAGCTGTTGACGTTCTGTCCGAGCAGCGTGATCTCGCTGACTCCGTCGGCCGCCAGGTGTTCGATCTCGGCGACAAGCTCACCGAACGGACGGCTGACCTCGGGTCCCCGGACCGAGGGCACGATGCAGAACGCGCACGTGTTGTCGCATCCGACCTGGATCGTGACCCAACCGGCGTGGTCGACCTCGCGCCGAGTCGGCAATGCGGACGGGAACCGATCGGCGTCCTCGCGGGCGGTCGCTTCCAGGATCTCGACGATCGGGCCGTACTCGGCCGCGTGCGCGAGGAGCTCGGCCGCGCGATCCACGTTGTGGGTGCCGAACACGACATCAACATGGCCAGCGCGCTCTGTGATCAGCTCTCGGTCCTTTTGGGCGAGGCAGCCAGCGACGGCGATCTGGAGGTCAGGGTTGGCCTCCTTGAGCACCTTCAGATTGCCGAGTGCGCCATAGAGCTTGTTGTCGGCGTTTTCGCGTATGCAGCAGGTGTTGAGGACGACGACGTCGGCGTCCTCGACGTCGTCGACGCGAGACATGCCGTCGGCTTCGAGCAGACCGGAGATGCGCTCCGAGTCGTGCTCGTTCATCTGGCACCCGTAGGTGCGGATTGCGTACGACTTACCCACACCGCCAGGTTACCGGCGGCGTGGGTAAGCAATCGCAGGACTTACGCCAGGGCGTCACCCTCGTCGGCGACCAGCACATAGGCACCGGCGCCGATGATCGCGCCGACCAGCGGGAAGACGATGAACGCCCAGAGCTGTTCGATTGCTTCGCCGCCGGCGAAGATCGCCATGCCGAACGAGCGAGCCGGATTCACCGAGGTGTTGTCGACGGGAATCGAGATGAGGTGGATCAGCGTGAGGGTGATGCCGACCGCCAGCCCGATCGCGGCGGGCGGGAAGCCCTTGCGCGTGGTACTGAGCACGACGAACACCAGCACTGCAGTGAGGATGATCTCGACCAGGACCATGGACCCGAAGTTGAAGAACCCGAATTCCTCGCCCCATTGGTTGGTGGCGAACGTGGCCGGACTCGCATCGAAGTCGTCGGCCGCCCCGTTGCGCACGATCAAGATGACGGCGCCGCCGAGCAGGGCGCCGATGCCCTGACCGGCGATGTAGAACGGGACTTTGGCCCGATCCATCTTGTTCATGAGCGCCATGCCAAGCGTGACCGCCGGGTTGATATGGCATCCCGAAACCGGTCCCACGGCGTAGGCCGCAATCATGAGTGCGAAGCCGAAGCCCAGCGCGACGGCCAGAACTGCGGCGCCATCGAGCGCCCCGGTGCCGGCCGCAAGGACTGCGACGCCCGGCCCGCCCAGCATCAAGATGAAGGTGCCGATGGCCTCTGCCGCCAGAATTTTCGTATCACGCATGGTGATCTCCCCTGTTCGTGGATCGTCCCCAACCCGTTCGCCACGAAAAAGCTAGTTCGCCTTGCCGCAATCTGAACGGACCCACCACGCGGAGCGCGAGGACGAGGACTCGTGACCGCGCCGGGAGATACTGGACCTCATGACTGACATCTCCACCGAGAAGTACGTGCGTTTGACCACCTTCACCAAGGATGGCAAGCGCAAGGAATCGCCTGTCTGGATCGCCCCGCTCGGCGACGGCAAGGTCGGATTCACGACCGATAACGACACCTGGAAGGTCAAGCGCATCGCGCACACGCCGGCCATCGAATTGGTGGCCTGCAGCATGAAGGGTGTGGCAACCGAGGGTGCCACCACCGTGACCGGCAAGGCCGAGGTCGTCTCCGGCGACGACTTCCGTGGGGTCGAGACTGCCGTCAAGGCAAAGTACGGCATCCAGTACCGCGTGATGGACCTGTTCTCGAAGATCTCGCGACGGGTCAAGCGCGATTCCGACGCCGGTGTCGGAATCGTCATCACCCTCGACTGAAGTCGGGCCAAAACCACGAGCGGACCGCCCGGAGGCGGCCCACTCGTTTATCCGAACGGCTCAGTCGTCGAGCGCGATCGGCAGATCGTCGGCCTCGGAGAATTCTTCGTCGTCATCCTCGGTGAGGTCGATGCCTTCGGCGACTTCCTCGATCTCGGGCATGACCGCCTTCCAGACCCGGTCGGAGATTTCGACCATGACCTCGGGATTGTCCTGGAGGAACTTCTTGGCGTTCTCTCGACCCTGACCGAGCTGTTCGCCGTCGTAGGTGTACCAGGCCCCCGACTTCTTGACGATGGCTTCTTCGACCGAAAGGTCGAGCACAGAGCCCTCGCGAGAGATGCCGGTGCCGTACATGATGTCGAACTCGGCCTGACGGAACGGGGGGGCGCACTTGTTCTTCACGACCTTGACCCGAGTGCGGTTGCCCACGACCTCGACACCGTCCTTGATCGATTCGATACGACGGATGTCGAGCCGGCACGACGAGTAGAACTTCAGCGCACGGCCACCCGGGGTGGTCTCGGGCGAACCGAACATCACGCCGATCTTCTCTCGCAGCTGGTTGATGAAGATGCAGACCGTGTTGGACTTGTTGAGGTTGCCGGTGAGCTTGCGCAACGCCTGCGACATGAGGCGGGCTTGGAGACCGACATGGGTGTCGCCCATCTCGCCCTCGATCTCGGCGCGGGGCGTGAGGGCGGCGACCGAGTCGATCACGATGACATCGAGGGCACCTGAGCGCACCAACATGTCGACGATCTCGAGCGCCTGCTCGCCCGTGTCGGGCTGGGAGATCAGAAGTTCGTCGATGTCGACGCCGATCGCCTTGGCGTAGACCGGGTCCATCGCATGCTCGGCATCGATGTAGGCGCAGATACCGCCGTTGCGCTGCGCCTCTGCGACCACATGGGTGGCAAGCGTGGTCTTACCGGACGATTCCGGCCCGAAGATCTCGGTGACACGGCCGCGGGGAAGGCCGCCTATGCCGAGCGCCAGATCCAACGCCAGGGCGCCGGTGGGCACCGACTCGATGCCCAGGGTGCTCTTCTCGCCCATCTTCATGACCGAGCCCTTGCCGAACTGCTTCTCGATCTGCCCGAGGGCCATGTCGAGTGCCTTGTCTCGCTCCACTGTGTCTCCTGATCTCTGGTGTGGGCTCGAACTTACGAAGGGGGTGTGACACCCTCCGACGAGAACGAATGACAAGAACGTAATTGCGAACAACTGTTCGGTCAAGGACCGAACAAAGATTTCGGGACCAAATCGGCGGGTCGCGGTGTTTTAGGGTGCAGACAAGAAAGAAGGAGTCCCAAGATGAGCCACACCGACCACGCCGAGACCGGCGCCACTGCCGAGACCACCGAGCAGCTCCGAGCCCGCCTCACCCCCGCCCAATACGCCGTCACCCAGGAAGCCGGCACCGAGCGGGCCTTCACCGGCGAATACTGGGATTGCCACGACGACGGCACCTACCGCTGCATCGTGTGCGAGACCGCCCTGTTCACCAGCGACACGAAGTTCGAATCGGGTTCGGGCTGGCCGAGCTTCTTCGACACCGTCGGTGAGGACGTCGTCGAGATCCACACCGACTCGAGCCACGGCATGATCCGAGAAGAAGCCGTGTGTACGAACTGTGGCGCCCACCTCGGCCATCGATTCCCGGACGGACCCGCCCCGACCGGCCACCGCTACTGCATGAACAGTGCCAGCCTTCGCCTCGACCGAGACGAGGGTTAGCCGTCGAATCGGCGTCCCGGCGATAGCCTGATTGTCGCAGCGGCATATCGCCGGGCAGTCGCCCGGCCACAGAATCCCGCATGAAGGCGTCTCCAATGGCCACCACGTTCGCCGCCCTCGGCGTGCCCGAAGAGATTGTTGCGGTGCTCGATCGGCAGCGAATTCGCCAACCCTTCGAAGTGCAGTCCGCTTCCATCCCCGACCTTCTGAAGGGCCGTGACGTGGTCGGTCGCGCCCCAACCGGCTCCGGCAAGACCCTCGCCTTCGGTATTCCGCTGGTGACCGGCGTCGACAAGGCCGAGCCGAAACGCCCGACCTCCCTGGTCCTGGCGCCCACGCGAGAGCTCGCCGACCAGATCGCGTCAGACCTCGCGCCGCTGGCCGATGTCATGGGACGAACCATTCTCGCGGTCTACGGCGGCATCGGCCTCGAACCGCAGATCAGCAAACTCCGCCGAGGCGTCGACATTCTGGTCGCCACTCCCGGCCGGCTCGAAGATCTGATCGCCCGGCGTGCTCTCACGCTTGCCGACGCCAACATCGTGGTGATCGACGAGGCCGACCGGATGGCCGACATGGGCTTCATGCCCGTCGTGAAACGACTTCTCGACCAGACCGCAGCCAAGCGTCAGACGGTGCTCTATTCGGCGACGCTCGACGGCGATGTCGGCAAGTTGATCCAGCGCTATCAGCAGAACCCGGTCCGCCACGAAGTCGGCCCGGCATCACCCGACCTCAAGGCGATGGAGCACCACTTCTGGGAGCTCCCCCGCACTGATCGGGTCCCCCTGGCCGCCTCGGTGATCGCCACGTTCGGCCCCACGATCCTCTTCACTCGCACCCGCCACGGCGCCGATCGGCTCGCGAAACAGCTCGGCCGCCTCGGGGTGAAGGCTGCGGCGATCCACGGCAATCGATCGCAGTCCCAGCGCACCCGTGCGCTCAACGACTTCACGAATGGCAAGGCCCATGCATTGGTCGCCACCGATGTCGCCGCTCGAGGCATCCATGTCGACGGCGTCGCCTGCGTGATCCACTTCGATCCGGTCGACGAAGACTCTGCCTACGTTCACCGCAGCGGGCGCACCGCGCGTGCGGGCGCCCACGGCAAGGTGATCTCCTTCATCGATCCGGGCCAGGTCAAACTCGTGAAGGCGATGAAGCGACGCCTCGATCTGCCGCAGGAAATCACCAAACCCCCGGCGGTCGAAGGTGGCTCGCTTCCGGAACTCCCAAACGACCCCGAGGACCGTCGCCCCGAGCGCGGCACCCGGGGCGACGGCGAAAACCGACGGAACAACCAGCAGCGTCGCCCGAAGGCGCGGGCTCGCAAGAGCGGCGGCAAGGGCAAGGGCGGCGGTGGCGGTGGCGGTGGCGGCCGAAGTAGCGGCGGCGGCCAGTCGTCTCAGGGCGCCAAGAATTCCGGCAAGGGTGGTCAGAAGTCCGGCGGACCCAAGTCCGGCGGCTCCCGCAGCGGCGGTCCCCGCAGCGGTGGTCCGAAGTCCGGTGGCCAGAGTCGCGGGAAAGGCCACCCCAAGGGCGGCAACCGCGGTCCCGGCTGAGGAAAGCCTCAGTCGAGCAGGAAGTTGCGGATCCGGGTCATGGCCCGCGGGTCCTGCATCATGAAGATGTGACCGCCCTCGAAGATGTCGAGTTCGGCACGCGGTATTGCCACGACGATCGTCTCCGAGTTGCGCATCGGAGCGATGCCGTCGAAGCGGCCGGCGCAGACAAGCGTCGGAGCGGTGATGCCGGACAGCCCCGGCGTCGCGTCGTGATGGCGCCGCGCCTCGAGCTGTCGGGCTGACCCGGCCGCGGCTTCAGCGGACGGTTCGGTTGCCTGGCCCTTGCGGAAATACTCCGTCAGTCCCTCGAGACCGGGGATGACGCCGCCTGTTTCGTAGCGCGTGTCCATGATCGTCAGCCAGGACTCCGCCCGCTCCGGCCCGGCGAGGGCCTGGAGGTCATGGAGCGGGTATGACGGCTGGTCACCGCCGGGCGAGGTGCAGTTGAGCACCAGCTTGTCGATCAGGTGCGGGTGGCGGATGGCGAGATGTTGCGCAACCATGCCGCCGAAAGACGTACCCATGACGTGGCAGCGTTCCCACCCGAGCGCCGCACAAAGCGCGGCGGCATCGTCGGCGAAGTCCGCCATCGTCGGTTGATCATCGGCGCCACTCGTCTGCCCCAAGCCGCGCTGGTCGTAGTGCAGTCCGAGGAAGTCGTTGTTCAGCGCGTTCTGGCCCGGAGCCGTTTGCCGAAGATCGCCGCCGCTGCCCGAGATGTGCAGCAGCGGCGCGCCGTCGCCGTGGAGCTCGTAGTACATGGTGAGATCGCCGACATCGAGGAATGGCATCGCCGGGACCCTAGAGCGACAACGGGCGCCGGGCCACCGAGGTGTACCGCGCGCCGGCGTCGTGAAGGTCGCTGCGGACAAGGACGATCTCTTCGACCCGGAACGTACCGCTGATCGCCCGACCGTCGACGGAGCAGGAGCCGCCGCCCCGTTGGCGGGCCAGCGTCAGGTGACCCCGGAAACCGTCGGGATGTGGGGCCTCGCCGAGATCCGCAGTGCGGGCCAACACCTCCGCCGCCAGCGGTTCGAGGCCGCGGACGGGTGCCACGATGACCTCAGGAGCTAACCGCTCGACCGTCGGGCCGAGCAGCGCGTCGACCGGCCTGGCTCGGATCGACTCGAAGGCCGACAGGGCATCGGTCTCGGGGACATCGCCGAGGAAGCGGAGCGTGATGTGCCACTGGTCCGCGGTCGTCCAGCGCAGCCGGGGGGCCTCCTCGCGAGGCAAGGCAGTGAGCAATTCTGCGACCGGGGCGGGCGGCCACACGGCGATGAACATGCGGGCCACGGCGAGAATCTAGCGGAGCGCCGAGATTCAGCCGGCCTCGAGGTGTGTACTGGTTGCGATGCCACAGTCCCCGGTTGGAACCGACAACGCTGTCCCGGCAGCACGAGTCCGGCGCCGACTCGTGGCCGCCGCGACCGTCGCTGTCGTGATCATCGGCGGCGGTGTGTTGTGGACACTGATGGACGACGCCGACACATCGGACTTGACCGAGCCGTCGACCACATCAGCGCCGCCGACCACCGAGACCTCGATGCCGCCGACCACGACGACATGGACTCCTCCACCCGACGACCCGACCCAGCCCTCACCGGCCGCGGTGACCGCAGATCGCCAGTTCCGGCTCACCGCGGCCGACATCCTCGATTGCGGCGTCCACGTTCGCACGAGCGGCTACCCGACCACGGCTCTCGCTCATCCGGATGCGCTCGATTGCATCGAAGCCGCCGCCGCGGCCGGCACGCCAGCCCAATTCGTGACGACCGCTCGCGACTTCACCGGGGGAATGGAGGGGACGATCTTCCGAGTCCTCGGACCGGGCGACATCCTCGTGATCGACTACAACGCGCTGGTCGACGGCACGGTCGACAGCACTGAGACGAGTTGCGACAGCATCAGCGTCGACAATTTCCCGATCCCGGAGTGCGGCTGAGCGCGAGACTGTCCGGATGGACATCGTCCCCCTGCACGAACTCGACGCCAACCTGTTCCGATCAGCACTTCAGGTCCAGCAGCGCGAGGAAACCTCTGTCGACCCGGCGACAACCCCGATCACCGAAGAAGAGCTCCGCCGCTTTGCGGTCGACGATCGCACCGACGGCAACCGGCACGAGCGCTACGCGGTGGTCGACGGCACTCGGGTGCGGGTCATCGCGCATCTCGAAATCGAGATCGGCGACGAAAACCCCCACATGGCGACCTCAGAAGTATTCGGCGCTGCGGAAGAACCCACCGCGGCGCGGCTCGCCCTCGGTCACCTGCTCGACATCGCGGTCGACGACGGCCGGACGTTGATGCTCGGCTGGGGTCCCAACACAGAGAAATCTCACGCGTTCTGGACATCGGTCGGAGCCGAACGAAAGCTCCGCGAACGAGTCTCGGGGCTCGACGTCACCGCGGTCGATCCCGCGCTGATGGCGACATGGATCGAGCAGCGCCAAGAGAGAGCGGCAGATGTAGAGCTGGTCCGATGGGTCGACGTCACCCCCGACGAATACATGGATTCGTGGGTCGTCAGCCGGATGGCGATGAACGACGCGCCGCACGAGGACCTGGATCTCAACGACTGGGAGGTGGACGCCGGCGACATCCGCGAAGACGAAGACGCCCGGGCGTCGCTCGGCACCCGCCTGATGAACATTCTCGGCCTCGATCCCCAGGGGCAGCCGGTTGGGCACACCTCCGTGCATGTCAACCCATTTCGACCGGCAGCATCGCGCCAGTGGGACACCGTGGTGCTCGACGCCCACCGCCGACGCGGCATCGGACGTTGGCTCAAGGCCGAGATGTGGCAGTGGCTCAGGGACGTCGAGCCCACCGTCACTCGGCTCACCACAGAAAACGCGCAGAGCAACGACGCCATGCTCGCGATCAACATCGCCATGGGCTTCGAGCCGGTGGCGGAATACGCCGCGTGGCAGGCCCCGACGGACGAGTGCCGAGCGGCGCTCGAGAACTTCTAGGCGCGGACCTCGAAGTATCGATTCAGCGGGTCGACATCGAATTCTCGCGTCTCGACAGCGGCGAACCCGGCCGCCGCGGTCAGTTCGCCGAAGACGGCCTCGGTGAGCCCCAGCGTGCCCAGACCCGCTCCATCGGGCTCCGACATGGCCGAGGACATGCAGTAGAGGATCGACATCCCGTACATCAACGGGAGCACCGGGATCTTCCGATTGTCTTCGAGTCCACCGCGCGTCTTGATGTCGGCCACGAACCAGACGCCATCGTCGGCAAGGCAGGATCGAGCGGCGCGCACCGCCTCGCCCGGGCGGGGAAGGTCGTGAATCACATCGAGAGTGAGCAGAAGACCGATGTCGGCGAGATCGGCGAGGTCGGCGAACGTTCCCGAGCGGAACCTCAGGTTCGCGAGCCCGGCCTCATCGGCCCGAGCATTCGCGGCCTCGATGGCGTGAGTCGACGGATCGATTCCGACAACGGTGCTGTTCGGGTAGGCCTCAGCGATCACCGTGGCCGCGACTCCCGCACCGCAGCCGATGTCGACCACGGTCGTTCCTGCTGTCAGCCGCTCGGTCATCCCGTCGATCGAGGCGAGAATGACCGGAACGAGCCAGGTCTTCTGGCCGGCGGCGCCCATCGCCGCCTGGAAGTGGCACGTGTCGGCGCCGTGTTCGTCCCACGTCATGCCGATGCCAGTTGCGAAGGCCTCGGCGGTCCGGTCGATCTCCCGATGCGTGATCGGCGGACCGAATACGCCACTGACCGACGCCGGGTGATCAGGCTCGCACAGTGTCGCCTTCGCCTCCGGCGTGAGGTTGAAGCGACCATCGTCGTGCTCCGCCAGGTCGGCTGCGCCCACGGCATGGAGCCACTCTCGCACCCACCGCTCGTGCAGCCCCGTGGTCTCCGCGAGCGACGCCGAAGTGGCCCCGTCGTTGGCCGCAAGCGCGTCGAACAGACCGAGCCGTAGACCGAGGTGCACGATCGCGCTCATGACCTCGCCCTGCTTCAGGCGGTAGAGGTCCTGGACGGTCTGGCCGAGCAGTTCGAGATCGAGTTCGGTGCGCATCGCTATGCCGCCAGAATCCGGGTTCGGAGCATGTTGAGGGCCATGATGCACGTGAACTGACGGATCCGCTCACGGTCGAACGGCAGGGTCAGGTTCACTGCCTCCGACTCGCCGTCGAGGTGGATCGCGATCCACAACGCCCCCGGGTCGAGTCCTTCGTGCGGCTCCGGGCCGGCGACACCGCTGACCGCGATGCCGACGTCGGCACCGAGCGTGGCACACACGCCCTTCGCCATTGCCTTCACCATTTCTTCCGAGACCGCCGGCACATCGGGCGCGTCGAGCACCGAACGTTTGAGGTCGCGGTGGTAGGGCACCACGGCGCCGCGGAACACATCGCTGTATCCGGCGTGGGCAGTGAGGCGGCTGGCGATCAGGCCGCCCGTGAGCGACTCGGCGAGGGCGAGCGTCTTGCCCCGCTCTCGCAGCAAGTCGAGGACGACCGACTCCATCGTGTCGTCGTCGAGCCCGAAGACGATGTCGCCGATGATGTCTCGGACCCGCGCTTCCTCTTCGTCGAGGATGGCGACGACGTCGGCCTCGGTCGGAGCCTTGGCCGTGATGCGAACCTTGAGTCCCTCCCAGCCGCTGGCGAGGAACGCGATGGTCGCGGTGCCGGCCTCGTCGAGCCGCTGGATCTCGTCGTCCAACTGTTCGGCAAGGCCGGATTCGGACTGACCCCAGGTTCGCAAGGTGCGGCTGCGGATCACCGAGGTGATCCCGGCTCGCGCCTGCAGGTCGGGCAGGATTCCCGCAGCAACCATCTGCTGCATTTCCCAGGGCACGCCGGGTACCGCATAGATGATCTTGCCGTCGTCTGCGCCGGTCAGCGGGCACATCAGGCCGGGCGCCGTTCCGGGCATCGCCGGGTTCACGGTCGCGCCGACGGGTACGTCGGCCTGCAGGAGGTTGTTGTCGGGCATTTCTCGACCGCGACCACCGAACATGGCCTGGATCTTCTCGACGATCGCCGGGTCCCGAACCAGCTCGACACCCATGATCGCCGCGATCGCATCGCGCGTGATGTCGTCCTGCGTCGGTCCGAGCCCGCCGCACACGATCACGGCGTCGCTGCGGTCCACCGCCTGGCGCAGCACCTCGACCATGCGGTCGAGGTTGTCACCGACCTTGGTCTGATAGTGGCTGTCGATACCGACCAGGGCGAGCTGCTCGCCGATCCACGAGGAGTTGGTATCCACAATCTGGCCGAGCAGGAGCTCGGTACCGACCGCGACGACTTCGCACTTCATGTTTCCTCCGGTGGACGCGGGACTGGGATTTCGTCAGTCGCCCGTGGTGCTGAGGGCGTTCTGCCCGTCAATCAGATACTGGATGCCGGTCGCCACCGTCCAGATGACGGCAATCCACAGCAGCACGTCGATCGTCGTGTCCTGATCCTCGAGCGTGGGCATGACCGCTGCGGCGAGGGCGACGCCCTGCACGAACGTCTTGTACTTCGCCGACTTGCGGGCCGGCAACGACAGACCCTCTCGGGCCCAGTGGCTGCGCCAGGCCGTGATGCCGAGCTCGCGGACCGCCATGATCGTGACCGGCACCCACCAGTAGCGCTCGACGGCGACGAGACAGAAGCTCGAGCCGAGGATGACGACCTTGTCGGCCAACGGGTCGAGAAACGCCCCGCTTCGGCTGACGACGTTGGCCCGTCGGGCGACCTTGCCGTCGAAGAAGTCGGTGCTGGCCAGAGCGATACCGAGACCGAATGCCGCCCAGGACACGCCGCGGGTGGCCTCGGCGTCGAGGACCAGCCAGAAGAGCAACGGCGCGAGCACGAGACGGGTGATCGTGAGCAGATTGGCCGGGTGGGTGAGACCGGCCTGACGTGGCTCAGCCAGCTCAGCCACGAGGCACCTCCGCCTCGAGGTCGGGACCCATGGCTCCCGTGATTTCGACCGTTGCGAACTCGCCCACCGCAAGAGTCTGGGGCACGGTGATGATTCCGTCGATCTCAGGCGCTTCACGATGGGTGCGACCGACCCCGGGTTCGTCCACGAGAACTTCGACCGTGCGACCGATCAACTCGTCACGTTTTTCTGCGGTGATGCTGTCCTGCATCTCGCGGAGCTCGGCCAGGCGATCGTCGCGAAGGGCCCCTTCGACCGTCCCGTCGAGGTCGGCCGCGTAGGTTCCGTCTTCCTTGGAGTATGCGAAGAAGCCGCACCAGTCGAGGCGAGCCGCCTCGACGAATTCGAGCAGCTGGTCGTGGTCGTCCTCGGTCTCGCCCGGGTAGCCGACGATGAAGTTGGAACGAAACGCCGCGTCGGGCTCTCGGCCCCGAATGGTCTCGATGCGCTCCAGGAACCGTTCGCCATCCCCCCAGCGCTTCATCCGTCGCATCAGCGGCGGGGAGACATGCTGGAGGCTCAGATCGAAGTAGGGCGCGCCGGTTGCACAGATCGTGTCGATCAGCCGTTCGTTGAGATCCGACGGGTAGAGATAGAGCAAACGCACACGGTCGACTCGCGCGGCGACCTGCTCGACCAGCGGAACGATGGACCGCTCCCCCACTCCTTGATCTCGGCCATAGGCGGCGAGGTCCTGGGCGACGAGCACGATCTCCCTCGCCTGGAGCTGGTCGACCTCATCGAGAATCTGCTCGATGGACCGACTGCGTTGGGGTCCCCGGAAGCTCGGTATGGCGCAGAACCCGCAGGCGCGGTCGCAGCCCTCCGCGATCTTCACGTAGGCCCAGGGGCGGGCTGAGGCCGGTCGGGGAAGGTTGAGCAGGTCGAAGTCGGGCGCTCGCCGCGTGGCTCCCAGCGAGACCGCGACCGAGGAGGGCGACGATGCGTTCAGGGCGACGCCGAAGGGCGCAACGAGATCGATCTCGTCGAGCTCGGCCTCGAGCTCGGCACCATGGCGCTCCGCCATGCAACCGGTGACGACCAGCTGCGCACCGGGTCGGCGCTGAGCGGCCAGCGAGAGGATCGTCTCGATCGATTCCGTCCGAGCTTCCTCGATGAACGCGCAGGTGTTGACCACCACCACATCCGCGGCCCCGACATCGTCGACAGCCGACATGCCGTCGGCCGCGAGCGTTCCTTCGAGCTTGTCGGAGTCAACCTCGTTCTTCGGACAACCAAGTGTCGTCAGGTGGTAGGTCTGCCGGGGGCCGGACACTCATGCAGCCTAGAGGCGGCATCCAGGGACCAGCGGTCGTTGATCAGCCGATGATCGAGAGCGCCTGCTCCGCCGGTTCGCCGCCCGACAACACGACGACGCTGCCGACCCACAGCAACAGGAGGATTATGCCTTCTCGCCGGGTGACACGCGAGCCGGTCGTCATCATCACCCAGCTGATCACCACGATCGCGACCATGAGAACCGATCCCCACTCTGCGAGGCGCGTGTCGAGAACAGGGCCCGGTCCGGCCAGACCGATCACGCCGCCGACGGCCAGACTGTTGAACACGTTGGACCCGAGCAGGTTGCCGATGAGCAGATCGGTTTCGCCCCGCCGGGCAGCCGCGAGTGCGGTGACGAGTTCAGGCGCTGAGGTACCTACTGCGACCAGTGTGAACCCGACGAAGCCACCGGAGAGGTCGAGTTCGTCGGCGATGGTCGTGGCCCCCTCGACGATGAACCAGGCCGACGCCGCGACGGCTACGAGGCTCACGGTCGTCCGAACGGCTTCGAACAACACGGAGTGGTCTTCGTCGCCGACGAGCTCCTCCACGTCTTCACCCAGCTGATCGCCGCCTCGAGCAGATCGCAGCACCGAAACGAGAACGAGAACTAAGAGGGCAGCGAGCACCGCTCCCTCCCAACGGTTCACCGTGCCCTGGATCAAGGCGGCGAAGACCAGTACCGCCGCCACTGAGATCGGCGCCTCGCGACGCACGGTTTGCGAGCTGACCGGGATGACCGTGACGAACGAGGCGGCGGCGAGGACGAGCGAGATGTTGGCAACGTTGGAGCCGATGACGTTGCCCACGCCGATATCGAGGTTGCCGTCGACGGCCGCGAGGCCCGACACGACCATCTCGGGGGCGCTGGTGCCGAAGCCGATCACGACGGCACCCACGATGACCGGAGCGACCCGGAAGATGACGGCGAGCCGCGCCGCGCCCTTGACGAACTGGTCGGCTCCGAGCGTCAGAACAATCAGGCCCGAAAGGGCATAGACGAAACCGAGCAGCATGCGACCGCAGATTCTACGGGGAGATCAGTCCTCGCCGCGACGAGCGGCCAGCTCTTCGGGCGAGATCAGCACATCGCGTGCTTTCGAGCCGGTAGACGGGCCCACGATGCCCCGCTCCTCCAGCAGGTCCATGATGCGCCCGGCGCGGGCGAACCCGACCCGCAGCTTGCGTTGCAGCATCGACGTGGAACCGAGCTGAGTCTGGACCACAAGTTCCATTGCCTGAACGAAGAGATCGTCGCCATCATCGGCGGCTTCGGGCGGCGCGTCGGTGATCAGGTCCAGCGAGGGCGGCGTGCTGCTGACGCCACCGGGAAGCGACGGAGGCAACGGAGTCGCTTCACCGACCGATGCACCGGCACCATCGCCTTCGAACGCCACTGTCTGGTCGTCGGTGAACTCCGGCGCCTGGTCCTTCCAGTGCTTGACGATGGCGCGGACCTCTTCCTCCTCGACCCAGCAGCCCTGCACTCGGTGCGGGGATGACGAAGACGGTCCGAGCATCAACAGGTCGCCCTTGCCGACGAGCCGCTCGGCCCCGGGTTGATCGAGGATCACGCGTGAATCGGTGAGGCTCGACACCGCGAACGCGAGGCGGGCCGGCACATTCGCCTTGATGACACCGGTGATGACGTTGACCGATGGCCGCTGTGTGGCGATCACCAGGTGAATACCGACCGCGCGAGCCATCTGGGCGATGCGGGCAATCGAGTCTTCGACGTCGCGTGCCGCGACCATCATGAGATCGGCGAGCTCGTCGACGACGACGAGGATGAAGGGCAGACGCCGGTACTGCAGCGGTTCGCCGCGTTCGTCGGTCTCACCGAGCCCGACCTCGAGCGTGTTGTTCTCGACCGCGTTGTTGTAGCCCGTGATGTCGCGGAAGCCGACCTTGTGGAGAAGGTCGTAGCGGCGTTCCATTTCTCGCACGGCCCAGGCCAGCGCATTCGCCGCCTTGCGGGGGTCGGTGACCGGGGCGGTGAGCAGGTGTGGCGCCTTGTCGTATTGCCCCATCTCGACACGCTTCGGATCGACCAGGATCATCCGGACCTGATCAGGAGTGGACCGCATGAGGATCGACGTGAGGAGCGAGTTGAGACACGACGACTTGCCCGCACCGGTGGCGCCGGCGATGAGGACGTGGGGCATCGTTGCGAGGTTCACCATCAGGTTGCGTCCGTTGATGTCGCGACCGATCGCGACCTCGAGCGGATGCGTGGCCTGACGGGCTTCCTTCGATCCGAGGATGTCGCCGACGGTGATGATCTCACGTGAGGTGTTGGGGACCTCGACGCCGATCGCCCGGCGCCCGGGAATCGGAGCGAGGATGCGGACATCGGGGGACGCCATCGCGTAGGCGATGTCTTTGCGAAGACTCTCGAGCTTGCTGACCTTCACGCCCTCACCGAGTTCGAGCACATAGCGGGTGACCGTGGGCCCGACGACCGGTTCGAGGAGTGTGGTCTCGACGCCGAACTGCGCGAGAGCCGCATGCAGCAATTTCCCGCGGTCCGCAACCTCGGCGGCGTCGACCTCCTGCTTGTCGCTGCGCGCGAGCATCGCCAGAGGCGGAAGTGTCCAATCGCCGGGGTCGAGCGTGAGCTCCTGTTGCTCCTGTTCGCGCACGGGCTCGGCCGGCGTCTTTGTCTTGCGGGGCTTCTTCGCCTTGGCCGCTTCGAGCTCGACCGTTGGGTCGGGCTCAGGGTCAGACGGCAGCGCGGGCGGGTCGGCTTGGCGAAGATCGATGACCTCGGAGTTCGGGTCGGCGAACAGACCCCGGAAGCTGCGAGCCACGACGCTCCACGCCGACCCGGTTACCTTGCCGAGACCGCGGCCGACCTCGCGAGCAGTGGATCCCGTGAGGACCATCACGCCGACGATCGCCACCGCGATCAGGATCAGAACGCTGCCGGCCAGCGCCAGCAGGCCATGCAGTGGCCCACCGACCGCCATGCCGAGTACGCCACCGGCCGCGCCGATCTCACTGACCGGGTCGTCGATGCCGGGGCGGTCACGAAGCACATGCAGCAGGCCCGAGAGCGCAACGACGATGAGCCCTCCGCCAACCGCGACGCGAGCCATGCGTTCGGCCTCGCTGTCGTCGACGTCGTCGCCCTTGATGAGTGCGACACCGAGGCCCACCAGACCGACGGGGATGACGATGCGGAGCAAGCCCAGACCGAGCGCGAGAAGGTCGTCGAGACCCTCGCCCACGACGCCGGCCGCCCCGATCCATACACTCGCCGCCGCGAGCAAGCCGAGGAGGATGGCTCCGACCCCCCAGATATCGGCCTGATGGCCGGACAGGACCGAACCCACCGCCTGCCGAGACGCCGACGGGCCCTTCTTCGGACCTTTCGACCGCGAGGTTTTTGCACGCGTTGCCGCCGACTTCTTGGCCGGGGCGCGTTTCTTGGACTTCGTTCTTGTGGCCACGATGGCCACGACGCTACCAGCGGGGTATGTCACGCCTGGCGCACCCTCGCGCGGTCCGCGCGTGGAATCGCGCGTGCGGCGACCACAAGATCCCGGCAAAGTGGGACAGATGCTCCACATCCCCGACGTGATCCGGCGAAAGGCCGCGCTGGTGGGGGCACCGACCTGGATCGACTCCCTGCCGAATTTGGTCGATTCGTTGGCCGACAGCTGGGGTTTTCGCGTGGAGTCGACATTCGACGACAGCACCGAGGCCCTCGTCTTGGCGGTGCAAATGAGCGACGACACACCGGCAACGGTGAAGATCGGCATCCCCCGACCCGACGGCGATCAGCCGGCCCGTGAATCAGCGGCGATTCGAGCCGCGGACGGCCACGGTTGCGTCCGCCTGCTCGCCGAGTCCCCCGACCACCACGCAATGCTGCTCGAACGCCTCGGCGCCCCTCTCAGCGATTTGGGTATGACCACTGATCGCCGACAACAGATCCTCGCCGACGCGGCGAAGGAGTTCTGGCGCCCCGCACTCAGCCGCGGCTTCATGACCGGTGCGCAGAAGGGGCGATGGCTGATCGAGTCCATCCGGTCCGAATGGCAGCGATCGGGTGAACCCTGCGCCGCGGCCACCGTGGCGCACGCGGTCGACTGCGCCGAACGACGCATTGCCGCACACGATCCCGCAACGGCTGTCCTGGTCCACGGCGATGTCCACCAATGGAACACCCTCGAGCGCGCCCGCACCGACGGAAGCACGGAATTCGTCCTCATCGATCCCGACGGCCTCGTCGCGGAGCCCGCCTACGACCTCGGCGTGATCATGCGCGAGGACCCGTCTGAGCTCCTCGAGGGCGAGCCCCGAGAACGTTCGCACCGCCTCGCCGAACAGACGGGGGTCCCCGAACAAGCGATTTGGGAGTGGGGCGTGGTCGAACGAGTCGCCACCGGACTCGTCTGCCTGGCTGTCGGGATAGAGGAAGGGTCCTTGATGCTCACCGCGGCCGACCGGATCGCCGCGTCGGACTAGCTCAACCCTCGCGCACCATCGGCACGATCATCGGCCGTCGACGAGTGCGATCGCTCACAGTGCGACCGGCGGCACGACGGGTGATCTGGTTCAGCTTCTGAAGATCGTCTTCCCGGTCGTCCAATGCCTTCATCAGATCGCGTTCGACCTCGTCGGCCACTGCCGTCTCGTGTGCGGTGACGGCGGGGTGCTCGACCCAGCCTCGGGAAACGACATCGGGACCGGCGATGATCTCCCCGCGATCGAGATCGACATGGACCACGACGGTGACGAATCCGTCGTCGCCGAGCACCCGGCGATCACCGAGCACGGCATTGCCCAGGTCGCCGACCATGCCATCGACGTAGACGCGGTCCTGACCGATCGATCCGAGGTGTTTGACGCCGTCGGCCGTGAGCTCGATCTGGTCGCCGTCCTCGCAGAACACGACCCGGTCTTCCGACATCCCCATCTGGTAGGCGAGGTCGCGATGGGCCACCAGGTGGGCGTATTCGCCGTGCACCGGGACGAACCACTCGGGTACCGCCACCGAGTGCAGCGTGCGGAGCTCCTGTTGCTTGCCGTGACCGCTGGTGTGGACGTCGACCTGGCCGCTGTGGAGCACGTGGGCACCGAGACGGGCCAGCCCGTTGCGGACCGATGCGACCGCCGCCTCGTTACCGGGAATCGGGTGCGACGAGAAGACGACGGTGTCGTTCTCGTCGAGCTTGAGCCAGCGGCTCTCGCCGATCGCCATCTGGGTGAGTGCGGCCCTCGGCTCGCCCTGGGAACCGGTGCAGACCACGACGATGCGCTCGGGCGGCAGGTCGTCGATGTCTTCGATGTCGCGGATCGAGGCATCGGGAATCCGCAGGATTCCGACGTCGCGGGCGAGCTTCACGTTGCGGCGCATGGAGAGGCCGAGGGTGACCACCACGCGTCCGGTCTCGACCGCCGCGTCGGCGATCTGTTGCAGACGATGAATGTGGCTGGCAAACGAGGCGATGATCACCCGCCGCCCTTCCTGACCACGGATGACCGACGTGAGCGCCACGCCGACCTCCTTCTCCGAGCGAGAGGCCCCTGGTTGGTCCGCGTTCGTCGAATCGGCCAGCATCAGGCGAATGCCCGGGTCGCTTCCGAGGGCCCCGATGCGAGAGAGGTCGGTGCGGCGGCCGTCGACCGGCGTGAGGTCGAGCTTGAAATCGCTCGAGTGGAGAATCACGCCCTGATCCGTGTGGAACGCGGTGATGTTGCCCGACGGAATCGAGTGGGTGACGGGCAGGAACTCGCAGTCGAACGGACCGACCATCATGCGATCGCCGTCGTGGACTTCTCGCAGCTCGGCCTTGCCCAGCAATCGCACCTCACGCAGCTTGTGTTCGACCAGGCCGAGCGTGAACGCCGAGCCGTAGATCGGAGCCGAGAGATGCGCCATCAGGTACGGCAGCGCGCCGATGTGATCCTCGTGGGCGTGGGTGGCGATGATCGCCTCGACGCGATCCGCGTTGTCGATCAGGTAGCTGAGGTCGGGCAGAACGGCGTCGACACCGGGAAGGTCGTCGCCCGCGAACATCTGACCGCAGTCGAGGATGACGATGCGCCCCTCGGTCTCGATGGCGGCACAGTTGCGGCCGATCTGGCCGAGACCACCGAGGAAGGTGAGTCGAACCGGCGCCGGATTCTTGGAGTCCGACACCTCAGGCTCGACCGAGATCGGCGAGCACGGTCTTGGCGTCAGCCTCGACGAAGTCGGGTTCGGGTCCCATCGGCATGCGGGTCGGGCCGCCGGGGAGGCCAAGGACTCGCAACATCGCCTTGGCGGGAATCGGATTCGGCGCCAGATCGCCCGTCTCGAACTCGTAGGAAGCGATCAGACGTCGGTTGATCTCGGCCGCCTTGCGCACATCGCCCCCGAAGAACGCATTCATCATCTCGGTCGTCTCGTTGCCGACCCAGTGAGTGGCCACGCCAATGACGCCGACGGCGCCGATGGCCACCAGCGCCAGCGTGAGCCCGTCGTCGCCGCTGTAGACCTCGGTGGTGTCCGGAGCGAGCGACAACATTCGCGCCGTTTCGCCCGGGTTTCCGGCGGCGTCTTTCACACCGATGATGTTCTCGACATCGGTGAACAGATCGACCATCGTCTCCGTCGCGATCTTGCGACCCGTCCGACCCGGAATGTCGTAGAGCAGGACCGGAAGGTCGGTGGCGGCCGCGCACGCACGGAAGTGTTCGCTCAGCCCGGCCTGCGACGGCCGGTTGTAGTAGCCGGCCACGTGCAGGATGCCGTGGGCGCCCGCGCCGGTTGCCCGCTTGGTGAGTTCGACGGCCGCGCTGGTGTCGTTGCTACCCGCTCCCGCCACGACCGGAGTGTCGGTGGCATCGACCACCGCGCGGATCAGATCGATCTGTTCGTCGTGGGTGAGAGTGGGGCTCTCGCCCGTAGTGCCGGCAATGACCAGACCGTCGTTTCCGCCTTCGGTCGTGAGGTGAGACGCGAGCGCCTGTGCACCGTCGAGGTCCAGGGAGCCGTCGGCGTTGAACGGCGTCACCATGGCGGTCAGTACCCGCCCGAATCGTGCTTCCATACGGCAATGGTGCCACGTCGGACCCGGATTGCCGCCTCTATTGGTGCGATCGCTCCTGCGTACGATCCCGCCCGAGAGTGGCCAGCAGGTGTTCGTGAAGTTCGAACCAGATGGTGTGCACCGAATCGAGGGTCGGCGACGCGATCCACGCGGGGTCGACCTCCGCGTCTCGGAGGGCCGCGGCCAGCCGTGCCGAATAGGAGCTGAAGCGAGGGAGTTTCGACTCGAGCGCACCGAGAATCGGCGACAACTGAGCGACGAGCGCGGTCAGCTCGGCCAAGGGCTTCTCCGCCGCCACGGCAACGAGGAAGGCGCGATTCAGCGGAAGGAATGCTTCGTATGCGGTGCCCAGGTCAGCTCGACCCACCCGTTCGCTCTCCACCAGGAGGTGGGCGGCCAACTCGGCTTGCCCTGCTCCGGTGAGCGACCGGCGCGACTCGTCGCCGCGCACTCGGACCTGCTCGAGCGACACCGACGCGGCCATGAGGTCGTCGAACTGATCGGGGTCGCCTCCCATCTCGGCGAATGAGCCAGCGATCTCCTGGCTGGTGGCACGACTGCGGAGTCGAACCGCCAACAGCAGCAGGATGCGAAGCTCGGTCATTCGAGCGCGAGCTCACGGGTTCGCTTCCGGAGGATCAACACGTACGCGACGACCGTGCCCAACGAGAAGAAGAACCACTGGAATGCGTAGGCGAGGTGCGGACCCTCGTCGAGCCCGGGTGCAGGCACCGGAACGGGCAGCTCGCCGAGCGGCGGGGCCTGCTGCACGAGCTGAACCCATGACGCTTCGAACTCGAGACCGAGCATTTCACCCGCAACGACGGTGTCGGGGCGGCTGATCTCAGGCCAGATCGATGTCGTCCCGCCCCCGATGCGACCGCCGTTCACCGAGTCCCGGATGCGTCCGAGCACCTCGATCGTGCCCGTCGGCGTGTCGACCAGCCGACTGTCGGCGCCGGCAGCCCACAGCCGCGGCACCCACCCCCGGCTGACGATCACCAGCCGACCGTCGGCGAGGCGCATCGGTGTGGCCAGCCACGCGCCGGCCTGGGTGTCGAACGTCCGGTTCGCCACCAGGAACGACTGGTCGGGCAGATACTCGCCCGAGACGATCACCGCGGTGTGATCGGCCGGGTCCGCGTCGAGCAACGACTCGACCGCAACCGGGCCGGCCTCGATCGCTTCGCGCACGTCGACGTTGCGAGCCTTGCGTTCGTCGAGGCGGTCGAGTTGCCAGAACCCGAGACCCGCCATCACGACGACCATCGTCGCCACGAAGAGGTGGGAGATCAGCCACTTCAGGCTCAAGAAGGGCCGCATCGCGCCGGTCAGAGACCGAGGTAGGTGTCGAGCCCGATCGTGACACCGGGGAAGTCCGCGATGCGCTTGCAGGCGAGCACGACTCCGGGCATGAACGATGTGCGATCGACGGTCTCGTGGCGGATCGCCAGGGTCTGTCCGGTCGTGCCGAGCAGGACCTCCTGATTGGCGACGACCCCGCGCATACGAATTGCGTGCACCCGGATACCGGCCGGGCCCTCACCGCCTCGCGCTCCTTCGTAGACCTCGAGCGTCGTCGGATCGGGAGCCCATTCGCTCGACGCCGCCGCCATTCGTTCGGCCGTGTGGGTGGCGGTGCCGGAGGGCGAGTCGATCTTGGTGTCGTGGTGGTATTCGACGATCTCGGCGGTGTCGAAGAAGGGCGCCGCGATTTCGGCGAAACGGGTCATCAGCACCGCACCGATGGCGAAGTTCGGCGCAAGGATGCAGTTGCTCTGCGTGAATGAGGCGCGGTACGCCTCGTGATCGGTCTCGTCGAAACCCGACGTGCCGACGACGGCGTGGATGCCGTTGGCGGCCAGAAACGGGATGGTCGTCCGTGCGGCATCGATCACCGTGAAGTCGACCACGACGTCGCACGTCGCGTCGATCAGTGCCTGCAGGTCGTCGCCGATGTCGATCGAGACCACGAGTTCGAGACCCGCGTCAGCATCGACCGCGCGGCAGACCTCCTGGCCCATGCGCCCTGCAGCTCCAACGACTCCGACACGTGTCATGTCCGCAGACTATGTGTCGGCGAGGGGCTTCAGGCGGAGATTCCCATACGACCCAACACGTGAGCAGTGAGGGCATCGAACCCCGCCTGATCGTCGGCTACTCCGCACACGAGTCGGTCCGGGCGCACGATCGAGGCGCCGTGGCCACCGATCTCGGTTGCCTCGACCGGGACCACGGCTGCCTCGACATCGGCCCACGGCGCGGGCACCGTCAGCGTGTCGTCGGCGAGGAGGACCGCGAAGCCGGACCCGAATCGTTCGTCGCTCGATCCCGTCGCCGACCGGACGTGGGTCGCCGGCTGACCGACGAACACGCCCTGGCCGTAGAACAGCCCACCCTCGACCGCGGGAAAGTCGCGTCCGCCGTATCCGGCCGACTCGTCGGCGTCGACCTCTTTGCCGGAGAGATGATCGATCAGCCTGCCGGTGTCGACCGCATGGGCAACCACCTCGGCGGCGTGGGGGCGGCGCTCGGCATCGTAGGTCTCGAGCAGCGCCGGGCCGGCCGTGCCGCGAGCGACCATGCCGAGCTTCCACGCGAGATTGAGCGCATCGCGAATTCCGGAGTTGAGACCCTGCCCGTTGAACGGCGGCATCTGATGAGCCGAGTCGCCGGCAAGGAAGATGTTGCCCTCCCGAATCCGCTCGGCGACCACGGCATGGAATCGGTAGCTCACCGCGCGAATGATTCTTCCCTGATCGGGCGTCATCCACGGGGCGACGAGCTCCCAGACCTTGGTGTCGGCGGTCAACTCCTCGGGTGTCTCCCCCGGCAACGCCTGGAACTCCCAGCGACGGTGCCATTTGTCGCCGGGCACGAACGTCCCGGGTCGCTCCGGATCGCAGATCTGGGTTGCGCCGCCTCGCAGCTCGCTCTCGTCACCGAGCCACTTCATGTCGATCACGACCCAGTGCTGGTCGAATCCCTGGTCGAGCGGCGTGATTCCCAGCCGCTTCCGCGTCGGACTCGACGCGCCGTCACAGGCGACCGCCCACCGAGCGCTCACCCGCGAACTGTCGCCGAGAACCGCCTCGACGCCGTCGCCGTTGTCGATGAGGTCGACGCATTCGGTCGCCACCCGGAGGTCGACGCCGCGAGCCACTGCGGTGCGGCGCAACAGGGAGTCGAGGTTCGGTTGGTAGTACATGCCCATCGGGGCATAGCCGAGCCGACCAACGAAGTCGTCGGGAACGTCGAAACCGAGGATGCGGTTGTGATCGGCATCCACGAACTGGGCGCTCGTCAGCGGCGTCAGCAGGGACTGCATTTCCTCGTCGAGGTCGAGGATCGTGCCGACACAGCGTTGAATCTCCTCGTCCATCCCGATGGCTCGGGGCAGGTGGTAGATGTCGGGTTCCTTCTCGATCACGATCGAGTCGAGCCCCTGGCCTTTCAGCGCGATGGAGAGGGCCATGCCCACCGGACCACCGCCGATGATCACCACATCGGTCTCGGTCATCCGATGCTCACCTTCTGCAGGTCACGAGCGACGATGAGTTCCCCACCGAAGCCGGCACCGACGACCTCGGCCGCGAGTGCGGCCTCGTCGCGCTCGTCACGGGGTTGTGGAATCAAGTGCGTCAACACGAGGACCGGAACTCCGATCCGGCCGGCCATCTCCCCCAGCCTGACGCTGTCGGCGTGGTAGTCGGCGATGTCCGCAAGGTGGGGGACGATCTCCATGAACGGACGCAGGAACTCGGTCCGGAACACTTCGTGGATCAGCACATCGGCCCCGACCGAGAGTTGCTCGACCTCGTCACACACCCTGGTGTCGCCAGAGATCACGACGGCGCCGTCGGGAGTATCGACTCGATATGCCATCGCGGGCGAGACCGGTTCGTGGTGGACGGCAACCGCGGTCACTCTGGCATCGGCGTTCTCCCACACCACCGTGGGCTCGGCGGGTGTCGGGAATCCGATGACCTCCGGGTCGGGTCGGTCCGTTCGCCCTACATGTGACTGCCGAATGGCGATGTCGGCCGCCCACGGCGTCATCATCGCGTCGAGAAACTCTGTGGTCGGACCGAGCGGCGCCACGACCGGAAGCGAGGTGAAGTTGCCGTGACCCTCGGTCCAGCGGGTGAACAGCACATCCTGCAGACCCGTCAGGTGGTCGCTGTGATGGTGGGTGATGAAGACCGACGTGAGCTCACCGCAGGTCACACCGGCCTCGACGAGCCGGAGCACGGTCGCCCGCCCGGCATCGAACTGCAGCAACGTCTCGCCGTGTCTGACCAGCACACCGGCACCCGCCCGACCGGGGGCGGCGTTCGGCACCCCGGTGCCCGTGATGATGACGTCCGTCATGGTGGTCGTCAACCCTCCGCCATGGCGGCGAAAACGTCTTCGATGTCCGCGGGTGCCAGGAACTCGATGGGTGTCGGCGGACCCCACGAGTAGAGGTTCTCCTTACCGTCCCAGTCCTTGGGCCGGTACGCCTCCTGGCTGGAAATGCGATCGATGTCGGAGGAGTACTCGGCGAAGTTTCCGGACGGATCCCTGAGGTACCAGAAGTAGTTCGAGCCGATGGCGTGGCGTCCCAGTCCCCAGACGTGGCTGTCGGCGTCGAGATCGAGCATGTGGCTCGCTCCCCGCCCGACCTCGTCGACGTCGTCGCATTCGAAGCTGATGTGGTGCAGAAACGGCTGCTCGGCCAACTGCACGGCAAGGTTGTGGTGCACTTCGCCGCAGCGCATGAAGCCGCCGAACCCACCGAGGGCGTCACTCAGCTCGAAGCCCAGCACCTCAGTGTGGAACTTGATCGAGGCATCGGGGTCCTTCGTGCCTCGCACCATGTGGGTCAGGTTCGAGGGCTGCACCGAGTTGGATCGCATGACGGCATCAGCCGGCTCGTCGACGCGAGGGGCGACGGCCGGGGTATTCAACGGCGCCGGTTCGATCCGGGCGGCCCCGTAGCGGGGGGCGACGGAAACCTCATAGGCCACTTGGTCGATCGGATCGCGGAAACGCACGGTGTCGCCGGCCTCGACCTCGATGCCCATGTCGGCGCTCTCGAGTGCGGCGGCGATGCGGGCGAGGTCGTCGGGATCATCGGCGCCGATGCCGATCTGGCGGATGCCGCGGTAGGGCGCCTTCTCGAGGACGAGCTGAACGCCGCCGTCACGGGTCGACATCTGCCCGGGCGCTCCCTCGGCCAAGCCGAACTGGCGATACCACTCGCGGGTCTCGTCCATCGCGGTCACTCCGACGTGGAGCGTGGTCAATCGGTGCAGCGCCATTGGTGATTCCCATCTTGCGAGCGGATCTACAGACTATTATCAATTGATATAGTTTAGTCAAGCACCTATGGTTCCCGAACGTCCAGGGACCACCCTCAAGGAGACACATCATGGGATTCCGTTTCGCCAATGTCGATGATCGAGCCGTGCTCATCGAGGGCGACGACTACTACGACATCGAGTCCCTGTCGAGTGGCTCGATCCCGAGTGAGCCCATGGCCGCACTCGCCCACCACACCGACTTCCATGCCCTCGCCGCAGGTCTCGAAACCGTCCAGCCAACCGGCTCGCTGAGCGACGTCGTCCTCGACTCACCGTCGCCCCGGCCTCGCAACTCCTACGGCGTCGGCCTGAACTACGCCAAGCACGCCGAGGAGGGCGGCATGGAGCTGCCCGAGAACCCGATGGTGTTCACGAAGTTCCCGTCGTGCATCGTGGGCCCCGACGCCGACGTGGAGCTCCGAGGCGACATGGTCGACTACGAGGCCGAACTCCTCGTTGTCATCGGCAAGCCCGGAAAGGACATTCCGAAGGCCGACGCCCTGGACTACGTCGCCGGCTTCACGATCGGGCAGGACATCTCGGACCGGCCGGCCCAGTTCATGGCGAAACCGGCGCACTTCTCCCTGGGCAAGTCGTTCGACACCTACGGCCCGATGGGACCGGCCATTGTCTCGCTCGACCTGATCGACGACCCGACCGACCTCGCGATCCGCTGCGTGATCGACGGCGATGTCCGCCAGGACGACACCACTGCCAACCTCATCTTCGATGTGCCGACGCTCGTGTCGTTTCTCTCCCACATCACCACGCTCTCGGTCGGCGACGTCATCTGGACCGGCACACCCGAGGGCATCGGGTTCACCCAGCAGAAGCTGTTGAAGGACGGTGAGGTCATCACCACCGAGATCGACGGCCTCGGCGCGATGACGAACCGCTGCGTGCGCGTCAGCGACTGGGACTAGCGAACCGCGATTACGCCGCGGGTTCGACCACAGACCGGACCTGCGGGCCCGACAGGATCTTGGCGAGAACCCGTTGGACATCCTCGGCGGTGACGGCCCGGACCTTCTCGAGGTACTCGGGTACTTCGACGACGCGATCTCGCACCAGCACGTTTGTGGCGAGCTGCGCCATACGACTGCCGGCGTCTTCGAGGGCCAGCACCGTGCCCCCCTCGAACCCGCCGCGAGCCACGTCCATCTCGCGCTCGCCGGGGCCGTTCTGCGCGACATCGTTGAGTTCGTGTTCGACGACCGCGCACAGCTCGTCGAGCCGGTCGGGCGACGTTCCCGCATAGACGGAGAAGGTGCCGCTGTCGACATAGCTGCCCATCGAGGAGAACACGGTGTACGACATGCCCCGCTTCTCGCGGACCTCCTGGAAAAGGCGACTCGACCATCCGCCGCCGATCAGCTGATTCGCGACCGCGAGGGCAAACCGGTCATCGTCGAATTGGTTCAGCCCGCGCCAGCCGAGGGCGACATGGGCTTGCTCAATGTTGCGCTGTTCCCGCAGGAAGGGCTGTTCGGCAGCAAGAGGAGCGACACGGGCAGGCGCGTCGCCCGGCTCCAAGGCCGACAGACCGGCATCAACCCGGGCGCAGATCTCGTCGTGGTCGATGTCGCCGACGACCGCCAGGACGAGATTGGCGCGCCGGTACCAGCGATCGTGGAACGCCCGCACATCGTCGGGCTTCATGGCCCCGACGGACTCGACCGACCCCAGCACCTCCCACCCGAGAGGATGATCAGGAAAGAGGCCGAGCGCCAGATTCTGATGGACAACGTCGTCGGGCGTGTCGGCGCTCCAGGAAACCTCTTCGAGGATCACCTGGCGCTCCGCATCGACCTCTTCGTCGGAGAAGCCCGGATCAGCGAGCACGTCGAGCAGCGTGTCGAGTCCGAAATCGAGATCTTTCGCCGGTACGCGGGCGTGGAAGGCGGTGTATTCCTTCGAGGTGAACGCGTTGAGATCGCCGCCCACCGCGTCGATCCCCTCGGCGATATCGCGGGCGCTGCGGGTGCTGCTGCCCTTGAAGAGGAGGTGTTCGAGGAAGTGCGATGCGCCGGCGATCTCCGGCGGCTCGTCACGGTTGCCGACACCGACCCACGCTCCCACTGCGACCGACCGGGCAGTCGGGTCGTGTTGTGTCACCACGCGGAGTCCACCGGAGAGCCTCGCGACCCGGGTGGTCAGGGGAAGTTGTGGCGGCGTCACGCGGGGAACTCGTAGTGGAACATCTCGATGTCGCGTCGGTAGATCTCGGCGACCATGTCTCTCGTTTCGTCGGTGTAGTAGTCGGACACGTCGACCGAACGATCGGTCTGGTTGAGACGCTCGGGCTGGATCGTACGGCCGAGAGCCTGCTCAACCGCCCCTAGGTCGTCTTCGAGCGACTCGGTTCGGCCGATGTAGTCCACCAGCAGCTCACCTCGCCGGTCACAGACGAACGACCACTGAGGCTGGAACACCACGTCGAGTGCCTCCAGGTCGGCTCCCACCAACCACTCCCCCACGAAGCGGTCGAATGAGGAGAACACCGGCGAGTCGTAGTCGGAGTTCGGGATCGGCTCCACGAAGTCGGTACCGCCCGAGCGGGCGAACTCATACGCGGACACGAGGCGGTCCCACGGATTTCGCACGAAACCGAAGCGGTAGTAGCGGCCGAATTCCCGTCGCGAGATGCGCTCGTAGTCGGCGGCTCGACGGTGTCCGATGTTGCCGCCGTAGAGGGCGAGCGAGATGCTCGTGCCCGCGGCCTTCGGCACATGGATGAAGATCGATCCGGTCTCACGGAAGCACGGACGAAAGACGTCCGTGCCCCCGCGAGCCAGATGAATGCGTTGTCGCCACAGCTCCGGGACCAGCCGGTCGTATGACCGGCGGATCACCGAAGACTCACGAGGCGAGGATCAGCGACGTCCGCGGCCACCGCGGCCACGGCCGCCACCACCGCCGCCGCTGGAGCGGCGGGGAGCGTCGGGACCGAGATCGCCGTATTCGCCGGCGAGCTCCTGGTCGAAGGCCGCCTCGAACGACACGGTCTCGGTGTCGTCGTCGGATGCCGGGCTGCTGTCGTCGCTGTCGCCGCCACGATCGCGGCCACGGTCGCTGTCGCGGCCACGGTCGTTGTCGCGGCCACGGCCGGCGCTGTCACGCGGGGCGCGATCCGACTTCTTGTCAGAGTCGGCGGCGCCTTCGGGCTTCAGGCTGATCTTGCCATTGGGGTCGACGTCTTCGACGGTGACCGCAATTTCCTGACCCAGCTCGAGCACGTCCTCGACACGATCGATGCGCTTGCCGCCACCGATCTTCGAGATGTGCAGCAGACCGTCACGACCCGGGAGGATGTTGACGAACGCACCGAACTTGGTGATGTTCACCACACGGCCCTGGTAGGTCGCGCCGACCTCGGCGGTGGGCGGATCGAGGATCAGCTGGATCTGACGCTCGGCCTCGTTCACGATCGCCTTGTCGGGCGATGCGATCGAGACGACGCCGACCATGCCGTCGTCGTCAACAGAGATGACGGCGCCGGTCTCGGCCTGGATCGAGTTGATGACCTTGCCCTTCGGACCGATGACCTCACCGATCTTCTCGATCGGAATCTCGAAGGAGACGATCTTCGGCGCCGTGTCACGAACCTCTTCGCGGGGCTCGGCGATTGCCGCGGCCATGACATCGAGGATGTCGAGACGAGCTTCCTTGGCCTGGGCCAGCGCACCGGCGAGGACGTTGGCCGGGATACCGGAGATTTTCGTGTCGAGCTGGAGAGCCGTGACGAAGTCGGTGGTACCGGCGACCTTGAAGTCCATGTCGCCGAACGCGTCTTCCGCACCGAGGATGTCGGTGAGGGTGACGTATTCGCCTTCGGCATGAACGAGGCCCATGGCGATACCGGCGACGGGTGCCTTGATCGGCACACCGGCGTCCATCAGCGACAGGGTCGAACCGCAGACCGAACCCATCGACGACGAACCGTTGGAGGCCATGACCTCGGAGACGGTGCGCACGGTGTAGGGCCATTCCTCGAAGGAGGGAACCACCGGGAAGACGGCGCGCTCGGCGAGGGCACCGTGACCGATCTCACGACGCTTGGGACCACGCATGAAGCCGGTCTCACCCGTCGAGAAGGGCGGGAAGTTGTAGTGGTGGAAGTAGCGCTTCTTGTCGATCGGCGAGAGGTCGTCGATCATCATGTCGCTGCGGCCGAGGCCGAGCGTCGTGAAGTTCAGGACCTGTGTCTCACCACGCTGGAAGAGGCCGGAACCGTGCGCTGTCGGGATGACCCCGACTTCGCTGGAGACGTTGCGCAATTCGTTGGTCTTGCGACCGTCGATGCGGATGCCCTCTTCGACGATGCGCTTGCGCACGACCGCCTTGGTGACCGAGCGGATCGCGTTCTTGATCTGCGACACGGCATCGTCGTCGTCGGCGAACTGACCTTCGAGCTCGGCGAGAACGGCGTCCTTGAGTTCGCCCTCCGCGTCCTGGCGCTGGGTCTTGTCAGCGATCTTCTGGGTCTCGGCGATGCGATCGGTGGCGGCCGACGAAACGGCAGCGAAGATCTCGTCGCTGTAGTCGGTGACGGTGGGGGGATCCATCTTGACGATGGGGCCCGCCGCGTCGATCGCCTGCTGCTGCAGCTCGATCATCTCGCGGATCCACACCTTGCAGGCCTCGAGGCCACCGGCGAGGACGTCTTCGTCGACCTTGGGGGTACCGGCTTCGTAGAGCTTCCACGAGTTTCCGGTGCCACCGGCCTCGACCATCATCACGGCGACGTCGTCGTCGGCGAGACGGCCGGCCACGACCATCTCGAAGGCCGATTCCTCGGACTCTTCGTAGGTCGGGAACGGGATCCATTCACCCTCGGGCGACCAGCTCATGCGCACTGCGCCGAGGGGGCCGTCGAACGGGATTGGCGAGAGGCTCAGGGCCAGCGACGCAGCGTTGAGGGCCAGCACGTCGTAAGGGTTTTCCTGATCGGCACCGAGCACGGTGCCCACGACGTGGACCTCGTTGCGGTAGCCGTCGGGGAACGCCGGACGCAGCGGGCGATCGATCAGGCGGCAGGTCAGAATCGCCTGCTCGCCCGCACGGGCCTCACGACGGAAGAACGAGCCGGGGATCTTGCCCGCGGCGTACATGCGCTCTTCGATGTCGACGGTCAGCGGGAAGAAGTCGGCGCCGGGACGGGCCGTCTTCGCACCGGTGGCGGTGACGAGCACGACGGTGTCGCCGATGCTCGCAGTTACAGAACCACCGGCGAGAGGGGCGAACTTGCCGATCTCGAAGGTGGCGTCTTTTCCTTCACCGCGCGTGAACGCGCCGGTGACGGTTTGGGTTTCAGTCATTTTCACTTGCTCCTGAGAGCGTGACTGCCAGTACCCAGTCGAATGACGCCGGCAATGTCTAGAGAGACACTGTCCGGAAGCATTCGACTAACACCAACATGTCACGCAGCTCATCTTCGCTGGACGTTCCAGCTACTGGGGATTTCGTCGGGCTCACGCACGTCGGTGCGCAAACCGAAAGGAGCGGCCCAAAAGGACCGCTCCCATATCTTGTCAGCGACGGAGCCCGAGGTGGGCGATCACTGATCGGTACCGCTCGACGTCGTTGTCCTTGACGTAGTCAAGAAGACGGCGACGCTTGCCCACCAACATCTGCAGGCCTCGGCGGCTGTGATGGTCCTTCTTGTGGACCTTCATGTGCTCGGTGAGGTGCGTGATGCGATCCGAGAGCAAAGCGATCTGGATCTCGGGAGATCCGGTGTCGCCCTCGGCGAGTTCGAACGCCTCCGCCATGCTGGCGATGGTGTCGGACTTGGGAGGCAAATTCACGGCCATAGTCGTAAGTTTCTTTCTGGGTGTCGTACCCGGCCACGGACCCCGCAATGCGCAGGCCGTCGCTGCCGATCGGCTTCGATCGGACCCTGAAAGGGTAGCGCTCGCCTTCCCACACCCCACCACGATCTCGTCGCAATGGAGTCTGCGCGCACTACTGCTCGCCGAGGGTCAGCATCCAGGTGCCGTCCTCGCCGCCGAGAACCAGCTCGAAGGAGATCGTTCGGCCGCTGCTTGTTGCCTGACAACTGAGCACCCGGGCGGGTTCCGCGACGATCACAGTACCCTCGCAGTCGGCGTCGATGGCGTCGATCGACAGGTCCCGCTCAAGCCGCGACACCAACGCATCGGCGGCGGACGCAACAACGAACAAGGGCTCTCGCACTTCCGCAGTTGCTCTGCCGAGTTCGTCGACCGCCACATCGATCGTCACGGCGTCAGTGTCGAGGACCGCGGTACAGAGCGTGGATTGGGCGATGACCTCGAGATCGAGGTCGGGGCAGTCGACTTCGGAGACGAGCGCCGGATCCGCCGGCCACACGGCCGCAGGCAGTGACGCCTCGAGAGTGCCGGCGCCGAGTGTCGGCGGCGCGGCTTCCGCACATGCGGCCGCCAACAACGCCGTCGCCAACAACAGGGTCAGCGCGATCATGCCGCGAGCCACAGGACCAGGCCCGTCTGTCCGAGGTGGTAGGTGGCGTGCACCAGTACGCGACCGCCCGGCGCCGGCCCGATGAAGCGGCCCCATCCGAGCAACGCGTCGGACGTCACGAAGAGCGCGCCGCCGATGCCGGTGATCACGAGCGCGGTGCCCGCGGCCACGACGCCCATCGCGCTCACGACAATGATGTACGCGGTGACCGCGGCAGTAATCAGCCGACCGTGTTGCCGAACAGCGGCGAGCAACTGAGGGACGACACCGAAACCAAGAGCGACGATGAGACCGGCGGCGACCAGTGCCGGAGCGACCTCGAAGTCTGACGCGAGGGCTCCGATGTAGAGAAGGTGAGCCAGCAGGAACGCCGCCAGGCCGGCTTCGAAGCGGGCGTCGGGTGTCATGAGCACCACATCGCCGACCAGCGATGCGCCGAGGGCGGCGATGATGATGCCGCGTTGCACGTTCGTGGCTCCGCCCGGATCGATCTCGATCGCGAGGGCCACACCGATCAGACAGATGATCACCGCCGGCTTGGCCAGAAATTCGACGCCGAGCCGATCAGTGGCCACCGACCACCAGTCGAAGGTTGCCGCCACGCCGGCGGCAACGAGCAGGATCGCTGCCGTGGTGGTCATCAGCAGATCAGATGTCGGCCGCGAGGGCGTCGGCGTAGGAGGCACCCTCCTGGATGAGCGTCTTGTATTGCATCACGTGGCGGGGCCGGTTGAAGCCGAGAACGCCGACGAGGCGCCCCTCGCGGCCATACAGCGCGGCGAAACGTCGTTCTTCGATCGAGCCGGTGACAACCTGCATTTGGTCGTCGGGCCGGATGCGGCCCGCGAGTTGGATCTTGCGATCGTATTGGTCGGACCAGAACCAGGGAACCGGCGCAAAGGGCTCGGCTTCGTCATCGGTCTGGAGAAGCCGACGAGCCGCATGTCCGCCCTGTTCGACGGCGTTGTCCCAGTGTTCGACTCGCATCACTTCACCGAACCGCGGGTTCGGCCACCGAGCGACGTCGCCTGCCGCGGTGACACCCGGTGCGGCCAGACACGTGGCGTCGCAAACGACGCCGTTGTCGATCTCCAACCCGGATCCCTCGAGCCATTCGGTATTCGGGATCACGCCGATGCCGACCACAACGATCTCGGCCTCGATGACAGAGCCGTCGGACAGCCGCACCCGCTCGACGCTCCCGTCCCCTTCGATCGCGTCCACACCGACGCCGACGCGAAGGTCGACGCCGTGCTCTCGATGGACGTCGGCGCACACTGCGCCGATTTCGTCGCCGAGCACACGCCCGAGAGGTTGCGGCAGCGCCTCGATCAGCGAGACCTCGAGGCCTCGCTCTCGAGCGGTCGCCGCAACCTCGGCGCCGATGAAGCCGGCGCCGACGACCACCACCCGCGAAGGGTTGGCATCGAATGCGGCACGCAGGGCCAGAGCGTCGTCGAGACCGCGCAGCACGAAGACGCCGTCCAGATTCTCGGTGCCCGGCAGGGTGCGGCACCGAGCGCCAGTGGCGATCAGGAGCCCGTCGACTTCAAGGTCATCGCCGTCGTCGAGCGTCAGTCGCCGGCTCGCGAGCTCGAACCCCGTCGCGCGGGTGCCGAGACGAAACTCGAGGTCGTATTCGGCGAGCTTCTCGGGCTTGGTCAGCGCGAGGCGATCGTTGTCCCAATCACCCGCGAGGAACTGCTTGGACAGCGGCGGCCGGTCATAGGGCGCGTGAGGTTCATCGCCGATCAGCGTGATCGGCCCGTCGAATTCTTGACGACGAAGCGACTCGGCAGCACGGAGGCCGGCAAGCGAAGCGCCGACGATCGTGATGGAGCGGCGGGTCACTCCGCGATGGAGATGGCCTGCTTCGGGCAGCGCTGCACGCACTCCTCGAGGGCCTCACGGCGGTCCTCGGCGGGCTCTTCGTTGAGCACGTAGAGGAAGTCGTCATCGCGGACCTCGAAGAGATCGGGCGCGATCTGCATGCAGATTGCGTTGCTCTCGCAGAGGTCAAAGTCGACCACGATCTTCATGTGCGTCACCTTTCGTGCCATTGGCATCGGCTCGGGGCGAACATCATGCCCCACGCAACACGTTCTTGCTAACCCCAGTGTTGCGAACCGCAGGGTTGCGAACGCCCGTGTTGCGAACCTCTGCGGTCCTCAGTTCTCGAGCGCCGAATAGTCAGCGCCGGTCAGTTCGACTGACGCGTCCCACAGAAGAACTGCGTCGCCGTCGTTCTTGGCACGATCAGTCATCCCGACCTTCTTCGGGTGACCCTTCATCTCGCCCATTCCGTCGGGTCCGAAGTAGTCGCCGCCCGAGACGTCGGGGTCGACTGCGGCCCGCAACTGGGGAAGCGCTCCCATCGCCGCCGATTGCGACATCAGTCGCTCGGTCACGGGCCGCGTCAGGGCCATCAGGTTGCTGAGAATGCCCCCGGCATTGTCCCTGCCCAACTCAGTGGAGGACGCGCCGGGGTGCGCCACGGTAGAGATGGTCTCCCGGCCGGCATGGGCCAGGCGTCGCTGGAGCTCTCGGGTGAAGAGGATGTTGGAGAGCTTGCTCTGGCCGTAGGCGCCCCATGGGCTGTACTTCCCTTCGCCCATCAGGTCATCGAAGTTCATCTTCCCGAACTTGTGCGCGTTGCTACTCACGTTGACCACACGGCTTCCCGCTCCGGCGACGGCCAGCGCTGGGAGCAGAAGCGCAGTGAGCGCGAAGTGGCCCAGGTGGTTGACGCCGAACTGCAGCTCGAAGCCCTGGGCCGTCGTGCCTTGCGGCGTCGCCATGACGCCGGCGTTGTTGATCAGCAGGTCGAGGCGATCGTGGGCCGCGAGGAATTGTGCGGCAGACCCGGCGATGCCGTCGAGGTCGGCCATGTCGGTCAGCAGGACTTCGACCGATCCGCTCGGTTCGAGCGCGTTGATCTTCGCTTCTGCCGCGGCCGCCTTGTCGGCGTTGCGACACGCGAGCACGACATGAGCGCCGTGCTCCGCGAGCGCTCGCGCCGTCTCGTAGCCGAGACCGGTGTTGGCGCCGGTGACGAGTGCGACTCGTCCGGCTTGATCGGGGATGTCGTCTTCAGTCCACTTGCTCATGAGGGAAGCCTGTCATCTTTCGATGTCAAAACCCCACCGTTCGCGAGCGGCGGCATCGTTTTCCAGCGCGACATGAGCCGGGTGGTGCTGGGCCAGGATCTCGAGCACCCGCTCATGGGCGACCTCGGCGGCGCGTTTGCCTCCCGCCTCGATCCAATTGTCGGGTGTGTCTCGATCACCGATCTCGGGATACACGTACTCCTTCAGCATCAGATCGAGCGTTTGCTGCGAGCCGAGGAAGTGGCCCGGGCCGTCGATCACCTCGGCGATCACCTCGCTCGACAGCGTCTCTTCGTTCACTTCGATCCCGCGAACTGTGCGATTGATCGAGCCGAGCATGTCGTTGTCGATCACCAGCGCCTCGAGCGAGCACGAGAGGAGCGAGCCGAGCATGCCGGCCGACTCGTAGACGAGGTTGGCCCCGGCGTGGCCGGCAAGCGCAATATTGAGGCCCTTCTCGTAGCCGGCCTGATTGTCGGGCACCTTTGAGTCGGTCATTCCGGCGGCCACGCCGGACGGGAGCCCGAGCCAATTCGTGATCTGCGCGGCAGCCGCGTTCAGCACGCCTTCCTCGCCGCTGCCGCCACTCATGGCGCCAGTGCGGAGATCGGACACGAAGGGCCACAGGCCCATGACGCAAGGATGACCGGGGCTCATAAGGTTCACGGCGGTCAGTGCCGACAGGCACTCGGCGAGCGCCTGCGCCAGAGAGCCGGCGAGTGCAGCCGGCGAGGTCGCGCCAGCCTGCCCCGCCGACAGGAGATTGATCGGCATACCGATCTCGACCTGAGCGACCATGCAGTTGGTCGACTCCTCGGCGAAGCGCAGCGGCGGCACCACGAACGTGTTGTTCGCGGCGACGAACGGTCGCTTGCGGAACTCGCCGTCGCCACCGGCGAGCATGTCGTACATCTCGATGGTTTCGTGCACATGTTCGCGCTCGAACCAGGACGTCCCCACCGGCTTTCCGGTCCCGACGGTGGCGGCGTAGGCCGTGGTCAGATCGAGGTCGCGGCTGTCTTCCTTGTCCCGGGCGACGACCGTGCGCACGAAGAAGTGGATGTTGTCGAGCGAGTCGACCACGCGGGCGCAGTCGTAGACGTCTTGTGCGGTGCTGTGGCGGAACGTGTTGGTGTCGTGGTCGTGCATGAGCACGGCCGCTCCCGCGGTGCCGAAGTGAACCTTGTCGCCTCCCACCTCGATCGACTTGTCGTCGTCGAAGCCGTGCCATATCCATTCCTTCTTGGCTGTCGCAATGGCCCCTTCGACGAGATGACGAGGGAAGTAGAGCCGGTCACCCTCCATCCAACCGCCGGCCTCGGTGACCACCTGGATGAACTCAGGTACGGGCGACCCCATCCCGATGTTCTCGAGCAGGCCCAGTGCCGCGTCGTAGACCATCTGCATGTCGCGCTCGGTCAGGGGTTTGTAGCGGCCGCCCGCGAGGCCTGGCCGTATCGGCCGGTCGTCGACCTCCACCGGCGCGGCCCGCTCGGCGATGCGGCCGGCCCGGCCTCCGGTTCGACGACGGGGTTCGTTCGTCATGTCGCTCCTACGCGCGAAGCGCGATGTTGGCCGCGTCGTACGCGGGTTCAGCCAGGACGGTGGCGGTTCGATGCCGGCCGAGCATCTCGAGCTCGAATGTCGACCCCGGTGCCTCGTACTCCGGCGTGACGTAGACGAACGCGAGACTCTTTCCAACCGTATGGCCGAAGGCACCGCTGGTTCCGATCCCCATCACCTGGCCGTCGTTGCCATATGCCGGTTCGTTGCCGAGCAGGTCTGACGGCCCGTCGTCGAGCTCGCAATAGACAAGCACTGTCGAGAGCGGCTCGGCTTGATCGCGCCGCGCCACCGTCTCGGCCTTGCCGATGAAGTCACCGTCGAAGTCCACGAAGCGTTCGAGCCGCGCCTCGATCGGAGTGATCTCGGTGGTGAGCTCACTCCCCCACGCCTTGTAGCCCTTCTCGATGCGCATCACGTTCATCGCGTAGGCGCCGAAGTGGACGAGACCATGCGGTTCGCCCGCGGCCACGATCGCGTCGTAGAGCGACGCCATCTGTTCGATGGGGAAGTGCAGCTCCCAGCCGAGTTCGCCCACATACGAGACACGAAGGGCCGTGCACGCCACGCCCGCGATCTCGATCTCCTGCGCAGTCAGCCAGCGGAAGGACTCGTTGGTGAGATCGGCGTCGGTGAGCGTTTCCAGCACGTCGCGAGCCCGAGGCCCGGTCACACCCAGGAGACCCAACTGGTCGGTGACATCGGAGACCGTGACCTCTTCACCGGGGAGTACGTGGTCGTTCAACCAATCCTCGTCGTGGGTGGTCCCCATGATCGCGGAGTTCAGGTAGAAGCGGTCGTCCCCGAGGCGGGTGATCGTCATTTCGCACTCGATGCCCCCCATGGCCGTCAGCATGTGCACGAGGCGCATGCCGCCGGTCTTGGTCGGGATCTTGTTGGCCGACAGCCGGTCGAGCAACGCGGCCGCGTCGGAGCCAGTCACCTCGAACTTGGCAAAGGCGGTGAGGTCGGCGATACCCACTCGTTCACGCACGCCACGCACCTCCTCGCCCACGATGTCGAACGCGTTCGAGCGCATGAAGGTGTGTTCCTCCGGCTCGCCGAAGTACTGCGGGCGTTCCCAGCCGTAGACCTCTTGCCACTGCGCCCCGAGCGCATCCAGGCGGTCGTAGATCGGCGTGACCTTCTGCTTCCGCGCCGCCGGCAGGTTCTCACCCGGCCGGCGGGCCTGATACATCTCGTGGTACTCCTCGATCGCCTTCTCAAAGGCGAAGGCGCCGTGCGGACCGGTGTGGTCACCGAAGCGACGAGGGTCCATTCCTCGCACATTGATCTCGGTCTGTCCGTGCACCATCCACTGCGCCAGGTACTTACCGGCGCCCGGGCCCTGCGTGATCCCGATCGACGCACCGTTGCAGTGCCAGTAGTTCCGAAACCCCGGCGCCGGCCCCATGAGATAGCCGGAGTCGGGAGTGTGGGTGATCGGACCGGAAACCACCGTCTTGATGCCGGCATCGGCCCATGCAGGGACCCGATCGAGGGCAACAGTGAGGCAGTCGGCGATGTTGTCGAGGTCCGGAGGCGTCAGATGGAAGTCGAGCTTCCAGTCGATCCCGTCGACGCCGTACGTCTGGGCGTTCGCCATTTCGTACGGGCCGATCAGGAGTCCGTCGATCTCGCGGCGGTAGTACGAGGACGAAACCGGGTCGCGTGTGACCGGCGGTTCGAAGTCGAGCTCCTTCATCGCGTCGAGCGGCTCCGTGACGATGTACTGGTGAATCACCGAAACGATCGGGACATCGAGGCCGATCATGGCGCCGAGTTGTGGGGCGTAGCAGCCGGCCGCGTTGACGACGTGCTCGGCCACGATCTTGCCCTTCTCGGTGATCACCTCCCAGCGTCCGTCGGGGAGCTGATTCATGTCGGTCACGCGATTGTGGCGGACGACCTCGCAACCGAGCTGGCGAGCACCCTTGGCCATCGTGTTGGTCGTGCCGGTCGGATCGGCCCAGCCGTCGTTCGGGGTGTAGAAGCCGGTCTGCACGTCGTCGATGTTCTCGAAGAGCGGGTTCAGTTCCTTGATCTCGCTCGGCGAGATGATGTAGCTCTCGAGACCGAGCTGGTTGAGCTGTGCGTGGACCTGCTTGTGCCAGAGCACGTCCTCATCGGTGATGGCAAAGCGAATGGCGCCGCAGCCGTGCCAGCCCGCAGACAGCCCGGTCTCCTCCTCGATCTTCGGGTACAGCGAGATGGCTTCCTGATGGACCTTCGCCATGTTCAGGTCGCCGATGAAGTTGGGGACGAGGCCGGCCGCGTGCCACGTGCTGCCCGACGTGAGCTCGCCCTTCTCGATGAGCACCGTGTCGGTCCAGCCCTCGTGGGCGAGGTGATACAGCAGACCGACACCCATCGCGCCGCCTCCCACGATGACGCAGCGCGTCTCTTCCTTCATCAAACCTCCTGTCGTCGTTCCACTCAGTGGAACGTTTCGTACAGTGAGTTATTGTAGTTCTTGTCATGCAATCAATCGAGCGAACCTTCAGCATTCTCAGCGCGCTGGCGGAGCACCACGAACGAGCCGGTGTCAGCGAGATCTCGCGGCGCGCCGACCTTCCCAAGAGCACGACGTCGCGGATCCTCACCAGCCTCGAGTCGATCGGCGTCGTCGAGCGCATCGGTGACAAGTACGGCATCGGAAACGCGCTCGCAACACTGACCCACGGCGCTTCTCCCGTCGGCTCTCTCCGCGAGCTCGCTCGACCCCAGCTGGTCGAGTTGGCCGACGCCCTGGGCGAGAACGCGTCGCTGGTGGTCGACGATGGCGATCAGTCGCTCTACATCGATACGGCGACGCCTTCGGAACTCCAGGTGCAGGTGCAGGACTGGACCGGCGAACGCCTCCCGTTCCACGCGGCGGCCGGCGGGATCTGTCTGATGTCGACCTGGAACAAGGCGCGCCTCGCTGAACTCTGCGACGCCGGGCTCGAGGCCTATACCGCCGAGACCGTCACCACACTCGCCGGTCTGCGCCGCAAGCTCCGTGAGCTCGATCGCGACGGCGTCGCCTGGACCGTGCGCGAGTTCTCCGACGACGTCACGGGGATCGGTGCTCCCATCATGAGTCCCGATGGCGACGCAGTCGGTGCGATCAACGTCTACGGACCGACCTTCCGGTTCCCCGGCAAGTGGCCGCCGGTCCAGATCGCGGACACGGTCATCGACGCATGTGCGCGGATCTCGACACGATTGGCCGGCGAATAGCTTCCCTTCGTTCTGGCCTGACCCAGCCGATTGAAAAGGGTGACCCGTCTCGCCGCGTTTCTCGTCGCCGCACTCGCGGCCGTCAGCTTGTCGGTCGCCCCGGCCGCAGCAGCTGATGACGCTCGCGCGTTCTGTGACGTCGAGGACGAGCGGTACTACGCCGAAGCCGTCGCGTGGGCGAAGTCCGTCGCCATAACCTCCGGCGTGAACGACACGGAGTTCGACCCCGACGGGACGACGACTCGCGGCCAAATCGTCACGCTGCTTCATCGCTTTCTCACCTGGCGCGACGGCGCCGCTCCACCATCAGGCCCGCACGCCTTCGGGGATGTGGCCGTTGGCGCCTACTACGCGGACGCGGTTGGTTGGGCCGCCGCCAATGACATCACCACCGGCATCGCCCCGGGGCGATTCGCTCCAGAGGGGCCGACGACCCGTGCCCAATTGGCCACGTTCGTGTACCGAACGCAGGGCACCCCGACGCCGGTCACGGGTGCGCCGTTCGACGACGTCGACCAGGCGGGATGGTACGCGGATGCCGTCGCGTGGATGGCCGAGGAGGGCCTGACCACCGGCACGGGTCCACGCACCTTCTCACCTCAGGCCACGTCCTCACGGGCGGAGGTCATCACGTTCCTTTGGCGACTCTCGGGCGAACCGCCGGCTGAGGACTTCGAGCCGGCCCCGTGCCCCCGAACCTTCAGCGCGATCGGTGACTCGGTCATGGGAGGAACTCGTGTCGACTCGGTCCTGACCGGCGACACCTTTCTCGGCTGGGAGGGCACCGTTGATGCCCGCGGTTGCCGCCAGGCGCTCGAAACAGTGCACGACACCATCTGCGGATCCGGCCAGATCCTGAGCACGCTCGCCACGATCGAGGCCGCGACCGCAGATCACTCCCTCGGCGACGTGGTCATCATCCACGCCGGAACAAATGGTCCACTCGAGTCCGCCGCGCTCGACGCGATCATCGGCGCCGCTGGCTCAGCCGACACGATCTGGCTCATGACGGTTCGTTCGCCCTGGAGCAATCAGGTCGTGGAAAACGAACGGATCGTGGACGCCGCGAATCGTTGGAGCTCGACGCGCGACATTCGAGTCCTCGACTGGTCCGCGACGGTCGACGCCCGCCCCGACGCGATCGGAGCGGACGGCATACATCTCTCCTTCGTGGGCCGGCAGATCTACACCGACCTCATCGGCGACGCGCTGGCTGCGTCGTAGCTCTCTCATCCACCGGGAACCTCCCAACCCCGGGCAACGTTGTCGATCCATGGACAAGCGACTCGTTTCGTTGATCGCAGGTGCCGCGGCCGCCGCAGGGATCGCCGTCGTCGCGCCGGAGATCTACTCGGGAACGTTCAGCGACCTCGGCACCTTCCTGCGGGCTGCCACCCTGGTCATCGCCCTCATCGCGTGGGCCGTCGTTGTCCGCCGCGTCGGCGGTCGCCGACCCGCAGCCACACTCATCTCCGTCGCGCCCGCGTTCATCGCGCTGTGGTTGGTGCTGTGGCCCTACATCCGACCGGCAACCGAGGTGGACGAGGCGTTCCCACCGGTATCTGCCGCGACCACCACGTCATCGTCGACCACCACGGCACCCCAGCCGACCACCGTCGCACCCGACTCGGCATCACCGACGAGTACCACCACGAGCACGAGCACCACGACCACGACGACGACGACCGTGCCGCCGGAACCGGTGGAACTGTCGCGAGCCCCCTTCCAGGGCCTGACCGGACACCGGGGCAGTGGCGATGCCGCGGTCTACCGGCTGGCCGACGACTCGATCCTGCTTCGTTTCGAGGAAGTCGACATCGGATCCGGTCCTGATCTCGAGGTGTACCTCATCCCGGGATCGGATCAGCGGGGCCTCAGCGGCGGCCACCACGTTGCTGCGCTGACGGCCGAGCGCGGCAACCAGAACTACACCGTGCCCACAGATGTCGACCTGACCGCCGGCACCTGGACGGTTCTGGTGTGGTGCGAGACATTCGATGTCGAGGTCGCCAACGCAACCCTCTCGAGCTGACTACATCTTCGGTCGAAGATTCTTCGGGTCGTACCAGCTGCTGATGCCCGGGGTGACGGGGATGCGAGCCCCGGCGATGTTGGTCTCCCAGGTGCCCTCGTCGAGCCAACTCCTGGTGATCGCCTCATCATGTTCGAGGTAGCCCATCGCACAACAGCGATCCTCGGTCGCACTCCACATCGAGGATGAGGTGCGACCAACGACGATGCCATCTCGGTAGAAGGGTTCGTCGTGATACGTCTGCAGGTCCGGATCCTCGATTCGGAACTGGATCAGACGCTTCGTCTTCGGTGCCTCCCTCTGCGCTTCGAGGGCGGCCCGGCCGTTGAAGTCGCCGTCCTTGTCCCAGGCGATCGCGAATCCGAGACCCGCTTCGATCGGCGTGTCCTCGTCGGTGATGTCGTGCCCCCAGTGGCGCATACCCGCTTCGAGGCGTAGCGAGTTCATCGCGTGATAGCCGGCGTGGACGAGGCCGTGTGAGGTACCGGCGTCGACGATCGAGTCGTAGACAGTCACTGCGTCGGCGTTGGGGATGTACAGCTCCCAGCCCAGCTCGCCGACGTAGCTCATCCGCAGCGCCAGCACCTCGGCCCCGGCGACAGAGATTCGCTGACCCGTTCCGAACTCGAATCCGTCGTTGCTGAGGTCGGCGTCGGTGAGCTCGCCCAACAGCGCCCGCGAGTTCGGGCCCATGAGCCCGATCATCGCCTGCTCGTGGGTCACGTTCGTCATGGTGACCCGACGCCCGGCGGCCGCACGCCGCAGCCACGTCCAGTCTCGGATCTCCGCGGCGGCCGCGGTCACGACGAAGAACCTGTCGTCGCCGAGCCGGTTCACGGTCAGGTCAGCCTCGATGCCGCCGCGGTCGTTGCACCATTGGGTGTACACGGCCTTCCCGATCGGCGCATCCACTTGCGCCACGCTCACTCGGTTCAACACCTCGAGCGCGTCGGGCCCCTCGACGATGAACTTCGCGAACGACGTCTGATCGAACAGGCCGACGGCCTCGCGCACGCCGAGGCACTCGCGCATCATGTTGTCGTGCCAGTTCTGCTTGCCGTACGAGTACTCGTACTCCTTGGCTTGCCCGGGATCGGCGTACCAGTTCGGACGTTCCCAACCGGCCGTCTCGCCGAATACCGCACCAGCGGCGGCGATCCGGTCGTGCAGCGGTGAGATTCGCTGGCCGCGAGCGCTCTCGTACTGGCGAAAGGGCCAGTGCATTGCATAGAGGAGCCCGAGACTCTCGGAGATCCTCTCCTTGAGATAGCCCTCGTCGGCCTGGAAGGGCAGCGCTCGACGAATGTCGACCGAGTTCAGGTCCATCGGTGGATGCTTGTCGGCGATCCAGTCGGCGAGCGCCCACCCGACGCCACCGGCCGATTGGATCCCCACAGAGTTGAAGCCGGCGGCGACGTAGCAGTTGTCGACTTCAGGGGCCTCGCCCATGTAGTAGACGCCGTCGGGCGTGAATGCTTCGGGGCCGTTGAAGAAGAGCTGGAGGCCGCACTCGCCCAGGGCCGGCACCCGATGGATCGCTTGCTCGAAGATCGGACCGATGTGCTCCCAGTCCTCCGGCAAGCTCTGGAACGAGAAGTCGCGCGGGATCTGGTCCATGCGCCAGACCTTGCCGCGAGGCTCGAAGAAGCCGGCCATGATCTTGCCGGTCTCCTCCTTGAAGTACGTGTAGTGCTCCGGGTCGCGGAGCGTCGGCATGCCGATCTCCACGCCGTCGATCGGTTCGGTGACGATGTAGAAGTGTTCGCACGCCTGCAACGGCACGTTGACGCCGATCTGCGCGGCGAGATGGCGGGTCCACATGCCCGAGGCGAGCACCACGATCTCGGCCTCGATCTTGCCCTTCTCGGTCACAACCCCGGTGATCTTGCCGTTGCTCGTCTTGAGCTGGGTGACCGCGACGTTCTCGATCACCTTGGCGCCGCGGGACTTGGCCCCCTTGGCCAGGGCCACGGTCGTGTCGACGGGCGACGTCTGCCCATCGCGAGGAATGAACAGGGCGCCGACCAGATCATCGGTCCGCAGCAGCGGCCACTTGTCGGCGGCCTCGTCGATGCCGATGACCTGGGTCTCGACTCCCACCCCCTCGGCCATCGTGGCGCCCCGGAGAATCTCCTCCCATCGCTCCTCGTTGTCCGCGACCGAGATCGATCCGGGGGTTCGATAGCCCGTTGCCTGGCCGGTCTCGTCCTCGAGTTCCTCGAAGAGACGGGCTGAGTAGGTCGCGAGTTTTGTGAGCGAGTGGGTTGCCTTCAGCTGCGACACCAGCCCCGCGGCATGCCACGTCGTGCCGCACGTGAGCGTGCCCTGTTCGAGGACGACCACGTCGGTGATTCCTCGGCGGGTGAGGTGATACGCGATGCTCGCGCCGATGATCCCGCCGCCGACGACGACGACCTGGGCGCGGTCGGGGACCGGAGATGACATCGCCGGAGGTTAGACCCGCGAACTGATTTCGAACACCGTTTCTCGGTGTTCTAGGTTGCGGGCGTGAGCGAACCCTCAGCCCCGTCAGAAGAAGTCAGCAGCGCCCCGAAATTCCACACGGACCGCAGTCACTACGGTCGGGCGTTCGAGCAGTGGTTCGCCGGCCGATACCCGAGTCGGTCGGACGTCAAGGTGACCGACATCGACATCCCCGTCTCGACCGGATTCTCGAATGAGACCGTCTTCCTCGATCTCGCGTGGACCGAAAGCGGCGCGTCCCAGGCCGAGCGATACGTCGCTCGAATCGAACCGGCCACCGGTGCACTGTTCCCCGCGCAGACCGACCAGTGCGGCGTGTCCGTCGAGGTCCAGTATCGGGCCATGGAGACCGTCGGCGCCCACAGCGCCGCGCCCGTGCCCGAACTGCTCGGCTACGAATCGGACCCGGCTGTCATCGGCCAGCCCTTCTTCGTGATGGGGTTCACCGAGGGTCGGATCCCGGCTGACCAGCCGCGCTACTCCGAGGAGGGCTTCCTCGTCGATGAAGCAACTCCGGAGGAACGCCTCCGGATGGTCGAGTCGGGACTCGAGGCGATGGGCCAGATTCACAACATCGACTGGCGTGCCGCCGGTCTCGACTGGCTCGACACGAGCGGCACGGGCGAACCGTCGACCAAGGTCCAACTCGACCTCTACCGCTCGGCCACACTCGGCTGGCTCGACGGCCGCGAACACCCCGTCCTCGACGCCGCGTTCGACTGGCTCTACGAGAACGATCCCAACGACGACCGCATCGGTTTGTCCTGGGGTGACTCGCGCCTGGGCAACGTCATCTGGCAGGACTACGAGCCGGCCGCCGTCGTCGATTGGGAGGCCTGCGCCCTCTCCCCCACCGAGGCCGACGTCGGCTGGTGGCTCATGTTCGATCGCATGTCGTTCGACGAGCCGGGCAATGCCCGTATGGAAGGCTTCCCGACCCGCGAAGAAATGATCGAGATCTACGAACGGGTCTCAGGCCGCGAGGTCCGCAATCCTCACTACTGGGAGGTCTTCGGCACCATGCGGTTCTGTGCGATCTTCATCGGGCTGGCCGATCGCATGGTCGGCGATGGTCTCGTTCCTGCCGAACTCAACATGTCGGTCGCGAACATGGTCACCCAGTCGCTGGCCACGCTTCTCGGGACCGAGAACCCCACACCCAGCGCCTTCTGATCATGAGGGGGCTGGTGCTATGGCTCAGCTCGCCGCAGCGATGACCTCTGCGTAGCTGTCGAGCATCGGGATCAGCGCATCGGCGCCCATCGGCGGGAGACCGAACACGAACCGAGCGACGCCGGCGTCTTCGTGGCGCTTCGCCTCATCAGCATCGGGCGGCGCCGCGTAGAGCGACAGTTCGATCTCGCTGACGTCGCGATCGTTCTTGGCGCATTCCTCGGCGAGGACGTCGAGTTCGTCGAGCATCGACCCGCGACCGTTGATGGGCATCCATCCGTTGCCATAGCGGGCCGCTCGACGGGGTCCCCACGGGGAGGCACCGCCGACATGGATCGGCGGGTGAGGTGTCTGCACCGGCTTGGGCTTCGACCAGATCGGATCGAAGTCGACGAAGTCGCCGTGGTACTCGGCCGGATCGTCGGCCCAGATCGCCTTCATCGCCTCGACGCTCTCGCGCATCAGCTTCCAGCGCGTGGAGAAGTCGCCACCGTGGTTCTCCATCTCCTCTGCGTTCCACCCGCCGCCGACACCGAGGATGAAGCGACCCCCGGAGACATGGTCGATCGACGCCACTTGTTTGGCCAAGGTGATCGGGTGGTGCTGGGGCACGAGGGTGATGCCTGTCGCCACCTTCAGTGTCGTCGTCGCCATGGCCGCTGCGGTCAGCGCAACGAATGGGTCCATCGTCTCGTAGTACATCTGCGGCAAGTCGGCGCCGCCCGGCCAGGGGCTCTTGCGACTCGCCGGGATGTGCGTGTGCTCGGCAACCCAGAGCGACTCGAAGCCACGCTCCTCGAGGGCCTGGCCGAGCTCGGCCATCGGCATCGCGTCGGCAGTCGGAAAGATGGTCGCGCCGAAATGCATCTGGCAGATTCCTCGGTGTTTGAGTGAGCTATTTGAGTGAGTTGCGTGTGGGCGAGTAGGTGTGAGCGAATTGGGTGCGAGGCTCAGGCGACCTCGACGGACGCGCCAGCCACCCTCTCACTGACGACCCGGCTCGATCCACCCGACTTCATCGAGACGCCGTAGAGACAGTCAGCTGCCTCCATGGTGCGCTTCTGGTGGCTGACCAGGAGCATCTGGGCATCGGCCCGGAACTCGTCGACGAGCGAGAGGAAGCGGTGCAAGTTGACATCGTCGAGGGCGGCCTCGACCTCGTCCATCACGTAGAACGGCGACGGACGGCTCCGGAACACGGCGAAGAGGAAGGCGAGCGCAGTGAGCGTTCGCTCGCCACCGCTCAGCAGCGACAACTTGCGGACGTTCTTGCCGGACGGACGAGCGCTGATCTCGATGCCGGTGTTGAGCAGATCCTCGGGTGTCGTGAGGGCGAGCGAGCCCTGCCCACCGGGGAACAGTGTCTCGAACAGCTGCTGGAAGTTGACGGCGACGTCGGCGAACGCCGAGGCAAAGACCGTGACGATCTCCTCATCGATCGAGGCGATCACCTTCGAGAGTTCGCGCCGAGTACCGCGGATGTCGTCGAGCTGTCCTTGCAGGAACGTGTGGCGCTCCTGCAGCGACTGGTACTCCTCCAGCGCGAGCGGATTGACCGGTCCCATGATGTCGAGTTCGGATTCGAGCTGGCTGAGCCGGGTGGCGGGCTCGATCCCGCCGTCGAGGGGCGGACACTCGGCCGAGACCGCGACGTCGGGGGCCAGATCGTGTTCGGCCCGAAGCCGCTCGACCGCGCCCTGAAGCTTCGTGCGAAGCTCGGCCTCTTCCACCTCGGCTCGAGCCGACTGCACTCGCAGGTTCTCGAGCTGCTTCTCGGCCTCGGCCTTGGCTCGACGCAGACCGTCGAGTTCGCGCGTGACCTGCTGGGCGGCCTCGGACTGACGACGGCGACGTTCGCGCACCTCGTTGAGCCGAGCGTCGACGACCGTGGTGCGGGTGGCGACGGCGGCGGCCAGTGCTTCCAGCACCGAGGCCTTTCGATCCAACATCTCGCGTTGCTCGCCGGCCGCGGCGCGCTCGACGGCGTCGCGCTCGAGGCGAGTGTCGATCTCGGCGAGCCGGGTGGTCAAGAACTGCTGGCGTTCCTCGAGGCCGGCTGCCCGTACCTCGATGTCGGTACGCAGGGATCCGACCGTGGCGGCGCGGGCTTCGATGTCGGAACGAGCCAAGGCCAGACGACGGCCCTTCGCGAGCGACTCGGTCTCGTCGGCTTCGAGCAACGGGAGCGATGTTTCCAACTCGGCGATGCGGGCCGACTCGCGCTCGACTCGCACGGTGAGTTCATCGAAGCGACCCTGCAGGGCGTCGGCCTCGGTGATGATGTCGCGTCGGTCAGCTTCGATTCGCTGCAACGCGTCGGCCGCCGCGGTGAGTCCTGAGTCGATGCCATCCAGCCGCTCGGACAGCTGATCCGACGCGAGCACGCGGCCGGCGAGAGCCTCGCGAGCGGCGGCGACGCGGCGATCGGCTTGCTCGCACATGGTCTGCGTGGACGCAGCCTTCTCAACTGCCTCTACCAATGCGGCACCCGTGGCGCCGGATCCGCTGGCCCCGATGCGCCAGCCGTCGGGACCGAAGCGATCACCTGTCTTGGTGACAACCGTGCGCGACGGGTCGGCTGCCACCGCGTCGGCGGCGGCGCGCCAGTCGCCGTCGATGACCCCGATGTGGCCGATCAGCGCGTCGAGCAAGCCGTCGACGCCGGGCTGGGTCCCTCGGACGCGCGCACGGATGGAGTCCCCTCCAGAGTCACCCCGTTGTGCCGCGGCGCCGAGGGCCAGCACGGCCCCGGTGGAATCGCCCTCGCTGAGGCGATCGAGCGAACGTCGCGCCGTGTCCGGGTCGCGGACGATGACCGCACCAAGCGCTTCACCGGCTGCCGACTCGAAGGCCGTCTCCCAGCCTTCGTCGACGGCAACGAGATCCAGCAGCGTGCCGAGTACGCCATCGACCTCGGCCAAACGGGCCGCGCCCGCCTGCGCACGAGCTTCGTCGAGCGCAAGGGTCAAAGCCTCGGCCCGGGCGACCCAACGGTGATGATCGGCCTCGGCGTCGGCCTGCTCCGCGATGACGCCGGCGAGCTCGTCTTCCGCGCCGAGGCGAGCCGATTCGGCCGCCTCCGTCGCGGAGACCAACGGCTCCTCCTCGTCGTGAAGCGCGCCGAGTTCGTCGCGTCGCTCCGCCGAATCGCGGTCGAGCAACGTACGCCTGTCGCTCAGTTCAGTGAGCCGCGTCTGAAGGCGGCCGACCTCGCTGGCACCGCGCTCGGTGGAGGCCTTGAGCGCTCCGAGTTCGCCCCGAACCTCTGAGGCTTGGCCGCTCGGCACCGGGACACCGTCGCCCCACTCCTCCTGGAAGGTCTCGCGGTCGAGCGCGAGCTCTCGCTCGGTGGTTTCCAGTCGTTCGGCATCGGGAGCCAGCGCCGCGAGTTCGGCCTCGACTCGAGAGAGGTCTTCGCGAGACCGAGCCGATTCGGCTTCCAGGTTGGCGATCACACCACGATCGGTGAACGCCGCACGCTCGCGGTCGACGCCACGACGACGCTCGGCCAGCACAGCCGACAGGCCACGGGCTCGTTCGCGCATCGACTCGAGCCGCACCAGGGCATCGCCCAGGTCGTCGCCACCGTGATCGGCGAGCCGCTGCTCGTTCGATGACACCTCGGCGCTCAAACGCTCGAGTTCTGTCTTGGTGGTGTGCTCGCGCTCACCCCGGGTGCTGCGAAGCTCGCTGACCGTCTGCAGCTTGATACGCAGGTCGCCGATCTCCAGCCCGGCGAGGTGGATGCGCAGCGCGGTGAGTTCGCTGATCAGGTCGCCGTGACGACGGGCGGCCTCTGCCTGCTTCTCGAGCGGGCGGAGATTGCGGCGAACCTCACGCATGAGGTCCTTCACTCGAGTCAGATCGGCATCGGATGCCGTCAACCGCCGCTCGGCCCGGTCCTTACGCTTGCGATACTTGAGGACGCCGGCGGCCTCTTCGATGATCGCCCGACGATCTTCGGGGCGGGCGTTGAGAACTGCATCGATCTGCCCCTGCGACACGATGACGTGCTGTTGGCGGCCCACGCCGCCGTCGCTGAGGAGCTCGGTGATGTCGAGAAGCCGGCACGGGACACCGTTGATGGCGTACTCCGAGTCGCCGGAACGGAAGAGGGTCCGGGTGATCTTCACCTCATTGAACTCAACCGGAAGCGTGCCCGAGTGGTTGTCGATCGTGAGCGAGACCTCGGCCCGACCCAGGGCAGCCTTGCCGGTGGTGCCGGCGAAGATGACGTCGTCCATCTTGCCCGAGCGCACTGCCGTGGGCGCCTGTGCGCCGAGCACCCACGCGATCGCGTCGACGACGTTGGACTTGCCCGACCCGTTGGGCCCGACCACCACCGTGACGCCCGGTTCCAGGTCGATCGACGCGGTATCGGCGAACGACTTGAAACCTTTGAGCGTGAGGTTCTTCAGATGCACGAGGTCGACGGTAGCAACCCAAATTACATCTGTGTAGTCCTACCCCTGTGGAAACCCTGTGGATTCCCGAATACCTACACCTGGGTGTCGCAGTAGTAAGTCCAGGAGCCACCGAACTTCACACGCTGGATCGGGAGACGATTGCGGCCGCTCAGGTCGCCGTGTTTGCCCCAGACCTCGAGATGATCGGCGAACTCGCCGGGCTGCCCGAAGGGGTCGATGAAGGGCCGTTCGGCAACTGATGTGCCGCGATACTTGATGGCGTCGTGAAGCGTTCCCACCAACGAACGGTGAAGGCGGCGGATTTCCTGGCTCGACAGCGAATCGCTCAGCCGATCGTGACGAAGACCGGCGTGGAAGAGAATCTCGTCGGCATAGATGTCGCCGACGCCGACAACGATCGAGGAGTCGGTGAGCAACGTCTTGAGCTTGGTCTTGTTGCCGAGGAGTGTGCGGCCGAAGGCCGTCCACGAGACGGGCTCGTCGACGGGATCGAGGCCGTAGCCGTCGAGCTCGGGTATTTCGTCGTCGAGCGCATCGGTGTCGACGACGAACACCGACGCCGTGCCGTCGGCATCGAGGAGGCGAAGCTGACCGTGTTGGGTGAAGGTGATGACGATCTCGGTGTCGGGGTCAACCGCGTCCTTGTTGGCGTGGCGACGCAACGATCCGGACGAACCCAGGTCGACCACGAGCGTGGACTCCCCGTCGAGCACGATGGTGATGTAGAGACCGCGCCGCTGCACGGCGGTGATCTTCATGCCGTCGAGCTGCGAGGTGAAGGCCTTGCGGTTCTTGTAGCGCCCGAGCGTCTTCATGCTCATGGCTTCGGCTTCCTTCACCTTCTTGCCAACGAGGTCACGGTCGAGATCACGACGGACGGTTTCGACTTCGGGTAGCTCAAACATCGGATGCTCCATCCTCGGCTGAGCGGGCGTCCCATGCGGCACGGGCCGCCCGTTGCTCTGCCTCTTTTTTGGACGAACCGTCGCCGGTTCCTCGTATGTCGCCGCCAATTCTCACGATTGCTTCGAACCGCTTGAGATGGTCGGGTCCGCTCTCGCTGATCTGGTAGTCGGGCGGCCGATGTCCGTCGGCGGCCGCGAGCTCTTGGAGGCGGGTCTTGTAGTCACGCTCGCCGGGACGGCTCGCGGCATCGGAGATGCGATCATCGAGCTGGCCGAGGACGAACGCGCGGGCGGGCTCGATTCCTCCGTCGACATACACAGCGCCGATGAGCGCTTCGACCGCATCAGCGAGAATGGACGACTTCGCAGAGCCGCCGGACGCAGCCTCGCCCTTGCCCAGGCGGAGGTCGTCGCCGAGCGCGAGCGCCGCGCCGATTTCGGCGAGGGTGACGGCGCTGACGACCGTCGCTCGGGACTTGGCGAGCTGCCCCTCCGGCTCGTCGGGGAACCGTGCGTAGAGCGCATCGGTCACGACGAGGCCGAGCACGGCATCGCCGAGAAACTCGAGGCGCTCGTTCGACGCTTCACCCGGATGCTCCGAGCACCACGAGCGATGCGACAGTGCGGTCTCCAGAAGCCGGGGGTCGACAAAGCGATACCCGATCCGCTCTTCGAGCGGGACGGTCGTAGCCGGCGAAGCCAGAGTCTCAACCAACCTTGGCAAAGACGTAGTCGACGGCATCGCGGACGGTGCGAAGGTCCTCGAGGTCTTCGTCATCGATACGGAAACCGGACGCTCGCTCCGCGAGCTCTTCCTCGAGCGCTTCAACGAGCTCGATCAGGGCAAGGGAGTCGGCATCGAGGTCGTCGGCGAATGCGTCGCCTTCGTTGATGCTCGACGGCTCGACTTCGAGAATGTCGGCGAGCTGGTCCTTCACGATGGTGAGAATCTCTTCTCGACCGATCGGACCTTGCTCTACATGAGTTTCTGCGGGCACTTCACCCCTCCATGGATGCTCTAACCGGAGGGCACACTACCGGGGTCGTTCGCTTGTGCGCTTGTGAAGACCGATTTCCGCCTCCGGCGCACATATTTGTGTCGCCTGGACTGAATACAGTACGAAAAGTCAGTCGGGAGGGAGGACGGCAGCCGTGAGGTGGTCGACCATTTCGACCTGCACCATCTCCGAGGCGACGCGTATGGCATTCACCATCGCGTCGGCGGAACTCGAACCGTGCGAAATCACGCAGACGCCCTTCACTCCGAGTAGCAGCGCGCCGCCGACCGAGTCCGGATGGAGTTCTCCGACCATCTCGCCGAGGGCGTCGCCGAGCACATCGCCGGCCGCTCGGGTTTCCTCGTCGGTGTCGATTGCCACCAACAGGCGCCCGATCAGTGCCTTCATCGCGCCTTCAAGAGTTTTGAGGGTGACGTTGCCGGTGAATCCGTCGGTGACGATCACGTCGACGTCGGTGGTCATCACGTCGCGACCCTCGACGTTGCCGATCCACTCGGCCCCTGAGGACGCAGCCCACGCAGAGTCGGACAGAAGCTCGAAGCACTCCTTGACGAACGGGCTGCCCTTGCCGGCTTCCTCGCCGATCGAGAGAAGTCCGACCCGTGGGGTCTCGATCGCGAATCGGTCGCGAGCGTAGACGGCCCCCATCTGGGCGAATTCGACGAGCCACTCGGGCTTGCACTCGGAGTTGGCGCCCGCGTCGAGCAGCGTGGTCGGGGTGGAGCCTGGCACGGGGATCGGCGTGGCGATCGCCGGGCGGCTGATTCCCTTGATCCGGCCCATCCGGAGCAGGGCGGACGCCATGGTCGCTCCGGTGTTGCCCGCCGAGACCATCGCCGAAGCGTGGCCGTCGCGGACAGCCTCGGCCGCCCGAACGAGCGACGAGTCCTTCATCTTGCGGACGCTCGAGCCGGGCTCTGCATCCATGGCGATCACTTCGCTGGCTTCGATGACCTCGAGTCCGCCAGTGTCGCCCAGGTCAGCCGAACGGCCGACGAGCACCACAGGAATACCGAGTTCGTCCGCCGCGCGGCGGGCGCCGGCAACGATCTCGCCTGGCGCATTGTCGCCACCCATGGCGTCGACCGCGATGGGTTGCATCGACTCAGTCGACTTCGATTGCCTGACGGCCCCCGTACCAACCGCAGTTGCCACAGGCCCGGTGGGGGCGCTTCGTGGACCCACAGTGGGGGCAGGCGCTACGAGCGGTGGCGCCAACGGTCCAGGCAGAGGCCTTGCGGCTTCGGCTCTTGGACTTTGACATCTTCTTCTTCGGGACAGCCATTGCGTTCCTGCTCTATCAAGATCGAACAGTAAATGTTATCGGTTCTGCTCCGCGACGCGCCCCTTGATGACCACACGTCCGCGGCGCGACGCCGGGCCACCGGCGATTATTCGTCGAACTTCAGCGCATCGAGAACTGCCCACCGGGGGTCCGACGTGGGCGCGTCTTCGGACAAGTCGACGTCGGGTTCGACGGCAGCCGGGTAGCGCGACGGATCGGGCCCGGAGCAGTCGTCGCTACAGAGAGGGGCCAACGGGATCGACAGGAGGGCCGCTTCGCGGACGACTGGCCCCACGTTGATCCGTTCGTCCTCGATCGGCCAGGTTTCACCCTCGGTCGGGTTGCGCTCGAAGATCTCCTGTACGTCCGCTCGGAACGACTCGACGATCGGATCGAGGCATCGGCGGCACGGTCCGGTCCACGACCCGCTCACAGTCCCCGTCGCGGAGACTCCCTCCGTGGCCGCTTCGATGACGAGATCGATGTCGAGGCGGCCATCGACGATGCAGAATTCACCGGCGACGACATCGTCGAGCTCGGTCGTTGCGTGGAAATCCCGCTGGGCTCCCGTGCGGCGACGAATCTCGAGTGTGTCGACAAAGAGCTGACTCGGCGGGGTGATCCGCACGTCGTCCGCCACTAGATGTCCTGATCGAAGACCGACTCGTCGGGGAGGAGAGGCTCGGGTTCGTCGCTCTCGGCGCGCTCCTCGACGGCGCCCTGGAGCCTGGCTCGTCCGGAAGCCACCGTGCGCATCGTCCGCTCCAACACCACTTCCATGCCGCCGAGCTTCTGGTCGCACCAGTCCTCGGTCTCGAGCCGGAGGTTCTTCGCCCGCTCCTCGGCCTCGGACACGACCTTGCGGGATCGATCCTCGGCCGCCTTGACGAGTTCGGTCCGCTGCACCATCTGCTCGGCTCGCGTCCGCGCCCTCGCAATGATCTCGTCGCCCTCGCTCTGCACTCGCGCGAGGAAATCGTCGCGCTCCTTCAGGAGCCAGCGGGCGGATCGGAGTTCGTCGGGAAGACCCTGGACCGCCGCGGTAAGTACGGCGAGCACTTCTTCCTTGTTGATCATGGACGACGCCGACAACGGCATGGGGCGCGCAGCCTCCACCAACTCGATGGCTTGGCGCAGCAGCGATTCGGCCTGCGGCGCCCGATAGTTCGGCGCAGTGTCGGTTGCGGTGACGTCGTCGTCGGTTTGCGGAGCGTCGCTCACCCGTATTGCTCCTTGAGCTTGCGCGCCACGGCATCGGGGACCATTCCGGAGATGTCGCCGCCGTAGCGGGCGAAATCACGGATGAACTTCGACGCGAGGAAGGAGCTGCGCGACGCCGACGGGATGAAGAGCGTGTGGATCCCGGAGACGGCGTTGTTCATCTGGGCCATCTGCAGCTCGTTCTCGAAGTCGGAGACGGCGCGAAGTCCCTTCACGATGAAGTCCGCATCGACCTCTCGAGCGAGGTCGACGACCAGACCGCTGAACATTTTGACGGTCACGTTCGATATGTGACCGGTGGCCTCGTTGATCATCTCCTCGCGATCATCGAGCTCGAATACGCCGTCCTTGGTGGTGTTCACCATCGCGGCAACGATCACTTCGTCAAACAAGGACGCGGCGGTCTCGATGATCTCGATATGACCGTTGTGAACGGGATCGAAGGAGCCGGGGTAGAGAACGCGGGTCACGTGGGAAGTCTCCACTTGTTAGGGGCGTGAGGCCGAACCCGCAGTAGCGAGCGTCACCACGGTACTCCCGTACCGACGCTCTCGGTGTGTCTCCCACCCCTCGGGGAGTTCGATCGCCCGGTCTGACTCGATCGCGACGACGGAGTCGTGGATCAGCGCGAGAAGGTCGTCCCATCCGTCGAAGGCATATGGCGGGTCGAGCAACACGAGGTCACACGCGCCGGCTTGGCGGAGCGCAGTCGGCCCATCGCCCGCGACGACCGTCGATTCGTCGTCGAAACCGAGAGTGACGAGATTCTCGCGCAGCGCTTCCAACGCCCGCCGTTCGTTCTCCACGAAGGTGCAGTGTTCGGCGCCACGAGACAGTGCCTCGATACCGAGCGCACCAGAGCCGGCGAAGACATCGATGACGCGAGCGTCGGGACCGACCCCGAGAGAGAAGAGCGAGTTGAACATCGCCTCTCGGACTCGGTCGGCGGTCGGACGGGTGTGCTCCCCGTCGGGAACCAACAGTCGTCGACCTCTTGCGGATCCCGCTACTACGCGCATAGGTCCAGTCTGGCGGCTACGCGGTACCGTCCACCCATGGCCGCCCCAGAATCCATCACCTGCGTCGACTGCGGCGGCAAATGTGGCCGCATCACATACGAGCCCGACGAGGGCTTCGAGCCCGGCGACATCGTGGCGTATCGGTGTCGCGACTGCCTTGATCGCTGGGACATCGAGCTGACGGCCGACGATGTCGAAGAAGGAAACGAACATGGGTAACGAGATCATCCGGATCGACGGCCACGATTTCGAACTCTCGACCCATGAAGGAGACCGCGGCACCGGCGGTCCGATCACGCTGAAGAAGCCGATGTGGATGATCGAGCGCTATCGGATGCTGGCGAAGGAGTTCCAGGGCGCGAACATGGTCGAAGTCGGCCTGTGGGACGGTGGCTCGACTGCGTTCTTGGCCTCGGCCTTCGCGCCGAGCGCGCTCCTCGGTTTCGAGCTGGAGACGCGTCCGCTCACCGCTCTCGACACATTTCTCGAGAACTCTCCCCACGCGCCAAATGTTCACGTCACCCTCGGCGCCGATCAAAGCGATGTCGCCCTTTTGAGGCGAACAGTTGAAGAGCACGTCGACGGCCTCCTCGACTTCGTGGTCGACGATGCATCTCATCTCCTCGGACCGACCGAGGTCACGTTCGACTGCCTGTTCCCCTTGATTCGCCCCGGGGGCGTCTTCGTTATCGAAGATTGGTCGCACGACCACCAGATGGCGAACGCAATACGGAAGAGACTCGCGTCCGGCGAGATGGCCGTCGAGGACCTGGGTGAAATCTCCGACGACTCCGTCCCGGGCGACCCGCTCAGCAGACTCGTGATCGACTGTGTACTCGCGACGTCTCACAATGACGGCGTGATCGATGACGTCTGGGTTCGCCAGGGTTGGGCGGAGATCCGGCGCGGTGCGACCACCCTCGATCCCTCGACCTTCTCGCTTCGAGATCACATCGGTGAGATCGGACGCAAGGTCTCGCCTCGGCCGTAGACCTCAACTCTTCAGGAGGAACTCGGCTTCGTCGTCGCCGAGGAGGAGCGCAATCTCGTCGCTGAGTTCGGGGTGCGCCTCGAGTTCGGGATCATCGTCGATGATCTGAATCGCCACCTCTCGAGCAACACCGACCCATTCGCGGTCGGTGACCAACGACGCGAGCCGGAGATCGTTGCGACCCTTCTGACGCTCGCCCATGATCGTGCCTTCACCGCGCAGATCGAGATCGACCTCGGCGAGCTTGAACCCGTTGGTCGACTCCACGAGTGCCTCGATCCTGGCTTCGCCGTCGCTCGTCGTGGGATCGCCGACCAGGAAACAGCTGCTCGCGTCAGTTCCGCGACCGACCCGGCCACGCAGCTGATGGAGCTGGGCGATGCCGAAACGGTCGGCATCGAGGACAACCATCACGGTTGCGTTGGGCACGTCGACGCCGACCTCGATCACCGTGGTCGCGACAAGCACATCGGTGTCGCCGGCCCGGAAGCGATCCATCACCTCGCCCTTCTCGACCGGAGGCATCTGGCCGTGGAGGAGCGCGACCCGCATGTCGTGCAGCTCACCGCTGGTGAGCGACTCATAGGTCTCGGTGGCGCTGCTCACGTCGAGCGCCTCTGACTCCCCGATCAGCGGGCACACCACGTAGGCCTGATGGCCGGCCTGGATCTGTTCGCGAACCGCGTTCCAGACCGCTACTTCCTCCAGGTCGGTGCGAGCCCACGTGGTCACGATCGGTGTCCGGCCGGGTGGGAGCTCGTCGAGCTCGCTCACGTCGAGGTCGCCGTAGACCGTCATCGCCGCAGTCCGGGGTATGGGGGTGGCGGTCATGACGAGCACATCGGGCGCCGCGCTCGCGTCGCCCTTGTCACGGAGGGCGGCTCGCTGCTCGACCCCGAACCGGTGCTGCTCGTCGATGACGACGACTCCGAGCGAGGAGTACTCGACCTTGTCCTGAATCAGTGCATGGGTTCCGATCACCAGATCGACCTTGCCCGTCACGAGATCGGCGAGAATCTTGCGACGATCACCCGCGCCGACACGATTGGTGAGCAGCTCGATTCGCAATGGTCGATCGCCCATCAACGTGGTCGGGTCCGGAACCATCAGATCGCCGAGCATCGCCGTCACGCCCATGTGGTGCTGTTCGGCGAGAACCTCGGTCGGAGCCATGAGCGCGCCCTGGTGTCCGCCTTGCACGGCCGCGAGCAGCGCAGTGATGGCCACGACCGTCTTTCCCGAACCGACGTCACCTTGCAGGAGCCGATGCATCGGACGTTCGAGCAGGAGGTCCGCGCCGATCTCACGAATCGCACGCTCTTGCGCGCCGGTCAACGGAAACGGAAGCCGTTCGTGGAACCGGTCGACGAGCTCGCCCTCGAGCCTGTGGGACAGGCCGGCGGTCTCTCGCTCGATGCGGCGCTTGCGACGGACCAACTCGAGCTGAACTCGGAGAAGCTCATCGAAGACCAAGCGGCGTCGCGCCTCGTCCTTCTCACTCATCGATTCCGGGTTGTGGATGCCGGTGATCGCGGCATCGCGCGTCACGAAGTCGAAGCGATCAAGCACCGCCGCGGGCATCGGATCGGCGAAACCGCGCACGGCCGCCCGTTTCAGCGCCTCCTCGATGAATGACTGAAGATCACGGGTGAGGAGGCCGGACTTCTCCGACTGGGGATAGACGGGGATGATCCGCCCGGTCTGATTCCCCACGAGATCGACGATCGGGCCGGTCATCTGCCGATTTCCACGGAAGAAGTCGCACTTGCCGTGGACCATCAGCGTCATCCCGGGCTGAAGCTGCTTCTCCCTCCACCGCTGGTTGAAAAACGTGAGCGTGAGCTGGTGTCCACCGTCGCCGATCACCACCTCGGTGAGCGTTCGCCTCCCGCCGAGCGGGCGAGTGCTGCTGGTGCGGACTTCGCCGAAGACCGTCGCTTCGTCGCCCTTCTGCAGGTCGGCGATCTTCGCTTCGCGGGTGCGGTCGAGATGACGCCGCGGGTAGTGCTGCACGAGGTCGAGCACCGTGTGGATGTCCGCGGACGCGAGCGACTTCTCCTTCTTTTCCCCGACGCCGCGAAGCCGGGTGACCGGCATTTCGGCAAGGTCCCGCAGCGTCAGCGGCGGATCGCCTGCGGGCACTGCCGACTACTCCAACCCGAAGTAGTACGGATACAGCGGCTGCCCGCCATCGTGAACTTCGACCTCGACCTCAGGATGGTTCGCCTCGACCCACGCCTCGATTGCCGCGGTCGCGGTTTCATCCGCCTCGTCACCGGCAATGACCGTCAGCAGTTCGTGTTCATCGTCGAGGATGTGGGAGAGCAGCGTGGTGGCGGCATCGACGACGGTCGGTTGCACAGCCTGGATGCCGTCGCGGCAGATTCCCAACCAGTCGCCGGTCGCAATGGCGCCGACGTCGGACGTCGACTCACGGACCGCTTGCGTGATCTCGCCGGCGACGACTGCGGCTGCGGCCGCGGTCATCGAGGCGGCATTGGTCTCTGCGGATTCCTGGGGGTCGTAGGACATCAGACACGCGAGCCCCTCGGCGACGCCCTTCGTGGGAACGACGCGGACGGTGCGACTGGTTTGTGCGTCGACCTGTTCGGCAACGGGAATGATGTTCTTGTTGTTCGGGAGAATGACGACCTCGGGAGCCGGCACCGATTCGACCGCGGCCACCAGCTCTGCCGTCGACGGGTTCATCGACTGGCCTCCGGCGACCACGGCGTGCACACCCATCGATCGCAGAATGGCAACGACTCCGGAACCAACGCCGACCGCCACCACGGCGGTGGGGACGGGCTCGCCCGCGGGAGCGTCGGCGGGCTGGCCCATCTCGGCCTGCACCCAGTCGCGCTCCTCCAGCTCTTCGAGGAGATCAGTGACCCGGATCTTGTGGGGACGACCGACCGCGATACCGCATTCGATGGCGGCGCCGATGTCGTCACAGTGGATGTGGCAATTGAAGATGCCGTCACCGCCCACGACGACGATCGAGTCGCCGACTGCAGCCCAGGCGCCCTTGAACCCGTCGATCTCCGTGTCGGGAGCATCGAGCAGGAACATGACCTCGTAGCGCAGGTCCGCGATCGACGGCTCATGGTCGTCGCCTTCAGGCCGAACCGGCTCTGCCAGTGGAGCGACGACGCTCGGCTCCGGCATCGGGCGACCGTCGACCACGTGGAGGGCCGCGTCGAGGAAGAGCAGCAGGCCGGCGCCGCCTGCATCGACCACACCGGCATCGGCCAACACCTTCAGCAGCGTGGGCGTTCGCTCGAGCGAGGCGCCCCCTTCGGTGCGAGCCGCGTCGAGCACACCGGCAAGATCCGCGCCGTCGGCGGCGGCCGCGACTGCCGCGTCTGACGACTCGCGGACGACGGTGAGGATCGTGCCCTCGACAGGATTGCCGACCGCTCCGTACGCACCTTTCGCGGCAGCGGCGAGAGCCTCGGCGAAGGATGCGCCGTCGATCGAGTCGCGGCTACTGACCACGCCCGCAAAGCCGCGAAGGATCTGCGACATGATGACGCCGCTGTTGCCGCGGGCACCCATGAGCGAGCCGTGGGAGACCGCGGAGCACACGCTGGCGAGATCGCTGTCGGCCGGGACCCCGTCGAGTTCCTCGACTACCGAGACCAGTGTGAGCGACATGTTCGTGCCGGTGTCGCCATCAGGCACGGGATAGACGTTGAGATTGTTGATCGACTCTCGATGCTCGGTGAGCGCGTCGCGAAATGCGACCACGACGGAGCGGAGAGATTGGGCGTCGAGAGTGTCAATCGGCACGGGAGCGGATCGTACCGGCCCGGCGTCGCCCGCGTGACCTCTACGCGGATACGCTTCCGCTCATGCAGGGTGTGATCAAGAGCTACGACCCGGGCACCGGCGACGGTGTCCTGATCAATGAGGCCGACCTCGTCGACGTCGACCTCGCCGACAACGCCCTCGAGGGCTCGATCTTTCGCATGTTGCGGCAAGGCCAGCGAGTCAAGTTCGATCTCGACGACGCCGGCCGAGCAACACGACTTCGCCTCGGCTCCGAGATCGACATGGGCACCCCCGACCTCTAGTCCGGGTTCACAAATACCCGAGTTCGCTCGCGAGCTCGAGGGCACCGACGCGTTCCAGGAGTGGTTCCCAGCGCGGATCCGTGGCGTACTCCCATCGATCCGGCACTCGAACGACCCCCTCGCACCATCGAACGGTCTCGGGGTCGGGTCTGCCCTCCAGCCGGTCGAAGAGCGCGCCGAGGATGCGAGCGGGATCGGCGCAGAAGTCTTCATGCCGAAGGCGCATCGCCCGCTCACCGAAGAACCGGGGTCCGTCGCTCTCCATTGTGCGCACCGAGTCAGCCCAAACAAGCACGACTCGCTCGGCGTCGGTGGGCGGAGATTCGAACTCGACTTGATCTCGGGTGATGAGTGCTTCGCTCAGACTGCGAACGGACCAGGGGTCCCGGTCGGATGCGACCGAGAAGACAGCAGCGGCCGACGGGTAGTGATGGCCCGTCCTTCCCTCGCGTCCGAGAAGATACGAGCGCACCACCTCGCGAGGGTCTCGAACGGGCCACACGAGAACTGAGTCAGGTGCGGCGAGGGAGAGTTGGCGAACTTTCGCGCCCATACGCACGAACTTCGTGACCTTGGGGCCGGGCATCCCCAGCACCGCGGCGAGATAGTCATCGATCGGAGGCTCAACGACGGCATCGACCTCGACGTCGGGTCGACTCGGACCTCCGTGGTTCAGAAGTGACGGATCGACGTCGGGGTGGAGTCGGATGAAGTCGGCGCGGACCGAGCGGACTGCGGTGAACAGGTCGAGTTGGTGGGTCCCGCTCCCGCCTCCGAGTGATGGCTTCTCCGTCACGACGTTGAGTGGTTCGTAGTAGGTCTCGAAGCGCTGGTCACGCACAAACGCATCGAAGAGCACCGTTGTGCCCGTTCGCCGCATCCCCTGGATGACGAGGTCCCGCATCAGTGCATCAACTCCGGCTCTCGTCCTTATGTTCAACGACACGCTCGACGGCGTCCACGAATTCCCGCCAGCGAGCAGCGTGGGCGTCGAGGTGGTCGACGCCCACTCGGCGTCGAGGTTGGGCCCCCAACTGCGCGAACAACCGGGCGAGCGAGTCGATGTCGGGTTCGTGAACCTCGATTCCCACCTTGCGATTTCCGATGACGAGGGAGTCGGCCAAGAAACAGTTCTCGTGGCCGGCTTCGAAGTCGATGTAGGGCTCCATGCGGTTCAGCAACAGGGCGAGACCCAGTGCCTCCCCTTCGAAGAGGTGGAGTCCGAGCCCCTCCCACCGGCTGACACCCACGATGACATCGTGCTGCTGGAGCAACTCGATGAAGTCGTCCTCATCCTCATCGCCGACAACAACGTCGATTCTCGGATCGAGCGGTCCGGTGTCGGCAAGCGAACCGGGGTGAAGGTCGTACCGGCGAGCCAACTGATGGGAATCGTCGGCGATGATGAGGTCGCCGGCCCGCACCGGCCGCTGCGCCTTGATGGTCAATCGAGCATCGGCCGGGGCCCCGCGGACGAAGGCCTCGACAACAGGCCCGACTGCTTTGCGGGCTCGCAGGTATCCGCCCAGGTAGATGAAGCGCATGCCATCGCCAGCATCTCGATCTCTCGCTCGTGCTGCCAGCGCGGGAGAGGAGCAGTAGGGGACCTCCGCGACGTCGCGGAGTCCCAGCCGGCGATACCACTTCGCAGTTGGCGTGTTCAGCGCGAAGAAGCGATCGACGACCGGACGCATCGCGGCGCACTCGGTCTTGCCGAACGCCTCCCACATGTAGGTGCCGATCACCGTCACGCCGCTCTCGCGCAGAGCCGCCAGCCCGACCGTGTCGAGATTCTGGAAGACGAGCGCACACTCGATGCCGGTCTCTTCGGCCCAGGAGCGGTACTCCTCGGGCGGAATGGTATTGGCGGTCGCGTGCGTGACGCCATCCTGCGCCCAGACAGAATCCGTCGCGATGAACCCGGGGCGCTCGAACGACGAATCGGTCGGGCGAGCGAGGACATAGGTCTCGTGACCGAGTTCGTCCAACGCGGCTCTCAGCGTTCGCATGACGGTCGCTTGGCCGCGGTTGAACCAGACCGATACCAATCCGACACGCATGACCGCCGATCCTACGACAGCAGGAAACTACATCGCCGCGGCGATGCCGAGGTCGGCGTATCCCTGCTTCTCGTAGTTGGCGCGGAACATGTCGCGGAGCTTTGCCGCGGCCTCGTCGTAGGCCTCTGGATCGTCCCAGGTGTCACGAGGATTGAGAATCTCGTCGTCGACCCCCGCGCACGTGGTGGGCATTTTCACACCGAGAATCGGCTGGACTTCCAGCTCCACGTCATCGAACTCGCCGGAGAGTGCGGCGTTGAGAAGGGCACGAGTGGCCTTGAGCGACATGCGGTCACCCTTTCCGTGGGGCCCGCCGCTCCAGCCGGTGTTGAGCAGAATGCAACGGGTCTCGTTCTCGGCCATGCGCTTGGCGAGCAGCTCGGCGTAGACCGAGGCTTTCTGCGACATGAAGGCCGCGCCGAAACACGCGGAGAACGACGGCTCCGGCTCAGTGACGCCGACCTCGGTGCCGGCGAGCTTCGACGTGAAGCCCATCACGAAGTGGTACATCGTCTCGTCGGTGTCGAGGATCGAGACCGGAGGCAGGACGCCGAACGCATCCGCGGTCAGCAACACGATGGTCTCGGGGTGCGGACCCGCCGCACCCTCGCGCACATTGGGGTTCGTGCTGAGGGGATACGCGAACCGCGTGTTCTCGGTGATGGAGCCGTCAGTGAGATCGAACTCTTGCGGGTCGGTTTCTTCGATCGCCTTGCCGGGGAGCGCCGGCACGTTCTCGATCAGCGTTCCCTTCATCGACATCGCGGCGGCGATGACCGGCTCGTTGCCCTTGTCGAGATCGATCAACTTGGCGTAGCAGCCGTCCTCGAAGTTCGAGATGCCCTTGTCGGTCCAGACATGTTCGTCGTCGCCGATGAGCTCTCGGTCGGGGTCGGCCGAAAGCGTGGTCTTTCCGGTGCCCGACAGGCCGAAGAGGATCGCGGTGTCGCCCCGCTCCCCCACGTTGGCGGAGCAGTGCATCGAGAGCTGGCCCTTGGCCGGGAGGACGTAGTTCATGATCGTGAACATGGTCTTCTTGTTGACACCGCAGTAGTCGGCGGCACCGAGGACGAGGCCGACGCGGTTCTCGATGTCGATGATCACGGCGCGGCCGCTGTTGGTGCCATCGCGCTCGGGATCACATGTGAACGAGGGGACATTGATCAACGTCCACCCGGCGTCGCCGCGATCGGAGTCGTCGCGCACGGCCTTGGGGAACATGATGTTGCAGAAGTACGCGTGGGTCGCGTACTCACCGACGAACCGGTAGGGCTCGGCAAAGGTCGTGTCCCAACCGCAGAAGACATCGGCGACGTAGAGGTGCTCACCACGGTCGTTGAGATGGCTGATGACTCGGGGAAGAAGCTCGTCGAACTTCGAGGGCTCGAACCTCGCAAATCCGTTCTTCCACCACACGGTGTCGGTCACGCTGTCGCGGTTGACGCAGAACGTGTCGGAAACGGGGCGGCCGGTGCAGTCGGGGTCGGTGAAGTAGACAAGCGGCCCGTCGAGGCCGAGCGAGGTCGGGAACGCCTTCTGAGCGTCCGACGGACCGTCGGGGGCGACACGACCTCGATCGTTGGCGATCGCCTCACGAAAGAGATCGTCCTGGCTCAGTCCGTACCGCAGTTCTGGGCCGGTCAGGCCGAACGCGTTCTCGAGTTGTGCTGCTGCTTCCGCGGCGCTGCTCATCGTCCCCTCCAAGGGATTTTGATGTTGTGGTCCGGTCGGCGTTCACAAGCGGGATGTGAGCCTCTCCGGGCCGATCGGCAACGTTAGCGAGGAGGACCCCGCGTGGCCGACTCGGGCCACGAGAATGCGACTCACGCGCGACACAGGACTGTCAGGGGACGTAACGTGCCCCATGAGCGTTTCTGCGTACATCCTGATCCAGGCCGATGTCGGCACCGCCGTCGACGTCGCCAGAGCGACCGGAGCCCTCGACTCGGTCGTCTCGGCCGAGGTGGCCATGGGTCCTTACGACGTCATCGCTCGAGCCGAGGCCCCAACCATGGACGACCTCGGCCAGGTCGTGGTGCACGCCGTTCAGAGCATTGCGGGAGTCGAGCGGACGCTGCTCTGCCCGATCGTCAACATCTAGCGCTCACTGCTGGATCAGAGAACCGCGGCGCGAATTCCGAGCCCCATCAGCCACAGACTGCCGAGGCCGTACAACAAGTACGGCTTGTCTCTCATCTCGTTGCGGTACGCGTAGATGATGCCGACGCTCGCAAACGCCGAGAACCCGTAGAGCTGGTGGCGGTCACCGTCGATCTCTTCGTTGACCTGCAGGATCACACCCAGGATCACCTGTCCGAGCACGACGAGCTCGGCGATGACCACGGCGGCCCACCCCGCTCGGTGCCGGAGTCTCGGCCATTGATGGGCGGCCAGCGCCCACAATCCAACCGCACCATTCGAGAGAATGAAGATCCAGCTGACGACGCCGTGGAGGTCGCGAATCACTCGGCGTCGCGACCCAACTCGACCTCGTAGCTCCAGAGTTCGGCGCTCATCTGGAGTGGCTCAGGCGCGTCGGCCCCGGCTGCCAGCGCATCTCGATGCCCCTGCCGGAACTGGTCTGAACTCGTCCAAGCCTGGAACGACTCCTCGTCGCGCCACCGAGTGAGTACGAGCCAGGTCTCGCGGTCGTCGGTCGGCCGCATGAGTTCGAATCCTTCGAAGCCGTCCATCCCGTCGACGGCGCCGGCACGAGCGGCGAAACGGCGAGCGACCTCGTCGCCGAGATCGCCGGGGACGGTGATGGCATTGATCTTGATGACCTGAGACATGGCGAGAGTCTCGCCTGAATGCACACCTCCACGAGAAATCGCGGGAAATCTTCGCGAACCTGTCGAGTACCCACCCACTCGTTCGTCGCATCAGCAGTCAACCCGGAGGAATCCAAATGCCCAAATACGTGCTCGCTTACCACCAGGACGGCGGCGGCCCCGGCCAAATGCCCGACTCGGAAGAGGCCATGGCCGAAATGATGAAGGCCTGGGAAAACTGGTTTGGCGCCCTCGGTGCGAACTTGCTCGACGGCGGAAACCCGATCAGCTTCGCAAGGACCATCGGTAGCGACGGCAGCGTCACCGATGGCGGCGGCGGCAACCCGCTGACCGGCTACGGCATCATCCAGGCCGACAACATCGACGCCGCGGTCGAAATGGCGAAGGGATGTCCGGTCCTGGCCAACGAAGGCAACGTCGAGGTGGCCGAAGCCATCGACATGTAAATGCGCTAAGGGCGCGTGTCGGCGAGGCGGGCGAAGAGGTCGCCCGCATACGGCTCGCCGGCGCGGCTCGCGCCTCGCTCGATGAACCACTCGGTGCCGAACGCCGCGGCGAACGCCTCGTGCGGCATCGCCATGAAGAACGATTCCTCGGTGATCTGCGACCGGTGGGCGGCCATGGACTCACGCTTCTTGGCGAGAAGGCCGGAGACATCGATCTCGTGGGTGATTTCGACCGCGGGAGTACCCATCTCGGTCTCGCGCATCTGGGCCCGTTGCTCGGCGATCTCCGGGTCGTCGTCGGCCCCCTCGAAGGCGAAATCCGCGAGAGCTCGCATGCGATCGCGGTTCATCGTCGCCTCGAACACCATCGGCGTGCCGGCGATCTCCGCCGCGCGATGTCCGACCCGGTGCACCTGGATGTGATCGGGGTGTCCGTAGCCACCACGTGAGTCGTAGACCGTGATCACGTGAGCGGCCTCCTCGCGAAGGATGACAGCCAGACGCTCGGCCGCGGCCTCGACATCCGCTTGCCAGAAGCAGTCGGGGTGGTCGTTGGTCGGCTCGTTCTCCATGCCACTGTCGCCGTAGCCGAGCCACTCGACCCGCGCCGCTCCGAGAATCTCGCCCGAGACCTTCAACTCCTCGAGGCGAACAGCAGCGAGCGTGAAGCCTGCGGGCACCGACCCCTCCGCGGGCTCCCCCACGGCGCCATCGGTCGCACAGACGAGCACCACACGGTGGCCCTCGGCTGCCGCCTTGGCCATCGCGCCGCCGGTCGAGATCGACTCGTCGTCCGGGTGGGCGTGAAAGAAGACTGCGGTGGCCATGTCAGGCGATGGCGCCGGACTCGCGTAGCGAGACCAGCTCGTCGGCGTCGAAGCCGAAGCTCGCGAGCACTTCGTCGGTGTGTTGGCCGGCGTGCGGCGGCGGCCGTTCGATCGTTGCCTCGGTGCGGCTGAAACGCGGCGCCGGACCCGGCTGCGTGATGCCGGCCACCTCGGTGAAGGTGCCACGGGCGATGTTGTGCGGATGCCGCGGCGCTTCCTCCATCGAGAGCACGGGCGCGAAGCAGATGTCGGAGTGCTCCATGATCTCGCACCAACCATCGCGGGTCTTCGTCTTGAAGATCGCCGCGAGCTCTTCTTTGAATCCGGGCCATTCGGACCGACTCATCTGGGCATCCCACTTGGCATCGTCGAGACCGAGCTTCTCGCGGAGCTCTGCGTAGAACTGCGGTTCTATCGATCCGATCGAGACGTACTTTCCGTCGCTGCACTCGTAGACGTCGTAGTAGTGGGCGCCCGTGTCGAGCATGTTGGTGCCCCGCTCGTCGTTCCAGATGCCCATCGCTCGGAAGCCGTGGAAGAACGTCATGAGCGACGCCGCGCCATCGACCATTGCCGCGTCGACGACCTGACCCTTCCCGGAGCCGCGAGCCTCGAGAATCGCACAGACGAGGCCGAACGCGAGGTACATGCCACCGCCACCGAAGTCGCCGACCAGGTTGAGCGGCGGCACCGGGGCTTCGCCCCGTCGGCCCATCGGCTCGAGGGCTCCGGCGAGGGAGATGTAGTTGATGTCGTGGCCGGCTGCGAGGGCATAGGGGCCCTCCTGACCCCAGCCCGTCATGCGTCCGTACGCGAGTGCCGGGTTGCGGGCAAGACACTCATCGGGCCCGATGCCGAGGCGCTCGGCGACGCCGGGCCGGAAGCCCTCGATCAGCCCGTCGCTCTGCTCGACGAGCCGAAGCACCGTCTCGACACCCTCGGGAGACTTGAGGTCGACTCCGATCGAGCGGCGACCACGATTGATCAGATCACCAGGCGGGAGGTTGGGATCTCCGCCGCGGACCGAACCGGCCCGATCGACACGGATCACCTCGGCGCCCATGTCGGCGAGCATCATCGCGCAGAACGGGCCCGGCCCGATCCCCGCGATCTCCACGATCTTCACTCCGGCCAACGGTCCCATGTCGCTCCCTCGATGCTGTGGAATCGACTTCGGACCCTACCCGTCGAGTCGGCTCAGGCGAATGTCCGCGCCGTCAGCGCCGTGACTGCCTCGATGATCGGCGGCCACGCTTGGTACACGAAATCGTGGGACATCCCGTCGAGAACGAGAAGTTCGGCCTCGGGAATCAACTCCGCGGTCCGCTCGCCGCCCGAGAGGTGGATCAGGGTGTCGTTCTCACCGTGAACGACAAGCGCCGGCATGGGGAGGCCGGCCAGACCGGTGGCCCGGTCGCCACTGCGCACCACCGCCTGGAACTGTCGGCCCGAGCCTCCGGGCGCCCACGAACGTTCGTAGCAGGAGGTGAAGTACTCCCTCATCAGGTCCTCGTCGTGCCACTCCGGGTTCGACCAGATCAGCCGGGCCTCGAGATCCTGCACGACCTGTGCCTCGATCGTCGATGCGGGGTCCCGGATGAGTGCGGCCATCGCCGCGGTGCTCGGTGTGCCGACGTCGGACTCGCCGGTCGTCGACATGATCGAGACGAGGGCCCGCACGCGGGCCGGGTGCGCGATCGCGGTCGCCTGGGCGATCATCCCGCCGAGAGAAACGCCGAGTACCACGGCATCGCCGACACCGACCGCGTCCATTACCGCGACGACGTCATCGGCCATGTCGATCAGGGTGTAGTCAGCATCGTCGTCGGTCATGGAGGAGAGCCCGGCGTCACGGTTGTCCATCCGGATCACGTGGAATCCTCGATCCACGAACGCTTCGCAGAACTCCTCAGGGAAGAGCAAAAGCTGATTGCCGAGGCCCGGAAGGCAGATCACGGTGGGGTCATCGACCGACCCGAACGTTTCGTATTCGAGCTCGATCGTGGCGTTCGTTGCACGTGGCATGGAGAAAGTTTGCCCGGCCGTCACAGTTTCTTCACGATCGGATGTTCACAATGGCGTCATGGCTCCTTCCTCCGACCGGCCCCGACGCCCCGCGAAACTGAGTCGGTGGGCGGCGTCGGGACTCACTGCCGCGGTCACGGTCGGCGCCGTCGGGACCATGGCAAACGCTGCGGAGAATGACGTCCTCGACGAGACGGGCGCGACTCTCGGGCTTGTTGCGCGGTATCAGGGCGAACTTTCGGCCGTCGCGATGATGGCGGCAGCCGACCCGGGCCTTGATGAACCGGCACCGATTCCTCCGCCGAGAATCGGACGAGCAGATGTCAGCTGACCGGGGGCTCGTCACAACCCGTCGGGCGGCGATGGGCGCCGAGGTCGAGATCACCTCCGACGCGACGCCGACCGCGATCCGCACCGCGCTCGCGGTGGTTCGGCGGCTCGAGGCGAGATGGTCGCGATTTCTCCCTGGCAACGAGCTCGCCCTTCTGAACGCGGCCGACGGTCCGGCCGTTGCCCGGCCGTCGACGGCTCGCATCCTCGAGGTCGCGCTGGCCGGTAGTCGGCTCACAGGCGGGTGGTTCGATCCGACCCGCGGTGCCGATCTCCGTGGCGCCGGCTACGACCGGTCCCTCGCTGACGGATGGTCGTCACCATCGGCGATCGCCGACCGACACGGCGGGCTTCACATCGATGCGAAGACTGGCCTGGTTCACATCCCTGCCGGCGCCGAGATCGATCTCGGCGGGATCGCGAAAGGTTGGGCGGCCGATGTCGCTGCCGCGCTGTTGCGCCGAGCCGGAGCGTCATACGCAGGCGTCGCGATCGGTGGCGATGTGCGGGTTTGCTCCGAGACTCGTGTGCTCGTCGAGGTCGCCTCGCCGCACGACAGGTCCCACCGCCCCGCCCTCGTCGCCCTTCGCGACGGAGGGGTCGCGGTGTCGGGTCCGACCAAGCGTCGCGCCGACGACGGTCGCCATCATCTGATCGACCCGTTCACCGGGCGACCTTCGGCTCACCCCCGGGTCGCGGCAGTGATCGCGGCCACCGCTGCGGGGGCCGAGATGATCGCGACGGCAGCCGCGATCGCCCCGCTCCCGGACGCGGTCGAGATCATCCGGTCGCTCGGCGCGACGGCCTGGCTCGTCGAGCCCGACGGCAGCGTCACGACCGTCGGCGAACCCGCCCGCTATCTGATCGATCCCGGGTGGCTCGAAGAGCCCAGTCATCGGCAACGGTCTTCGCGAGAATGGACCGCGTGACAGACGAGTTCACCTGGTATCTGAGTCGGGCGACCGGTCTCGTCGGTTGGGTCCTTCTCGCCGTCGCAACGATATGGGGACTCCTCCTCACGAGTCGGCTACTCGAGCGACGCCCCTCCCCCGCCTGGCTCCTCGACCTTCATCGGCATCTCGGCTCGCTCGCGTTGCTCCTCACGGTCGTCCATGTGGGAGCGATCTGGGTCGACGACTTCGTCGACTACACAATCGCCGAACTCGTGATCCCGTTTACCAGCGATCTCGAGACGCTCGCGGTGGCATTCGGAGTCCTCTCGCTCTGGATGCTCGTCGTCATTCAGGCGTCCTCCTGGCAACGCGCCCGGATCCCACTCCCGCTGTGGCGGCGACTCCATTGGCTGAGTGCGCCGCTCTTCGTGATCGTCAGCCTGCACGGATGGCTCGTCGGCACCGACAGCGACCACCCGCTTGCCGCGATCGTCGCGCTCATCCTGATCGCCGAGATCGCTCTGATCTTCGGACTGCGCCTCCGCTACGGCCGGCGAGCACTCCCGATCAAGTTCGAGTCGGCGTACGAGGACTAGACGGCCACCAGCGCGAGCGCGCCGAGAGCCAGTGCAACCCCGGCGAGTTGCGACGCCGCCACCCGCTCCTTCAGAAACACCCAGGCGAGCAGCACGGTGCTGATCGGATACAGCGATCCGAAGACCGAGGCGATCGCGATTTCATCACGGCGCAGCGCGACCAGGAGCAGCGCGTTTGCCACCATTTCCGTGACGCCGGTCATCACCGCGAGCCGCCGAGAGATCTGCACGCCGGGAAAGACCCGGCCGGTCGCGCGCCACGCGACGACAACCACGACCGGAACCGACACTGCGCGAGCCACGACCAACGGCCACATGCCCGCGGCGTCGTGGGTCTCGGCCAGGGAGATGAAGAAGAGCGAGAACCCGATGCCTGCAGTGACGGCGAGAACGAGAGCCAGACGCGGCGTGGACTCCGAGCGGTCACCGGCCCCCTCTCGAGTCACGAGGACGATTGCCACGACCGCGACAACCAGACCGATTCCCGTCAGCGCCGTGACCTCTTCGCCCCGAACGATCCCGACGATCGCAGGAATGGTCGCTCCGACGACCGCGGTCGTCGGAGCCACGACGCTCATCACGCCCATCGACAACGCCCGATAGAAGCAGACGAAGGAGAATGTGCCGGAGAGTCCGGCCACGAGGCCACCCACCACATCGGCGCGCACGATCTCGTCGAAGCCGACGAACGCAGCGAAGACGAGGGCCGTTACACCACCCGCGATCTGCGCCACCGCGGTCACACGAAAGGTGTTGTCGTGGCGGGTTGCGAGGCCACCTCCGAAGTCGGAGCCGCCGATGATCAGCGCGGAGGCGAGCGCGAGAACGGCCGTCATTTCTCAGAGACTACGGCCGTCACATGCGCTTAGACTGCGAGGACAATCGAATCGGGGAGCTCGGGTCAGCCGGGCTGAGAGGTCGACCAATGCGTCGGCGACCCGTCTGAACCTGATCTGGGTAATGCCAGCGGAGGAACCATGACTCGACCGACCCGACTGCTTGCGCTCACGCTGAGCTGCGCGCTTTTTGCCGTCGCGTGCAGCGACGACACATCGGCCACGACCACCGACACGACCGAGGCGGCGGGTCCCGTCACGATCACACTGGTGACCCACGACTCGTTCGCCGTCGAGGCCTCACTGCTCGATGCGTTCGCCGAGACGACCGGCATCACAATCGAGTTGTTGTCGGCAGGCGACACCGGACAGATGATCTCGCAGTCGATCCTCAGCGCTGGGAATCCTCTCGGCGATGTCATGTACGGCGTCGACAACACCTTCCTGCAGCGAGCGCTCGACGGTGAACTCTTCGAGCCCTACGTCGCCGCAGGACTCTCCCAGGTCCCGACCGAATTCCAGATCGACGCGAGCAACCGGGTGACGCCGATCAACTTCGGCGACGTGTGCGTCAACTTCTGGAACGACGCGATCCCCGGCGACGCACCAACCGCGCTCACGGACCTGACCGACCCCGTGAATGCCGGCCAACTCGTTGTGCAGAATCCCGAGTCCTCATCGCCCGGCCTCGCGTTCCTTCTCGCGACCATCGCCGGCACCGAGGATTGGGAGCAGTTCTGGACCGACCTCCGGGCCAACGGCGTGAGCGTCACGCCTGACTGGGAGTCGGCCTACTACGGCGAGTTCATCGCCGGCGGCGGTGGTCGTTCGATGGTCGTGTCCTACGCGTCCAGTCCGCCGGCCGAGGTGATGTTCGCGGCTGAACCACTGGACGAGGCGCCCTCGAGCGTGTTGCTCGACTCCTGCTACCGGCAGATCGAGTTCGCCGGGGTGCTGGCCGGCACCGACCATCCCGATGAAGCCGGCCGGGTGATCGAGTTCCTGCTGTCCAAGGCGTTCCAGGACAGCGTGCCGGAGAGCATGTTCGTGTTCCCCGTCTCCGACGAGGCCGAGCTACCCGAGGTGTGGGCCGCCCACGCCCAGTTGGCCGACGCGCCGCACATCCTCGATCCGGCCGAGATCGAAGCCAATCGCGACGAGTGGACCGACCGTTGGGTCGAGATCGTTCTCGGCTGATCACGGGAGCCGCGGCAATCCCCGCGGTCTTCCTGGCGATCTTCTTCGTCTACCCCGTCGCGACCGTCGTGTGGCGAGGGGTAGGCGGCGAAGGGCTGACGCCGTTGGGAGATCTCTTGGAGTCGGCTCGTACTCGCGACGCGATCGTCTTCACGTTCTGGCAAGCCACGCTCTCGACCCTGCTGACACTCGCGCTGGCGCTACCCGGCGCTGCCGTCATCGCCCGCTCAAGCCCCCGGGCGCAACGGCGACTTCGGGCACTGGTGACGATCCCGTTCGTGCTGCCGACCGTCGTGGTTGCAGGCGCCTTCTCCGAGTTGTTCACGACGTTCGGCCTCGATGACGGCGACCTTCGTCTGCGCCACACGGTGTGGGCGATCCTGATTGCCCATGTCTTCTTCAACTATGCGGTTGTGGTCCGGACCGTGGGCTCGTTCTGGTCCGGACTCGATGCCCGGATGGAGGAGCAGGCTCGCGTCCTGGGCGCCGGTCGACTTCGCACGTTCACACAGATCACGCTCCCCCAACTGCGGCCCGCGCTCGCGGCCGCATCAGCGATCGTCTTCCTCTTCTCATTCACCTCTTTCGGCGTCATCCTGGTCCTGGGCGGCCCTCGCCAGGCCACCATCGAGACCGAGATCTATCGCTACGCCGTCGTCAGAACCGACTTCACATCGGGCGCCGCGCTCGCCGCTCTGCAACTCGTCGCCGTGCTCGCCCTCGTTGCCCTGGCCACCCGACTCGAACGCGCTCGACCCCTGACGCTGTCCACGCCTCACCGCACGACGGTTCGCCGGGGTCGGATTGGGCGAGTCGCCAACGGTCTCGCAATCACGACACTCCTCGGCCTACCGATCGGGGTGGTGATCGAACGGTCGCTCGCTGTCGGCGACTCGCACGGACTCGCGAACTTTCGTGCACTCGGCACGCGGCTCTCGATGCTGCCCGCGCCGGCGACTGACGCGATTCGCAATTCGCTCGTCTACGCGGTCGTCGCCACGGTGATCGCATTGTGTGTCGGCACCATCGCTGCCCTCGTCGTGGTCCACGGGCGAGGGGCGATACGTCACGTCTTCGACCTGGGTCTCACTTTGCCGCTGGGGACCAGCGCGGTGACGATCGGTTTCGGCATCCTCATCGCGCTCGACGAGCCCCCACTCGACTTGCGGTCGTCATGGTGGATCGTACCGATCGCCCACAGCCTCGTCGGCGTCCCGTTCGTCGTTCGCACGATGGTCCCGGTGCTGCGACGAATCGATCCCGCCCTTCACGAAGCGGCCGCGGTGCTCGGGGCCTCACCCCGGCGCGTCCGTCGCGAGGTCGACCTCCCCATCGCGAGTCGGGGCATGCTCGTGGGTGCGTCGTTTGCCTTCGCGGTCTCGATGGGCGAGTTCGGCGCGACGGCCTTCATTCCACGACGAGCCGACACGCTCACCGCTCCCCAAGCGCTATTCCGCCTCCTTACGACCCCCGGTGAACTCATCCGCGGTCAGGCAATGGCGCTCGCCGTCGTTCTGATGGCGATCGTCGGGCTGGCAGTGTTCGTGATCGAGTCGGCCCGCGGCACCGGCGAAGGCACCTTCTGATGTGGGAACTCCGGAACATCTCGGTGCGGTTCGGGGCGGTTTCCGCGCTCGATGATTTGTCCTTGACGATCGAAAAGGGCCAGATCATGGTCGTCCTCGGCCCGAGCGGATGCGGGAAGTCCACGCTGCTGCGGGTGCTGGCCGGGCTCCAGCCGCCCGACGAAGGAACGGTGTGGATCGATGGCCTCGACGCCACCGATCGAGCGCCGCATCGTCGCGGGATCGGTGTGATGTTCCAGGCTCCGACGCTTTTCCCGCACCGCACGGTCGCCCAGAACATCGAGTTCGGACTCCGCATGGTCGGCCTCGACCGCCCCGGACGAGCGGCGCGCGTGGCGGAGATGCTGGACCTCGTGGGACTCCCCGACTTCGGCGATCGCACCGTCGAGAACTTGTCCGGAGGCGAGGCCCAACGAGTCGCGCTGGCCAGGTCGCTGGCCCCCGAGCCGGCCCTGCTGCTTCTCGACGAGCCGCTGGCGGCCCTCGACCGGTCGCTGCGAGATCGCCTCGTGGCTGAGCTCCCGGCGATGCTTCGGGCCACCGGCACCACCGCGGTCCACGTGACCCACGATCACGACGAAGCCTTCGCCATTGCCGACCGGGTCGCCGTGGTCGAACGCGGCCGTCTGCTCCGCGTCGCGCCGCCCGAGCGCCTGTTCGCCGATCCGCAGACCGAGGCCGTGGCGCGCTTCCTCGGCCACGTGAACATCGTCGGCGAGGGCGGATCGCGACGAGTCATTCGGAGGGATGCGGCAACGATCGATGAAGAGGGCGAACTGAGGGTGACCGTCGTGGAGAGCCGTTTCCGCGGCGACCACCACGATGTGACCGTCTCCAGCGATCTCGGGATGCTCGAGTTTCGGCTGACCGAATCCGCGAGTCCCGGCGCTCAGATTCAGCTCCGACTCGACCCGGCAAGGGTCGCCGTCATCGGCGGGAACTGACGTCAGCCTCGACGCATCGGCACATGGGGGATGCCGTCCTCGACGAACTCTGGTCCAGTCACCGAGAATCCCCGTTCGGTGTACCAGTGCTCCAAGTGAGACTGGGCGTCGAGTACCCACGGGCCGGGCGTCGACGCCACCGCGTGGTCCACGAGGTCGGCGGCGAGGCCAGCACCACGAGCCGATACGGCGGTCACGACCCGTCCAATCCGTCGAGCGTCGCCGTCGTCGAGCACTCGCAGGTAGGCGCGAGGCTCGTCGTCGCCCTCGACCCAGACGTGACGAGTTGCGGGGTCGTTGTCGCGGCCGTCGAGCTCGGGGTACGCGCAGTCCTGCTCGACGACGAACACGTCGACCCTCAGCTTCAGAATGTCGTGAAGGTCCGCGGCTGAGATCTCGGCGAAGCCACGATCGACGATGTGCACCGACTCGCCCGCCTACATCCGGTCGAGGAGCTCTTGCTTCTTGCGTTCGAACTCCTCATCGGTGACGACGCCCTGGCGGCGGAGCTGATCGAGCTTCTCGATCTGTTCAGGAATGGACGCCGCGGCGGCCCGCGCGCCGCCGCCGGCCGCCTCACCGAGACGTTGGAGCTTGCGATCCTCGAGACCTTCCACCTGGCGGTAGATCTCGTTCTGCACGAGGCTCGGCTTGCGGATGTCGGTGAATGTCTGGCGACCACCCTCGCCCGCTGACTCGATGCCGAGGTCACCCGCGCCGATCATCCGCTCGAAGAGCGACTGGTTGAAGAAGACGGTGTTGATTCGGTCGAGCGGGATCTCGATGCCCTTCTTGCTGACCACGCCGGTGCGAGAGATCACCCGTTCGTTCGTGACCACGAAGTTCGTGGTGTTCCAGGTCAGATACCTGATGCCGAACCAACCCAGTGAGCCGAGCACCCAGATGCCGACCGGCACCGAGATCCAGTTGGGCCAGTCCTTCACAAGGGCGGTGAGTCCGAAGACGACTGACAGGACGAGTAGCGCGCCTGCCGGGGCGAGGAACCACCAGTGAGGCCGAAGGTCGAGCACCAAGTCTTCGTCGTCGGTGAGAAGGTGACGCGGGAAGGGCATGGCGAGATCCTAGGCCCAGCCCCACTCGTGAAGCGCCTCGTCGTCGATCCCGAAGTGATGGGCGATCTCGTGGACCACGGTGATGGCGATCTCTTCCACCAACTCGACCCTGTCGGCGGCGATCTCGCACAGCGGCAGGCGGTAGAGCGAAACAACGTCGGGCATCACCAAGCCGCCGTAATCGTCTCGCTCGGTGAGCGGGATTCCCTCGTACAGCCCGAGAAGGTCTTCGGTGGGATGACGGTCCTGGGCGACGACGGCCACGTTCTCCATCAGCCGCCCCAGCTCTTCAGGAAGCGCGTCGAGGGCATCGCCGACGAGGCGTTCGAACTCTCGTGCGGTCACCGGCTTCACCCAGGAGACACTAGCGATGGAGTGGGTAGGGTTCGGCCGTGCCCGATTCCGCATCGCTTCTCGACGGACTCACCGACCACCAGCGCGACGCGGTCACCACGGCCGCGAACCCCCTGTGCATCATCGCCGGGGCCGGCTCCGGAAAGACCCGCGTGCTGACGCGGCGCATCGCCTGGCATTCCACCGAGGGAACAATCGATCCGCGGCGGGTGCTGGCGCTCACCTTCACTCGGCGGGCCGCGGCGGAGCTGCGCTCGCGCACCCGCCGTCTCGGACTGCGCGAGGAAGTCGCGGCGGCCACGTTCCACGGCGCGGCCCTGGCCACCTTGCGCCGGTTCTGGGACCACACCGGCCGGTCTCACCCGACGCTGCTCGAGCGCCGAATGGCGTTCCTCGCCAAGAGCCACCCCCGATTGGACCGAGCCGTCATCGCCGACCTCGACTCGGAGATCGGCTGGGCCCGAGCAAGGCTGATCACACCGGAGGAGTACGGCGAGGCTGCCGCAGCCGCCAAACGCCGTCCGCCACGATCCGCCGATTTCGTTGCGAAGGCATACACGGCCTACCAGGAGAAGAAACGCGAGCGCCGGACGATCGATTTCGATGATGTGCTCGCCCTTTGTCACGCGACCATGCAGCGCGAGACGACGTTCGCCGACGCGCAGCGTTGGCGGTATCGGCACCTGTTCGTCGACGAGTTCCAGGACGTGAACCCACTCCAGTTCGCGCTGCTCCAGACAATGCTCGGACCCGAGTCCACGCTGGTCGTCGTCGGCGACCCCGACCAGGCGATCTATGGCTGGAACGGTGCTCAACCCGACTTCATCAACAACATCGGCGAATTTCTTCCCGGGATCGCCGTCGTTCACCTGCGCACCAACTTCCGCTCGACCCCGGAGATACTCGCGACGGCAGGTCGAGTACTCGACAAGGAGCCCCAGCCGGCGGCTCGGTTTCGGGGCGACCGGCCCACGCTGACCGCGTGCGGACTCGACGACGAAGCGGCCACCGTCGCCCTTGCGGTGCGCGGCCGCCACAAGCCCGGGGCACCATGGCGCAATCAAGCGGTCCTCGCCCGCACCAACGCGCAACTGCCCGTGATCCGCAATGCGATGGAAGCGGCCGGCATCCCCACTCGCAGCCGCGGCGAGGGAGCGCTCCTCCGTCGACCTGAGATCATCGATGTGCTCGATCGCTGGCCGAAGGGCGGCTCACTCTCCGGCGCCCTCTTCGACGAGCAGACGGCCGAGACTCCTGCGCTCGATCCGGAGCGTGCCGCGATGGTGGTGGCGTTCCTCGACCTGGCTCGCGATCACCTCGTCCTCGAGCCCAACGCCACGATCGACGAGTTCGTCACTGCGCTCCGCTTCGATGACCGGATGGGGATGGCCGGCGACGCCGTCGAACTGGCGACCTTCCATTCGGCCAAGGGACTCGAATGGCCGATCGTCCACATCGTCGGCCTCGAGGACGGGCTCGTCCCCATCGCCTTCGCCCGCACCCGCGCCGCCCGCGAGGAAGAGCAGCGTCTCCTGTACGTGGCCGTGACACGAGCCGAACGCGAACTCCACGCAACGTGGTGCACCGAGCGAACCGTCGGCGAGCGAGTATTGGGGCGACCCCCGTCGCCATGGCTCGATGCCTTCATCGATCCCGACGCCGACACCCCGATGCAGGCGCCCGCGCTCGACGTTCTCCGTCATCAACTCGGCGACGACAAACCCGACATCGACCTCACCGATTTCCTCGCTCCGGTAATGACATCGCTCGAGGAATGGCGACGTTCGGCGGCCAACGCGGCGCGAATCGAACCAGGCGCAGTGCTCTCCGACAACGCGCTGCGCCAGATCGCAGAGCGACGCCCCGCATCGATCGACGAACTCGCGGATGTGCCCGGGGTCGGGCCGGGAAAGGCGCGGCGCTTCGGGCCGCGACTGCTCGAGATCAGCGCCCCGGTCGACTAGCCGACAAGCGTCAGGTCAGCGACGACGGTGCCATCGCTGAACCTCAGTCCGCTCACGTCCACGTTGTAGCCGGTGTCGTCGAGTTGGTTGATGGTGACCTGCCCCGATGCAAGGAAATCGGCGCCGAGGTCAGGACCGTCACCGATCGAGAGATGCACGCAGATTCCGGTGCCGCCACAGTCGACGTCGAACGTGCCTGTCTCCCCCGTCCAGCCCGGGCCGTAGACGGTATAGAGCTCGATCCCCAGGAAGAAACCGTCGGGGTTCGTGTTCGAGTGGATGTGGAAGAACGGATCGTCGGCCGGACCGGCGCCCGGTATGTAGGTGCCAGCGACGGCATCCCAGTTGATGACCACCGCGTCGCCGGATGTGTCGATCGCCGGCTCAGGATCCGGGGGATCATCCGCAGGCGGATCGTCGGCCGGTGGATCATCCGCAGGCGGATCGTCGGCGGGCGGATCATCCGCAGGCGGATCGTCGGCGGGCGGATCGTCAGCCGGCGGTGTGTCAACGTTCTCCGCGGCAGTGGTCGTGGTGGTCGTGTCCGCCGCGCCGCCGTCGTCGCCGCACGCCGCGAACAGAAGCATCAAGGTCGCCAAAGTCGCCAAGAGTCGTTTCATTTCAGAGGCCTTTCGGTGTTCGTGCACGAGCCGCCGCTCATGCTGTCACCCTAGGTGGCGTCGCTGAACCGTGCCGCGACGACGGAAGCCTCAGTGGTTGTCGGGGATCTCGGATTTCGACTCACGGGGGTGTGCGACCACCACAACCGTGGCGTCCGACTGCTCCAACACGGTTTCGACGGTGTGCCCCAGGAACGGTCGCCCGTCGACGTTGCGGAGCTGGGCGCCGAGCACGACGAGATCGGCGGTCTCGGTTCGGGCTGCGTCGACCAACGCAGTGCCTGCGGTCGGCGACTCATGGATGAGCGTGCGGGGTTCGATCCCCGACTCGGTCGCGAGTGCGGTCGCCCCGGCGATGAGTTGGTCGGCGACCTGCAGATCCTGATGGTCGTCGCGACCACGGCGACCGAAGATACGAGGCAATGGCGATGTCCGGTTGAGCACGTGGGTCAACACGACCTCGGTGCCGAGCGCGGAGGAAATCGAGAACGCGACCTCTTGGGCAGACCGGCTGGACCGCGTGCCGGTGACCGGGACGATCACACGTCCGAATGCTGCGGGCAGGGGTCGATCGAGCCCACGGGCCCGCCGAACGATGACGAGCGGGAGCGTCGCGTTGAGCAGCAACTCGTCGACCATCGGGGAATAGAGCTGACCTTCATGACGGGTGGCGACGCCGACGACGATGACGCCGTAGCCCAGCCTCGACTCGGCCACGATCTCGCTCGCGACGTCGGTGCCCTTCACCTGACGATGGTCGACCTCGCGCTCGTCGAGCACGGCCTCGACCACGGACACGTCAGGCCAGTCGCCGTTGTTGCTGACCGACACGATCGTCGCGGGAGCTTCCGTCGGCCACGCGAACTGGACGAGCTGGGCGGCAGCGATCGACGCCGGCTCTCCCTGGGAGGGTAGAAGAATGCGTGACGACTTGACGACGAGGTTGCGACTGAGCGCCTCCTCGCGTTCGAGTCGACGCTGTTCGTCAGGTGATCCGAGCCAATCACGCACCGCGATGCGCAGACTGACCGCCGCGAACACCGATGTGATCAAGGGCACGATCACGATGACGGTGTAGGCCGTCTCGTTGAACACGCCAAGCGAGAGTCCGACCGATGCGATCACGATCTCGAGAGCGCCCCGGGCGTTGAGCCCCGCGCCAAGGGCGGTTGCCGCCCGGTTGCTCTGCCCGGCGAGGCGAGCCCCGACGAACGCACCCGCGAACTTCGCGACAATGGCGACGACCACGACCACACCGGCCCAAAGCAGGGCGTCACCCTCACCGAGCAGGCCGAGGTCGACTCGCAGTCCAGCGGTCGCGAAGAACACGGGCGCCAGGAAGGTGGTGGTGAGGGACTCGACGTGGTGGAGGACCTCGGGCTGCTGGAATCGCGAGCGGTGCAGTACGACGCCGGCCACGAATGCGCCGAGCACTGCCTCGATGCCGAGTGCCTGTGTGGCCACGCCGTAGATCAGCATCGTGAAGACCACGACCGTCATGGCCCCGGGGATGTTGGCGCCGTCGCGGCGGACCCAGCGCAGCGCCCGGTCCACCACTCGCTGGCCGATGGTCATCGCGAGCGCCAGGAAGGCCGCGAGACCGAGGACGGTCTTGAGGACGGCACTGACCGAAACCGAACCCGAGGTGGCGAAGCCGGCGAAGACCGCGAGCATGACCCAGCCGACGACGTCGTTCGCCATACCCGCGGCGACCGTGATCTGGCCGAAGTCACGCCTCATCAAGCCAAGTTCGGAGAGGATCTTCGCGATCACCGCGAGCGCGGAGACGGAGAGCGCCGCGGCGACGAAGAGCGCGAACACGGTCCGGTCGGCCTCAGGGCCGAGGAACGAATCGGGCAGGAGAAAGCCGACGGCAAGCCCGCCGATCAGGGGTACGACAAGGCTGAAGCCGGTGACAAGCGCAGCCGCCCGCCCGAGTCGCCGAATCAGGGCCAGGTCGGTCTCGAAGCCGGCGGTCACCAGCAGAAGAGCAACGCCCAGCCAGCTGACCGCGAGCAACGCACCCGAAGAAATCTCGTGGTCGGGAAGGAACCAATCGAACCCGTCGGACCAGACCCGCCCGAAGATGGACGGGCCGAGAATGACTCCCGCCGCGAGCTGGCCGATAACCGACGGAAGGTTGATCCGCCGCATGAGCGAGCCGCAGATTCGCGCCGTCCCGACGAGGACCAGCAGCTGAGTCCAGAAGACCAGGAGTTCGTGTTCGTCGAGAGGAGTCAGCATGGCGTCAGCGCGGCCCATCGATCAGCACCGGGGCGTGATCGCTCGGCGGGTCGTCTTTGGGGCCCTTGCGTTCGTTGCGATCAACGAGCGCGACGTCCATGTCGTCGGCCACGGATCGTGTGGCGAGGAGCAGATCGATTCGCATACCCATCTTCTTGTGGAAATTCCCCCCTCGATAGTCCCACCAGGAGTAGAGGCCGGCGTCGTCGTGGTGCTCGCGGAATACGTCGGTCAGGCCCCAGTCGGCGAATTTCGCGAGCTTGTCTCGCTCGGCCTGACTGGTGTGGGTCTGGTCGAGAAACTTCGACGGGTCGTAGACATCTCGGTCGTCGGGAGCGATGTTGAAGTCGCCGCAGACGACGACATCGTCGGCCGGGGTGCACTGCCCATCCAGATCGGCATGGAGCCGATCGAGCCACCGAAGCTTGTATTGGTAGTGCTCGTGGTCGAGCGATCGGCCGTTGGGGATGTAGCAGGTGGCGACCCGCACACCCCCGCACGTTGCCCAGGCGACCCGGGCCTCGGGGTCGGGCTCCGCCCCGTCGCCGAACCCGGCAATCGGGTTGTCGATGCCGACGCGGCTGAGGATGGCGACGCCGTTCCAGCGCCCCTCACCGTGATGGAACGACTCATACCCGAGCGCTTCGAATGCGAGTGCCGGAAAGGCCTCGTCGGCGAGCTTTGTCTCTTGCAGACAGAGCACATCGGGCTCGAAGGTCTGCAACCAGCGCTCAACGCGTCCGAGGCGGGCGTTGAGCGAGTTGACGTTCCAGGTGACGATCCGCACGGCGGCACCCTATCCCCCCGAAAGGGCGCAGATCGGCTCACCCGACACCGCGCCGGATTCGTCATAGACTCGCCCCGTGGCAACCACGGAAAACTCACCTGATCTGGGTCCGAACGCATGGCTCGTCGACGAGATGCGGAGCCAATGGGTCGCCGATCCGGCGTCGGTCGCTCCCGAGTGGCGGGCGGTGTTCGAAGACAATGGTGCCGCTGCGCCCTCCTCGAGCGCGGCGCCGGCCGAACCGATCGACGTCGATTCGAGCGTGGTCCGCCCCGCAACGGTCGCCTCAACCGACAACTGGTCCACGCCCGCAACCCCCCAACCCCCCACCCCACCCGAACCCCCACAAGCACCCGCCGCTACCGCAACGCCCGCGCCAGCAAGCCCCGCACCCGCGAGTGCTGCGCCCGCGAGCCCGCCACCAGCAGCTCCGGCTGCGAGTCCGGCGCCAGCAGCTGCGCCCGCGAGTCCGGCGCCAGCAGCTGCGCCCGCGAGTCCGGCGGATGCCGGCAACAACAACGACGCCAGCGAAGCCATTCGTGGAGCGGGTGCCCGGATCGTCGCGAATATGGAGGCGTCGCTCGACGTCCCGACGGCGACCAGCTTCCGGCAGATCCCGGCCAAGCTGCTCGAGGTCAACCGCAAGATCATCAACGGCCACCTGGCCCGAAAGCAGGCGGGCAAGGTCAGCTTCACCCACCTCATCGGGTACGCCGTGGTTCGGGCGATTGCCGACGAGGCGCCGGCCATGAACAACACCTATGAGGCGGATGCCGACGGGAAGCCGCGCCTCATCCGCAACCCTCATGTCGGTCTGGGGATCGCGGTCGATCTCGAGAAGTCCGACGGGTCGCGAACGCTGATGGTCCCGTGTGTGAAAGACGCCGACACGCTGGACTTTCGGGAATTCATCGATCGCTACGAAGCGCTGATCCGCAAGGTTCGCGACAACAAGATCTCGCCCGACGACTTCGCCGGGACCACGGTGAGTCTGACCAATCCCGGCACGATCGGCACCTTGCAGTCGGTCCCTCGCCTCATGCCGGGCCAGGGCCTGATCGTCGGTGTGGGGTCGATTGCGTTCCCGACGGAGTTCGAGGCGGCCGACCCGGCGAAGCTCGCCGATCTCGGCGTCTCGAAGGTGATCACCCTCACCTCGACCTACGACCATCGGATCATCCAGGGCGCCGAGTCCGGCATGTTCCTGAAGAAGGTCCACGAGCTTCTGCTGGGCGAGGACGACTTCTACGTCGACGTTTTCCGTTCACTCGACGTGCCCTACGAGGCGGTCAAGTGGCGTCGCGACGTCAATCCGGTCGATCGCGATCACGCACTGCTCGAGAAGCAGGCGAAGGTCAACCAACTGATCAACATGCACCGCGTGCGCGGCCACCTGATCGCGGATCTGGATCCCCTGCAGGTGAAAGAACCGAAGATGCACGCGGAACTCGACCCCGCGACCTACGGGCTGACGATCTGGGATCTCGACCGCGACTTCCTGACCGGTACCGACACCGGCATCTACGCCCAGGTGGGCGGGAAACCTCGTATGCCGTTGGGCGATCTGCTCGGCGTGTTGCGCGACGCGTACTGCCGCACGGTGGGCGTCGAATACATGCACATTCAGGATCCGGTGGAGAAGCGCTGGATGCAGGAGCAACTCGAAGGGGCGCCACGCTCCATCGAGACTGAGGAACAGCGCCACGTGCTGTCTCGGCTCAATGCCGCCGAGGCCTTGGAGACCTTTCTCGGCACGAAGTACGTCGGCCAGAAGCGCTTCGGCATCGAGGGAGCGGAGAGCACGATTCCGCTCATCGACGCGGTCATCGGCGCGGCCGCCGACGCCGGACTCGCCGATGTGGTCATGGGGATGGCCCATCGGGGGCGACTCAACCTTCTGGTGAACATCGTCGGCAAGACCTACGGCGAACTCTTCAGCGAGTTCGAAGGCGGCTCCATCGGCTCGATGACTCAGGGCTCGGGCGACGTGAAGTACCACCTCGGCCAGAGCGGTGTGTTCCAGAGTCGCAACGGCAACTCGATTCCCGTCGAGCTCGCTGCCAATCCGTCGCACCTGGAAGCGGTCGACCCCGTCGTGGTCGGCATTGTTCGGGCCAAGATGGACCTGATCGACGTCAACGCCGGCTACGACGAGTACCCGGTGCTGCCGCTGCTGATTCATGGCGACGCGGCGTTCGCCGGCCAGGGTGTGGTCGCCGAGACGCTCAACCTTTCGCAGATCCGCGGCTACCGAGTGGGCGGCACCGTCCACGTCATCATCAACAACCAGCTCGGCTTCACGACCACGCCCGACGTCGCCCGTTCGACCGAGTACTCCACCGACGTGGCGAAGATGATCCAGGCCCCGATCTTCCACGTGAACGGCGACGACCCTGAGGCTTGCGTGCGCGTCGCCCGCTTGGCGTTCGAGTACCGCCAGCGGTTCAAGAAGGACGTCGTGATCGACATGATCTGCTACCGGCGTCACGGCCACAACGAGGGCGACGACCCGAGCTACACCCTGCCGGAGATGTACCGCCGCATCGACGCCCGGCCGTCCGTTCGGGCCCAGTACACGACGTCGCTCGTGAAGCGCGGCGATCTCACACCTGAGCAAGAAGAGGACGCACTCGCCGACTTCAAGACTCGGCTTCAGGCCGCGCTCGACGAGACACGCGAAGCGGAGAACGACCCCAATGCTCGGGCCCAGCCACCGGTCGAGCCGATCGGCGTGCTCCCTCATCTCCGCACCTCGATCGATCATGCGGCCGCGGAAAGGATCTACGGGGCGCTCTCTTCGCCTCCCGAGGGCTTCACGATCCACCCGAAGCTCGCCCAGCAGTTCGCGAAGCGCGACGAGATGTTCGCTGCCGGCGAGGTCGACTGGGCGCTCGGCGAGGCCATGGCCATGGGATCGCTGCTGCTCGAAGGCACCTCGATCCGCCTCTCCGGTCAGGATTCCCGCCGTGGCACCTTCAGCCATCGACACTCGACGCTCGTCGACTTCGAGACCACCGAGGAGCACGTGCCGTTGTCGACCCTGGCGTCGGGCGACACCAACCTGTGGATCTACGACTCGCTTCTCAGCGAGTACGCCGTCCTCGGATTCGAGTACGGGTACTCGATTACCAACCGCGATGCGCTGGTCATCTGGGAGGCGCAGTTCGGCGATTTCGCCAACGGCGCACAGATCATCATCGATCAGTTCCTGGTTGCCGCGAAAGACAAGTGGAAGCAGGACTCCGGCCTGGTTCTCCTCCTCCCACACGGCTACGAGGGGCAGGGTCCCGAGCATTCGTCCGCCCGCATCGAACGGTTCATGTTGCTCGGCGCCGAAGACAACATGCAGATCTGCAACGCCACCACCGCCGCGCAGTTCTTCCATCTACTCCGACGTCAGATGGTCCAGGACCATCGCACTCCTCTCGTGGTGTTCACGCCGAAGTCCCTGCTGCGCGCCAAACAATCGCGCTCCCCGCTCACCGACCTTCTGTCGGGGACCTTCGAGGAGTTGCTCGGCGATACCGGAATCGAAGACTCGTCCACGGTTCGTCGCCTGGTGTTGTGCAGCGGCAAGGTCGCAGCCGATGCCGAAGCGGAACGCGATCGGCTCGGCACTCCCGTCGCCATTGCCCGCGTCGAGCAGCTCTACCCCTGGCCCTTCGACGCGGTCGCGGCCGAATTGGACCGGTATCCGAACGCCACCGAGATCGTGTGGCTCCAGGAGGAGCCGGAGAACATGGGGCCGTGGAACGCCATCAAGGGCCGCCTCTACGAGAGCCATGAGCAAACGCATCGCATTCGTCGCGTGAGCCGATTCGAATCCGGCAGCCCTGCCTGCGGCAGTGCCAAGGTGCACGCCCAAGAGCATGCGGAGCTGCTCAGTCGGGCCCTGACAATCTGACCGAACCGGCGTCAGACGACGGCAAGCGTCGCGGCGAGCGCAATCGACCAGCTGGCCAACGAGCCGATCAACACATATTCGGTGACGGCGTGGATGTCGACGTCGTCGTGGCTACGAAGCTCCGGATATCGCAGCAGTGACTTCGCGGTGACCACGAGAGCTGCCGTGGTCGGCTGGCCGGCGATGACGAAGCCGATGATCAGAAGGCGCTCGAGCGGGCCGATGACCCGGCCGCCCCGAATGCGCGTGGTGGGCGCATCTCCGTCGATCACGACGTCGAGGATGATCCGAACGACCGCGTTGGTGGAGGCCGTGAGCACGACGCCGATGGCGAGCACCATCAGGACGGTCGCCGGCCGTTCGCGTTGAATGAGATGGATCCGCGACTCGTCGAGGAAGCGGGTCCAGAGGCTGGAACCGTCGGCCTCGAGCCGCACGGTGGAGATCATGATCGACGCCAGAACCCCGGCCCCGATGGTCGAGAGCTGGAACGTCGGATTGGAGAATCCGACCCGCACGAGCTGCCATGAGGCCGACACCACCGTCGCCACCGCGATCGTGGCCAGCGCATCGCCCCCCGACGCATCGACCAGGACCACGCCGCCGACGACGGTGGCAAAACTGAACGCGATCGCCAGGAAGGCTCGGCTTCGGTTCTTCGGCATGCCGGCCAGGCCGTGGCTGAGGTCGCCGATACCGATCGACAGCAACACAAGCGCAAGAGCAATCATGACGCAGTGTCGATCAGACGAAGCGCGACGACAAGCTCGCGTAGATGGTTTCGGGTGCGTCGTTGCGAGATCGCACTCGGCGTGAGCTCCAGTCGCGCTGCGATCTCGTCGGTCGACAGTCCTGCGAGGTCGCCGAGCACGATCTGCGCCTCGCTGCTCACGATGCTTCCCATGGCGAGGTCGAGAAGCGCGAGATGACTTCGAATCAACGGTTCGAAGTCGACTCGCAAGCGCTGGGGCGGCGGAAGATCTGTCGCAGCTTCCGAGGACGGCGTCGCCTCGTCGAGGATGCGCTCGCGGTGCTCGCCGGCGATCTCGAGACCGAGTCGGGCCTGGTAGCCGGATCGCGGTGACGAAGAGGCCACCGCATCGAGCGCAGCCCGGGCCGACCACCAAGCCGGCCCGTCCTGCCCGAACGGCGCTTGGCGGGAGTCGTGCATCACGATGCCGCCCCATCCGATCCCGGCGCGGATCTCGGCCGTGCCGATCAGCTCGAGGCGTAGCTCGGCAACGGCACGGATGGCGGTGAGCGGCTGCGCGTAGATCGCCTGCATCTCATCGCCCACTGTGGCGGTCAATGGATCCAGCGCGTCGATTCGTCGGTTCACTGCCTCGGCCGCTCCGGCGATCTCGGTCTGGAGCTGCCGACGGTCGCTGTGGTTGCGCGAATCGACCACGTCGACAAGCACCGCGGCGTAGCCGGAGGGGTCATCGACAAAGCTCATCGCCATGCCATCCATTATAGTGACGTTTTTCGTCAGTTCAAGCCCAACTGACGAATACCGTCATCAATATCTCAACTGACGGTTCCCGTCACCTGAGCGGGAATCCCACCGCCAGTTCGAGCTGATCGAGCGCGACGGCAGGGTCGACCACTTTGATCGTCTGCATCCCCATCGCCTTCGCCGGCTTCAGGTTGATTCCGAGATCATCGAGGAAGACGCACTCGTCAGGAGCGACGCCGAGTCGCTCGCACGCGATTTCATAGAACCTCGGCTCGGGTTTCCGAACTCCCACGACGCTCGACTCGATCACTTCATCGAACATCGAGACGATCTCCCCGAGTTCGCTGCCGGGATCATGTGAGGATCCGCCGGCTGGGTCACGGAAGTTGTTGGTGAGCATTGCGGTCTTCAGCCGCTCACCACAGCGCCGCACGGCCTCCACCATCTCAGGCCGCACATACCCCTTGAGGGAGTCGAGCACTCGTTGGGCATCGACGGAGAATCCCAACTCGGCCGCCTCGATTTCGAAGACCTCGACGAACCCGGCCGGGTTGAGTTCGCCCCGTTCGAAGCGAGCCCAGGCGTTGACATCGGGATTGGTCGCGTTGAGCGTTCGGATGGTGTCGGGTTCGAGCCCGACCTCGTGCTCGTAGGCGTTGAATGCTTCGAAAGGGCTCGAGAGGATTACTCCACCGAAATCGAACAGTGCTGCGGTGATCACGGCTGCACCCTAGGGGGCGTGGTTGACTGACCCACATGTCCAAAGGCAACGCTGCCACAACTCACGCCGTCATCGATGGGTCGAACCTCGCAACCGAGGGACGCAAGGAGCCAAGTCTCGCTCAGCTCGACGAGGCTGTCCGTGCCATCAGCGCCGAGTTCGACTTCGATCAGATCACGGTGATCGTCGACGCGACCTTCGAACACCGCGTGGCGAAGGCCGAGACCAAGGCCGCTCGCGACGCAGTCGACGACGGCGACATCCTCACGCCCCCTGCGGGCGTGATCGGACGAGGCGACGCCTTCATCCTTCAGGTCGCCGACCGCGCCAACGCAGTCGTGTTCTCCAACGACTCCTTCCAGGAGTTCCACGGCACCTACAAGTGGCTCTTCGACGAGGGCCGGCTCATCGGCGGCAAACCCGTCCCGGCGATCGGTTGGATCTATGTCGCCCGTTCGCCCGTGCGCGGCCCGGTGAGTCGGCGGGCGACCGCCGACAGCAGACGATCAGCCACGTCGAAGGCTGCGACCGAGAAGGCACCGCAGCAGAAGGCCCGAACAACGAAGGCTGGGTCCGACAAGACAGGGTCCGACAAGACCGGGTCCGAGAAGGCCGGGGGAAGGACCCAGCGAACGAAGGCACCCGCCAAGGCGACAGCAGCACCGAAGAAGACCTCGCGCTCGCGCGCCAAGGCCGTCCCCAGCGGTGACGGCAGCAATGACCCGGCCGTGTGGAAAACGTTCAAGGCCGACTTCCCTGTCGGCAGCACGATCGCCGCCCAGGTCGATCGGTTCTCTTCCCATGGCGCCTACGGCTCCGTCGATGACGTGGTCATTTACCTCCCCAACCGGCTCCTCGCATCTCCCCCGCCGACCAAGGCACGCGACGTCGTCGAACTCGGCGACACCGTCGACTTCGTCATCCACCGCTACGACGACGAGCGCAACGGCATCGATGCCGGTCTGATACCCGCGCCCGGTCAACCGGCGACGAAACCGGCCGCTCGGCCCGCGAGAAGAACCGCGAAGAAGGCCGCGCCGGCCAAGGCCACAGCGCCACGGCGCGCCGCGAAGAAGACCGCGAGGCCGACGGCCAAGAAGACCGCAGCGAAGAAGGCAGCGGCGACGAGAGCGTCGACCCCTCGTCCCACGAAGAAGACGGCGGCCAAGAAGAGCGCGCCCGTCAAGGCCACGGCGAAGAAGACGGCCAAGAAGACGGCCAAGAAGACCACGACGGCGAAGAGGGCGTCGACCGCTCGGGCTGCGAAGAAGGCCGCACCGGCCAAGAAGGCCGCAACGAAGAAGGCAGCGAAGAAGGCGACGAAGCGCCGCTAGCTTGATGCGCCATGGCCGCGCAGTTCATCTTCACCATGCACAAGGTCGGTCGGTTCATCCCGCCCGACCGCGATGTGCTCAAAGACATCACTCTCGCCTTCTACCCGGGAGCCAAGATCGGCGTGCTCGGCCCGAACGGTGCGGGCAAGTCCACGCTGCTTCGCATCATGGCGGGTATCGACCAGGACTTCTCGGGCGAGGCGCGCCTCACCGACGGCTTCACCGTCGGCATGCTCGAACAGGAACCCCACCTCGATCCGGACAAGGACGTGATGGGCAACGTCATGGATGGCGTCGGCGAAGTCGCCGGGCTGCTCCAGGACTACGAAACGGTGTTGGCCGGTTGGTCCGACCCCGACGCCGACTACGACAAACTCGGCGTCAAGCAGGCTGATCTCGAATCCAAGATCGAGGCCGCAGGCGCCTGGGATCTCCAGCGCAACGTCGAGATCGCCATGGATGCACTACGGACACCCCCGGGCGACACTCCGGTCACCAATCTCTCCGGCGGCGAATCACGCCGTGTCGCAATGGCCCGCCTCCTGCTGGCGAAGCCCGACCTCCTCCTCCTCGACGAGCCGACGAACCATCTCGATGCCGAGTCGGTCGCATGGCTCGAACGCACCTTGCAGGACTACAACGGCACCGTCGTCGCGATCACGCACGATCGCTACTTCCTCGACAACGTGGCCGGTTGGATTCTCGAACTCGACCGCGGCAAGGGCATGCCCTTCGAGGGCAACTACTCGGGCTTTCTCGAGCAGAAGGAAGCCCGCTACGCCCAAGAGCAGAAGGACGACGACAAGCGCGTCCGCACGCTCAAGCGCGAACTCGAGTGGGTTCGCATGGCGCCGAAGGCCCGCCAGGCCAAGGGCAAGGCTCGTCTGCAGCAATACGAGAAGCTGCTCGAGGCGCAGAAGCACGCCGAGGGGCGGCAGAACGATCTCGAGATCATCATCCCGGCCGACACTCGGCTCGGCGACGTCGTCATCGAGGCCGACGGGATCTCCAAGGCGTTCGGCGAGAAGTTCTTGATCGACGACCTTTCGTTCTCTCTCCCGCCAGCCGGCATCGTCGGCGTGATCGGTGCCAACGGCGCGGGCAAGTCAACACTGTTCAAGATGATCATCGAGGCGGCTGAAGCGAAGGGCGACGTCGATTCGCAGCCCGACACCGGCACGCTCCGCGTCGGACCGACCGTCACCCTCGGTTATGTCGACCAGAACCGCTCGATCGATCCTGACAAGACCGTCTACGAAGAGATCACCGGCGGTGTCGACAATCTGACCGTCGGCGGCCGCGAGATCCACGGGCGCGCCTACGTCGCGTCGTTCAACTTCAAGGGTTCGGATCAGCAGAAGAAGGTCGGCACCCTGTCCGGTGGCGAACGCAACCGCGTGCATCTTGCGAAGGTGCTCAAAGAGGGCGCCAACGTGCTCCTCCTCGATGAGCCCACGAACGACCTCGATATCGACACCCTGCGAGCGCTCGAAGACGCCGTTGAGGCCTACGCCGGCTGTGCGGTCATTGTGAGCCACGATCGCTGGTTCCTCGACCGAGTGGCGACTCACATCCTGGCGTTCGAAGGCGAGTCACAGGTCCGTTGGTTCGAAGGCAACTTCACCGACTACGCCGACTACCGCAAGCGTGAACACGGCGTCGATGCAATGCGCCCCCAACGGATCAAGTACAAGCCCGTCAGCCGCGGCTGAGCCCGACCGCCGGTCCGGCTCGAATCGGAATCCTCAAACTCTGCCTACTGCCTCCGATGGAGAGGCATGGCAAAGGCCGCAACAAAGACCAAGTGGAAGAGCCGAGCCGTCACTCGCTTGATCGAGGCCGGCTCGATGACGGAGTGCAAGCACTGCGAAGAGCGGGTGAAGTTCAAAGCCCGCGAGCGCCATCAGCAGGTCATCTGCAACGTCTACATCGACGGGGCCTGGGACCGTGTGGAGCACTACCACGAGCCCTGCTACAACGACGCCGGCAAGCCCTTCGGCGAACCCGTCGACTGACATTTCGGGTCGCCAGACCGAATAACCAGCATCGCGGCGCTGCTGCTGTCACCATCACGGCATGACGTTCAGCCTCGCGCGAGCGGTGTTCGCCGAACATGGACACGCCCGCAATGTGCATCTGCTGGCGGAGGGCATGAGTTCGATCGCCTGGGTTGGCGAGATCGACGGACGCGAGTGGGTTGTCCGGGTCCCGGCGGCCAACGACGCCCGACCTGACCCCGGCTATCGACGGGAAGCGAGCCTCAATGCCGCGCTCCGCCTCGCCGGGGTGCCCGCGGCCGACACACGAACGGTCGAGATCGATGGCACCGAGTGTTCGATTGCGCCGAGACTGGTCGGTACCCCGATCCAGACCCACCAGTGGACCGACGAATTCGTCGCTGATGTCGCCACCGCGCTCGCGGCGACTCACTCCGTCCCCATCGATGGTCACGGCCTCACCGATGCCGTCAGCCGCTTCTACCTGGCCCGGCTGTGGCCCCTCGATGGGTCTGCGCTCGACGACCACCCGATCATCGAACGCCTTCCCGGCGATGTCGAGTGGATCGCATCACAGCGTGAAGAGATCGTCGCCGAATCTCGAGGTCCCTCCTGCGTGGTCCACACCGACTTGCACTGGGATCACCTTCTGCGGTCGACGGCCGGGCGGCTGACCGGACTACTCGACTTCGGCGATGCGTTTGCCGGCCCGCCCGCGTGGGACTTCGCCTGCCTGCGGTACTACCACGGCGAAATCGTCGCCCGAAGGGTCGCGGATCGATACCCCGGGGGGCGTGATGTGCTGAGGCGCAGCGGGCCGCTCGGCATCGCGTTCGCGCTCTACAAGCTCGACAAGACGCCGGACCGGCCCGACGTGATCGAACGGGTTGCCCAGCTCACGAATCGGATCGAGAGCGGATAGAGACGCAGGTCATCTCTCGATCGCGAACGTGGTGTTGCCTCCAGCGCTCACCTGGTTCCAGCCGGCGGAGGTGCCGACCTGGGTGGGCGCGATGCGCGTGACGAGGTCTCCGAGCCCGAGCTGGCCGGACGTATTGGCGCCCCAGCACCAGAGCTCACCCGCGCCCTTGGTGGCGCATGTGTGGAAGACGCCGGCATCGTGGCCCGCCCAGTCGGAGGATGCGCCGATTCGGGCCGGCGACAACCGGTCGGTCGTGTCGCCGAGACCGAGTTGACCGAACCCGTTGGTGCCCCAGCACCAGAGCTCGCCTCCGCCCTTCAGGGCGCAGGAATGGAACAACCCGCCCCCTGGATCTCCCCAGTCGGCCGCGGTGCCAACCCGCGTCGGGGAGGTGCGATCCGTCGTGTCGCCCAGGCCGAGCTGTCCCAGGCTGTTGTTGCCCCAGCACCAGAGCTCCCCCCCGCCCCGGGTTGCGCAGGCGTGAAGGCCTCCGCCGGCGACTGCAGCCCAGTCTGTCGCCGATCCGACCTGGGCGGGCGTGGTGCGGTCGGTCGTGTCGCCCTGACCGAGCTGGCCCTGGTCGTTGCCTCCCCAGCACCAGAGCTGCCCGCCGGCTTTCGTGGCGCAGGCGAAGCCGGCGGCGGCGTCGACATCGATCCAGTCGGTAGCCGCGCCGATCTGCGTGGGCGAGGTGCGATCTGCGGTGTCACCGACCCCGAGCTGCCCGAGCGCGTTGTCGCCCCAGCACCACAGCTGGCCGACCCTGTCGACGGCACAGGTGAAGTCGGTACCCGCGGACGCAGTAGCCCATCCCGCAAAGGACGGGGTCATCGGCACCCGGGCCGAACTGACCCGATCGGAGACGAATCCGAACGGGTTGTCGCCCAGGCCCAGCTCACCGTTGTCGTTGTCGCCCCAGCAGAACAGATCGTTGGTGCCGTTCACCGCGCAGGTGTGGTCCTCGCCCACAGTCGCCTCGACCCACAAACTGCGGGTCTGGAGTCGGGAAGGCGTCAGCTGCGTCGTGACCGTCCGCCCGTTCCCCACCTCGCCGTTGACATTGGAGCCCCAGCAGAACAGCGCGCCATTGATCCGCGCCACGCAGCTCGCTGTCGTACCAAGGTGGCTGGGAGACATCTGCCACTCGCCCACGGCGAGCACTTTGGTGGGAGACAAGCGATCGGCGGAGTCACCGAGGCCGAGTTGACCATCGTCGTTGTTGCCCCAGCACCACAGCGACCCGAGTCCGCGTGTCGCGCAGCTGTGGCCACCACCGGCTCCCGGCTCGACCCAATTCGTCGACGATCCAACCCGGTTCGGCGACATACGGTCGGTGGTGTCACCGAGGCCGAGTTGGCCGGCACTGTTGTCGCCCCAGCACCACAGCTCGCCGGCGCCCTTGGTGGCGCAGTTGTGATCGCCGCCGACAGTGAGGGCGAGCCAGTCCTTGTCGGTGCCGACTTCTGCAGGGGACGTACGGGTCACGGTGTCGCCGAGTCCGAGCTGGCCGGCGTTGTTGCGGCCCCAGCACCACAGCTCTCCGATGCCGCGAGTTCCACACGTGTGCAACCCTCCCGACCGGCTCGACGTCCAGTCGGTGCCGGTGCCGACCTGCTTCGGTGCGTCACGGTCGACCGTGTCGGCGAGGCCGAGCTGGCCGAAGTTGTTCTGACCCCAACACCAGAGCTCCCCCGCACTACGGATTCCGCACGAGTGATCTGCGCCGGCTGAGACTTCGACCCAGCCAGTGGTGTTGGCGAGATGAGTGGGCGAGAGCCGGTTCGTAGTGTCCCCGAGTCCGAGCTGGCCGAGCTGATTGCGTCCCCAGCAATAGAGTTGAGCGCCGTCGGTAACGGCACAGGCGTGGTCGAAGCCCGCAGTCACGGAGACCCAGTTGGTCGCCGTTCCTACGCGTGTGGGTACCGAACGGTTGGTGGTGTCCCCGAGCCCGAGCTGCCCGAACCCGTTGTTCCCCCAGCACCAAAGCTGACCGTTGACCTTCACCGCACACGTGAATTGGTGCCCGCCCGCAACCTCGAGCCACGGCAGGTCCGAGCCGAGCGCGGCCGGCGACTGGGCACCCGTGGTGGTGCCGATTCCCAGCTGCCCGCTTGTGTTGCGACCGAACCCGAACAAACTGCAGCCGGCAGCCACGAACGCGATCACGACGACGACCGGGATCAGGCGCGACTGTGGCCGTTTCGCGATCGAATGTGCTGAACGTCGCTTCCACCGCATCTACTCACCCCACCGCTCGCCGAGCGTTCATCTATACCCGACGCGCCGAGGACGCACCAGCGCTACCGGAAGGAGGCCGCTGCTCAGCTCACGAAACGAATCGAGAGCGGATAGCGAAAGGTGTCTCCGCGAGACGCGGCAACCGCGCCCATGATCGGGAAAACGATCCCGATGACGAAGGTCGCCAGGAAAGTGAGAAACCCGATGAGCAGGAGCATCAGGACCATCGAACCGACGTAGTAGACGATCAACGAGATCTGAAAGTTCAACGATTCAGCCGCGTGTTTGGCAATGAACGGCGATTCGTCCCTCTTCACGAGATAGATCACCAGCGGCCCGAGGAAGCTCGTGAAAAGGCCGAGCAGGTGAACCAGCAGACCCATGGTCTTGTCGTCCCCAACCGGCATGCGGGACGGCATCGGCGCGACGTCGCCCGTCCATTTGATGCCATCCCAGTAGCCCTGCGCGCCGGGCGTGGTCGGATACCACCCGGGCGGCGCGCTGGCGGGAGGGGGTGGAGGGGGCTGAGCGTCACTCACATCGAGGAGTCTATGTTCGCCCACGTCACCGTCAGAGCAGGCGCAGGACCTTCGCGGCCATTTCGTCGGCGTCGCCGTCGTCAGGGACCAGACGAAGCTCTGGGGCGACGGGCGCCTCGTAGGGGTCGTCGATACCGGTGAAGCCCTTGATCTCGCCGGCTCGGGCCTTCTTGTAAAGGCCCTTCGGGTCGCGCTGTTCGCACAGCTCGATCGGCGTGTCGACAAAGACCTCATGGAACGGCACCGAGGCCGCATCGTGCAGGGCGCGGGCGTTGTCGCGCGCCGCCCGATACGGCGATACCAGAGGAATCAGCGCGACCGCACCGGCGTCGGCGAAGAGTCGTCCCACCTCGGCGACCCGCCTCACGTTCTCGTCACGATCCTCGGCCGAGAACCCGAGGTCGCCGTTGAGCCCCATCCGGATGTTGTCGCCGTCGAGCACGTAGCAAGGTCGGCCCACCTCGAGCAGCGCCTTCTCCACCGCCATGGCGACGGTGGACTTGCCCGAACCCGAGAGTCCGGTGAACCACACCGTGGCGCCGCGGTGACCGATGGCGCTCCATCGTTCGTCTTGCGACAGATGCCCGGCGTGCCATACGACGTTCGGTGAGCTGCCCGTCACCTCACTGCGTTTCGCCGAGAATCATGCCTGCGCCGACAGTGACGTTCGATACCTCGTCGATGAGGATGAAACTGCCGGTGTCGCGGTTGCGGCGATACTCGTCGAAGAAGAGTGGCGTCTGGGTGCGGAGCTTCACTCGGCCGATCTCGTTCAGCTTCAACTCGCCGGCCTCCTCGTTGCGGTGCAGCGTGTTGATGTCGAGCATGTAGGACACATCCTTGACGATGGCCTTCGTTACCCGCGTGGTGTGCTTGATGATCAGCTTCGAGTTGGGGGTGAGCGGCGCACGCTCGTTCATCCAGCTGACCATCACGTCGATGTCCTGCGACACTTCCGGCTGATTGTTGGGGCGGACGATCATGTCGCCGCGAGAGATGTCGATCTCGTCGTTCAGACGAACGGTGACCGCCATCGGCGCGAACGCTTCATCGAGTGGGCCGTCGAGTGTCTCGATCGACTTGATCGTGGACTCGAACCCCGAGGGCAGCACCACGACGTCGTCACCGGGGCGCAGAACGCCACCGGCGATCGTGCCCGCATACCCGCGGTAGTCGTGGTACTCGTCGGACTGGGGACGGATCACGTACTGCACCGGGAACCGAGTGTCGATGTAGTTGCGGTCGGACGCGATGTGCACCTCCTCGAGGTGGTGCAGCAGCGACGGGCCTTCGTACCAGCCCATGTTGGGCGAGCGGTCGACGACGTTGTCGCCGTGCAGCGCCGAAACCGGAATGAAGGTCAGATCCGCAATATCGAGCTTGGTCGCGAAATCGCGGAACTCTTCCTTCACTTCCTCGAAACGTTGCTGGTCGTAGTCGACGAGGTCCATCTTGTTGACCGCGAGCACCAGGTGCGGAATCCGCAGCAGCGAAGCCAGAAAGGCGTGGCGTCGGCTCTGTTCGAGCACACCCTTGCGGGCGTCGAGCAGCACGATCGCGAGGTCGGCGGTGGAGGCACCGGTGACCATGTTTCGCGTGTACTGCGTGTGGCCGGGCGTGTCGGCGATGATGAACTTGCGCTTGGGCGTTGCGAAGTAGCGGTAGGCGACATCGATCGTGATGCCCTGTTCGCGCTCGGCCCGCAGGCCATCGGTGAGCAGTGCCAAGTTGGTGTAGTCCGTACCCATCTGGACCGAAGCCCGTTCAACGGCCTCCAGCTGGTCCTCGAAGATGGTCTTCGTGTCGTACAGCAGCCGCCCGATCAGGGTGGACTTGCCGTCGTCGACCGAACCTGCGGTGGCAAATCGGAGCATCTCCATTAGAAGTAGCCCTCCTTCTTGCGGTCTTCCATCGCGGCTTCCGACACTCGGTCGTCCGCCCGGGTGGCGCCTCGCTCGGTGATCCGAGTGGCTGCCACCTCCTCGATGATCTTGTCGAGCGTGTCGGCGCCGGACTCGACTGCGCCGGTGCAACTCATGTCGCCGACCGTGCGGTACCGCACGGTCTCCATGAACGGCTCCTCATCGTCCATCAACGTGATGAACGGGCTCGTGGAGAGGAGCATCCCGTCGCGCTCGAACACTTCCCGCTGGTGGGAGAAGTAGACGTTGGGGATCTCTATCTGCTCTTCCTTGATGTACTGCCAGATGTCGAGCTCGGTGTAGTTCGAGATCGGGAAGACGCGAATGTGCTCGCCCTGCTTGATCCGACCGTTGTAGAGGCTCCAGAGTTCGGGCCGCTGGTTCTTCGGGTCCCAGGCTCCGAACTCGTCGCGGAACGAGTAGACCCGCTCCTTCGCTCGAGCCTTCTCCTCATCTCGACGAGCGCCGCCGAAGAGGGCATCGAAGCGGTGCTCGGCGATGCCGTCGAGCAACGCGGTGGTCTGGAGCCGGTTGCGACTGGCGCGAGGTCCCGTCTCCTCGACGACCTTGCCGGAGTCGATCGCGTCCTGAACCGATGCAACGACGAGGCGAGCGCCCATCTCTTCAACTCGGCGATCCCGGAATTCGAGAACCTCGGGGAAGTTGTGGCCCGTGTCGACGTGCATCACCGTGAAAGGCAACTTCGCCGGCCAGAAGGCCTTCTCGGCCAGTCGGAGCATCACGATGCTGTCTTTGCCGCCAGAGAAAAGCAGGCAGGGGTTTTCGAACTCGGCAGCTACCTCGCGGAAGATGTGAATCGATTCCGCTTCGAGCTGTCGTAGGTGGGTCAGGTCGTAGGCCATAGGCGGTCACAATGTTACGGTCGCCGACGGCGAACCGGAAATGGGTCTTACGACTCTGTGTCCGAAACGGCCGGAAACGAGATCCTTGTCAGATGCCCGCGTCACCTGAAGACCATCAAATCGCCGCCGATCTCGCGCAAGAGGCAGGTCGGCTGCTCGTGGAGTTGAGGGATCGACTCGCGGCCGAAGACACCCCGCCGGCCGTCCTGAAGGCCGAGGGCGACCGTCAAGCCCACGAACTCCTCATGGAGCGACTGACGGCCTTGCGCCCCGGCGACGCGATTCTCTCCGAAGAGGGCAAGGACGACCCGGTCCGGCTCGGGGCCGACCGCACGTGGATCGTCGATCCGCTGGACGGCACCCGGGAGTTCTCCGAGGTTCCTCGCACGGACTGGGCGGTGCATGTCGCGTTGGTCGAGAACAACCGTCCGATCGCCGGCGCCGTCGCACTTCCCGCGCTCGAGATGATTCTCTCCACCGGCACTCCCGCCACGCTGTCGGCCACTCCGGCCAACCCTCCGCGCATCATCGTGTCGCGAAGCCGCCCGCCTGCCGCCGCAACCCACGTCGCGGAAGCGCTGGGCGCGAGTCTCGTCGAGATGGGCTCCGCCGGAGCGAAGACGATGGCCGTCATCCGCGGTGAATGCGAGATCTACGCCCATTCCGGCGGGCAATACGAGTGGGACTCGTGTGCGCCCGTCGCCGTTGCGGCCGCTGCCGGTTGCCACGTCAGCCGCATCGACGGCAGCGAGCTGCTCTACAACCAGGAAGACCCGTACCTTCCCGATCTCCTGGTGTGTCGGCCCGAGCTCGCCTCGGCCGCGCTCGAGGCGCTCGCATCGTTCAAAGGCTGACAGGCAACGCATACTGAGGGAGTGACCGACTCCCCCTGGATGGTCGAACCCGACGCCATGAAGTGGCGGACCGGCGTACCCGGGCTTCGTCGCGCGACCCGGCGTCGACTCCCCGCCCTGATCACGCCCTCCCGCCGCCCGCCGGGTCGGCGGGCCATCACGGTGAGCCGCCACATCGGCGGAGCGCTCGCGGCCTGGGCCGTCACCGGTCGCCGTAGCGGCGGATCCGAGTCGAAGGCCGACCTGTCGCGACGGCTGCGAGAGGCGGCCGAGACCCTCGGCCCCACCTACATCAAGCTCGGACAGATCATTTCGAGCGGTGAAGGCATCTTCCCCAGTGAACTCGTCGCCGAGTTCATCAAGTGCCGCGATCAGGTTCCGGCCGAGGGATTCCACCTGGTCAGAGAGGTCGTCGAGCAAGACCTCGGCGCCCCCCTCGAAACGATCTTCTCCTCCTTCGACCGCACTCCCATCGCGGCAGCCTCGATCGCGCAGGTCCACGGAGCCACGCTGCGCGACGGCACCGACGTCGTGGTGAAGGTCCAGCGGCCGTCTGTCGACGAACTCGTCCACGACGATCTCCGGGTCATGGCGTGGCTGGCGCCGATGCTCGTCGGCCGCATCCCCATCACCGCCCTGGCGAATCCGCCGGCGTTGGTCGAGGTGTTCGCCCACACGATCAGCGAAGAGCTCGACTTCCGGGTCGAAGCCGACAACATGATCGACGTCGCTCGCGTGTTCGTCGAGCTCGGGCAAGATCAGTTCGTGGTCCCGAGGCCACATCCAGAACTCGTCACCCGTCGGGTGCTGGTTATGGAACGAATCGACGGCTTCAACTTCGACGACCTCGACTCCTATGAGGAACACGGCGTCGACACCCACGCGGTGGTGCGAGCCGGGATGATCGGGTTCATGGAGGGAGCGCTGATCCACGGCGTCTTCCATGGCGACCTCCATGGCGGCAACATCTATGTGCTTCCCGATGGGCGCACGGCGCTCCTCGACTTCGGCATCACGGGTCGGATGAGCGAGCCGCGTCGGCTCGCCTTCGTACGGCTCCTCATCTCCGGGATGATGAACGACCCGATGGGGCAGCTCGCGGCGCTCCGCGACCTCGGCGCGCTTCCCGACGACACCGATCTCGAGGAGGTGGCCGAGGAACTCGGCATCCTCGGAGAGCCGGTCGATCCGACGACCATGACCGCCGACGAACTCGTCGGCGAGCTCCAACGGGTCATCAAGGCGCTCCTCGGCTACGGCGCCCGGATGCCGAAAGAACTGATGCTCTTCGTGAAGAACATGGTCTTCCTCGACGGAGCGATCGCCCGGCTGGCCCCTGATCTCGACCTCTTCGCCGAGATCGCACACATCGCCGCCTACTTCGCGACGACCCACGGCGAGGACCTCGCAGCGCAGGTCGGCATGAACCCGGAGGAATACGAGTTCGACCCCGACGGCGTCCGTGCCGCCTTCGGCGTCGACGACACGGTCGAGGCAATGACCTACCGGGACCTACAGGCCCGCCGCGAGCTCATCCGCAATCGGCTCCGCGCGCGAGCCTGACGAGCTGACTACCTTCACCAGATGCGCCTCGTTGTCGCCGAATGCACTGTCGACTACGACGGTCGGCTCCAAGCTCACCTTCCCGCCGCCACCCGCCTCGTCATGGTCAAGGCCGACGGCTGCGTCGCGATCCATGCCGACGGAGGCGCCTACAAGCCCCTGAACTGGATGAACGCGCCCAATCGGCTGATCGAGGACCGCGAAGACGGCGTCTGGACGGTCACCAGCCCCAAGGGCGAAGTGCTCACGATCACGTTCCACGACATCATCAGCGACTCGTCTCACGAGATGGGCACCGACCCGGGCCTTCAGAAGGACGGCGTCGAGGCGCACCTGCAGAAGCTCCTGGCGGACGACCCGACATCGATCGCCGATGGACTGCGGTTGGTTCGCCGTGAGTACCCCACCGACATCGGCCCGGTCGACCTGATGTGCCGAGATGCCGACGGCCTGGCCGTGGCAATCGAGGTCAAGCGGCGAGGCGAGATCGATGGCGTCGAACAACTCACCCGCTACCTCGACTTCCTCAATCGTGATCCGATGCTGCGTCCGGTCCGGGGCATCTACGTTGCCCAGGAGATCAAACCGCAGGCGAAGGTCCTGGCAACCGACCGCGACATCGCATGGGTCGAGGTCGACTACGACGAGCTCCGGGGAATCGAGTCCCCCAACCTGAAGCTTTTCTGAACACGTCCCCGACTACATTCGGCGGACCCCCCTATGTCGTCCACGCGTGTCACCGTCGCCCTCTTCGCCCTCATGGCCACCGCCTTCGTCGGCAGATTCCTTTGGGACGACGTCATCTCCGGAGAAGACGTGCCCCGTGGCGTCGTCGTCGACGGGATCGCCATCGGCAACACCGATCGAGCGACCGCCGAAGCCCGACTGGCCGGTCTCGATCTCGACCGCGACATCACCTTGACCTTCGACGGCGAGAGCCGCACCGCGACGCTCACGGAATGGGGTGTCATCCTCGATCTCGCCGCCACCCTCGATGCCGCGGAAGATGCCCGGGGCGGCTTTCCCACGCGGCTGTTCCGCTGGGCCGCGGCCGTCGTACGCGACCGGTCGATCGATCCCGTGTGGCGAGTCGACTTCGAAGTCTTGGAAGCCCAATTCGACGCGAGTTCTCGAGACGCTGACTCCCTCGACATCTCGCTGGCGGTGTCGGCGATCGAGTTGAGCAATGGCCAGTTCGTTGCGGTGGAACTGGCATCGGTCCTTCTCGCCGACGTCGCTGCGCTCGAAATGGCGCTCCTCGCCGCGACCGAACCGGGCGCCGACACCATCATCGAGGTCCCCAGCGCGGGCGAGCAGCAGGTCGCCGGCGACACCGCCCTCGCCGCCGCCGCCAACGATCTGACCGACGGAAGCCTTGAGATTCGGCTGGCAGGACAGCTGGAATCGCACACGGTCGAGAGCACGACACTTCGCAACTGGCTCGACGTGAGCGGGGCAACCTCGGTCGACGAACTGTCGTTCAGCGCCACCCGGGTTCAGACCACCTTGGCCCAGGTCTTTCCGTCCGTCGGCATCGACGGGGTCGATGGCGTCGAGTTCGTGGTCGGCTTTGATGCCGAGCTCTACCTGCTCGGCGCTCTTCCGGGCGCCGAGTGCTGCGCGGACAACAGCGCCGATCGCCTCTTCGACGCCGCCCGGGCCGATACCGGTGAGCTGGTGACAGTGTTCCCCGTCGAAGCGGCCGATGCGCAAGGCCTGTTCTGGGCCGAGTCGCTCGGTATCCGCGAGCTCGTGGGCGAGTTCACGACGAACTTCAAGCCCAACCAGACGAGAAACATCAACATCGCCCGCATCGCCGAGCTCACCCGGGGCGCCATCATCGAGCCAGGCGAGACATTCTCGGTCAACGACTACGTCGGTCGCCGCACCACAGAGAACGGCTTCGTCGCTGCCGGGGTGATCAGCAACGGTCTCTTCAGCAGCTCCGTCGGCGGCGGGATCTCGCAGTATGCGACCACGTTGTTCAACGCGGCATTCTTCGCCGGCCTCGACTTCGGCGAGTACCAGAGCCATTCGATCTACATCGATCGCTACCCCTTCGGCCGGGAGGCAACGGTGTCGTTCCCCGCGCCCGACCTGCAGATCGTGAACACCACCCCGTACGGCGTGCTCCTCTGGCCCACCACCACGGCCGACTCGATCACCGTCCGCCTCTACTCAACCCGCTGGGTCGACTCCGCCCAAACCGGTCAGACCCAACGCACCGAAGGCACGTCGTGCACACGAGTCACCACTGAGCGCACCCGGACGTGGCTCGACGACGATCGCACCGAGGTCGACACGGTGACGGCGCGGTATCGACCCGAGGGAATCAACTGCAACGGCAGTTCCACAAGGCCGACCACCACGACGACGCCTACGACCACCAGCACGACGGTCCCGACCAGCGTCCCCTGACCCCGTGGTCCGTAGAGTGGGGCGATGACCGGGGTCTCCGCCGACGAATACATGAGCGACATCGACGCGCTGGTGTGGGCCGTCGAACACGACCCCCGCAACCGCACGACGATCGCTGCCCTCGCCCGGTTCGACCGTCCGCTCGATGCGGCCACGCTTCGCCATCGCGTCGATCGCGCCAGCCGCGTCGTGCCGAGGCTTCGCCAGCGCGTCATCGCCGACTCGCTTGGGATCGCGCCGCCGCGCTGGTCCGTCGATCCGGAATTCCGACTGAGCTTCCACCTGCGATCGACAGCGCTGCGCGACGGTGATCAGAGCCTCGTCGATGTCGTTCGCGACATCGTCGTACAGCCATTCGACCGACACCGCCCGCTCTGGGAGTTCACCCACATCACGGGCTTCGACGACGGCGGCTCGGCCCTGCTGCTCAAGGCTCACCATGCGCTCAGCGACGGAGTCGGTGGGGTCGAGTTGATGCTCGAACTCTTCGACCTCGACACCGAGCCGGCCGCTGATCGACACGAACTCCCACCGGCGCCCACACCCCCAGCGCAACCGGCGCCGCTCGGGGCATCCCTGCGTCACGAGGCCGGGGCCGCGTTGGCGACGATCGGGAGCCTTCTCGCCTCGGCCACGACGCCCCGCTCGATTCCCGACGTTGCCGACGCGAGCCGACACCTGGGCGAGGCCCTCGGGTCTGCCACCCGCATGTTCTCCCCACCGAAGAGTGGGGCCGCATTGCCATCGGACCGATCTGCCGGTCTTGATGTGCGGTTCTTCTCTGTTCCGCTCAACGACCTCCGGAGCGCCGGCCGCCGATTCGACGGCACCATCAACGACGCCTTCGTTGCCGCAGTAGTGATGGGCGTCGCCGACTACCGCCGCCACTCGGCTTCCTCAGACGAACCCTCGCCGCTGCAGATCTCGATTCCGATCAACACCCGTGGCGACAGCGAGGAGGTCGGCAACCACTGGACACCCGGCCGCATCGAGATCGACCTCGTCGGGGCCGACGACGCCGCGACCGTGTGTGTCGAGGTTCGACAGGCCATGCAAGACGCGAAGGGCGAACCCGGCCACCAACTGCTCGGTCCGCTGGCCGCCGGCTTGCGCCGTCTTCCCGCGACCGCAACGTCGTCGATCTTCACGTCGCTCAGTGCCGGAGTCGATGTCACTGCCTCGAATGTGCCGGGGAGCCCGGTGCCGCTGTACCTCTGCGGTCAACCGGTTGCGGCAATGATTCCGTTCGGACCTCTGATCGGCTGCGCGATCAATCTCACCCTCATGAGCTACGCCGGGGTCGCGCACATCGGTGTCTCGTCCGATCCGGCCGTCGTCTCGAATCCCGACGATCTCCTCGTTCGGATCCAGGACGGCTTCACTGCCGTCGTGAAGGGCTCCTGATGGCGACGACCGTCGAAACGCTCATCGTCGGCGCGGGCCCGGCGGGCACTGCTGCGGCCGCCATCCTCGCCCGAGCAGGCCGCGAGGTCCTGGTCGTCGACAAGGCCACCTTCCCGAGAGACAAGTGCTGCGGCGACGGCCTGACCGCCCTGGCGCTCCGGGAGTTGGAGCGGCTCGACTTCGACCCGGGGGAAGTGGCGTCGTGGCGGGTCGTCGACGACATCATCATCCGGTCGCCGTCAGGCAAGGAACGCCGCTACTCGCTTCCCGACGGACCGGGCTATCACGCAGCCGTGGCTCGCCGCCTCGATCTCGATACCGCGCTGGTCGAACTGGCTGACGCGGCTGGTGCACGAATCGAACAAGGCGTCACGTTCTCGTCGGTGGTGCCGTCGGACGACGGTGTGACAGCCGAAGTCGACGGCCTCGGCCGTGTCGAGGCGCAACACCTCATCGCCGCTGACGGCATGTGGTCCCCGGTTCGCAAAGCCCTCGGGCTTCAGGTGCAGGGGTATCGGGGCGAGTGGCATGCGTTCCGCCAGTACTTCGAGAACGTCAGCCCGAGAGCCGGCAACGAACTGATCGTCTGGTTCGAGAAGGACCTCCTTCCGGGGTACGCATGGTCGTTCCCGCTCGCCGACGGTCGGGCCAACATCGGATTCGGCATCCAGCGCGGTGGCCAGCACGCAGTGGGAGCGATGAAAGAACTGTGGCCCGACCTGCTGAGCCGCCCGCACATTCGCGAGGTGCTCGGACCCGACGCCCGTCCCGAGGACCCCCACAAGGCATGGCCGATCCCCGCTCGCGTCGGCCGGGTGCCGCTCACGGGTCCTCGCACCATGTTCGTCGGCGATGCTGCAGCCGTCACCGACCCGATGACCGGCGAAGGCATCGGACAAGCGCTCCTCAGCGGTCGACTGGCGGCCGAAGCAATCCTGGGGTCGGACGACCCGGCGCCGCTCTACGAACATGAAGCCCGCCGCGAGCTGGTGGCCGACGACCGTATGGCTCGCGTGCTGATTCCCATGCTCGGCCACCCACTCGTCGCCCGGGGTGCGCTCAAGCTCACCGGGGCGACGCCGTGGACCCGCCGGAACTTCGCCCGGTGGATGTTCGAGGACTATCCGAGGGCGATGATCGCGACCCCGCGACGCTGGCATCGCGGAATGTTCACCGGGTCTGGCGCATACGCCGACTAGCGGTACTCTTCCGCTCTCATGGCGAAGGAACACATCCAGTCGATCGACGGGCTGAGGGCCGTCTCCGTCACGGCTGTCTTCGTCTATCACAGCCAACTGGCCGCCTCGGGTGGATTCCTGGCGGTCTCGCAGTTCTTCACGCTCTCGGGCTTTCTCGTCACCTCGATTCTTCTCGGTCGAGCCGCCGAGAACGATCTAGCCGTGGTGCCGTTCTGGGCTCAGCGCTACCGGCGGTTGATGCCAGCATCACTTCTCACACTCGCGGCGATCGTAGTTTTCGGCTTCACGCTCGCGACTCGGCAGCAGATCGATGCTCTCCAGGAGTCGGTCCCGGCTGCGCTACTCCAGGTCGTCAACTGGCACTTCATCGTCGGGGATGTGTCGTACGTCGACCGATTCAGTTCGCCGTCGCCGATCCAGCATTTCTGGTCACTTGCTATCGAGGAGCAGTTCTACCTCGTGATCCCACTGTGCCTCCTCGGCATCTTCAAACTCACGAGTTCACCGCGAGCGCTTCTCACGACGTTGACCGCGATGGCGATCGCTTCGACCGTCTGGATGTATGTCCTGTTCGACACGGGTTCGGCCTTGAATCGTGTGTACTTCGGGACCGACACACGTGCGAGCGAGATGTTGCTGGGCTGCGTCCTCGCCGTGGCATTGCACTACTGGCGCCCAACCCTCAGCGCCACTGGCCAATCGCTCTTGGGCGCGGCCGGAGCCATTGCGTTCGCTGCGACCACCTGGGCGTTCTTCGGCGTCTCGCTCAACGACGCCCAGCTCTACCAAGGCGGCCTGTTCGTCTACTCGGTGCTCACCTGCGTGGTCATCTACAGCCTGGTTGAGCGGGTGGGGCCCCTCAGCCACCTCCTCGCCACCAAACCCTTGCCAGGGATCGGCCGACTCACCTACGCCATCTACCTCTTTCACTGGCCGCTGATGTTGGTCCTGACCGAAGACCGCGTTGGTCTGACCGGCTGGCCGCTCCTCGCTCTACACGCGGCGCTGACGTTGGTGTTGGCGGCTGTCAGTGGTCGCCTGCTCGAAACCCCCATCCGCTACCGGCGTCCGACCCCCGGAAATCACCGCGTTGCCATCGCGATGTTGAGCGCCGGCGTCATCATCTTCGTCGGGTCGGCGGCTCTTCGGTGGGACAACACCGAATCGGAGCTCGCCGGCCTCGGCGAGGCTGTCGCGGAAGCGCCACCCATAAGCGATTCTCCTGTCACCGCGGTGATCATTGTCGACAATGACGGCCGGGCAACCACCGACCAGATCGTGGACTCGCAGGATCTGGAGGTCGTTGCGCGCCTCCACTTCCCATGCGAACCCTCAGCGAGCAACGCGTGCGGGATCAACGAGTGGGCGAACGTAATATCTGCCCACGACCCCGACGTCGTGCTGTTTCACGTCTCCCGGTGGGAGCCGCCGTCAACCATGGATCTGTCCGCTGAACTCTCATCGGGGTTCGACGAGCTGTCGAAGGGTGGCGCTGTCGTGGCGTGGACTCAGATCGTGGGCAACGACATCTTCCAACGAGCCAACGACCCCTTCTTGACCGTCATGAAGGACTTGACCTCTCGCCGCGCAGATATGCGTCGGTTGCGCACCGGCGAGGACCCCGCGGCTGTCGCGAGCGACCTCGTCCTGTATGCCCGACGACCAGCGAGCCAGCTGCCTCGAGTGCTGATAATCGGCGACTCGGTATCACGAACCCTCGGCTACGGACTCGAACGGTGGGGCCAGGCTGAAGGCACAGCGGTCTTCTGGGCGGCCGGTACCGAGGGATGCGGGTTGGTTCGGGCCGGAACGACATTCGACGCCACAGGCCGCGAAAGACCGTTTCCTCCTACTTGCACCGCTATCGAGACCGGCTGGGGGGAGCAGCTCGCCCAGTTCGATCCCGATGTCGTCCTGGTGCTTTCCAACGCGGTCGATTTCCAGGAGCGCCAGCTCGCTGACTGGACGGAGCCACTTCAACCGGGATCTCCAGTCTTCGATGACTGGCTGGTCGACGAGTACCTCAACACCATCGACATTGCGGCGTCATCCGGGGCTCGAGTCGTCTGGATCCAGCCCGTCTGCGCACTCGATGTCTTCTCCTTCCTCACCGAACCCGACGGCGAGAACGCCGTCGATCCAGAGCGAATCGCCCATATCAACGACGTGATCCTTCCTCGGCTGCTCGAGGAACGCCCCGAGCTCCGCACCGTCGATCTCCGCGACCACCTCTGCGTCGAGGGCGAACCACTCATCGAAATCGACGGTGTCGGCGTGATCAGGCCCGATGGCGTCCACTTCAACTCCACGGGCTCGCTGTGGTTGGCCGAGACCCACGGGATCGAGATTCTGCAGGCGGCAACCTCATGACTGACTTCCCGGACGCAGTCGACCGACTCGACGATGCCATCGACGAGTGGTGGAACCGATTCCGAGGCCGACCCGCGCTCGACCGCATGTATTACACCGCGTCGGAAGCCGCCGACTTCTCCGTGCTGTGGCATGCGCTCGGCGTCGTGCAAGCGATCATCGAGGACGACCCGATTATTGCGATCGGGCTCAGCGCCGCGTTGGGCATCGAGTCAGCCCTTGTGAACGGCCCGGTGAAGTCGCTGTTCAAGCGCAGCCGGCCGGTGCAAGAGGTCGAGCGGCCTCACAAGCTCCGTCAGCCGAAGACGAGCAGCTTCCCCAGCGGGCACGCGTCCGCAGCCATGGTGGCCGCAGCACTGCTCTCGCGGCACACAGGCGGTGCCGCCTGGTACGCCGTCGGCGCGATCGTCGCGACGAGCCGGATCCACGTGCGAATCCACCACGCGTCCGATGTCGCCGGTGGACTGGTGATCGGCGCGGCGCTCGGCGCCGTTGCCCGGCGCGTGCTGGCGGGCTAGTTGACGCCGGCTGGTTCGACCGACGGGTCGGCCGGCACAAACGTGAGAATCGAACGAAGATCGAGGAGAAGATCGGCCACTTCGGCGGTTGCCACCAGATCGCGTCGCATCATGTCGCCGAGACCACGGTCGATCACTGCGAGTGCTTCTTCGAGCTGGGCGCCGTTGAGGGCTTCCGTCATTCTCTGCGACCTCCGGGTCACTGGTTCGTTGCTGGGCACCATACTCGCGCGCGCGGCCGTACTCGCGACGGTCGGGCCGAACGGCCCATCCCTCATTTGCCCGCCGTGATTTCCCCTACTCTCAGCGCATGGACGTCAACAACGCAGTCATCGTGGTCACGGGCGGAGCGAGCGGTATCGGCCGGGCGATGGCGCGCCGCTTCGCCGCCGACGGAGCCCGTGCCGTCGTGGTCGTCGACATCAATGCCGAAGGCGTCGCCACGGTGGCAGGTGAAATCAACGCCACCGGGGTGACGGGTCGCGGCGAGGTCGTCGACATGACCGACCAGGAGGCGGTGGAGACGCTGATCGATCGCATCGAATCGGAGATCGGACCCATTGATCTCTGGTGCGGAAACGCGGGAGTCGGAGCGAATGGCGGAGTCGAGCTCGCCAACGACGTCTGGGACTTCAACTGGGAGGTGAACGTGATGGCCCACGTGATCACGGCACGGGTGCTCGTACCGCGGTGGATCGAGCGCGGCAGCGGCCATCTGATGCTCACCGCCTCGGCTGCAGGCCTCCTCACCAACCTCGGCACCGCGCCCTACGCCGTGACCAAACACGCCTGTGTCGCACTGGCCGAGTGGATCAAGATCACCTACGGCGAGCAGGGCGTCGGCGTGTCCTGCCTCTGCCCGCAAGGCGTTCGCACGCCGATGACCGAAGCGGACGGCGAACTCGCGATCGAGGTGGTCAAGGCCATGGGCATGATCGAACCCGAGGACGTCGCCGATGCCGTATCGGCAGGTCTGGCCAACGATCAGTTCCTCATTCTCCCCCACCCCGAGGTGTCGACCTACGAGCAACGCCGGGCCGGCGACCGGGAGCGCTGGCTCAGCGGAATGCAGAAACTTCAGGCGACCCTTCCCGGTGCGTGATCAACTCTCGCCGTGAGCCTCGACCCGACCACCAACGCGGTATACGAAGCAAAGGCCCAGGCCTGGACTGACGCCCGCGTCGGTAAGTCTCTCGACGGAGCCCACCGACTCTCCGCACGAGTGGCCGAGAACCACGGCCCGATCCTCGATCTCGGATGCGGGCCGGGCTACCTCACCGCGGCGCTCCCGATCGGTTCGATCGGCCTCGACCCCGCAGCGGCGATGTTGGACCTCCTCCGAGAGCGCGTGCCGTCGGCACATGCCGTTCAGGGTGAGGCGGCGCACCTGCCGTTTCGCACCGAGTCACTGGGCGGGGCGGTCGTCAACGCCGTCTATGTCCACATCGACCGACCGCAGTTACCAATGGTGCTCGCGGACCTCCACCGCGCACTCGAAGTCGGCGCGCCGGTCGAGCTCGGGCTGTTCGGGGGCGATCAGGATCTGACCGAGGTGACGACAGGCGATTTCGCGGGCCGACGATTCTCCTTGTGGTCCGACGACCATCTCCTTGATGTGCTGGTCGGCGCCGGCTTCCGAGTCGACGAACACCAGCATCTTGAGACGAGCCAGTGGCCCTACCTCCTCACCAGCGTCACTCGGCTTCGTTCGCTGTCCGACACGGTGGGACCGGGCATGAGAACGCTTGTCTGCGGTCTCAACCCGAGCCTTCATTCAGCCGACCTCGGCGTGGGATTCGGTCGCGCCGGAAACCGATTCTGGCCGGCCGCGCTGGCGGCCGGCCTCGTGACCGTCGACCGCGATGCGAAGCACGCGCTCTCGCATCACGGCGTGGGCATGACCGACCTCGTGAAGCGAGCCACACCGCGGGCCGACGAGTTGTCGAACGACGAGTACCGCGAGGGGCTGGCCCGGCTCGAGCGACTCTGCGCGTGGCTCCGGCCGGAGTCCGTCTGCATGGTCGGCCTCAGCGGTTGGCGGGCGGCCGTCGACCGGAAGGCCGTTGCGGGCTGGCAGGACCGCGTGCTCGGAGGCACGCCGGTCTACGTCATGCCGTCGACAAGCGGCCTCAACGCCCACGCGCAGCTACCCGACCTCACCGATCATCTTCGGAGCGCGATTCTCGGGAGATGACCTGCGGCAGCGGGTCAGCCGGTCGGAGCGAGCCCCTCGATGGCCTCGTCGATGTCGACACCCGGGAACGGCATCAGTGCGATTGCCGGGCAGGTGATGCCGTTGTCGATGTAACGCTGGAGATGGGCTCGGCATTCGTCGTAGCTGCCGTGGATGATCAGCTCGTCGATGATGTGATCAGGAATCTTCTCGAGGGCGCCTTGACGGTCACCGGCCGCCCACTGTTCCCAGTGCTCGCCGAGATCATCGGATCGGCCCATCCATTCGTGGAACGCCTTGTAGACCGGCACGTTGAGATAGGCCGCGGCGGCGTACTTGCCGGTGGACCTGGCGGACTCCGTGTCGGTGGTCGGCGCCACGAAGATTCGAGCAACCATCTCGGCCTCGGGGTTCTCGGCCCGGACGACGCCCGCAACAGTGGTGACGTTGTCGGCTGACAGCCAGTTCACGATTGCACCATCGGACTCACGGCCGGCCATCTTCAGCATGCCCTCGCGCAGCGCAGCCACGAGGACTGGAACGGGCTGCTCGGGAACGAGTCCGAGTCGAAAGCCCTTGATCGAGAACGAGTCGTAGTCCTCGGTGATCTTCTCGCCTGTGAGCGCGGCCTTGACGAAGCGCACCATGTCGCGGGTCTGCTTGAAGGGCTCCTCGAACGGGACGCCGTTCCAACGCTCGACGATCACGTTCGACGAGGATCCAATGCCGAGAACGAAGCGACCCGGCGCAGCCGACGCCATGCCGGCGGCCGATTGGGCCATGAGGGCCGGCCCTCGTGTGTACGCCGGGAGAATCGCGGTGCCGAGACGCATCGACGGCGCCCAGACCGACCCGAGCGCAAGCGGCGTGAGTCCGTCAGCACCCATCGCCTCGGCCGACCAGAGATCGGTGTAGCCGAGCGCCTCCAGGCGCTGAAAGCGGTCTTTTTGGGCATGAAGCGGCTGGCCGTCGAAAGGAACGGTCATGCCATAACGCTGAATTTGGCCGGAAGACATGTCGGAGATCCTGCCATGCGGCGGAGAGTGTCACACCCCTTCTGCATGATGTCTCCATGTCCAACCAGCTCACCCTCATCACCCCCCGCCGCAGCTGGCGCCTCGACCAGCGGACCAAGCAGGAAGGCCTCAGCGGCATCGCGGCCGCTCGTGCGGTGCTCCGAGAATCACGTATCAAGGCTCGAGAAGCCGCCCTCGCCGAGGGCGAATCACTCGAACTGCACGCCGACGCGGCCTGAATCGGGTCGACCCTGGCCAGAATGGTCGCCGTGACCCGTCTCGCTGCGACTCTCGCCATCTGCTTCTTGCTCGGCGCGTGCGGCGACGATGATGCGTCCGTCGACGCCGAAACATCGGTGCCGACCATCGCCGACCAGACCCCCGACGCGCCGTCGCCCACGATCCCCGACCAGGCAGGCCTCGAACCGAATGCCACCGTCGACCGGATCGTCGATGGCGACACGCTCGTCGCCCTGATCAACGGCGAGCGGGAGCGCGTCCGGCTCCTGGGCATCGACACGCCCGAGTCGGTCGCCGAGAACCGACCCGACCAGTGCTACGGCGAGGAGGCGAGCGATTACCTCAAGGCGCTCCTGCCCGAGGGCGTCGACATCACGCTGATTCTCGACGAAGAGGCCCGAGACCAGTACGACCGACTCCTGGCCTACGTCGTACGCAGCAGCGACGACCTCTTCGTCAATCTCGACCTGATCGAACAGGGCTATGCCGGCGTGCTGATCTACGACCCCAACGACCACTACGAATCGCTCTTCCGTGCCGCCGAGCGCGATGCGATCGACGCCGGGGTGGGGCTGTGGACCGTCTGCGGCGGCCCCGACGTTCCGCTCGAATAGACGGCTACCGTCGCGGTCGTGGAATCTCTCGCCGAGACACTCGGCCACTCGGCCGACGCCAAGCTGCTGATTCTGAGCGCGGATCAGCTCGGGTCGACACACGCCGCCACCGCCGGGGGCTTCACCGCCCTCCGAGAGGGGCTTGCCACCGCGGCGACAGTCATGATGCCCGGTCCGTGGTCGCGCTATGCCGCCGACCGCCACGAGGGCGCCGACATCGGCATCCACCTCACCCTCAACAGCCAGCTCGACTGCTACCGCTGGGGTCCGCTCACCTCGGCGCCCAGCCTGCTCGACGGTGACGGCGGCTTTCCTCGGACGGTCGCCGACCTCTGGGACCATGCCGATCTCGACGAAGTCCGGCGCGAGTGCCGCGCCCAGCTCGAGCGAGCTCGCCTATGGGGCTTCGACATCACTCATCTGGCCACCCACCTCGGCACCCTCCAGCAACGTCCGGAATTCTTCGACGTGCTGGTCGATGTGGCCTACGACGCCGATCTCCCGGTTCGGCTCGAGAGCGGCGATGCCGAGGATCGTGCCGGCTTCCCGTTCCGACGTCTCGCAGCGGAAGAGGGCCTGCTCATGCCCGACCACTTCACGCTGGTTCGAGATGGCGCCCGCCCGCATCTGGAGGCCACGCTCGCGGACCTGCAGCCGGGGGTGACCGTGATTGCCTTCGAACCGGCCATCGCCGCCGAGGAGATCCGCGCCATCGACCCGCACGCCGCCGATCGCATCGACGACCTCGCCGCGCTCACCGAGCGCGACCTCGGTGCCCGGCTCGAGGCCGCCGGGGCGACGCTGATCGGCTTCCGTGAGATCCGCGACGCCCAACGGGCACGGCGCTGACCGCCATCAGTCGCTCGACCGAACTCTCGAACCGCCGGTCGATCAGGTCGTGGTGTCGGCCATGACTGGGGCCAGTGCGTCGATCGCGGCGACCCGCACCGGGCGCAGATCGAGCATCCACCGTTCGTGGGCGCCTTCGACCTTGAGTGCGCCGTTCATGAAGCCGGCGTCGCTTGTCATCTCACCGGCCAGAATCTTCAATGCCGCGTCGTACTTCAGGGAGATGACGAGATCGGGATCGGTCGACTTTCCCGACTGCATCGCGACGACGCGACCGTTGTCGACGGTGACACCGATGGTGGCCTTCCCCGCCGGACTCCCCGCCACCACGTAGTCGATCACCGCGCTGGCACCCTCGACCTCGGGAAGCTCGCCCAGCGCACTGGTGGCTGCCTCGAGCCACTCGTCGTCGAAGATGTCCATCAGGCTCGAGCCTCTGACCGAACTCCCGCAAAGAGATCGGTTTCGATCTCGCCCTCTGGGAGCGCGTCGACGAAGGCTGGGCCGGCGGCGAGGCGGTAATCGTCGACCGGGTAGATCTTGCGGTCGACTTCGACGGGCAGACCGAACCAGAAATTCGACTCGGGGTCGATCTGGGTCGCATGCGCGAGCAGGCCCTCGCGTCGGGCGTCGGTGTAGCCGTCGATCGAGATCTTGGTGGTGATCTGGTGGTCGCTGTCGGGACGTTCGAACCAGCGACTGTCGTAGGGCGACTCGAGTTCGAGCTCGAGGAACGCGTCGTGGCGGGCCTGGATACGGGCACGAGACCAGCTCGAGTAGTAGATCTTCGCGACCTGCCACGGCTCGCCCAGATCCGGACGGTGGCTCGGGTCGGCGGCCTTTTCTACGCCCGGATGGGTGATGTCGTAGACGCGGAGATGGTCAGGATGTTGGTAGGTGCCCTGATCGTCGGGGTAGGTGATGATCACTTGAGGCCGCTCGGCTCGGATGATGGCGACCAACCGATCGACTGACTCCTCGAGCGGCGCGGCCCAGAAGCAGTCGGGATTCTCGTTGGCTTCCGAGTCGGCCATGCCGGAATCTCGATAGCCCAGCATGTGCACGGTGTCGTAGCCGATCGCATCGGCCGCGGCAGCCAGTTCTTGGCGCCGAACCTCGCCCATGTTGTCGCGCACTTCGGGGCGGTCCATCGCCGGATTGAGAATGTCGCCCTCTTCACCACCGGTGCAGCACACGAGCACCGTGCGCACGCCCTCGGCGTGGTACCGGGCAACCGTGCCTGCCCCCTTCGACGCTTCGTCGTCGGGGTGGGCGTGGATGGAAAGGAGGCAGAGGGGATCGTCCATCGCCGTTGAACCTATCCGGCAGCGACCGGCTCTAGCTCCATCTCGCCGTCGCCATCGGGGTCGACAAGACGCCAACCGCAACGCCGGGCTAAGAGCTCGCGCCCCTCGTCGGGTCCGCTGGCGATGAGTTCGTCACTCGCAAGGAGACGGGCGCTACCCCGCGGTCGGTACAGGTACTGCCCGCCACGCCGGATGGCGAGGACCGTGAATCCCGGCTCGATATTGAGCTGGAGCTCGGACAACAACGCTTGTTCAGCCTCGCTCCCGTCGGCGACCGGCACCCGGACGACCACCTCGTCGCTGTCGCCCAACGCGAGGCCGAGGATGGGATGCACGTCCTCGCGCTGCTCGATGAGCCACACCATCTGCTGAGCCTGATCACCGATGTCTTCCGCGGCTTGGGAAAGGTGCAGCAAGCCGCGAAGCGGCGACGGGTCGACCTTGTCGCTGGCCGCACGCAACACCCAGAGCTCGAGTCGGTCCTTCATCTCATCGAGGCGGTCTTCGAGGAGACGTACTTCTGCCGCCAGGCCGATGTCGCGAAAGACCAGGGCCGAGTAGGCCAACCCGACCGCGACTTCCGAGAGGTTCTTCATCTCGACCAGCACGTCGACGGCGCGGTCGAGATCGGTCGTGAAGGTGTCCTCCGGCATCTGCGGCGCTTGCCACGGCGTCGCCGCGGCCAGCTCTCGAAGACGAGTGATTCCGTCGGGTGATCCTCGAAGGAACAACACGTCGCCGGGGACGAGCACGATGTCGCCGACCACATCGGTGATCCAATCTCGTTCGCGGCGAATCGCCATCACCCGCATGCCGGTCTGCACTGGAAGTTCATGCGCCGACAGTGGCCGATGAGCCATGTGCGAGCCCTCGGAGACGAGGACCCGATGGCTCACTTCCTCAGCCTCGGAGAGGTCGGCCACCAGCTGGGCGGGAATGCCGAGTTGATGAGTGACGATGCGGGCGATGTCGACCGCATCGTTCGCGATCCGTTCGATGGCGCTGATCACCTGGAGCACGGACGACATGCCCTCAGCTTCCTTCGGCCGGCGAACCGACATGATGCAGACGCCGCGCATGTCCTGCACGAGGTCGTTCATACGATCCTCGAGTTCGCCGACTTCCTCCGCCATGTCGGGGTCGCCGAAGAAGAGCGACGCATAGGCGAGGTCAACCATCAGCTCGGACAAGTCCTTCGCCTCGGCCAGCATCTCTCGCAGATTGCGGGGTCTGTCGTCCATCAGATTCTCGGTTCCACTATGCAACTCCGACGGCCACGATGGCCAGGATGAGGGTGAACGCGCCGACAAAGTCCAGCGTCGACGTCACCATCGGGATGCCGTAGGTGTCCGGGTCGAGCCCGAACCGAACGGCAACGATCGTCGCGTAGTACGCAACGACTACGACGCAGGCGGTGGCGATCAGGCCACCCATCACCGCGACGAGAACAAGGTCGACCAAGCCGGGACTCGCTTGGTTGGTGAGCGCGCCGCCGATCTCCGCGACGACGCCGGCCATCACGAAGACGGGCAGCGACAGCGAGAAGATCATGGCGATCTCGCCGCCGGCACTGCCACGCGGGACCGGGCCAGGCTCGATCAGGCCGAGGTGGAGCTTGGTCGCGAGGCGACTCGAAAGCACTCCACCGAGCGCGCCGGCGGTGCCGAGAAACCCGGGTAGCAGCACCAGGAGAACCGGGAACTCGAGGAAGTCATCGAGGCGCTTCTCGATCGTTATGCCGGCGATCAGGTCGAGAAGGCCCGCGAAGATGAGAATCGGCATCGACTCGCGCACGATCAGGCGCAGCATCTCGACCTTCGAGAGCAGCGCCCATCCCAGGCCGATCACCGACGTGACGACCAGAATCCAGGCCAGCACCGGAGTGACGCCGTCGACGCTCGCAAGGCCGGCGGCCAGCACCAATGCGGGCAGGCTGACGACGTCGCTGCTCGCTGTCACCAGCGGCGACACCACGTTGTCGAGATCCCAGCCGTAGCGGACCGACCCCGCGGCCAACAACAGTGTGATTGCGAGAATGATGAAAGAGGCGAGAAGGCCACCGACGGCCGAGACGACGACGAAGTCGGCCACCGACATCGTCGGCGAGATCGAGAAGGCGATGGCGACGCCCTTCGCGAGGAGTGCGATCACCACGGCGATCACCAAGCTGAGCAGCATGGCCCCGGCGATGTTCGCGCCGATCACCGAGTCGAGACGTCCGCCGAGGCGGAATGTGCCGGTGTGGATGCTCGTACCGAGTCGACTGCCGAGCGCACCGAAGATGTTGCCCTTGACGGCGAGCGCGGCCGGAACCAGCAGCAGAAGGCCCGGCAGCTCCTCGAGCGTGTCGGTTGTCAAGGCGAGGGTGACGCCCGCGACGAGGCTTGTGATCCCGGCAATCGTGAGGGCGATCAGACTGTCGCGGTACGCGCGCGAGTCTCCACCCGTTAGAGCGCGTCCGACGCCCGACAGACGACTGTTCACGCCTCCCACGAGGCAAGTCTGCTGCCTGCTGGATCTTTTCGGCGAGATGCCGACGAGGAAGACATGTCACCGCTCGTCATTGCCGCCGCCGTCATCGCTGTCGTCGCGCTCTGGGCAATCGTCTCCTTCAACCGCTTCATCTCCCAGCGCAACCTGATCGCGAACTCGTGGTCCAACGTCGAAACCGAGCTGCGCCGCCGCTACGACCTCATCCCGAACCTGGTAGAGACGGTCGGCGGCTACGCAGCCCACGAGAAAGAAACGATGACCGAAGTGATCGAAGCCCGCGCCGGAGCGGTCGCGGCTCACGGCGATGCGGGGGAGCAAGCCGGCGCCGAGAACATGCTGGTCGAAGGACTCCGCCACCTTCTCGCCGTGAGCGAGGACTACCCGGAACTCGTGGCGAACAGCCACTTCCTCGATCTCCAGCGAGAGCTCGTGACGACCGAGGATCGCATCCAAGCATCGCGGAGGCTCTTCAACGGAAACGTGCGCGACTACAACCGCCGCGTGGAGGCGATCCCCTCGCGGCTGATCGCCGCGATCGGGCGCTTCAAGAAGGCCGATTACTTCGAGGTCGAACCCGCGGTCAGGGATGCCCGCCGGCCCAACTCGACGAGCACGCTCTGACAGTCGGCCCACGCCGTCGACAAGATGTCGGCGACAGGCTCCACCGAGTGAATACGCCCCTGTACCTGGCCGCTCATGGCGACGCCCGCTTCGAGGTCGCCCCCGAAGTAGGTCGACATCATGGCGTCGATTCCCAGCGTGGCCGGCTCGTTCTCCTCGTCGAGGCGTGCAGTCTTGTCGGTCTTGAGCGCTCGCATCGCCGGCTTGAACTTGCGATTGACGAGAAGAGTCTCGGTCTCCTTGCCGGCAACGATCGCCTGCTTCCAGTTGTCGTGGACGGGCGACTCGGCCGACGCGACCATCCTCGTGCCCATCTGCACCCCGTCCGCTCCGAGGGCGAACGCCGCGGCCATAGACGGCCCGTCGACGAATCCGCCGGCCGCGATGATGGGAAGGTCGGGGAACCGTGCCGCGATCTCGGGAACGAGAACCAGCGTCGAGGCCCCATCAACCGATTTGAAGCCTCCACCCTCGATGCCTTCGACGACGACGCCATCCACGCCGGCGGCAACGGCCTTCTCCGCGCCGCGCACAGAGGGCACCACATGGAAGACCGTGACACCGGCCTCTTTGAGCCGGGGCGCCAACACAGCTGGGTCGCCGGCGGATGTCGTGACGAACGAGACTTGCTGTTCGATGAGGAAGGTGAAGAGCCCTTCGAGATCGCGAACGAAGTGCTGTGCGACGTTGACACCCCAGGGCTTGTCGGTCAGCGATCGCATGTTGGCGATCTCGTCCTTGATCGCATCGAGCTCGCCCGAGGATGTTTCGACGATCCCGAGCCCTCCGGCGATCGACACCGCGGACGCAAGCTGCGAGCGGGCGATCCACCCCATCGGCGCCTGCACAATCGGGATGTCGATGCCCAGCATTTCGGTGACACGTGTCTGCATGGCCCGGAGGCTAGTGCGACGTCCGTCTGCTCAGTTTGTGTAGGGCGGCTCGATGGCGATCGAAGAGGTGATGCCGCCATCGAGATCGACGCGGTGCACGGCCGCGGGCCCGACGAGCCAACGGCCGGTGTCGTCGTCGAGGTAGGACTTCACCACGCTCGGGATGCCCGCCGGGCGAGCCACGCACGACTGGAACGAGGTGCCGCTCGTAGCGGATGTGCGTAGCTCTGCGAGCTCGGCCTGGAGGTCGGGGTCATCGAACCCGAACCAGTTGCGGAGCTCTTCGTTGGAGAACTCGGGGATGGTGAGTGAGTTGCAGGTGTGGCCGACCATGCCGCCCGGCACACCTTCGTCGCATCGCAGAGCGGACTGATTCCACAGACCGAGGATCTGGAGAACGTTGCCGTCGATGTCGAGGTCCTCGCATTCGGAGGCGCCGAAGTCGCTCACCTCCGGAGGATCGAGCGACATGCGCTCGGTCTCCACGAGCTGGTCGCCGTCGCGCTGCAGCACGACCGCTCCGTCGAACAGGTCACCCTCATCGCCTCGAAGCCCGATCACTCCGGCCACGATCTCTCCTCGTTCGTGATCAGTGGAGATCGGCCACAGGGCAAAGGCGTCGACGACGTAGCTCGCATGGACCTCGCCGTCGATCGGGTGGCCCTCGACGATCTGGATCGACGCCGTGGACTGGTTTTCGTTCCACGGTTCCCAACCGAAGCCGAACTCACCGAACGCGAGACCGTTGACGAATTGGTCGATGCCCCCGAAATCTCTGGTGACCGGGCCGGGGTCGAATCGAAGCACCGACCCACCGCCGTAGGGCGCGAGTTGCGGCGGACCGATGAAGTTGCCCTGATCCCAACGGGCCTCGACGCCGACCACACTGAGATCGGTGGGATCCGACGCGTCGATCAGCGCCGAACCCTGGCCACCGGAGATCAGCAGTTCGTCGTCGAGCGCGTGGAGCGTGAGTTGATCCCACGGTTCGACCGGCAATCTGATGCTGTCGACTTCGCGAATCTTGCCGTCGACGCTCTCGAGCGACGCCGCTTCGTATCCGCCATTGCCGAAGTTGTCGAAGGTGTTGGTGAAGATCATCAGGTGATCGTCGGAAATCGCCGCGGTGGGCAGACCGGAGAGGGACCCCGGCACGATGCCGATCGAGTCGATGTCGAGTCCGGCGTCGCTGGTCACCACCCGAGAAATGACGACCCGCGGTGAGCCCTGGCGGCCTGGCTCGGTGAAGCCGACCGCGTGGCTGCGGGGCGACAGCACATAGGTGGCGCCATTGCCGTAGCTGACTCGGCCCTGGCCCAGCACCGTGGTGGCGTCGAGGTCGGCGAGCCCGCCGGAGTCACCAATCTCGATGAGAACGGTGGCACCGAGCGCGGCATCGGCGCCCTCAGCCGAGATCACATCACAGCCACCGAGGAGGCCGGTGGTCGTGGTTGGGAGCCCGTCGTCACCCTTGACCTCGAGCTCATAGCCGCCCAGCCAATCGGCCAGGGAGGTCTCGGCGAGAAGGGACTGGTTGTGTTCGGTCGCCGCGTCTTCTCCGCCCACGGTCGACGCGTAGAGGAAGTCGAGGGCGGGGGCAGGCACTGCGACCGCTACCCGCACAACCTCGTCGGCCACATCGGCCCCCGCCACCTCGCCGCGGACAGTGAGCCGCTCGACAATCACCGGGGTGGATGGATCGGCGATGTCGATTCGCTGAATGACCGTCGCCGAGTACTGGTCGCCGCCCTCATCACGGAGCGTTACCGCCGGACTGATGGCCACGATCTCGCCGTCGCGGGCGAGCAGCCCGGTCTCGGGCGCCGGCCAGCGCTGTTCCGCCAGAGCATCGAGCCAGAGCGAGCCGCTCACGCTGCCATCGGCCGCGAAGAGATAGAGCCGCCCCGCTTGGGCAACCGCGAGAAGGTCGCCGGCGCTCACCGCAGATTCACCCACCGAGATACCGCCGGAGACCTGACCGCCGAAGCCGAACTCGTCGATGAATCCACGACCCCGGAAGACCGGTCCGAATCGATTGTCGATTCCTCCGACGACCCCGATGAAACCGTTCGGGCCGACCAAGTCGACGGCACCCGTCTGCAACTCGGCCAGGAGATCGCCGCAATCGCCCACGTCGAGGATCACTTCGTCGCCGATCGGGCGGAGCGACGGGTCATCAGACGCTCGGATGACACCTGAGGTATCGACGGAGCAGGCGGAAGCCACGAGGACGAGCGAAAGGACACCGCTTGCGGTCGTCGACCTGAGCCGCCCCCGTTTCGTCCGTCCCTGCGCCATGTGCCCAGTCTCGCACCAACAGCCGCAGAGAACCGGTCGCGGTCGCGCTTGCAGTCTCGTGTGCAACACTCACCGCCATGAAGTGGCGACCTTCACGGCGGGCATGGGGCCTCGCTACTGCGACATCTGTGCTCCTGGCCGCCATCGTCGCGCTCGGGGCACCGGCCGGCGCCCAGGATGATGAGAACGGAATCGAAGGTCTGCAGCTCGACGTCGTCGCCGGCGTCGACGGCATCTTCCGCCCCGGCCGACCCGTGCCCGTCGATATTCAGATCGAAGCGGACCAACTCCTCACCGGCGAACTCCTGGTGACATCCCGGGTGGGTCAACAGTCACTCGTCCACCGCCTGGAGATCGAGGTGCCGGCCGGCAGTCGCAAGCGCTTCGTGGTGCCGATGCCCACACCGTCGAGCGAGCGGCCCGACATCACGCTGACGGTCAACCTCGATGGCGCCGACCCCGACGAGCGGGAGGTCAGCCTCCGCGAACAGTCCAACTTCGAGCTGGTGGGCGTCCTCCCTCTCGTGACGACCGCCGCCGAACTTCCCGAGTCAGCCGACCTTGCCATCGACGCCGGGTCGGCGCGGCTCTTCGCGGTCTCGTCCGAACTCCTCGGTGCAGGATTCGACGGCCTGTGGATCTTCGACTCGCTCGTCGCCACCAACGCCGACCTCGATGCGCTGTCGAGCCGAGAGGCGGATGCGGTACTCGCCTGGGTGGGTGCGGGAGGCCACCTCCTCGTCGACGAGACGGGCGGTGCCGTGCCTCGACTTCCGGCCGAGTGGCAGCCGACGCCGGACCACGCCGCCGCAGCGGGACGCGGACTCGTTCGGTTCACCGATGGGCTGGCCAAGGCGGGGAGTTGGGACGAGTTTCTTCTGCCGACGCCGATCGACGGCGACGACGCGGCCGGGGACTTCGACATTCGTCGATTCACCGGCGGCGTGCCGGGAGCGCTCGCCGATGAGCTCAGCCGCGACGCCGGATTCGATTTGCCACCCATCACCGACCTGTTGATGCTCTTTGCCGTCTATGCGCTGGTCGCGGGGCCGATCAGCTATGTCATTCTTCGCCGGCGAGGTCGGCCCACCGCGCTCTGGATCACGATTCCCGTCTTCTCCGTGCTGGCCACCGTCGGGGTGTGGTTCGTCGGGTCCGAGCTCCGGTCCAACACCTCCGCCGCCCACGCCACGGTGATTGTCACGTCCGAGGGTGTCGACTTCGCGACATCCCACGTTCTCGTAGGACAGGAAGCCGGCGGGATCCAAACGCCGCGGGGGTGGACCCCGACCGGCCGCGTCGGCAACTCCGCCTACGAGGGAGACCGGGCCGCCCTCGAGATCTCCTCCACCGCCAACGGCTTCACGGCAGGATTCGACCTCGATTCCGGGCAGTTCGCGATCGCGTCAGCCCGCGGGCCGGTTGAGGTCAACGGCCTGTCGGTCGCGGCAACAACCGACCAGGACGGCCGCATCGAGGGCACCGTCACAAACGAGGCGGACGTCTCGATCGATCATGTGACGGTGATCTCCGGGTCCGAGGCCACCGATCTCGGCACGCTCGGGGCCGGCGAGGCGCAAGACTTCACGCTCAGTCAGGTCGACCGGTTCGACATCACTCTCTTCGAGTGGGAGGTCTGGGGTCAGGCGCTCTGGCAAGACCCGACCATCACCACCGGTCTTTGGAATGCCTCACGAACCGAGCGCGGCGGGGTCAACTCGACTCCGCTCGGCAGCGTGACAGTTGCCGGCTGGACAGATGATCTCGCCGCACCGATTCAGACTCGTGGCGGCAACACGATCGACTCGGGCCACACGCTGTTCGTGTCCCGATCCGCCGTCGAACCCACCGGCGACGCCGTCAGCAATATGGCCAGCGCCTCCCAGCTCGTGCGCGGCCCCGACGACACCCGAGGTCAGGGCGGCGGCGGCGAACTCGCCGGGGTCTACCAATTCCACGCGCCGGCAAGCCTCAGCGGCGAGGCGATCACGATCCACATTCCGCGCTACGTCACCGACGTCGACGTCTGGCAGGGCACTCGATGGCGGCCGGTACAGGTCACTCGCGGCGAAGCCCGCGACGCGGCACTCAACAACGAAGACCTGACCATCGACGGACTGGTGTTCATCCGGATGACTCTCGACACCAGCCAGATCTTCGAGTTCGATAACGGCAGAGTGCTCACGATCTCGCAGGAGGTCTCGTGACCGATTGCGCGGTGCGGATTCAGGGACTCAGCAAGCGATTCGGCCCGACGTTGGCTGTCGACGATGTCGATCTCGAAATCCCTCGGGGGTCGATCTTCGGGTTGATCGGGCCCAACGGAGCCGGCAAGACCACCACCCTTTCGATCCTCGCCACCTTGGTGCGACCGACGAGTGGTGAGGCAGAGGTGCTGGGCCACAGTCCGATTCGGGAACCACGAGCCGTTCGTCGTCGTCTTGGTTATATGCCCGATCAGTTGGGGGTCTACGACGACATGAGCGTCGACGAGTACCTCGGCTTCTTCGCGGCCGCTCACGACATCCATCGCCGGGACCGCGCCGCGCTCGTGGCCGGTCTCCTCGAACTCGTCGATCTCACGGTGAAAGCCGAAGCGCCGGTGCAGTCGCTCTCTCGGGGCATGAAGCAACGCCTCAGCCTTGCTCGGGTGCTCGTACACGATCCCGAGCTGCTCCTCCTCGACGAGCCGGCCAGCGGGCTCGATCCGCGGGCGCGGGTCGAGCTCCGTGATCTCGTCACCCGGCTCCAGGGCATGGGCAAGACGATCATCATCAGTTCCCACATCCTCGCCGAACTCGAACAGGTGTGTACCGACGTCGCCATCATGGAAGCGGGCCGACTCCTCGCGTCGGGAGCACCGTCGGAAATCCTCGAGCAGCTCGGTGGCGGCCGCGTCATCCAGGTGACCTTCGCCGACGGTTCGAACGAACAGTTCACCGTGGCCGATGAAGCCGAGCAGGAGGCATTGCTCCGCCGACTCGTGACCTCCGAGAACCGACCGGTGGTCGAGTTCACTCGAACCGGCGGGGGTCTTGAGGACCTCTTCCTCTCCCTCACCGAAGGGATCGTGCAGTGAACTTCGCCACCAACCCGGTGCTGGCCCGGGAACTACGAGTCCGGGTAAGGAGCTGGCGAGCCGTCGGGGCGCTCTTGCTCTACCTGCTGCTCGTCGGACTCGTCGCCTGGGTGGCGTACGAGTCGCAGCGCTCCAACACCGTGAATCGGTTCGATGGGGGCACGGTGACGGCCACAGAGACAGCGGGAATCGGTCAATCGGTGTTCGAGTGGACCATCCTGCTGCTCCTGCTATTGGTCCATTTCAGCGTGCCCGGCGTCGTCTCCGGAGCCATCGCCGGAGAGCGAGAACGACAGACACTGGTGCCGCTCCAGGTCACGCTTCTTCGACCGATCTCGATCGTGCTCGGGAAGATCTCCGCGGCGGTCGCGTTCATCCTTCTGCTCATCGTTGCGACGATGCCCATCCTGGCGATCGGCTACCTCATCGGCGGCGTCAGCAAGGCCGACGTGGTGCGAGCCCTGGCCGGTGTCATCGGCACCACTCTGGTGCTCGCGTGCGTGTCAGCTTGGTGTTCGGCGGTCACGCGTCGGGTGCAGGTCGCCACCGTAATGGCCTACGGCGTCATGATCCTGATGACTCTCGGCAGCTTTGCCCTGTATGGCGCGGCAGCCGTACTCGACGAACGCGACAACCGTTTCGACCGAACCGACCCGCCGGCGGCGCTTCTCTATGCCGCACCGGTGGTTGCCGTCGCCGACCTGATCGCCGACGAACCCGATGGCAACATCAATTCGCCCTTCGAGGGGCTGGCGGCGACATCCGAGCGAGACGGCGACATTCTCGACACCGGCATTCCCTACTGGCTCGAGTCGACGCTCGTCCTCGCGGGAATCTCGATACTCGCCGTCTGGCGGGCGAGCCGCCATGTCACGACACCAGCGGAGACCGAACGATGACCCCCATCACCGGCAACTTCCTTCAGCGAGTTGCTCGGCGCCTCCGGCTCGTCTGGGGGATCGCCACGCTGGCCTTCATCGGCCCTGCCGTGGCCCTCATCGCCCTCGTCCTCATGATCGCCGGACGGTTGCGCCCGTGGACCTGGCCGGAGCCGAGTGCACTCGTGATTGCCGTGGTCGCGATCGTCCTGGTCGCCGCGATCGCGCTGCTGCTCCGCGTGTCCGACCGTGCCGCTGCGCTCACCGCCGACCGAGCGCTCGACACCAAGGACGCGTTCGGCACCGCGCTCGAATTCCCGGCCGACGAGTCCCCCTTCGGGGCCGCCATCCACGAACGGGCGGATCATGTCGCAGCCGTGCGAACTCCGGCTGAGGCCGCCCCGATCGCGATGTCCGGTCGGCGGTGGACGGTCACGGCGGTGCTCGCGCTCGGTGCGGCGAGTCTGGCCTTCATCCCCAATCCCCAAGACGACGTGCGGGCCGAGCAGGCTCGCGCCCGAGCCGCTATCGCCGACCAGATCGAGGAACTCGAAGAGGAACTCGATCGCCTCATCGAGCAGAACCCCGAGGACAACGCCGCGGCCGCTCGGCTCGAAGAGCTACTCGAGGACCTGCGCGACACCTCCGACCTGGAAACGGCCGATGAACTCCTCGCGGCCGCCGAAGCCGATCTCGAAGCTGCGCAGCGAGACAGCCTGCTCGCCGAACGCGCCGCGCAACGCGGCCTCGAACGAAGCCTGTCGAACGAGAGCCTGACCGAGAACTCCGAGGGCTCGGCCGCGGAACAACTCGACGCTGCTGCCGCCGGGCTCGAAGGTCTGAGCGCGCAGGAAGCCGCCGAACTCGCCGAACGACTACAGGAGCTCGCCGAAGCCCAACGAGTGGGCAATCCCGAAGCGGCCGAAGCGCTCGCTGCGGCCGCCGAAGCACTCGAGGCGGGCGACACCGACGCGGCCGCTGAGGCACTCGAGGCCGCGGCCGACGCACAACGGGCGGCCGAGGCCTCGTCGGCAGCACAGGCGCAGCTCGGCGAAGCCGCCAACGCCGTCGCTTCCGCCCGCGACGGCCTGGCGCGGGCGGGAGAGCAGAGCAACAACCCCGGCCAGGGGTCCGGCAGCCAACCGGGATCCGGAGAGGGATCAGGGTCCGGTGAAGGATCCGGCGAGGGCTCTGGGTCGGGGCAAGGTCAGGGAAGTGGCCAGGGATCCGGGCAGGGAAGTGGCCAAGGCCAGGGTGGCGGCAACGTGAACGGCGAGGTCAGCGTGAACAATCCGGGCGGCGGTTCCGGACGCGGATCAGGGTCCGGCAGCGGCGCCGGCAACGACGATCTCGCCCCCATCGACGGCGGCACACAGACCGTCATTCCGGTCGGAGGCGAAACCGACGAGCAGTTCGTGGATGGCACCTCCGGGTCCGGCGAGACCGAGACGGTCGGCAAGTCCGACACGGAGTCGGGCGACGGCACATTGACGGTCCCGCTCAGCGAGGTGATCCGCGAATACCGCGACGCCTCGGTCGACGCCCTCGCCCAGAGCGAGATCCCGCCATCTCTTCGCGACCAGGTCGCGGCCTATTTCGATTCGCTTGTTACCGGCTGACTCCAGGAGCCCAACACCAATGAACACAACGCCAGAGATCAGCCCGGACGACTACGCGTCCATCGGTGCGGCGATCCGGGAACAGATCGGACGAGTGATCGTCGGACAGCACGATCTCGTCGAGTCCGTCCTCGTCGCGATGCTGTGCGAGGGCCACGTGCTGCTCGAGGGCGTTCCGGGCCTCGGCAAGACGGAGCTGCTCAAGACGCTGGCCGAGGTGGTCGCCGTCGACCTGGGGCGCATCCAGTTCACACCGGACCTGATGCCGGCCGATGTCGTGGGTACCCAGGTTCTCGAAGAGGGGGACGACGGGCGCCGCGAATTCGTCTTCCGGTCCGGTCCGATCTTTCACAATCTCGTGCTGGCCGACGAGATCAACCGGGCAACGCCAAAGACACAGTCCGCCATGCTCGAAGCGATGCAGGAGCGGGCCGTCACGGTGGCGGGCGCAACCCGACCTCTCCCCCGTCCGTTCTTCGTCATGGCGACCCAGAACCCGATCGAGAACGAGGGCACCTACCCGTTGCCCGAGGCCCAGCTCGACCGCTTCCTGCTCAAAGCGATCGTGCCCTTCCCTTCGACCGACGACCTCACCGAGATCGTCTCCCGCACAACGGGTGCCGAACGACCGAGCCTCGATGTCGTGGCCGATGCCGAGCAGCTCCGAGCAATGATCGCGCTCACCCGAGAAGTGCCGGTGGCCTCGCACCTCGTGCGCTATGCCGTGGATCTCGTCGCCGCCACCCACCCCACCGATCACGCGACCGACATGGTTCGCCGCGCCGTCCGGTTCGGCGCGTCCCCCCGCGGGGCGCAGGCGCTCATCCTCACCGCCAAGGCCGCGGCGCTCCTCGACGGGCGACCGGCCGTCTCTCTCGACGACATCTCGGCAATGGCGATGCCAGTGCTGCGCCACCGCCTGGTCACCGGATACGAGGCCGCGGCCGACGGCCTGACAACCGACCAGGTGATCGCCGAAGTCATCGAGCGCACGGCCCGGCCGTCCGCCGGGTTGAGGGGCGCATGAGCGACGAGCTGCTCGCTCCTGACCTTCTCGGTCGACTCGAACGGCTCCAACTCCGGACCGGCCAGCGTCTCGCGGGACAGTTCTCCGGCGATCACCGTTCGCAGCGCCACGGCAGCTCGCTCGACTTCGCCGACTATCGGGAATACCACCCGGGCGACGACTTTCGCCGCATCGACTACAACCTCTATGCCCGCCTCGATCAGCTACTCCTCAAGCTCTACGAAGCCGAGGAAGACATCACTGTTCGGCTGTTGATCGACACCAGCGCCTCGATGGAGGCTCCCGAGAAGCTGCACCTCGCGAAGCGTGTCGCGGCCGCGGTGGGGTTCGTGTCGCTGGTCCGTCGAGATGTCGTCACGGTGGCGACGTTCCCATTCCACGGACCCCCGCCCCGATTCTCGGGCCGCGGTTCAGCACCGGCGTTGTTCGCGTACCTCCTGGCGCTCGAGCCCGACGGGCCGACCGAATTCGCCCACGCGGTTTCCGACTTGCTGGGTCGCCGCTCGTCGCCCGGGCTGACCGTGGTGATCTCCGACCTTCTCACGCCGGATTGGAAGCGGGCCGTCCGCCGCCTCCCGGCCCGCGGCGACCAGTCGGCCGTGATCCACCTCGTCGACGAACGCGACTTCAGTGTCGACCTCGCCGGCGACATCGACGTGGTCGACCGCGAGACCGGCCAGGTCGTGCCCGTGAGCGCCTCGCCCCGAGACCTGAAAGCGCTGGCCGACCGCGTGGCCAAATGGCATGAAGAGGTTGCGGAGCACTGTCGCCTGAGCGGCGTGTCTCACACGCTGATCGGGCTCGACGACGACCTCGAACGCACCCTCTTCGGCAGCTGGCGTCGCGAAGGCCTGCTCACATGAGATTCGCGAATCCCGCCGGGCTCTGGTTGGCCCTGCTCGTCATACCGATCATCATTCTCCACGTCCTCAAGCCTCGGCGGCAGCGGGTGTCCGTCAGTTCGGTGTTCCTGTGGGACGAAGCACCTCGTCCGGTCTCCGCCGCGGTTCCCTGGCACCGCCTGCGTCCGAGCTGGCTACTTCTCGCCCAGATCCTCGCCGCCCTCCTCCTGGCCGGACTGGTCGCCAATCCGATCCGCTCAACCGACGCGATCCTCGCCGACCACACCGTGTTCATCATCGACGGCTCGGGATCGATGGCGGCGCGCGACGGCGACCCCGACCGATTGGCCGACGCGGTCTCGATCGCTCGCGACCTCCGCGATCAGATGCCGAGCGGCGCCATAGCGAGCGTCGTGGAGGCCGGACCGCGAAGCCGGGTCCTGCTCTCCGCCAGCCCCGACGAACTGGCTTTCGATCAGGCCCTCGACAGCATCGAGGTCAACCCGGCGCGAGCCGACTTCGCCGACGCATTCCTGCTCGCGGAGAGCCTCGAGACACCAGGCATCCCGATCGGATTCGCCCTCATCAGCGACGGCGGACTGACGCTCGCCGAGCAACGTCTCCTTCCCCTCGACACCATCTACCACCAGGTCGGCCGTAGCAGCACCAACCGAGCGGCGTCGGGTCTCATCGTCGAGCCCTCCGGCAGCGGCCTTCGGGTGATCGCGACGGTGACCAACCACGGTTCCCAACGCGTGAGCCAGCCCGTTCGTCTCGATGTCGACGGCCTGACGGTTGCCGACACCGTCCTCGATATCGCCGCGAACGAGGTCGCGACCTGGGAACTCGAGACCACGGCCGGCGACCGGGTCGATCTGTTCCTCGAGAGCGAGGACCTCCTCGACGCCGACGACCACGCCTATGCCGTCGCGGCCCGCCGACGAGAGCTCAATGTTTCGGTGGTCGGCGCGGCCGACCCATTCCTCGAACGGGCCCTCGCCGTCATCCCGTCGCTGACGCTCGAAACCGAGGCAACCGCCGACCTCACGACCGAACCCGACCTGATCATCTACAACGGGGTCACTCCCCCGGCCGACCCCCCGGCGCCCTTCATCGCGATCGCCAGTCCTGGAGGCGCTCCGGGCATCACGGTCGGCGAGGAGATCGCGGGCCCGGCCGTCACGCTCGTCGACACGAACAACAGCCTGCTCTCGAACCTCGACCTGTCCGACGTTGTGATCGCGACGGCGCAGCAGATCGAGGCGACCGAGGGCCGCGTGCTGGTCGCCGCCCCAGGCGCGCCGCTGCTCGTCGAGAGCACGAGCGGACGCCGTCCGTTTCTCTACCTCTCGTTCTCGCTGAGCGACACCAACCTGCCGCTCCAGATCGCGTTCCCGATCCTGATCGATCGCATGGTCGGCCAACTCGCCGGCGGCTCGCTGCCGCCAACGGGCCTGGAGGTGGGCAACCAGATCCCACTCTCGCCGACCGAGGTCAGCATCATCGTTGCCCCGGGCGGCCAGGAGATCACGATCCCGCCGGGCACGCCGTCGCCCCGCGTCGAACGCACCGGCTTCTGGCGCCTCATCGACGAGCAGGGCAACGAGACGACGATCGCCGTCAACAGCCCAGCCTCGGAGAGCAACGTCGATCCCGTTCCCGGGCTGCCCACGGAGTTGCGGGTGATCGAACCGGGAGAGGAACGGCCCCGCGGCGAAGAGTCCGTTCGCGAATGGCTGCTCTGGCCGCTGTTGGCGGTGGTGGCTGCCGAGTTCCTGCTCGCCCGGCGCCGAGTCGGTGTGACGACCAAGCAATGGCGCATCGCGGTTGTCGCCCGCATCGCGGTTGTCGGCCTACTCATCGCGGCACTGCTCGGTGCCACCGTCCGCCGGTCCGCCGGCGAGGTGGCCACCGTGTTCTTGATCGACGCCTCGGACTCGGTCACCACCGGCGGGCGCGCCGACAGTGTCGACTGGGTCCAGGATGCGCTCGCATCCCAGCCCGACGGCGCCCGTAGCGCCATCGCGCTCTTCGGCGCCGAGGCTCGTCTCGAGCTCACGCTGCAGACCGACAACGTGCTCGGCGTCCCTGCTGTCCAGATCGACGGCAGCGAGACCGACGCGGAGCGGGCCCTTCGTCTCGCCGGTGCCGTCCTGCCGACCGATGCCCGCCGTCGGGTCGTGATCCTCTCGGACGGGCGCTTCACCGTGGGCGACAACGATCTCGAAGCATCCCTCCTCGGCCAGAGCGGCGTGCAGATCGATGTCGTTCCCGTGGGCCGGGCTGCGGGGCTCGACGTCGCAGTGGCCGACGTCTCCAGCCTCGGCACCGTGCGGGTCGGAGAGCGCTACGCCATCGAGGCAACCATCGCCGCGTCCGAGCCGGCCACGGTCCTCGTCAGCTTGTTGATCGATGCCGAAATCGTTGAGGAACGAGCCCTCGAGGTCGACGAGGGCCTGACCACGGTGCAGTTCGAGCGAGAGGCGAGCGAAGCCGAACTCACCCGCTACCAGGTCCGTGTCTCCGCGGCCGGCGATGCGATCGTCCAGAACGACGCGGCGTTCGGCGCGATCCGGGTCGAGGGCCCGCCCACTGTCCTTGTCGTGGAGGGAACGAGCGGCGAAGGGACGGTGCTGGCCAACGCGCTCGAAGCGGGTGGCCTGCTGGTCGAGACCACGAGCCCCGCGGTGATCCCCCCGCTCGACGAGCTCTCGACCTTCTCGGCAATCGTCTTGGTCGACGTCGACGAGCGCGACTTCACCGATACGCAAGTCGAGCTTCTGAGCCAGGCCACTCGCGACCTCGGCCGCGGTCTGGTCGTCTTGGGCGGTGACCGCAGCTACGGCCTCGGTGGCTACCTCGGCAGCGAACTCGAAGAACTGTTGCCCGTGATCAGCGAGATCCTCGACCCGGAGCGTCGTCAGACCGTGGCCGAGGTGCTCGCCATCGACACCAGTGGCTCGATGGGCAACTGTCATTGCAACGAGGAAGCGCAGCCTGGCATCGGCGGCATCCGCAACGACGGCGGCTCGAACAAGACCGATATTTCACGGGCCGGCGCCGCTCGCGCCATCGAGGCGTTGAACGAGAACGATGAGATCGGGGTCCTGGCCTTCAACTCCCGTGAGCAGTGGGTGATCGATCTTCAGAAGCTCCCGAGCGAAGACGTCGTCAACGCCGGCCTCGCCGGGCTCTTCCCCTCCGGCGGCACCAATGCGAAGACGTCGCTCTCCACCGCGGCCGCCGCGCTCCGCGAGAGCAACGCTTCGCTCAAACACATCATCTTCTTCAGCGACGGTTTCACGAACCTCGGAGATCTCGCGACGCTGGCTGAAGAGGCAGCCGAGCTGGCGGCCGAGGGCATCACGGTTTCCGTGATCGCGACCGGCGAAGGGGCGGCGGCCGAACTCGAGGCGATCGCCGTGCAGGGCCAGGGTCGCTTCTACCCGGGTCGCGATTTGCAACAGATTCCCGAACTGATCATGGAAGAGGCGGTCATCGCGAGCCGCGATTTCATCACCGAGGGCGAGTTTTTCCCTGAGATCACCTCGTCGTCGGAAGTCATCGACAACCTCGCGACGTCTCCCCCGCTGCTCGGCTATGTCGGCACGACGGAGAAGCCCACGGCCCGCACGCTTCTCCGCATCGGTCCCGATCGAGATCCGCTGCTCACCACTTGGCAAGTCGGCATCGGCCAGGCCACCGCCTGGAGCAGCGACAGCGGCCAGCGCTGGTCCCAGCTGTGGGCCGATTGGGACGGCTACGTCGACTTCTGGACGCGCACAGTGAAGGACACCTTCCCTGCCGGTGACGGCGCCGGCGCCATCACGGCCCGTGTCACCGAGGACCGGATCGAGCTCGAACTCGAAGGGGCCGAGACCTTCCCCGACGGCGCGACCGCCATCGCCCGCATCACCGGCCCCGATGGCTCGACCATCGAGGTGCCGCTGCAGCGCACCGGCGGCGCGAGGTTCGAGGCGGAGGTGACGGTCGACCAGAGCGGCACGTTCGCCGTGGGCGCCGCGGTGTCGGCGAGTGGCGATGCGCTGCTCAGCGTGTCAACGCTTGCCAGCTCGTCGTTCGCCGCCGAATACCTGCCCGGCGATCCTGACCCGGAGGCGCTGCTGCGGCTCTCGGAACTCTCGGGTGGCCGCGGTGCCATCGAGCCCGCGCAGGCCTTCGACAGCGCCGATCTGGCGGCCGGGATCTCCGAGGTCGACCTGGCGCCGCTGTTCTTGCTGCTCGCTGCGATTCTGTGGCCGCTCGCCCTCGCCCTGAGCCGTCTGTCGCTCCGGACTGCGGCAGTCACGACCCGGATGCAGGCCGCGAGCCGGAGCTTCCTCGATCGTGTGCCGAAGCTACCGGGTCGTCCTGAACGGACGCCGAAGGCGCAGCCTCCGGATCAGCCGGCGGCACCGACGCGACCCCCGACAACCGTCGATCAGCTCCTGCAGAAGAAACGCGGCGAGCCAGAGCAAGACCCAGAAGCATGAGCCCGGCCCCCCACCAGATGAACCCGGCGAGGGGTCGATAGCGAAGCTCGACGAGCGCCACGGAGTCGGTCACGTCGCGCAACACCACCTGGAGGTCGCCGTTCCACCGATTGTCGGTGTCGGTCTCGGCGAGCACCGTGCGTGTCTCGGTATGTGCGACGCGAGCCGGGCTCAGCTCGGTTCCCCCGATCACGAGACGGGCGGTGACGGCGGTGCGACCGCCGCCGAGTTCTTCGACGGTGATATCCCGTAGTTGCAGCTGTTCGCCTCGGTGTTCCCGAGGCTCCTCCCCATCCAGAAGGAAGCTCTCTGTCGTCGTGCCGGTCGTGCCGGCGATGCCCAACAGCATGAGCGCAAACCCGAAGTGCGCCAGATGGATGGGTCGACGAGACGGGTCAGTCGCGAGTCCACGGATCGCCGCGCCGAGAGCCGCCCCGGCCACCGCGGCGAGAACGACCCCGAACCACGGCAGGTCCACGGCGATGCCGACTATCAGCCCGACCACACCGCCGACTGGGGCGATGCGCTGCGCAAGAGTGGCCACGAGCGTCGCCAAGGCAAGGCCGGCGACAACAGCCAGGGGCCAAGCGGCGCGGGAGAAGTAGCTGCCGCCGACCGTCACCACGTCGTCGGTGAACGCCTCTCGCAGCAACGGATACGACGTGCCCAACGCCACGGCCAGCAGCAGGAACCCAGCCAAGGCGGCCGGCACGATGGTGGGCCCCGACGTCGATGTCGTGAGCGGGCCGGGCCGACGAATGGCCACGAAAATCCCACCCACAGCAGCCCCGCCCGCCAGCACGACAAAGCCCCGCCCCACGCCAGGAGCTTCGGCGAAGGCATGCACCGACTCACTGACGCCGGCACGCGTCATCCACGCGCCAAAGAACACCAAGACCATCGGAACCGCGGCGAGCGCGGCGACGAGGCGTGGGGTTGACCACGCCGCTCGAGCCACATGCATCCACGCGAGGAGGCCGAGCCAAGGCATGAGCGCGGCGTTCTCGACCGGATCCCAGGCCCAATAGCCACCCCAGCCGAGCTCGGCATACGCCCAGTTCGCGCCCAGGACCAGACCGACGCCAAGCATCACTGACGCGCCCCTCACCGCTCGACGAAACGCTCCGATGTCGAGCGATGCATCACGACGCACGCCGGCGTCGACGGCCAACAGGAACGGCGTCGCGGTGAGAAGCAGTCCGGTGTAGAGCACCGGCGGGTGAATGAGCATCGCGGGATGGTCGAGAATCGGAGTGAGACCGCGACCGCTGATTGCGGGAATGGCGAGCCGAGCGAACGGATCGGCGGCGAGTCCGACGATCAGCGTGGTGGTGAGCACGAGGACCGAGCCGACGACATGCGTGACCCGCGACAGGGCGTGCCGGGCGAGCGCAAACCCGATCACGGTCGAGAGGATCGCCGCCCACAACAGCAGTGACCCCTCCATGCCGCCCCAGAGTCCGGCGAGCCGATAGTGCGCCGCGCTCGACTGTCGGCTGTGCTCGACCACATAGACGACTGAGAAATCGGATTGCACCAGCGCCCGACCGAGGCTGAACACGGCGAACCAGAGTGTCGCGGCGCTCGCCGCGAACACGCTGAGGGCGATGCTGCGCCGTCCTCGCCACGCGGTGAGGGCCGAAACGACCGCGAGCGCGGCCGCAACCCAGACCGCCGTCTGCGCCGCGTCGATCATCTCAGCGTGAACGACGAATCAGACGAGGCCGCTCAACTTCGAACTGACGGTCCGTCGACCATGGGATCGAGGGGGCATCGACGAAGGACGCCAACGACACCAGGGGACGGTCGTAGTTCACTCGCCAACCGGAGTAGTCGCGCCATGCCTGGTCGCGATCGGCCACGAGCGGCATCCCGGCATCCGTGAACTGTTCCCATGTCGCATCGAACTCGGCCCGCGTGATCGAGATCGGATCGGTCGGGACCGGGTCGGGGTCGTACTCGAAGCCGAAGAAGTCGCAGACCCGCCGCAGTGAGAGCGTGCCTGTGCGGATCATCAGCTGGGCTCGAGGCTCACGGGCGACGTCGAGCACCGAGCAGTAGAGGGCGGCGCTGTCGAGGGCCAAGCCGGCACTGCCGATCCACGACCGTTCCGGTACCGGGGAGCGGAAGAACACCAGGATCGGGAACGACGTGTGGTTTTCCTCGACCTCGACGAACCAGTCCTCCCACTCGGACCACGTCTGAGTCATCTCGCCGAGCGAGCTGATGTTGTGACGACGGAGAAGCAGGGACGCCGGACTCGCGATTCCGTCGGGACCGGTCGCGCGCAGATGCAGCTTTGCCACCGCCAGTTCACGTTTCGAGAACGCGCCGTAGATCGTCGGAAGGAAGCTGATGAGAAGGGCGACGAGTCCGAGACCGACGACGCCCTCGACGATCGAGATGGCGAGCGTCGGCAGGTCGGTCGTGCTGCGAAAGCCCAGCGTCGTGAGCGATGAACCCGAGAGGACCAGCGCATCACGATAGGGCTCGACACCAAGCGCCCAGAAGAGCCCTGAGCAACCGATGATCACACCGCCCGCCCACACGAAGGGGAACATCATGAGCGCCGACGGGCCGAACCGCGCCTTGGTCGCGTCGGCGCGCGCCGGGTTCTTCTGACGCTTCGCGAAGAAGTGGAAGATCCGGCGCATCGGAAGCACCGCGAGGCGAGCGACAAACGTCTGCTCGCCGCGGGGAACCACAACGGTGCGGACAGCCGACCCGAGAGTGGTGAGGGCCAGGAGCCCTCCGAGGATGCCGATCACAACCTTGGCGACCAACATCAGTACTGCACGATCGGGGCTTGGTGACGCCAGGTGTCGTCGTCGAGCATGCCGACCATGGCGTCGGCGCAGTCGGCGAACGAGATCTTCGACATGCCGCTGAAGGCGTGCATGCCGAGACGGTAGGTGCCGGTGCGGTCGCCCTTTTTCATCTGCAAGGGGCGAACGCCGTACCACTCGACATCGGTGCGGGCCTGGAGCAAGGCGAGCTGATGGTCCTTGTCGTGGTGTCGAAGGCCGAGGAAACGCCGGGCGAACCAGCGAACGAACCGGGCGCCGGCGTTTGACGAATCACCCTGGACGTAGGTGCTGCCACCGCCGCACCAGATGAACCGGCTGACGCCGAGCTCCGGCATGGCATCGAGAATCAGCCGTGTGACGTCGGTGCACAGGTCTTCGGGTGAGTGCTTGTCGACACCGACGGCGAACAGCACCGCTTCGGCGGACTGCAGCGCACGGCGCACGTCGCCTTCATGCAGCGCATCGCCCTCGATGATCTCGACCCGCCTACGCAGGTCGTCGTTCATCTTTGCCGGCGTGCGAGCCAGCACGGTGACCGAGTGACCGGCCTCGAGCGACTGCCGCACACACTGTCGGCCCAGCTGGCCGGTGGCTCCGAAGACGGCGATACGCATGGGCGGAATCTAGTCAGCGGAAGTCACGAGAGGCGGGCGCTGTGCCGACCGGGAGTGGCTCGAGGCGATCGGCCACGACGTTGATGACACCTTCATACTTTTCGAGTCGACCCCGGATGAGCAGGGCAGGAGCGCCGCGGGCCGTCTTCTTGTAGCGCAACCAACAGCCTTGGGAGATCACAACATTGATGAGCCCGGTTTCGTCCTCGAGGTTGAGGAAAGTCGTGCCGCCGGCGGTTGCCGGACGCTGGCGATGGGTGACAACACCGCCGACGAACACCCTCTCCCCTGCGGGATGGTCGACCAGGCCGGTCGAGGTGACCACGCCGATCTTGTCGAGCTCCTCACGGATGTAGCGGGTGGGGTGACCGTCGGGAGCCACACCCGTCGCCCAGAGGTCGGCGTGGGACAACTCTTGTGGCGACATGCCCGGCAGGGTCGGGGCATCGAGGCCCGTGACGATGCCGGGGAGACGATCAGAAGCCGTTTGCGCCATCGCCCCGGCCGTCCACAACGCGGAACGACGGTCGATCCCGAAACACCCAAAGGCACCGGAGGTGGCCAGCGCTTCGAGGATCGAAAGCGACAACTTCGGCACGCGCCGACGGATGTCCTCGACCGAGACATACGGGCGACCGGCGTCGATCTCCTCGGCCAGTTCGGTGCCCAGGCCGCGCACGTAGTCGAGCCCGACCCGCACGGCCCATCCACCGGTGGATGACGGGTCGACCTCGAGCGTGGCCGTGGCGGCTGAGGCGTTGAGGTCAGGGGTGCGGATGGTGACGCCATGGCGGCGAGCATCACCGACGATCGTATGAGGCGACCAGAACCCCATCGGCTGTGCGTTGAGGAGGGCCGCACAGAACGCCGCCGGGTAGTGGTATTTGAGCCACGACGAGGCGTAGACGAGATACGAGAACGACACCGAGTGGCTCTCGGGAAAGCCGTAGTTGGCGAAGGCCGCCAGCTTCAGCCAGATCTGATCGCCGATGTCGTCGGTGATGCCGTTGGCCCGCATCCCGTCGAAGAATCGCTCCTTGAGTTGTTCCATGCGCTCACGGCTGCGCTTGGAGCCCACGGCCTGGCGGAGTTGATCGGCATCCGACGGAGTGAAGTTGGCGACGTCGATCGCGATCTGCATGAGCTGCTCCTGGAAGAGCGGAATGCCGAGTGTCTTGGCCAACGCGTTCTCGAGGAGCGGATGCAGGTAGGTGACGGGCTCCTCTCCGTTGCGGCGACGGATGTATGGATGGACCGAACCACCCTGGATCGGACCGGGGCGAATGAGCGCGACTTCGACGACCAGGTCGTAGAAGCAGCGGGGCTTGAGCCGAGGCAGGGTCGCCATCTGGGCCCGCGACTCGATCTGGAAGACCCCGATCGTGTCGGCCTTCTGGAGCATGTCGTAGACCTCGGACTCCTGGGGAAGCGCGGCGAGGTCGACCTCGACATCGTCGGTGTCACGGATGAAGTCGATGGCGTAGTGCAGCACCGACAACATGCCGAGACCGAGCAGATCGAACTTGACCAGACCGGCCGCCGCGCAGTCGTCCTTGTCCCACTGGAGGACGCTGCGATTCGCCATGGCGCCCCACTCGACCGGACACACCTCGATGACCGGTCGATCGCACATGACCATGCCGCCGGAATGGATGCCGAGATGGCGGGGGAAGTGTTCGATCTCGGCTGCGAGCTCCATCACCGGAAGCGGGATCGAGGTGTCGGGGTCGACAGCGCCGGCCTTCACCATGCCCTCGGAAACACTGCGCCAGCGGTCGACCTGTTTCGAGAAGGCGTCTTGTTGGCCGGTGGCGTAGCCGAGGGCCTTGGCCATGTCTCTGATCGCCGACTTCGATCGGTAGGTGATGACGTTGGCGACCTGGGCGGTGTGGTGGCGGCCGTGTTTGTCGTAGACGTATTGGATGACCTCTTCTCGACGGTCGCTCTCGATGTCGATGTCGATGTCGGGCGGGCCATCTCGCTCGGGCGAGAGGAACCGTTCGAAGAGGAGGTTGAGCGAGACGGCATCGGCATTGGTGATGCCGAGGGCGAAGCACACCGCGGAGTTCGCGGCCGATCCGCGGCCCTGGCAGAGGATGTCGGATCGACGGCAGAAGTCGACGATGTCCCACACGACCAGGAAGTAGCCAGGGAAGCCGAGTTGGTCGATGAGTTCGAGCTCACGGTCGAGTTGTTTCCAGGCCCCTTCGACCCGCTCGGCCTCACGGGAGCCGTAGCGATGGGTGCCGCCCTCCTCCACGAGGCGGCGGAGGAGTCCCATCTCGTCGAGACCATCGGGGCACGGATAGGGCGGCAGGTTCGGGGCGACCAGCGAGAGATCGAATGCGCACTCGAGACCGAGGGCGGCCGCCCGCTCGACCACGCCGGGGTAGCGGGCGAACCGCATCGCCTGCTCGTCGCCGGAACGCAGATGAAGGCCGGCCGGCGGAAGCCACCCGTTGATCTCGTCGAGGCTGCGACGGGCCCGTACCGCGGCCATCGCCGATGCCAGCCGCTGCCGAGCCACGGAGTGGTGATGAACGTTGCCGGTAGCCACGAGGTCGAGACCGGCGGCAACGGCGAGTTCGGCGAGACCATCGTTGCGAACCGAATCGGAAGGCAGGCCGTGGTCCCACAGCTCGACGGCGACGTTGCCTCTCCCGAAGTCGGACACGAGTCGATCGAGGGCCCGACGAGCCGCACCGGGACCAGAATCGACGAGCGTCTTCGGCACTGATGCCTTGCGACAACCGGTGAGAAGGAGCCAGTGATCGTGGCCCCGGGTCGAGCCGACCCCACCGAGTTCGACCAGACGTTCGTAGTCGATCCGCGGTGCGCCCTTCTCCCCCGCCAACTGCCCTTCGCTGATGGCCCGACCGAGCATCGCGTAGCCCTCTGGGTCGCGGGCGAGAATCAGAATGTGTTCACCGACCGGGTCGGCGGGCCCGGGACGTGACACGTCGATCTCCGGCTGGTCGAGCGTGAGCTCGGCGCCGAACACCGTGGGCAAACCAATGGCTCGCGCCGCCTCTGCGAAGCGGACGATGCCGTAGAAGCCGTTGTGGTCAGTGAGGGCGAGGGCCTTCAGCCCGAGTCGAGCGCCCTCCTCGGCCAGTTCCTCAGGGTGCGATGCGCCATCGAGGAACGAGAAGTTCGAGTGGCAATGGAGCTCTGCGTAGGGAACCTGGCTCGGTTGACGGGTCGACTCCGGTGGTGGTTCGTAAGCCGAACGCTTCCGTGACCAGGCCGGGCTGTCGCCACCATCGCCCTCCAAGATGTTGCGGGCGCGATCGGACGGAGACTTATCGGACAGCGTCCGTTCGAGGTCCTTCCAAGGGACGTTGGGGCTGTTCCATCCCATCCGTCGCATGGTAGGCGAACACCTGTTCGCTCTCAAGTCGATCGATCTGCGCAATGATCGCGCCCACGGCCAGCACGAAGAACACCAGCGGCGAGGCGGTCTCGAACACTGAGTCGGTCAGAGCAAAAATCGAATACCCGACAATCACGACCAACCCGGCCCCGCCGAGAGCCCGGGCGTCGTCACGCCGATGCAGCAGGGCCCGCAGACAGACCCAGCCGGGCATGACCAGGAGCGCGAGGAGGGTGGTCAGCCCCACGATCCCGCCGCTGGCGAGATGCGAGAGGTACTGGTTGTGGGGATGCTCGTGTTCGGCGATCCGTGTTGCTCGCACCCCCGCCTCCACGTCTTCTGCGAACCGCGCATCCATGTTTCCCCAACCCACACCAAGCACCGGCGAGTTCCGAAAACCGGCGAACGCGCTGCGCCACATCTCGAAACGAGCACCGACAGACGTCGCGTCGGTGTCGTCCTCGCCGTGGTTGACGATGTACTCCGCCGTCTCGGAGATTCCTCGGTCGAAGGCCCGCAGAGCGGCCCGGTTGTCGGCTGTTCCGGCGATCAACATCACGGGCACAAGGACGAGCACGAGAACCGCGAGATACCGCGCCAGGCGTTGATTCGGGGATCGATAGTGGTGCACGGCAGCAATCACGAGGATCGCGGGAAGCGCAACCCAACCACCGCGGGCGTGCGACAGCACCGCGGCCACGAGTGATGCGGTGACCGCAACGAAGGTCCACCGGTCGATCCGGCGACGGTCGCCGATGGCCAGGCCGCGGGTGAGGACCGCGATGAAGCCGAGGACAAGGGCCAGTTCGCCGAAGTGGATCGGATTCACGTAGGACGTCGGCCGCCCTATCTGGCTGAACAGCAGCGTCGACGCAGCGAGCGCGCCGGCCGCGATCGCGCCCAGTACCGCTCCGAGCCAGATAGCCGGGCGGATATCAACGCGAGATGACCCGCGAACGACCGAGAAACCGATCGGGACCAGCGCGAAACGGGCGACCGCGCCGACCGATTCGAAGCCGAGTCCTCCGGCAATCGCAGACCAGACGCCCGCCAACGCGAAGGCGATTCCCACGATCATGAGGTCGTTGCTGGCCATCTTCGGCGCCTGCGGTCCGGCCCGCCCTCGAATCAGCCGGAAGATCACCAGGGCGATGACCCCGGCGATCATGAGGAAGTCAGGGGCAAGGATGATCAGAACGGGCGCGGCCAGAGTGGCACCGAGATACCAGTGGGCTTCCCGGCTTTCCGCCGGCGCGCGCGTGATCGGAGTACTTGCCGCCATGCGCGCATGGTAAGGACGAGAGGGGCGAAATGGACGTCGCGGTGACCCCTGCCACTACGGTCCCCTTCATGACGATCAGAGAGACCGTCCGCAAGTGGGCCGAGGCCAACTGGGACCCCGAGATGACCGTTCGCGAGTGGTGGCAACTCCTCGCCGACGAGCGGTACGCGCTGCCGACACTGCCCGAGCACGCTCACGGCCGGGGCTACTCGAAAGAGGACGAGAACGAGGTGAAGCGGGCCCTGGCGGAGGTCGGCACACTCGGCCCGCCGTCCAACATCGGCACGATGATGGCGGCACCGACGATCGCCCAGCACGGCACGCCCGAACAGATCGACCGCTTCATCCCCGCGGTGCTCAATGGCACGGAATCCTGGTGCCAGCTCTTCTCGGAGCCGGGAGCAGGATCCGACCTCGCCGGACTCAGCACCAAGGCCGAACTCGACGGCGAAGAGTGGATCGTCAACGGTCAGAAGGTCTGGACGAGCCTCGCCATCGGCAGCGACTTCGGAATGCTCCTGGCTCGAACCGATGTCGACCAGCCGAAGCACGCCGGCATCAGTTGGCTCGCCTTTCCGATGTTGCAGGACGGCGTCGAGATCCGGCCGCTGACCGAGATGACTGGCCGGGCGATGTTCAACGAGGTCTTCATGACCGACACCCGCGTGCCGGCAACCAACCGGATCGGGGAACTCAACAACGGTTGGCGAGTCGGCAACACCACACTCATGTTCGAGCGCATGAACCTGTCCGGCGCGGCTGTTGAACTTCCCTACGCCAACACCGGTTCTCAGTCGGAGGACCTCGACAAGCCCGCCGGCAGCTTCGGTCTTCGAGAGGTCGGCGGACCGCGGTCCACGCCTTCTTCCGACCCGACCGCGGTGCGGTTCCAGAAGATGGCCGAGCCGCTCGGCCTCGGCGGTCCCGAACGACGCGACGGTCGCATGCGTCTCCACATCCGCGAAGAGGTGAACCGCATGCTCGGCCTCCGGGCCCGCACCGGAGCCGTTCCGGCCATCGGCAACCTGGGCAAGCTCGCCATGAGCGAGATCGCTCGAATGCGGCGCGAGGCCGGCAACGGGTCCATCGGTGCAGCGGGGATGCTCGCCGACGCGGATGCCGCGGCCGGCCCGGGAGGCGGCGAGGTGCAATCCGCGACGCTGCACTCCCCCGCTCCGTCCATCTACGGCGGCACCGACCAGGTCCAGCGCAACATCCTCGGCGAACGCTTCCTCGGCCTCCCCAAGGAACCAGGCCCCGCCAAGACCACCCCCTTCAAGGACCTACCCAAGAACTAACCCACGCTTGGTGGCTCACTCCCCAGAAATCGAGCGGTTCGCAGGTGGGACTGGTGTCTGACCCCACCTCACGTGGGGTGACCGACTCGGCCTCCGTTGGTGGGCAGCGGAGAAACGCGAACGGCGATCTGCTACACCGGTAATTGCATAAATGGACCAAGGGGGGCTCCATGACCGCTCGTCGTACGCCACTGTTGCTGGTGATTTTCGTTGTACTCGCCGTGATCGCTGCGGCCTGCAGCGGTGACGACGGCGGGGCCACCGAAGCCGGTGACACCACCACGACTACTGCCGCGCCCGACGACGGGACGACGCCCCCGGACGACGAACCCGACGCCGACCCCGACCCGACGACCGCGCCCCCAACCGATGACGTCGAGCCCTTCGACTCGTATCGCGGCGTCACCGCCGACACGATCACCATCGGGGTCACGTCGTCGGATCTCGACGAGTTGCGCGACATGGGACTCGTCGACATCAACAACGGCGACGTGCCACTCATCTGGGACACGCTCATCGCCGACATCAATGCCCGCGGCGGCGTTGCCGGTCGTCAGCTCGAGATCGTGTATCGCGAATACAACCCGGTATTCACTGCCTCGGCCGATGATGCGTGCATCGAACTCACGCAGGACAACGAGGTCTTCATCGTCATGGGCGGGATCGCGGGGCCTGCCATCGACAGCGTGCTCTGCTTCGTCGAGCAGGGCGGCCACATGATGATCGGCGGCACCCACACCCCCGCCCACTTCCCGGAGCGGACGGCCCCGTGGGTAGCCATTTCGATGAGCTCACAGCGGCGCCACCAAGGCACCCTCGCTCTTTATCAAGAGCTCGGACTTCTCGATGGCAAGGTCGCCACCTACGACGACTCCTCGGAACATGTGTCCGTCACGGAGGACGTCGTACTGCCGGCCCTCGCCGATCTCGGGGTCGACGTGGTCCAGTCGTTCACCAGCACGATTCCGCAGGGTGACGAGGTGGCGCTCGCCGACCAGGCCGAGATCTACGCCGAGGTCATCAAGGACGACGACATCGACACGCTGATCATCGTCCAGTCGCAGCTGGCGTTCGGCATCGCCCACATGCGCGAGGCCGGGTTCGAAGGGACGATCGTCGCGATCGATACCGGCGAGATAGTGCTGACGATCGGCGGGTTCGATGAACGCGACCCGGCGACCTACGAAGACACCTACGCACCGATGGGGCCCTCACGGGACGAAGCCTGGGAGCTCCCGGCATCGCAGGCCTGCTACGACATCCTCCGCGAAGCCGAAGGCATCGACGTCAAGCATCCGGATACCGTGCCCGACGGTGAGCCGAACTGGGTCGGCGGACTGGGCGGGCCCTGCGCCTATCTCACGATCTTCGAAGCGGCAGGAAATCACGCCGGTGGCGACCTCAACCCCGACACCTTCCTCACTGGCGTCGATGCGATCGGTCAGATCGAGCTGGCCAATGTCGCCTTCTCGAGCCTCGGACCCGACAAGTACGACGCCAACGACGCCTTGCGGATCGGCCAGTTCGACTCGACAGTCGGCGAAAACGGCGCTCTCGTGCCGATCACCGACGTGAGCGACATCAGCTAGTCGAGCCGAGGCCGCTGCGGTCGATCGCTCGTCGATCGGTGCCGAGATAGCTCGCGATCACGGCGGGGTCGTGGCGAACGTCGTCGGGGACGCCCTCGGCGATGATTCGGCCGTCCTCCAGGCAGTAGACCCGATCCGACATGGACATGATCAGTCCCATGTCGTGCTCGATGACGATCATCGTCGCATTGAGTTCCTTCTGGATCGAGACGATCAACGGCCCGAACGCCTCGGTTTCTCGCTGCGCCAGCCCCGCCGTCGGCTCGTCGAGACAGAGAACATGCGCATCGAGGGCGAGCAGCCCGGCAAGCTCCACGATGCGACGCGTGCCGGTGGAGAGTTCGTTGATGAAGACGTCGGCGTAGCGACCGAGTCCGAGGAAGTCGATCAGCTCGGCTGCTTGTTGGCGCTTGCGGCGATCTCGACGAAGCGCGACCGGTAGGAACAATGACGTCGATATGAGTCCCGTCCGCTCCCGGGCCTCGAGCGCAACCAGCACGGTTTCTCTCACCGTGAGCTCGGGGAACAGGTCGGCAGCCTGGAACGTGCGTCCGAGGCCGGCCCGCGTGCGCCGGTGAGCCGGCAGGCCGGTCACGTCGATTCCGTTGATCACGACGGAGCCACCTGATGGCACATATCCGCCAATGGCGTTCATGAGCGTGGACTTGCCGGCGCCATTCGTGCCGATCAGGCCCACGATCTCGCCATGGGCCGCGTGGAAGTCGACCTCGTCGACCGCGATGATGCCGCCGAATTTCACGTCGATGTCGGTCGCCTCGAGCGCCAACTCCCCCTCGTGCTGCATTGCGGAGTGGGCGAGAAGGGTGACCGGAGGTTGCGTGGTGGTCTTGGCTTCCGGTGGTGGACGGCGGCCGCCGACCCAATCCACCAGAGCGTCCCGAGCGACGTACCCGGTGTGCACCAGACCGGCCGGGAAGTAGAGGATCAGGATCAACAGGCCGATGCTGGACGTGAAGAGCGGGACGAGGTTGTTGTCAGGCCAGAACGACGGCAGACCGATGATCCAAATTGCGCCGACCACGGGACCGAGCAGCGTGCCGAGACCACCGATCACGACCATCGACACGACATTGAGCGAGTCGTCGAGCGTGAAGAACTGATTTGCGAGCGGCACGTTTTCGACGAGGCCACCCAGGAGCGCGCCGCCGAAGCCGGCGACACCTCCCGCCAGCGCAAACGCCATGAGCTTCATCCGGACGGGCGACACGGAGTACGCGCTCGCATTGTCCTCGTTGTCTCGCACGGCGATGATCGATCGACCGATGCCCGAACGGCGCAGGCGGGCCACAACGATCAACAGGATGACGAAGCCGAACAGGCAGAAGTAGTAGTAGTCACGCTCGCTCTCGAGCTCCCACCCGCCAACGCTGCCTCGGTCGAAGTCGACCGACGAGCCCTCGCCGTCGTCCAGCACGTCACGGCGGAAGAGATACACCTGAGCGGCGAGGGCGAACGCGAACGTCGTGACCGCCAGCAGCAGACCACGGACGCGCAGGGACCCCATCCCCACGACCGCCGCGATCACACTCGTCGTCACTGCCGCCACAAGTATCGCGATGACGAACGGAAGGTCGGGCAACGTGATCGCGAACCATTGCCAGTCGCCCCAGCCGATCCCGAAGTGCAGGCCCCGGTTGAAGCCGGCGGCCAGCAGCGCGCCGAACCCGGCGAACGCCATCTGGGCGAGCGACACCTGCCCGGACCAGCCGGTGATGACGGTGACCGACAGCGCGCACACGGCGAAGGCGATGATGCGGGCGTAGATCCGATGCCGCGACGGCAGGTCGACGATCGCGGGGACGACGAGTCCGATCACCAGGAACGCGACCGGTCCGAAATGCGTGAAGTGACGAACCCACCAGATCGATCGCAAGTGCGCCGGGATCGGTCGCCGCTTCGACACAAACGAGAACGAGGCCTTTCCTTCCCCCTCTCCTCGGCTCTGGAAGATGATCGCGGCGACCACCAGGACGAACAGGACGAAGTCGAACAGACCCGGGTCGCTCAGATGGATACGGACGATGTGCGTCTGGAGCAGCCCGAGCCCGATGCCGGCAAGTACCGCCCGACGAAACGAGACCATGCCGGCGATCACTGCGGCCGCAAGAGCGCGAGTCATCGTGACGGGACCCAGGTTCTGGATGCCGGTCGCCTCACCTCGACGGCCGGCGAGCATGATCATGGCCGCGGCCGCCAGGAACCCGGCGACGGTCCACACGAACAAGGACACGGTGCGGGGGTTGATCCCCTGGAGACGGGCGAGGTCCGGATTCGTGGCCGACGCTTGGACCGTCTGTCCGAAGACAGTGCGATTGAGGAAGATCGACAGGCCGATCGCCAAGAGCGGGACCATCACGATGATCGTCAGGTCGGGGCCCTCGACCTCGATCCCCCAGAACGGCTCCCAGACCGATGCCAACGGCACCGGGAAGCCCTCGCCACGCGACGGCTGTGCGTCGGGCAACGCAAAAAGGATCGCCTGCATCAACTGGGCGATGCCGATCGTTGCGACGAGCACGATCACACGGGGCGCGTCGAACAAGCGCCGGACCACCGCCAATTCGAGCACCCCGCCACCGACCGCTCCGACCGCGAGGGCGACGACGAGCGCGATCCAATACGGGAAGTTGTAGTTGACGACCATGATGACCATCAGCCCCATGGCGGGCAGGCCCATGTTGCCGACCGCCAGGTTGATCACCCGCGTGGAGCGGTAGATCAGGACGACGCCCATGGCGATCAGTCCGTAGATGAGTCCCACCGTCATGCCGTTGAAGACGAGCTGCCACGAGCTTCGGTCCACCCACCACTGCCAGACCCAGTCCCAGATCGGGATGTCGGCGAGAAGCCCCATCAGCCGCCCTCCTCGCCGAGGAAGACCGCTCGCGCGATGTCGTCGCGTTCGAGCAGCTCCGCGGCAGATCCTTCGAATCGCACCTGACCCTTCTCCAGGAAGATCGCTCGGTCGCTGACCTGGAGGGCGATGTTGATCGATTGCTCGACGATGATCATTGTCTGGCCCGCCTCACGGAGCCGGTCGATCAGTTCGAGGAGCTCCTGCACGACCGATGGGGCGAGACCGAGCGAGAGCTCATCGATCAGGAGAACGTCGGGCTCGTTGAGCATCGTGATCGCGAGCGCGAGCATCTGTTGCTGCCCACCGGAGAGATTTCGGGCGAGGTCGCGCTCTCGCCCGGCGAGGGCGGGGAACAGCTCCATCACCGACGCGATGCGGCGACGGGCGTCGGCCCGGTCGGAGCGGTACTTGTATGCCCCCATCACAAGGTTCTGCTGCACCGTCATGTCGGTGAACACGCCCTTGCCGCCCGGCAGCTGTTGGATTCCCAGACCGCTTCTCACCTGCGGCGAGCTGAACGTGACCGTGCGTCCGTGGTGGCGAATGACGCCGCGCGACGGCGTGCCCAGGCCACTGACGACGCGGAGCACGGTGGACTTTCCCGCGCCGTTGGTCCCGAGGAGGGCGAGCGACTCTCCCTTCTTCACTTCGAAGTCGATGTCGAACAACACTTGGACCTTGCCGTAGCTGAAGTCGAGGTTGTTCACCTGTAGAGCCGGGATGTTCTCAGGGTCGGCGGCCCGCCGCTCGGACTCGTCGAGCTCCTCGCGCAGCTCCTGGACCACCTGCGACAGGTCCAGCTTCACAAAAGATGCAGCCCGTATCATCAGCGCACCACCGAGGAGCGTCGTCGGCACACTCAGCACCAGCACTGTGGTGCGCGGACCCCAGGCGTCGGCGAAGAAGAGGGCCATCAGACCGCCGCCCACCGCGCCCGTGAAGAAGATGTAGAGCGTGCCGAGAGCCGACCCGAGACCGCGAAGTCGGTAGGGCACGATCGATTGCAGCATCGGTTGCACCATCGCGAAGGCGGCGAACAGCATCACCTCGCGCGGAATCGAGAGGATGACGAACGACGCCACGTTCGGCATGAAGTACTGGATCGGCATGAGGAAGGCCGAGAAGAAGATCAGGCCACCGACGAGGCGGAGCACCAGGCTCGGATCGCGCCGGTAGAGCCGATCGAATCGAGGACCGATGAAGACCAGCGCGATCATCACGAACACACCGCCGGCGGTCTTTGCGATCCCGCGGTCGAGCGCATCGAGGTTGAAGTTGTCCTCGAGCCAGAGATTCTCGAGGAAGGGCGCCGTGAAGATACCGAAGCCCATCGCGCTGAAGCCGACGATCACCCCCCGCAGTGTTCGGATCTGCCAGAGGCGGGCGAACGCCGCGTCCATGCTCGGCGGCAGCGGATCCTCCTCGGCAATGGCATCGCCGAGAACGTCCTCCTTCTCCCACTGTCCGCGGGTGGGTTCCTTCAGCCGGAAGGCAGCAAAGGCGAAGAAGATCACCGGCACGCCGAGGATGTAATACGCCCACCGCCACCCGTCGACCTCGCCCGGGCCGTTGGCGATCTCGGTGATGCCGCCGACGAGCAGCGGACTCAGCACCGCCACACCGCGTCCGGCGATGGCCGTCGTCGCACCGAGGCGACCACGGATACCGATCGGGTAGGCATCGGCGATCATCGATCCGTGGACAGGGATCGTGTTGGCCTTCGCGATGCCGACCCCGAAGCGGGCCCAGAAGAAGGCGAATGCGTTGGGCACGATGCCGCTCAGGAACACACAGACGCTGAAGGCAATGCTCGACCAGCCGACAATCGGGCCCCGTCGGTAGCGGTCGGCCAGCCAGCCCATCGGCACCGCGCCGAGCACGACGAACGCCGCCGAGATCGCACCGATGAAGGTGATCAACCCATCGCCGACGCCGAACGTGTCGCGAATGTCGGGAGCGAGCAAGGCGAACGCTGAGCTCTGCAGCTCGTCCATGGAGTTGAGGATCAGGAGCACGACGAAGGTCGTCGCACCGCCGCCCATCACGAGCCCCTTCTTGAGGCTCAGCTCCTCGCTACCGACGCCGGGAAGGAGATCATCGGCGAAGAGGATCTCCTCGGCGTCCGCCGCATCGCGACGGGCCGCCTCTTCTTCGAGCACCAAGCCCGCGAGCGCGGCGGCATGCGGTGCCGCGTCGTCGGTTGTCTCGTCCCCCTCGGCCATCGTCCCCCCGGATGTTGGCCCCTTTGTGCACCCTTTTGGGTGCCTACTTCTGCGTCTTTTGTGCCTCGCTCCAGGTGAGCCCTTGCTCCACATCGATGTCGTGCGGCAGCCCCAACAGCCGTTCGGCGATGATATTTCGTAGCACTTCGCTCGTTCCGCCGCCGACGGTCAGGGCCGGCGAGAAGAGGAACCCGTCGTTCCATTCGGCCCAGCTCCCGTCTTCGAAGCCGCCCTGGAGCATCCCGGCCGCACCCTCGAGATCGACCGCCAGCTCGTAGACCAGCTTCCCGTGAGGATCGGCGAGCGCCTTTCGAAGCGACGCATCAGGTCCCGGCTGCTTGTTCAGTTTCGCGGCGACCAGGGCGAGCCGGTGATAGCGCAGGATCTCTCCCTCGATGTACGCCGACAGCAACCGTTCCTTGAGCGCTCCCTGCTCGATACCGCCTCGGTCTCGCACGGCGTCGACAAGATCGCGCACCGTCGGACCGTGACCCCACCGGAGTCCTCCTTGGCTCAGCGAGACGCGCTCGTTGGCGAGCGTCTGCTTGGCCATTGCCCACCCGTGGTGTTCTTCACCGATGAGGTTGTCGACCGGAATATGGACGTCGTCGAAAAAGACCTCGTTGAACAGCCCGCCGCCGCTCATGTTCACGATCGGGCGCACCTCGATGCCGGGCGTCGCCATGTCGATGATGAAGTAGCTGATGCCCGTGTGTTTCGAGACCTCTGTGTCGGTGCGAGCGATGAGGATGCCGAACTTCGCGACATCGGCCAGCGAGGTCCACATCTTCTGGCCGTTGACGATGAACTCGTCGCCGTCGCGCACCGCCCGGGTCGACAGGTTGGCGAGGTCCGAGCCGGCGTCGGGCTCACTGAAGAGCTGGCACCACATCTCCTCACCGGTCAGCATTGGTGGGAGGTAGCGCTCCTTCTGCTCTTCGGAACCGTGGACGATGATGGTTGGCCCGCAGTGGCCGGTGCCGATCGGGTTGATCGGCTTCTTCGCCCCCGCCCGCTTCATCTCCTCTTCGATGATGAGCTGATGCATCGGCTCGGCGTCGAGCCCCCACGGTTCGGGCCAGTGGGGAACGACCAGTCCTCGGTCACGCAGCTGGACCGCGGTGGGCTCGGGGTGAGACGCGAACCAGTCCCGGAGCTCCTGACGTCGAGGATCCTCGTCCCCGGGCAGTTCGATCATCGATAGCGACGTGGCAGCCATCACACCGGTTTAGTCTCGCCCGACGATCGACGCCCCTTTTCCGCACGCCTGAATCGTTGGCCGAGGGGTCGCAGGACTGGCATTGCCAGACCGGGCGGACAAGGCTGGCGGCATGAGCCACTACACCGTGATTTCGGCCGACACGCACGCGGGTGGAAGCCACCAGGCCTACCGCGAGTATCTCGATGAGGAATTTCGTGACGAGTTCGATGCGTGGCGCGGCGAGTACAAGAACCCCTACAAGGACCTGGGCGACAACCGGCGCCTGCGGAACTGGGACAACGACATGCGCAACCATGCGCAGCTCGACGAGGAGGGCGTCGTCGGGGAGGTCATCTTCCCGAACACCGTCCCGCCGTTCTTCCCCACCTTCGTCCTGTTCGCGCAGCCGCCCAACGCCGAGGATTACCGCAAGCGACGCGCGGGCATTCAAGCGCACAACCGCTGGCTCAAGGAGTTCTGCGAGGACTACCCGGAGCGCCGCGCCGGCGTGGGCCAGATCTTCCTGAACGACGTCGACGACGCGATCGAAGACGTGAAATGGATCAAGGAGAACGGTCTCCGCGGCGGCATCCTGCTGCCGAACATCGCGCCCGACGTCAAGTGGGTGAAGCCGCTCTACGACCCCTGCTACGACCCGCTGTGGGAGGTCATCACCGACCTCGACGTGCCGGTGAACATGCATTCGGGCACGGGCAACCCTGACTACGGCAAGTACCCGATCTCGATGCTGCTCTACATCGGCGAGGTCGCGTTCTACACCCAGCGGCCGCTCGTCCACATGATTCTGGGTGCCGTCTTCGAACGCTTCCCCGCGATGAAGTTCGTGCTCACCGAGATCGGCGCCTCCTGGATTCCTCCCCTGCTCGAGCAGTTGGACGGCACCATTTCGCGCATCCGTGACACGGGCGAGACCGGCGAGATCAAGTACGACAAGGGTGTACTGCCGTCGATGTTGGCATCCGAGATGTGGGCGCAATGCGGCTGGGTCGGCGTGTCCGGGCCAGGGCAGGGCGATATGGACATCCGCCACGAGATCGGCATCGATCGGTTCATGTGGGGCAGCGATTATCCCCACGACGAGGGCACGCACCCGAACACCAAGGAGCACCTCCGTCGCCGTTTCGCCGGCATCGACCACGACGAGTGCGTGAAGATGCTGGCCGGCAACGCCGCCAACCTCTATGACTTCGACCTCGACAAGCTCGCGCCCTTGGCCGAGCAGTACGGCCCCAGCCATGAGGAGCTGCACACCCCGGTCGACGGCCCCGACGAGGCGGACTACCTCGGCATCGGCGAAGACATGGACACCGACGCCCTCTAGCCACCAGTCCCACCTTGCTCGGCTAGCTGATCGGGCTGGTCGCCGGGTCCTTGAAGTCGATCAGAACGTCGAAGAGGTTTTCCGCCATCGGCAGCCCGACGATGTAGACGGTGCGCTCCGCGACCTCACCCTCGGCATGGACCGCACCGCGCGGAATCACCAGCTTGTCGCCAGGCCCGAGCGGGATGCGTTCGCCGCGCTCGTTGAGCACATAGGTCTTGCCTTCGAGCACGAAACCGACGTTGTCGAAGTCGTGCCAGTGCGGCGGCAATTCGTCCATGAGACCCGACACGTAGGTCGTCGGGTAGTAGTCGAGTTCCTTCAGCTGGTCGTAGACCTCGGCCTTCGTGCTGAAGGCATTGTGAATGACTTGCATCGGGCCAGGTTCGAGCGCCACCGGCGACCTCCGAATTTCCGGGATCCTCTTACAGAATCCTTCATTTGACTTCATACAACCATGAGATCCCGACCGGAGGAATTCTCATGGATCGAACTCTTGCCCGCAGACTGTCTTGGCTCGTGGCCGTCTTCGTCCTCTTCGCCACCGCATGCGGAAGCGGGTCGGACGACGGCGATGCGTCCGTCGCAACTCTCGAAGACACCGTCGATCTGACGGCCGACGACGCCGGTGCCGACACAGCGCTCAGCGCAGACCAGGCCGCCCTGGCGTTCAGCGAGTGTCTCCGGGCCGAGGGAATCGACATCCCCGACGTCGGGATCGACGCCGCTGGCAACATCGACGTGCGCGGCTCATTTCAGGACGCCGGCATCGACGTTCGTGGCGAAGAATTCACGGCGTCCCGAGAACTCTGCTTCCCGTTGCTCGACGGCATTGCCTTCGGCGGCGCAGGCCGGGCCGGCCAGCTCGACAACCCGGAGATCGAGGATGCGCTTCTCGCATTCTCTGATTGCATCCGGGATGAAGGATTCGATGTCGGCGACGCGACGCTGCCGACTCCGGGCGCAGGTGCCGGAGGCGACTTCACTCCACCCGCCGACGGCGAGGCGCCACAACGTGGGCAAGGCCAGGGTCAGGGCGGCTTCGGCGATCCCTCCGCTCGTTTCGCCGGGCTTCTCGGCCTCGATGCCGAAGATCCCGGCGTGGCCGCCGCTCTCGATGTCTGCGGTTCGATCATCACCGACGCCTTCGCTGGGTTCGGGCCCGGCGCCGATTCCTGACTGCTGATCACCGATGACAGAACCAATTCTTCTTCCTTCGGCGCGCCGGTGGCCGCTGCTCCTTCTCGGCATCGCGGTCGGCGCCGCGCTCGCGGCCGTGGCCATCACATTCGCCGACCTCGATGGTGCCGATGACGCGGCAGCAATCACCGATGACCTATCGCTCGCCGACGCGCCGGTCGAGCAGCGCGACCTGATCGAAGAGGTGGAGTGGCTCGCCGACTTGACCTACGGCACCTCAGTCGATGTCACCGCTCCGACGGCTGGAATCGTCACCGCCACGTCCGATGTCGGAGCCGTTCTGCGACGCGGCGACGTCGTTGTGGAGATCGACGGCCAACCGGTGACCGTTATGTATGGGCAGGTTCCCGCCTGGCGTGACCTCGCCGAAGACGACGAGGGCGAGGACGTCCTTCAGTTGGAGGAGAACCTCGTCGCGCTCGGCTTCGACCCGGACGGCGACGTCGAAGTGGACGAGGTCTTCGATTCCCACACAGAAGACATGGTCGAGGCCTGGCAGGAGTCGCTGGAATTCGAGGAGACCGGCGTCTTCACGACAGAGCTTGTCGTGGTGGTCGACGGTCCGGTCGCTGTGGTGACGGCTCCGGCGATCGGGAGCCCGGTGAAGAGCGACGAAGCACTGGCCCAAGTCTCGGCCCGCTCGATCGTCACGACGGTGGTGCCCGCCTCCCCAGGCGCAGTCGCGAATCTTGCGCCCACCGGCACTCCCCTCCCCCACGGCACGCTGATCTTCACCATCGGCGAGACCGAGGTACGGGCGGTGACTGGCCTCGAGGCGATCGATGGCATCTCCCTCGACGACGGCACCGCCCGCGAGTTCGTCCTCGTCACCGAGGACCAGCAGGTCGGAGCATGGCTCGTCGAGGAGGGAGCGGAGCTTCAGGGACCGCGGCCGGTAGTGGAATTGTCGCAACAGACACTCTCCGTCGTGGTGCCGGTCGGCCTCGCTGATCGTGACGATTGGGCTGTCGGACAGCCGGTCGAGATCGTGCTGCCTGATGAGTCCACGGCGGCGGGGCTTGTCGTCGAGGTCGGTTCGGTCGCCCAGGGAACGGGACAAGGCCAGGTACCGACGATCGACGTGACCGTGCAGGTTCTCGACCTCTTGGCCGATGACCTTCCAGCCTCCGAGGTCACGGTCGTCGTTGCCGGAACCTCCGTGCTCGGCGCGACCGTGGTGCCCACTCGAGCACTCGTGACCCTGACCGAAGGCGGATTCGCCGTCGAGCGCATCTTCGAAGACGGCACCACCTCGCTCGTCGGAGTAGTGACCGGTACGTTCGACGACGGCCTCGTCGAGATCATCGATTCGGATCTCGTGGTGGGCGATCGGGTCGTGGTGCCGTCGTGACGCTGACCGAACCCTCGGCCGCGATGGAACTTCGAGAGATCGTCAAGGAGTACCCCGGCACACCTCCGGTTCGCGCCCTCGACGGAGTGAGTCTTCGCATCGATCACGGTGAACTCGCCGCCATCATCGGGCCGTCGGGCTCAGGGAAGTCGACGATGCTTCACGTCATGGGCACCCTCGATCGCCCCACGCACGGCAGTGTGATGATCGATGGACGTGACCTCTCGCGTATGGGAGATCGCCGTCTCTCCGCGGTTCGCTCGCAACTGATCGGGTTCGTCTTTCAACAGTTCTTCCTCATCGATGGGATGACGGCACTCGACAACGTCGCCAACGGGCTGCTCTATTCCGGCGTACCGACGAGCGAGCGTCGCGAACGAGCGGCGCGAGCGCTGATACGAGTGGGCCTCGGGCATCGGTTGACCCATCTCCCCAATCAGCTATCGGGTGGAGAGCGGCAGCGCGTCGCCATCGCCCGAGCCGTAGTCCATCGGCCGGCGATCGTTCTCGCCGACGAGCCGACCGGCAATCTCGACTCGAAGTCCAGCGAGTCGATCATGGACCTGATCCACGAACTCAACGCCGACGGAACGACCATCGTCGTGATCACCCACGACCACGAGGTCGCGGCCGCCCTCCCCCGCCAGATTGCGGTACGCGACGGGCACCTGGAGTGACCGAGACCCGCATACCCAAGAGCCGCCTGCGGCTGGCCGACATCTTGTCAGTCGGCAGCTCTGGCCTCCGGACTCGCAAGATGCGAACGGCTCTGTCCGCGCTCGGCGTGACCATCGGCATCGCCGCCATGGTCGGCGTGTTGGGCCTGTCCGAGAGCAGCAGAGCGGACCTCCGTAGCCAGATCGAGGCACTCGGCACGAACCTTCTGACGGTGTCACCCGCGACGGGGTTCGGAGCCGGCGACGGCGTACTCCCCGACGATGCGGTGCCGAAGATCCAGCGCATCGGTCCGGTCGAGGCGGTGGCCGACGTAGTCACCCTCGATGTGACGGTGCTCCGCAACGACTATGTGAACCCCAACCGAACCGGCGGTATTGATGTTGTTGCGTCACACCTCGATCTTCTGACAACGCTCAACGGCACGATCGTCGAAGGAAGCTGGCTGAACGAGGCATCGTCCTCACTCACCAACGTCGTCTTGGGGAGCGAGGCAGCCGAGCGGCTGAGCATCGCGTCCGTCGACGCGGGACCTCAGGTCTTCATCGGCGGCGAGTGGTTCACGGTGGTCGGAATTCTCGACGAGTTTCCGCTCGCACCCAACCTCGACCGATCCGTCTTGATCGGCCAAGAGGTTGCCGTGTCGTTGTTCGATGTCGAGCTGAACCCGAGCATCGTCTACCTGCGGGCATCGTCCTCGGTTCTCGACGACGTGCGCGGGGTCCTGGCCTCAACGGTCGACCCGGCTGAACCCGACGAAGTCTCGGTCTCACGGCCCTCCGACGCGCTGGAGGCGGAAGAAGCCGCCGACAGTGCATTCACGAGCCTCTTTCTCGGCCTCGGCGCAGTGGCGCTACTCGTCGGCGGCATCGGCATCGCCAACGTGATGGTCATCGCGGTGATCGAACGGCGAAACGAGATCGGACTCCGGCGGGCACTTGGCGCCACGAGGGCCCACATCCGTCGCCAGTTTCTCACCGAGGCACTCCTTCTCTCGACCCTCGGCGGCCTCACGGGAGTCGCGCTCGGCGCGGCGGTAACCGCCGCCTATGCGAGGACGCAGGACTGGGAGGTCGTCATTCCGCCCGAGGCCGCGGTCGGCGGGTTCATCGCCGCGATCGCGATCGGGGTCGTGGCCGGGCTCTACCCCGCCACACGAGCCGCTCGTCTGGCACCGACGGAAGCGCTGAGGGCGGCATGATGGGCATTGCTCGACGCCTCGCTCTTCTTGGAGTTGTCGTCGGCGCAGTGATCGCCGCGGTTGTCGTCTTCGGTCCGCAATCGCTCCTGGACGACGATCCGGCCCCGCCATCGCCGACCCAGGAGAGCGCGGCGGCATCCATCCAGACCCTGTCCACCGACTTCAGCGCCGATGGCAACTTCGTCTACGACGGCAACACCACTGCCTACGCGTCGGTCTCGGGCGCGAATGCGGCATCGGTCGTCACCCGGGTCATCGATGAGGGTTCATCAACCGGAACGGGCAGCGTGCTGTGGGAGATCGGCTTCGAGCCGACCGTCCTGCTGGTCGGGACTGAGCCGAGTCATCGCGACCTCGCCCGAGACGATGTGGGCGCCGACGTCCTCCAACTCGAACTGAACCTTGTCGCACTGGGTTTCGACCCCGATTCGACCGTCACCGTCGACGACACCTTTACCTACAACACGTCGTTGATGGTTGAGCGCTGGCAGGAGTCGATCGGTGCGGAAGTGACCGGCAAGGTGCGCCAGGGTGCCGTCGTCTACGCCGCTCCCGATCGCCGCGTCGGCCTGGTGAACGTCGCGGTCGGAGACACGATCGCCGACGGCCAACCCATCCTCGAGCTGACCGGGGCCGCCCGCGAGGTCACGTTCTCCGTTACTTCGGCTGACCGGGACACAATCTCGATGGGCGACACGGTGACGGCCCGGCTCCCGGATCGCACCGAAGTAGCGGCATCGATCACCTCGATCGTCGTAACCGAGACGGGCGGAGCGATCGCCAAAGCAGCCGTCGAGAACCCTCCCGAGATCACCGCCGACAATCTGCCGGCCACCATCACATGGTCAAACGTGCTCGCCGCCGACGTGCTGGCCGTGCCGGAGAGTGCGCTGCTCCGGATGGACTCCGGCCAGTACTTCGTCGAGCGAGCAGGAGACGGCGCCCTCGTTGCGGTCGAGCCCGGCCAGAACAGCGGTGGCTGGGTCGAGATCAACGGCGAACTGGCCGCAGGCGACTTCGTGATCGCCCCCTAGCCACCCGGCTCGCCGACGAGGTGGGACTGGTGTCTGACCCCGGGGTCAGACACCAGTCCCACCTGCCCACTTCTCACCTTGCTCGGCTAGCTGAGGCCGCCGGTTTCCCACATCTGGGCGAAGTGGCCACCGGCGGCGATGAGCTCTTCGCGGGTGCCGACTTCGGCGATGCCGCCCTCGTCGACGACGACAATTCGATCGGCTCGCATGGTGGTCTGGAGGCGGTGGGCGATGATCACGGCGGTGCGACCCTCGAGCACGACGTCGAGCGCGGTCTCGACGGCCTGCTCCGTACGGAGATCCAGCGATGAGGTCGCCTCGTCGAGGACCAGAAGGCGGGGCTGCGACAGGAACGCTCGGGCCAACGCCAGCAGCTGTCGCTCTCCAGCCGACAGCGCGACGCCGCGCTCGTGGCACGGCGTGTCGAGGCGGTCCGGCAATCGATCGAGCAGACGGGTCAAACCGACCTGCTCGCACGCGTCCTCGAGTTGATGGTGTTCGAGTTCGCGACCGCCGATGAGCAGGTTGTCGCGGATGGAACCGGCGAACAGGAACGGCTCCTGCGGCACGACACCGATCTGGCTGCGCAGCGAGGCGAACGACACCTCACGAACGTCGTGACCGTCGATGGTCACGCGACCCTGCTGAGGGTCGTAGAAGCGATTGAGCAGCTTGGCGATGGTGGACTTGCCGGCGCCGGTCGGGCCGACCACCGCGATCGTCTCCCCCGGATGAATCACCAGATCGACATCGGAGATCACCGGGACGTCGGGGTCGTACCCGAAGGTGACGCCTTCGAGGCGAACCTCACCTTCCACCGGCGGCAACTCGTAGGCGTCGGGTCGTTCGGCGACGGAGGGCTCGGTGGCCAGCACGCTGTCGATCTTCACGACCGACGCCCGGCCCTGTTGGTAGATGTTGTACAGCGCGACGAGTTCGGTGATCGGGGCGAAGAACGCGCCGATGTAGAGCACGAAGGCGATGAGTTCCCCGAGCGTCACCCGGCCGTCGAGCACGAGCCGACCGCCGACGATCAGCAACACCATCTGAGCGAACGGACCCATGGCTTCGGAGCCGGGGCCGTAGACGCCGTTGATGAAGGCCGTGCGATCGTTGGCGTCGAGGTATTCGCCCGCCTCGTTCTGGTGCTCGATGACCGTCCGGTCGCGCCGGTTGTGAGCGGTGATGAGGCGAATGCCGGCCAGGCTCTCCTGCAGGTGGGTAAGCACGTCGGCGATGGTGTCGCGCACGCGTAGCTGGGCGACGCCGGCGACCTTGCGGTACCAGAGCGAGAGAGCGAGCGTGCCCGGCACCACGGCGAACAACGTGATCACCGCGAGCAATGGGTTCAGTAGGAACAGTGCGATCGTGACGGCGACGAGCGTGACGCCCTGCACGGCAAGTTGCACGAGGCCTTGTTGAAAGAGCTGCTGCAGCGGTTCGAGGTCGCTCGTCATGCGACTGAGCAGCCGACCGGCACGTTCATTCGTGTAGAAGTCGATGCTGAGGCGCTGGAGATGAGAGAACAGCTGCACTCGCAGGTTGGCCATGATCCGGGCGCCCACCCGGCCCGCCACCTTCATGCGGGCGATGCCGACGAGGATCGACACGGGAACGAAGACGGCGAAGATCACGCCGATCGTGACGACGAGACCGCGGTCTCCCTTGCGGATGCCCTCGTCGATGGAGATCTGGAGGAGGAGCGGCCCGGCCTGCGACATCACGGCCTCGACCGCGACCAGCAGGAACACGCCGAAGAGGGCGAGCGAATACGGCCGCAGGAAGTGCGTCATCGTGAAGCGAGCGTTGTCGTAGCTCGTCTGACTGAACTCGGGCGGATCCTCGGCCACCGCCAGCGGCCCTTCCTCCATCCACTGTTCGACCTTCTCCTGCACCTCTGGCGGGATTCCGCTGAACCCGGTGTCGGCAATGCCACCCCATCCGGCCATGGACATCAGCGATCACCGCCTTGGTCTTCATCGTCGCCATCGAAGTGCTCGAGAAGCTGGCGGTAGCGGGGCTCGGTGGCCATGAGCTCGTCGTGGGGCCCCGTTGCCGCGACGATGCCGTCGTCGAGAAATACGACACGGTCCGCCAGCGAGATCGTCGAGAGCCGGTGGGCGATCACGATCACGGTGCGATCTGCGGTCGCCTCGCGGAGGCCGGCGTGGATCTTCTCCTCGACCCGAACGTCGATGGCGCTGGTCGCGTCGTCGAAAATCAACACCTGCGGGTCGTGAAGCAGTGCCCGCGCCAGTGAGATTCGCTGTCGCTGTCCACCCGAAAGCGTGTAGCCGCGCTCTCCGACCACTTCGTCGAAACCGTCATCGAGCTCCTCGATGAACTCGAGCGCCTGAGCGGCCTGCGCCGCCGCTCGCACCCGTTCGTCGGATGCGGTCGGATCGGCGAAAGCGATGTTGTCGCGGATGCTCATCGAGAACAGGAACGGGTCGTCGAGCGCGACCCCCACGGTGTCACGAAGGCTCGCGAGGGTTGCGTCGCGGACATCGACGCCGTCGATCTCGATCGAGCCCTGGCGCACGTCGTAGAAGCGAGGCAGGAGGCGGGCCACGGTCGACTTGCCCGATGCGGTCTCGCCGACGAGGGCAACCGTCTCGCCGGGAGCGATGTCGAGGGTCAAGCCCCGAAGCACATCGGCGTCGGTTCCGTAGCCGAAGCGAACGTCGTCGAAGCTGACTGCGCCCCGAGCGTTGTCGAGTTCGACCGCGTCCTCGCGCTCGGTGATCGCCTCCGGTTCGTCGAAGACCTCGTAGACGCGGATCGCCGACGCCTTGGCCCTCTGAGCCATCTGAACGAGGTGGCCGATGAAGCGAAACGGCACCTGCACCATCACGACATAGGAGCTGAAGGCGACCAACGCGCCGATACCGATCGTGCCGTCTTCCACCAGCAGACCGCCGTAGAGCAGCACCGCGGCCAAGCTCAAACGGGGCAAGTGCTCGAGGGCGGGGATGTACCGCGCCGACACGTCGGCGCCCTTCACCATCGCCCAGCGCAGCTGGTCGGATACCCCAGCCATGCGGGCAACCTCGTGGGGCTCGCCGGCGAAGTTTCGAACCACGCGCACGCCGGCGATGTTCTCTTCGACGAGCGTGGCGACATCAGCCTGGCGGGCCATGACCAACCACCACGCCGGCAGCTGAGGGTGACGACTCTGCAAGCCGATGAACGCCACGATCGGGATGGGGATGATCGTGATCAAGGTCAGCGGCACGCTGACGGCCAACATGAGCGCGAGCGCAAGGAGCAAGCTCGCGAGCGAGAGGGCCATGAAGGGGCCGAAGTTCAGGAACATCTGAACGGCGCGGATGTCGCCGTTGGCTCGAGCGAGCAACTGCCCGGTCTCGCTGCGGTCGTAGTACTCCGCCGACATCTTTGTCAGATGATCAAAGATGGCATGCCGCATCGCCGTTTCGACCCGGAACGCAACACGGAACATCGCCCGACGAGCCGCAAAGCCGCTGATGGCCGAAACAACCGTCAGACCGAGAATCGCCCACGCGTACGGAGCGATCGAGTCGGTCTGCTCGTCGAGCGCGTTGTCGATTGCCAGCATCAGCACGGCGGGGACGATCGTGCGGGCCGCCATCCCGATCGCCGTTCCGCCAATCGCCGTTGCCATACCGAAGCGCATCGGTTGCACGACGGGCCAGAGGCGGCGGAGCCAACCCTTGGTCTTGTCCGGGTGGGGCTGGCCCTGTGGCACCGGGTAGCGAGCCAGATCGTCGGTGGCGAGTGCCGTCATCGAGCAGTCCGCTTTGCGTCGAGCGCGTCGCGCCAGAGGTCCAGGGCATCCACCGCGGCACCACGGGCATCGGCGTCGAGCCCATCGGCAATCGAAGCCAGCGCTCCGTCGGCCGCGGCGTTGGCGACCTCGAGTGCACGGGTTCCGGCGGCGGTGAGTTCGTAGTCGACTCGCCGTCGATCATCGACCCCGCGAGACCGTGCCACCAGCCCGTCCTCGACCAGACCATTCATCACCGTGGTCACGGTCGGCGGACGCACCGCGAGGAAGCGGGCCAGCACTCCGCTCGACGTGATGCCGGCGTTCACCAGCGAAAGAGCACGGAACTGCGAACTCGTCAAACCGGTCTCGTTGACCGAGATTTCGATCGAGCGGCCGAGCGCGATGACGGTGAGCGCGTGGGCCCTGTCCGTCGCGATTCCCTTAGCAGCCATAATTGTTAGCGTAGCTAACGTTTACTTCGGGACAAGAACTCGGTGGTAGACGGCCCGCACCGCGAGCGCTTCGCGGACCTCCGCGGTCATGCCTTCGGCGAACTCCGAACGGTAGGTCTCGTCGGTGACCACCTGCACCGCGAACTGCAGGCCCGACATCATGCCGATGAAGGCCGAGACCAGCACGAGCTGCCGGGTGAAGATCAGTTGCGAGCCGAACGCCCGAATCCGAAAGGCCCAGTCCAGCTCGCGGTTGAGTTCCGGATCGACCGTCCACTGCACCAGGGTGTCTTCGCGCACGGTCAGCAGCCCGAAGAGCAGGTAGAAGGCAGTGATCACGAGCGCGACCAGCAAGATCTGGATCGCCTGGGAAACGAAGAGCAGCAGGGCGACGTTGCCTTCCGCCCGACGGCCGAGCGACGGGGCGTCGGGGGGCGGGTCGTCGTCGGCCGGAACGACGTCGACCACCGGGGTGCCCTCGCAATACGGGCGCACGTCGGCCCACCTCGAGAAGCGAGCCAGGTCGACGGTGATCCGCCGGACGGAGACCATCACGAAGGCGCTGCCGATCAGCAGGACCACCGCCAGCACGCAGAAGAAGTAGGGCATCGTGAAGTCGTTGGCGACCTGCCACATCTCGGCGTTGAGAAAGATGAACGCCGAGAACAGCAGCAGGATCGGCAGTGACTTCATCGCCAGGTTCGCGATGTCGTTCATCTGGGTCCAGACCTGTCCGACCGACCAGCGCATCATCGGGATCAGGCCCCATGCGGTCACGATGAAGCCAACGACGAGAATCGCCGCGTTCAGACCCAGCACGAGAAGGATGTTCTCGCTGCGCGCCCCGTCGGCTCCAATTGCCGTGGGAATCGCGGTGAGCACGAAGAAAAGCACCAGTTCGGGCGCACCGACCGTGTCGGGCATCATCCACGGCGGCCGACCGCGCAGACGATTGACGACGAGAAAGGCGCCGAGCATCAACGCCACGCCGCCAAGGAAGGCGAGCGCCTGGGAGATGCCGTTCCACCGGTCGCCGAACACGAGGAACAGTTCGAGAAAGACGACGAGCCCGAGGAACGGGAACATGCGCGTGAGCACGTCTTCTCGGACGGAGTAGTGGTCGATCAGATTGGGCAGGCCCTGGCGGACGAACCATCGTTCCGTCCGGTCCTTCTGGATCGCATCCGCTGTGGTCACTGCGACTCGCCTCGCATCAATTGTCGCCGGCCATCTGTGTCGTCATTGCCAACCAGACTGCCAGGCGCTCGCGCTGCGACTCCGCATGCCGCGGATTCCCTGTGACAGGAGCCCATCGCCGATCACGGCGGCACCAGTTCCCACCCATCGACTCCCCGCCGTAGGAGGTAGCCGTTGTCGTGGACGAGATGGTGGTGATGCCGACACAGCAGCACCAGGTTGTCGATGTCGGTCGGCCCGCGCACGAGCCATGGGATCACGTGGTGCGCCTCACACACCGCCGGCGCGGCGTCGCAGATCGCGCAGCCCCCGTCGCGGACCACGAGCCCACGCCATTGCGCATCAGTGGCGAGCCGCACCCGGTCGCCGTGCCACAGCGGATCGCCCGCCCCGGAGAACAGCATCCCGAACAGGTCGGACCCGCACGCATACCGCTCGACCGTGGACAGCGGCACCGGCGTGCCATCCACGAGATGCCCGCCCGCAATCCGACCGTTCTCGGCGGTAGCCACGACCGGCATCTGGTAGCGCACCGGCGCCGCTGTGCTCGAGCCTTCACCTGTCGCCATCACGAGCTCGAACAACGCATCCGCCCGCCGTTGTTCCGGCGTGCGGTGATCAGCGGCCGAGCCTCGGCCGCCATCAGCGTGATACAGCCGGTTTGCGGCGGCACCGAGCCGCAGCTTCAGCTCGGCTCCCGTCTCCGGATCGAACTCGCCGTGCAGGACCGTCATCCCGTCGTCGTTCTCCCAGAACCACAGGTTCCGAGCCGCTCGGCGCTTCTTCTGCACGGCCGCCACATCGGCCTCGGTCTGCTGCCGCCGAATCCACTCACGAGCATCGCGGGCCGCGAGATCCGCCGGCCGCCGCGCCGCTTTCTCGATCAGGTCGGACCCGGCCACAGCCTCGGCCGAGGTGGCCTCGACCGCCCGACCGAGCGTTTCGATGTGTTCGACGTTGAGCCGTCCCTCGGATAACGCCTGCGCCGCCTCGGGGAGCTGGGTGAGTGTCTCCGCCCGGCGGGCTCGCTTGTCGGCCTCTCGTTGGGAGAGGCGCCCGGCCGAGCGCAGCACCGTCGACGCCGGCGCGCCCTTGTCGCCCAAGGCCTCAACCGCAGCGGCGCCGCGCGCCTCGTACGCATCGAGTGCCGCGCGAAGGCGCGACGCATCAGCGACGGCTTCGAAGATCTCGGGGCGACTCATCCCGTCGAACGACATCGTTTGCAGCTCGCATCGCCAGTCTTCGAACATGCGCAACCTCCTCCCGAATCTCTTGGGGAAGTTCGACTGTGAAGACCGGCGAGACAGCGCCAGCGACTGATGAGATCACCTTACGCAGGGGGTGTGACAGTCGCTGCGAAGAAGTTGGTCAATCCCAAAGGGCGGTGACCCACCACTGCCCATGTTCGAGGGTGACCAGCCGGGCCTGGCCATCCTCGGTGAGGATCTGAAACCGAGCACGACGACGATGATCGTCGGTGTCCCACCAGCGTTCGTCGACCGGCCACGGGCCCGCCCAACCGGAGATCGGCACCGTTCGCCCACGAATGACGAGCGCGACCGGTGGCGCCGACGCAAGTCCGCGACCAGTGACCGTGACCATCTCGCCGGCGGCATCGGTGAGTTCGACTGCGTGAGGCTTGGCCGGCACCCGGCTGGGCGAAGGGGCCGGCAGCTGCCCTGGCCAAGGAGGGACTTCGCCGTCGACCGCCCGCTCGTCGGCTGATCGGCCCCGCAGCTCGACCGTGGCGGCGGGCACCAACACGAGCTGCTCGTCGGGGTGACGGCCGCCCCGACGTTCGGGCACCATCACGGCGTCGGCCCCGAGCTGACCTTGCAGTCGGGCTGCAACCCGCGCCGCCCGTTCGTCGACCTCGGTCTCTCCACCCCAGAAGCCGAGCTGGCGGCCTTTGGCGGGAACGATTTCGTCGGGGACGAGGGTGACCCGAGCGATACCACCACTCGGTCTCGTGGCCGCCGAACCGTTGAGCCAGCCATCGAGCTGCCACCGCACACGATCGGCGATTGCCGCCGCCGACAGCGCCCCCTCGTGGCGCCACAGCCGCAACAGAGTTTCGCCGTATTCGGTTTCGGCCTCGATGGCGATGCGCACACACGAGATGCCGTCGTGTTCGAGCCGCTGGTGAAGATCGTCGGCCAGGGTGCGGGCACAGAAGGCCACACGGTCGATGCGATCGGCGGGTGGGTCGATCTCGGTGGAGATCGACCAGTCGGGCGGCGCCAGACGAGCGTCGGGCGGGCGTTCTTCGAGACCTGATGCGAGACGGTGGGCACCGCGACCCTCATCGCCGAAACGAGCAAGCACATCGGCAGGCGGAAGATCGGCGAACGATCCGAGGCTGCGGAGACCGAGACGCACGAGGACATCGGTGAGCTCCGGACGTTCGAGCACCGAGATGGACATCGGGGCGAGAAACCCCGGGCTCGTTCCTTCTTCGATGATGCGTGTGGGGCGAGCGGCGCGAGCCGCGAGCCCCGCGGCAAAGGGCCCGTCGGCGATGCCGACTCGGATCTCGGTACGGCCGGCCAGCGCTTCGCCCATGCGTTGACGAACCAGGTCGGCAACGGCCTCGTCGCCTCCGAAGTAACGCGAGGGGCCACGCATGGCGATCGCACACGTGCCAGGGCGGGTGACTTCAACCCTCGGCGTGATGTCGTCGAGCGCGGCGAGGACCGGCTCGAAGGATCGGGCCTCGCGGGCTTCGTCGCGCTCGATCACGTCGAGGTCGGCACAGCGTGATTGCGCTACTCGTCGACGCAGACCCCGGGCGACACCGTGCTGACGAGCCGCCGGCGATGCCGCGATGACGCGGTTGGCGAAGATGACCGCCACCGACTCGTGGAGCTCGCGACCGAGGGCGACCACGGGCCAATCGGGGCACCAGGCGACCAATGTCCGGACGGGGGCCATCAGGCGAGCGCTTGCAACACGGGCCGCAGCTCATGTTCGGGCGCTGGTTCGCCGAGCGCGACCGGTTCGCCGTGGGGCCCAGGCAACAAGAACGCGGCCCCCCGAGGACGAGCAGCCGAACCACGGCCCTGGGTTTCGATGCGAACCCGTCGTGCTCTGAGCAGACCATGGCCCACGCCGAGGCCCGTCCACTCCGATTCGACGATGCGCAGCCCGATGTCGACCCCGGGCTCATCGATCGCCCCGACGCGGATCAACACCGATCCCCGCTCCCGCATACGAGCGGAGAGGCGACGCACATCGGCCGGGCGGATTCGCACCCCCGGACCCACGAGGACGACGTCGATCGCCCCCACGAGGGCAGCCACCACTCCTGCCGCACCTTTGTCGCTCCCCTGGCCGGCATTGGGGTCGATCACGAGCATTCGTTCGAGCACCAGGCCACTTTCGGCCGCCGCGGCAAGCCCGAGACCGGGATCGCCGACAACCGCGGTCCAGGATCCGGCCGCCGACGGCCCTGCGGCAACCGCCAGAGCGAGCGAGGTGGCCCCCACTCCATCGGTTGCCACGATCGACCCGCGACGCAGTCCACCTTCGGGGAAAAGCGAGGTCAACGCAGGCAAGAGCGGCATGGTGCGCTCACGGGCAAGAGCCAGAGGGGCGACCTTGTCCGCGACGAGACGCAGGTTTGTGACTCGCTCCGCAGCTGCCATCTCGCGAGTATCGAACATATGTTCGCCCTGCGCAAGAGGGAAGACAAGAGGAAGACGGAATGTCGGCCGCTCCGACGCGGTTTACTGGAGACGATGCAACTCGAGCTGACCGACCGCGCCGCCGACGTGATCCGCCGCAAAGGCGGCACGGCCGTCGTCGACCTGCTCGAACCCTTCGGTTGAGGGAAGAAGTTCGAGGTATCAGTTGATACCCGCACCAAGGGCCGCCGCCTCGACGGCTACACCGTCCACCGCATCGACGACCACGAAGTACTCCTCGACCCCGACCTGCTGAAGCTCCCGATCGAACTCACGATCACGAGCGGCGGCATCTTCGGCCGTGGCCTCAGCGCCACCGCCGACGGCCTCAACGGCAACGCCTGCCCCATCGAACTGCTCTGACCTGCTGGTTACATCGGCATAGTCTCGCTACTCATGGACAGCCCGGTGACGAGACTAAGGAGGGACGCTCGCGGTCTGATCTTTGGCGACTTGATGAATCTTGTCGGCCTCCCGTTGCTCCTCCTGCCTAGCGTCTTTATGGACGAGTCGAGGCCGGTCGCCGTGGCTCTCCTTACCTTGATCGTGGGGTGGTTCTGGCTTCGCAACAGCGGCAGCGTTCGCCTGACCGAGGAGACCATCGCCTACGGCACGCTGTTGCGTCGCCGGACGCTGCAGCGCAGCGATGTCGTTCTCGCTCGGACAGGCCGGACATACGGCGCACGTGGCGTAGAACTCCTCGGGATCGAACTGGTGCTGCATGACGGCTCCATCGAGCACCTGACCGGGTCGGTGAATCAAGGCATTCCTCGACACAACGCATGGATTGACGCGGTCAACGAATGGGTCCCACCGCTCACAACGCGCGTCCGTGCGGAGGTGTTCCTCCTGCCCACGCACGCCGTTATCGCCACGAGCGACCTGACCACGAATGGCGACTGGCTTCGGTCTGACCGCATCGAAGCACATCACGATTTCGATGCCGAATCGATCGGTGAATCAATTGAAGCCTGTTTAACCAGGTCACAAATCGGCGTCGGCTTCCAGCCGCCGCGAGCCACCGACGACCAAGACCCTGTGGCAACACAGCGACTACTTCAGGTCGCTGCCTGCGACTCTTGGAACGACCTCATCGCCACAAGCGAACACATCGTCGTCCTGCAGGTCGCCGACCAACACGAAGTCATCCACCACACCAGCACGACGAGATCCCCGGACCCGTTCACCGAGATCCTTCCCCGGATCGTCGTCCCCGTAGGCGACACCGTCGCGCTCACTAGTGCCGTTCTAGCCCCCTCGAAGATCGACTGAGCAGAGTGATTGTGGAGACAAAGTTCTCCAACGTGGGATGAGGACATAACGAGGTTTCGAGGTATCAGTTGATACTCGCACCAAGGGCCGCCGGCTCGACAGCTACACCGTCCGCCGCATCGACGGCCACGAAGTACTCCTCGACCCCGACCTGCTGAAGCTCCCGATCGAACTCACGATCACGAGCGGCGGCATCTTCGGCCGTGGCCTCAGCGCCACCGCCGACGGCCTCAACGGCAACGCCTGCCCGATCGAACTGCTCTGACGGCCGGCACAACAGGCCGCGCAAGTCCGTCCGAAGCAGGGTTGGCACTACTGTCGCCATCGTGGGCCTCCGGCAGTGGTACGAACGACGTAGACGGGGCAGCACCACCTGTGCCGGTGCCGTGAGGCAAGACCATGTAGCTCGGATGCCCGGCGACAACCCGAACCTCAGCGACGCTCAGCTCGTTGCCCAACGAAGCAGATGGTTCGAGACGTACACCTCACAGCTCAACGTGCACGCACCCGACACGGCGGCGAACTACTCATGTCCATGCTGTGGTCACCCAACGCTGCCCGAGCGAGCGGCCTACAACATCTGCCCGGAATGCGACTGGGAAGACGATGGCCAAGACGATCACGACAGCTCCGTTGTGCGTGGTGGGCCAAATGGCGGACGAAGCCTCGACGCCGCTCGAGTTGAATACGAGCAGTCCGGAGGACAGCTGCTGCCCCACGTGCCGCCGAGCGAACCGATCTAGACAAGTGATCGCACCGCCTCATCTCCACGCGCTGACCAGCCTGCGCGCGATCGCGATGGCGCACCCGGCATTCGGCGACCTCGGGCTGATCATGCCTTCGGACCCATCTGACGCACTCACCCGCTGGGAGTACTGGTGCACTCCAACGAACGCGTGGACGTTCGCCACAACCGGCGGCAACGGTGTCCACTACTCCTTGGTGGAAACGGAGGGGTCAGTCTCAGAGCAGTCACCGGTCGTGATGACGGTCCCGATGTGCGATTCTCCGAACCACATCGTGGGGGCCGATCTTCGAGAATTCCTCGCGCTCGGGCTTCCGTACGGATGGTTCGGCCTTGAACAGATGGCGTACTCATCGTCTTGGTGGGAGGACCATGCTGATTGGGAGCGAGAAGGCCCGATGTCCCCCGAGCGGCGAGCCGTGATCGCCGAACTGCAGGAGCGGCTCGGCCTCGTCGGCTGGGAAGACGTGCCGGACCGTCTCTTGCATCTGAGCGTGTTGTCTGAAGGCCTCCGGGCTGAGGGCTAAACGCATCTTCGAGGTATCAGTTGAGACCAGGCCCAAGGGCCGCCGACGGCCTCAACGGTGCCGCCTGCCCCATCGAACTGCTCTGAGCCGGCCTCACATGCTCCTGCAGAAGGCCAGCGCTGGCCGGTAGCGTTGCCGATTCGCCGTGATCGACCGTGAGAGCGGAGCACCCGTGACTGCAGACATCACCTATGTCGTTGCGCTTACCGCCAGCCTCGTGTGGTTCACGATGGGCTTTCGGTACTTCGCTTTCCAATCCGAGACAGCCGCCAAGGTGATGGTGGCGAAGCCCCATCGGGGCTCGCCGATCTTCAGGACGTATGCGGCCGGTGTGCGATTCCTTGGCGGGTTCAACGCGGCATTCGCGCTGATGTCGCTGCTCCTGCTCGTCTGCACCCTGACCGACAGCGCGCTCTTCGAGGACCCCGGAGAACGCGCAATCGTGTTGTTCGTGCTCGCGGCCGCGCACTTCTCACAGTTCCTTCCGAATGTGCCGGTGCTGCGCAACGGCGAGCGTCACGACGACGGCGCGTTCTGGCCGGTGCGGTCGGGGCCGATGCTCATGATCTTCGTCGTTGACCTCGTCGAGACAGTGCTCAACCTCGGCGCCGGCGTGGTGCAGCTGACCGCATAGCCGCCCCATCCGGAGGAGAGCCGACTCTTACGAACCCTTCGATCTCCGGCGGGATCAGCCCAGCTTGGCGATCCCAGCCCTGAGGTCGTCTTGGTTCATCACGGGCAAGAGCTCGATCGACGCGTTCACCTTCTGGAAGAACGGTTCGGTGATGGCCGGGATGTCGGAGCTGTCCTTCAGATCGAAGACGATCGTCGCGCACCGCTCGCCCCCGTCGGGGCCGATGTAGACAGCCTCGGGCTGGACCAGCTCCATGACCTCCTGGAGCGCGGCCGGCAAGGTGCCTTCAGTCAGGCCGATATTCCCGGCCTCGACCGGAATCCTGGCTCGCATCATCATTCTCATCGTTGATTCCTTCTGGTTTTCCCGGCATCCCGAGGTTGTGGACTTGCAAAACTAAAGTTACTCCACGCACTTGATATTTGCAAGTACGATCTGAGGACGGAGGCCCAATGACCGCCAAACGCCACTACAACCTGCTCTGCCCGATCGCTCGGGCGCTCGACGCCGTCGGCGATCGCTGGACACTCCTCATCCTGCGCGATCTCCACGCGGGACCGGCCCGATACCAAGAACTGCACGAAGGACTCGGCATCGCCACCAACCTGTTGAGTACCCGTCTCGCTGAACTGACGGCCAGCGGCCTCGTCGGCAAACCACTCGGGAGCAGCGCCTATGAACTCACCGACCTCGGGCGCAGAACCGACCGCATCCTCTGGGAACTCGCCCGCTTCGGCGGTGTCCTCGACCGGGCTCCCGACCCTCGAGAACCCGGCAACCTCCGCACCCTCGCCCTACCCCTGCGGATCATCCTCGAGTCGGTGCCCGACCGGCCGGACATCAAGGTCCGGCTCCACATCGACGACGATGTCATCACCATTGTGTCCACCCCCGCCGCCATCGACATTCGCTACAGAGACAGCGCTCTGCCGGTCGATGTCGTGATTCAGACGAGCTATGAGGCCTTCCTCGACGTCGCAGAAGGACTCATCCCAGCCGAAGACTTCATCGCCCACCACGTCGAAGTCATCGAAGGGTCGGAGAACGCCGGAACGTTCTTCGCGCTCATGGGCGCCGCGATCACACCCCAGCCCTGACAGGCACAGGATGAGGACGAAGTAGTGCTCTAGTCAGACGGGGTTTCGACGACGCCGACGAGGATGCTGTCGAGCCAGTTGATCTGGGCCTGGAACACGTTGACGCCCGGCGAGTACTGGGTCTGAAAGAGACCGTCGGGGAGGCCGTGAGAGACCGCATCGACGGTGAACAGCTCATAGGGATGACCGACCGCGTCGGCCCGGTCGGCGATGTCTTGCGCCAACTGGAAGTCGACCACCGGATCACCGGTGGAGTGGGTCATGAAGATCTGCGGCTCGGAGTAGAAGTAGGGCGGTTCGTTGATGACGCCGTAGCCCTCCTCGATGTACGACTCCGCCGACGCGTTGGCGCCGGAGAAGCCACCCGAGTTCGAGATGACCGCGGCCACGAGCGGGCGTTCGATGGCGAAGTCGTCCAACGCGAAGCCCACGTAGAGCGCCGTGATCGCGCCTGCGGAGTTGCCCCACAACACGGTCTGCCACGGCTCCACGTCGGGGCGGGCGTGCAGGAAGTCGAGTGCTTTCACCGTGTCGTCCATCGCCGCGATCGCCGCCCGCGTCTGGGCCGGAGCGTTCGCCCCACCGACCGCGTCGTACACCGCCTGAAAACGGCCCGACGGCACGGGATCGTCACCGGTGAGCCGATAGTTGATGGAAGCCACGATGTAGCCCCGCTGGGCGAACTGGTCAGAGACGAACGCGGTGCTGGCCTTGCTTCCGCCGTTGAACCCGCCGCCGTGGATCGTGACGACCAACGGGAACCGGTCCTGGCCTTCGACATCGGGAATGTAGAGGTCGAGAAGCAGATCCTCGAAGGTGCCGCCGCCGTCGACCTCGCCCTGGCCATAGACGACGTTCGATTGGACCGTCACGTCATAGATCGGATCGACCGAGGGCTTCCAACAGGCGGTGGCAACGAGGGCCATCCCGACGAGGACCACCGCGACGCGCGTTCGGCTCTTGGTCATGCGACGGAACTCTCTAGTCGGAGCCGAATGGTGGCGGGTTGGTGGCGAGCACCTCGGCGATGAAGTCGTCGACGATGTCGTTGGCCGGGCCTGGATCATGGGTGGGGACGTGGCCCGTGTTGGGCAGGAAGTGCAGCTCGTGCGGCGAGTTGGCCTGGTTGGCGATGGCCTGGTCGAGCTCGCTGTACATGTGCTCGCAGTTCGTGAGCCCGGGCGCTGCCGCTGGGATCGGCGGGAGATCGCCGGCACAGAACGGATCGGCGCTGCCAATCAGGAACAGCGAAGGGACTTCGCGGAAGTCACGGTCCGCGATCTGCGCTTCGGGATACGCCGGGATGGCTTCGCTGGCGAAGAAGCCGACCTTCTCCGACGTCCCTGCGGGATCCCACGTCGGCATGTAGTTCAGCTGACCCGACGCCAGGTACTCGTCGAGGATGTCGAAGATGCCGGGTGTGACCGCACCGGAGTCGGCGACGACGCCGGTGAGCGGCGTGCCCTCGAACCCGTAGCTACTGGCCAGCGACCACACACCAGGACCACCGGCGCTCGTGCCGTGCGCCCACACGTGGGTGGTCGGATAGTTCGCCGCGGTGTAGTCGATCGCAGCCATGGTGGCCTGCAGACCGTTGACCTGCGCGTTCGGGTTGGTCGGGTGATTGGGGTACGGCGTGCCGAGTCCGGAGTAGAAGTCGTGGTCGCAATAGCTGACGACCAGCAGGCGGTACCCCTCTTGGATCCGCCTCACGAGCGTTTGATCCTCGGGCTGACCGTTGACGTCGAGCACCCGGGCCTGCACGCCGCCAATCAGACCATCGAGCGTCTCCTGATGGTTATACGAGTCTTCATTCTGGAACGACAAACCCTGATAGTCGCCGTTCTCGTCCCAGTACCCCTGTCCCCCACCGTGGAGGTACACCCACAGCGGAGCCGTGGCGTTGGGATTGCCACCCGGGTTCATCACCATGAACGAGTAGTCGCCCGAAAGGCCGCACTGGTACGCGTCGTTCACGTAGTAGTCGAGCTCCCAGGTCTGGCCGAACTGGCTGATGGTTTGCTCTTCGTCGAGCGCGATCTGGCTCGTGTCACGCGGAATACAGGCGGTCGCGACAAGTGCGGTGCACGCGATCAGGATGATGAGACGTCGGGTCACAATGGGTCCTCTCAGGAACCGAAGTTGGGCGGGTTGGTGGCGAGGATGTCGCTGATGAAGTCGTCGACGACATCGTTGATCGGACCCGCCTCGTTGGTCGGAACGTGGCCGAAGCCGTTGACCACGTGGAGATCATGCGGGGAGTCGGCTTGGGCGTCGATCACCTGACGTAGCCCGTCGTGCAGCCAGTTGCAGTTGCTGAGACCGTCGGCGACCGCCTCCACGAGTGGTGCCTGGTTGCCGCCACAGAAAGGATCGTTGTTGCCGGCGATGAACAGCACTGGCACATCGCGGAAGTCACGGTCGGTGATCTGCGCTTCCGGGTAGGACGGGATGTCTTCGCGGACGAAGAAGCCGACCTTGTCGCTGAGGCCCTGCACCTCCATGTCGGCACCGAAGGGGTAACCCGGCTCGCCAGCGAAGGCGGACACCGTGGTGAGAACCCGCGGCGAGGAGATCCAGGAATCCGCAACGACACCCGTGAGTGCGGTGCCTTCGAAGCCATAGCTGCTCGCCAGCGACCACACACCGATCGAGCCGGCGCTGGTGCCGTGCGCCCACACGTGGGTGGTCGGATAGTTCGCCGCGACATAGTCGATCGCGGCCATCGTCGCCGGCAGTCCGTCCACGGTGGCGTCCGGATTGGTCGGGTGGTTCGTGTAGGCCGTGCCGAGCCCGGAGAACATGTCGTGGTCACACAGCGACACCGCGAGTACCCGGTAGCCATCCTCGATGCGTCGCTTCAGCGTCGAGTCGATCGGCTGGTTGGTGTTTGTGTTGAAGGTATTCCGGACCACCTGATCGTCGAAGAGATCGGTGAACGTCTCCTCGTGGTTGTAGGTGTCTTCGGTCTGCGTCTTGACCGCTATGTAGGTGCCCGTCTCGTCGTAGTAGCCGGCCCCGCCGCCGTGCAGATACACCCACAACGGCGCTTCGGCATCAGGATCGTCGGCCGGGTTCATGACGAGGAACGTGTAGTTGCCCGAGAGACCGCACTCGTAGGCGCTGTTCCGGTAGAGGTCGACCTCCCAGGACACGCCGAGCGCGTTGGCCGTCTCTTCCTGAATGAGCGCGATCTGAGTGGTGTCACGAGGGATACAAGCCGTGGCGATGAGGGCCCCAACGACGCATGCGATCAGCACCCGGGTCCGCCTCCCGCGAGGACGGGAGGTTGTCAGTTCTCGACGAGCAGTGACGTGAGCGGTCTTCATGGCTGCGAAGAGTAGCGAAGGGAGCTAGTCTTAGGCAAGTCACCTAAATTGTTAGGTGATTGACCTAACAAGGAGAAGGCATGGCGGTTCGCGCCGAAGACGACACTCGGGAAGCTTTGCTTGATGCCGCCGAGTCTCTTTTTGCTGCCGAGGGTCTCGACAACGTGTCGCTTGCCGCCATCACCCGGCTCGCCGATCAGCGCAACGGCGGGGCGATCCACTATTACTTCGGCGGACGAGACGGTCTGCTCGCCGCGATCCTCGATCGCCACGAGGCCATTCTCGACGACATACGCATGACGTCGCTGATCGAACTGCGTCGCACCGGTGACGTGACGATCGAAGCGCTGCTTCGTGTGGCGGTCGAGTCGTTGGCTGGCCGACTCGATTCGGCCTCGGGACGATCGTTTCTCGCGATCCAGCGCGACCGCGTGATCGAGTCTGGCGCGGCCTGGAACTTCCGCTCCGCAACGATGCAGCTCATAGCGGCGGAGACCGAAGCGCTCCTCAGCGATCGCGGGTTCGACGACGCCGAGCAGGCCGAACGGTTTCGCCTTGTGACCCAACTGGTCATCCACCGGCTTGCCGATCGCAGCCGGGAGGAGACCTTGAAGACCACCACTCCTCGCACGTTGGTCGTCGAGACCCTGGTGTCAGCGGCAACGTCGATCCTGACTGCGGGGCGTCGTCAAAACGCCACTCGGGTATAGGGCGCGCTGATCGGAACGACGTGGCCGTCGACGGTGACGGTGTGGGTGGTGACGAGGTCGATCGTGGCGGGACCTGACTCCAGGGGAATGGAAGCAGTCCAGGTGCTGCCCGCGCCGGTCATGGTGGTCCAGTTGTCCTCGGGGAAGAGGTCGTAGAGATACCAGGACGAACCGTCGGGGCCACGGTCGTACATCCAGAAGATGCGACTGTCCTCGGGAACACCACCGTCGGGGAACGTCACCGTTACGTCGAGGTCGGTGCCGTTGATCGTGGTGGCGATGTCGGGGGTCGCGAGACCGGGGTCAGCACCGAAGAGCTGTTCGGCGAAGAACGCTGCGTCGACGCTGTCACTGGGAGCCTCGGGATGACCGGGGCGACTGTGGCCGCCGTTGGGCACGATGTATGTGCGCAGGTCGGGAAGGATCGTGCCGACGCCAGGCACGTCGTAGGCCACCCAATCGTGCGAGCCGGGGAGGCTGAAGATGTCGACCCCGCGGGCGGCCAACTCGTCCCAGTTCTCGCTCACATAGATGTCGTCGGCGACGCGATCGATGGCGTTCTGGATGTCGGCGTCGGACCAGCCGGCGGCCTGAGCTGCCTGTGCGATGTTTCCCCCACCTTGATACGCCTTGTCATAGAAGCTCCAGGGCTGATCGCCGGCCGGCAAGCCCGCCGCGACTGCGGCGTCGAACTCCACATCCGCGGCGATCACCTCGGCAACGGCGGCCGTATCGTTCGCCCGAATCGGCGTGTTGGCCGTGAAGGCGACATTGGCCCGAACGGCGGTGACTCGTTCGTCGTGGATCGCCGAGACCAACGGGGTGATGCCGTTCTTGGAGCCGCCGTAGGCGATGACCGGGCCGGGCCCGAACACCGGATCGTCGAAGGCCGCCGTGATCGACCGCATCATGATCGCGCCCCACATGTAGACCTCGGTGTAGCGCAGGTCCAGATCCTCGAGGAAGCGAGCTCCGAGGGTGGCCTCCGAGGGGAACCCGGGATACTGCTGGATCGGCTTGATCTTCGTCTGCACGACTCCCACGCCGCCGCCGAGGGCTGCTTGTTCCGCGGCCGTGACACCGGCGTCACCCGTGTCGGGCAACGAGGCGCCGTTGATGACGAAGCCGTCGACGGTGCCCGTCAGCGGAGCGATGAGCCGAACGGGCACGCGAATCTCGACGCCCTCCCACCACTCGTCGACATGGATCTCGATGAGCTTCTGACGATTGGTGCCCGTGACCGAGTCGACGTGCCAGTCCTCGAGAACGACGACATCGAGCGTGCTCGCGTCGGTCATCGTCGGCATGTGGAACGGCTCGTCCGGGGTGGGGCCGGCGAACGTCGGCGGGTTGGTGGCGAGCACCTCGGCGATGAAGTCGTCGACGATGTCGTTGGCCGGGCCCGGATCGTGGGTAGGAACGTGGCCCGTGTTCGGCAGGAAATGAATCTCGTGGGGAGAGTCGGTCTGGTTGGCGATCGCCTGGTCGAGGCCGCCGTACGCGTGCTCACAGTTCGTGAGCCCTGCCGCCGCCTCCGGCACCGGCGCGAGATCGCCGGCGCAGAACGGGTCGACGCTGCCGATGATGAACAGCGACGGCACTGCCCGGAAATCGCGGTCGACAATCTGTGCTTCCGGGTAGGCCGGGATTGCCTCGTTGGCGAAGAAGCCAACCTTCTCCGCAAGCCCCTCAGGCTCCCAGGTCGGCATGTAGTTCAGGTCGCCAGAGAGGAGGTACTCGTCGAAGATGTCGAGCAATCCGGGCGTGACCGCACCCGAGTCGGCCACGACGCCGGTGAGCGGCGTGCCTTCGAATCCATAGCTACTGGCCAGCGACCAGACGCCGGGTCCGCCAGCACTGGTGCCGTGTGCCCACACGTGAGTGGTCGGATAGTTCGCCGCGGTGTAGTCGATCGCAGCCATGGTGGCTTGTAGACCGTTGACCTGCGCGTTCGGGTTGGTCGGATGGTTCGGGTAGGGCGTGCCGAGCCCGGAGTAGAAGTCGTGGTCGCAATAGCTGACGACGAGCAGGCGGTACCCCTCTTGGATCCGTCGCACGAGCGTCTGATCCTCTGGCTGACCGTTACCGTCGAGCACGCGGGCCTGGACCCCATCGATCAGCCCGTCGAGCGACTCCTGGTGGTTCCACGAATCCTCGTCCTGGAAGGTCAGACCCTGATAGTCGCCGTTCTCGTCCCAGTAACCCTGACCGCCGCCATGGAGGTACACCCACAGCGGGGCTTCCGCGTCGGGATTGCCGCCCGGGTTCATCACCATGAACGAGTAGTTGCCGCTCAGTCCGCACTCGTACGCGTCGTTGACGTAGTAGTCGACCTCCCAGCTCTGACCGGACTGGCTGACGACACGCTCCTCATCGAGCGTGATCTGGGTGGTGTCCCGCGGAATACACGCGGTGGCTACCAACGCCCCCACAACGCAAGCGATGAGCACCCGAGCCCGCGTCGATGCCCGCATGTTCCTGCCATTCGCCATATGCGCGCTGCCCCTGTGGTTGCCCTGGCCACGGAGAGTAGGTGACAGATGTGAGGATTCTGTAATGCGGCCACCGGCGCGAACGCCCTTGGCGCGCAATCGACCAGCTTCGTGTGGTTCACGATGGGGTTTCGGTACTTCGCTTTCCAATCCGAGACAGCCGCCAAGGTGATGGTGGCGAAGCCCCATCGGGGCTCGCCGATCTTCAGGACGTATGCGGCCGGTGTGCGATTCCTTGGCGGGTTCAACGCGGCATTCGCGCTGATGTCGCTGCTCCTGCTCGTCTGCACCCTGACCGGCAGCGCGCTCTTCGAGGACCCCGGAGAACGGGCGATCGTGTTGTTCGTGCTCGCAGCCGCACACTTCTCGCAGTTCCTTCCGAATGTGCCGGTGCTGCGCAACGGCGAGCGTCACGACGACGGCGCGTTCTGGCCGGTGCGGTCGGGGCCGATGCTCATGATCTTC